>MRWG01000111.1_pt1 | contig 688084 bp, 632 predicted proteins | sample 1013341 | NCBI WGS metagenome assembly MRWG01 (sample SAMN06117577, study PRJNA244670) | biofilm metagenome | biome: Water; feature: Cathode Biofilm; material: Biofilm; isolation source: microbial consortium enriched at the cathode of a solar microbial fuel cell | place: USA: District of Columbia...
CGCCTGCATTCGACGCTGGGTTACAAGACACCGATGGATTACGAAAAGGACCTTAACAAAGTGTCCGGAAACACTTGACCACTACAAACACCATGGACATGGCCGTGGGCAGGGCATGCGCCGTCGCGTCGCGCAAGTGACGACTCACCGCCGCTTCCAGGCGCGCCAGCTTGGCGAATAACAGGGACTTGTAGAGGATGACGGTCCAGGACAGCAGGGACAGGGCCACCAGAGTGACGAATACCCCGCGTACCACCAGGTCGGCCTCGCCCCACCATGAAATCCACATACTTGATTCATGCTCCAACATTGCGACTACCTCTCATCTGATCTAATTGAGCGCAAAACGAATCGGCACTTCCACCCTGGCGGTGATGTTGCGTCCGTTCTCTTGGGCCGGGACGAAACGCCACGACTCGACCGTGCCGCGCGCCGCGTCGTCCAGGATGCTGTGGCCGGAACTGGACTTGATCTCGACCATTTCGGGAAAGCCCTGCCGATCCACCGTCACCTCCAGCAATACCAAACCTTCCAGACGCCGGCGCCGCGCCGAGTGGGGATAGTCCGGCACCGCGTTGTTGAGATAGGCGGCATCACTGCGCGGCGGCGTGCGTTGTATCGTGGTGGCGGACTCAGCCTTGGCCATTACGGCGTCCTTGACCGGTGCGGCCGGCATGGCTGGTGCCGTGGTCGGCGGGGGCGGGGCCTGTTGCGCCACACGCTCGGTCAGGGGCTCTGGCTCGGGGATGGGTTCCGGTTCCGGCTCGGGAATAGGCTCCGGCTCGGGAATGGGTTCCGGCTCGGGAATGGGTTCCGGCTCGGGAATGGGTTCCGGCTCGGGAATGGGTTCCGGCGGCGCTTGGCGCTGTGCCAGTGGTGGCGGCGCGGTGCTTACTTCCCCCAGTGCCACCACCTGAAAACTGGAGCTCGCCAACAGGGGCTGCGGCGGCTCGTAATGACGATACAGGAGTGCGGCCGCCCCTACCCCGTGCAGGGCGAGGGCGGCGCACAGTCCCAGCGCAAACAGTCGATGTTGATTGACTACTACCATCGACACGGCGCGGCTAGCGGGTGTGGAATACCAGATTGGCGGTCAGAGAGACCTCGTCGGCGTCCAGGTGGCCCGGCACATCATAGCGATAATAGGCGGCGATGTGCTGCAGGTCGTGCTTGGCATTGAGGGGCACCTCCACCTTACCCTGGGCATCGGTCTTGAAGCTGTCGTCAAAGCCGTGCACCTCGACCCCGGCGTCGGCCAAGGGCTTGCCCTGGTAATACACCTGCAGGGTGACCTTATCGCCGGCGCGCACCGCCAGGGGGTTTTCCAGGGGCACGATTTCAAAGCTGAGCCCGGTGGGTTGTTTGTACTCATTGCTCCAGCTGAGCAGGTTCTTGTTGTATTTCAACGAGTGGGAGGCATCCAGATAGTTGTCGAAGCGGCGCTTGGACTGATTTTCCCAGGTGGTGGCGTCGATCTTGGTCCAGTAGCCGTTGTCGTATTCGACGGTGATCATGCCGGCCTCGCCGGCGGGTTTGACCCGCATGCTATGGTCATTGGTCTCGGCGCGGATGTCTACGTCTTTGCCCGAGTCGTTGTAGGCGCGCACGGCCTTAACCTTATCCGGGTCGTAGGCCTGCAGTTCGCCTACGTGGCCGTAGACCACTCGCAGATTTCCTCTTTCGCCTTCCAGCCACACGTCGTGGGCCTGGATGCTGGTGGTCATGGCGATGCCGGCGGTCAGCAATAATACGGAATGTTTGTTCATATTGGTTTTCCTTTTAAGTTGAGTGCTCGACGACCGAAGCAGCCGGATGCCGGGCAGCTGGGTCGTTAGTATTTCAGTGCTACACCAACAGTGAGATGGGTCGGCGGTGCCGGGGCGTAGTTCCGGGTGCCGGAGCCGAAAAACACCGCCTCGGCATAGTCTTCGTCGGTGAGGTTGTAGAGGTCCAGATACCAGCGCAGGCTGCGGCCGCGCTCGAAACGGGCCTTGTAGAACAGGCTGGCGTTGACCAGGTCGTAGCCTTCATAGCTTTGGCTGTTGTCGTCGGTGAGGGCGTACTCGCCCACCTGGCGCCAGCTCAGCCGCCCGCCCCAGCCGCTGGCCGGGTTGTAGTCGAGGCTGAGGGTGGTGATATTGTCGGGCAGTCCGACCACTTCCTTGCCCACCAGGGCGGCATTCGGATTGCTCTCGATCTCGCTGTCGAAGAGCGAGGTAATCAGGGACAGTTCGAGATATTCCACCGGGGTGAAATAACGGAACTCCGCCTCCAGACCGCTGCGCCGGGTCTCGCCTACGTTGCGGAAGTTGCCGGAGCCGACGGGGTCTTCGAGGATCTCGTCGGAGCTGTTGAGGATGAAGTAGGCCGCATCGACGTAGAAATCCGGGCTGGCGGTGAGGGTGGCGCCGATTTCGTATTGCCAATACTCGATGGCGTCCACGTCCAGGGTGGGATCGTACTTGGCCTCGCCATTGGGCAGGCCAAAGCCGTTGGCGACACTGCCGCGCAGCTCGATGCCCTCGGCCACCCGGGAACGCAGACCCAGCTTGGGGCTGATATGGTCGTAGTCGTTCATGTCACGGCTGAAGGGGGTGCCGCCCGGGTCGCGGTTGTCGTAGCTGCCCGAGAAGCTGTCGTAGCGCAGCCCGGCCATGGGGCGCAGCGCCGGACTGATTTCCCAGTCGGCCTGGCCATACAGGGAGAGGGTATCGATGGTGAACATGCGCTCCTGGGTTTGCGCGGTGCGCACCCGATTGGAGGTGTTCCAACGCTTCCAATCGGTCTCTTCATCGTAATACTCGACGCCCGCCACCCAGTTCATGGGGGCCTCGCCCAGACGATGGGCGCCATTGAGGCTGGCGCCGATGGCCAGCACGTCGCGGTTGTAAAAGCGCTCGGTCTGGCCGCCGGGGTCGTAACCGAATTTGGCGAAACGGGTGAAATCGTTCTGGGTGCCGTAGGCGAATACCAGCAGTTTCATCTGTTCGTTGATCAGATGGTTGTAATCGATGCGTTGGGCGAAAAAGCGTTTTTCGCCGCCGTCGTCCTCGGCGTTCACTGATTGCTGATCGCGGCGGTCCTCGTCGTTGAATTGGTCCTCGGGGATATAGCCGGGGGCTTCCCATTGGCCGGCGTGGCCGCGCAGGGAGAGGGCGATTTCGGCACGCTCGGACAGGTCATAAGACAGACGTCCGGCGGCGTTGGCCTTGGTGTAGCGGGAATTGTCGCGCCAGCCCTCGCTGTCATAGGCCTGCACGGCGAAGTTGGTGGCGACGGGACCGAAGGCGCCGCCGGCGGCCGCTTGGGCGTCGAAGGTGTCGAAGGCGCCGAAGGAGATGTCCGCCTCCTGGTATTCGCCGCCCTTACGGGTGATGAACTCCAGCACCCCGCCGCGGGCGAAGTTGCCGTAGAGCGCCGATACCGGGCCTTTGTAGACGTTCAGGCGCTGCAGCTCGAGGGGGATCATGATGTTGGTATCGGCATAGCCGTCGGCATGGGACTCACCCTGGTTCAGGGTGATGCCGTCAAGGCTGATGCCGGCGTCACTGCCGTGGCCGGCGCCGGTGAAGCCGCGGATGGTAAAGACATCGGCGACACCGCCCTGGCGATAGGCGCCCAGATCCACCCCGGGGACCTGCTCGATGAGGCGCAGGGGTTGTTGCAGATGTTGGTCGCGGATGGCGTCACCCTCGATGACGTTGACGGTGAAGGCGCCCTGGCTGGGATCCAGGGCCTCCCCTTTGACCGTGATTTCACCCAGGCGGACGCCGTCGGCGGCAGCGGCGCCGGTATACGGCAACAGCAGGCCGAGGGCGCAGGCCAGAATGGGCGCCGCTGCGGGTCTGACCCGGTGGAATGCGTGGCCGCCGGTGCGGCGCGGCGGGCACGAAAACGGACGATACTCTATTCTCATTGGAGGCTCCCTGGTTGGGTTTTCTTTTGTGGTTGAGTTGTTGCTGCGCGTTGTCGCTTATGGGACGTCAGAGTGGTGTTACAAAAATAATAAACGTGCTACCAGAATCAGAATCGAAAAATAACACGATTATAAAAAACGTGCCACCATGATTTACGTACGGATTTACGTACGGATTTACGTACGCCCTCCGCCGTTAGGCGTTCGCGTTGAATAAAGTCAAAAAACCCCGTCCGGTTCCGGACGGGGAGACGGGTGCCTAGTTGTCAGGGTGGTTGATGAGGGAACGGGGAGGCGGCCGGGCAGAGGCGCGTTTTGCCCGCCCGCTTGATATCAACACTCAGTGTTGATGATCGTCGTGGGACTCCTTTTCGTGGCCGCTGTGGGTGTGTTCATGGGACCCGTGGTTCTCCTCGGCGCTGTGGCTGTGGTCATGGGTCTCCGCGTCACCACCATGGCGATGGGCATGGCTGTGACTGTGTCCGTGATCATGGCTATGTTGATGGCTGTGCTCGTGGCTGTGTTTCTCGTCACCATGAACATGTTCATGGGTATGCGTATGACGGTGTTCATGACTGTGTTGATGTTCGTGCTCATGCTTATGGTCATCTTGGGACATTGCCGTCTCCTTTGTGGTGCAGGTTTGTGGGGATCACCATTAAGTCCATGGGTCCATCGGTTGCGGCCTTGACAGGTACGGTGGATGATTTGGCGCGTCGGCGGTCGCCGCGGCCTGCGTCAGGCGGCGGACGAACTTGCAATCGCACATGCAATCAAGGCCATACCGTGGCGCCGGCGTGGTGCCATTCGCGGCTGTGCGGTGCTTGCGTTGATAGGTACTGTCACAATACATGGGCATGCTCCTGGTATTACGTTTATACAAAACGTGCCACCAAATACTAGGCAGCGGGTGGATGGCTGTCAAACGCTTATTCGGCACTGATCGCGATCTCACCGGCCTTGGGATGGTCGGGCGTGGGCATTCAACGAGGGTTGTTGGGCAGGACAGGGGTGGCCTATTCGTCCTCTATTCCCAAGGTCTGCATGTGATAGAGCTGGCGGTAGATGCCGGGCTGGCGCAGCAGCTCGCCATGGCTGCCACGCTGTGCCACTTCGCCTTGGTGCATGACCAGGATCTGGTCCGCGCGCTCGATGGTGGAGAGGCGATGGGCGATCACCAACAGGGTGACCTGGCCGTGCAGCTGCAGCAGGGCGCGCTGGATCTGGGCCTCGCTGTGACTGTCGATGTTGGCGGTGGCCTCGTCCAGGATCAATACCCGGGGCTGGGCCACCAGGGCGCGGGTGAGGGCCAGCAGCTGACGCTGACCGGTGGAGAGCTTGGCGCCGCGCGCATCCATCAGGGTGTCATAGCCCTCGGCCAGGCCCTGCACGTGGGCGTGTAGGCCGCTCTGCTTGGCGGCCCACAACAGCTGCGCCGGGTCGATGTCGCGCCCCAGGGTGATGTTGTCCCGCAGGCTGGCGTTGAACAGATAGGGGTCCTGCTGCACGATGCCGACCTGATGGCGCAGTTCCGTCTCGCTGAAGTCTTCCAGCGCTTGATCGTCGATGCGGATGATGCCGTGCTGGGGCGTGTAGAAGCGCAACAGCAGTTGGGCGAGGGTGCTCTTGCCGCTGCCGGTGTGTCCCACGATGGCGCAGAAACGGCCGGGCGGGACGGTGAGCGAGACGCCCTTGATCACCTCGTGGTCACCGTCGTAGCTGAAACGCAAGTCATCCAATTCCACCTTGCCGGCGTGGATATGGGCCTGCTCCCGCCGCGTCGCTATGGGCTGTCGCTGATCCAATAACTCGAACACCCGCTCGCCGGCGACGAGGGCCTGTTGATACAGGGCGAGTCGTTGGGTGATTTCGATCAGCGGTTCGGCGAAGCGCCCCAGGTAGGCGACAAAGGCATAGATGACGCCGATCTCCAGGGGCGTATCCAGGGCGCGATAGCCGAAGCTGAACAACAGACCGATGAGGATCAGGGTCTGGATCAGATCCACCAGCGGGCGCAGGATGTAAGCATCCAGCTTGATGTTGCGCAGACGGGCTTGATAATGGGCGTCCGCCAGGGCACCGAAATCGCGGCGGAAGCGCGGCGTCTGATGGGTCCGCTGGATCACTCTCATTCCCTGGATGGATTCATGCAGCCGGGCATTGATGTCGCTGAGCAGGGCGCGGGCGCGATGGAACAGGGGCGCGCTCAGGCGCTGGTAGAGAACCATCAGGCCTGCCACCAGCGGGATGAACAGCAGGCAGATGAGCATCAAGTGCCAGTCCAGCAGGGCCATGGCCACCAGGATGCCCAGCACGCGTACCAGGTTCTGGATGAAGGTGCTCACCACGTTGACATAGAGTTCCTTGATGGACTCGGTGTCATTGGTGATGCGCGAAATCAGGGCGCCGGTGGCGCTGCGATCGAAAAAGCCCAGCGGCATGTGCACTACCTTGGCGAAGACCTCTTGGCGCAGGGTCTGCACCGCCTGCTGGGCGATGAGATTGAAGCGCAGCGCCTGTAGGTAATGGCTGGCGGCGGCCACGATCATCGCCACCACATAGGCCCCGCCCAGGCCCAGCATGGCATTGAGCGGCCAGTGGCCCGGCAGCACGAAATCATCCAGGAATACCTTGATCAGCAAGGGGCCGGCGACATCGGCGGCGGTGGCGATGAGCAGCAGGATCAGGGCCTGGCGCAGCAGACCACGGTCGGCCAGGGCGTAGCGCAGCAGGCGGCGGAAGGTGGGCTCCTTCATGCTCACGGTGACGGGTGCGCCGAGTTGAAATCCCCCCTGGCCCCCCTTTTACAAAGGGGGGTGATTAAAGCGGGCGCGCAACGGCATGGTGCCGTCGCTCCAATCCAGTCACCCCCCTTTGTAAAAGAGGGGGCGGGGGGGATTTGCAGGGGTAGAGTCAAGCGCCCATCTTTTCTACTGTTCATTATCAATCGCCCACTCAATCTGTTGATACCGATACATCTGCGCATACCACCCATCCTGAGTCAGTAATTCGGCATGGCGGCCGCGCGCGTCGATCTCACCGTGGCGCAGCACGATGATCTCATCCGCCGCCACCACTGCCGATAGGCGATGGCAGACGATGATGTTGCTGCGCCCTTTACGCGTCTGTCTCAAGTGGCGCAGGATGCGCGCCTCGGTCTGTACGTCCACGGCGGAGAGGGCATCGTCCAGGATCAGGATGGGCGGATCCAGCAACAGCGCCCGGGCGATGGCGATACGCTGGCGTTGTCCCCCCGACAGGGTGATGCCGCGCTCGCCCACCGGGGTCTGATAGCCTTGCGGCAGGGCCTGGATATCCGCGTCGATGCAGGCCTGTCGGGCGGCGGCGCGGATCTGCTCCAGGCTGGCCTCGGGTCGGCCCAGGGCGATGTTCTCGGCGATGCTGAGGGAAAACAGAAACGGGTCCTGGGGCACCAGGCCGAACTGCCGGCGCAGCGCCGCGAGGCGGTAGTCGGCCAGGGGCTGGCCGTCCAGATGGATCTTGGCCTGTTCGTCCGCATAGAGACGCAGCAACAGATGGATCAAGGTGGTCTTGCCGCTGCCGGTATGACCGACGATGCCCAGGCTGGCGCCGGGCGCGATGCTGAAATGCACGTTGTGCAGCGCCGGCGCCGGGGTGCCGGGATAGGCGAAGCGGCGGATGGCCACGTCCAGGGCGGTGGAGCCGGGCGGGCCCAGGGTGCCGTTATCTTCGATTTGTGGCGCGGTCTGCAGCAGTTCCTCGATGCGGGCATGGGCGGCGGCACCGCGCTCCAGCAGGTTCAGGGTCCAGCCATAGGCGAACATGGGCCAGATCAAATAGCCCAGATACATGGTGAAGGCGGTGAGTTCGCCCACACTGAGCTGGCCCTGATGTATCCACCAGGCGCCGCCGCCCACGGCCAACAGAAAGGAACTGCCCACGGTGACGAAGATGACCGGCTCATACTTGGCGTCGATCCTGGCCACGGCCAGATTGGCGCGGCTCACCGCGGCGGTGACCCGGGCGTAGTCGGCGAGGGTGTGGGACTCGCGACCGTAGGCCTTGATTAGACGGATACCGGAGAGGCTCTCCTGGGTGTGGTCGTTGAGTCGGCTGAACTGGTGCTGCGCCTCGCTGAAGGCGCTGTGCATCTGGTGGCCGAAGCGCCACATGAAATAGCCCATCACGGGCCAGGGCAACAGGGCCAACAGGGTCAGCTTCCAGCTCACCACCAGCATCATCACCGCCAGCACCACCAGGCCGGTGAGCACCCCATCCACCAGGGCCAGCACCGCCTCTCCGGCGGTCATCTCCACCGCCGTGACGTCGTTGGTGGCGCGGGCCATCAGGTCACCGGTGCGGTGCTGCTGAAAGAACTGCGGCGCCATCAGGGTGAGATGATCGTAGATGCGACGGCGCAACAGGGCGGCCAGGTAATACGAGGCGCCGTAGAGCTTGGCGCGCCACACGATGCGCAGCCCGTACACCACAATGCCCAGGGCCAACAACAGGCCCAGGTACTGCAGCAACAGGGTCAGCGTCAGGCGCTGCTGGGCGATGGCGTCCACCAGGCGGCCGGTGATCCAGGGCGGTACCATGATCAGCCCGGCGATGGCCAGCAGGGCGGTGAAGGCCGAAACGTAATGGCGCCAATAACGGCGGAAGAACCAGCCCAATTTGAACAGGACTGTCATGCAGGCCTCGGAAGCAGAGCAATCATGGCGCTATGATAATGCAAGAAACAGGGTCGGTTGGGGTAAGCGCAGCGCATCCCAACAGGTCCGGCCTTGCTGAGCCACCAAGCGGGTGCCCAGAATGCGCTTATCAATTTACGGCGCTACATCCTCGTGGCTAACTTTAGCAGCGTTCACTCGCGTTTGTTTGCGGGCAAATAAAAAAAGCCACCCGAGGGTGGCTTTTCAATGGCTGTACTTGAGTCGTGGCTTACAGGTCCAGATTGCGCCACAGTTTCTCGGTGGGCGCGGTCTGGTTCATGGTGTAGAAGTGCAGGCCAGGCGCGCCGCCGTCCAGCAGTTTGCGGCAGAGATCGGTGACCACCTCTTCACCGAAGGCCAGAATCGAGGCCTTGTCATCGCCGAAGCTCTCCAGGCGTTTGCGGATCCAGCGCGGGATCTCGGCCCCGCACATGTCGGAGAAGCGGGTCAACTGGCTATAATTGATGATGGGCATGATGCCGGGAATGATGGGAATATCCACGTCCTGCTTTTCGCACTCGTCGACAAAATAGAAGTAGGCGTCGACGTTGTAGAAGTACTGGGTGATGGCGGCATTGGCGCCGGCCTTCACTTTGCGCACGAAATTTCTGACATCCTTCTTGGCATTGGGGGCCTGGGGATGGATCTCGGGATAGGCCGCGACTTCCAGCTTGAGCTGGTCGCCGGTCTCTGCGCGGATGAACTCAACCAGCTCGTTGGCGTAGCGGAAATCGCCACGGTCGCGCATGCCGGAAGGGAGATCGCCGCGCAGCGCCACGATGCGCTTGACGCCGATGCTCATGTACTTGTCCAGCAGGGCCCGGATACTGTCGCGGGTGCCGCCGATACAGGACAAATGGGGCGCCGCTTCGTACCCCTTTTCCTGGATCTCTTTGACGGTGTCGAAGGTGCCCTCTTGGGTACTGCCCCCGGCACCAAAGGTCACAGAGAAATAGGCCGGTTCGAGTTTGGCCAGCGCCTCAAGCGTGTTGTGGAGTTTATCGGCGCCCTTTTCCGACTTGGGCGGGAAAAACTCGCAACTGAATTGTTTGGGAAATTTTGACTGTGTATTCATATAAAAGCAGAGGAAAGATGACAGAGTAAAGAGAAAAGACTCTCGAGTTCCATCATCTTTCCTGTTTCCTCAGTTGTTGTTACATGGAGTGAATCAACTCACCGTGGGAAAGCCGAGGAAAGAGACAGGAAAGTGACTTCCCTGTGCGCTTTCCTCTTCGCTCTGCTTTTTAGTAGCGATAATGGTCGGACTTGTAAGGACCTTCCACGGCAACACCGATGTAGTCGGCCTGATCCTGGCTCAGCTTGGTCAGATGCGCATCGACCCTGCCCAGATGCAGACGGGCGACCTCTTCGTCCAGTTGCTTCGGCAGGATGTAGACGCCGATCGGATACTCATCCTCTTTCTTGTTGAAAAACTCCATCTGTGCCAACACCTGGTTGGTGAAGGAGTTGGACATGACAAAGCTGGGATGACCGGTACCACAGCCCAGGTTCACCAGGCGGCCTTCGGCCAACATGATGATGCGGTTGCCGTTGGGCAGGATGATGTGGTCGACCTGCGGCTTGATGTTTTCCCACTCGTACTTCTTCATACCGGCGATATCGATTTCGTTATCGAAGTGACCGATATTACAAACGATGGCCTGGTTCTTCATCTTGACCATGTGATCGTGGGTGATGATGTCTTTGTTACCGGTGGTGGTGACAAAGATGTCGGCGACAGGAGCGGCTTCTTCCATGGTGACCACGCGGAAGCCTTCCATTGCCGCCTGCAGGGCGCAGATGGGATCGATCTCGGTGACCCAAACAGTGGCAGCCAGACCGCGCAGTGACTGAGCGGAACCCTTACCAACGTCGCCGTAACCACAGACCACGGCGATCTTGCCGGCGATCATGACGTCGGTGGCACGCTTGATGGCGTCAACCAGCGACTCACGGCAGCCGTAGAGGTTGTCGAACTTGGACTTGGTGACCGAGTCGTTGACGTTCATGCCGGGGAACAGCAGCTCGCCCTTCTTCATCATGTCATACAGGCGATGGACACCGGTGGTGGTTTCTTCGGTGACACCCTTGATGCTTTCCGCCTGCTTGGTCCAGAACTTGGGATCTTCTTCCATGACCCGGGCCAGCACGCCGTAGACACATTTCAGCTCTTCGTTGTCCGTGGTGTTGGGCGAGGGCACGGCACCGTTCTTTTCACATTCGACACCCTTGTGCACCAGCAGGGTGGCGTCGCCGCCGTCGTCCAGGATCATATTCGCGGTCTGACCATTGGGCCATTTGAAGGCCTGCTCGGTACACCACCAATACTCTTCCAGGGTTTCGCCCTTCCAGGCGAAGACCGGGATGTTTTGGGCTGCAATAGCGGCTGCGGCATGGTCCTGGGTGGAGAAGATGTTGCACGATACCCAGCGTACCTCGGCACCCAATTCCACCAGGGTTTCGATGAGTACTGCAGTCTGGATGGTCATGTGCAGGCTGCCCATGATGCGCGCGCCCTTGAGCGGTTTTTCCTTGCCGTATTTCTCACGCAGCGCCATCAGACCGGGCATTTCGGTCTCGGCGATATTCATTTCCTTGCGGCCCCAATCGGCCAGTGAGATGTCGGCAACTTTATAATCGGTAAATTCAGACATGGATAGTCCTCCAAATTTAACCGAGCGCCGTTGTTAATGAAGCCTCTCTTCGAGCCTGGCAGATATCCGCTGGGATAGCTGTCGCAACGCTCCTCGAAAAGAGGGCCGCCTGTTAATAAAGGCGGTAAGAGATAGTTGTTACAGGTGCAGGCCGGAACACCGTCCCTCGCCTGCGCAGTCCTTAGATGCGTGCTGCGTCACGCAATGCAGCTGCCTTGTCGGTACGCTCCCAGGGGAGTTCCACATCTTCGCGGCCAAAGTGACCGTAAGCGGCCGTGGCGGTGTAGATAGGCTGCATCAGATTAAGCATGGCGATCAGGCCCTTGGGGCGCAGGTCGAAATGCTCACGGACCAATTCTTCGATGCGGACATCGTCAACCTTGCCGGTGCCGAAGGTGTCGATGGAGATCGAGGTCGGCTCGGCCACGCCGATGGCATAAGAGATCTGGATCTCGCAGCGCTCGGCCAGACCGGCGGCGACGATGTTCTTGGCGACGTAACGGCCGGCATACGCGGCGGAACGGTCCACCTTGGACGGATCCTTGCCAGAGAAGGCGCCACCCCCGTGACGGGCCATGCCGCCGTAGGTGTCGACGATGATCTTACGGCCGGTCAGACCACAGTCACCCACGGGGCCACCGATAACGAAACGGCCAGTGGGATTGATGTGGAACTGGGTGTCGGAGGTGATCCACTCGCTCGGCAGGACCGGCTTGATGATCTCGTCCATGACCGCGGCACGCAGGGTCTCGGTGTTGATCTCTTCATTGTGCTGGGTAGACAGAACCACCGCGTCGATGCCGACCGGCTTGTTGTCTTCGTAACGGAAGGTCACCTGGCTCTTGGCGTCGGGACGCAACCAGGGCAGGGCGCCGTTCTTGCGCACTTCGGCCTGACGGCGGACCAGACGGTGGGCGTAGGTGATGGGCGCGGGCATGAGGACATCGGTTTCGTTGGTGGCGTAACCGAACATCAGGCCCTGGTCACCGGCACCCTGTTCGCGGTCGTTGACTTCGTCCACACCCATGGCGATATCGGCGGACTGCTTGTCCATGGCGACCAATACAGCGCAGGTCTCCCAGTCGAAGCCCATCTCGGAGCTGTTGTAGCCGATGCGCTTGACGGCTTGGCGGGCCACGTCCTGGAAGTCGACCGAGGCCGAGGTAGTGATCTCGCCGGAGAGGATAATCATGCCGGTGTTGATCATGGTTTCGCAGGCGACACGCGCCTTTGTGTCTTGATCCAGGATGGCGTCCAGGACACTGTCAGAAATTTGGTCGGCGACCTTATCCGGATGCCCTTCGGACACCGATTCAGATGTAAATAAATAATTCTTGGACATTAAATTTGCTCCAAAATACTTGAATGAAAGATATGTGAGTTAATGATGACCCCCCCCGGACCGACGGCATATTCTATAGCGAAAGGCCGTTCCAGTGAACCCCGGGGCCGGTTTTGGGGTGGTTTTTGGGCTTGCTTGGAGGTGTGAAGTAAGGGAAAATAGCGCCTATAGTAATAAATAAGAATAAAGGGTGCCCGGCGGCCCACAAAAAACTATAAAAATAAAATTTTTTGCCCTACCCGTCGGAGTGGCCCAAAAATATCAAAAGTGCGTAAGAATCAGCCAATAGCCATTCGCAGGTTGTGGTATATAGCCCTGTTTTTGATTCAAGCCATGTTGGGGGCAAGTGTTTTGTGCTAGAATTGCCCGCTTTCCCGCTCTCGGCAAGGTCCAGGCGGCCCCGATTTTATTGGTAACACATTGTTTTTATTTATTTTTCCGTTCACCTACAAGAGTTGAGGAGAGTTTTATGCCCTCTCGCAAAGATCTAGCGAATGCCATCCGTGCCTTGAGCATGGACGCAGTTCAAAAAGCGAATTCAGGTCACCCTGGCGCCCCCATGGGGATGGCGGATATTGCCGAAGTGCTGTGGAACGACTTCATGCACCACAACCCAACCAACCCGCAGTGGGTCAACCGCGACCGTTTCGTATTGTCCAACGGTCACGGCTCCATGCTGATCTATTCCCTGCTGCACCTGACCGGCTATGACCTACCCTTGGCAGAGCTGAAAAACTTCCGTCAACTGCATTCCCAGACCCCGGGTCACCCCGAGTATGGTTACACCGCCGGCGTGGAGACTACCACCGGACCCTTGGGGCAGGGCATCAGCAATGCCGTCGGCATGGCCCTGGCCGAGCGCACCCTGGCCGGTCAATTCAATCGCGATAATCACCACATCGTCGATCACTACACCTATGTCTTTCTGGGCGACGGCTGCATGATGGAGGGCATCTCCCACGAGTCCTGCGCCTTGGCCGGTACTCTGGGGCTGGGCAAGCTGATGGCCTTCTGGGACGATAACGGCATCTCCATCGACGGTCATGTGGACAACTGGTTTACCGACGACACGCCCAAGCGCTTCGAAGCCTACGGCTGGCACGTGGTGCGTGATGTGGACGGCCACGATGCCGACGCGGTGGCCGCGGCCATCCGCGAGGCCAAGTCGGTTAACGACAAGCCTAGTCTGATTTGCACCAAGACCGTCATCGGTTACGGCTCGCCCAATCTGTGCGGCAGCCACGACTGCCACGGCGCCCCGCTGGGCGACGATGAAATCGCCGCCACGCGTGAAAACCTGGGCTGGCCCCACGGCACCTTCGAAGTGCCCGACGAGATCTACGCCGGTTGGGACGCGAAAGAAAAGGGCGCCGCCGCCGAAGCGGCCTGGAACGAAAAGTTCGCCGCCTATAAGGCCGCCCATCCGGACCTGGCGGCGGAGTTCGAGCGCCGCACCGCCGGTGAGTTGCCCGCCAACTGGGAACAGGTGACCGCCGAGTACATCGCCGCGGTCAATGAAAAGGCTGAGAGCCCGGCCACCCGTAAGGCGTCTCAGGGTGCCATCACCGCCTATGCCGCGGTCCTGCCTGAGTTCCTGGGCGGTTCCGCCGACCTGACCCCGTCGAATCTGACCAACTGGCCCGACGCCAAAGCCATCACCAACACGGTCACCGACGGCAACTATCTGTCCTACGGTGTGCGTGAGTTCGGCATGTCGGCCATCCTCAACGGTATCGTTCTGCACGGCGGTTTCATCGCCTTCGGCGGCACCTTCTTGATGTTCTCTGAATATGCCCGTAACGCCCTGCGCATGGCGGCCCTGATGAAGCAGGGTTCCATCTTCGTCTATACCCACGACTCCATCGGTCTGGGCGAAGACGGCCCCACCCACCAGCCGGTGGAGCAGACCGCCACCCTGCGTATGATTCCCAATATGACAGTCTGGCGTCCCTGTGATGCAGTAGAGACCGCCGTGGCCTGGAAAGCGGCCATCGAGAAGAGAGACGGTCCGACCTCGCTGATCTTCTCGCGCCAGGGCCTGGCCCATCAATCGCGCAACGACGAGCAGATCGCTGCCATCGCCAAGGGCGGTTATGTGCTGAAGGATTGCGACGGTACCCCGGACGCCATCATCATCGCCACCGGTTCCGAAGTCGCCCTCGCCACCGGTGCGGCTGAAGAGTTGTCCGGCAAGGGCAAGAAGGTCCGGGTCGTTTCCATGCCCGCAGTCGATGTCTTCGAAGCGCAGGACGAGTCCTATCGCGAATCCGTGATTCCGTCATCCGTCACCGCCCGCGTCGCGGTGGAGGCCGGTGTGACCGACGGTTGGTACAAGTACGTCGGTTTGAACGGCAAGGTGGTCGGCTTGAACCGTTTCGGTGAGTCGGCGCCTGCAGGCCAGCTGTTCAAGGAGTTCGGCTTTACCGTAGAGAACGTCGTCAAGACTGTTGAGAGCGTGCTCTAAACATAACGATTATTAACCCGCCCGGCAGTGCTTACGGGCGGGTCAAAGCTTTCTTTTTACTCTGAGGGAGATATACACAATGGCAATTAAAATCGGTATTAACGGTTTCGGTCGTATCGGTCGTATGGCTTTTCGCGCGATTGCAAAGGAATTCCAGGATATGGAAGTGGTCGCGATCAATGACCTGCTGGAGCCTGACTATCTGGCCTACATGCTCAAGCATGATTCCGTGCACGGTCGTTTCGACGGCGAAGTATCCGTCGACAACGGTGCCCTGATCGTCAACGGCAACAAGATCCGTCTGACCGCCGAACGTGATCCCGCCAACCTGAAATGGGACGAAGTGGGTGTGGACGTGGTGTTGGAATGCACCGGTTTCTTCCTGACCGAAGAAACCTGTCAGAAGCACATCGATGCCGGTGCTAAGAAGGTGGTTCAGTCCGCACCATCCAAAGACGCCACTCCGATGTTCGTCTACGGCGTCAATGAAGCCGACTACGCGGGACAGGCCATTGTCTCCGCCGCTTCCTGTACCACCAATTGCCTGGCACCCCTGGCCAAGGTCATTCACGACAAGTTCGGCATCAAGCGCGGCCTGATGACTACGGTGCATGCGGCGACCGCCACACAGAAGACTGTCGACGGTCCTTCCATGAAAGACTGGCGCGGCGGCCGCGGCATCCTGGAGAACATCATTCCGTCTTCCACCGGGGCCGCCAAGGCCGTGGGTAAGGTGCTGCCCGATCTGAACGGCAAGCTGACCGGCATGGCCTTTCGCGTGCCGACCTCCGACGTGTCCGTGGTCGACCTGACCGTTGAGTTGAACAAAGACGCTTCTTATGAAGACATCTGCGCTGCCGTCAAAGACGCCGCCGAGAACGGTGGCGCCATCAGCGAGACCCTGGCGTACACCGAAGAGAAGGTGGTATCCACCGACTTCCGCGGTGTCAGCTATTCATCCATCTTCGATGCCGGCGCCGGTATCGCCTTGGATGGCAGTTTCGTCAAACTGGTCGCCTGGTACGACAACGAGTACGGTTACACCTGCAATATGATGCGTTTTGTTCGTCACGTGGCGAATAACTAAAACTGCAGAGATATAAAGTAAAGATGTAAAGAGTAATGAAAAACAAGGTGGCGGGCGTACGTCCGCCTCTTGTTTTTTTGCTCTTTTCTCTTTGTGCTGAATTGCGGAGTAATTTGCTGAAGGACCGCCTTGAGCAAATTTTTTCGAAACACATCAGGAGATAAACCCAATGTCCGTAATCAAGATGACTGATCTGGAACTGGCAGGTAAGCGTGTATTGATTCGCCAGGACCTCAACGTGCCGGTGAAGAACGGCAAGGTCTCTTCAGACAAGCGTATCCGCGCCTCCCTGCCGACCATCGAAAAGGCCTTGGCTGCGGGTGGCGCGGTGATGATCATGTCTCACCTGGGGCGCCCCACCGAAGGCGAGTACAGCGATGAGTTTTCTCTGGCGCCGGTGGCCGAGCATATGAGCAATCTGCTGGGCAAGCCGGTAAAGTTGATCAAGGATTATCTGGACGGCGTCGAGCTGGGTGACGGCGAAGTGGCCATCCTGGAAAACGTTCGCTTCAATGTGGGCGAGAAGAAAAATGACGATGCGCTGGCCAAGAAATATGCCGCACTCTGCGATGTCTTCGTGATGGACGCCTTCGGTACCGCGCATCGCGCCCAGGGTTCCACCCACGGCGTGGCCAAGTACGCCCCCACCGCTTGCGCCGGTCCCCTGCTGGCCGATGAGCTGGATGCATTGGGCAAGGCGCTGGACAATCCCAAACGTCCCATGGTCGCGATTGTCGGCGGTTCCAAGGTGTCCACCAAGCTGACCGTGTTGGAATCTCTCTCCAAGAAGGTCGACCAGTTGATCGTCGGCGGCGGCATCGCCAATACCTTCATCGCGGCGGCGGGCTATAACGTCGGTAAATCATTGTACGAAGCCGATCTGGTTGACACCTGTGACAGGTTGACGGCGGATGCCACGTCCCGCGGCGCCGAGATCCCGGTCCCTACGGACGTGGTCTGCGGCAAGGAATTCTCTGAAACCGCGCAAGCGACACTCAAAGCGGTGACTGAAGTGTCTGACGATGACATGATCTTCGACATCGGTCCCGAGACCTCAAAGCAACTGGCCGAGATCCTCAAGGACGCCGGCACCATCGTTTGGAACGGCCCGGTAGGCGTGTTTGAGTTCGATCAATTCGGCGAAGGCACCAAGGCCTTGTCACTGGCGATCGCCGAGTCCGCTGCCTTCTCAATCGCCGGTGGCGGTGATACCCTGGCCGCGGTTGATAAGTACGATATTGCTGATAAAGTATCCTACATTTCCACCGGCGGCGGCGCCTTCCTCGAATTCCTGGAAGGCAAGACCCTGCCGGCTGTGGCCATTTTGGAAGAGCGTGCCGCCAACTAGAATTTATGGTGTTTTCCCCGGCGTTTTCCCGGGGAAGTTTGAAGTTATATAACGATAATAAATACGAATAGGTGTAAATCCACACATATGTTTAGACGCACAAAGATTGTTGCGACCCTTGGGCCGGCAACGGATGACCCGAAAGCACTGGATGAGCTGATTCAAGCCGGTGTTGACGTGGTGCGCGCCAATTTTTCCCACGGTTCGGCTGAAGAACACATCAATCGCGCCGAGGCGGTACGCAATCGCGCCCGCGCGCACGGACGCCAAGTCGGCGTGCTCGCCGACCTGCAGGGTCCTAAGATTCGCACCGAGCGTTTCAAGGACGGCAAGGTCAAACTCGCCGAAGGTCAGCGCTTCATCCTCGACGCCGCCTGCGCCACCAACGACGGTGATCAGGAGCGTGTCGGCCTGACTTACAAAGAGCTGCCCAATGACGTCAACCGCGGCGATACGCTGTTGCTCGACGACGGCCGCATCGTGCTGTGGGTAGAAGAGGTCCAAGGCCAGGAAATCGTTTGTAAGGTGCAGGTGGGGGGTATGCTCTCCAACAACAAGGGCATCAATCGTATGGGCGGGGGGCTGTCCGCCGCCGCATTGACGGAAAAAGACAAGGCGGACATCAAGACCGCCGCCGAGATGCAGGCCGATTATGTGGCCATCTCCTTTCCGCGCAAGGCCGATGACGTGCATCTGGCCCGCGAACTGCTGCGCGAGGCCGGCGGCCACGGCGGCATCGTGGCCAAGATCGAACGGGCCGAAGCCGTGGACGATGCCGAAGAGATTATTGCCGCCTCCGACGCTATCATGATCGCCCGCGGCGATCTGGGCGTGGAGATCGGCGACGCCGAACTGCCGGCGGTGCAGAAACGCCTGATCAAGATGGCGCGCGCCATGAACCGTGTCGTCATTACCGCCACCCAGATGATGGAGAGCATGATCGAGAACCCCATCCCCACGCGGGCGGAGGTCTTCGACGTGGCCAATGCCGTGCTGGACGGCACCGACGCGGTGATGCTGTCTGCCGAAACCGCCGCCGGCAAATATCCGGCCAAGGCGGTTGCGGCCATGGCGCGTATTTGTATCAGCGCCGAGAAGGAGGAGCTGGCCAGCACCTCGGATCATCGTATCAACACCCGTTTTAGCCGTGTCGACGAGGCCATCGCCATGGCGGCCATGTATGCCGCCAATCATCTTGGCGTCAAGGCCATCGCCTGCCTGACCGAGTCGGGTGCGACTCCATTGTGGATGTCGCGTATCAGTTCCGGGATTCCGATTTATGCCCTGACACCTCATGTGGAAACGCGCCGCAAGGTGACTTTGTATCGCGGTGTTTGTCCCGTCAGTTTTACCCATACCACCACCGACCATTCGGTGGTCAATAAAGAGGCGGTGGACGAGTTGATGCGGCGCGGTGCGGTGCGCAACGGCGATCTTGTGATCATTACCAAAGGGGATCTCATGGGGGTCTTGGGCGGTACCAACGCGCTGAAGATCGTGCGCGTCGGGGATATGCATGAACCCTCCTCCACAGAGGCATGACAGCGTTCTTTTTATTTGTAACAACACTCTAAGTTTAGGAGATTGATATGGCTCTAATTTCAATGCGTCAATTGTTGGACTACGCGGCAGAGAATGATTTCGGCCTGCCGGCGTTCAATGTCAATAACATGGAACAGGTTCACGCTATCATGCAGGCGGCTAATGCCGTTGATTCACCTGTCATCATGCAGGGTTCCGCGGGCGCCCGTTCGTATGCCGGCGAGCCCTTCCTGCGTCACCTGATCTCCGCCGCGATCGAGCAGTATCCTCACATCCCGGTGGTTATGCACCAGGACCATGGTTCCGAGCCGGCTGTATGCCTGCGTTCCATTCAGTCCGGTTTTTCCTCGGTCATGATGGACGGTTCGCTGATGCCCGACATGAAGACCCCGGCGACCTACGAGTACAATGTCGAAGTCACTCGCAAGGTGGTTGAGATGGCTCACGCCGGCGGTGTTTCCGTCGAAGGCGAGCTGGGTTGTCTGGGGTCTCTGGAAACCGGCCAGGCGGGCGAAGAAGACGGCCACGGGGCCGAAGGTACCCTGGACATGGATCAGCTATTGACCGATCCCGAAGAGGCCAAGGACTTTGTCCAGAAGACCGGCGTAGACGCCCTGGCCATCGCCATCGGTACCTCGCACGGTGCCTACAAGTTTACCAAGGCACCCACCGGTGACATTCTGCGTATCGACCGTGTACGTGAAATCAACGCCGTCCTGCCCAACACGCATCTGGTTATGCACGGTTCTTCCTCTGTGCCCCAGGATTGGCTGGAGATCATCAACAGCTTCGGCGGCGACATGGGTCAGACCTATGGCGTGCCCGTCGATGAGATCGTGGAAGGCATCAAGAACGGCGTGCGTAAGGTCAATATTGATACCGACTTGCGCATGGCCTCGACCGGTGCGGTGCGCAAGCACCTGGCCGAAAACCCGGCCAACTTCGACCCGCGTAAATTCCTGAAGGAATCTACCAAGGCGATGATGGAGATCTGTAAGGCGCGTTACGAGGCCTTCGGCTGTGCCGGTCATGCTTCCAAGATCAAGGCCAAGTCTCTGGAAAAGATGATCGACTTCTACAAGTAAGCGGTTACTTTTGTAGATATTAAGAGGGCGGGTTTATCCCGCCCTTTTTTGTTTGATTGCGCTGCGCGCAGGGTTTAATTTTGATGCGGGATTTCGCCCCGCAAGGCGAGTGACTTTCTTGTGGCGACAAGAAAGTCACCAAAGAAACGCTCCCGGCGACTTGCCCCATCAGCAAAAAGCGCTGCTGGGGTTCCCTGCGCTTCTCAGAAATTAAGGGGCTCTCCAGACAGGCCATCCCTAACGTTGTAATACCCTCGATACCACTCCACAAACCGCCCAATCCCATCCTCAATGGAAGTGGCCGGCTTGAAGCCGACATCGTTCATCAAATCATCCACATTGGCAAAGGTGGCCGGCACGTCACCGGGCTGCAGCGGCAGCATGTTCTTTTCCGCCTCCATGCCCAGGCATTCCTCAATGACTTCGATGAAGCGCAGCAATTCCACAGGCTGGTTGTTGCCGATATTGTAGATGCGATAGGGGGCGTAGCTGGTGCCGGTGTCCGGATCATCACTCGACCAGTCGGGGTTGGGGGTGGCGACCTTGTCCAGGGTGCGTACCACGCCTTCCACGATATCGTCGATATAGGTGAAGTCGCGCCGGCACTTGCCGTAGTTGAAGACATCGATGGGCTTGCCTTCCAAAATCGCCTTGGTGAACAGGAACAGGGCCATGTCGGGGCGGCCCCAGGGCCCGTAGACGGTGAAGAAACGCAGCCCGGTGGTCGGCAGCTGGTAGAGATGGCTGTAGGTGTGGGCCATCAGCTCGTTGGCCTTTTTCGAGGCGGCGTAGAGACTGACCGGGTGGTCCACGTTGTCGTGCACCGAAAAGGGCATCTTGGTGTTGGCGCCGTAGACCGAGCTGCTGGAGGCGTAGACCAGGTGCTTCACTTCGTTGTGGCGGCAGCCCTCCAGGATGTTGGTGGTGCCCTGGATATTGCTGTCGATGTAGGCGTGCGGATTGATCAGGGAATAACGCACGCCGGCCTGGGCGGCCAGATGCACCACCCGGTCGGGTTTGTGATCGCTGAACAATCTGGCCACGCCGTCACGGTCTTCCAGGTCCAGGCGGATATCGGTGAATCCGTCCCGGGCAATGAGGCGCGCCAGGCGGTCCTGTTTCAATGTCACGTCGTAGTAATCGTTGAGATTATCCAGGCCTACCACTTCGTCGCCGCGGTCGAGTAGGGCGTGGGACACATTGGAGCCGATAAAGCCGGCGCTGCCTGTTACTAATACCTTCATGCTTGAGTTCGCCTTTTTGACTGATTATAGGCGGCCGTCTACGGTGCCTGCGGGAAACACGTACTTGACGTCATAGATGACGCAGTTGGGTTTGCCCAGGGCCTTAATGCCCTCCAGTCCCATCTTTTCAAACTGGCGGTGATTGACCGCCAGAATGATGGCGTCATAACTGCCAGGCTGGGCCTCGGCGACGGGACTGATGTCGTACTCGTGTTGGGCCTCGGCCGGGTTGACCCAGGGGTCATAGACATCGATCTGGCAGTGGTAGTCCGCGAACTCGTCGAGGATGTCGACCACGCGGGTATTGCGCAGATCGGGACAGTTCTCCTTGAAGGTCAAGCCCATAATGAGGATCTTGGCGTCTACCACGGCGATGCGCTTCTGGGTCATCAACTTGACCACCTGTTGGGCGACATAGGCGCCCATGCCGTCGTTGATGCGCCGGCCGGCCAGGATCATCTCCGGTTGATAGCCGATCTCCTGCGCCTTGTGGGTCAGGTAATAGGGGTCGACGCCGATGCAGTGACCGCCCACCAGGCCGGGGCGAAAGGGCAGAAAATTCCACTTGGTGCCGGCGGCCTTGAGCACCTCTTCGGTGTCGATGCCGAGGCGGTTGAAGATCAGGGCCAGTTCGTTGATCAGGGCGATGTTGACGTCGCGCTGGGTATTCTCGATCACCTTGGCGGCCTCGGCGACGCGGATGCTGCTGGCCTTGTGAGTACCGGCTTCGATCACCTGTTGGTAGAGTTCGTCGACGAAATCGGCGATCTCGGGCGTGGAGCCAGAGGTGACTTTTAGAATGTTGGTGACGCGATGTTCCTTGTCGCCGGGATTGATGCGCTCGGGGCTGTAACCGGCATAAAAGTCCGTGTTATAGCTCATGCCCGATTGGGCCTCCATGATGGGGATACAGACCTCTTCCGTGGCGCCGGGATAGACCGTGGACTCGAAAATGACGATGTCGCCTTTTTTTAACAGCTTGCCGACGGTCTGGCTGGCGCCGATCAGGGGCGACAGGTCGGGGCGTTTGTGGTTGTCGATGGGGGTGGGCACGGTGACGACATAGACATTGCAATCCTTCAAGTCCGCCGGGTTGCTGGTGTAGCTGAGTTGGGTGGCCTTGATCAGCTCCTCGGGCTCCACCTCCAGCGAGCTGTCTTTGCCCGCCTTGAGCTCGTCGATGCGGCCCTGGTTGATGTCCAGGCCGACGACGGGCATCTTTTTGCCGAATTCTACCGCCAGCGGCAGGCCGACATAACCCAGACCGATCATGCCGATTTTTACGTTTTTCAAGGTGTGCATGGAGGGCTCCTGCTAAATGACGGGTTGGGTTATACCTCGGCCGATGGCGTAATAAGTAAAGCCGAGTTGCGCCATTATGTCCGGATCGTAGATATTGCGGCCGTCGAAAATCACGGGGTTCTTGAGGCTCTGTTTGATCTGATCGAAATTGGGGCTGCGGAATACCTTCCACTCGGTGGCCACGGTCAGGGCGTCGGCGTTTTCCAAGGCCGCCTCGGGTGAGTCGCACAATACCAGGTCGTCGCGCTCGCCATAGAGACGGGCCGTTTCTTCCAAGGCCTCGGGGTCATAGGCGCGTACCTTGGCCCCCTTGTCCCACAGGGCCTCCATCAGGGTGCGGCTGGGGGCCTCGCGCATGTCATCGGTATTGGGCTTGAAGGCCAGGCCCCACAGGGCGATCGTCTTGCCCTGCAGCTCGTTGTCGAAATGATCCACGATCTTGGTGAACAGGCGCTGTTTCTGGAACTTGTTGACCGCCTCCACGGCCTCCAGCAAGGAGGCCTGGTAACCGATCTGCCGGGCGGTGCGCTCCAGCGCCTGGACGTCCTTGGGGAAGCAGGAGCCGCCGTAGCCGCAGCCGGGGTAGATAAAGTGATAACCGATGCGCGGATCGGAGCCGATACCGATGCGCACCTGTTCGATGTCGGCACCCAGCTTCTCCGCCATGTTGGCCAGTTCGTTCATGAAGCTGATCTTGGTGGCCAGCATGGCGTTGGCGGCGTATTTGGTCAGCTCCGCGGAGCGGATATCCATGGCGATGACGCGGTCGTGATTGCGGTTGAAGGGGGCGTACAGGGCGCGCAGCAGTTCGGTGGTGCGCGGATTATCGGTACCGACGATGATGCGGTCGGGCTTCATGAAGTCGTCGACGGCGGCGCCCTCTTTGAGGAATTCCGGATTGGAGACCACGTCGAAATCCACATCTTTTCCGAGGTTCTTTTGTGTTTCCAAGACCTTGGCGCGGACCTTGTCGGCGGTGCCGACGGGCACGGTGGATTTGTCCACGATCACCTTGTAGTCCTGCATGTGGCTGCCGATGCTCTCGGCCACGGCCAGCACATATTGCAGATCGGCGGAACCGTCTTCATCCGGCGGCGTGCCGACGGCGATAAACTGGAACAGGCCGTGGTTCACCCCTTCTGCCACATCGGTGGAGAATTTCAGCCGACCCGCTTCATGATTGGCATGCACGATGGCCTCGAGTCCGGGCTCGTAAATAGGAATAATCCCTTGATTAAGCTTGGTTATTTTGTCCGCATCGATGTCGATACAAAGCACGTCGTTACCGACGTCGGCGAGGCAGGCGCCGGTCACGAGTCCGACGTAGCCGGAGCCAAAGACTGTTATTTTCATAGGGTGGTCCTGTCAAAACTAATAGAAGCGAGTGTTCGGCCGTCAAAGATATCAAAGCTTCACCGCGGCGTCAGTATGGATTTGAAATTTTATTATTGTTTTCCTGCCGTTATACTTAGTGAACAGGACGTCCGTCGGTTCGGATTAAGGAAGATTTGTGTCAACTCTGTTATTTGACTTGTTGCAACACCCTGAATTTATAGAGGGCAGGCATTGGCGCAAAGCGCGCTATGACGCCAACACGCCGATTTTTTCCGAAGGTGACAGCGGTCGGGAGCTGTATCTGGTGCTGGACGGTACGTTGCGGGTGCTGGGCAAGTTGGATCTGGACGCGCAACGTCATATCCAGCCGGGGTTCGGCGAACTCGGGCCGAGGGATATTTTCGGTGAGTTGGTGTTGTTCGATGAGATGACGCGTTCCGCCACCGTGATGACGGTCTCCGAGTCCGAGCTGGCGGTACTGGACGGGGATGAACTGCTACGGTTTCTGGATGCCCACCCCGAGATCGGCTATCCGCTCCTCAAGGAGCTGATGACGGTGATGGTGGGGCGTTTGCGCAAGGCCAATCAACGCATCTTTTCCCTGTTCGCCTGGGGGCTTAAATCCAAAGGGCTGGATACGCTTTTGTAATTAAAACGCTGTAGATTGATGCGGCATGGTCGATATGTCGGGTTGAGCGCCATCAAGGTCGGATACAATCACGTACCACGCAGGTTAGCCATTACTTAAAAATACCAACAATGCTCAGGCTCTTCAGACATTATATCCCCGTCTCCTTCGTTCTTCTGGTTTTTGTAGAACTGTTGTTGTTTTGGGGCGCGATTTATCTCGGCGCCGAGCTGCGCTTTCTCGGCAGCGAGATCGACAATGACCTGCTGCCGCTGTGGCCCAAGGCCTTGTTGTTCGCCTCGGTGATGTTCCTCTCACTGACGGCCATGGGGTTGTATAAAAATCTCTATCGCGAGGGCATCGAGGGCACCATCCTGCGGCTTGGGCTGAGCATGCTGATCGCCTTGGCGGCCATGAGTCTGGTGTTCTATCTCGTGCCCCATCTGTTTCTTGGTCGCGGCGCCTTTGCCTGGGCCTTTTTCATCGCTGTGCTGGGAATCATTCTGGTGCGGTTTTTCTTTATGAAATTTATCGACAATGAATCGCTGAAGCGTCGTGTCTTGGTGTTGGGGGCGGGCAAGCGTGCTCAGCAGTTCAAGTTGTTGCGCCGTAAGGGCGATCAGATCGGTTTCAAGATTCTGGGCTTTGTGCATGTGCACGGCGAACACGATGTGATACCGCGCGAAAACGTGATCCATATCGATACTCCGCTCATCGATTACGCCATGCAGCACCACATCCAGGAAATCGTGGTCGCCATCGAGGATCGGCGCAAGTCCTTCCCGGTGGAAGACCTGCTTGACTGCAAGATGAGCGGTATCGATGTGGTGGATCTGCAGAGCTTTTTCGAGCGCGAGACCGGCAAGGTCAGGCTCGAGACGCTGCACCCCAGCTGGCTGGTGTATTCGGACGGCTTTCGTCACATCGGGTTTCAACACATGGTCAAACGCGGTTCCGACATCTTCGCCAGTTCCCTGATCCTGTTTTTTACCTGGCCGATCATGTTGGCGGCCGCCATCGCCATTTGGGCGGAAAGCGGTTTCAGGGGGCCGGTGCTTTACCGTCAGGTGCGCGTCGGCCAGAACTGGCGCCTGTTTCAGGTGCTCAAGTTCCGCAGTATGGTGATCAATGCGGAAAAGGACGGTACGCCGCAGTGGGCGCAGAAAAACGACAGCCGCATCACCCGCACCGGCAAGTTCATCCGCCGCAGCCGCATCGACGAACTGCCCCAGATCTTCAACGTGCTGCGCGGCGATATGAGCTTCATCGGCCCGCGTCCCGAGCGGCCGGAGTTCGTCGAACAACTGGCGGATAAAATCCCCTATTACGCCGAGCGCCACCGGGTCAAGCCGGGCATCACCGGCTGGGCCCAGGTGCGTTATCCCTACGGCGCCTCGGATGAGGATGCCCGGGAAAAGTTGCAATACGATCTCTACTATGTAAAAAATTACAGCCTGTTTCTCGATTGCCTGATTTTGTTTCAGACCGCCGAAGTGGTCATCTTCGGCCAGGGCGCACGTTAATACGCCGTGGGTCCGCTTGGGTGCATATTCGTTAAGATTTCTCGTCCATGACTGATACCTCGGCAGCCTTACATCCCGGTGTGTGGGGTTACGCCCTGGCCGCCGCTGGCTATGTGCTGCTGGCCGTGTTGTTGCTGACCAGTTGGCGCGGTCGCTTGCAGGGCGGGTTATTGCTGGCCCTCAGTCTGGTGTCGGCGCTGTGGGCCGGCTCCCTGGCCTACGCCCTGGCTTATGCCTTGCCGCTGTCGATTCAGTACGCCGCGCTGGAATTGCTGCGCAGCGGTGTGGCGCTGTTGTTTCTCTACAAGATCCTGCCGCTGGGTAAAGGCCTTGACTCGTCCAATGTCAGCGGCCTGCGCTGGATGGCTTACGCCGTGGCGGCGGTCTGGGTTTGCGTGCTGGCGCTGCATGGCTACACCTGGTTTTATGAGCAATCCGTCGCCGCCACGAGCAACGCTGGGCCATCAAGTATCTGTGTCTGGGCTTGGGCGGGCTGTTCGCGTACGACTTTTATCTCTATTCCAATGCGGTGCTGTTCAACACCGTGGATCGCGAACTCTGGGACGTGCGCGGCTTTATTCATATCCTGGTGATTCCCTTGATCGCCGTGTCGGCGGCACGTAACCCGCAATGGTCGCTGGATGTGTTTGTCTCCCGGCGCATGGTATTCCACAGCGCCGCCATCCTCGGGGCCGGCACCTATCTCACCTTGATGGCCTTGGGGGGCTATGCCATCCGCTTTCTGGGCGGCGACTGGGGCACCCTGGCCCAGGTGATCTTTCTGTTCGGCGCCGCCCTGTTGCTGTTTGCCTTGATGTTTTCCGGGCAGGTGCGGGCCCGGGTGCGGGTATTTCTCAGCAAGCATTTTTTCAACTACAAATACGACTACCGCGAGGAGTGGCTGAGCTTCATCGGCGCCCTGGCCAGCGAGGAACCCGGGCCCGGCCTGAGCGAGCGCATCCTGCAGGCCCTGGCGGCCATCGTCGACAGCCCGGGCGGCTTGCTGTGGGTGGTCGACGAGCAAACCGGCCGCTTCGAGTTGGCCAGTGAGTGGAACGCCACCGGTCCCGCCGCAGTGGCGGCGGACGACGCCCTGGTGGAGTTTCTCAAGACCAGCGAGTGGCTGGTGGATCTGGATGAGTGGGCGGTGGCGCCCGAGGTCTACGCGTCCTTGACGCTGCCCGCCTGGCTGGCGGCAATCGAGCGCGCCTGGCTGGTGATACCGTTATTCCAGAATCGGCGTATGATTGGCATGGTGCTGCTGCTGCAGTCGCGCGCCGCGCACACGATCAACTGGGAGGACCGCGACCTGCTCAAGACCGCCGCCAGCCAGGCGGCCAGTTATCTGGCTTTATCCCGGGCCAGCGCCGAGCTGGCCAATGCGCGCCAGTTCGAGGCCTTCAACCGGCTGTCGGCCTATGTGGTCCATGACCTTAAGAATGTCGTGGGTCAATTGTCGCTGGTGGTGGCCAACGCCAAGAAGTTCGGCCACAAGCAGGAATTTGTCGACGACGCCATGGCCACGGTGGATAACGCCGTCAACAAGATGCAGCGCATGCTCACCCAGTTGCGCCAAGGGCGTGAAGCGCAGCGCAGCTCGGTCGCCGTGCGCCTGTCGCCCCTGCTGGAAGAGGTGGTGCGCCAGCGTTCGGCACAGCAGCCGGTGCCGGTGTTCAGCGCGGGCGATACCGGTGTGAGTGTCATCGCCGAGCATGACCGCCTGGCGGCGGTGATCGAGCATGTGGTGCAGAACGCCCAGGAGGCCAGCGCCGCCGATGGCCGGGTGGAGCTGCGGTTGACTTCGGATAGTCAAAATGCTGTCATCGAAATACAAGACAACGGCTGCGGCATGGACGAAAAATTTATCCGCGATCGGCTGTTCCGTCCCTTCGACACCACCAAGGGGAATGCTGGCATGGGCATCGGCGCCTATGAGTGCCGCGAGTTCGTGCGCGGCCTGGGCGGAGAGGTGCAGGTGCATAGCCGGCCCGGGGAGGGCACCCTGTTTCGCCTGTCGCTACCCAAGGTGCCAGGTTGATCCGGCGCTGCTCAATTTCTAGATCATTGGAATCGTAAACAGTGAGTCGTGCAAAGCAAGAGCAAAAGAAGCTGCTGGTAGTCGAGGACGATCCCGGCCTGCAGAGCCAGATGAAGTGGTGTTTTGAAGGCTATGACGTCGTGATTGCCGCCGACCGGGGCACAGCCATCAGCGCCCTACGGCGCCACGAGCCGGCGGTGGTGCTGCTCGACCTGGGCTTGCCGCCCGATCCCGAAAATGCCTCCGAAGGCCTGGCCGCACTGGAGGAAATCCTGGCCCTGGCGCCGGCCACCAAGGTGATCGTGGTGACCGGCAACGACGAGCGCGCCAACGCCGTCCAGGCGATCGCCAAGGGCGCCTATGACTTTTATCAAAAGCCGGTGGAACCCGAGGTGCTGGGGCTGTTGGTGGAACGGGCCTACTACCTGTTCGAGCTGGAACAGGAAAACCGCAAGCTGCTGCAGCAGAGCGGCGCCTCGCCCATCGAGGGTATTATCGCCACCAGTCCGCAGATGATGAAGGTCTGCCGCACCATCGAAAAAGTCGCGCCCACCGGGGCGACCACCTTGCTGCTGGGGGAGAGCGGTACGGGTAAAGAGGTCATCGCCCGGGCCCTGCATAATCTCAGCGACCGGGCCAAGAAGCCCTTCGTGGCCATTAACTGCGGCGCCATCCCCGAGACCCTGCTGGAAAGCGAATTGTTCGGTTATGAAAAGGGTGCCTTTACCGGTGCCGGCAAGCAGACCAAGGGCAAGATCGAATATGCCGACGGCGGCACCTTGTTTCTCGATGAGATCGGTGATATTCCCCAATCCTTGCAGGTCAAACTGCTGCGTTTTCTTCAGGAGCGGGTCATCGAACGCCTGGGCGGGCGCGGCGAAATCCCGGTGGATGTGCGCGTAGTCTGCGCCACCAACCAGAATCTCATGCAGCTGGTGGAAAGCGGCGCCTTCCGTGAGGATCTCTATTACCGCATCAGCGAAATCATTATCAACATCCCGCCGCTGCGTGAGCGCGACGGCGATGCCCTGTTGTTGGCCAGGGTGTTCCTGGAACGTTTCGCCCGCGACCATGGCCGCAATCTGCGCGGCTTCACCGAAGACGGTACCCTGGCCGTCGAGAACTACCGCTGGCCCGGCAATGTGCGTGAAATGGAAAACAAGCTCAAGCGCGCCGTGATTATGGCCGAGGGCAATTGCATCAACGCCGAAGCGCTGGAGCTGGACGAAGTGGCCGATGAGGGCAGCATGCCCTTGAATCTGCGCGCGGTGCGCGAGCGCGCCGAGCGTGGCGCCATCGCGCGGGCGATCAATATGTTTGACAATAATATCTCCCAGGCGGCCGAGGCCCTCGGCGTCAGTCGGCCCACCCTGTATGACCTGATGAATAAATACGGTTTGAAGTGATGTGCCGCCGCAGCGGGCGGCGACGCAGATGGAATGGCTGAAATGAAATACTTACCCTTTAAATTAAGCGCCAAGCGCTGCACGCTGGCCGTGTTGTTGGCGCTGGGGCCGACTGCGGTCACGGCCCAACAGGCCGATCGCTATCTCCGCAATGCCGAAGATTATCTTGCGCGGCAGGACTATCAGGCCGCCGTCATCGAATTGAAAAACGCCCTGCAACAGGATCCGCGCCATGTACAGGCCCGTTATCTGCTGGGACAGGCCTATCTAGAGCAGGGCGACGGCGCCGCCGCGGAAAAGGAGATCGCCCGCGCCTTGGAGCTGGGCTTGGCACGGGCCGAGGGCATTCCCCTGCTGGGACGGGCCTATCTGATGCAGGGCGAGGCCGACAAAGTCCTGGATCAGATTCAGATCGATAAGCACGCCGACGCGCGGACGCAGGCCCTGGTGCATGCGCTGCGCGGCGACGCCCAGCTGAGGACGGAATCGATAAGCGCGGCGCGGCAGTCCTACGATGCCGCGTTGGAGCTGCGTCCCGACTTGCCCGAGGCGCTGCTGGGCTTGGCCCGGCTGGCCCTGGTCGCCGGGGACGAGGAGCAGGCCAGGGCGTATGTAAACCGTGCCCTGGCGCAGGCCCCGGACAATATCGACGCCCTGGTGTTCAAGGGCGACTTGTTGTACCGCAGCGGCGACGCCGATGCCGCCCTGGAGGTGTTCCGGCGCGCGCAGGCCATCAAGCCCGGCAACTTCACCGCCTTGCTCGGCAAGGCCATCGCCGAGGTGCGTTTGCGCAAATTTGATTCTGCGGCGGAAGATCTGGGCCGCGTCCTGGAACGGGCGCCGGATCATCCCATGGCCAATTATTTTTACGCCGTGGTACTGTTCCAACAGCAGCAGCTGGACGCCGCCGAAAATGCGCTCCACAAGGTGCTGGTCCAGGCCCCAGGCCATGTTCAGAGCTTGTTGCTACTGGGTGTGACCAACTATTTGCAAGGCGAGCTGGAACAGGCGGAATACTATCTCAGTCAGTTTGTCACCGCGGTGCCCGATCACACCACCGGGCGCAAGGTGCTGGCCAGCGTCTATATCAAGCTGAAGCAAGCCGACCAGGCCATCGCCACCCTCGATGTCATCGCCGATCAAAGCGCCGACGCCCAGCTGCTCGCCCTGCTGGGCACCGCCCATTTGCAACGCGGCGATAACGAAACGGCCACTGAATATCTGCAACGGGCGGTCGAGTTGGCGCCGAATACCGCGGCCCTACGCGCTCAGCTGGCCTTGGGTCGACTGGCCTCCGGTGAAGCGGAGGCCGCCGTCAGTGATCTGGAAATGGCCGTTGATCTGGGCCAGGACATGCCCATGGCGGATATCCTGCTGGTCCATACCCATTTGCGCCAGCAGGCGTTCGATAAGGCGATCGCCGCCGCCCAAAATCTGGTGAAAAAGCATCCCGACAATCCTATGGCTCTCAACCTGCTCGGCGTCAGTCATGCCAATGCCGGGAATCTGGACGCGGCGGAGCGTCAGTTCGAAAAGGTCTTGCAGACCGATCCCGGATACACCGCCGCCTATGCCGGCTTGGCCCAAGTGGCGCTGGGCCAGGCGCGGCCCGAGGCCGCCAAACAGCATTATCTGGATCTGCTGGAGGTGGATGCCAAGCATCTCGGCGCCATGCTGGCGTTGGCACGTCTGGCTGACAGCAATGGCGATCGTGAAACCGCCATGGTGTGGATCAACAAGGCGCGCCAGGCCAAGCCGGAGGCCATCGAGCCCATGCTGTTGCTGGCCAACCACCATCTGACGGCCGGTGAGCCCCTCAAGGCGCTGACGCTGGCCAGGACGGCCTACGATCTGCGCCCGCAGCGCCCCCTGGTGTTGACCCTGTTGGGCAGAGCGCAAATGGCCGCCGGTGACCCAAACAGTGCCCAGGCCACCTTCCGAGAACTGATAGGGCTACAACCCGCTGCACCCGAACCCCTGCTGTTGCTGGCGCAGGCGCAGATCAATGACAAGCAGTGGCGGGCAGCCGCCGAAACCCTGACCCAGGCCGTTACGCTGGATAAGGGCAATGTGCCCGCCCGCCTGTTGTTGGGCCGCGTGAATATCGAGCTGGAGCAGTATCGGCAGGCGACTGAGATAGCCACTCAGCTACAACAGGATCGGCCGACACAGGGGGCGGGTTATGAGCTGGAAGGCGATGTCCATCTCGTGCAAGGCCGGGTGGAGCAAGCTATTGAGGCCTACCGCAGTGCCTTCGCTAAGACTAAGAGCGCTGACTTGGCCGCCAAGCTGCACCGCATCCTGAGGCAGACCGGACGCAGCCAGGAGGCGCTGCAGCCCTTGCAGGCCTGGCTGCAGCAGCACCCCGACGATGCCCATGTCCGCTTGCAGCTGGCCATGGCCTATCAGGGGCTGGGCGAGCTTGATAAGGCGATCGATCATTATCTGCAAACTCTCGCCAGCGAGCCCGACAACGTGGTGGTGTTGAACAACCTGGCTTGGTCTTTTCAGGAACAGGGCGACAAGCGCGCCGTGGAGTATGCGGAGCGGGTCTACCGCCTGGCCGCCGATCGTCCTGCGGTCGTGGATACGGTCGGCTGGATCTTCGTCCAGAACGGTCGCCTCAATCGTGGCTTGGAGCTGTTGCAGGCGGCCAAGATACGTGCACCTCATATCCCCGGCATCGCCTACCATCTCGCCGTGGCCTTCGACCAGGCGGGGCGGCAACAGGAGGCGAAAAAGACCTTGCAGCGCTTGCTGCGGGATTTTGAACGCTTCGATGAGCGCCAGGCGGCACAGCAACTCTTGGAGCGGCTGGACTAGCCGGGCTGTGTTATCGGGCCACCCGGCTCGCCCCCGGTCTAAGCTCAGACGCGTGGCCGCCAGGTGAATCACGCTGCCGAGTTCTCTACGATCCACTGAGGCGCTTCACCGGCTGGCTCCACAGGCGCTAGCCGGCACAACGCCCCTCTCTTGCATGACTCGCTGAACTCTGAAGCGCATAAGCGGCGCCCGCTTGCTCTTGTCTACGGGCACGGACGCATACGCACGCGTGTTATCACGCAAAAAAAAGAGGCCCCAAAAGGGGCCTCCTGAGCGGGAATTTCCCGGCCGACTAGCTTGGCTTACCAGCCACCGCCGCCGCTGTAGCTACCGTCCTTGTCATAGCTGCTGTAGCTACCGTCTTTATCGTAGCCGTCCTTGTCATAGCTACTGTAGCTGCCGTCTTTATCGTAGCCGTCCTTGTCATAGCTACTGTAGCTGCCGTCTTTGTCGTAGCCGTCCTTGTCATAGCCGCTGTAGCTACCGTCCTTGTCGTAGCCGTCCTTGTCATAGCCATCCTTATCGTCGTGGCCATCAACAGTGACAGTGGTGGAATCTGTCGCCGAACATATGGCGCCGGTGGGAAGGTTGCCGGTGACGGTGACCACATTGGTGGTGGTCTTCTCGATACAGGCGGTCTTGGTAACGGTAACGCTTTGGCCGTTGGCAAGCTGGTTGGGGAAACTGATCATACCCAGTTTGTCATCGGAGACCAGGACATTGGCCAGGGCGCTACCTAAATTGCTTACCACATAGGTATAGGTGACCTCGTGGCCGGTGGGGCAGGCGCCGCTGTCATAGCCGTCTTTGTCGTAGTAGCTCTTGCCGACATAGTGGCCGTCCTTGTCGTAGCTGCCATCTTTGTCGTAACTGCCATCTTTGTCGTAACTGCCATCTTTGTCGTAACTGCTGTAGCTATAGCTACCGTCCTTGTCGTAGCTGCTGTCTTTGTCATAGCTGCTATAACGGTCGTATTTATCGTAACTGCTGTAGCTATAGCTGCCGTCCTTGTCGTAGCTGCTATAACGGTCGTATTTGTCATAGCTGCTGTAGCTGCCGTCTTTGTCGTAGCCGTCCTTGTCGTAGTTGCCGATCTTGTCAGGCGTGGCGGTCTTGGTGATATTGAGATCACACAGCGCGGCAATGTAATGGCTGGGATCGGCATCCGTGACCATGGTGTTGTCGAATACCGAGAAGCCCACCACCGAGCCGGTGTTCTCATATTGCCCGGCGACTGCGATTCCTGCGCCTGTGCAGGTCATGCTTGCACCCACTGCCAAGACATCCGTCGGACAAGTAACCGTCACAGCCTGGTCGTCGGTGACCACAATATTGATCAGGTCGACGTTACCGGTATTGGTGACGAAATATTCCCATGTCACGGCGTCACCCACGGACAGGATCGGACCGGTGGGCGTATCGGCATCTTCACCGTTGGTGTGTTTCTCGATGTCGATGGCCGGCGCCGCGGGGATATAGAGACCCGCATCCACGTCCAGATTGGTTTCACCCGAACTCAGGGTGACGCAGTCTGTGGTGCCCGAGGCATCGGCGTCGCTGTCCAGCGTCTCGTCGCCGCCCTGATCTTTCGGGCTGAAGACGTAGCCGGCCGGGCTGACGAATTCGACGAAATACTGCTCGGGCGTCAGGCCGCTGAACAGATAGAAACCGTTAGCATCGGTGCTGGTGGTGGCGATCACAAGCGCAGGTGCGTCGCAGCGGTACAGCCTGACTTCCACACCCGCGATACCGGTATCGCCGTCATCCTGAATACCGTTGCGGTTCAGGTCTTCCCAGACATAGTCGCCCAGGGCGGCCAGCTGGAATACGCCGGCATCGATGGTGCGGTTGCTTTCGCCGGCGGCGAGACTGACGCACGGGCTGTCGCCGTTGCCGTCGGCGTCGCTGTCTCTGGCATCATCAGCGCCCTGATCCTGCAGGGTAAACGCGTCATAACCGACCGGCAGGTTGAAGTGGACCTGATAGTCCCCGGCATCCAGACCGGTAAACAGGTACAGACCGGAGGCATCGGTGAGGGTGGTGGCGATCGGCGTGCCGACACAATCGGTCAGCTCCACGATGACACCGGGGATGCCGGGTTCGTTGGCATCCTGAACACCGTTGGCGTTCATGTCGTGCCAGACATAGTCACCCAATTCGGCCGTGGCGACGACCTGCTCATACATGCCGGCATCGATGGTGAGGTCGTTCTCACCCGACTCCAGATCGACGCATTCGGTCCTGCCGGTGGCCGGGTTGGCGTTGCTGTCGAGCGCCGGAATACCACCGATTTGCGGGCTGAACACGAAGCCGTTGGGCAGCACGAACTCGACCATATAGCTGCCGGGGGCCAGGTTGTCGAACAGATAGAAACCGTTGACATCGGTGGCGATGGTGGCGAGGTTCACCGTGCCGGCGCAATTCCAAAGACGCACGGTCACGCCGCCGATTCCCGGTTCGCCGTCGTCCTGGATACCGTTCTGGTTCAGATCGTTCCAGACGAAATCGCCCAGCGCGGCGGGCCGGTACAGGCCGGCATCCCAAGTCAGGTCGGTTTCACCGGCGGTCAAGGTGGTGCAATCGGCCTGCCCGGTGATCGGGTCGGCATCACTGTCGGTGCCGTCGTTGCCGACGTTTTGTTGAGTGAAGCTGTAACCGGCAGGGGCGACGAATTCGACGTAGTAGTCGCCGGGGGCCAGGTCGGAGAACAGGTAGTTACCGTTAAGGTCGGTCAGCATTGAACCCGCCAGGTCGCCGACACAGGTGTAGAGGTTGACGGTCACATTGGGAATGCCGGGTTCGCCCAGATCCTGGACGCCGTTGGCGTTGCTGTCTTCCCAGACGTAATCACCGATGGCGGCGGTGGCCTGTTCGGGCACAAAGCCCGCATCCCAGGTGTTGTCCACTTCGCCGGCGACCAGGGTGGTACAGATGGTCAGGCCGGTGAACGGATCGGCGTCGCTATCCAGGGCATCCTGAGCGTTGCCATTGGCATCCTGTTGGGTGGGGGTGTAGCCGGCCGGGGTGATGAATTCGACATAGTAATCACCGGGCATCAGGCCGGTGAACTGGTAGTTGCCGCCGGCATTGGTGACGGTGGAGTCCACCAATACGCCGCCGCAGGTATACAGATTGACATTGACACCGGCGATACCGGATTCGCCGTTATCCTGAATACCGTTGCTGTTGTTATCTTCCCAGACATAGTCGCCGATGGCGGCCAGGGTCTGAACCGTGTTGATCTCGGCAATGGTGAGATCCAGCGAGGTGGTCGGGTTGGGGCCGGTATTAATGCGCATTTGCAGCGCGCCGAGGTTAGTGAAGTCTACTGGTCCAGAGCCGCAGCTGACTGATAATACGTCGACCATTCCCAGATTGACGGGGCCCGTACCGCAGTCTTGGAAGATCCCCAGAGGGATGTTGACTGCTGTCGCGGCAGGCACTTCGGGCGAGTAGAACTCGACAATGGAATACGTCCCGGCATCGGTATAGGCCTCCACGGTGAAGCGGAAACCCGCAGTCGGCTGGGCAAACAGAATCTGGAACGAGATTGGGCCTACCGTGCCCCCTTCGGTCAGATCGATACCACCGAGGCCGGTGGGGTCGAGGGTGGTGTCCTGATCGGGGCCGTCCCACTGGACCAGGCCGGTGCCGGTGACCAGTGAATCGGTGCTGAAGTCGAGTACACCAGAGCCGATGGTGATATTCGTTTCAGCGGCACTGCCGCTGGAAATGATCAGAGAATCGGCGTTAATGTCGCGTTGGCCGCCGAGGATAGAGGCGCCGAAGGCCGACGTGTCTGACACGCCGCCGGCGCCCGCCGTCGTGTCGATGGCCTGCTGCGCCACCGTGAAGCTGTCGATAATCCCCGCTTGGGCGGTGGGGACCAGGGCGGGCAGCATGGCCAGGGGCACCAGCAATGCTATCAGCCAACGCCGTAACGTTGCCGCTGTGAATGAATTCCTCATGACGCAGTCTCCTTGCATGTATTTGAATTGTTGTGGTGGCCATGACCGGACGCCAGAGGCGCTAAGCCGGTTGTCGGCGACAGCAAACGGGCTGGACCGTGTTGCAAACGTGCGTTGTTGATGATCGACATAGTGTTTCCTGCTAACTTCGGCACTGCATTTTCGGAACGCGCAGCGCGGGGAGGCATATCTGCATGGATGCAAAGCAATTTTGGTGCCATTGATATTAATGGTTGTTAATCAAGGCCCTGGAAAAACAGCTCTTTCTAAGATGTTAAATTTTTCGACGATTGAGGGGCGCCGGGGCGGCTGAAGAAACAAGTGATAAAGGAATGATCCGGCAGGACGCGGGGAAGGCCGCCCGGGTTTGAACTCGGGCGGCGCGGCTTGGTTGTGGGTATATATCGCGGTCTAGCGCCGCGAAATCAGCTGTTCCGGAGTCGGCTCAGCAGTGCCTCGGCTGCGGCGCGCTCGGGAAAGGCATCCGCCTGTTGCAGTAATTCGGTGAGTAGACCTTCCGCTTCGGCGCCGCGTCCTGCGCCTGCCAGGATCATGGCCCTGTGGAAGGTGAGCGCGGCATCATCGGGGTGTTTTTCGAGTAGGGTGTCGCTGATACGCAGGGCACGTTCGTGTTGGCCGTTTTTCATGAGCACTACCGCCAGGGTATCGCGAATGCCCGCCGACCCGGGCGCCAAGGTATCCGCCTTCTCGGCGTATTGCAGCGCTTGTTTCGGGTCGCTGTCTTGCAGGTGCCAGGCCAGATTGTTGAGGGCGACCAGGTTATTCGGCGAACGCTCAAGTACCGCTTGATACTGCTGCGCAGCGGCGTCATCCTGTTCGCTGAGTGTGTAGGCATTGGCCAGACGCAGGCGCGCGGCCAGGTCGTCAGGGTGTTGTTGCAGCCACTGTTTCAACAAGGCCATGGCGCCCTGACGGTCAGCGGACTCCCAGCGTTGCTGGACCAGCGCCAGCATGTTGGTGCTGGTGGAGTTGTTTTCGAACAGCTCGGCATAAATATCCAGCGCCTTGTCCTGCTGCCCGCTGGCGCGCGCCAATCGGCCTTGCAGCGCCAACACGTCGGGGTTGCCGGGGGCCAGGCGCTTGAGTGTGTCCAGTTGCTGTTGCGCGGCCGCGGTATCCCCTTGGCTGAGCAGGAGCCGGGTCAGCGCCAGGTGGGCGGGCAGGTAGTCGCGGTCGATGCGAGTGCTTTGCTCCAGTTCCTTGCGCACGGCCTGCAGGTTATCGAGCTGGGCATAGGCGAGGCTGAGCAGATAATGGGCCTGGGCGGATTCCGGCTGCAGCGCCACCAAGCGGGCCAGGGTGGCGTGCGCCTCGCCGGAGGCGCGTTGTGCCAGCTGGGCCCGACCCAACACCTCCACCACTTCAGGATGGTCGAAACGGGTTTGGGACAGATCGCCCAGCGCCACGGCGACCTTCTCGGGTTCGCCATTGGCGAGGTGGTGACGGGCCAGGGATGTGCGCGGCTGCACGGCCTCCGGGTGGGCGGCGATAGCCTGCTCCAGATGCGTCACCATGTCGGCTGGGCGTTGTTGCAAATCGTCCAACAGCGCCAGTTTCATCAAGGTGTCCAGGTGATCGGCGTGCTGTGCCAGGATCGCCTCATAGTATTGGCGCGCCGCGGCGTAATCCTGGTCGCTGAGGGCCAGTGCGGCCAGGTTCTGGTTGGCCGTGATGTTGCTCGATTCGATCTGGCGGGCTTTGTTGAACGCCGCCTTGGCCGCTTCAGTCTCGTCTCGCGCCAGTTGCGCCAAGCCAAACATGATATGGGCATCGGCCTGTTCGGGATTGCGCTGGCGATAGCTCTGTGCGATCGCCAGGGCCTGGTCCGGTTTATCATTATCGAGATAGTGACGGATGAGGACTTTGTCGGCGGTGGCTTGGCGTTCGGGGTCAAGCTCGACGGCCTTGTCCAGCATGCGGATGCCCTCGGCCTCATTGTCTTGGGCCAACAGGGCGGCGCCCAGCCGCAGGTAGGCGTCGGCGGAGTCGGGTTGCAGAGCGACGATCTTTTCCAACAGCGAGACACCTTCGTCGCGTTTGCCCTGTTGGATGAGGGCGATGGCGAGCAGATTGAGCGCCGCCACATCTTCGCCATTGGCGTTTACCACCGGGCGCAGCAGCCGTTCCACCGCGGCGAAATCGCCCTCCTGCAACCGGATTTCGGCCAGCAACTTGCGGCCCGGGATAAAGCCCGCATTGGCGGCGACGAAGCGGGATATCAAGTTCTCCGCCTGTTCCCGTTGTCCCAGCTGGTGATGGGTGGCGCCGAGATAGAACAGCGCCGGCATGAATTGGTCGTTGGCCTTAAGCGCCAGTTCCAAGGCCGCCTGAGCTTGGGGGTAGCGCTGCTGATAATAGTGCACCAGGCCCTGGACGTAATGGAGTTCGTAGTAGTTGGGGATGCGTTTTTTGACTTTGTCGATGTCCGCCTGGGCGGCATCGTATTTCTTCAGCTCGACGCGCACCAGGGCACGCTTGAGGCGATCGATCACATTGTTAAAGCGGTTTTCGATGGCCTGAGTGAGGGCGGCTTCCGCCGCCTCGGGGCGCTGTTCGCGGCGTTCGATTTCGCTCAGCAGGCTCCAGGCCGGGGCGTGTGTGTCGTCGCGTTGGAGCAGCTTGTCCAGCAGATCTCTGGCGTGTTCCAGCTCGTTGCGGGCCAGCGCCAGGCGGGCCTGCTCGGTGACGGCCACGGTTGAGTCGGGCTGCAGGGCGAGTGTCCGCTCGACCTTCGCCTGCGCCTCCTCATAACGGTTCTGGGCGATCAAGGCGGTGGCCTGGGCGGCCAGGATCTGTGTCTGCGCCTTGGGCGAGAGCCCCTCGATCGGTAAGGCCAGCACGTCGTCGTACTTGCCCTGGGACGCATAGCTGCGGGCCAGCAGGGGGCGCACCGATTCGTCTACGACACCCAGTTCGCGGGCCCGTTTGAGCTCCTTTTCCGCCGCCGCCGGATCACCCATGTCCAAATGTACATTGCCGAGCAGCCAGCGCGCCTCGGGATTTTCAGGATTCTGTTGCAGCGTATTTTTGAGCTGGATGGAAGCGGCGCGCAGTTCGCCCTTGTCCAGGTGGTCCTTGGCGCGTTCGAGCAACGCCTGTTCGGACAGCTCGGTGCTGCACGCGGCCAGCAGCAGCGGCAATAATAAGGTGATGAACGTCAGGGCAGAATTCTTGGTGGAAAAATCGAACATGCGTGCTCCGCGAGGTCGTGATTTACTATATATACAGGTGGTCCGGGTGTCGTGTTTGATTGATGCGTGTGCCGTTTGGCCGTCGCGGGCCCTGGGCACGCCACATGATGCCCCAGCGCACAAGGGAATACAATCATGCCCTAATTTAAGATCCGGGGGTTTGGTCGGGCGGGGGTGTCAAAATTTTTTACACCGGAGCGCCGCCAGTCGATGGCGGTGTACTTAAGCATGATGTTTATGCCCCGCAAGGCGCTGGGCATTGCGCTCTAAAACTGGTGTATGCTCTGCGCAGCTCGAGGGGGCTTGGGTGTTCGGGGTGCCAAGATGTCGAAATACTTTACATTCATCGTTTTGGAGCGCCGTGGGGCGAGTAATGGATATGTGTAACTTATTGTAAAATATAAAAATAAAAGTTTTGGCACGCAAATCGCATTATGATGAGCGAAGAACAACAATTTTTGAATGATTACAGTTTTCTTAAGGAGCTAGAGATGAAAGGCGAAATGAAATTAATGGTTGGAACCGCGCTGTTGGGCATGAGCATGAGCGCCAACGCGGCTATTATCGATCTGTTTACCACAGATCAGGCTGAGTTGTCCGACGGTACCGTTGGCGGTGGTGGGGTTTCGAGTTCCGTTAGCAGTGGCCTCGGGGATATTCTTACGGGTGTCGGTGATGCTGCGGGTGAACGCGATCTGTTCGTAGAGCTTTTGGATAACGACGGCGTGCCGACTCGTGAAGCAACTATTGGTGTTGCGGGTGGCGTGCTGGATTTCAGTGTTGATAGCCTGGCCGCAGGGACCGGGACCGTGCAATGGGATGGTTTGGACGGCAGCATCGCCCTTGATCCCGATGGTTTGGGTGGTGTGGATCTGACCGCTGGTGGTACTCTTAGCGGCTTTGGTGTCACCACTCTGTTCTCTGACGCGGGTTATGAGTTCCTGGTCGGTGCCTACACCGATGCGACCCACTGGACCGAAATCAGCTTCTCCGCTAGTGCGGTTAACAGTGCCACGACTTCATTCATTCCGTTCTCCGGTTTCACCAACCCCTTCCTGTGCGGCGCGGTGAATCCGGCACCGGGTGTCAACTCCATCACCTGTTCCGATGCCGTCGGTGCCCCGGGTGGTACTCAGGTGGTAGACTTCACCAACCTGGGTGCATTGGAGTTCGTCATCGACCCGAACGGTGGTTCTACCTCGATCGACCTGACCCTTGACCAGATCACCACCATCCCTGAGCCTTCGGTTCTGGGCCTGATGGGCGCAGGTCTGCTGGCCGGTGGTCTGGTTGCACGTCGCAACAAGAAGAATAAGGCCGCTAGCGCCTAATCCAGATTTCAAATTCTGGCTTCTAGACTCGACGCGGTCCCATCTTGGATGGGGCCGCGTTTTTTATTGTTCGAACGTCGCTAATCGAGTCCTCGCCTCCGCGCCTGTTCAGTGCGCCCCGTGATTTCGATACAGATTTGAGTTTGTCCTGCAGCGTTGTAGACTGGCCTCTGTCACGGCCTGTGGAATGAGGACACATGAAGACCGAACCCCTGGACTATCTGCTATCCGCGCTCGCCATCAGCCTGCTCGCGCTATTTTCGCTGGCCGTTACGGCAATGCTTTCCGGCGGGATCACAGCGCTATTACTGGGTGACTATGGTGTATTGGCCGACGCCTTGCTGTTTTTGCTCTTCTATGGGGTGTTTTCAGCGCTGGCCTGCCGCGGCCTGGTGAAACGGGGCCTTATCCGTGCCGGCACGTTTCCCATGAGCGACCCGGTGTTCCGCTGGTGGAAACTGTTTACGGTCATTTACGAATTCGGCCGCGGCGCGCTGCTGCCCTTTACCACCGTTTTCGCCAAGCCGCTGGTGGCGAAGATGTTCGGCGCCGGGATCGGCCACGACATCGCCCTGGGCGGGCGCCTGGTGGACCCTCAGTTCGTCTCCATCGGCGATGAAGCCATTGTCGGTCAGGATTCGGTGATTACCGCCCATACCATTACCAGCGGCCGGATCATTCTCGATCCGGTGGTCATCGGTGCCCGCGCCACGGTCGGGGTGAATGTGGTGATTATGTCCGGGGTTCAGGTGGGCGAGGGGGCGGTGCTGACCGCCGGGGCCGTGGTGCCGCCCAAGACGGTCATTCCCGCCGGCGAGTTGTGGGGCGGGGTGCCCGCCAGAAAGATCAAGGCCCTCGACAGCGACGCTTAGTCTATCGCTGCCGGAGGGTTCTATGCCAGCAAGTCCTCAATCAATGCCGGAAACAGTTCGCTGACCGGGTAGCGCTGATAGAGGGCTTTGACCTGTACGGCCTGTGCCTTGTAACCGGCCTGCTCAAGTGTCGCACTGACGGCGTCTTTAACGGATTGCCGGGTCACTTGTTCGGAACGCAACAGCCGGCCGGCACCGAAGCGTTCGATGGACGCCATGTTCATGTGCTGGTCCATGTTGCTTGCGATCCCCATCACGGGAACACCCATTGCCAGCGCCTGTTGCGTGGCGGGGCTACCGCCGTTGCAGATGACCAGGCTGGCCCGCGCCGCGGCGGCATCGCCGGGCAGGTAGTCGACCAGGAAGGCGTTATCGGGCACGGGCGTATCGAGGGGGCGGCCCAGGGTGGCGGCGATGACGGTGACGTCTTGATCGCTGAGCGCCTCGAGCGCCAAGGGTAGCAGGTCGTGGCGTCCCGAGCTGCCCAGGTTGAGATAGACAATGGGGCGTTCGCCCGGCAATTCCTCCCACCACGGCGGCAGGGGGATGCTCGGCGACCACAGCACCGGCCCGAGAAAGTGATGATTGGCAGGCGGATTGTGCAGCTCGGTCAATTCCGGAATGTCGGCATAGAGTACATGATCGGCCCAGGTGTAGCTGCGCCTCAGATTATGGCCCAGGGACGGCAGGCCGTGGCGACGCCTGATCTGATTCAAGGGCCGGGCGTGCCAGGCGAAAATCAAGGGACGGACCCAGTCGAACAGGTGTTGCGCCGCGCCGGCGCCGAGCAGGCCGGCCAAGGGGTGTTCGGGGATGGGCGTGCAGCCGCTGGCATAAGGGCTCCAATAGGCATTGGTCACGGTGCAATAGGGCACACCTGCCAGCGGCGCGCTGACGGCCAGTGAGAGGCGAAAATCACCAATGACCAGGTCGGGTTTAAACGCCTCGATGACGCTTAGATCTTCCTCAACATAGCGCTCTAATTGCTGCGCGCTATACACGCGTTGCCCCTTGGCAAGGGCGCGCATAAACATCTCGCTGGCGATGGAGTCAATGCCAATGTGCTCGAATGCCAGATCCGGAAACAGCTTCAAATAGCGGGGATGACAGGCCAGCCGTATATCGAAACGCGCGGCGTCGAGGCTGCGGGCGAGCTGGATGGGCCGCATCACATGGGCCAGGGTGACCGCCTCGGCTACAAACAGGATGCGCGGCCGCGCCGGATGCTCTTGATTAGCGTTCATCATCGCCCAGGCCCTGTCTTTGTGGCGGTGCACCGGGCCTGCCCTGTTCCAGGGTCATCAACAGCGGCGGCAGGAAAAAGAAATCGGCCAGCAGGGCGCAAAAGATGGTGAGCGCCATCAAGGCCCCGGTGCCCGAGTTGAACTCGAAGTCCGACAGGGACAACACCAGAAAGCCGGCGATCAGTACCAGGGACGTGACCCACAGCGCCCGACCCACGGTGGCGAAGGTATAGCGAATCGCCGCCTCCGCGTCCATGCCTTTTTCGCGCCGGGCGTGCAGATATTTGCTCAGAAAATGCACCGTGTCATCGACGATGATCCCCAGACTCATGCTGGCGACGATGGACATGGCGAAGCCGATCTGGCCCACGCTCAGTGCCCACACGCCGAAGGCCATCAGCGCCGGTACCAGATTCGGGACGAGGCTGATGAGGCCGAGTTTGAGCGAGCGCAGGGCGAAGATCAGGATGAAGGAGATCAACACCAGCGCCACCGCCGTGCCGAGCAGAGAGCTGCGGATATTGCGTTCGCCGATGTGGGCGAACATGATGGGCGAACTGGCACCCTCGGTCTGCATGGACGGCGGCGCGTGTTCGCGCAGCCAGGCCTGGGCGCGCGCTTCTAAATCGAGAAGTTCCCGGGAGGAAAGATTGGTGAGCGTAACGGTGACCCGGGTGGCCGATTTGTCGATATTGATGCGATCGTTGAGATCGAGACCGTAGGGCAGCGACATTTCATACAGCAGCAGATACTGGGCGGCAAGGTCGCGTTGCCCGGGGATGCGATACCAGTCCGGATCGTCGCCGTGCAGGTTCTGGTTCAGCCGTTTCATAATGTCCACCAGACTGTGCACATGGATCACATGGGGCTGCTGGCGGTACCAGTCGGTGAAGGCCTGCAGGGTCTCCAGGAACGCCGGCGCACTGATCCCGCCGGGTTCGCTGGCGGCCAGGGAATAGTGGATCTCGTAGATGCCGGTGAGATTTCGATCGATAAACTCGGTGGCCTGGCGCACCGCCGTATCCTCGCTGAAGAATTTGTGAAATTCGTCATTCAAGCGGTTTTGCGGCACGGCGGCGGCCAGGATCACGATCACCAGTCCCACGCCCCACAACAAACTGCGGCGCCGGGCAATGACGAAGTCGGCCAGCGGCGCCATCGTGGTATCCACGGCGCCGGCCTGTGGCCGCCGGCGCACTGGCAGGATCATCATCAGGGCGGGCAGCAGGGTGACCGACAGCAGCAGGGCCACCATGACGCCCATGGCGGCGATGTTGCCCAGGTCGCGCAGTGGCGGTGCATCACTGAAGTTGAGGCTGAGCAGGCCGACGGCGGTGGTCACCGAGGTGAGCACGATGGGCTTGAAATTGAGACACAGGCTCTCGACCATGGCGGCTTGCTTGTCGTTGCCGTCGCGCCGGGCGAAGAGAAAATTGGTCAGCACGTGGACGCAATCGGCGATGGCCAGGGTGGCGATGATGGTCGGGGCGCCGATGGAGGAGGGCGTCAGAATAATGCCCAACCAGCCGGCCAGACCCATGGCCGCGGCGGTTGAGCAGCACACCACCAAGACTGTGCTAAGGGTGCCGGTGGCGGAGCGCAGTAACAGCGCCAGGCCGATGACGACGACCAGGAATGTCGCCGGCACCAGGGTCTTGAGATCGGCTTCGGAATATTCCTGCAACGCATGGTTCATGGCCACGATGCCGGTGACGTAAAAGTCTATCTGCGGGTGTTGCCGTTCGGCCTCGGTCACCAGGCGCTGAATGAACTCCATCACCTCGGGGGTGGCGCGGTGGGCCTCTTTCTCGGGCAGATAGACGGCCACATTGATGGCGGTGACGTCGCCCTCGGGCGCGATCAGCTTATTCACCAGCAGGGGTTCATTCAGGGCGATACGGCGCACGGCCTGGATCTCGGCGTCCGTGAGTTGCGGCGCATCCTCCACCAGCTGCTCCACGATCAGATCATCGCCTTCGCCATAACTGTGCTGAAAGTTGGTGATGGAATCGACGCGGGTGGAATAGGGTGTTTGCCAGGCCGCCTCGGTGAGTTGTTCCACCACGCTCAGCACCTCGCGGTTGAAGACCTGGCCGCGCTCGGGGGCGATGACGATGACGACGTTGTTACTCTTGGTATAGGTCTGTTGCAGTTCTTCGAAGGCTTGCAGCTGTGGATTGTCGGCGCTGAAAAAGAGGCGGTAATCATTGCTGAAGCCCAGCAGTCTGGCGCCGCTGGCGGCCAGTATCACCAGGATAAGGGTGGTGAGAATTACCCCGATGGGATGGGCCGTGACCCATCTGGCCAAGCCCTGCGTCATCGCGCCGCCGGGTCTGAATCGTGTTCAGAGTACATGAGCTGCGCCAGGGGGCGGCGCAGGGAACGTGCCATGGGCGGCGGGCCGAAGCCCAGGCGACCCATGAACACGGCCTTGTCGGCGCGATCCTCGCCCAACAGGTGTGCCAGGCCGCGCGAGACCTTGGCGGCCTTTTGCGCCATGCCCGCGGCCGAGGAGAACGGCACGCCGTCGCGCACATACTCATGGAAGATCAAGGGCGTCATTTCCGGCTGGATGAACAAACCCAGCCGGGTGGCACACAGCCAAAAGCGTTGCATGGCGCGGCCGGCGGCGATGAAATCATCCACGCTCTCGGGTTGTTGCCTGGCCAGCAGGGCGAAATGGCCGGCGCAGGCCAGTCCCGGGATCAGGTCGAGCTGCAGGCGCGGCATCAGGGTGCCGGCCAGGTAGCGGTTCATGAAGCGCACCCGTTGCCAACTCTGCAGGGTCCAGCGCATCAAGCGAGCGGTGAGTGGGTCGACGCCGACGGCCTGATCGGGGATGCGCTCATTGCTGTAGCGCGCGTCCCATTCGATCACGTCGCGATGCACCGCATAGGCCTCGGGCAGAGTGAGCCGCAGCCCGGCATTGCGGAACATCAGGCGCGCCGCCTGCCAGCGGCCGCTCAGGCCTTCCACCCAGGCGACATCGAAATCGGGTCCCAGCGACTCTGCTAACTCCTGTTTATGGCGCTTGCCCAGCGGCCGCGTCTGCATGGGGCGGCGCTGCACGGTGCGCAGCGGCAGATAGGGGATGAGCGGACTGGGCGTGAGTTCGGGGTCGTCCTTGAAATAGACGTCGAAGGTCGGGGTGGTGTCGGGCAGCCCCTTGCGGCGTTGGAACTCGGCGCGCAGGCCGTGACCGCTGGCGGCGATGGCGATGCTTTCCAGCAGGGCCCCCAGCGACATCTGACTGGCATGACCCTGTAGGTCATAGACCACGTGGTCGCGGGTGTCGCGGCCGTGCACCACCAAGTGGTGCTGATCGATGATCTCGAAGCGCCAGGGTTGGGTGTTATCGCCGCTGGGCGCCCAGCGCGCCAGATCGAGGATGTGTTCGAGGGTGCCGCCGGGCGTTTGCGCCACTTCCGCCGACGGGCGGCGGGGTGGCGGTGTGCCCAAACGGCGCCGGGCGATGACCATGCCCAGGCGCTGGAGGGGATTGCGGTTACCGCCCGGGCGCCAGGTGCGCACCAGTTTGTTGCGGTAGGCATCGAAATGCAGCCCCCAGGGCGCCGCGATCACCTTACCGCGTCCCAGCAGGATTTTCAGGGCCTGGGTGGCGGCCGCGCCGGCACAAAGGTCGCAGGCCATGGGCGTGGAGGGGCCGCGGTGATTGGCCAGATCCACTGTGCTCGGGTCGACCAGGTAGCGGCCTTGCAGCATGGCCGGCGAGAGCCCGAGCAAAAAGCGCAGCAGCTGTTCCTGTTCGGTTTCGCCTTCGAGGCGGAAATATTCCTCGAAGCTCATTTTGCCGGGAATGAAATTCAGCAGGGCGGTGCCCATGCCCAGCGGCGCTGCCGTGACGGCGGGGATGCCCAGCTCGGTGCAGGCGGCAAATACCGCGCGCCGCGCCGGCACGGCGAAAAAGTCCAGGCCGTCCACATACAGATCCACATTCTCCAGAAATTCGTAGACATTGTCTTGCTGTACGCCCTGCGGAAACACGCGTATATCCAGCTCGGGATTGATGTCGCGTGCCATGCGAGTGAGCACGTCGGCCTTGGGTTGATTCAGGGCCGAAACCGTCGCCCCCGCCTGGCGGTTGAAGTTGGGCAGTTCGAAGCTGTCGAAGTCGGACAGGTGGAAATTGCCGATTCCCAGGCGGGTCAGGGTGAGCAGGTGACTGCCGCCCACGCCGCCGAGACCGGCGATGGCGATGCGTTTGTGGCGCAGCAGGGATTGTTCGGCCTGGGTGAGCCAGCCGATATTGCGTGAAAATGCAGTGCCGTAATCGAATGTGTCCGTCACTTTATTTACTCTCTCCGTGAGTCCCCTGGGGTGATATCGGCCCGGGAGTGATTTTATGTATACACGGGTCCGTTGACTACACTTCAGATGAGTGGATTGAAGCATTAATCGAAGCCGATTCCGAAAACTGTGACAGAGTTTTCTAATACGTTCACCGCGCTGCGTCGATAGTAGCATTACGACGACAGCAAGATAGAGCCAGGCACAGACGCGCTTGCGCCAAGGTCGGGAGGCCACCTGAATGAAGCAGAACGCCAGTCTGATTGAAACCTACAACGATTATTTCGACATCGAGGTGGCGGATACGCCAGACCTGCTGCGTGAGGTGTTTGCGCTGCGCTACCAGGTCTATTGTGTTGAAAACCCGTTTGAAAATGCCGCCGACTTTCCCGATCAACTGGAAAAAGATGTATTTGACGACCGCTCCGTCCACGGATTGGTGCGTTATCGGCCGACAGGCTGGGTGGTGGCCACGGTGCGCCTGGTATTGCCGGATAACGACGATCCGGGGACTGCGTTCCCCATTGAGCAGAATTGCGCCGCTTCTTTCGCGTTGTCCGGGCTCAACACGCGGTTATTGCCGCGCCGTTCGTTGGCGGAAATCTCCCGTTTCGCGGTCTCCAAGGAGCTCAAGCGCAGGGCCGGCGAGGCGGACACCCTGGCCGGTGTCGGCCCCGACCCGGAGGCCTACGTGAAGCCCCTCAATAACGGCAAGCGTTTGATTCCTCACGTCACATTGGGTCTATTCGCCGCCATTGTGCGCATGAGTGCGGCCCATGATATCAGTCATTGGTACGCAGTCATGGAACCTTCCTTACTACGCCTGCTGACCCGTTTCGGGATCGAGTTTACCCCCATCGGTGAACCGGTGGATTATCACGGCCTGCGTCAACCCTGCTTCGGTGCCGTGGAACAGGTGCTCGAAGGAATGTGGAAAAAACGCCAGGATGTGTGGGCGTTGATCACCGGCGACGGTGCCGATTGGCCGCCGCCGGCCAGATATACCAGCGCGTCTCGCTAGCCCGTATGAATCGCCGCCCGCTGAGAAATGCGGGCGCCGCGCAGCATCGGCCCCCGCTTTTTCAGGAAGCCGCCCCTGAGCGCCGTACGTCTCCCGGTACGCGCTCGCAATCCGAGCGTCGTCTCAGCCGTTGCCTTATCCTTGCAAAACAGCGGGAATCAATGGACACACTGCGTCCGCGCCAATTATGATACCCGTGGGGATGTAGCAGTGACGGGGGTGCGTTTTTTAGCACCAGGGATGTGCGTCCAAAATAACTATAACTAGTACATGCTGGGGTAATTAAACCAATAACCGCAGAGGGACTAGGAAGTCATGACTCATTTATTAGAAGGATTTCAGCAAACCTTCGACGTTGTCCATGCCGACAACCAGGCACTGATTGAACAGTCGTTCGCGCTGCGCTATCAGGTGTATTGCCTGGAAAAGGATTTTGAGGCCTCGAGCTGCTTTGATGAGGATAAAGAATCCGATCAATATGATATGCGTTCGGTTCACAGTCTGGTCTATCACCGGCGTCTGGCGCGATATATTGGCAGCGTCAGGCTGGTGCTTGCCGATCGGCAAGCACCGGACGCGCCGTTTCCGATCGAGAATCTTTGTCGTAATCTGCATCGGGCGCGATTGGCTGTGGCGCATAGACGCGCTTCTTTCCAGGTGGCCGAAATTTCGCGCTTTGCGGTGTCGAAGCTGCGCCGGGCGGGTGCTGGGAATGAGACGGATCTAACAGGTATCAGCGCGCGGCCCTCTTCGTTGGCGTCTGCGGCCAAGCCCGAAAACGAAATCTTGCCCCACGCCACACTGGGTTTGTTTACCGCAATTGTGCGCATGAGCGCGGCGAATGAAGTCAGTCACTGGTATGCGCTGATGGAGCCAACCTTGTCGCGCCTGCTGAGTCGCTTCGGAATCTATTTCCAGCCTGTCGGGCCGCTACTCGACCACCGGGGCAGGCGCCAGCCGGTCATGGGGGATATCGATCGAGTGCTCGCCAGGATCTTTGTGGAACGCCCCGATGTGTGGGAGTTGATTACCGACGCCGGGCGCACCTGGCCACTCAACGAATCGCTCGCGGCACAGATGTGCAAGCCCGCTGCCGATGCCACGCTCGCGGCGAGCCGTCCCCGGGATTACAGTCCGTATCGTTTGCTGGAAGGTGTTCCGGCGGAGGGTTTCGAGCGGGTGTTCGCCAAACGTATCCCAGTTGGTGCCGCTTAATTTTTTTTGGGGCATATACGACAGGACATCATTCATCCGCCTGTGGTAGGTGACTGTTTCGTCGATCTGTTGTATTCGTTGCGCGTTTCAATCTACGCATCGAATCGTGTCGCCACGCCAGCCTGCACGGCTTCAAAGAGGCTCGGCATTTCCGTGTTATGTTTAACATATTGATATTTATGTCATTGCAGGCGGGTCGGCGAGTGGGCGCTAAGCCGCGACCCCCCCCGAGCGGTAAATTCATCTTAATTTATGTTGATATTTGCCGGGTTGAGTGTCCGGGGCGGTGCGCTCGAGTGAGCGTGTTCAGGCGGGACGGTTTGACTGCTTTTACCAGGCAAACTGCAGGGCTTAGGCTGTCTTGAAAGGGGCCTGAGCTGGTATAATCCCGCGCTGATATTCAAACTGGTTCATCAAGGTTTCGTCGTTGCGGACGAAGTATTGTGGTGATCGCTTACGTATTGGCAGGGGAAAACATGGTGCAAAACAATTACATCAAGATACCACTCATGCTGCTTTGTGTGCTGAGCTTGCTGGGTTTGGGCGGCTGCACAGGCAACGTTAAACCTGCCTCCTCTATGAAAGACATTAAGTCCATTCCCGATTACAACTACATCATCGGCCCGGGTGACAATGTCAATATTTTCGTTTGGCGTAATCCGGAAGTGTCCATGTCCGTGCCGGTTCGCCCCGACGGTAAGATCACCACCCCGCTGGTTGAGGACCTCCAGGCCAGCGGCAAAACCCCGACCGAGTTGGCGCGCAAAATCGAGGAAGTGTTGGGAACCTACATAAAGGACCCTTCCGTCACCGTGATCGTCACCGGTTTCGTCGGCCCGTATGATCAACAAGTCCGCGTCATCGGTGAAGCCACCAGTCCCCAGGCCCTGCCTTATCGTGAAAATATGACGCTGTTGGATTTGATGATCGCCGTCGGGGGATTGACCGAATTCGCAGCGGGAAACAATGCGGTGTTGGTCCGCAGAGTCAACGGTCGTGAAATGCAATACCGACTGCGCATTGATGATCTCATCGACGAGGGGGATATCAGTGCCAATGTCCCCATGCTTCCGGGCGACATTCTCATCGTGCCCGAGTCGTGGTTCTAGCGGTACCCGTTTTTTAGGAAGCCAATAAGCAATGCAAGAGATACTGGATCAATTTTACGGTTACGTGCGCGGTATCTGGCGCCGCCGCTGGCCGATGATATTGGTGGCCTGGGCGGTGTGTATGGCGGGCTGGCCCGTGGTCCTGCAAATGCCTGATGAGTATAGTGCCGCTGCAAAGGTCCATGTGGATACCCGCTCCATGCTCGGTCCGTTGTTGCGCGGTATCGCCGCGCAAACCAATCTCGGCCAGGAAGTCTCCTTGATGACGCGCACCTTGTTGAGTCGCCCCAATCTGGAAAAGGTCGCGCGTATGACCGATCTGGACCTGCGTGCCAAGACGCCGGCGGCGATGGAGTCCTTGCTCGATTCACTCAAGAATCGCATCTCGCTGCGCAGTACCGGGCGAGAAAACATCTATACCATCAGTTTTAGTGACAGTGATCCGCAACTGGCCAAGAGGGTTGTGCAGTCTCTTTTGACGATATTCGTGGAGACCTCGCTGGGGTCTACGCGCAAGGACACCGACAGCGCCCAGCGTTTCCTCGATGAACAAATAGGGGAGTATGAGGCCCGCTTGGTCGAAGCAGAGAACCGGCTCAAGGAATTCAAACGCGACAATGTCGGCATCATGCCGGGTGAGGGCGAGAACTACTACGGGCGTTTGCAGACAGCCATGGGTCAGCTGAAAGAGGCTGAGTTGCAACTGGAAGAAGCCGCCAACCGACGCAACGAACTCGAGGCGCAACTGGAGGACGCCCGATTGGACCTGGAGGACGGCCTGCTGACTCAGAACAGAATCGCCTTATCCAGCCCCCTGGATGCGCGCATCCAAAATCTCCGGACCAAACTCGATGAGTTGTTGCTTAAGTATACGGAGAAGCACCCGGATGTGGTGGCCATCGAGACCACCATTGCCGACCTGGAGGCCCAGAAACAGACGGAGCTTGAAGACATGTCCGGCCTCGGCGGCGGCAGTGGCTCCGGTGAAAATCCCATCATCCAGCAATTAAAGATCGCTCTGGGTGAGGCCGAGGCGGTGGTGGCATCGCTCAAGGTCCGGGTGGACGAGTACAGAAAACGGGTCAATTTCCTCGAGGAGAGGGTCGACACCATCCCCGAGGTCGAGGCCAAGCTGAAGGATCTTAACCGCGACTATGGCATCCTCAAGAGTAGCTATGAATCCCTGTTGCAGCGCCGTGAACAGGCACGCATGGCGGAAAAGGCCGATGCCACCGGCGAAGGGGTGAAATTCCGTGTCATCGAACCGCCGCGGGTGCCGCTGGACCCTTCGGGTCCCAACCGCACCCTGTTTATGGGCGTCGTATTGTTAGCAGGGCTGGGCGCCGGTTTGGGCATCGCCCTCTTGTTATCCCAACTGAAAACCACCTTTGATAACCGTACTATGCTGCGCAATGTCACTGACCTTCCCGTGTTGGGCACCATTTCCATGGAGTGGACGCCGGCGCAACGCGTCAAAATGCGTATCGAGGTGGTGGTGTTTACCTTTTTTACTCTGCTGTTGATGCTGGCCTACGGCGCGGCCGTCGTTTTTCAGGACCACGGAGTCAGTCTGATGGCCCGCTTAGGGTGACGCTTTGAGGATGTTATGAATACGATAGAAAAAGCCATTGGCAGACTGGGTGCGGCGAAAAAGACTGAAGCGCAGGTGCCGGTCGATGTGCCTGTCCAGGTGGAGGGCGATCTGAACCTGGGCCAGACGGCGTTGCATAGCGCCAAGGGCGACGAAAAGAAGACATCTAAGAATCGCATCTCATTGGATCTGGCCCGCCTCGAGCGCATGGGCTTTCTGACGCCGGAAAGTGGACGCGGTCAGCTGACTGAGGAAATCAGGCACATCAAGCGCCCCCTGCTGCTCAATGCCTTCCAAAAAGGGATTTCACATGGAGACAGCTCCAACCTGATTATGGTGACCAGCGCCCGTCCCGGCGAGGGTAAGACCTTCACCTCCGTGAATCTGGCCATGAGTATCGCTAAGGAGCGGGGCAAGACCGTATTGCTGGTCGATGCGGATGTGGCCAAGCCCAATGTCTCGCGTACCCTGGGCTTGCCGTCCAAACTGCCAGGGCTGGTGGATTACCTGTCGGATGATTCCCTGACGCTTGCCGATACCATGCTCAAGACCAACGTGCCCAATCTGCGCGTACTGACGTCGGGCCGTACCCATATCCATTCCACCGAGTTGCTGGCCAGCGAGGCCATGCGCCTATTGGTGGAGGAGTTATCCCAGCGCTATTCGGACCGCGTGGTGATTTTTGATTCACCTCCTATGCTGGCCACTACCGAGGCTGCGGTTCTGGCCGGCCTGGTCGGCCAAATCGTGGTGGTGGTCGAGGCGGAAAAGACCACCAAGCAAGAGATCAACGAGGCCGTGGGGATGCTGGACCAATCGAAGATGATCGGCTTGGTCCTGAATAAAGCCCGGACAATGTTTACATCGGATTACTATGGTTACTACGGTTACTATGGCTCATCCGGTGAGTAGCCTGGGTCAGTCCGAAAAGCTAAGAATTCACAATAGCGATTCCCTTCCCGGTTTCCGGGTGCTGGTTGGCGGGATTGTATTTGCCTGTCTGCCAGTTAGTACCCTGGCGGCGGAATGGGATGCCACGGCGCGATTACATCTATCAGAGATCTATACGGATAACCTGCGCCTGGCGGTAGATGACGAAGAGCACGAAAGTATCACGCAGATCAACCCCGGTTTTTCGTTGACGGGGCGCGGCGCCAGGGTGAGGGTGGGCGCCGACTATACCATGCAAAATCTCTTTTACGCCCATAATCCCGACAGCAACACCACCCATCACCAGCTTCGGGCCTGGGAGCAAAGTGAACTCATTAAAGACTGGTTTTATTTCGACTCAAGCGCCTCGATTTCTCAGCAACTGGTCAGTCCGAGTGAGCGCGTTTCTGTGGACAATTTGAACCTGACCGGCAATCGCAGTGACGTAGTGACGTTCCAGGTCGAACCGTACATCAAGCGCGATCTCGGCGCCTACGCCACCACCGAGCTGCGCTATTCCCACGGCTGGGTTGACTATGAGGCCGACGGCGTATCCGATACCCAATCCAGCACGGCCAGCGGTTACATTGCCAACGGGTATGGCGCAACGCATCTGTTCTGGCGTCTCGCCCATCGTGAACAACGAGAGATTCGCGACGACGCCGCCGATTCAACGCGCAGCTCCACCACGGGCATGATGCGTTATCGCGTGCTGTCGACGCTCTCCTTGATCGGTTACGCCGGTCGTGAGGAGAACGATATCCAGAGTAACAGACCCAGTCCCGACGGGACCTATTGGAGCGCCGGATTCAGGTGGCATCCCAGTCCCAAGTTATCGTTGGAGGCGACCAAGGGGCGAAATGAAGAGCAGGCACACCTGCAGTGGAGCCCTATCACCCGCACCGCCATCGATATCAGTTATCGCGATCGCGATGTGGGCTTGAACACCTCGGAGACCTGGAACGGCACTCTCAGTCACCGCACGCGCCGCAGTACGTGGGCCCTGAGCTACACGGAAGAGGTGACCAACGACCAGTTTTTGGCCCTTCAGGGACAGGAGGCGGGCTTCTTGGTTGATTCCCAGGGCCAGGTGAGCTCCGATCCCAATACCGGTGAACCGGCGATCGGCTTTCGCGATGTATTCGGCTTGAGCAACCAGGAATTTCTGCGCACGCGGGCGCAGCTGTCAATGAATTATCGCAGCGGCAAGAGTACTGTAAGCTTGTCGGTGTATGATGAAACGCGCACCTACGAGCTGAGCGCCGCGGAGCTTGAAACAAAAGGCGGCAGCGCCTCCTGGAATTGGCGCTTCGCCGCGCGGACATCTTCGCGCATCAGTGTGCAGGGCCAGCGCTACGAGGCTTTGAACAGCAGCGACCCCGGCCAAACTGTTAAAACCAGTTTAAGCCTGGCTCGGCAGCTGAGCCCGCGGACCAATGCCAGGGTCGAGGTGAGTCACCTGGACGGCGAAGAAGTCGGTACGCAGGCGAAATACGACGAAAATCGTGTCTCGTTACACTTGAACATGAATTTTTAGGGGGACTACAAAGACATGTATGAGTCGTTTTACAGATTTTCCGCCAAACCGTTTCAGCTCAGCCCTGATCCCAAATTCTTTTTCGGCAGCCAGGGCCACAAGCGCGCCATGTCCTACCTGCGCTATGGTTTGACTCAGGGGGAAGGCTTCATCGTCATTACCGGCGGCGTGGGCACCGGCAAGACCACCCTGGTGAGAACCCTGTTCGCCGATCTGGCCGAGGAGAACATCGTCGCCGCCCAGCTGGTCAACACCCACCTGGAGGCCGACGACACCCTGCGCATGGTGGCCGCGTCCTTCGGCCTTGCCCACGAAGGGGCAAGCAAGGCCGCCATTCTGAAAAATCTGGAGACCTTTCTCATGGCCCGTGCGCGCGAAGGCAAGCGCGTGCTGTTGGTGGTGGACGAGGCCCAGAACCTGCCGCCCGAATCCCTGGAGGAACTGCGCATGCTGTCCAACTTCGAGGCTGGCGGCCGTTCCCTGTTGCAGAGCTTTTTGCTGGGGCAGAGCGGCTTCAAGGACACGATTCAGATCGAGAGGCTGGAACAGTTACGGCAGCGCATTATCGCCGCCTTCCATCTGGAACCCCTGAGCCCCGAGGAGACCCGGGATTACATCGAACACCGCATGCGGCTGGTAGGTTGGCAGGGCGATCCGGAGATCAGCGTCGAGGCCCATCAGGCCATCTTCGAGATCAGCGGCGGCGTGCCGCGTCGCATCAATAATTTTTGTGACCGGCTGCTGCTCTACGGTTATCTCGAAGAGCTGCACGCGCTGGAACTGAAGCATGTTCAGGAAGTCGCCAACGAGCTTAAGCAGGAGACGCCCGCCACCGCCTCAGAGGCAGCGGCGCACGACCCCGAGCCTGAGTTACCGGAATTGCCCTCGGCGCCGATCCACGTGGGCATTTCGCAAAGCCGCGAGTCCGAGCAGCTGGAAGGCGTTGAGACCCGGGTGGGTATACTGGAAGAGCGCATCGATATCCTGGAGCGCGCCTTGAGACGCTTCCTGGAAACCAGTCGGCGCTAATTTGCACTGATAGATAAAGGCAGTACCCCATGGCAAAAATAAAAATCGTCTGCGTGGTGGGCGCGCGCCCCAACTTTATGAAGATCGCGCCCATCATGGCGCAATTGAATAAACCCGACAGCAAATTCGAACCCTTTCTGGTGCATACCGGCCAGCATTACGATGCCGACATGAAGCATCGCTTTTTCGATCAGCTCGGCATTCCCGAGCCGGACATGGATCTGGGTGTCGGTTCGGGCACACATGGCGAACAGACCGCGGAGATCATGAAGCGCTTTGAGCCGGTGCTGGAGCAACAACAACCGGCGGCGATTCTGGTGGTCGGGGATGTCAACTCCACCATCGCCTGTGCCCTGGTGGCGGTGAAGAAAAATATCAAGGTCATCCACGTGGAAGCCGGCCTGCGCAGCTACGACCGCGCCATGCCCGAAGAGATCAACCGCGTGCTGACCGATCAGATTTCCGACCTGCTGTTCACCACTGAACGCCAAGCGCATGACAACCTGCAGCGCGAAGGCATCGCCGCTGAGCGTGTTCACTTCGTCGGTAATGTCATGATCGATACCCTACTCGGACATGTAAAGCGGGCGGTGCCGCTACAGCAGACCTTGTCCGGTCTTGCTCAGAGCGAACAGTTTTTTAGCGACAAAGGCTTTGCCCTGCTCACCCTGCATCGTCCGTCCAATGTGGACAATCGGGAAACGCTTGAGCGACTGCTGTCCGTCGTCGCCGAAATCAGTGAACAGTTGCCGGTAATCTTCCCGGTGCATCCACGCACCGCCAGCCGCATGGCGCAATTTTCCCTGGCTGCGCTGATTGATACCCCACGCATCTGCCGCCTGGCCCCGCTGGGCTATTTGGAGTTATTGGGGGCGATGTCCAAGGCTAAACTGGTGCTGACCGATTCGGGCGGCATTCAAGAGGAAACGACTGCCCTGGGGGTACCCTGTATCACCTTGCGCGAGAATACCGAACGGCCTATCACCGTGACGCAGGGCACCAATGTCATCGTCGGCACCGATGCGGACAAGATTCGCCGGGCGGTCGACGACGTGTTAACTAGCGGCGGCAAGGCAGGCCGTATTCCCGAATACTGGGACGGCAAGGCCGCCGCGCGCATCGTGGCCGTTCTCGAGGAGCGACTCTAAACCATGATTCGCAACGCCATGACGGTGGACGTCGAGGACTATTTTCAGGTCTCGGCCTTCGAACCCTATATCAAACGCGACGACTGGGACCGCCTCGACTGCCGGGTGGAACGCAATACTCAGCGCATCCTCGACCTGTTCGATCAGCACAGCGTGAAGGCCACCTTTTTCATGCTCGGCTGGGTGGCCGAGCGTTATCCCGGCTTGATCAAGCGCATTGTCGAATCGGGTCACGAGTTGGCCAGTCATGGTTACGAGCACATCCGCGTCACCCAGCAGCAGCCTGACCAGTTCCGCGCCGACGTCATGCGCACCAAGGCGCTGTTGGAAGACATGGGCGGTGTGCCGGTGCGCGGCTATCGCGCCGCCAGTTACTCCATCGGCGCCAAAAATCTGTGGGCGCTGGAAGTGCTGCAAGAGGCCGGCCACGAGTACAGTTCCAGCATCTATCCCATCAAGCACGATCTATACGGCATGCCCCAGGCGCCGCGTTTTCCTTTTTATCCCAACGGCGATGACGGTCTGCTGGAAGTGCCAGTGACCACCTTCACCCTGGCCAAGCGGCGCTTTCCCTGCGGCGGGGGCGGTTACTTTCGCCTGTTCCCCTATCCGATTTACCGCTGGGCCATGCGCCGCGTCAACAACAAAGACGGGCAGCCCGGCGTGTTCTATTTTCACCCCTGGGAAATCGACCCCGAACAACCGCGCCAGACCGGCATCAGCGCCAAGACCCGTTTCCGTCATTACCTCAATCTGGAACGCATGGAGGCCCGCTTGGAACAATTGTTGCGCGATTTTTCCTGGGGCCGCATGGATACAGTATTCGTCGACGCCCGGTAAATCACACGCCCAGTGGAACAGCAGGAGATTAAGGCAGTGCAAATCAAACAGCTGACAGAGCAGGATGTTCAGCGCTGGGACAACTATGTGGAGCAGGCGCAGGCGGCCACTTTTTTCCATCGCGCCGGTTGGCGTCGGGTGTTGGAGCAGGCCTTCGGTCACCAGGGCCGTTTTCTGTACGCCGAGCGCGACGGGGCTATCACAGGCATCCTGCCACTCGGTCATATCCGCAGTCGTATCTTCGGTAATAGTTTGGTGTCGACGCCCTTCTGCGTCTACGGCGGCATTGTCGCCGACGATGAGGCCGCTCGGCAGGCCCTGGAACAGGCCGCTATCGAGCTGGCCCAGGCACTCGGTGTCGACTGCCTGGAACTGCGTAATCAGTCGCCGCAGCACAAGGACTGGCCCGCCAAGCGCGACTTGTATGTCACCTTCCGCAAAGCGATCGACCCCGACCTCGATCAGAACATGCAGAACATCCCGCGCAAGCAGCGCGCCATGGTGCGCAAGGGCATCAAGGCCGGGCTCGAAAGCGCCTGGGATGAGAACATCGAGCGTCTCTATGATGCCTATTCCCAGAGCGTTCACGCCTTGGGCACGCCGGTATTCTCCAAGCGTTATTTTCAAGTATTGAAACAGGTATTCGGTGATGACTGTCGCATCCTGAGCGTGACCCAGGACGGACAGTTGGTCGCCAGCGTCATGAATTTCTATTTCAAAGATCAAGTCTTGCCTTATTACGGCGGCGGCACCGAGCTGGCCCGTGCCGTCAAGGGTAATGACTTCATGTATTGGGAGGTGATGCGCCACGCCTGTGAAACCGGCGTCAAGGTTTTCGACTACGGGCGCAGCAAGGTCGGCACCGGATCCTACAGCTTCAAGAAAAACTGGGGCTTCGAACCGGAGCCGCTGCACTACGAATACGTGCTGGTCAAGGCCGACGCGGTCCCGGATGTCAATCCCTTGAATCCGAAATACCGCCTGTTCATCGGCGCATGGAAAAAGATGCCCCTGGCCATGACGCGTATGATCGGGCCGCACATCGTCAAGAATCTAGGCTGAGCGGCATTGGCGGCGGCGATGAAGAAGAAACTGCTTTACCTGGTGCATCGCATCCCTTATCCGCCCAATAAGGGCGACAAGATCCGTTCCTTCAATATCCTCAAGTGTCTGGCTCGGCATTATGAGATTCATCTCGCCACCTTCGTCGATGACGACGATGACTGGCAGCACCGGCCGGCCTTGGAGGCGTATTGCGCCGACGTCTATGCCGCGCCTCTAAACCCCGCGGTGGCGAAGCTCAAGAGTCTGCCCGCCCTGCTGGGCAGTGCGCCCTTGAGTCTGCCGTATTATCGCCAGGTCGGTCTGGCCGATTGGGTGGAGGCGCAGCGGATGCGGCATGAGTTTCACGCCGTGCTGGTGTTCTCCTCCGCCATGGCCCAGTACGTCATGGGTGAACGCTGGTCCGGTGTGCGCCGCGTGATCGATTTCGTCGACGTGGATTCGGACAAATGGCGGCAATATGCCGCGGCTAAATCCTGGCCCATGAACTGGATTTACCGGCGCGAGGGCCGCACCCTGCTGGCCTATGAGCGCAAAGTCGCCGCTTGTTTCGATAACAGCTTTTTTGTCTCGGAGCAGGAGGCGGATTTGTTCAAGAGCCTGGCGCCCGAAGCGGCGCCGCGGGTGAGCTTCGTCAACAACGGTGTGGATACGGATTATTTCACGCCGCAGCAGGACTATGTCAGTCCCTATGCCGAGGGCGAGCAAGTGATGGTGTTTACCGGGGCCATGGATTATTGGGCCAACGTGGACGCCGTCAGCTGGTTCGCAGAGCAGGTCTTGCCGCGGGTGCGTGAGCGCCATGCGCGGGCGCGCTTCTACATCGTCGGTTCGCGTCCCACGCGTCAAGTGCAACAGCTGGCCGATCAAGACGGCGTGACGGTGACCGGCGCGGTAAAAGACATCCGCCCCTATCTGGCCCATGCGTGTATCGCGGTGGCGCCGCTACGCCTGGCCCGCGGCGTACAGAACAAGGTGCTGGAGGCCATGGCCATGGCGCGGCCGGTGGTGGCTACGCCCCAGGCCCTGGACGGCCTGGAGGCTCAGGTCGGCGTCGAGGTATTGCAGGCCGACAATGAAGCGGCCTTTGTCGATACCCTGGACACGCTGATGCAACAGGACCAGGCGGATGATCTCGGCCCGGCGGCGCGCAGGCGGGTGATCGAATCCTACAGTTGGCAGCACAATCTGTCGCGTTTAGAGACCATGCTGGCCGGATAATGCTATGAATGCAGAACAGCACACCATAACCCAAGCAGGTGGACCCGCAATCTCGCCGACCACTATCGCCACGTTGATTGCCCTGACCCTGGCCGCGGGGCTGCTGATATTTTGGCCGACCAGCGCCTCCATGGTGGCCATCTGGTGGCGCTCCGAGACCTTCGCCCACGGGTTCTTTATTCTGCCCATCAGTCTCTACTTTATCTGGCAGCGGCGCGAACAGCTTGCCCATACGCCTTTGCGGCCTGATTACAAGGCCCTGGCGCCCTTGTTCGCTTTGGGCATGCTGTGGTGGTTGGCCAATGCCATCGACGTGCTGGTGGTGCAACAGCTGGCGCTGGTGGCCATGCTGCCGGTGCTGGTGTGGGTCGTGTTCGGTTGGCGGATGCTGCGCAGCTTAGCCTTTCCGTTGGGCTTTCTTATCTTTGCCGTCCCCATGGGCGAAGGCCTGATCCCGCCGCTGATGAACTTTACCGCCGAATTCACCGTCAAGATGCTGCAACTCACCGGCATCCCCGTGTTCAAGGAAGGACTGTTCTTCGAGATACCGGGCAGCCGCTGGTCAGTGGTGGAAGGCTGCAGCGGGGTGCGTTACCTCATCGCCTCCGTCACCCTGGGGGTGCTTTACGCCTATGTCACCTATCGCAGCCTGACGCGCCGCCTGCTGTTTGTCCTGGCGGCCATCGTCGTTCCCATCATCGCCAACGGGCTGCGCGCCTACATGATCGTCATGATCTCCCATCTCAGCGACCACAAACTGGCCCATGGCGTGGATCACTTTATTTACGGCTGGGTGTTCTTCGGTATTGTCATGCTGTTGTTGTTCTGGCTTGGATCGTTTTGGCGCGAAGACGACGAAGCCCGGCAGCCGCAGATCGACGCCCAGTCTGCGGAAAGTCCAGGGGCGCCTTGCGTCGACCGTAAGTCCATGTCCGTTGCCGCGCTGGCGGCCTTCGCCGTGTTGATCATCTGGCCCGCTGCGGCCGCTATCAACACTCACCAAGATCAAGGTTTGGACGTAAACCTAAGCATGCCCGAGGCCCAGAACGGTTGGCGTCAAGCGCCCACATCGCTGACGCCATGGCGGCCGCGTTATCTGGGTATGGACGCCGAGCTGGAACAGACCTACGTCAAAGACGGTCGACGTGTCAGTCTGTATCTGGCCTATTATCGCACGCAGCGCCAGGGCGCCGAGCTTATCAACTCCCAAAACGTGATGGTGGAGCAGAAACACCCCGTATGGAGTCAGGTCGGTAACCGACCCGCCCAGTTGCAGGTGCGTGGTGAGCAACTCCCCATCCGCAAGGCAAAGCTGCGCTCCGCCCAGCAAAATCTTGTCGTTTACTATTGGGATTGGTTCGGCGGCGAATATGCCGCCAACGACTATGTCGCCAAACTGTTGGAGGCAAAGAACACCCTGTTGGGTGGGCGCACCGATGCCGCAGGGGTTATCATCGCCGCCGAATTCGAGACCGAAGCGACGCGGGCCGAAGCGCTTATCAAAGAATACATTTCCGATATGTATCCGGCTGTTGAAACCAGCCTTTACCGAGCGAGTGAGCCCGGACCCTGATCGGACGCTAACGATGAAATAATCATGAACCGCGTGGGACAGGAATAACAAGAATCTATAAAAACTATGTGTGGATTAGTAGGCATCTTCGACAGAACCGGCAGGCGCGACATCGACGCCGGGTTGCTGTCGCGCATGAACGAGACCCAGTACCACCGCGGTCCCGACGAAGGCGGTATTCATACCGAGCCCGGCGTCGGCCTGGCGCACCGCCGGCTGTCCATTATCGATTTGTCCAGCGGCCAGCAACCCCTGTTCAACGAAGACGGTTCGGTCGTGGTGGTCTACAACGGCGAGATCTACAATTTCCCGGAGTTGAGCACACGGCTCAAAGAATTGGGCCACAGCTTCCGCACCCATTGTGATACCGAGGTCATCGTCCATGCCTGGGAAGAGTGGGGCGAGGCCTGTGTCGAGCGCTTTCGCGGTATGTTTGCCTTCGCCCTGTGGGACCGCAATCGGCAGACCCTATTTCTGGCGCGCGATCGGCTCGGCATCAAGCCGCTTTACTACGCGCAGTTGGATGACGGCCACATTATCTTCGCTTCCGAACTCAAGGGGCTGCTGGCCCATCCGGGTCTGCAGCGCGATATTGACCCCCGCGCGGTGGAGGATTACTTCGCCTACGGTTACGTGCCCGATCCCAAGACCATCCTGCGTCAGGCGCGCAAGCTGGCGCCCGGCCATATCCTCACGCTGCGTCATGGTCAGGCCTTGCCCTCTCCGCGACAGTATTGGGATGTAAGCTTTAGCAGTAGCGGGCCCGGCGACGAGATTCTGGCCGGTAGCGAGTTGCTCGAGCGGCTCAAAGAAGCCGTGGATATCCGCCTGGTCGCCGAAGTGCCGCTGGGCGCCTTCCTCTCCGGCGGTGTCGATTCCAGTGCCGTGGTGGCCATGATGGCCGGCCTGTCCGATAAACCGGTGAATACCTGTTCTATTTCGTTCGGCGACCCCAAATTCAACGAGGCGCGCTATGCCGCCCAGGTGGCCGAGCGTTATCACACCGATCACCAGGTGGAGGAGGTCAATCCGGACGACTTCGACCTGATCGACAAGCTGGCCGGCCTCTATGACGAACCCTTTGCCGACAGTTCCGCCATGCCCACCTACCGCGTCTGCCAGCTGGCACGCAAACGCGTCACCGTGGCCCTCTCCGGTGACGGCGGCGATGAGAACCTGGCCGGTTACCGCCGTTATCGCTGGCACCTGCATGAAGAACGGATGCGCGCCTTTATGCCCGCGGCCATCCGCCGGCCCGTCTTCGGTCTGCTGGGCAAGCTGTATCCCAAGGCGGATTGGGCCCCCAAGGTGCTGCGCGCCAAGTCCACCTTCGAAGCCTTGGCGCGCGACAGCGTGGGCGGCTATTTTCACAGCGTTTCACATCTAGGCGATCCGCTGCGCAGCCGACTATTCAGCCGGCAGTTCAAAGACCAACTGCAGGGCTACAACGCTGTCGATGTTCTCAAGCAACATGCCAAACACGCCCCGGACCACCCGCTATCCTTTGTTCAGTACCTGGATATCAAGACCTGGTTGGCGGGCGACATCCTCACCAAGGTAGACCGCGCCAGCATGGCCCATTCCCTGGAAGTGCGGGTGCCGTTGCTGGACCACAAGCTGGTGGAATGGATGGCCACCTTGCCGCCCGATATGAAACTCAAGGGCGGTGAAGGTAAGGCCGTATTCAAAAAGGCACTGACGTCCCATCTGCCCCACGACATTCTGTATCGTCCCAAGATGGGTTTCTCCGTGCCCCTGGCCAGCTGGTTTCGCGGGCCACTCAAAGAGCGTGTGCGCCAGGCGGTGCTGGGGCCGGTGCTGGCCGAGACCGGCTATTTCAACAGCAGGTTTCTGAAAGAGATGGTGGACCAGCATCAGTCGGGGCGGCGCGATTACAGTGTGCCGCTGTGGTCATTACTGATGTTTGAATCCTTTGCGCGCCAGGTGCTGCGTTGTTAATAACCTTCCTATCATGGTGAACAATAACAAGAGGTCGTCATAACATGCGTATCCTGCATGTCCTGGATCATTCCATTCCCCTGCACAGCGGTTACACCTTCCGCAGTCGCGCCATCCTGCAGCAGCAGCGCGAATTGGGTTGGGAGACGTTTCATGTGACCGGCCCCAAGCACAACGTCGCCGCCACGGTGGAGGGCGATGTGGAAGAGGTGGACGGCCTGCGCTTCTACCGTAGCCCGACACCGAGCGGCTGGATGACCCGCTTGCCGGTGCTGAATCAATGGGCGATCGTGGCGGCACTGGAAAAAAGGCTGGAAGAAGTGGTGAAGGAAGTGCGACCGGATATTCTCCATGCCCATTCGCCCATGTTGGATGGGGAAGCGGCCGTGCGCGTGGGCAAGCGCCATGGTATTCCGGTGGTGTATGAAATCCGCGCCTTCTGGGAGGATGCGGCGGTGGATCACGGTACCGCCACAGAGGGTGGGTTGCGTTATCGCCTCACCCGCGCACTTGAAACACGGGTCATTCACCGCGCCGATGCCGTGACCACGATCTGTGAGGGCCTGCGCAAAGAGATCGTGGCACGCGACGTGGCGCCGGAGAAGGTCACCGTGATTCCCAACGCCGTCGACATTGCGCGCTTCCAGGCCGACCGCAGCGCCGACCCGACCTTGCAGGAAGAACTGGGACTGAAGGACAAATGGGTGCTCGGTTTTATCGGTTCCTTCTACGCCTATGAAGGACTGACGCTGTTGCTCAAAGCCTTTCCCGAAATTCTCAAGCAGCGCCCCGATGCGCGCCTGCTGTTGGTGGGCGGCGGCCCCAAGGCGGATGAGTTGCGCAGGATCACCGAGGAACAGGGGCTACAGGCGCATGTCATTTTCACCGGCCGGGTGCCGCATGAACAGGTGCAGCGCTATTACGACCTGGTCGATATCTTCGTCTATCCGCGCCTGCCTATGCGTCTTACCGAGATCGTCACGCCGTTAAAACCGCTGGAGGCCATGGCGCAGAAGCGCCTTGTGGTGGCCTCGGACGTGGGGGGTCATAAGGAGTTGATCCGCGACGGCGAGACCGGTTGGTTGTTTCCGGCCGGCGACGCCCATGCCCTGGCGAATTGCGTACTGGGTGTGTTAAGTCAAACTGCGCGTCTGCCCGAGGTGCGCGCGGCGGGACGGCGCTTTGTGGAAGAGGAGAGAAATTGGGTCGCAAGCGTGAGGCGTTACAAGCCGGTATATGAACGTTTACTTGGTGCCGGCGTTGAGTAAGTGCCATGGGCCGAGGGGGGGTGGGCAGTATGAGCAGTGTTCCCCCCTTTGTAAAAGGGGGTTAGGGGATTTAAGCGGCTGAGCCAACCCCATTCATCTGCAGGGGGTGCTAAGCAAGAAAAAATCCCCCTCAGTCCCCCTTTAAGAAAGGGGGAGGCGGGTGTGGTGGCTTCAGTGTTGCATGGTGGGCGGTATGAGCAGTGTTCCCCCTTTGAAAAAGGGGGGTTAGGGGGGATTTAAGCGGCTGAGCCAACCCCATTCATTTGCAAGGGGTGCTAAGCAAGAATAAATCCCCCTCAGTCCCCCTTTAAGAAAGGGGGAGGCGGGTGTGGTGGCTTCGCTGTCGCATGGTGTGTGTGGTATGAGCAGTATTCCCCCCTTTGAAAAAGGGGGGTTAGGGGGGATTTAAGCAGCTGAGCTAACCCCGTTCATCTGCATGGGGTGCTAAGCAAGAATAAATTCCCCTCAGTCCTTTATGCCCTGTGGGTGCCCTTTAAGAAAGCGGGAGGTGAGTGTGGTGGCTTCAGTGATGGGCCCAACCCGGCGCAGGCCGAAACCACGCCGGGTGACGGCATTAAGTAAGTACCATGAAAATGGAGTAGCCTCGAGGCTATTCAAAGCAGCCAAAAAAACCTTATTGATATTTTGAATACAATGGATGATGTACAGCCAAAACTCCTGGTCTTCACCACCCTGTTTCCCCATCCCGGGCAGCCCAAGGCAGGGTTGTTCATCCGCGAACGTATGTTCCGAGTAGCCAAAGAACTTCCCTTGGTGGTGGTGGCCCCGGTGCCGTGGTTTCCCTTGCAGGGGATCATCCGCAAATGGCGCCCGCACTTTCGCCCGCCGGCCCCACGCTTCGAGATTCAGGAGGATATTGAGGTCTATCACCCGCGCTTCTTCTCGATGCCCGGACTGTTCAAGTCGCTGGATGGCTTTTTTATGGCCCTGGGCAGTCTGGCCACACTGCGCAAGCTGAGGCACCGATTTGGGTTCAACATTATCGATGCACATTTCGCCTATCCCGACGGTTATGCCGCAACGCTGCTGGGCAAATGGCTGCGGCGACCGGTGACCATCACCCTACGCGGCACTGAAGTGCCGCTGGCCAAACTGCCCGGCCGGCGCCGGCGCATGATCCAGGCGATGAAAAACGCCGACCGCATATTCTCCGTATCGGAATCCTTGCGTCAGCACGCCATCGCTTTGGGCATCGATCCCGACAAGATTCGGGTGGTGGGCAACGGCGTGGACACGGAGAAGTTTCGGCCCGTCCCCCGCCCAGAGGCGCGCGCTCAACTGGGCATCGAACAGGATGCGCCGGTGTTGATCTCGGTGGGGGCCTTGGTGGAACGCAAGGGGTTCCATCGAGTGATCGAGCGCCTGCCCGCCTTGTGTCAACGCTTCCCCGGGCTGCGCTATTTGATCGTTGGCGGCTCCAGCCCCGAAGGGGACTGGACCGAGCAGTTAAACCGGCTAGTGGCAGAGCTGGGACTGGAAGAGACTGTGTGCTTTCTGGGTGCGCTGCCCCCGGAAGCGTTGAAGCTGCCCTTGTCGGCCGCCGATGTGTTTGTGCTTTCGACCCGCAACGAGGGCTGGGCCAATGTCTTCCTCGAGGCCATGGCCTGCGGCCTGCCGGTGGTGACCACGGACGTGGGCGGCAATGCCGAGGTGGTGGCCCATGAAGGCTTGGGTACTATTGTCCCCTTTGGTGACCGCGAGAGACTGGAACAAGCCTTAATCGATGCCTTGGATAAGGCGTGGGATCGTAGCGTGATCCTCGATTATGCCCGGGCCAATGCCTGGGAGCGCCGAGTGGCGGTATTGACGGAGGAATTCGGTCGCCTGGTCAACAGCGGGTATTCCCATTTTGGTAAGGAATAGGGGGGCGCTCGGTGGGCAGCAGATATGGGTGGTGGTCTTGTCGAGGCGCTGAAATCCCCCTCAATCCCCCTTTAATAAAGGGGGAGATGGGGGATTTATAAAAAGGTCAGCAAAGCCCGGAGCCATGAGTGAACAGCAAGGTGTGTGAAATCCCCCTCAATCCCCCTTTAATAAAGGGGGAGGTTGCTGGGGCGGCTTCGGCAGCGGCGATGCCGCCATACCCATTCCCCCCTTTGAAAAAGGGGGGTAGGGGGGATTTATAAAAAGGTCAGCAACGCCCGGAGCCATGAGTGAACAGCAAGGTGTGTGAAATCCCCCTCAGTCCCCCTTTAATAAAGGGGGAGGTTGCTGGGGTGGCTTCGGCAGTGGCGATGGCCGCCATACCCATTCCCCCCTTTGAAAAGGGGGGTAGGGGGATTTATAAAAAGGTCGGCAACGCCCGGAGCCATGAGTGAACAACAAGGTGCGTGAAATCCCCCTCAATCCCCCTTTAAATAAAGGGGGAGGTTGCTGGGGCGGCTTCGGCAGTGGCGATGGCCGCCATACCCATTCCCCCCTTTGAAAAAGGGGGGTTAGGGGGGATTTAAAAAGCTGGGCGAACACACCGACGCTAAAAGTGAACGGCGGGGTGTTTAAAAACCCCTCACGCCCCCTTTAATAAAAGGCCAGGTGGTAAAGTAAGCGCCAAAATAGTCAAAGCAAGCCATGCATCCATTTCTGACAAAAAAAATCATCTATCCCTTGCACGAGCGGCTCATGCATCGCCCCACCTTTCCCTATGCGGCGGCGCTGGAAAAAAGCCAGTGGTTGTCCCGCGAAGATGTTGAGCAATTGCAGCTGGGCAAGCTGAAAGAGCTGCTACAAATTGCCGCCGCCCATTGTCCTTGGCATGCGGCCCGTATCCGTGAAGCGGGTCTGGAACTGAGTCACGCGGCGCCGCTGAGTCTGGAGGCGCTGCGCCGCTTGCCCACCATGAGCAAACATGACGCCATCCAAAACGGCGATGACATGGTCTGGCGCGATGTGCCCGGCGGCGCCTTCAAATACAACACCGGCGGTTCCAGCGGTCAGCCGCTGATCTTTTATTTTGGCCGCTGGCGCCAGGCCTCGGACGCCGCCGGGCGTATCCGCGCGCGGCGCTGGTGGGGTGTGGACGTGGGCGACCGCGAGGTCTATCTGTGGGGCGCGCCTGTGGAGTTGAACAAGACCGATCGCATCAAGCAGTTGCGCGACCGCCTGTTCAATCAGTTGGTGCTCAACGCCTTCGAAATGTCGCCGCAAAACATGGATGACTACATGGAGGCGATCCGCGCCTACCGGCCCAAGTGCATCTACGGCTACGCCAGCAGCATCGCCCTGCTGGCCGCCCACGCCCAGGCGCGCGGCAGGGACCTTAGATTGCCGAGCTTGAAGGTGGTCTGTACCACCGGCGAGCCGCTCTATGAGCATCAGCGCGAGTTGATCCAGACGGTCTTCGGCGTGCCGGCCGCCAACGAATTCGGCAGCCGCGATATCGGTTTTACCGCCCATGAGTCGCCCGGAGGGCAGATGCTGCTCATGAGCGAGAGCATCATTCTGGAGGTGCTCGGTGCGGATGGCCAACCCGTGGCGCCCGGCGAAGTAGGCGAGGCGGTCATGACCGGGCTTTGCTCCCAGGCCCAGCCCTTCATCCGCTATCGCACCGGTGACATGGTGTGTCAGACCGATGAGATCTGCTCGGCCGGCCGCGGCCTGCATGTGATCGGCGAGGTGATGGGCCGCACCACGGACTTTATCGTGCGCGCCGACGGCACCATCATGCACGCCCTGGCGGTGATCTACGTGCTGCGCGCAGTGCAGGGGGTGGAGGAATTCAAGTTGATTCAGCACGCCGTCGACAAAATTGAAATACAGGTCGTACAGAATCCGCGGTGGACGGCCGCCTGCGCCGCCGAGATCGAGCGGGGCATCCAGGCGCGGCTAGGCGCTGAGGTGCGGGTCGAACTGCGCTTGTTGGACGAGATCCGGCCCGAGGCTTCGGGCAAGCATCGCTATGTGGTGAGTCACGTGGCGCTGGATGATGGATTGCGCACGGCCGAATCATCGCCTGATTCATAAATCTTTTTTATGTCCCCCTCCTACAAACATGGGGGCAGGGTAGGATTGCAGAGCTCGCCGAAGAAACCGATGCTACAGCTCAGCTGCGAATTCGGTTAAATCCCCCTCAATCCTTTATGCCCTGTGGGTGCCCTTTGGTAAAGGGGGAAGTGGGGCATCGGGCTTCGACCAATGTGCTGTCCACCAACACCATTCCCCCCTTTGAAAAAGGGGGGGTAGGGGGGATTTATAAAAAGGTCGGCAAAGCCAGCGGAGCCATGAGTGAACTGCAAGGTGCTGAAATCCCCCTCAATCCCCCTTTAAATAAAGGGGGAGGTTGGTGGGGCGGCTTCGGCAGTGGCGATGGCCGCCATTCCCAATCCCCCCTTTGAAAAAGGGGGTAGGGGGGATTTATAAAGTGCAGGCAGTACCACCGCTGCTATGAGCGAACCGCGAAGCGTATTAACCCCCCTCAATTTGCCTTTGGTATGGGGGCGGTGGCTGACCGGGCTTCGACCAGTGTGCAGTCCACCAACACCATTCCCCCCTTTGAAAAAGGGGGGTTAGGGGGGATTTAAGCGTGTAGGCAGCACCACCGCTGCGACGGGTGAATCGCGAAGTTTTTACATCCCCCTCAATTCTCGATGCTTTGTGGATGCCCCTTAAGGGGAGGTTGGTATAATGGCGCCTATTTGCCCATTAGCCCTCGAGTATCGGGTTCCACGCCAGACTGCCGATGAAATAAGAAGTAATAAAGGAAGCAATTCATGAATCCAAGCATTTTGCTGGCCCTGCCGTTTCGCTACAAGCCCTGGCGGCCGCGTCATCTGCGTTTAATTACCGGCGACGTGGTCGGGATGTCCCGCCAGCCCGAGCACGACCACAAGACCCACCTTGAGGCCGCTATCGATTGGCTTTGCCGAGCCCAGGACGTATGCGATGGCGGTCCCGACGCGGGCGGCGTGGCGGCAGGCTGGAGCTTTGAGGACGGCTGGCTGCCCGGCTATCCCGAGACCACCGGCTATATCATTGAAACCTTCCTCGCCGCCGCCGAGATCCTGCAGCGGCCCGAACTGGTGCAGCGTGCCCAACGCATGATTGACTGGGAGCTCTCCCTGCAGCAGGACGACGGTGCCTTTCCCGGCCATTTCGGCGAGCGCGGCAGCCATCCGGTCATCTTCAATACCGGCCAGATCATGCACGGCATGCTGGCCGGCTATCTGCAACTGGGGCGCCAGGCTTGTCTGGAGGCGGCGGTGAAGGCCGGCGAGTGGCTGGTCCGGCACCAGGAAGAAGACGGCAGCTGGCGCCACTATGAACACAACGGCGTGCCCCATGTCTACAATACCCGCGGCACCTGGGCGCTGCTCAAGACCGCCCTGGTGGCCGGCGACGAAGCGCTGAAACAGGGGGCGATCAAGCACCTCGACTGGGCCCTGTCGCAGCAGACCCCCTCGGGCTGGTACGCCACCAATGCCTTCACTCTCAACCGTTCCCCCTTCACCCATACCATTGCCTATGCCATCCGCGGCTTTCTGGAAAGCGGCCTGCTGCTGGGCGAGGAACGCTACCTGCGCTCGGCCCTCAAGGCGGCCAAGGGCATGGCCAAGGTGCAACGTGAGGACGGCTGGCTGGCCGGCACCTACGGTGACGGCTGGGAACCCACTGCTTCTTATTGTTGTATCACCGGCGTGGCGCAGATGAGCCTGAACTGGCTACGCCTGGCCCAGGACGGCGCCGCTCCCGAGCTGCGTCAGGCGGCGCAAAAGGCCATCGGCTACGTGAAACGTACCCAACGCATCAACGCCGCCGACGAGGTGGTGCGCGGCGGCATCGCCGGATCGGCCCCCATCTGGGGTGATTACTCCCGTTTCGAATATCCCAACTGGGCGGCCAAGTTCTTCGCCGACGCCCTGATGATGGACATGGCCGACATCGCCGTGCCGCCCGCGTCGATCCAGAGAGCCACCGATGTCTGATCTCTCCGTCATGATTCTGTGCGGCCGCTCGCCGCGGCATCTGCACGTCGCCAACCGGCTGTGCCGCGCCGGGCGGCCCGTGGCCATCGTCCAGGAGGTGGGCAGCGATCTCAACGCCGCCAAGGTGTTCAAGCTGCTCGCCAGCCCGACCAAGTTGTGGCGCAAGGTGTGGCGCTGGCTGCGCGACCGGCGCCGTTATGTCGGTAACGGCGAGGCCAACTTCTTCTTCGGTGAGCAGCCGCCCAAGCTGGAGCGGGAGGACCTGGTCGTGGAAGTGCCCCATATCAACCATCCTGACGTGGTGGCCCTGGCCGACAAACTCCAGCCCGACGTCATCGCCGTCTTCGGCACCTCCCTGATCAAGGGCGAATTATTGGAAAAAGGACGCCTGGGCATCGTCAATCTGCACGGCGGACTCTCGCCCCACTACCGCGGCGCCGACTGCACCTTCTGGGCACTGCACAACGGCGAACCCGAGCAGATTGGCTGCACCCTGCACTTTATCGACGCCGGCATCGATACCGGCCACCTCATCGCCTATGTCTCGCCCGAGGTCAAGGAGGGTGACGATGAATTGACCCTGTTCTGGAGAGCGGTGCGCGACAGTGCCGAGGTCTATGCCGAATTGTTGGACCGCCTTCAGCGTGGTGAGCAGTTCGGTCAGGATCAGGCGGAGAAGGGCAGGCTCTACCAGGTCAAGGACCGGGGGCTGAGACACGAGCAACATCTGGACAAGAAGATGCGGGAGGGGATGCTGAAAGATATCGACCTGCCGCCCAGGGTAAAGTGGTTCACCAAAGACGCAGCGAGCCAAGATGCCGGATAAGCGTAGCGAAGGGATATCATAGTGAGAGCGCTCGTCTTAACGCTGATTGTCTTCGCCACGTTGCCATTCATTTTACGGCAGCCCCATATCGGCGTTTATGTATGGTCGTGGCTGGGGTATATGAACCCCCATCGCCTTGCCTGGGCCACCAGCATCCAATATGCCGAGATCGTCGCGGCCGCCACATTGCTTGCAGTCATCTTCACCAAGGAATCCAGAAAAATCCCCTGGACTCGCGAAACCATCGTCCTGACCGTATTCATCATTTGGATGTTGATCACCACCTTCTTCGCCCAGATTCCGGACGCCGCCTGGTTCAAGTGGGGCAAGGTATGGAAGGTGATGTTGTTTATTTATATCACTCTGATGTTTATCAATGATCCTAAGCGCCTTCAGATCCTGGTGTGGGTAATCGTCGTCTCGCTTGGCTTTTACGGCTTCAAAGGAGGCATTTTCACACTCCAAACAGGCGGTTCATATCTCGTATTGGGGCCGGATGGATCGTTTATCAGTACCCGCGGCGAAATCGGGACGGCTTTGAATATGACCATTCCACTGATGCGCTACCTCCAACTGAGTACTCCTAACCGATGGATCAAGCATGCCATGACGATTTCGATCGGTTTGACCATATTCGCGGTAGTCGGCACGTCGTCCCGCGGCGCGTTTCTGGGGCTGATCGCTGTCTTGTTCTTCCTGTTCATGAAAAGTCGGGGCAAGATCCTGTTGGCAATCGTCATTGCCGCATCAAGCTTTGCTGCGTTCAATTTTATGCCGGCGGAGTGGAAGGAGCGCATGCACTCCATTGAAACATACGAGGAGGATGCCTCGGCCATGGGACGCCTCGATGCCTGGGAATTCGCGATCAATGTGGCCAACCGAAACCCCCTGGTCGGCGGCGGCTTTGAAATGACCGCCGGGCGCCGTGCCGCCCACAGTATCTATTTTCAGATACTGGGTGAGCACGGCTATGTGGGCCTGGGGCTGTTCCTGGCACTGGGCGCGTTTACCTGGATGAGTGCCTCCTGGGTCAAACGAAAGACCAAACGACACGAGGAGATGCGCTGGGCGGGGGACATGGCAGCCATGCTGCAGGTCAGCATCGTCGCCTTTGGCGTGGGTGGGGCGTTTATCAGTCTGGCCTATTTCGACCTTATCTATCACTTCGTCGCCATGGTGGTGATATTGAAAGTGTTGACGCTCAACTATCTGGCGAATCCTGAGAAGGTTAAAGCCGTCGGGCAAGCGCGGCAGGAGCCGGGGAATGGCGGGCGCATGAAATACGGGAACGTAGACATCGGGCCCTGAGCCCCGTTTATAAGACCGTTTCGGGTACCGGTTTCGGGGTGGGTTTCAATGACATCAGCACCCGGTCATTTTTGGTCCAACAGGTCGAGATAGGTCTGTTCCAGGGCTCTTACGGGTTGATGGGTAAAATGCCGCTCGATATGTTCCCGCGCCTGTGCACCCATTCTGGTCCTTAGAGCGGCATCCGACACCAATGTCTCGACCTGGAGTGTCATCGTATCCAGGTCCTCTTTAGGAAACAGATAGCCGGTTTCGCCATGCACAACCACTTCCGGAATGCCGCCGACCTGAGCGGCTACCACCGGTTTCGACACCGCCCCGGCCTCGAGCAGAATCAGGCCGAAGGGTTCCTCCCAGCGGGAGGGAACCACGATCATGTCTGACGAGGCGTAAATATTGGGAATATCTTCCCGGAACCCGACATAGTGGATATTCGGAGTGTCGCCGATTTCCGCCCGCAGCGCCTCCTCGGTATAGGCGTTGCCCTCATCCGCCGGCTTACGGCATTTGCCGGCGATGATAAAGACGACATCGTCGTGCTGCAGGCGCTTGGCCATAGCGATGAACAGATCCACCCCCTTGATCTTCTTGATCTGGCCGATGAAGCTGACCACCACCTTGTCGGTATCGATCCCCAATTCACCGCGTATGCTGATGCCCTGGGTAAACTTTTCCGGCTCGACGGCGTTGTGCAGCACGCGCTTTGGTACACCCGGCGGCAAGGCATGTTTGGAGATATATTCCGAAACGGCGACGATAAGGGATGAATATTTGACGAACGGACCGGGTTCTTTGGGAAGAACATGGTAGTGAGTCACAATGGGAACGCCCGCCAGCTTGGCCGCCAAGACCTCGGCCGGTCGCCAGTAGACCCCGTTGATGTGGAGGATGCGGACTTTGTTCTGCTTCAGGAAGCGTATGAATCGATACAGCGTCTTTAAATACTCGAGAATGCCCTGGGGTTCGTGCAGTTTTCCCCAGACCTCATAACGAATACCCAGGGACTCAAGGGTGGGGATGATGCGGCCCCGATAAGGCAAAAGGACGATGGGCTCGAATTTTGATCTGTCGAGCAGCCGCAGGTTGGTGAACAGGACCCGGCTTGCACCGCCCCATTCAAAGGCGGAATTCGCGGTAAAACAAACGATGATCTTTTCGGCGCTATTATTCATTTATGTGTGACTTATACCTGTTTTTACCTTCCACGCCGATGGAAAGGGTTGGGTCGCCGACCCGGTTTCGCAGGGCGCTACAGGAGATGCGTTTGACCGCGCAGAATACCGTACCCCCGCCCAAAGCGCGAACGCCATCAATAACCTTATAACTAATAAGTGTATTAGTGGAGTATGGCGCTATGGGCCTCCCCATGCGTATCTCACGGTGTCGAAATCCCCGCGCTTGCCCGGGTACGGGAGAAGCCGCTGCGATAGCGGGCGCTACCCTCCAACGGCTGTAAAGAAAATCGACATATCCGGTGTGGTGTCATCAGTCCGCCTGCGTGTTTACCTCGATAATACCCATCCCGACAAAGATGTTAAAATCCCGCCCTGCCGCTTGGAAGAAAACGGCTCATCAGCTAGTGCGCCCGGTAACATTTTGTTATTTAGGGCCGATACAGAATCATAAGAATATCGATGGACAAGCAAACATCATGCTGCGCGTTATAAACAATCTATACAGCTACCGCGAACTGCTGGCGGCGCTGACCTGGAAGACTATTACCGTACGATATAAGCAGGCCTATATGGGCATCGCCTGGGCCCTGCTCAAGCCCCTGATGCTGATGCTGATCTTTACGGTGGTAAAGAGCTTCGTAGGTATCGACAGCGGCGATATACCTTATCCAATCCTGGTGTTCGCCGCCCTGCTGCCGTGGATTTTTTTCCAGGAGGCGACGGCCGAAGGTGTCAACAGCGTGGTCGGAAATACCAATCTCATCAAAAAGATCTATTTCCCGCGAGAAATATTCCCCATTACCTCGGTGCTGACCAAATTGGTCGAACTGTGTATCAGTTTCCTGATCCTGGCCGGCATGATGGTGTATTACAAAATGGCGCCGACCATCCACGTGTTCTGGGTGCCGTTGATCATCCTCTATACCATTATCGTCTCCCTCACCGTTGCCTTTGCCGGGGCGGCCGCCAACGTCTATTACCGTGATGTAAGAACGGGCCTGCCCGTCGTGCTCTCCCTGCTGATGTATCTTTCGCCGGTCATTTATCCCCTGGCCCTGGTAAAGGAAAGGCTGCTGACTCAGCAGGCGGCGGGTGAATGGTCAGACATGCTCTATACGCTATATATGATGAACCCCCTGGCGGGCATCATCGACGCCTTCCAGAAGGCGATGTTGCAGGGTATGGCGCCGGATATCGGCGCCATCTGGCCCGGATTGATCACCATCCTGATCCTGTTGCCCCTCAGTTATATCTATTTCAAGCGGGCCGAAGCCCATTTTGCGGACGTGATCTGAACCATCCTTATGCTATGCAAAGCCGAATCACCCGTCCCGAAGGAGCGGCCTCAGCCGCGAAAAAAGTTAGGATAGTCACCAATGTCAGCAATTGAAGTCAATCACGTCAGCAAGGAATTCCGCCTGGGACAGCTCACCAGTTTCAAAGACAATCTGACAGGTCTGATGGCGAGGCTGAAGGGGCAGCCTGCGCCGCAACGCAAAGTATTCAAGGCACTGGACGACATCGACTTCAAGGTGGAACCGGGCGAAGTCGTCGGTATCATCGGGCAAAACGGCGCCGGCAAAAGTACGCTGCTTAAAATCCTGTCCAATGTTGTTCAGCCCACCAGCGGTTCGGTTAAAGTCAGCGGCAAGGTGGCGCCGCTGATCGAGGTGGGGGCGGGCCTGATTGGGGATCTCACCGGCCGTGAAAATATCTATCTCAACGGCAGCATCCTCGGCATCCCCCGTGCCGAGATCAAGAAGAAAGTCGACGAAATTGTCGCATTCGCCGAACTGGAAGAATTCATAGACACCCCGATAAAGCGCTACAGCTCGGGCATGAAGGTGCGGCTGGGTTTTTCCATCGCCACTAGTATCGAGGCGGAGATACTGATCGTTGATGAAGTACTGGCGGTGGGTGATCTGGCCTTTCAACGTAAGTGCTTTGATCGGATGGAGGATGTAATTAAGGGGCAGGGGAGGACTGTACTGCTTGTTAGTCACAATATCAGGCAGGTTGAAAGAATGTGTTCCCGCGTTGTTTTGCTTGATCATGGAAAAGTCTTGAAAGATGGAGACTCGGGCGAAGTTTGCACCCTATTTTATCAACGTAGTAATGACAAAATTCATTCCGATTCCACGCAGGAACATGGGTCGAGAAAAAGAATAAAAAGCTCGGGAGAAGTCGACGTTGAGAAAATAGTATTGCTAGATACTCACGGCGAAACCACTGAAGAGATTCATTCCGGCGAGCCATTGCGAATCCGGGTGGCATTTAGATTTAACCAGGCTGTGAAGAAGCCGGAAATCGTAATCGGAACGCATACAACTGACTTTGTATATCTTACCGCTAACTCAACGGCCATATTCGAAAACCGGCCGGATTTCCCCCAGGGATTATATGAGGTTGAATGCTGTATTCCATCTTACCCGATAGCGCCTGGGGTCTACTGTATCCGGATTGCAGTTTTTGATCAGTATCGGCGGGTAATATTTTCCGGTGAAACATTAAGAATGTTCTCGGTTCGACCAACGAGTGAAGAGTCTCGTCAGGCACCGATGAGGCTTGTTAATGTAGACGCCTCGTGGGAATTGCTAGGTAACCAATTTTTTTCTGTGCCCGCAACCTTGCCGGAGACATCAGCGATCCTGCCACGTAAAATTAAGGACTGAGCTAATGAAAGCGAAAATGGTATTTGCCGAGTGGCTCCTCAAACATCATGATAGCTGGGCGCGGTTTATTCCATCTTTCTATTTTCCTTATCGTGTTCCTGGAGGTGATATCTATCTGGATATCTCCGAATCCCAGATGATGCTTGCGCGGGCGATGGGGAGATATGAACCAGAAAAACACGCGGCATTTAAGCATTTTCTGCGGGAAAAAGACTGTTTTGTTGATGTGGGCGTAAATAAAGGGGATTTTACTTTATTAGCCGCAAAGCTCGTGGGCGAAGAAGGGCGGGTGTTGGCGTTTGAACCAGAGCCTAGCAATTGTCATTGGATTAACAAAAGCGCTCGTCGTAATGGCTACACTAACGTTATGCTTTTCGAAATGGCATTAAGCGATGAAAACGGTACTGCTGAACTACATCTTGGCAGTAAGAGTGGGTGGCATACTTTGATTCCTGGACAAAAGAACCGGGCAGAAGGTGTAATTACGGTGCAGACTCGTACCCTGGATAGCGTACTTGAAAAACAAGCTATGGAGACGCCTATTCGTGTCATGAAAATCGATGTGGAAGGAGCCGAGATGCTTGTTCTAAAAGGGGCGGAAAATACGCTACGAACTTATCCAGACTTGGTGTTGCTTCTCGATCTTCATCCCCATTTGGGTGCGGATAATCTAAAAATATGTGCCTTTCTGGAAAAGTGTGGATTTCAGTTGTATCAAGAGAAACCACCATTTGATATTCCCGTTACTGAACGTGCTGGGCTTCGTCAGTTAGTAGCTCGAAAGCAACAATAGCGTTAAGTTGCCTGGTTAAATATAAAAGAGTTATGTTTGTTCTCTTCCGGCTAAGAATTAAAGCGGATCTGTATTAGCCGCTCGTCCTGATATTATGAATACCACCCATACTGTTGATTTTGATCGCTCTGCCGGCAATGTTTCTCAGTGTCGATCTGCTTTTCATTCGCCTGCTTTTGTTGTTGGTAAGGAGCGCAGTGGTACGACGCTCGTCTCGGCAATTTTGAATCGTCATTCGGAAATATGTGTAACACCTGAAACGAATTTTCTATACAGACTCTTTAGATACCCAGGTGGGCCTGAGTGTTTTGAGCGTGAATGGCCGGATTCGTTATACAAAATTGTGGATAGTATGAAGCCCACGGCAGACTGGAATAAGCCGGCTCACCTGGTCTATGAGCGAGTTGGAGGACAGGTCGTTACCGGTAGAGAAGCTTTTATTGCATTAGGTGAAACAATCAGTGAGCACTATGGGAAGTCATTGTGGATTGAAAAGACACCTAATCATATTCTTTGTCTTCCATTCATTCGATTCCTTTTTCCAGAAGCACCAATAATCATTATTGTTAGGGATGGTAGAGATGTTGCGCATTCGTTGACAAAGGTTAGATTTGGAAGTTCAAATTTCTATGAAAACTTATGGCTGTGGAGGCAGGCAAATTCTGGCGGCCGCACATTTGCAGAAAATGACAATAATACGCTGGCGATTCGTTATGAGGATCTTGTGCAGAATCCAGGAACTATCGTTCGACAGATCTGCCTCTTTCTGGGAGTGCCGTTCGACGATCGTATGCTAGTTCCTGACGGTACAGAGAAGACGTTGCTTGATACGACCGGAAGTCATATGAATCAAGCCGCAATGTCTGTTGATAAATCTAAGGTGGCGGCTTGGCGGAATAATGTTTTACCCGATAAATTACGGGTGTCCGAGATGATTGCGCAAGATGAATTAAGAGCATGGGGGTATGACTTAATAACAACAAGCACGATTCCATCTCTTGTTTTGCGCACCTCGGAGCTGATGCTTGTATCTCGCCAACACCGAGATCTATATGACACTATCTTGCAAGCTATAGCTAATGGAAGTCACTCTGTGCGACTGGAGAACGTTGGCTCTCTTCTTGATCCGGTCTGTGGGTCGATGCCTGACCTGTGGGTTACTGAGGAAGTGCCTCTGCCGCATCCATCGTCTACGAGTAAAGTGACGTCAATAGTATTTATTATGCGAGTTGTCTTATTGTTGTTGAGATTAAAGTTTGCAAATGCCAAGCTGGTGTGGGTGTTTCAGCCGTTTCCTGAGCTATCTAGAAAATGGTGGCTACGCCGCATGGTCGAGAAGGTCATGGTGAAGATGTCCACAGTTACAGTTTTAAACTGTGAAAAAAGAATATCGTTGGCCGAGCTAAAGAAATATTACGGTTCCGGGATTGATAAATGTTTGCGCGCGGATGATCCGAATTTCACCCAGATGCTATTAAAACGTATTAGTTTGTGGTCGTCCTCTGCGTCGGATGTTGCACAACAAGACGCGGAACAGGAATAGAGATCTGCTATGGCGATTTACTATCTATGTCCTCATAGTGACAATCCAACCGGTGGTATCCGTGTTATCTATCGCCATGTAGATATTCTTAATAGCCATGGCATACCTGCCTACGTTCTGCACCAGAAAAATGGGTTCAGGTGTACTTGGTTTCCCAATAATACCCGGATAGCTTATACCCGCTTTCCGCTAAGATCTCTTGTTCTCCGGGCACGTAATAAGATCAGGAGGTGTGTCAAGGACGATGGCCTGACTGATATTCCCATTATCGGTGGTGCCTCGGCTGCGATCGGATGCAATGATATTCTGGTTATGACGGAGACCCAGGGCCCGGATTTGGCGGAGATTGGGCAGGGTATACCGAAAGTTATCCTTAACCAGAATGGTTTTCTTACCTTTAAGGGGTACTCATACTCAAAGAGCAATCTTAAGACGCCCTATCGTGATGAATCTGTTAGGGCGGTTCTTGTAAATTCAGAACACTGCGAAGAGTATGTGCACTACGCCTTTCCTGGCGCCAATGTCCAGCGCTTTTTTCTCTCGATAGATCCGGATATGTTTTTCTTTCAGAAGGAAAAGAAGAAGCAAATCTGTTTTTCCCGCATTAAGTCTCAGGCCGACGCAATGCAGGTTGTAAATATTCTAAAGTTTCGCGGCAAGCTCGAAGAATTCGAGGTGGTGCCTTTTATCAACAGGCCGCAGCAAGAAGTTGCGGCGCTGATGCGAGAATCTATGATCTTTCTTAGCTTTGGGTTCCGCGAGGGTTTTGGACTTCCGGCTGCCGAGGCTATGGCCTGTGGTTGCATCGTGATGGGTTATCACGGTTGGGGAGGGAAAGAGTTTTTCATGCCGGAGTTTTCTTTTCCCATTAATGATGGTGATATCATCGGCTATGCACGTCAGTTGGAACATATTATCGACGCCTGTAATCAGGATGAGGCGTATTTTTCCGCCGAGCGCCGCGCAGCATCCGAGTTTATTGCGTCGGAATATTCGCCGGCCAGAGAAGAGCAGGTGTTGGTCAGTGTTTGGGAGCGAATTCTTGCTGCTCTCTGATCCGCAACTCTTAGACATGCGTAATGTTGTGTTAAGGCTTTCGTATGTATGACGCCCCCGCCATTTATGTGAGGTTCCTGGATAAGCATATCCTGAGTGAGAGTGGGCGGCTTATTTTTTCGATTCTAAATGTGTTTGTCGTGAGCGGTTACAGAGTCATTCTATCCGACACGATCAGTATTGATCCGGATACAAGGATAGGGCAGTTAACGCTATCTCTCGGCCGACTCGAGGTGTCGGATGCTATTCCAGGCAATAGTCAGGACTTTGTGTATTTGTTTGATCGCGAAGATAAGCAGTGTGCCGGTAAAAAATGGAAGCGCAAGATTCAGCTGGGATATGATATTTTCTCGTCGTATTGGTTAACGAAAAAACCGATTTTGATGCCTTACCCGATGCACCCGGTCCATTGGGGGCATCATGGAAAAGATATGTATGGTGTTTTACGGTGTTTGCGGAAGAGTCAAAAGCGGCTCAGGCTGTTTTTCTCCGGTGACACCAATGGGTATAACCGACCAAAGGTTAAATATCCTGATGTCAAGCTGTCGCGACCGGAGATAATCGAGATCCTGCTTCAGCGGCTGCCGGACGACTCATTGATCCTCGATGATGAAACGACGCTGTCAGCCGCCTTTGCTGGTGATTATCTCAACAAGTTCGTGGTACTCGACACCACCAGGCTGTGGGTGGATGACGCGCTCTGGCTTGATCGTCTTTCCCGGGCGGATTTCTTTCTTTCGCCGCCGGGGATATGTATGCCCATGTGTCATAACGTGATCGAGGCGATGGCGCTGGGTGTGATTCCGGTTATCAATTATCCCGAGTGGTTCTCGCCCGGGCTTGAGCACATGAAGAATTGTATCGCTTTCGGCGATGCGGACGACCTCGCCAGGAAGGTGCGGCACGTGCTTGGCATGGGAGAGAGGCAAATCGCCGAGCTGCGTAATAATGTTATTTCATATTACCAGGAGCATCTTCGACCGGAGACGTTTGTTCGTCGTATAGAGCAAGCGCCCGGCGGCACAGTGCAGGTGCTGATGGTTACGGAAAAATACGTCAATAAAAATTCATCGAAGTTGGGTAAACGTTCAATTCTCATGCGTTAGGGTCGATATATGTAAAAGAAGTAGGCTTTAACGGTGTTATGAAATGCGAATTAATCCCGTCGAGATTTGTGAAAACGGCGATATTGTGGTTGTCTCCTCGCTTATTGAGCATGCCGGCAAGAAAGAACGCCTGTGGTATTCGGTCGATAAAAGATATAAAGAATATTTGACCACCGAGAAGCTTGATTCCTTCCTGGTCGGTCTGATCTATCTGGCGATGCAGGCCAGAGAGGATGTGGTCGTCAAAGGCGCTGTTTCAGAAAAATTATTCTATAATCTAACCCAGTATTATATTCCTATCCTCAGACGGACAGATCCGTCTCTAAACGAAGTCAGCATAGTCCCGGATTCATTCGATAAAGGTGCATACAGTTGTGCCGGAGCCGTCGTCACCGGGTTCTCCGCCGGTATTGATTCGTTTTGCGCTGTTTATGACCATTTGATTGCGGCAGACGTGCCGGACGGATTCAAAATTACTCACTTCGCCTTCAATAATGTCGGGTCACATGGTTTGGGGAACGATGCGGAGCATGCGCGGCGGCTATTCAATTTAAGATATGATTTGATCAAAGGGTTTCCGAATGTCATGGATATACCCTTCATTAAGATTGATTCAAATATTAATGAAATATTTACATCCAGTTTTCAGAAGACTCATGTGCCGAGAAACGTATCGGCCGTCCTGTTGCTGCAAAAATTATTTTCCAAGTATTACTACGCATCGGCGTACAGGTATCAGGATGCCTTTGTTGGAAACACCAATAGTATGGCGTATGCCGACGCCATGGCTGTTCACTTGTTGTCCACCGAGACATTGGATTGCATCTCTACCGGCGGGCAGTATTCTCGTGTAGAGAAAACCGGCCGTGTGGCAATGATCGAGGGAGTCAGTAAATGGCTGAATGTATGTGTGGGCAGCAAGGATGGAATGAACTGTTCGGCATGTTGGAAGTGTACCCGGACGCTGTTTACCTTGGAGTTGCTGGGCGAGCTTGACAAGTTTGCGAATGTATTTGATTTGAATAAATGGTATGAAGTCCGCGAAGCCTATATTGTAAAGACGCTGTTGGGTAAAAGCGATGATCCATTTATTAGAGAAATAAGGGAGTATGCCGAAAAAATAGGCTATTCGCCGTCCTTGTCGCAGAAGTTGTCCGCCAAAATGGTCAACAATATTCCCGCGCCCCTATCTAGCGGCAAGTCGACATTCATTAACAAATATGTTCCCTATCGACTCAGGAAGCTGTTCGCATAGAATATGCGGCTCTCGGGTATATAAGAAGGCCGGTCAAGATATATTATTGCCGTTACCTATGCATAATTGTGGATAATACCGCCTTGAACACTCTGTGGATACGAAGAATGATAAGACGGTGCCTTAGTGTGCTGAATGCGCGTTCCAGCTCCATTATTTTTTGATCCGTAACTCGAGGGTCGACCGTTACTGCCTGGTCCAACAACATGCCGAGGTCTGGGGTCGCCCCTAAGGATATTCTCCGCCTTTCAATGCCGAGAGATCCGTGATAGTCGAGGTATTTGAATTCTCCGCCTTCCTGTCGATCATCGAAATTTATCCATACGGCGGGAATGTTGTACGAATCCGCGACTACTAATCCGTGTAGTGAGGACGATAAGATGGTCTCGCACTGTGCGATCTCCCTGACGACCGCCTCGGGCTTTTGCAATACATCAATCAGCTTTATAGCCGGGTGATTATTCAGAAAGCTAAGCAGCTGGGGATCGTCTTGGTCGCGAAAATGCGGGACTATACCGATTTGGTGTTGTGTACTGAATGAGCCGAATATTCGTTTCGCGAGGATACCTGGGTCGCATAGCGGTATATCGTCTTTTTTGAAATAAGAATTTGTTTTCGGACCACGTAAGGCGATAGTATTCTTGGGGTTAATAGTGATATGTTGCGGGGGTTTGATATAGCCGGAGCCGGCAACGATGCCGTCGTGGCCTTTTGCATACCTATGCAGAATGGAGCCAATGGCGAAGACTTCGGCTTTTCCCGGTGCGCAGGGGACGGGCTGAAAGCCGTAATATCTAATTAGATCAACATTGAGCTGGTCGCCGAAGTTTTGATCATTGGCGCCACGCCAATAAAATATAAGAACGTCTTTTGAAAAGATGTGCTTAATATCAAAAATGGCATGTTGTAATTTTGAAGTTATGCGGTTCAGAATCTGCACTAGTAAATTGGTAGGGTCAATCAGGTATTTGTTATACCGTTAGATGTTAATCATTAGTGTTTCTTTGTTGTATTTGGGTTCCTGCTCGGTCTCGGGAATTTTAATCCTTTTTCCACTTCCATTTAGAATGGCGTTAGCGGCGGCGATTTCCCATTCTCTGAATTGCCCCCGTATGTACGGTTGTTGTGTATCGCCTTCCGCCGCTTTGCATAGCGTTAGGGGCGCGTTACCCTGAGTTGTTTCAGCGGTTGCTGAGGATGCGTCGCTGCGGGAATCTCCATGGCCCAATTGTAGCGCCTCATCGGCCCCTGACTGTTTATAGCTGACGCTCCCGTTTTTCGTGTAATAGACAGTATCGGTCGCCGGGAAGTAGACGACCCCCATCCTCACATTGCCGTTTTCGACCAGGGCGATATTGATGCTGAAGCCATTATCACCCCGGAGCAGCAGGTCCTTCCCTTTGAAGGTGTCGATCAGCCAGGCATGACTCCATTGCTTTCGGTCTGAGTAGGGCGTGTCCTTGGTTTTTTCGGACAATACGGGTATTGAGGCGTCGATGGACTTGAGGTTGTCCACGATTGTTTGATAGGTGGTGTCCAGGATGTTGGGTAGCCTGGCGCGGCGCCGTGCGATGACGGTGTTGCGGGCCTTGTCGCCGAGGCGGCCCAGCATGCCTTTGGGTGCTGAGCCGCTTGAATGTTTCAGTGAGTCGGCGGTAGGGATATTCGCGCCCGCCTTTCTGGCGATGTCGGCGACATCTTCCGCCTTGATCCACTGGATTTTGGTGACATTTGTGACGGGGATCGGTGCGTCGGGAATCGGCTTGTGGAGAAAGCGACACAGTGGTTCCCAGTCATCGCCGTCACAAAGGTCCAGAATCAGCAGGTCATCGGGGCGGTCCTTGAAATAGTCTTTTACCCCCTCCACGAATCTGTCATAGCCTGCGGAAAATTTTTCCTCGTCAAACCAGGCGCTGCCATACATATCGATGAACAGCTCGTTGATGGCGTCGTGACGCGCCTTGGCATGGCGTTGAGTGAACTGCTTTCTGCAGGATTTTAGCCAGGGCCCTTTTTCCCGGATGGTGAGAATAAATTTGGCATTGGGGTATCGGGCGTCGAGTTCACGATAGAGGCTGGGGATGGGGGTATCGGTGAAGGCGTCGTGGGCCTCAATTTCGGCCTCGTCGACACAGCTCAGGTCGCCGGGGATATACCGGCTAACGCCGAGATTGTCCCGGACCGTATAGCCGAGTTGCCTTAATGCGGCCGCCAGGCTAGTGGTGCCGGTTTTGGACAGGCCGATGCAAAATATCTTTTCCGCGTGTGATTGTGTGGTCACGGTATTCTAATCCTGGGGGTTGTGGTTGGTAGCTTGTGGGCATGGCCTGGGTTGATGGGAGATCCGTTATATTTTTCATATAAAACAATCATGTACGCCGTTCTTCCGGGCGTCATCGTATGCGCTCGGGGTACAGTTTTGAACAGCGCCGCCGCTAACCAAATCAGTCACTTATCAGGCTGTTGAAAAATGCCCTACCCCAGAGGGAGAAGGGACTGAAAATCATTTTTCAACGGTCTGTTATTACATATTGTGGTTTAGGCCCTATTTTACGGGGTGATTTTGAATGTTCAAACGGTGCCGGGGTTTTTTTTGCTATGGTCGCCTTCCGGAAGGGGCAGGGGTTCCATGTCGGGGCAATCCCGGGCCGGGCGCGGCAACTTTTCCACATAGTAACAAGAGATTAAGATAAAATAGCGCTATTTTTCACTGCATGGACTCGGCTGCTTGATTGGTGGTTTGAACCTGCGCCCAGAGGTAGACCGGCAGCGCATCAAGCGATGGCCGGCGTGGCCCTCAGATAGAAGCAAAAAGTAGTTAATATGAATAAAAAAGCTCGTGCCATCGCCTTCCATTTGCCCCAGTTTCACCCAACTCCAGAGAATGATGAGTGGTGGGGGAAGGGGTTTACCGAATGGACCAATACGGCCAAAGCCAAGCCGTTGTTTCGTGGGCATTATCAGCCTCATGTGCCGGCGGATCTGGGTTTCTATGATTTGCGCCTGCCGGAAGCCCGCGCCGCCCAGGCCGAGCTGGCCCGGGAGTACGGTGTGGAGGGATTCTGCTATTACCATTACTGGTTCGGCGGGCGGCGTATCTTGGAGCGCCCGGTCAACGAGATATTGAGTTCCGGCGCGCCTGATTTTCCCTTTTGCCTGTGCTGGGCCAATCATAGCTGGAACAGCATCTGGCAAGGCTGTCCGGACAAGATCCTGATCGAGCAGACCTATCCCGGTATGGAGGACCATGCCGCCCATTTCGATTTTCTGTTGAAGGCGTTTACCGACCCACGCTACATCACGGTGGACGGCAAGCCGCTGTTCCTTGTGTACAAGCCTGACCATATCCCCGACATAACGCGGGTGACCGATTACTGGCGGGAACGGGCGCATCAGGCGGGGTTGAAGGGGCTGCATCTGGTTGGCGTGGCCCACTTTGATCCCAGCTGGGATCCGCGCGAGCGCGGCTTCGATGCCTGCATGATGCAGAAGCTGCCACCCCGTGACGGTCGGGTTCCCATCCGGTATTGGGATGCCAAGCTTAAGGTGTTGCTGGGGCGTGGGCGGCACCAACTGTCTGTGTACAGTTATGAGGAAATGCTTTCGTTTCTGTTGCGCAAAATTAAGCCGGATTTCGTGGATTATCCCTGTGTGTTACCAAACTGGGACAACACGCCGCGGGCCGCAATGAATGGGCTCGTCTTCCACGGCTCCACCCCGGGGTTGTTTCGGCGTCATCTGCAAGATGCGATGTCCAAGGTGGCTGACCACGAACCAGAGCATAAGATCCTGTTTATCAAGGCCTGGAATGAATGGGCGGAGGGGAACCATCTCGAGCCTGATCTACGTTGGGGGCGGGCTTACCTTGAGGTTCTTGATAAGGAGCTTCAGGGGTAGCAGTGCTATGCCGGGGGCATCCCAGATTCTGGCGGACTAAAGATATCCTCTTAGATTAAGGGTAGTCATGAATATGGAAGAGCAATCAGTTCGGAAGCCGCAAGTTGCGGGGCGTATTTCCGTCATCATGCCGTGCTATAACGCCGAGCGGCACCTGCGCGAGTCCATCGACTGTGTACTGAATCAAAGTTATCCGGATGTGGAGTTGGTCGTTGTCGATGACGGCTCCACCGACGGGTCCAGGGAAATACTCGCCGAGTACGGCGACAGAATCGTATTCGTGGAGCAGGAGAATCAGGGTCCTTATCCTGCGCGCAACAACGGCATGACCCGGGCCAGCGGCGAGTTTGTCGCGTTTCTGGACGCGGATGATTACTGGGCGGCGGACTGCCTGGAAAAATTACATGCCGGTCTCGTAGGATCGGATGCCGCGTTGGCGTATTGTGGTTGGCAGAATGTAGGGCTGGCGGAAAAAAGCGGCGAGCCATATATTCCCCCGGTTTATAGCCCCGAGAACAAGGCGGAGATGTTTCTGCGCTCGGCGTCCCCCTGGCCCATTCATGCCGCGTTGGTACGGCGTGATGTGATGATCGAGGTGGGCGGCTTCGACCTCAACTGGTCGACCTGTATGGATTATGATCTCTGGCTGCGTATTGCGGTGGCCAGGCCCATCGTCCTGGTCGAGGAGGTATTGGCGTTTTACCGTCATCACGGCGTGGGGCAGATTACGTCCAATGAGTGGCGCCAGGCGCGCAATGTGCGGGATGTGAAGAAAAAATTTGTTGCCAACCATCCCGAGCTGGTGGTGCATTTGTCGGCCGGGCGATTGCGTGAATTGATCGACGGCGCCCTGCTCAAGCGAGCTTATAACGCATACTGGCGACGTGACCTGGTTTCCGCCCAGAAAATTTTTCGTATGGTGTTTCCCATGCGATGTTGGCAGCTCAAAGATCTGCGCTATATCCTGCCGGCGTTGCTGTTACCTGAGGCTTTATATCCAAGGTTTATCGCTGCGCTTGACAGGCGGGGAGGCTGACATGGCGTGGGTGCGGCGCAATTACAAGGGTGCTTCATGAGTCTGGCCGGCAAGCTGAGATCCTTTGTATTTGAACAGAAATGCGTCCCGTGGCGTGTTCAGCACGAGTTCGAGTGTTGGATGGAGCTGCGCGCGCTTGAACGGTTCCCCGCCTTTTATCGCTTGATACGCTTTGGTCGCGGCCGGGAGATCGTTCGCCCCGTCACTACCGGGCCGAAACATCACTTTTTCGGTTATTACGAAAAGACACCCTGGAATCTTTCCGGCCGACTGCTCCTGGCGCATGAAGTGGACTTCAACGATCGCCCGCCCGCCGCCGACGATAGGGTCACGATCGGTGTTGTTCATGTCGATGACGATAATCGCTTCGAAGCCTTATCGGAAGGTCATGCTTGGAACTGGCAGCAGGGGGCGATGACGCAATGGCATCCGGCCGATCCGGAGCGGCTGTTCATTCACAATGACCGCCGCGACGGTCGTTTGGTGGCCGTGGTAAGGCATGTCAACGGCGACGAGGTAAAGACATACGAGCGCCCCGTCTATGCCGTAGCACCGGATGGCAAGCAGGCCTTGAGTCTGAATTTTGCGCGGCTGCAACGCCACCGCCCCGGCTACGGTTATGCCGGTGTCACCGATCCATGGGCGGATGAGCCGCACCCGGTTGATGACGGGATCCACCTGATGGACCTGGAGGGGGGGACGTCACGCCTGATCATCTCCCTGGAGCAACTCGCGACCCTGAATCCCAAAGAGGGGATGCAAGGCGCCCACCACTGGATCAATCACATTCAATTCAGTCGTGGCGGCCGACGTTTCGCCTTTTTTCATATCTGGCGTGTGGGTGAGGCCGGCTGGTCAGTTCGCTTCTATACCGCGAAGCCAGATGGTTCTGAGCTGCGCTGTCTGCTGGATACCGGCATGGTTTCGCATTACGATTGGCTGGATGACCGTCGCATCATGATCTGGGCGCGCCACCCGGACGGCCGCGACCGCTTTCTTTTTCTTGATGACGGGGACGGCTCGATTTCGGTAGTCGGTGAATCGGTGCTCACTGAAGACGGTCACTGCACCTTTTCACCGGACGGCAAATGGGTGCTGAATGATACCTATCCCGATGTTTACCAGTTGCGTACCTTGATGTTGTTTGACCCGGATCGGGGTAAACGCACTGACCTTGCCAGACTCCGCTCGCCCAAGGATAAATGGTGGGGTGAGATCCGTTGTGATCTGCATCCGCGCTGGAGTCGTGACGGGAGCAAAGTCTGTATTGATTCCGTTCACTCCGGTGAGCGTCAGATGTATGTTGTCGATCTCAAGGGAGTGGTTTAAACCGTATGCGCGCCACAATTCTCATGTATCACATCCTCGATACGGGCTGTTCCGGGCAGGAGGCCAAGTATTGTTGTTTGCCCGAGCGTTTCGCCGAGCAGATGGCCTGGCTCAGCGAGCGCTGCCAACCGGTCTCGCTCGACCGGATTCTGGAGGCGCAAACCGGAAAAATACCGCTCCCGCCCAATGCCGTGGCGGTGAGTTTTGACGACGGCTTTGCCAGTACCTTCGAGCACGCCATGCCGGTGCTGGAAAAATATCGGATTCCCGCGACCATGTATATTGTGGCCAACCGGATTGGTGGTGACAATGACTGGATGCACAGCCGTGGCATGCCAAAAAGACGCTTGATGGATGCCGGTCAGATTCGCGAAATGGACGCTGCCGGTATTGAAATCGGCAGTCACACCCTCAACCACGTGCGTCTGCCCGAGACCGGCGACGAGCAGATGCGGCGCGAGATCGGCGACAGCAAGACGTCGCTTGAAGAGCTGCTGGCAAAGCCGGTGCGTCATTTCGCCTATCCATACGGGCTTTACAATCAGGCGACCCGGGACACGGTCGAGCGGGCCGGTTACGCCAGTGCCTGTTCCACCCGCTCCGGCTTCAATAATGCGACCACGGATCGATTTTTATTGCGCCGGATAGAGGTGTTTGGCAGCGACAGGCTCAAACATTTCCGGCAAAAGCTGAAGTTCGGTACCAATGACGCCGCCTGGTATCTGCCGCTGCAATATTACTCCGGCAGGGTGTTGAGTCGTTTGGGGCGGAGGGGATAGGCATGGATTTTACAGTCATTATTTGCACTTACAATCGCAGTGGCAATCTGCCCGTCTGCCTTGACCACCTGGCCCGCCAGGAGGGCGTGGAAGGCCTGGATTGGGAGGTGTTGGTCGTGGATAACAACTCCAGTGATGATACCCGCCAGGTCGTGGAGCGTTTGGCTGAGACGCTGCCGATTCGTATACGCTATAGCTTCGAAGCCGAGCAAGGTCTCAACAACGCCCGCAATCACGGCGTGAATGATTCGGGCGGCAAATATTTTTGTTATGTGGACGATGATATTCTGGTGAAGTCCGACTGGCTTGCCGCGCTCTATGAGGCGCTGGAGCAGAATGATGCCGATGCGGTCGGCGGACGTATCCATCTGGATCCCGACATCAAGCTTCCACCGTGGGTGACACCCGAGGTATGGGGATTCCTCGGCTATCAGGATTATGGCGAGGAACCGTTCAGGATGGACGGCGTGGTCCAATATCCTTACGGCGGCAACATGTCATTCAACCGCCGAGTGGTGGATAAGATCGGGCTTTTTAACCCCAAGGTTGGACGCAAGGGGCAAGGGCGCAAACGCGGCGAATTGTTTAAAGGGGCGGAAACCGATTATTTTCATCGTCTAGCCGCTACCGATGATGCGCGTATCTTTTACCAGCCAAAGGCAATCGTTTACCACCAGATATTGCCGCACCAGCTTGAACGCAAATATTTTCTCACCATTCATTACAATGCCGGTTTTCAGAAGGCCTATTACGATGAAAAGCAGTTTGGGCGACGGCTGTTCGCCGTGCCGTTGTTTTTATATCCCCAATTCGCCCGTGCGGGCGGTAAATATCTGTGGCAGCTCGCTACCAGAGGACCACACCGCGCCTTTCGCCAGTTAATGACGGTAGGGCATTTTCTCGGCACCATGAAGGGGTACCGTAAAGCTTACCAAGAAGCGCGATGAAATGACTTCTTCAGTAAAACCGATTTTGATTTGCTTTGTTTGACCTTGATGCTTCGGTAATGATCAACGGTCCAAACTCACTCACGATTCTAATCTGCACGCATAATCGTGTTGACCTGTTGTTGCGCACTTTGGAGTTTTTGAATTCAGCACAGCGACCCAAAGGGTGGCAGGTGGGCGTCCTGGTGGCGGCCAACGCCTGCAGCGACGAGACTGTCATCCGGCTTGAAAATTTTAAACAGATAAAACCGGATGCCTTGGCCCTGGACTGGTTCGAGGAGCCCACCCCCGGTAAATCCCACGCCCTGAACAGCGCTATTCCACGGATTCGATCGGATCTGGTGGCCTTTGTTGATGATGACCACCGGGTGGACAGTGCGTACCTGGTAAATCTTTGCCGCGCCGCGGAAGCATATCCCGATGCGGACCTGTTTTGCGGCCGTATCCTGCCCGACTGGGACGGCTCTGAGCCCGCCTGGGTGCACGACAAAGGCCCGTACCGAATCTACCCGCTGCCTGTCCCCCGCTTCGACCAGGGTGATACGCCCAAGCCGCTCGCGCTCGACAGTGCCATTCCGGGGGGCGGTAATTTGTTCTTGCGGCGCGAGTGGTGCGAGCGCGTCGGCGGGTTTTCCACCGAGTTCGGCCCGGTCGGTCATAACCTGGGCGGGGCGGAGGATTTGGAATGGGTCCGCCGTGCCTTGCATCTGGGGGCGCGACTGCAGTATGTGCCCGATGTCGTGCAATATCATTATGTCGATGGCGAGCGTCTCGCGCTCGCCTATCTCATTAAAAAGGCCTATATCCGCTCGGCGTCCAATGTACGCCTGTCTGAGGACAACAGCACCTCGGGGGGGCGCGTGCCCGCGTTCATGTACCGCAAGGTCGCCGGTTATCTGTTGTGGGTGCTGACAGCGATCAAGGCGCAGCATCGTCGCTTTTATTTGGTGCGTCTGGCGGCGGCCATGGGCGAATGCCGCGGTTATCACCTGCGTCACAAGGACAGGCTGCAGGCTCACTCGCTGACGGGTTCGGGGAAACATTGAGCATGGCGAAGTTGCGCAACATTCACAAACTGCTGGACCCGGAGATCCGGGCCAAGAACCTGCGTCAGGCCAGGTACACGGTGCGCGGTTGGTGGTGGCGGCTGACACGGCCCGCCATGCCCGATCCCGTATTTGTGGTGGGCTGTTCCCGTTCCGGTACCACCGTTACGTATGAGACCATCGCCGCCGCACCCCAGTTGCGTTCTCTGGGCTATGAGATTCCCAGCTTTTGGAACGGTCTTTGGGGTCCGCACTTGAACGGTTGGCATTCCGAGGCGGCTTACGCCGACGATGCTAAGCCGGGCCATCGCGATGCCGCGCTGTGCTATTTCTATCAGCGTCTGGGACGGGGCAGGGTGTTGGACAAGACCTGTATCAATGTCATGCGTCTGCCTTATCTGTATAAGCTGTTTCCCCGGGCGACGTTCATCTACATCCATCGCGACGGCCGGGACAATATCAGCTCCATGATGGACGGCTGGCGCCACGACGGTCATTTTCGTCTGTCCCAGTTTCTTGGACCCTGCCCCGAAACCGTGGCGATAAACGACGCTGAGTTTAGCGACTGGTCATTCTTTCTACCGCCCGGATGGCGCGACTACAATCGTGCTTCCTTGGAGGAGGTCTGCGCCTATCAGTGGCAGACCGCCAACCGCATGGCCCTGGAGGCCAAACAGTTCATTCCGTCGGCGCAGTGGATACAGCTGCGTTACGAGGATATTTTCGAGCGGCCGGTGGAGATGTTCCGGCCCGTCTTTGAGCGTCTGGGTATCCCCTTTGATGAAAGCCTGGAGACGCGTTGCGCCAACCTCAGCCGCCGGCCCACCAGTATCGTCAAGGGTACGCCTAAACGGCAAAAGTGGAAGGCGCATAATCCGGAGGCCATCGAGCGTATTCTGCCAACGATCCAACCGTTAATGACCGAGTTGGGGTATGCCGATGACTGATAATAACCCGGTCGTTAGTATTGTCATGCCGGCCTATAACGTGGCCTGGTGTGTCGCTCGCGCCATCGACAGTGTGCTCGCCCAAAGCCTGCGTGGATTCGAGCTCATCGTCGTCAACGACGGCAGCACGGATGATACCCGGCAGGTGCTCCAGCGCTACGGCGACACGATAAAGGTGATCGAACAGGACAATGCCGGCATGTCTGCAGCGCGTAACGCGGGTATCCGTGCCGCGCGCGGGGAGTACGTGGCGTTTCTTGACGCCGACGACTGGTGGCTGCCGAACAAGCTCGCCCGGCAGGTCGAGTTGATGCAGGCGCGCCCCGAGGTCGGCTTTTGTTCCACGGCCGCACGGGTCGAAAATCCGCAGGGCGAATTCGTCAACGACTGGCATTGCCCGCCGCTGGATACGGTGAATGTGTTGGAGACGCTTTTCAGCGAAAACGCGGCCATTGCCGGCGGCTGCTCGGCGGTCATGGCACGCAAGGCCTTGTTCGAGCAGGTGGGGCTGTTCGATGAACGTCTGCGCGGTTTCGAAGACCCCGATCTTTGGATCAGGCTGGCCGCCGTGTCCGGTTATGCCTGCATTGCCGAGCCGCTGGTGGTGATCCTGCGGCGCGAACAGAGTGTCAGCCGCAATCTGGCGGCCATGCGCGAATCGGCCTTGCAGTCGATCAAAAAGAACCGCGTCCTGCTGTCGCCGGAGCGGCAGGGGAGTTTTTGGCGCTCCAGCCTGGCGGGCGTCTATGCCGATTACGCCAAAGGGGCCTACCGGGCGGGTCAGCGCAGTACGGCGCTGGCAGACGTCTTGCGTGCCTTTGCTTTGTCGCCCTTGGGGCGCGGCAGGCTTTGTCTGGGACTGGCCAGAGACATGCTGCTGGGGCGTCGCTTATGAAAAAGCGTTTCACCCACGCGCCGTTTCTCAAACATGTTGGAATCGACATGATAGGGGTGATGACTGACACAACATCCAATGAGGGGCCGGTGTTGATGCAAGGTCAGGTGTGCCTATGACCGATACCGATCGTCTCATTCTGCAGTCGTTGGCCGAAGGGTTCGGCGTGAGCCTGCTCGTTGGTGCAGTCATTACCTTGTTGATGCTGGCTAAATCACTCCGTGATTTCGCTCGAACAGGTCCCCAGATTGCCGAAGGCGTATTATCGCACTACCGGCTTTACTTGGCTTACGCCCTGGGGCGGCTTACATTTTACGCCTTCCTGATTTCCACTCTGATGGCCTTTGTCGGGAGCATCCTTTATGTGGGCGGTATGGCCCTGTTGGGCTATGATTTTGATATTACCGTCGCTATAGTCGCCGCTTCGTCTTCCCTGCTTGTTCTGAGCGGGCGTCAATTTCTGCGTAAGCTACTCTATTCGCCGGGCTTGATCGCTTCGTCCTCCCATTATTCCATGACGCACTTCTATGCCCTGTGGGAACAATTGACACCGGCGCGTCTCAGGGCCCTGGATATCGTGCTTTGGGGCGCAACCGCCGCTTGGCTCGGGGCCGCACTGGTGAGCTTGGCCGGCGCAGCGGACTGGCTCGGCTTTGGCCTCATACTGTGCATCTCCCTGGCCTATATCATCGTTATGTCGTTGTCCGCCTGGCAGCGTGAGCCGCGGCCAGTCAAGGCGCGTGGTGACCGGAGCCGTCCCAATATCATTATGATCGGCGCCGATACCCTGCGTGCCGACCGTGTAAACGGTATGGGGTATCCGCGCGAACTCACCCCGACCTTGGAGGCGCTGGCCGGCCGCGCTACCCGCTTTACCGATTGCTATGTGCCCTGCGCGCGCACGGCCCCCAGCCTGGCCTCGATGCTCACGGGTACTTGGCCCCACACCCACGGCGTGCGCGACAATTTCCTCTCGCCCGCCGATACCCATCTGCCGGTCGCCGCGCTACCCGATATTCTCAGGCGCCAGGGCTATCGCACCGCAGCGGTCGGGGACTGGGCCATTTCCGATTTGAACAAACTCGACTTCGGCTTCGAATATACCGAGATGCCCCATGACCAATGGAATATTAAATACCTGTTGCGGCAGGGGCCTAAGGACATACGTCTATTTCTATCTTTGTTTACGCAGAATCTATTCGGCAAGATGTTGTTGCCTGAAATCTATTATTTGGGTGGACATCCTCTGACCGAGGAGGTCGGGCGTGACACGCGACGTATGATTGCGCGTTTGGCGCAACGGGATGAGCCGTTTTTTCTGATGTCGTTCATGGCGACGACGCATCCTCCGTTTGCATCCAAGTATCCCTATTACACAATGTACGCCGATCGCGAGTATCGTGGTGAATCCAAGTTCGCCATGGCCAGGTTGCGCGATCCGTTCGAGATCATCCGCCGGCAGGGCGAGCCGAAGACCGAATTCGACCTGGATCAGATTATTAACCTATATGACGGCTGCGTGAAGAATTTCGATGATGAATTGAAGCGTATCTTGGATTATTTGGAAGACTCCGGGCTGTCTGATAATACCGTGGTGGTGATTTTCAGCGATCACGGCATGGAGTTTTTCGAGCATGAGACCTGGGGGCAGGGGAATTCGGCCATTGGTGATTTTTCTGCGCGGGTGCCCTTGATTATTGCTGATCCACGCAACCGGCAGCAACAGACCGTGTCCAGTGTGGTGCGGACGGTGGACTTGGCTCCGACACTGTTGGATTTGATCGGTGCGCCGCGTGACGGGGGGATGGAGGGGGTGTCGCTCGCGCGATTCATGCATGGTGAACCGGCGGATGAGGACCTGCCTGCATTCTACGAAACCGGCGTCTGGCTCACCGACCTGCCGGGCACGCCGGACGGACATTTGCGTTATCCCAGCTTGCCTGAATTGCTGGAGGTGCCGGACAAGGCGTCGGGAATGATTTCATTGAAGCCGGAGTTTCAAGACATCGTGGTGGCGGCCAAGGACCGTATGGTCAGGCTGGGGGAGTGGAAGTTGACATATCAGCCTCTTGAAGATGGGTCGATTTACCAGTTATTTAATATTCGTGAGGATCCGGCATGCCGGCACAATGTCATCGACCGGAATCCGGAGATCGCCGCTCGGCTCAAGTCGAAACTCGAGTGTTGGATGCACGATTAGAGTCTCAGATTCATGGCGAGACGTCGTGGGATGTCTACGTTCGGCAGGCTGGATGGATTGGGTGAGAACGATGTTTAGCGGTGTTTTCTTCGGCGCTGAAGGTGTCTGGTATGCAGAGTGAAGTAAAATATATATTCGTAGATCTTGATCGAACACTGGTGCGTACGGACCTGTTTGTCGAAAGCGTACTTAAGCTGGTCAAGGCGAATCCGTTGCGGATGTTTTCCTTGCTCATCTGGATATTGCAGGGTCGATCCTATGTCAAAGACCGCGTGGCGCGCCTGGTCGACCTCGACATGGATTATCTTCCCTTTGAAAATCAGTTGATCGATTATCTTTGGGAACAGAAGAATCAAGGCAGGAAGATTGTCCTGGCCACGGCCTCAAATCAGCGCTATGCACATCAGGTGGCCGAATATCTTGGATTGTTCGATAGGGTCATCGCCTCGGATGTGGAGCTCAACCTCAAAGGAATTAAAAAGCTGGCGGCGATCCTGCGAGAGGCGGATGGAGAGGGTTTCGCTTATGCAGGGGATAGCATTGCAGATCGTCCGATTTGGGCGGAGTCCTGCTCGAATATTCTAGTAAACGCGCCGCGCAGCGATGTTGAGCGTGCCAGGCGCCAGGGTAAGGCCGAGAAAGTCATCACCTCTCCCCACTCACTTGGTCAGGCCTTGCTCAAGGAAATGCGCATTCATCAGTGGGCTAAGAATCTTCTGGTGTTTGTCCCCATGTTCACCTCGCATGCCTATATAGATGTTCCGATGTTGATGTCGGCGGCGCTGGCCTTTCTATGTTTCGGTATCTGTGCCTCAGGCGTCTATTTTCTGAACGACATGTTGGATCTGGAGGCGGATCGTCGTCACCTCACTAAGCGCAACAGGCCGCTGGCCTCGGGCGAGCTGCCCCTGACCATCGGGATTGTCGGGGCCGGCGGTCTGCCCCTGGCGGCGTTTATCATCGCCTTGTTATTCCTGCCCTTGTCTTTCGTCGCTGTGTTGCTGGTTTACTATCTATTGACGAACGCCTATTCGTTTTTCCTGAAACGGATATCGACCGCGGATGTGATGACCCTGGCGGTGTTGTACACCTTGCGTGTGGTGGCGGGCTCCGAGGCGGTGAATATCGAACTCTCTTCGTGGTTGATGGCCTTTTCGGTCTTCGTATTCGTCAGCCTGGCTTATCTCAAACGCTACATTGAGGTGTCCGCCCTGTCCGAGACCGACGAAAAGGCGCATGGGCGGGGCTACTCAGCGGCGGACACCGAGACCATGTTCAGCCTCGGCGCCTCGACTATCACCGCCTCCGTGGTGATATTGGCATTGTATATCAACAGTGATGAAGTGGCCGTGCTGTACAGGACTCCCGAATTGTTATGGGGTCTATGCCTGCTGATGCTGTATTGGGGGAATCGTATTTGGATTGGGGCGCGCAGGGGGAAGATATTTGAGGACCCGGTGGTGTTTGCGATCAAGGACCGGGTGAGCCAAATGGTCGGCGCGGCATTCGTTGCGGTCGTGCTGTTGGCTCGATATGTTTAATTCTGAGTGGGGATCGATATGACATATCTTATTTTAGGCCTGATACTGCTGACGGTAACTTTGTCCGCATGCGCGCAATTGGCCCTGAAGCTCGGTGTGATGAGGAGCCACGTGCAGTCCGCCCTTGAGGGCGGTCTTATGGATGCATTGGTGGCGGTGGCGTTGTCCCCTCTGATATGGCTCGGCCTGTTGATTTACGGGCTGAGCGTGGGGATGTGGCTCTGGGTCCTGTCGAAAGTCGATCTTTCCATCGCCTACCCGTTCGTGGGCATCAGTTTTCTTGTCACCATGGCCTTCGGCGCCTTTCTTCTTAACGAAACGATTACGCCTGCGCGCATTGCCGGAACCATACTGATTGCGATCGGTTGTGTCCTGGTGGGACGCAGCGCGTAGCGGATGAGGCTTGCTGTGTCCGCCAATATGACCAAGGCCGGCGTCTTGCTGACGATATTGCTATTGTCGGCAGCGATCAGGCTCGCTGCCGTCATGGTGTTGGACATCGCGCCGGTGTCGGATTACGCCATCTACATGAGAATGGCGACCTCCATGCTGGCTACGGGACACATGAGCGACGGGATGGGTAACGTCGCCTTTTATAGCGCCGGATATCCCTTGTTTCTCGTTCCTTTTTTCGCGCTCTTCGGTGCTGGCGTGGAAGTGGTCGGTTTCGTAAACGCGGTCCTGGGCGTTGTCAGTGTGTTGCTGGTATACCTTTGCGGCAGGGAAGCGCTACCGAATTGGAAGTGGGCGGCCGCCGCGGCCCTGTTGTGGGCCGTTTATCCGCCGGCCGTTTTGTATACCGAATATGTGGCAAAAGAAAACCTGATGGTGCCACTGCTTTTGCTTCAGACAGTGATTCTGCTGCGCTACTCACGCCGCCCCGGTTTGTTTGCGGCGCTGACCCTCGGGCTTATATTCGGTATGGAATTGATGGTAGGCCCGGCGACCATACTAACCGGGGTATTGATCGGTGTGGTGGTGATCGGTTTCAATCTCCGCAAGCCGTCATTGTCCGGGTTGCGTTGGGCGCCGGCCCTGGGTTGTATTCTCGGCTGTGCGATCGCCTTGACACCTTGGTTGGCCTATACATATTCGGAACTCGGCCAGCCGGTGCTCAATACCAACGGTAGTTTTAATCTTTATCTGGGCAACAACGCCAATTCCTCGGCTGGCTTTGTCGGGATTCAAGACACGCCGATGGGGGCTGAGTGGTATGCCCTGCGCCGCGAGAAAGGACAGCTTGAGTCCATGGCAATCCTTCAGGACAAGGCCCTGGATTACATGTTCGAAAACCCAGTTCAAACGGCATGGCGCTCGCTCAGCAAGGTGGCGTATTTCTGGATGCCGCCCTTTCATACAGGAAAATTCGGTGATCAGTCGAGCCTGGAGTCGGCCGTGCGTTCCGTCTGGCTTGTTTATTATCTGTTTATTCTGACCACTGCCCTGCTGCCGCTGTTGTTTTTTAGGAAACTGGAGCGGTCACATCTCATTCTGTATGCAACTGTATTACTGTATTGCGCGATCCATGCGGCCAGCTATGTGATATTCCGGTACCGGCTTCCCGCCATGCCGATAATGTCTGTTCTGTCGGTCTACGGAATTTGGCTGGGGTATGCTTGGTGGATTGACAGGAATAACAGAAAAAAAGTTTTCTCTGATTAGATGGCCTGGTTCTATAGATCTACCGGCTTGTCGCCAATCCATGCGTCATCCTCAGTATAGCCCAGGCTGACCAACAGTTCGTTGGCCGATCCATAGAATAGCGCCCTGGCCTCTTGAGGTAATTTTGCCTGCCAGGCTCCATAGGAATCACGATTGATGGGTTTTGAAACGCCGAGATGAGAAGAGACTTTTGTGGACTTAGCCTTGGTCAAGATGTTGTCCTGCCAGGGTTCGCCTAACCATTGGAACAGCTCTATCAGGGCCTGTTGGGGGTTGTTGACCAGCGCCTCGTATTTTATCTCGTAATAGCGTGGGTCGTCCCGCCATGCTATCCCTTGCCTCGTCCACGATTCCCATAGCTGCACCGATTTGTCCCAGGGATTGATGTTATACCTATTGCCGAATGACGGCGGGTGATTGCGGATGGAGCAAACGGCGTCGCGACCATCTCTGACAATATGTATGAACCGGGACTTCGGAAAATAGCGGAATATGTTTTCTATCAAGGTCACGTTGACGGGCGACTTGTCACCCCATCGTTGTTTGCCGGCGTCCACAGCAAGCCCGGACAAGACCTTCTCTGAAAATTCCGGATAGCAGCGCGAGCGGCGATACAGTTCGCTTAACTCCGGCACAGATAGATTCGTTCTGCCGTGAATACGGCTAAGATTTCGGTTGCCGGACATCAGACCGGTTTCCAATGCCATAAAGATATTGTCGTGTGCATTGAGCAGGGAATAGAGCAGGGTGGTGCCGCTGCGCGGGCTACCGCCGCTGAATATGGCATTTGCGTCGCTACAAAACGCATTGTCGTACCAACCGAATTTCAGTCGGCCCAAAGAAACGGAGTTCACCAGCCTGGAGATGAATCTCGATTTCATATGCTTATATGGTCGTTCGCTAAGTGATGCTTATGGCGAGCTTGCGCCGATAAGCCTACGCAGGTTCTGGGCACGCCGTTCTTGAGTAAACTTTTCCAGCACGCGATCCCGGCCCTTTGTTCCGGTTGATGCCGCCAGCGCGGGATCGATTAAGTAGCTAATCAACGCTGCGGCGATCTCGTCCACGCTGTCGCCGTTCACCCGCAGCCCCGTCTCGCCGTGGGCCACTGCAGATCCCGTGCCTCCGCTATTCCCGGTAATCGAAGGTTTGCAGCTGGCCGCCGCCTCCAGATAGACCAGGCCAAAGCCTTCGGTGTCGCCGTCGATGTCCCGATTGGGCATGGCGAACACGTCGCAGGCGTTGTACCAGCGCGGTAAGTCTTCGTAGCTTACATGGCCGAGAAAATGAATGCGCTCCGCCACGCCGTATTCAGCGGCCAGTTCGATCAGGTAGTCGTGGTCTTCGCCGATGCCGATGAGGGCGTAATGGACATCGATCCCGTTGGCGAGCAGCTCCGGCAGCGATCGGATCACGTTATCGAAACCCTTGCGTCGCTGCAGCCGTCCCACCGAGAGGATGAGTTTTTGTTGCTCGCTGATGCCGATATCCTGGCGCAGGTCTTCATAGGGCAAGTCGGGTCGGAATCGCACTTCATCGGCGGTGGGATAGAGGGTGACGATTTTTTCGGGATTTACCTTGATCAGCGTGGCCAGGGTGTCATGGGTGAAGTCGCTGTTGGCGATGACCCAGTCGGCGTGGCGCAGGGCGAAGCACATGGCCTTGAATTTTTTGCCCCGTCCCCAGCCGGTCAGCTCCTCGCCGTGGGCGTAGATGATGACGGGGCGTCGTGTCAGCCGGGCCACGGCCCAGGCGGTAATGCCTTCAGGCAGGGCACGGCCGGCAAAGACCGCATTAATCGGCCGGGTAAGCGCGATGCCGAGAGAGCGGGAAAATAGCTTGATATACATCAGCGCCGACTCGGGCCTCAGCCAGGCATGGCGTTTCAGGCCCAGGCGGTGAATGGTGTTGGGATGGGTCTGATCGAACTCGTGGGCACCGGGCACCGCGGCGGTGACGATATGCACTTCCTTGCCGCCCAATTCGCGAAAATCGCCGTCAAACAGTACCGCTGTCCCACCGCTGGTGGGAAGAAAGATTTCGGTGAGCAGCAAGCACGGGAAGCTGTTTTTATTCATGTGGGGTTGTTTGGTTTTGTTTCATAATTGTGGTTACCAACGACGGGCGCGATGCCGTTCTATGAAGCCCGGTGCCCGAAGAATGTGGCGGCCCATTTTAGCACTAGATGCAGCCCGATGAAGCGGCTCAGCTTGCCGAGCCGGGGGATGTGGGTGATGCGTTCGGCGAAAACCGCCAGGCGTGGACCCCGTCGGTGTTCCAGCCAGTCCGGGTTGCCGGACAGCATGGCCCCGGCCAGCGCCTCGGTACTGATGAAACGTAGCCCGGGAAAGCGATTCAGCGCTTGTTGCAGCAGTGCGGCGAGCTCCCGCAGGGCGGGATCGACACGTTCCCGCTTACCCAGGAAATTGGCGCGATGGGTTTCCAACAGACAGGGGCGCGCCAATGCGGTTTTTCTTTCCAGGGCCGCCAGCGTTTCGCTTGCCGCATGACCGAGCATGGGTTCGAAGTAATCGTCCCGCACGAGGTAGTGTACTCCACGCCCTGTTTCAAGATTGTGAACACGGCCCTGGTAACAGGCCGGCTTGCCCTCGGCATCGCGACAGGTAATTTTGCGGCCCGGTGTTACCACGTATCTCACGCCCGCCGCCGCCCAGGCGGCTTCCACCACGTCGCTCCAGATAAAGGTGGGCGGTACCACGACCTTGGGTATATCTCCGAATATGCGCTGATACAGCTCGATCTCCTCGCCAACCGCTGTTTCAATGTCCCGTTCCTGCAAGGGGCGTGACGGCAGCGTGGTGGTGTCGATCCAGCGGCTTTGCAGATGAGCGGGGAGCTGTTCAGTGGATTGGGGCGTATCCTGTGTCAGCCAAAGTTGTACGGTCTCGTCCTCGCTGGCCATCAGGCTCGGCGGCCAGTAGTGCTCAAGGCCGTGCAATTGCACAGCGAAGACGCCTTGTTTGACGCCGTTTTCCATGGCTTCGCGCACTGCTGCAAATTGCGCATCGTCCAGGCCGCGCCGACGGTATTTGCCGCTGGCGCGGATGGCGGCGGCATCTGGAACGGCGAGTATTACGGCCAGGGTCATTACCGCCGGCTGACCGCGATGATCGCGGCAACTCGATAAAATGTCGGCAACCCGCTCCAGTGCCTCGGTTTGTTCCAACGGGCCGGCGCCCCAATCATCGCTCTCCACGATCAGCACGGGATGGCGCAACACCGGTTCGCGCCAGATGGCCCTCAGGGTGGGGGCAAAATAAATGATGATCAGCCCTAGCGGGGCCAGCCAGAGGGTGACGATGAGCAGCAGCCAGTTGAGGGGGTCTGTGGGCGGAAACATATAAGTCAATCGGCACTAAATACAGCTGGATCGGCGCCAAATATATCATGATCGGGCAGGTGGATGCGTGCTGTTGGCGTGGCCGGCGGTCCGCACGGGGCGTGCTATTTGGTATGATGCCGCTGGAACTGCCGTTGACGAAGATGTGTGGCGGTCTGGAATAATAAGGTGTGAATCTAGAATAATGAGTTTACTGGGTCGGGTGATAAGAAAAATCTCAGGCGCCGCCGGCGGGCCCCAGGTGCGTGAGCGAGTGATTGTTAAAACAGTCGATCGGGCGGCGCGTCAGGCGATGCCGCCCGGATTTATTGTCGGGGTGTATCGTTCCGGCACCACCTTGTTACGTTATGTCCTCGACAGTCATCCAAACATCGCCGTACCACCGGAGTCCAACTTCCTCAATGGCTTGGCCTCACTCCACGGCGACGAATGGTATCGCAAAGGGCTGCAGGGAATGGGGGTCGACGATCAAGGCCTGCAGCGCCATCTGCGCCGCTTCGCAGGGGCGCTATTCGATGATTATGCTGTGGCCAAGGGCAAGCAACGTTGGTTCGATAAAACACCATCCTATGTAGACATCATTGAATTTCTGCATGCCATTTTCGGGGAGCAATGCCGCTACATCATGCTCTACCGTCACGGCCTCGATGTGGCCAACTCCATGTCGAGGATGTATGAAAATGACGTCAATCGCGGGCCGGGTAAAAAATATGCCGATCAGTATCCCGGCGCCCCGCATCTGACTAACCTGCGCTATTGGATGGAGCAGTGCGAAAAGATGCTGGCCTTCGAGGCGGCCCACCCGGCGCAGTGTTTTCGGGTTAAATACGAGGAGTATTCCGCCGAGCCGGCGCGCTATCTGCCGCCGCTGTTTGAGTTTCTGGACGAGGCGTGGGATCCACAGGTGCTGGAGTTTTACAAGCAGCAGCACGATTACGGTCTGCAGGATTACAAGGCGGAGGAGTCCAAGGGTTTCATGCCCAATACCGGTACCTACCAATCCTGGCCGGAGGCGGAGATCGCCCAGGCCATGGAGATCGCCGGGCCGACGTTGAAGAAGCTTGGATATCTTTCTTGACCGATTCCGTTCGCGTGGTTCACCTTATTCAGGGGCTGGAGATCGGCGGCCTGGAGATGATGGTGGTCAATTTTCTGCAACGCCTGGATCGCAGCCGCTTCAGCCCTGTGGTCTGCTGTTTCGATACCCTGGGCGACCTCACGGCGCAGGTGGCCGATAGAGGGATTCCCGTGCATCTGGTGCAGCGCCGGCCGGGTGTGGATCTAGGCTACATCTTCACACTTGCCGCCTTTATACGCCGGACCCGGCCGCAGATCCTGCATCTGCATAATCCCACCGCCTTCTTTTACGGCACACTGGCGGGGAAACTGGCCCGAGTGCCGTGTATCGTTTATACCGAGCACGGGCGTGATTTTTCTTCGGGCTGGAAGACCCGGTTGGCGAATCGCGTGTTAGGCAAGCTGGTGGACCGGGTGGTGGCGGTGGCCGACTACGGCAAGCGTTATCTGGCGGAGGAAGAAGGTATCGCGGCAGCAAAGATCACCACTATTCATAACGGTATCGATGCCGCCAGATTCGCGCAGGATTACGACGTCGACGCCATTCGATCTGAGCTGGGCCTGACGCCCGATCAGCCGGTGATCGGCATCGTGGCCCGGTTGGACCCGATCAAGAACCACGCCCTGTTGATTCGCGCCATGGCCCGGCTGGCGAAGCAGCGTGCGGATGCGGTGCTGCTGATTATCGGTGACGGGCCGCTGCGCCAGGAACTGCATTCCCTGCGCGATGAGTTGGAGTTGGCCGGGCAGATCCGCTTTTTGGGGGCGCGTTCCGATGTGCCTGAGTTGCTGAGCGCCCTCGACCTGTTTGTCCTGTGCTCCAAGAGTGAAGGTTTATCATTGACCTTGGCGGAGGCCAGTGCGGCAGCCAGGCCCATTGTCGCCACCGATGTGGGGGGTAACAGTGAGGTGGTGGAGGACGGCGTTTCAGGGGTCGTGATCCCTTCGGATGATATTGAGGCGCTGGTCGCGGCGCTTCTGAAGATTGTGAGTGATCCCGAACTTGGCCGGAAAATGGGTAGGGCAGGGCGCGAACGGTTTGAGCGGCAGTTTACCCTGGAGGGGATGGTGGCCGCTTATCAGGAGCTGTATTCCACCTGTCTCTGATTTCTCCGTATTTTTAGAATTGGGAGCGCCGTCCAATTCGTATGGTTATTCGGCTGTGCTGCTTTTTATGGTTTCATTGCTAGGGCATCAAGCCAGAGCTGTTCCATGCGTTCCATATGCGCCGGCCAAGAAAACCTTTCCTCGACTACTTTGTGTCCTTGTCTGCCGAGTTTATTTCTCATTTCCGCGTCTGCCGCCAAGCTGGTCAGATAGTTCAACGCCCGATCTTCATTGCCCGGTTCATACAGATATCCTGTTTCCCCGTGAGTGATGAGTTCGGGCACCGCGCCTGAATTGCTTGCCACGACCGGTTTATATGCCGCCATCGCTTCGGTAATCACCAGACCGAAAGACTCATCGACACCGGTATGCAGCAAAATATCCGAATTGGCTAATTGTTTTCGTACCTGCTCATGGGTGAGCGTGCCATGGAATATTATCGACTCTCTATAGCCGAGCCGATTCGCCAAACTTTCGAGTTCTGCCCTTTCCGGACCATCGCCGATAATGTGGTAAATGCAGTCATGAAATTTTTGTTTCAATCGGCTGAATATTCTTATACCTTCATCGATGCTCTTTTCCCTGGCGAGCCTGCCGATAGAGATGAGTCTGGGGGCTGAGTCTGCGGTGTCGGGTTGCCTGTCGGGAAACTCCGATAACTCTATACCGTTGTAGATTACCCGGAGCCTGTGCTCGCTGCCGGTTCTTTGCGCCCAGATCCGCTGGCTGGACCTGCTCACCAGCGCCAGTGCCGCGGCGCGCTGCTGAAGAGCTTGTAGACTATGGAGGCTCCTGCGCCGTAACTGCTCATGATTGTTGTGCACCGTGATAGTCAAGGGGATGTCCAGAATTTGACTTAGGGGCATGCCGACCTCAAAGGCCCAGCCGGCGAAGTTGGCATGAATGAGGTCAAGCCGCGGCAGCCTGGATAGGGCATGGCAAAAGAACGTCTTACGCCTTTCCGCCAGCCGCCGGCCATACACGGCGACGTCGGCGGCGGAACGCACACGGCGTCCAAAACGGCATAGGCTCGGTGCGAACAACCGGCTGTTTGCGTAGTCACCGTAGAGCAAATGGGCCGGGTCCGGCATGCCCAGTCGTGCCGCCAGCGTTGCTCCAGCCTTATCACCGCGGTTCGATGCCAGCACATAGACTTCATTTCCCGCGGCAATGGACGCCGCGATTTCCCTGATGACAAATGTATGGGTGGAGTAGGGATAGCCACCGGTTACGATCAACTGGCGCATGTTGGAATTATTATTATCATGTTGGAATTATATTCTGCCATCGGGCCTGATCACGGCAACTGCCAGAATATATTAGGAAAAGTGCCATAAGTCGACCTAAATTAAACCTTGGAACTTCAATTTTTCCGTCCGAATAGCCGTTGAAAGGGGGCGGGCAGCAAGGGTGGATAAAGGGTACCGCCCGCTTTAACGCATGCCGGCAACTATAACTATTCTGACACGGGGGGTTAACGTCCCCTTTAAATGCGGGTATAGCCTCTACGGTTGACACGTGTAACGTGACAGACTACATTCGATGTATGATCAAAACGTTCGCGGATCGACTCACGCAGGAGCTGTATCTCACAGGCAAAGCCAAACGGTTTCCAGCGGATGTTGCCAAACGGGCTAGGCGTAAGTTGGAGTACGTGGACTTGGCCACGCGGGTGGATGACCTAAAGGTTCCGCCCGGTAATCGGCTTCATGCGCTGGAAGGCGATCGGAAAGGGCAGTACTCGATCTCGATTAATGACCAATGGCGCATTTGTTTCCGATTCGTGGACGGTGATGCTTATGATGTTGAAGCCTGCGATTATCATTCAACGAGGTGAGTAATATGAGCATTCCGAATACAACCAGGATCAAGCGTCGGCCGACCCATCCAGGGGAGATGCTACGTGAGGATTTTCTGCCTGAATATGAGCTTACCGTTTCCACCTTGGCTGAGGCCCTGGGTGTGTCACGGCAATCGATTAATGAATTGTTACGCGAGCGGCGCGGTATCAGCCCGGAGATGGCGCTCCGGTTGGGGCGTCTGTTTGGTAATACACCTGAGTTCTGGCTTAACGCGCAGAGGGCTGTGGATTTGTGGGACGCCGCGGAGGGAATAAAGAAAGATATAGCCCGCATTAAACCGCTGAATGCCGCCTAATCATCGGGCCGCTTCACCGGGTCGGACCACGATAACCATCTGAAAGTATTATTAACCCCCATTGATATTGCTTCTGATTAGGCCTTAAAGGCCCAATTTTCCCCCGAAATGCCGGCTCTAGGTTCCGAGTTCCGGCGGCTGGTCCCAACAATCCCTCCTTCAACTGTCATCCAGGCAATCGCCCCCTTGGGTTAAAGAGTAGTGGTCCGACCCTGGTGCCTGGCGATTGCCTCAGTCTGGGGGGGGAATGTTATGTGCTTGAAATTACAAGCAATCGGATTACCTTTAGTACCCAGCCCGGGAATCCGCTAAAATAGATGTGAATATCTAATTTTAAGGTTGGAAAACTCATGAAATTACAAGAGCTTACCCCCTCTGAGAAAATTCTGCTGGCAGAAGATCTGTGGGATAGCGTTGCATCTGAAGAGAAGCTGTTTCCACTAACCGATGATCAAAGAAGAGAACTGGATGCTAGGCTGGCGAGCTATTCAGAAAACCCGGACGCAGGTGACACGTGGGAGAATGTTAGAGACAGAATTTCAAATTCATGAGTGTAATAAAAAAGGTTGTCATCCGCCCAGAGGCGGAGGCAGATATTAAAGACGCTTATGATTGGTACGAGGCTCAAAGAAAAGGATTAGGTGAAAGCTTTCTTTTATGTATTGAAGAGGCACTGTCTAGAGCATCTCGAAGTCCAGAAATTTATTCAATAATTTACAAAGAAGTGCGCCGAGTGTTAATCCATAGATTTCCCTTTGGTGTATTTTTTATCGAAGAGGAAGATCGCATTTCTGTTCTGGCGGTGCTTCATGCCCGTCGTAATCCAAAAGCGTGGAAAGGTCGCACATAATCGGGTAACCGGGGTATTTAACCCGCCGACACAGCGCCAACGGCTATCTCAGCCCCGAGGTGTTTGAGGCTCAATGAGTCGCTTAAATGGGTGTCCGTTGTTGCTGTGCAGGATCAGTGATGAGGGGAACGGTGTTTTGGCGAGGAGGCGGCGTGAATTACGCAATGCATAGATGGGTTGTAGCGCTAGTGCTTTGCCTCTTGCCTGTCTTGGCCCCGGGCGCCGATTATTCCGCCACCCCAGCCAATTACCGCGCCTTATTAAAGCAGCTGGCGCCGGGAGATGTGTTACGTCTGCAGCCCGGTACCTACCGGCGCGGTTTGCCGATCCATAAGCTCAACGGCACTTCCGGTCAACCGATCATCATCACCGCGGCAGATGACGCCAGGCGTCCGCTGTTTATCGGGCGGCCTAATCACAACAGCGTCAGCATCCTCAATTCAAGCCACGTAGAAATAAGCGATCTTATCCTGGACGGCCGCGGCCTGCCGGTGGATGCCGTCAAGGCCGAAGGCCATGCCGACTGGGCCCATCACATCACCCTGGAAAATCTCAGAATCGTGAATCACGGCCACAATCAGCAGATCGTGGGCATCTCCACCAAGTGTCCGGCCTGGAACTGGGTGGTGCGCGGCAATGTAATTATCGGCGCCGGCACGGGTCTGTATTTCGGCAATTCCGACGGCTCGGATGCCTTTGTCGCCGGTCTGATCGAGCGCAATCTGGTGCTCGATACCCTTGGCTATAACCTGCAGGTGAAGCACCAGCTGAAGCGTGAAGACGTGCCCGGCATGCCCCGGGGCGATGCGCAGACCATTATCCGCCACAATGTCTTCAGCAAATTGCGTGGTGGCTCGGAGCCGCCCATGGCCAGACCGAATGTGTTGGTGGGCCACTGGCCGCTGAGCGGGCCGGGCGAGCATGACCGCTATCTGATCTACGGCAATTTCTTTTATCAGAACCCGACCGAGGCCCTGTTTCAGGGCGAGGGCAATATCGGTTTGTACAATAACCTCTTCGTCAATGATTTCGGCGATGCGGTGCACATCCAGCCCCATAACGATATTCCGCGGCGCATGGATATCTTCTTTAATACAGTGCTCAGCGCCGGCACCGGCATCCGGGTGTTACCGCCGCAGGGCGAGCTGGTGGAATTGATGACGCCCTACACCCAGCGGGTGACGGCCAATGCGGTGTTTGCCCCGCAGCCCATCGAGGCGAATGAGGTCCGGGGCAATGTGACGGCGTCCTTGTCCGTGGTGGGGGCGTATCTGCGTCAGCCCCTGATGCCGCCGGGCGAGCTGGACCTGCGCCCGCTTCAGCCCCTGCAGGCCGAATTCGACACCACGCGGCTGCGCCGATACCCGGCCTGGAATCGGGACTTCGACGGCGTGCCGCGCCGCGGCGACGAGGCGGGGGCTTATGCCAGCGCGCCGGCGCCGGCCCATTGGCCGCCCGATCTTCGGCGCAAGCCCCGCGCCGATGGGGGTTTTCCCTAGCCTGCATTTCTCACTGTGCGGCCCGGGGCTGTGGTGTAGGTGACTGAAACTGATGGAGAACTGGCAAGAGTATCGATCGACCAGGCAACCCCACGCCTGATGCCGCGACCCCGGAAATGCAAGCTCGCGCACAAGGGCCTGACGTGATGGCGCGTGGCGTCTGCGCCACGCCCCGGCGGGGCGCTTATCCGCCGTCATTATCTTGTGCTATACAGTTGACTCGGCGTGTCATAATGCGCGTTGGCCGTACACAAAAATGAGGGTTAGGACCAATGAAACCAATAACACACATGGCGGGCGTGCTTGCCCTGGCCTGCGCCGCCGAAGGCGCATTCGCGGCGTGCAACACCCCCGCCACCCAGGTGACCGATGCCGCGCTCACCACCTTGCTCAGCGGCAACACGGTCTGCGCGGCGCGCGGCGGCGATCGCTGGCAGGAAGAACATCAAGCCGGCGGCGCGCTGTGGGACTATAAACTGGGCGACGCTGATCCCGTCGATCCCAGAACCCAGGTCGGTACCTGGAGCGTCACCGAGGCCGGGACGGCCAGCGTGGTGACCTATGATTACGGCACGGGCAGTCAAAGCTACGAGATCTGGGATGACGGCGGCAGCTACAGCTTTTGCCAGGCCGGGGTGGTGAATGTGGACAACGCCACCGTGGTGTCCGGCATCAACGTCGGTTGTCCGTAAGTCTGCGCTTGGAGATATTTATTGCAGCGTCGCCGTGCCGTCGGCGGCGATCTGCAATGTCATATCACGTTTCCCGGTAATCGCGCAATTGATGACAGCGTTTCCCGGCGTGCAGCTGACGGAGGGGGTCGGGTCTGACCAGCTGCGTTTCAGGGGCATGGCGACAAGAAACTCATCTGTCTCCACAAGCGTCGCCGCGGTGATCTCAATACGCCACGTCCCCGCGTCGGCGGGCGTCATGCGTTTGCCGCGCATGGCGGCTTTCTGCACCGCGCCCTTGTCGTCGTAATTCTTACCGTTCACCCAAAATTCCTTGCCCGGCCCGCCCACCGGCGTGATCTGCGCTTGGGCCGGCAATAGCACCTGCCCCTCCAGTATGCCGCCGGGCTCGGCGGTGATGTCCTCGGCCCGTGGGGCGAGCAGAAAGCGGTCAGCTCCGATGAGTGCCGGCTTATCCGGGAAATGAATCAGCCAGCGGCTGGTAAAACCGGGCTCGGTCTTGCTGATGCTGTCATATACCAACACCAGGTCGTTGACCCGATCGTAGATGAACGTGCGCAGATAGCGCTCCACCCGGCGGCTGCGGCTGGAGATTGTGCCTTCCCCCGAGAAACGGTTGGTGTAGGCGGCGCTGATGTCGGCGCTGACCATGACCACGCCGTCCCGTTGCTTGAGCTCGGTGATACGGCCGGTGTGATAGATCTCGGCCTTGGACTGCCATTCGTCCAGGTCCAGCGGGTGGGGGTAGAGCTCGAGATTGCCGCCGACGCGGCGCTGACCGCCGTCATTGGCGATGCTGCGCGTCGTGCGGCTGAACTCGTTGTTGGAGATGGCGGCGGCTTCGGCGGGGTTGGCGACCGTGGCCACGTTGTGGGCGATGGTCTGGTAGGCGTAGTTGAGGTGATGGTCCGAGCCGTATTTGTAGTACAGGCCGCTGTCGATGGCCAGCGGCCCGCCCTTGTAGAGGGTAAAACTGCCCTGGTCCAAATGGGTGAACGATGAGTAGTTGTCACCGGCCTTGAAGGTGATGTACGTGGCATCCTCATCCCAGCCGCTGCGCATCACCACTAGGCCGATGCCGTCGAAGTGCTTGGTCAGGGGCAGGGCCTGGACGGCTTTTGGATCGTAGAGGCCGTTATCGGTGAGTGGTCCCCAGGGCCAGCTGGTGGGCACGGGGTTTTTCGGTGGAGGGGCCAGACTGTAGGCGGCGGCATGGCGGTATTCGAGCGCCAGCGCCAGGCGGTCGGGGGCGTCACGAGTGAAGGTGCTGCTGTCGCCGAGCCGGAGTTGGGTGCCGTCCGGCCGGATGCGGTAGACCAGAAAGTCCAAAAAGCCGCGCAAGCCCGGCTCCGATTGAAAATAGTCCACACTGGTGGCGCGGCGCCACAGATTAGGCAGCTGGTAGACCGCCTGGCCGATGCCCTTGGCCACCACGTCGGCGCCCTCGTGCCAGCCGCCGTGCTCACCCATGACCTGGCGCCACACCGGCAGGATGCGGTCGTGCCACAGATCGGCGCTGAAGGCCATCACCGCATCGCCGCGCGGGTCATCTTGATATAAGGCGATACTGCAAGCCGTCAGGGCCTGGGCCGGGCCGCTGTAGAGCGTGACGTTGTAGGGCGAGAGGCGGCCGCTGCGAATCACTTCGATCAGATAGCCACAGCCATGCGCCAGTTTGTCCTGCAGTTGCCGCCGTTGCGTCTCGCTCCACTGGTCGTAGAGCCAGTCATACGCATGGGCCAGCCGTTTGCCCTGTTCATAACCGCGCCAATTGAATTTCAGGGCCATGAGGTGCTGGAACAGCCTGTCCAGGTCCTGGCTGCCCGGTTCCACATAGGCCATCAGGATGGCGGAATCGGGATTGCTCCGTGGGCCGGCGGCGCGCCGGCGGTGGTCGTCGAAGAAGCCGGGGTTTTCCCGTTGCAGGCGGGCTATCTCCATCGCTGTTGGCACGGGCAAGCGTGGATGCTGCGTGCGGAAATTCGGTAATACGGCGGGGGGGAGCGCGTCGGGCGTCGCATAGTCATGTTTGATCCCGGCCACGAACATGGCCTCGGAGTCGGCCGATTGCTGCATCAGGGTCAGGCCCAGCGCGCCCATGACCAGCATCACCCCGCCGGCGCCGAGCAGCGCCTTGCGCGGAAATTGCCGCACCACCGGTGCGCGTTCGGCGGGCGCCGGCGCCGGAGCGCGGGCACAGGCCGCCAGCCATTGACACAGGCGCTGCCCCAACCAGGCGGCCACCAGGCCGATGAGGAGGTTGGTGGGGTCGGGGTGGGTGCGGGGGATGAACAGCTTGCCCGCCTCGATGACGCAGGCAATCGCCGCGCTGCTCAGCAGCAGACCGAATACCGGCGGGCGGCGCAGCGGGGTGGCGCCACTGGCGTGCCACAGCCAGAAGCCCACGCCCAGCGGCAGATAGATGGCGCTCTGGGCCAGCAGACTGGCCACCGCCTGGGTCTCAGTGCTGAAGTAGTGGTAATAAAACGGGAGATAGCGTTGTTTGTCCAGCGCGCTGCGCAGGGTTTCCCAGTTGCCCCACTCGATACCGCTCCAGCCGTTGAGCAGGGCCGCCAACACCAGATAGGGAATCAGCGCCAGCAACAGCGCCGGTCTGAGCCAGTGGGCGTGACGTTGCGCCAGCTGCGGCGAGGGGATGTCACGCAGCCAGGCGCCGAGGCCGATGCCCACCGCCTTGGACAGGGCGCCGTTGACCGTGGTGACGCCGGAGGCGATCAGAAACTGGGCCGCCTCCAGGCAAGCGCCCACGGCGACGGCAATGCCGAGGTTGCCGCCATGGCGCCCCGCCCGGTGCGGCATCAGGCGCACCAGCAGCAGCCCCAGAGGCAGGGCCGCCAGCGTCTCGGCCAGCCATTGGCTGGTGCAGTGAAGCAGCGCATCGCAGTGCTCCAGGCCCCAGCCATAGCGGCCTTCCAGCAGTTTCCATTGCAGGTCCGCCAGCGAGACCATAAAGTCGTAGGGAAACAGGGCCAGTCCCAGATAGGCCAGGGCATACAGGGTCAGGCCGGCCGTCAAGGCACCGGGGCCGGGGCGCAGCACCGCCGTCGCCAGTCCGGCCAGGCGCGAGTGACTGGCGCTCCACACGATCAAGCCCAGCGCGGTGCCGATGGACTCGGCAATCAGGTCATTGAGTGATACGGTACGGGGGGCAAAAAAGATCTGCGTGAACTCCACGCCCAGCGCCAGCGCCACCCCCAGCGCCGCGGTGAAAAGCATCGCCAGGCTGCGCGGCAGCCAGGTCAGCCGGCTCAGCCAGGTGACACCCAGATAGGCCAGGGGGATGTACAGCAGGATGTTGGCGATCCAGTCGGCGCGCGACACCACACCCAGATCCAGATAGGGGATGTGGCGAAATTTTTCGATGGCCTCGGCCAGGCTGTGCGGCCGCAGCTCGAAGGGCAGCAGACTGCCATAGACGATCAATACCGCCCAGATGAGCCAGTACAAAAAATAGCGGCTTGCGTTATGTGTGGTCATTGGGCGGCTCGAAACGGTATGTCGGACGGCGGTGACTGCGAGTAGGCTATCATATCCGTCATCCTGCATGACCCAGGCGATTCTGGATTGAGATGAATGAACGTGATGTTTAACAAGCGCCGTCTGCGACTGCTAATGTGCGGCCTACTCTTCGCTCCGCTGCTGTCGGCCGGGGACTATTCCGCCGTCATCGCCAAGGTGAAACCCGGCGTGGTGGCCCTGGGCAATTACCAAGCGCTGCGCCAGCCGGCGGTGATATTTGTCGGTACAGCCTTCGTCGTCGCCGACGGTCGGCATGCCATTACCAATGCGCATAACATTCCGCCCTTCCTTGATCCGGCCAAAAAGGAAAGCCTGGTGGTGGTCGTGCCCGATGAACAGCGCCGCGAAGTGCGCATGGCCACCGTGATCGCGGAAGACCAGGCGCACGATCTGGCCCTGCTGAAATTCTCCGATGCGCCGCTCACACCGCTGAGCCTGGGGGACGACGCGGGGGTTAAGGAGGGGCGCGAGTTTCTGATCAGCGGTTTTCCCATCGGCTCCGCCCTGGGGTATCACGTGGTGACCCACCAGGCCATGGTGTCGGCCATCACCCCGGCGGTGCAGCCGGTCTACAATTCCAAGCAGCTCAATCCGCGCCTGCTCAAACGCATGGCGACCCAATATAAAGTATTTCAGCTCGACGCTATCGCCTATCCGGGCAACAGCGGCAGCCCGCTGTATGACCCTGAAACCGGTAAGGTTGTGGGGGTGCTTAACAGCGTTTTCGTTAAGGAAACCAAGGAAAACGCGCTGCAGAGCCCGAGTGGGATCTCCTATGCCATCCCGGTGCAGTTTGTGAAGGCCTTGTTGCGCGAGGCCGGCCTGGATGCCGAGTAGCGCGATAGCAATAACTATCATTTGACCTTGGGCATGGAGGTTGATATAAAAAGTCAGTCATTATAGGAAGTTTTTTTTGGGGAATAATCCTAGTTAGCTAGGGGGGGAGTAGAAATGAAGTTGATATCACGTAACATGCGTTTCATGGCGGCGGCGGCCGCCCTGTGTGGTTTTGGCGTCACCGCCCAGGCGGCGGACATCGGCGATGCGGCCGCCGGTGAAGGCAAGGCCGGTCTGTGCGGCGGTTGCCACGGCTTTGACGGTAATAGCGAAGATGCCACCTATCCGCGTCTGGCCGGTCAATATGCCGGTTACATCGTCAAACAGATCAAGGACTTTCAGAGCGGTCACCGCGCCAATAACGATACCATGGCGGGCATGGCGGCCATGGTGGGTTCGGATCAAGACGCCAAGGACATTGGCGCCTTCTTTTCTGAGCAGAAAATGAAAGGTGCATTGACCAAGCCCGACCAGGACCTGCTGGCCAAGGGCGAAAAACTGTTCCGTCAGGGGAATCCCAAAAGTGGTGTCTACGGGTGTATCAACTGCCACGGCGAGAAGGGTAAGGGCAAATCAGAAAATGTTTCGGTGTTCCCCGTCATCGGCGGGCAGCATCGCGATTATCTGATCAAACAGCTGAAGGAGTTCCGCGCCGGTAAGCGTGAGAACGACCCGGCCGGTATGATGAGCGCCATCGCTGATAAACTGACCGATCAGGAGATCGAGGCCGTGGCCGAATATCTGTCGGCACAGCTGTAATCGGTTGACGAAATGGTTTGAAAAGGCGGGCTTCGGTCCGCTTTTTTTTGGGGTTTGTTTGGGGTGCGGCCTGGAAATCCCCCCTAACCCCCCTTTGCAAAGGGGGGGATGGTCCATTGCTATATGCAAATGAGGGAGGAAAACGCCGGTTTATGTGAGTGGTCGGCGAGGGATCCCTGGACTTGCCCTTCCATAAAAAAACCAGCTTTTGCTCCCCCCCTTTGCAAAGGGGGAATGGTGCATTGCTGCACGCAAATGAGGGAAGAAACAAGCGGTTTATGTGAGTGGTCGGCCAGGAATCCCATGGACTCGCCCTTCCATAAAAAAACCAGCTTTTGCTCCCCCCTTTGCAAAGGGGGAATGGTGCATTGCTGCACGCAAATGAGGGAAGAAACCACCGGTTTATGTGAGTGGTCCGCGAGGAATCCCTTGGGCTCGCCCTTCCATAAAAACCACCCTTTGTTCCCCCCTTTGCAAAAGGGGGGTTAGGGGGGATTTAAGCCCCCGGCCCCTAACTCAAACAGCTAGCACTTTAGTTTTCTGAAAACTGATCAAGTGATCCGCATTAATGCTGATCCCCACCTGCGCACCGAGTGGATGATCGTCATGACTGGGAAACAAGGACAGCACCCGGTTGCCGGTCGGTAGCCGCAGGGTGTAGAGAATGGTGGCGCCCTTGAAGGCCTTATTGACCACCTCGGCGGTCAATTTACTGTCCGAGTCGGGCACGATGTCGTCGGGGCGCAGCAGCACCTCCACCGCCGTGCCGGGTGGCCAGGGGTAGGCCCGGTCGCCTTCGATGATACCCACCTCGGTCTCCACGGCATTGGGTGAGATCAGGCGGGCATCGAGAAACACCCCTTGGCCGATGAAGTCGGCAACAAAGCGGTCGGCCGGTTCGTGATAGAGATTGAAGGGCGTGTCCCATTGCAGGATGCGGCCGTGTTTCATAATCCCCACCATGTCGCCCAGGGCGAAGGCCTCGTGCTGGTCATGGGTGACCAGAATGGCGGCGATGCCCTGCTGCTTGAGAATGTCGCGCACCTCCAGGCCCAGGCGTTCGCGCAGGTCCACATCCAGATTGGAGAAGGGCTCGTCCATCAGGATCAGGTCCGGCCGGTGCGCCAGGGCGCGGGCCAGGGCGATGCGTTGCTGCTGGCCGCCCGAGAGTTCGTGGGGATAACGGCCGGCATAGCCTTTGAGACCGACGGTCTCCAGCAATTCCTCGGCGATGCGACGTTTCTCGTGGCGTGATTTGCCGCTCAGGGCAAAGCCGATGTTGCCCGCCACGTCCAAGTGTGGGAACAGGGCGTAATCCTGGAACACCATGCCCAGGCCGCGCTTTTCCGGCGCCAGGGTGAAGCCGGGCCGGGAGACGACTTGGTCATGAAGGACGATCTCGCCATGATGCAGCGGCTCGAAGCCGGCAATGGCGCGCAGTACGGTGGTCTTGCCGCAACCGCTCTGGCCCAGCAAACAGGCCAGCATGCCGGGGCGGATATTGAACGACAGATCCTTGACCACCGCCGTGTCGTGATAGCGGCATTCGATATTGTTAAGGCTGAGCAGGGTCTTCATGTTTATGCCCGTCGCGCCGCGCCAGCGTGGCGCCGCTAAATCAGCCCCCGAGTTTGCCGGTGAGCAGGAATTCCAGCAAGGCCTTCTGCGAATGCAGGCGGTTTTCGGCCTCGTCCCAGACCACGCTCTGCGGTCCGTCCATGACCTCGGCGCTGACCTCTTCCTCGCGGTGTGCCGGCAGGCAGTGCATGAACAGGCAGTCGGGATTTGCCAGCTGCATGAGGGCCTGATTGACCTGGTAGTCGCCGAAGGCGATGCGGCGGTTACTCAGCTCTTCCTCCCGACCCATGCTGGCCCAGACATCGGTGACGATCAGGTCGGCGCCCTTGGCGGCCTCTTGAGTGGTGTCTACCAGATAGGCGCTGGCGCCGGCGGCCTTGAGAATGGCCGGGTCCGGCAGATAGCCTGCGGGCGAGGCGATCACCAGCTCAAAGCCGAATTGGCGCGCGGCGTCGATGTAGGAATGGCACATGTTGTTGCCGTCGCCGATGTAGGCGACGCGCCTACCGCGAATCTCACCGCGGTGTTCCACATAGGTCTGGATGTCAGCCAGCAGCTGGATGGGGTGCTGCATGTCGGTGAGGGCGTTGATCACCGGTACCTGCGAATACTTGGCGAACTGCAGCAGCTTCTCGTGTTCGTAGGTGCGGATCATGATCACGTCCACCATGCGCGACAAGACCCTGGCGCTGTCCTCGATGGGTTCGCCGCGGCCGAGTTGGGTGTCGCGCGGCGAGAGAAAGATGGCGTGGCCGCCGCATTGGGCCATGGCGGTCTCGAAGGCGACGCGGGTGCGGGTGGAGGATTTTTCGAATACCATCCCCAACACCTTGTTCTTGAGCGGCTCGTAGATCGCGCCGCTGCCTTGCATGCGTTTCAGTTCGATGGCGCGTTGAATCAATCCCTGCAGTTCGTCAGGGGTGAAGTCCATCAGAGTAATAAAATGACGTGCAGCCATGGCGGCATCCTTAGTATCCATCGAGTGATTCAATTCTATTGTTTAACGAGGCTTGCGATTATATCAACGATGCGGTCGATCTCGTCGCTCTCGATAATCAGCGGCGGTAGCAGGCGGACCACCTTCTCGGCGGTGACGTTGATCAGCAGGCCTTGATCCAAGGCTCGCTGCACCAGCTCGCCGCAGGCGTGTTTCAATTCCACGCCCAGCATCAGGCCGCGGCCGCGTATGGCGGCGACGCTGTCGCAATCGGCCAACGCCTGTTGCAGGCCTTGGCGCAGCCGTTCACCCTTGATCATGGCGTTGTTGGCCAGGTCTCCGCTTTCCATTTCCTCGATCACCGCCAGGGCCGCGGCGCAGGCCAGCGGATTGCCGCCGAAGGTGGAGCCGTGGCTACCGGGCTGCAACACCTCGGCCGCCTTGCCGCGCGCCAGGCAGGCGCCGATGGGCATGCCGTTGCCGAGCGCCTTGGCGACGCTCATCACGTCGGGCGCGCTGTTGCTGTGTTGGTAGGCGAACCACTTGCCGCTGCGGCACATGCCGGTTTGGATTTCGTCCAGCATCATGAGCCAATCGTGTCGGTCGCACAGGGCGCGGATGCGGTCGAGATAATCGTCGGCCGGGATATTGATGCCGCCTTCGCCCTGAATGGGTTCCACCAGCACGGCGACGATGTCGGCATTGTCGGCCAGTTGCTCGATGGCGGCGATATCGTTGTAGGGCACGCGCACGAAGCCGGGCACCAGCGGTTCGAAACCGGCCTGGATCTTGGCATTGCCAGTGGCGCTCAGGGTGGCCAGGGTACGGCCGTGGAAGCTGCCTGCGGCGACGATGATGGCCGGGTTGGCGATGCCCTTGTTGTGGCCGTAGAGCCGCGCCAGCTTGATGGCGGCCTCGTTGGCCTCGGCGCCGGAATTGCCGAAGAACACCTTGTCCATGCCGGCGACGCGGCACAGCGCCTCGCCCAATCGATCTTGGTTGGCGATGCCGTAGATATTGGAGGTGTGCAGCAGGCGACGCGCTTGCGCGCAAATGGCCTCGGCCACCCGGGCATTGGCGTGACCGAGACTGCAGACGGCGATGCCGCTCAGGGCGTCGAGGTATTGTTTGTCATTATCGTCCCACAGCCAGGCGCCTGCGCCGCGCACGAAACTCACCGGTAGGCGCTTATACGTGGACATTAAGTGATCCGTCATTGGTATCCCCGAAAACAAGAAAGCAGCCCGGTGGGCTGCTGCAAAGTGAGAATTTTACTGTGATTTCGGGGACTGGGCAATCAATCGCACTGATGGGTGCGGGGGAATCGTGCCGGCTTTTTAAATCTCCCCCAACCCCTCTTTACGCAAGAGGGGGGCTTTACGGTGTGTTTGGTCAGGTTCCGCAACAGATCCCCCCCTTTGAAAAAGGGGGGTTAGGGGGGATTTTAAAAGGTTAACCCCCGTAGTTTTTCTCGGCGAAATCCCAGTTGATGATGCCCCACAACGCGTCCAGGTACTTGGGGCGGGCATTGCGGTAATCGATGTAGTAGGCATGTTCCCACACGTCCACGGTCAGCAGCGGGGTCTTGCCCTCGGTCAGGGGGCAACCGGCGTTGCTGGTGTTGACGATCTCCACCGAGCCGTCGCTGTTTTTCACCAGCCAGGTCCAGCCCGAACCGAAGTTGCCGGCGGCTGAAGTGGCGAATTTCTCTTTGAAATCGGCGAAGGAGCCGAAGGCCTTGGTGATGGCGTCGGCCAGGGCGCCGCTCGGTTCGCCGCCGCCGTTGGGGCTGAGACAGTTCCAGTAGAAGGTGTGGTTCCACACCTGTGCGGCGTTGTTGAACATGCCGCCGGAGGATTTCTTGACGATGTCTTCCAGCGTGGCGTCGGCAAACTCGGTACCTTCGATCATGCCGTTGAGCTTGTCCACATAGGTCTGGTGGTGTTTGCCGTAATGGTATTCCAGGGTCTCGGCGGAAATGGTGGGGGCCAATGCGTCCTTGGCGTAGGGCAGTTCAGGCAGTTTATGTGCCATGTCGATCTCTCCTTGGTTTATTGTTGATTGAATTACCTGGGGATTATTAGATTCAGTCTAAGAAACGGCCATGGAAAATGCAAGAGATTACAGACAATAGTACGAAAGCGGGAAGAGGTAAAAGGATTTGCTAGGATGGTATTCCATGGATGCCATTCAACTCTCCGTTTTTGCCAGCCGCATCGCCGCCGTGTGCGACGAGATGGGGGCCATGCTGCGTCGCGCCGCGTTATCGCCGAATATCAAGGATCGACTGGACTTTTCCTGTGCCGTGTTCGACGCCCAGGGTGAGTTGTGCGCCCAGGCGGCCCATATACCGGTGCATCTGGGCAGCATGGCCTACGCCATGGCCGGGATTATCGGCCGGCTGGAATGGCGCCACGGCGATATGGTGATCGTCAACGACCCCTTCCTCGGCGGCACCCATTTGCCCGATGTCACCCTGATCGCGCCGGTGTTCAGCGCCACGCGCCTGGTGGGTTTCGTCGCCAACCGCGCCCATCACGCCGACATCGGCGCCAGCACCCCCGGCTCCATGCCCATCTCCCAACGCCTGGACGAGGAGGGGGTGATCATCCCGCCTTCCTATCTGATCCGTGGTGGTGCCCTGGACGAGGCCTTGCTCGATTCGATTGTGTCGGCCACCGGCAACGCTGGCCAAAGCCGCGGCGACTTCGCCGCCCAGATCAGCGCCAACCGCATCGGCGGGACCCGTTTGAGCGGCCTGGTGGACGGCATGGGGGCGGCGCAGTTCGAGCAGTCCGTGGGCTTGCTGAACGATTATGCCGAGCGCTTGGCGACCCGGGCCTTGAGTGAAATCCCGGGGGGGGACTATCGTTTCGAGGACGTGATGGACGACGACGGCCTGGGCCATCAGGACATCCCTATCCGCGCCCGGCTCAGTGTCAAGGCGGGCGCGGTGGAGGTGGATTTCGCCGGCACCGCGACACAGGTGGCGGGCAATATCAATTGCCCCCTGTCGGTGGCCGCGGCGGCGGTGTATTACGTGTTCCGCTGTCTGATGCCGCGCCACACCCCGGCCTGCGCCGGCAGCTTTCGCCGGATCCGATTGCAGGCGCCGGAAGGCAGCCTCGTTAACGCCCGGCGCCCGGCGGCGGTGGCGGCGGGCAATGTGGAGACCAGCACCCGCATTGTCGATGTCATCATGGGCGCCCTGGCCCAGGCACTGCCGGAGCGCATCCCGGCGGCCAGCCATGGCAGCATGAACAATGTCGCCATGGGGGCGCGCCACGTCGGCCACGCGTGGGATTATTACGAGACCCTGGGCGGCGGCATGGGCGCCGGCCCCCGCGGCGGCGGTCTGAGCGCCCTACAGACCCACATGACCAACACCCTCAATACGCCGGTGGAGAGCCTGGAGATGCATTATCCCCTGCGTATCCGCCGCTACCAGGTGCGCCGCGGTTCGGGCGGAGAGGGCTTGAAGCGCGGCGGCGACGGCCTGGTGCGCGAATTTGAATTCCTGCAGGTCACCAGTGTCACATTATTGACCGAACGGCGTGGACATGCGCCCTGGGGCTTGAACGGCGGCGGCGCGGGGATGCCGGGGGTGAATCGTCTCGACGGCGAGATCCTACCCGCCAAGATCAGCTTCACTGCCCGCCCGGGCCAGCGCCTGAGCATCGAAACACCTGGCGGCGGCGCGTGGGGGCTATCCCGTCCGGCCAAGTGACCCTATACTCCTTGAGTATATTTTTGCGGTATTTCCCAGTAGAATACTCGGACTTTTGATCCGAGCACGTTTGAAGGAGTCGGTATGGAGATCATGGAGACAATCAAGCAACAGGTGGAAGGCGCCCCCGTGGTGCTGTACATGAAGGGCACGCCCCAGTTTCCCATGTGCGGATTTTCCGCCCGCGTGGTGCAGATCCTGAATGAGGTCGGTGCCGAGTACAACGCGTACAACGTTCTGGAACAACCGGAGCTGCGCGCCAACCTGCCCAAATACGCCAACTGGCCTACGTTTCCCCAGCTCTATATCAAAGGCGAGTTGGTGGGCGGCTGCGATATCACCATCGCCATGTTTGAAAACGGTGAGCTGGAGACCATGGTCAAACAAGCCTTGGCCAGCTGACGCGCCGTTTGCCCCATTGCTGAAGATTTCGAGGTAGGCACTGTAACGTAGCCGCTCCGCAAGGGGCGGCTTTTTGCGTTTTATGACCGGGACGGAAAGACCTATTCGCCAGGGCCGCTGTTTCAGTTTTAATTTATGTTTGCCCGCTACGCTTTTACCACGCACGATTGGAGGTGAAGCATGAAATATTTTGTTTTACGCTGCCGGCAGGCGCCGCGGTGTGGCGCACTCGAGGGCATGACGTGTCGAGTATGAAAGCGGCACTGGCTATATTCGGCCTGTTGTGCTGTTTGGGCAGTCTCGTCGCGGCGGCCTCGGAAGGGGATCACGACGCGGCCAAACGGCTGCGTGATGCCGGTAATATCGTACCGCTGGAAATGATTCTGGAGGACGCCCGCGGCCGGCATGGCGGCAGGGTTATCGAGATCGAGCTGGAGCGCGAGCACGGCGTATACGTCTACGAGGTCGAGTTCGTCGACGAGCAGGGCGCCGTGCACGAGTACTATTACGATGCCGGCGATGGTCGATTCCTGCGGGAAAAACAGGGTGAGACGGAGCATTAGTCATGAGGGTATTGCTGGTCGAGGATGATCCGGCGCTGGGCGGGCAGCTTAAGCATGACCTCGCCAAGGCGGGCTTCGCCGTGGATTTGATCGATAACGGCGTCGACGCCGAATTCATGGGCGAGCAAGAAGACTACGACCTGGTGGTGCTCGACCTGGGGCTGCCGCAACGCTCAGGCCTCGAGGTGCTGCACCACTGGCGCGCCGCCGGTAACAAGGTGCCGGTGGTGATTCTGACCGCCCGTGATGCCTGGCACGAAAAGGTGGACGGCTTCAAGGCCGGTGCCGACGATTATCTGGCCAAGCCGTTTCATGTGGAGGAGTTGCTGGCGCGCATGCAGGCCGTGGTCAGGCGTCTCAAGGCCCAGACCGGCGGTGATCAGCTCAAGGTCGGACATCTGCAGCTGGACGAGCACACGCAGAGCGTCACCACCGCTGCCGGCGAGGTATTCCCGTTGACGGGCACCGAGTTCCGCCTGTTGCGTTATTTCATGCTCCATCCCGGTCGCATTCTGTCCAAATCCGTGTTGACCGAACACGTCTACGATTACGACTCCGACAAGGACAGCAATGTCATCGAGGTCTATGTCAATCGGCTGCGCCAAAAGCTGGGCAAGGCGCTGATCCAAACCAAGCGCGGCCAGGGTTACGTGTTCGAGGCGGATCAGGCGTGAAGTCACTGCTTGCTCGCCTCGGGCTCGGCTTAGGCCTGGGGCTGGTGGCCGTGTTTGTGCTGCAGTGGTGGGTGGTCAATACGGCGGTGCGCACCCTCACCCAGGACTATGTCGTGTCGCGCCTGGAACACGATGCCGACAGCCTGCTGGCACGCATCGCGTTTACGTCCGACGGGCGTGTTCACTTTGATACCCAGCGCGACGAGGCCATTTATCACATGCCTTTTTCCGGGCACTACTATCTGGTCCAAAGCGGCACACAACAACTGCGTTCGCGCTCGCTCTGGGACGAGGATTTTCCCGTCTATGCAGCGCGCGGCGAGCCCCAGTATGTGTCCGGCCCCAACGATCAGTGGTTGCTCTTGATCGTGCGCGAGTTCTCCAAGCAGGGGCACCCGTTGCGTATCGTCGTGGCCGAGAATATGACGCCGCTGTTGCAGCAGTTGCATGACTTCGGCCAGCGCTATGCCCTTGTCAGTGTGGTGCTGATGGTGCTGGTGATGCTGTTGCTGGCCTTGCTCGCCAAGCGCAGTCTGCGTCCTTTGGGCCTGGTGATCGAGGATGTGAAGCGTTTGGAACTGGGCGAGATCACCCGCCTGCGCGAAGCCGTGCCCAGCGAAGTGCATCCGCTGGTCAAGGAGTTCAACCGGCTGTTACAGGTGATGCAGGATAGGTTGGAACGCTCTCGTTCCGCCCTCGGCAACCTGGCCCATGCCCTGAAGACGCCCTTGACGGTGCTGGTGCGCCTGGAAGACGAAGAGGTGGTACGGCAAAATCCGCAATTGGCGCGTCGGCTGCAGGAACAGACCGGCGCCATGCGCCAGATTATTGATCGCCAACTCAAGCGGGCGCGTCTGGCCGGCATCTCGACACCGGGCTTGAGCTTCGACCCCGGGCGCGAATTCGACGGCCTGGTCGACATTCTGAGGCAGATCTACAGCGAACGCGGGCTCGAATTCGAACTGCGCATCCCCCAGCACAAGACCTTTGCCGGCGACCGCGAGGACATGTTGGAGTTGTTCGGTAACCTGCTGGACAACGCCTGCAAATGGGCGCGCCGGCGCGTGCGCGTCACGGTTCCCGACCGTGCCGGTCTAACGGTGACGGTGGAGGATGACGGTCCGGGCTGTGCGCCCGAACTGCGCCAGCAACTGGACCAGCGCGGCCGCCGCCTGGACGAGGGCACCGCCGGTCACGGCCTGGGCCTGGCCATCGTGCGCGATATTGTCGAGCACTACCAGGGCAGCTTGGTATTTGGGCAGTCCGAGGACTTGGGCGGATTTAGGGTGGATGTGGTGTTGCCGGGGCGGGCGTAGGGTGCGCACGGCGCACCATCAGTCTGACGCTTAAACCGAACCCGACTCACGCACCGGGTCGCGAGTCGCGGAAATATTATGGTGCGCCCTACAGTGACTGCAATTCCTGCCAGGCGTTGATTACGGTACAGAACAGGTCGGCGGTCTTCTCCGCGTCATAGATGGCCGAGTGGGCCTGGCTCTGATCCCATTCGATGTCGGCGGCCTGCACCGCGCGCGCCAACACTGTCTGGCCATAGGCCAGCGCCCCAAGGGTGGCGGTATCGAAGCTGCTGAAGGCGTGAAAGGGATTTTTGACCTGGGTGCGTTCCACCGCCGCCTTGACGAAACCCAGATCGAAAAACGGATTGTGGCCGACCAGGATGGCGCGGCTGCATTCGGTGCGTTTGATCTCGGCGCGGATGGGTTGAAACACCTGTTCCAGTGCCTCTTTCTCCGCCAGCGCGGCCCGAAACGGGTGGTGCGGATCGATGCCGTTGAAGGCCAGCGCGGATTGTTCCAAATTGGCGCCGGGGAAGGGCGCCACATGGCAGGCGTGGGTATGGGCGCGGTAGAGCATGCCGTCCTCGTCCATATCGATCATGACGGCGGCGAGTTCCAGCAGGGCGTCGGTGGCGGCGTTGAAGCCCCCGGTCTCCACGTCGATGACGACGGGCAGGAAACCGCGGAAGCGGTTAGCGATTCTTGGTTTGGTTACAGACATCAGATCGATTCAGTGCTTTCGGTTGTGGGGGTGGATGGCCGTTCAGGCAACATGTGTTTCTTCGTTATTGAGCAATTGCCAGTGCAAGGCGCCGCCGGCGCGCAGCGGGATTACCACGTCTTCGTCGAAGGCGAAGGCCTTGGGCACGGCCCATTCGCGGCGCGCCAAGGACAGGGTCTGTTTACTCACCGGCAGGCCGTAGAACTGCGCTCCGTAACGCCCGGCGAAGCCGTCCAGCTTGCCCAGGGCGCCGGCGGCCTCGAAGGCCTCGGCATAAAATTCGATAGCGGCGAAGGCGGTGTAGATACCGGCGCAGCCGCATGCGCTTTCCTTGGCACCCTTGGGGTGCGGGGCGCTGTCGGTGCCGAGGAAGAACTTGGGATTACCGCTGGTGGCCACGTCCAACAGTGCTTGACGGTGCTGTTCACGCTTCAGTACCGGCAGGCAGAAGTGGTGCGGGCGGATGCCGCCCACCAGCATGTCGTTGCGGTTGAGCAAGAGGTGATGGGCGGTGATGGTGGCGGCGACGTGCTCGCCGGCGTAGAGCACGAAGTCGGCCGCGTCCTTGGTGGTGATGTGCTCGAAGACGATGCGCAGCTCGGGAAAGCGGTCGATCAGCGGTGCCAGCGTCTGTTCGATGAAGACCTTTTCGCGATCGAAGATGTCGATATCCGGCCTGGTGACCTCGCCGTGGACCTGTAGCGGCATGCCTTCCTCCGCCATGACCGCCAGGGTGTCATAGACCTGCTCCAGATCGGTAACGCCGGAATCCGAGTTGGTAGTGGCGCCGGCCGGATAGAGCTTGACGCCGTGGATGTGGCCGCTGGCCTTGGCGCGGCGGATTTCCTGCGGCGCGGTGTCGTCGGTCAGATAGAGGGTCATCAGGGGATTGAAATCACTGCCCGGCGGGCAGGCCGCCAGGATGCGCGCGCGGTAGGCCAGGGCCATCTCGGTGCTGGTGACCGGCGGGCGCAGATTGGGCATGACGATGGCGCGGCCGAACTGGGCGGCGGCGTGGGGCACGGTGGTGGCCAGGGCGGCGCCGTCGCGCAGATGCAGGTGCCAGTCGTCCGGGCGGGTAATGGTCAGGTGATCCACTAAATACTCCAAGGGATGGGATGGGTTTTCCGCATTATGCCATTTCTGGGCGGATTCTCGACGCTCGATCCCGGCCTTGTTACAATGACCTCTCAAACTGTGCGGGAATATCTGAGTGCGAAGCTCTGACATCGCCAAGTTTCGATGGCAGGTCCGCGGACCTCCCGCTCAGGGGTGTTTAGGAGAACGTGACGTGATGTATTTGAGAAGCGTGTTCATTGCGGTGCTGGTCGGCAGTCTGTCTCTGCCCGCAGTGGCACAGACGTGCGACGAGAGCAAACCGGCCAGTGCCCCCATGAGCCGCTTCGAGGCCGGTGACGACGGCACCATTAAAGACGCCCGCAGCGGCAATGTTTGGCTCAGGTGTCCGGTGGGCATGCGCTGGGACGGTGGCTCCTGCGCCGGCAAGAGCCTGAGCTATACCTTTCGTGAAGCGCTGATCGTCATCGCCGAGCTGAATTCCAAGAACACGGCCGGCCGCAGCGACTGGCGTCTGCCCAGCGTGGTGGAGTTGAGCAGCATCGTCGAAACACGCTGCTTCAAGCCGGCCATCGATCTGGAGGTGTTTCCCTATTCGCCGGAATCCGGATTTTGGACCGATTCTGCGGTCGCAGGGGTACAACCCAGGACCTGGTTGGTCCACTTCCTTAACGGCAAGCAGTACATCGCCAACAAGAACCAGACCTGGCGCATCCGGCTGATCGCCGACCAGTAGGGCCCGTCCCGGCGGGACATGCGGCGTAGCGAGGAATAGGCTAAAATCCGCCCCTCGATTTGTTCAGTTTGTGATTGGCGCCCGGGGCTGCGTGGCCGGGCGGTGCGCTGGATGGGAGAATACACGGTGAGAACCTTATTGACAGCCGCCTTGGCGGCAATGCTGAGCGTGCCGGCCATGGCACAGACATGTGATGACGACAAGGTCGCCAGCGCCCCGACGAGTCGCTTCAAACAAGGCAACGGCGAGACGGTCACGGACAGCAAGACCGGTCTGACCTGGCTACGCTGCGGTCTGGGCATGCGCTGGGACGGGGCCAGTTGCACGGGCCAGACCCTGACCTATGACTGGCACTCGGCGCAGCGCGCCATCGAAGAGCTGAACCGTGCTAAGCGCGGCGGGCGCAGCGACTGGCGTCTGCCCACGGCGGCGGAGCTGCAAAGCATTGTCGAGACACAGTGCTTCAAGCCCGCCATCAATCTGGACGTGTTTCCCTACACCCCGGAATCGGGTTTCTGGACCGACACCGAAGCGGCCGGCTTCAATCCCCGCGCCATGATTATTCATTTCATCCACGGCGGCGAATATGTGGCCAACAAGAATCAGAGCTGGCGCGTCAGACCGGTGGCCGACTAGTTTTGTATTTCATTTCTGCCAAGCGCCGGACCCTGCCCGGCGTTTTTATTTCAGAACCCACGGATAGGGGTAAAATGGCGGGCCATGTTTAGGCAGGAATCTCCATGATGCGCATCGCCCTGGGTGTGGAGTACGACGGCAGCGCCTTTTGCGGCTGGCAGTTTCAGGATCATTCGCCCTCGGTGCAGGCGGCGGTCGAGCGGGCCCTGGCCAAGGTGGCCGACGCGCCGCTGCGGGTGATTTGCGCCGGGCGTACCGACACCGGGGTGCATGCCACCGAACAGGTGATCCACTTCGATACCGAGGTCTCGCGCAGTATGCGTTCCTGGGTGTTCGGCGCCAACGCCAACCTGCCCAAGGAGGTGGTGATCCTGTGGGCGACGCCGGTCAGCGAGGAGTTCCACGCCCGTTTCAGTGCCCTGCGGCGCCGCTATCGTTATGTCATTTACAATCGTAACGTGCGCCCCACCTTTCTGGCACGGCGCACCGCCTGGAATTTCCGCCCCCTGGACGAGGCGCGCATGGCGGCGGCGGGCCGCCTGCTGTTGGGGGAGCACGATTTCACCTCCTATCGCGCCATGGGCTGTCAGGCCAAAAGCCCGGTGCGCACCGTGTATGACCTGGATGTAAGCCGCAAGGGCGAGTTGATCTTTATCGATATCGAGGCCAACGCCTTCCTGCACCACATGGTGCGCAATATCGCTGGCGTGCTCATGGCCATCGGCGCCGAAGAGCGACCGGTGGAGTGGGCGGCTGAGGTGCTGACTCACTGCGACCGTACCCTGGGGGGCGTGACCGCGCCGCCCGCCGGGCTTTATCTCACCCGCGTGACTTATCCGCAGCAGTTTCCATTGCCCCAGATCGACGGCTCCGCCGCCCTCTGGTAAGCCGGTGCGACTCGCCGAGAATTTTTTTAAAAAATCCCTTGCAAAACTCTAAATCACGTATAGACTGTAGTCATACAAGTTGTAAGGGTAATCACACAATCAAAATGGAGGTTAGAACATATGGCATGGGCCTATATTCAAATCGCTTCATTGGCATTGCTGACCGGTTTGGCGGTGTACATCGCCGTAGGTGACGCCCGTTTGCAGCATTCGCGTTAATACCCCGGGTTTGCGCTGGTAGGGTTTCTGTCCTACTCCTCCCCCTCCCCTCCTGGTCGGGCAGGAACCCTCGCAAAGCAAGAAGAAAGGCCGCCGCAAGGCGGCCTTCTTTTGTTCCGGGCGGGCGTCTCATAAAATTCGTACTAAACTTAAATTAACAAACGTGCATTTATTCGTGTGAAGCTCGGAGGTACCAGATGAACGATTCCCTCAAAAGCAAGCAAGACTCGGTCAAGTGTGAGGTGTGCATGAAAGAGGTGCCGCTCTCGGAGGCCAAGAGCGCCGAGGCGAATGAGTATGTGGCCCATTTTTGCGGCCTGGATTGCTATGCCAAGTGGCGCCACCAAGCGGGCACGGCCGAGGATGCGAAAAAAACGTCAGGCTAGTGGCGGCACGTTGCCGCGTGTGCATGCGACTTAAAATTGAATCCCGGTGAGTGAGCATCTGCACATCGTCTGTCCCCATTGTAACGCGGTGAACCGCGTGCCTACTGAGCGTTTACAACAACACCCTCAGTGCGGCGGTTGTCATCAAAGCTTGTTTGCCGGTCAACCCCTGGACTTGACTGCGGCGACTTTCTCCAAACACATCGGCGGCAACGACATTCCGGTACTGGTGGATTTTTGGGCGCCGTGGTGCGGACCGTGCAAGATCATGGGGCCGGCCTTTGCCCAGGCCGCCCTGCAGCTGGAGCCGCAGGTGCGTCTGGCCAAGGTCAATAGCGAGGCCGAGCAGGGATTGGCCGCCCAATTCGGCATTCGCAGCATTCCCACCCTGGTGCTGTTTCGCGGCGGCCGCGAGGCGGCGCGCCAAGCGGGGGCGTTGGGGGCGAACGATATTGTCCGTTGGCTGCGCGCCCACAAGTGAGCGCAGGCAGGCCCAAGCCTCGAAAATCTGGTAAGATTCTCCCCTTTTTGGACGGCAGCGACATTCATGCGCACGCGCATCAAAATCTGCGGCATCACCCGGCCCGAGGACGGCCGCGCGGCGGCGCGCCTGGGGGCCGATGCCATCGGGCTGGTGTTCTATGCCAACAGTCCGCGGGCCTTGACGCCGGCGCAGGCCGAGGCGGTGACGGCCGCCTTGCCGCCCTTCGTCACCACGGTGGGCTTGTTCGTCGATCCGAGCCCGGACGAGGTGGAAACCGTGCTCGCCCGCGTGCCCCTGGATATGATCCAGTTTCACGGCGACGAGACGCCTGAGTTCTGCGCCCGTTTTGACCGCCCCTGGCTGAAGGCCGTGCGCATGCGTGAAACGGTGGACCTGCAGGCCGAAATGGAACGCTACCGCCGGGCCCGCGGTCTGTTACTGGACGCCTACCAGCCCGATGTGCCCGGCGGCACCGGTGAGTGCTTTGATTGGCGACGGGTCCCGCCGCAGCTGGCGCATTCCATCGTGCTGGCGGGCGGCTTGAATGCCACCAATGTCGCTGCGGCCATCCAACAAGTCCGGCCCTATGCCGTGGATGTCAGCGGCGGCGTGGAGTCGGCCAAAGGAATCAAGGATGCGGCCAAAATGGCGGCATTCATAGGAGAAGTGAGACGTGTCGAAAGCGAACCTACCTGACGCCAGCGGCCATTTCGGCCCCTACGGCGGCCGCTTCGTGGCGGAGACCCTGATGGAGCCGTTGGCCGAGTTGACCGCGGCCTATGAGCAGATGAAGCACGATGCCGATTTTCAGGCGGAGTTGGACAAGGACCTGGCCCATTACGTCGGTCGGCCCTCGCCGCTGTATTTCGCCAAGCGCTGGACCGAGATCCTGGGTGGCGCCAAGGTCTATCTCAAGCGCGAAGACCTGAATCACACCGGCGCCCACAAGGTCAACAACACCATCGGCCAGGCCCTGCTGGCCAAGCACCTGGGCAAGACCCGCATCATTGCCGAGACCGGTGCCGGTCAGCATGGCGTGGCCTCGGCCACCGTGGCCGCCCGTCTGGGGCTGGAGTGCGTGGTCTACATGGGTGCCGAGGACGTCAAACGCCAGGCCATCAATGTCTTCCGCATGAAGCTGCTGGGGGCCGAGGTGGTGCCGGTGACATCGGGCTCCAGGACGCTCAAAGACGCCCTCAACGAGGCCATGCGTGACTGGGTCACCAATGTCGACAACACCTTCTACATCATCGGTACCGTGGCCGGGCCCCATCCGTATCCGGCCCTGGTGCGCGACTTCCAGGCCATCATCGGCCGCGAGACGCGCCAGCAGATCCTGGAGGCGGAGGGGCGCCTGCCCGATGCGCTAGTGGCCTGCGTCGGCGGTGGCTCCAACGCCATCGGCCTGTTCTATCCCTTTATCGACGACGCGGCGGTGGCCATGTACGGCGTCGAAGGCGGCGGCGACGGCATCGACACACCGCGTCACGCCGCGCCGCTGTGCGCCGGCCGCCCGGGCGTGCTGCACGGCAATCGTACCTATCTGATGGAAGACGACGACGGTCAGATTATCGAGACCCATTCAGTCTCCGCCGGCCTGGATTATCCCGGCGTCGGCCCCGAGCACGCCTGGCTCAAGGACAGCGGCCGCGCCACCTACGTCGCCGCCACCGATCAAGAGGCGCTGCAGGCCTTCCATGATTTGACCCGCTTCGAGGGCATCATGCCGGCCCTGGAGTCGGCCCATGCCCTGGCCTATGCCGCCAAGCTGGCGCCGCAGATGGAGCCGGACAAGATCATCGTGGTCAATCTGTCGGGGCGCGGTGACAAGGACATTCACACCGTCGCCGAGCTGGAGGGCATCAAGGTATGAGCCGCATCGCACAACGGTTTGCCGACTTGAAACAGGCCGGGCGCAAGGCGCTGATCCCCTTCGTCACCGCCGGCGACCCCAATCCCGAGGTCACCGTGCCCTTGTTGCACGCCATGGTGGCGGCGGGCGCCGACCTGCTGGAGCTGGGGGTGCCGTTCTCCGATCCCATGGCCGAGGGCCCGGTGATCCAAAAGGCTTGCGAACGGGCCCTGAAACACCATGTGGGTATGCACGACGTGCTGGCCATGGTGAAGGCGTTTCGTGAGCAGGATAAGGAAACGCCCATCGTGCTCATGGGCTACATGAACCCGGTGGAGGTCATGGGCTATGACACATTCGCCCAGGCCGCCCGCGAGGCAGGTGTCGACGGCCTGCTGACCGTGGATATGCCGCCGGAAGAGGCGGGCGATTTGGTGGCCGTGTTGGGCGCGGCCGACATCGATCCCATCTTCCTGTTGGCGCCCACCAGTGTCGATGAGCGCATCGCCAAAATCTGTGCCGTCGCCAGCGGCTTTATATATTATGTTTCCCTGAAGGGGGTCACCGGTGCCGCCAACCTGGATGTGGACGCGGTGGCGCACAAGGTGGAACAGATTCGGAAACATACCGACCTGCCCATCGGTGTCGGTTTCGGCATCCGCGATGCCGATAGTGCCGCCCGGGTGGCGCAGGTGGCCGATGCCGTCGTGGTGGGCAGCGCGGTGGTCAACCGCGTCGCCGAACACGCGCAGCAGCCCGACAAGATCAATGAGGCCGTCTGCGAGCTGCTGCGCGACATGCGCGCGGCGATGGATGACTGATTTTTTGATAAAAGGCACGGGAGCTTAAAACACATTTAACCGCAAAGGACGCGAAGGAACGCAAAGTAAAGCAATGTTTGCCAGCTTTATGGTCTATGCCCAAAGCATCGGGCTTGTATTCATCGCTGTGTCTATTAGCAGGATTCATTTTAAATGCTGTGATTCAGGAAGAAACAACGGCCCCAATCCTTGGCGTTCCTTCGCGACCTTTGCGGTAAAAATTATAAAAAGATTTTAACTTCGTGCGCCTGCGCGTCCTTTGTGGTAAACAAAACACAGAAACAACAGGAAAGACTACATGAGTTGGTTCGAAAAACTGTTACCGTCCCGCATCCGCACTGAAGGCGGCAGCAAGAAATCCATCCCCGAGGGGCTGTGGACCAAGTGCGATGGCTGCGGCGCCGTGCTCTATCGCGCCGAGCTGGAGCGCAATATGGATGTCTGCATGAAGTGCGGTCATCATCACCGCGTCGGCGCGCGCCGCCGTCTCGATCTGTTTCTCGACCCGGACGGGCGCGAAGAGATCGGCGCCGAGCTGGAGCCCGTCGATATCCTCAAGTTTCGCGACAGTAAACGCTATAAAGACCGCCTCACCCAGGCGCAAAAGAAGACCGAAGAGAACGACGCCCTGGTGGCCATGAAGGGCACCCTGAAGGGGCTGCCGCTGACGGCGGCGGCCTTCGAATTCGGTTTCATGGGCGGCTCCATGGGGTCGGTGGTGGGCGAACGTTTCGTGCGCGCCGCCAACATCAGCCTGGAAGAACGTATTCCGCTGGTGTGCTTTTCCGCCAGCGGCGGCGCGCGCATGCAAGAGGCCTTGTTCTCGTTGATGCAGATGTCCAAGACCAGTGCCGTGCTGGCGCGCCTGAGTCGGCAGGGCATCCCCTTCGTCTCGGTAATGACCGACCCCACCATGGGCGGTGTGTCGGCCAGCCTGGCCATGCTCGGTGATATCAACGTGGCCGAACCCAAGGCCCTGATCGGTTTCGCCGGGCCGCGTGTCATCGAACAGACCGTGCGCGAAACCCTGCCGGAAGGTTTTCAGCGCAGTGAGTTTCTGCTCGAACACGGCGCCGTCGATATGATCGTCAGCCGCCTGGAGATGCGCAACCGCCTGGCCGCTGTGCTGGCCATATTGACCAAGCAGACACTGAACGCGTAACGGGCGCGGCGCCTCCGCTAATGCGCTTTCAAACCCTCGATCAATGGCTGTCTTGGCAGGAGGGTCTGCATCCGTCCGCGATCGACCTGGGCCTGGAGCGGGTGCGCACGGTATTGCAAGGCCTGGATCACCCACGGCTTGGCTGCCCGGTCATCACCGTCGCCGGCACCAATGGCAAGGGCTCTTCGGTGGCCATGCTGGAGGCCATCTATCTGGCCGCCGGTTACCGCGTCGGGGCCTATACCTCGCCCCATCTGTTGCGCTACAACGAGCGCATCCGCATCGACGGCGAGCCGGTGGCGGACCGGTCGCTCATGGACGCATTCGCGCATATTGACCAGGTTCGCGGCCACACCTCCCTGACCTATTTCGAATTCGGCACCCTGGCCGCCATCGAGATCTTCGCCGCCGCCGCGCCGGACGTGGTGATTCTGGAAGTCGGTTTAGGCGGTCGTCTGGACGCGGTCAATGTGCTCGATGCCGATGTCGCCCTGATCACCCCCATCGCCCTGGACCATGCCGATTGGCTCGGCGATGACCGCGAAAGCATCGGTCGCGAAAAGGCCGGCGTTATGCGCCGGGATCGGCCGGCGGTGTGCGGCGATCCCGATCCGCCCGCCAGTCTGCAGCAGACGGCCGATGCCCTGGGCGCCCGCCTGTATCGCCTGGGGCAGGATTTTTCCGCGCTGGACCAGGACAGTCAGTGGCGCTGGCGCTGTAACGACCGTATCCGCGACGCCCTGCCACCGCCGGCGCTACGCGGCGTCTTTCAGCGCGATAACGCCGCCGCCGTCTTGATGGTCGTTGAACTGTTGGCGGCGCGCCTGCCCGTGTCCCAGGCCCATGTGCGCGAGGGGCTGGCCAACGTGCGGGTGCCGGGACGCTTTCAGGTGGTGGCGGGGGCGGTGCCCTTGATCCTGGATGTGGCCCACAATCCGCAGGCGGCGCAGGCGCTGGCCGCCAGCCTCTCGGCCTGGTCTATGCCGGGCGAGGTGTACGCCGTGACCGCGGTGATGGCGGACAAGGATATTCAGGCCATGTTCAGCGCCATGGCGGGGGTGGTGGATCATTGGTGTCTGACCACGGTGGCCTTGCCGCGCGCCGCCACAGCCGCGCAGTTGGACGAGATCCTGCAGCGCGCCGTGCCCGGCGCCGCATCTGAGCAATACCCTGATGTGGCGGCGGCATTGCGGGCGCTGGAATCACGCCTGCGTCCCCATGACCGGGTGGTGGTGTTCGGTTCCTTTTACACCGTGGCCGCGGCCTTGGCGGAGGATTATAATGCAGGCTTTCCACGACCCAATCAGGCAGAGGTGAAGTGATGGAAAGCGCGCATAAACAGCGGCTGATCGGTGGCATCGTGTTGTTGGCCCTGGCGCTGATCCTGGTGCCCAGCATTCTTGATTTCAGTCAGGATGAGCCCGACCCCGTGCAGCAGGTCGAAATGCCGGAAGCCCCCGATGCCATGCAAATGGAGGTGTTGCCCTTGGAGGTGTGGTCCGAGCCGGTCGACCCCGAGGTCGACGGCAACGAGCGTATTGTGGAAATGCCTGAGCCCGAGCAACCTGAGCCGCCCGCCCAGGCATCGGCCACCCCGACGCCTAAGCCCGGTGCAGCCGAAACTAAATCTACGCCTAAGCGGGACACGGCCAAGGCCGCGCCTGAGGCCGACAGCAAGCCGGTTGTGCCCGCGGGCGCCAGCGCCTGGGTAGTGCAGGTGGCCAGTTTCTCCGATCAGCCCAAAGCCTTTAAGCTGCGTGACCGGCTGCGCAGCGCCGGCCACCCCAGCTTCATCGAACGCGGCCGCAGCGGCGGCGCGACCATTTACCGTGTCAAGGTCGGCCCGGTACTGGAACGCACCGAGGCGGACCAATTGAAAAAGAAGGTGGATAAACAGACCCAGCTGAACGGCCTGGTGATGCAGTATCAGTAAGCGGATCCCCGATGCTGCTCGGACCGCCGCGCAACCAGGCATTGGTTCAGGATTGATGTCAATTCTGTTAAAATCCCCCCCTTTCGCAACCACGGGCGCCTCGGGTTGAGACTGGAGTGGTCTTTGATTTTTCGTCTGTATCGTTGCCGACTTTGCAGCTGCGCTTATGAGCAGCATTGATTATCTGATTGCGGGGATTATGCTTGCGTCCGCACTGATCGGCATCTGGCGCGGCTTCGTGCGCGAAGCCTTGTCGCTGTTGGTATGGGTGGCGGCGTTCTGGCTGGCCTTTGCCTGGGCGGCGACTCTGGAGCCGTATCTGGTCGGCTTGATCAATGACCAGGGTCTGCGTTTGGCGCTTAGTTTCGTGGTCTTGTTTGTGCTGGTGCACATTGTCGGATTTATCCTCTCCCAATTGTTGACGAGGGTGATCAAGTCGATCGGCTTGCGGGGCGTGGACCGGGTGGCCGGCGCCGGGTTCGGCCTGGCACGGGGTTTTGTGGTGATTGCGGTGCTGGTGCTGCTGGCGGAGATGACGCCCATGGTGGAAGAATCGCTGTGGCAGCAATCGTATGCAGTGGCCGTCGTCAAAGACGCGCTGGCCTGGCTCCAGCTGCATTATCCGCTGGACAACATGGGACAGGCATTCGTCCGCAACGGCGATGCACTGTTCCCAACGGATTCTTTTTGAGAGGTTGAATCAATGTGTGGTGTGATCGGAATTGTAGGTAAGGGCAACGTCAATCAGGCGCTGTATGACGGCCTGACGGTGCTGCAGCATCGCGGCCAAGACGCCGCCGGCATCGTCACCTACCACAAGGGCAAGCTCTTTCTGCGCAAGGATAACGGTCTGGTGCGCGATGTCTTTGCCACCGAGCACATGCTCAATCTGCGCGGCGATATGGGTGTGGGCCATGTGCGTTATCCCACCGCCGGCTGTGCCTCCTCCGCCGAGGCCCAGCCCTTCTACGTCAACTCACCTTACGGCATCACCCTGGGCCATAACGGCAATCTGACCAACTCGAAAGAGCTGAAGCGCGAACTGTTCACCACCGACCTGCGCCATATGAATACGGACTCGGATTCCGAGGTGCTGCTCAACGTTTTCGCCCATGAATTGCAGCGTCAGCGTAAGTTCCGTATCGATCATAACGACGTGTTCGACGCGGTGGCGGCGGTACATCGACGCTGCCGCGGCGCCTATGCGGCGATCGCCATGATCACCGGTTTCGGTATCGTCGGCTTTCGCGATCCCCATGGCATCCGGCCCATCGTCTATGGCAAGCGTGAGACCGACAAGGGCACCGAATACATGATCGCCTCCGAGAGTGTGGCGCTGGACGTGCTGGGCTTTGAGCTGATCGCCGACATCGCGCCGGGGGAGGCGGTCCTCATCGGCCGGGACGGCAGTCTGCACAAAAGACAGTGCGCCGAGAAGCCCGCCTATGCCACGTGTATCTTCGAATATGTCTATCTGGCGCGTCCCGATTCCATTATCGATGATGTGCTGGTCTATAAGGCGCGTCTGCGTATGGGCGAGGCCCTGGCGCGCAAGATCGAGCGCGAGTGGCCCGATCGGGATATCGATGTGGTGATCCCCGTGCCCGATACCAGCCGAACCTCGGCCTTGCAGCTGGCCAATGAACTGGGCGTACTGTATCGCGAGGGCTTCATCAAGAACCGCTACATCGGCCGTACCTTCATCATGCCGGGACAGACCCAGCGCAAGAAATCGGTACGCCAGAAACTCAACGCCATCGATCTCGAGTTCAAGGGCAAGAACGTGTTGCTGGTGGATGACTCCATCGTGCGCGGCACCACTTCGCAGCAGATCATCCAGATGGCCCGTGACGCGGGCGCCAAGAAAGTCTATTTCGCCTCCGCCGCGCCGGCGATTCGTTATGCCAATGTCTATGGCATCGACATGCCGGCCAAGAATGAACTGATCGCCTACGGCCGTAGCGATGACGAGGTGGCGCAAGTGATCGGCGCCGACAGGGTAATCTACCAGGATCTTGAAGATCTCAAAAAGGCGGTGCGCAAACGCAACCCGGAGCTGGTGGATTTCGATACCTCGGTGTTCGACGGCCGCTATGTCACCGGCGATGTGGACGACGCCTATTTCCAGCGTCTGGAAGAAATCCGCAACGACGCGGCCAAGGAAAAGCGTGGTGTCCATAATGCCGATGTCATCGACTTGCATAACAGCCAATAAGGTCAGAGATCGCTTAAACATTGACAGGGCGGGGCCGATTTTTTTACTCTTAGATATTCTAGTGCGCCGATTTGAGCTCAGCTTGCGGGCGCGTAACAAATACCGCTAAAGAGAGGTGCCAAGCCTGCTTTAGCGATCATGAAAAACGCAAAGCGGGTTTTTTTGTGCCCGCGCTACGGGCGGAGTAGAGCAACCATGAGCGACGAATTCGAGCACTATAATTTCGACACCCTGGCGGTGCGGGCGGGACAGCGGCGCACCGGAGAAGCGGAACAGTCGGAGCCCATCTTTCCCACCTCCAGCTATGTCTTCGGCAGCGCGGCCGAGGCCGCGGCGCGCTTCTCCGGCGAGGTGCCGGGCAATATCTATTCGCGCTTCACCAACCCCACGGTGCGCAGCTTCGAACAACGCCTGGCGGCCCTGGAAGGGGGCGAGCGCTGCGTCGCCACCAGTTCCGGTATGTCGGCCATCCTGTCCACCTTCATGGCCCTGCTGCAAAGCGGCGATCACATCGTTTCATCGCGCGCCATCTTCGGCACGACCTCGGTACTGCTGAATAACTACATGGCCAAGTTCGGCGTCGAGACCAGCTTTGTGGATCTGGTCGATGTCGCCGCCTGGCGTGCCGCCTTCAAGCCCAATACCAAACTCCTGTTTCTGGAAACGCCGTCCAATCCTTTGACCGAGGTGGCGGACATCAAGGCCCTGGCCGAACTGGCCCATCAGCATGGCGCCTGGTTGGTGGTGGACAATTGTTTCTGTACCCCGGCCCTGCAACTGCCGTTGCATCTGGGCGCCGATATCGTCATCCATTCCGCCACCAAGTACCTGGACGGTCAGGGGCGCTGTATCGGCGGCGCCGTGGTGGGCAAGGAGGATGTGGTGGGCAGCGAGGTCTATGCGTTTCTGCGCACCGCCGGACCGACCATGAGCCCCTTCAACGCCTGGGTGTTCCTGAAAGGGCTGGAGACCCTGCGCCTGCGTATGGAGGCCCATTGCCGTAATGCCCAGATATTGGCCGAATGGCTGCAGGGCCATGCCAAGGTGAAGCATGTCTATTACCCGGGACTGGCGTCTCATCCCCAGCACGCCCTGGCCGCCGAACAGCAGAAGGGCTTCGGTGGGGTGCTGTCGTTTGAGGTCGAAGGCGGCAAGCAGGCGGCGTGGCGGGTGATCGACAGTACCGAGCTGATCTCCATCACCGCCAATCTGGGCGACACCAAGTCCACCGTCACCCATCCGGCCACCACCACCCATGGCCGCCTGACGCAGCAACAGCGTGACACGGCCGGTGTCAGTGACAGCCTGATCCGCGTCGCAGTCGGGCTGGAAGATGTGGAGGATCTCAAGGCGGACCTGCAACGCGGCCTCGATCGTCTGTAACACACCGTGGCCAAACGCGACCCCGTACTGGATTCAAAACGGAAAAAGGCCCACGCGCTGTTGCAGCAGAATCGTATCGCCGAGGCGCGCAAGTTGTTCGGGGACATCTGTCGGCGTCAGCGGCTCGATTACGAGGCCTGGATCAATTACGGTGCCCTGTCGGGCCGGCTGGGGCAGTACTCCGAGGCGCAGGCGGCTTTCCAGCGGGCCTTGCAATTGCGCCCCGACGCAGCCGCGATCCACTTCAATCTGGCCGGACTGGCGGAACTGCAACAGGATCCGGCCGCGGCTGAACAATTCTATCTCAGTTATCTCAAGCTCAAACCTGCCGCGACGGACGGCCACAAGCGTTTGGCCAGGCTGTATCTCACGCTGGGGAGGTGGGAGGATGCGGAACGGTATTGTCGTCAGGCCTTGGATATGGACCCGGTGGATGCCGCCGCACTCAACTGTCTGGCCAATGTAAAGCAGGAGCAGGGCGCGTTCGACGCCGCAGAAATGATTTATCGCGAAGCCTTGCACCACGGCGCCAATGAAGCGGAAATCTATGCCAACCTGGGCAACCTGTTTCACGCCAAAGGGGATTTCGAGGCAGCGCTGGCGTGGTATGAAAAATCATTGTCGCTGGCACCGCGTTCGGCGGCCACCCTGGCCAGCCTGGCCTACCTGCATTTCCGCTATGCCCATTTCGATGAGGCGCGCGCCTGCTTTGATCGGGCCTTGCAGATAGATCCCGACAGCCACGCTATGCGCTGGAACCGCGCCCTATTACTGCTGTTGATCGGTGAATTCAAACAGGGGTGGCTTGATTATGAATCCCGCTTCAAGACGCTGGAGACCATGCGCCAGTTCGGCCGGCGCTATTCATCACGGCCGCGCTGGGACGGGCGGCCGATCCCCGCTAAGACCTTGCTGGTCTACGCCGAGCAGGGTATGGGCGATACCATCCAGTTTTGCCGTTATTTGAATCTGATAGAAGATCGCGTGGGTACACTGGTATTGGAATGCCCGGCGAGCTTGGCCGACTTGATGCGGAGTTTGAGCGGTGTGGACCGGGTCATCACGCCGCAAGACCACGGTGACTACGATTATCAAATCCCGCTGCTCAGCCTTCCCGGTCTGCTCGACACCGAATTCGACAGCATCCCCGCCGAGGTTCCCTATCTGACTGTGGATGAGGCCCGCTTGTCTAAATGGGAAAACCTCATCAGCGGCAGCGGCCTCAGGGTGGGTTTGGTCTGGGCCGGTAACCCGCGCGGTATAAACGATAAGCGGCGCTCCTTGGCGCTGCAGCAATTGGCACCCTTGGCGAGGGTGCCGAAGGTCACTTTTTACAGCCTGCAAAAAGGGGACGCTGCCGACCAGTTGCGGGATGCGCCGGCAGGCATGAATATTATCGATCTCGGCCCGCAGTTGAATGACTTTTCCGACACGGCGGCGGCCATCTGTCATTTGGATCTGGTGATTAGCGTTTGTACTGCAGTGGCCCACTTGAGCGGTGCCCTGGGCCGACCCGCCTGGACCTTGCTGTCCCATCCCGCCGACTGGCGTTGGTTTCTCGAACGTAAAGACAGTCCCTGGTACCCAACGATGCGCTTGTTCCGTCAGCCCGAGGTGGGGGAATGGGAATCGGTGATCGAGGAGGTCGTTGCCGCCTTGGCGGAGCAATCTGCCGAGGGTTGATAGGACTTGACCAAATACAGCGGCCGCTGTTTCGCTTCATCGTACAGGCGTCCCAGGTATTCACCGATAATACCGATGCCGATGAGTTGAATGCCGCCGAGGAATAAGACCACCACCATCAACGAAGGATAACCCGGCACAGGGTTGCCGTGTACCAAGGTGTCGTAGATGATAAAGGCGCCGTAGATGAAGGCGAGCAGGGCCACCGCCAGACCAAAATAGGTGGCGATGCGCAGCGGCGCGGTGCTGAAGGAGGTGATGCCCTCCAGGGCGAAGTTCCACAGGCGCCAGTAGTTCCACTTGCTCTGGCCGGCACGGCGCGGCAGGCGATCATACTGCACCGCCTTCTGCGGATAGCCGATCCAGGCAAACAAACCTTTCATGAAGCGATGCCGTTCGCGTAATCGCCCCAGGGCCTCGACCGCGCGGCGGCTTAACAGTCTGAAATCACCCGTGTCCGCCGGGATCCGGATGTGGGAAAGACGCTGGATCAGGCGGTAAAAATGGTGGGCGGTGATTTTTTTGAACCAGCTTTCACCTGCGCGCGTCACCCGTTGGGCATACACCACATCATAGCCGTTGCGCCATTCGGCGATCAGTTGCGTGATCAGTTGCGGCGGGTCCTGCAGATCGGTATCGATGACGATTACCGCATCGCCGTGGCTGTGGTCCAGACCGGCGGTAAGGGCGATCTCCTTGCCGAAGTTGCGGCTCAGCGCGATGACGGCGACACGCGCATCCTGCTGTTTGAGCCGATTTAAAAGCGCCGGCGAGCTGTCGCGGCTGCCGTCGTCGACGAAGATGATTTCGAAGCGGCTATCGATCTCGTCGATGACGGCACAGAGTTGGTCGTAGAAGGTCTGGATGACCGTCTCTTCGTTGAACACCGGTGCGACGATGGAAATCAGTGCGTTATCAGTATCCACTGGGTTTGTTCGCAGCTCGTTTGTTACGGAATGACATTACAGCGTATGCCGGCAAAAATAGCACGATCAAGGCCAGCGTCACCAGGCTGATCATATTGGCCGCTCGTTGCCACCACGGCAGTTGGAAAGGATAGGCTTGATAGCGGCTGAACGCCTGGGCGGCCTGTGCTTGGGAAACGGCGAAATGATCACCGGGGGCGCAGTTGTTGCTTTCATCGTAGACGTAACAGGCCGGGTTTTTGAGGTTGAAGTGATCATTTATGACCGCAGACACCGGCCCGGGCCGCATCTGCTGCACGGGAAACTTTTCCAGTCGGTAGCCGAAGATCGGTTCGTAACAGAACAGCTGTGAGGCGCCTTGGACCAAACTGTTGTTGCGAAAGATGGGCATCAGGATGCGCCCGTGTTGATCGCGAAAGGCGGTGATCTTGTCGATACGGGGGGCGTGCCCTTGGCCCCGGGCCTGTTCATAGGCAGTGGTGATGGGTGCCGGGTTGTAGGGCTGGGTGGCGTAATAGTCGCGTTCGGTCATGGCGTTGACGACCACGACGGCCAGGATACCGCCGGCGGCGAGATAGGGGCGGACGCGTTTTAAGCCCGCCGCCTTGTCAAAGGCCAGGCCGGCGCCGAGCAGAATGACCGGGATATAGATACTGAACCAGCGGATCAAGGTGCTGCTGCTGCCGATGACGGGGATGTCCTTCAAAAACGCGTTCCAGGCCGGGGTGTAATAGTTCAACGCCAACGGCATCAGTAGCAGGAGAAATAGCGCGCCCAACTGCAGCCATTGCCTGGCGCTGAGGCGCGCTTTCCCGCGTACCCTGCCTAGCAAAAACGGAACGGCGATGACCAGCATGATCAGCGGCACCACGGTGATACCGTATTCGAATTCGTGCCGGGACGTCGCCCATTGGGCGTTGCTCCAAAACGCACGGATGGTGGTGTCCGCAGGGTGTAGAAACAGGGTCTCGAAGCTGAGTCGAACAAGCCCCCAGATGGATTCTACGCCGGGCAGCTGATAGTCGCTGCGTTGGAAATTATCCAAAAATGCCAGGGCGGCGCTGAGCTTGGCCAAGGCAAGCAACATGCCGAGTGCGCCGCCGCCGGCGAGTCGCATCCAGAAACGAGCCTGTCCTTGATGCAGCAGACCCTGTGTCAGGCCGATGATCATGACGGCAATGATCATCGGCAATATCAGCTGTGTTCCGCCGGCATAGATCACATACGCGAACAGCAGCCCCGCCATCGCCGTCCTGAGTATATCGCCCGCCTGTCTGTCGGCGCGATCCAAAAGCAAATAGGCGATCACAGGGGTGAGCATGAAGACGTGCATGCCCAAGTGGCCGATCAACAGGCGGTGGGCGAAAAAGCCGTTGAACATAAACAACGCCGCAGCCAGGAGAGCGGTGGTGGGGGTTGCCTGGAAACAGCGGCGCAGCAATACGTAAAAACCGGCAAAGCCCGTCAGCGCGAACAGCAGCATGGTGATATAGACCGCACTTAACGGATCGGCGGCGAAGCTCAGCCACTGGGGTACGGAGAAATAAATATTCTGCGGATTGGGAAAGGCCGGCACGCCACCGCAAAAGGCCGCCGTAAACCAAGGAGTGCTTAGGGCGCCGTTGTTCAGGTACCAGTAATAGCCGTCTAGCAGGTTGGGCAGAAAATACGAATAATCATGACCGATACCATTGTTGGCAGCGGGGAAAAAGGCGGAGAAGATCCAGTGATAGGCCAGTAGCAGGCCGGCGGCGGTGACGGCGAAGACAATCAATTCACGGTGGTTGGGCTTCAAAGCATCGGCTCTTTGATATCAATTCTCGCGGGACTTTAGCACGGCCAGCAGCGAAACCCCGAAGGGCAGACGCAGGCGCGGCAGCAGCCGGGACTCGCTGGCGAACACTCGGCCCAGTAGGGCGTTGAGCATTGCCGGCGGTACGCTGAGTTCGGTGTCTGTGTTTTGCCGCGGCAGCAGCCGTTGCAGCAATCTCACCGGTGCGATCAGGGGGAACAGCCAAGTGTTGAAGTACGTCATGTATTCGGTTTCCAGACCGGCCTGATCCACCGCCGCCTGGAGCGACGCGGCGTGATAACGGCGCTGGTGATGATGGGCCTGGTCATGCGCTCCCCATAATAGCGGAAAGGCGGGCACGGTGAGTACTATCCTGCCGCCTGTTTTCAGCAGCCCGGCCACGGCGGCCAGGCTGGCGCTGTCGTCGCGAATGTGCTCCAGCACATCCAGCATCACCACCAGATCGAAACGCTGCGCGGTAAAGGGCAGGGCGTCGGGCAGATGGCCTGGCAGCACCTCGGCCAGCCGGCGCCGCTGAGCCAGCTGGCGCGCATGATTGTCCATTTCCATGGCCGTCACTCGGCCGTAACGTTTCAGCAAGGCGAGATTGCCGCCCGTGCCGCAGCCGGCATCGAGGATGTCGGGCGCCGCTGCAAGCGGCAGGGACTCGATGAGCTTGGCGACGATCCGGCGGCGTGCGACGAACCACCAATGTTCATCCTCCACCGCGCGCATTTTTTGATAAATTCGTGGGTCCATGGGGCGTCAGTGAAGTGGCGTGGATGATATGATGATCGGCTGCAAAAGCGATAGTCATAGTAAGGGTTCGCCCGGCGGGAGACAAGCAAGCGCAGATCGCCGAACTCAACATCAGGCAGCAAAGGAGGTCAGGCAGGTGTCACTGCGAGATCATCTGTTATCCATATATCAGGCGGGACTAGCGGCGGTGGACGGCCGAGCCTGCGTGCACCGGGCATTGCAGGATCAGACTGTGGATACGCCGGTGTATGTGATCGCCATCGGCAAGGCCGCGCCGGCCATGTTGCAGGGCGCCCTGGATGTCTTGGCGGATCGGTTGCGCGCCGGCCTGCTTATCACCAAGCATGGTTATGCCCCGGCCAGGCCCTTGCCGGCGAAGATAGACGTATTCGAAGCGGGACACCCCTGGCCGGATCAGGCCAGCCTGGACGCCGGTGAGGCCTTGCTGCGCTTTATCGACGCCGCGCCGGCGGACGCGCGTGTGGTGTTTCTGGTATCCGGCGGCACCTCGAGTCTGGTGGAAGTGCTGCCTGAAGGCATGGCGCTGAGCGAGTTGCACAAGGCCAACGACTGGCTGTTGGGCAGCGGTCTGGATATCCACGTCATCAACTATGTGCGCAAGGCCCTGTCCTGCATCAAGAGCGGACGTCTGGCGCAGCGACTGCAGGGCCGGCCGACGCGCTTGATGCTGATCTCGGACGTGCCGGGCGATGATCCCGCCACTATCGGCTCGGGCCTGCTAGTGCCGGAGATACTGCTGGAGACCGAGGCACCATGGGAATTGCCTGGCTGGCTGGAGGCGCTGATGGAGCGGGCCCCGCCCGCGCCGGAGGAGGGTGATGAATGTTTCGATAACATCGAAACGGAGATTGTCGCCAGTCTCGGCGACGCCACCCGCGCCGCGGCGCAACAAGGCCGCGTGCTGGGTTATGAAGTGTACGAACACCATCCCTTCATCGGTGGCGACGCCCTGCTGGTAGGGCGCCGCCTGGCGGCGGAGCTGTTGCAGGGGCCCAAGGTGCTGCATGTCTGGGGCGGCGAGACCACGGTGCGCCTACCCCATAATCCCGGTCGCGGCGGGCGCAACCAGCACCTCGCCCTGAGCGCCGCCATCGAACTGGACGGCCGCAAGAATGTCGCCCTGCTGGCCGCCGCTACCGACGGCACGGACGGTCCTACTCAGGATGCCGGCGCCGTGGTGGACGGCGTGACCGTGCGGCATGGCCGCAGCGAGGGGCTGGATGCCCGACGCGCCCTGAGTGCGGCGAACGCCGGCGCATTCCTGGCCGCCAGCGGCGCTCTGATCCAGACCGGCCCTACCGGCACCAACGTGATGGATTTAATGCTGGGGATAAAACAGTAATCCACCACCCGACGGGCGGGCCACGCCTCGGCAGGTGACATTTGGTATGGCGGGCGCTTGGGGACGCGCGCTGGCGAATCAATCAAAAAAACGCCAGGGTGCCCGAGGACGCCCTGGCGCAGGGAGCTGTGGCGCTGAAAGTTACGGATCGACTTCATGCGGATCAGGGACATCATGGCTGCTGGGCCAATCTTCTACATCCTGTTGCAAAGTACTCCTGCCCTGTTCCTGGGAACCGATGGCCTGCCCGCTTTGCTCTTCAAAACGCGCAAACTCGCCGGTGCTGAGGCCAAGCCGATCCGCGGTTTGGCGGTTTAAGTTGCCGGTTGCCGCTATGTTGTTGTCTCGCTGATATTGTTTGAGGGCGCGGGTGGACTGCTTGCCCCACTTCCCGTCAATCGCGCCCACCTCATAGCCTTTCTCCTGCAGCGCCTGTTGAACCTGTTTCACGGCAGCGTTCTGCTGCTGGCTCATGGCGTTGGATTGGGCATTGGATTGGGAACTGGATTGCATGCCGGTGCTGGCGCCGGACTGAGCCTTGCCGCTGTCTTGCCCAGCACTGGCCAGACCGACGGCTGTGAACGCGACCAGCAGTGAGAGTGCGCCTGTCCTTGCGATGTGTGTCAGTTTCATAACGGTCCTCCTTGTGTTAACAGTGATCCATGGCAGGTTTCGCCAAAATTCATCCTAAAATTTACGGGGTTGCCCGCTCGAATCATCCAGCGCAGGGTGTAGCGACGCCTAGACGCATTCCTTGCCGCGCCGTCCGATTGCGGAGCAACCTCAAGTATAGGTCGAACCTGCGGTGTGTACAGGTGCCGTGACACCACTGTGTACCCACGATTTATTCATGGATTCTGGTGTCGGAATCACCAGACTCAATGGCTTCGAAACGGGCGAATTCGCCTTCATCGACCCGTTGGTCCTGGTTGCTGTCGAGCGTTTCGAATTTCTCGGCCAAGCTCGGGTTTGTTTGAGCTTCGCGCTTACTGATATAGCCGTCGCCGTCGAGATCCAGGCGTGAATAATCCTGCGGGTCTTTAGGCGTCAATTGATTGTTGGCGGATGACATATCCCCGGCGCTTGCCGCTGCCGTAAAGGCGACACCGCCGGCCAAAGATATTGCGATCAACGATGCGTTTACAGTGGTCATGATTGAGTCTCCTTGTCGGTTGATTACACTGCGATTACCTCAGTTCCGTCCGTGGGCATGGGCATGTGGGACTAAGCATCAAGCGCGCCAAAACACAATAATTCAAATTAAATCAATTGATTATGTATAAAGACGCCATCCGGCCGGGTGATAAAGTGTCCCCATTAGACGACGGTTTTTTGCCCGGTGCATGCCGCAAGCTGATGAAAATCAAGAACTATCGACCTGTGGCCTGTTGGCGACAGGTGGGGGCGAAATACGCCCGGCGGGACTGGTAATCGTGATGGATAAGCGGCAATATGCAGGATGGCATAGCACTTGCTGTCTTCGCTGATGAACCCTATCAGAAACCCGTCAATGCTGACGCGGAGGTAATGTTGAAAGTATCCATCTTGTTGACGCTCCTTATACTCCCTTGTGCAATGAGTCAGGCGGCCCCCTTTAACAAAGAAATCCCCATGCGTATGACCGCAGCCTCGACATTTTATGTGGACGGCTATCTGAATGGCTATGGCGACATCGATCTGATGGTGGATACGGGTTCCAGCTATACCACGATTAACGAACAGACCCTGGCGGTGCTGCAAGAGAATGGCGGCGCCAGTTATGTGAAGCAGTTAACCGGCATCATGGCCGACGGCAGCACGAAGACCGTTCCGGTCTACCGTATTGCTGGTCTGAGCATCGGAGACGGTTGCTATCTCAAGAATGTCGAGGCCGCGGTGTTCCCCGGCAGCACGCGCTATATATTAGGTATCAGTGCGTTGCGCAAGGCGGCCCCCTTCGTCTTTTCCATGGAGCCGCCGGCGCTCAAGCTGAGTAATTGTGTACCCATACCGGCCGCGCCGGTTGGCGCTGACGGGCTGGCCGGCAGGGCGCCCGTGGCGCAGGCGGAGTTGGCCCAAGATGCTGCATCGAACTTGTAAGCGTAGCGCCTGACGCAAGCCTCGCAGGTGCCGATAATGCCAAGGTTAAAGCACGGTTGCTCCATTAACGTTCCCTAGGCCAATCCGGTGCAGGGTCTTATAATCATAAAGAGTCTTTTTGTCGGTAAAGGTAGGAATCGGAAATGAGCAATTGTTGTCCCCCCAAAACGGAACACGCCGAATCCAGTCGGCAGGACAGCCATCGCCAAGGGGTTCGCGAGGCCTACGCCAAGGTGGCCAAGGCCAACAACCAGGGCGAGGGATGCGGGATAGAGAGCAGCTGCTGCGGTGTTTCTGACGATGCCGCCATCAACACCCTGATCTCGACCCGCCTGGGCTACAGCGCAGAGGATCTGGCCAAGGCGCCCGGCGGCGCCGACATGGGCCTGGGCTGCGGCAACCCGCGCGCCATCGCCTCGCTCCAGCCGGGAGAGACAGTGGTGGACCTGGGCGCCGGCGGCGGCTTCGACTGTTTCCTCGCCGCCCACGAAGTGGGCGAAACAGGCCATGTTATCGGCGTCGATATGACCCCGGACATGCTCAGCAAAGCACGCAACAACGCCGTCAAGGGTCACTACGACAACGTCGAATTCCGGCTCGGCGAGATCGAACACCTGCCCGTCGAAAATGAAACGGCGGATGTGATCATCTCCAACTGCGTGATCAACCTGTCACCCGACAAGCCGCAGGTGTTCAGGGAGGCCTTCCGCATTCTCAAACCCGGTGGCCGGCTGGCCATCTCCGATGTGGTGGCCACGGTGGAACTGCCCGAAGCCATGCGCAACGATCCCGCCCTGATCGCCGGTTGCATGGGCAATGCCTCGCTGATCGAGGCGCTGGGGGCGATGATCAAAGATGCGGGCTTTACTGACGTGCGCATCGAGCCCAAGGATGAGTCGAAAGAATTCATCCGCGATTGGGCGCCGGACCACAATGTCACCGACTATGTGGTGTCGGCCACCATCGAGGCGCTCAAACCGCGCAGTTGTCCGCCGGGGTCGGGGTGTTGTTGACTCTGATCGAAGTGTCTAAAGGCAGCTGCGGCTGCCTTTTTGTTCTTAGCCGTGAATGAAACCGGGAGTTGGCCTGGCGACGCCGATAACCCTGCCGTTGGACGATAAAAATGAGTAATAGTCGTAAGTGATTAAGAAAATATTGGTCATGGCCGCCGTCACCTCCGTTCTGGCAGGACCCCTGGTGTATTTATCGATTGTTGACCGGATCGGCAAGGACAATCTTCCTTCTTTGACCCTGCCTGAAACAGGCATCCCGGACTGGCTGGAATCCGCCGGCAATAAATTCGCCGACCGCCCCGCATCGGCCGGGGGTGAATCGCTGACAGTCTATAAATGGAGAAATGACGCCGGTGTGTGGCAATTCAGCAACGAGCCGCCCGGCGCTGGGGGAGGGGTGGAAACGGTTGTTGTGGCGCCGAACAGCAGTGTCCGTTCGTTCGCTGAAGACGCACAAACCGTCGTTGCGCCGTCGGACCAGGCGGTTGTCGATGAGCAGGATGTTTCCCAATCCGTCGATCTTCTCCCCACGCCTGAGCGGGTGCAAAAACTCATTGAAGACGCACGCAATGTGCAAACCCTGGTCGATGAGCGCGGTAAGCAGATAGAATCGGCGTCAAACTAGGCTACAGCCCCTTTTTGACAATATTGGTCGGCAGGCCGTCCAGGCTGGCCTGATTCTTATCGCGCCAATACTCCTTGATGCCGTCCTCACCTTTGTGCTCGCCCCACTCGATCAGCTCTTCTCGTTGTCCGACGAAATCAAACAAGGGCACACCCATGCCGCAGGAGGTTTGCACCATTTCGATATCAAGATCGAAAATCTGCCGTGCGCCCGGTAAGGGGTTGAAACGGGGATACAGCAGTGACCAATCCGAATCCTTGGGGTGTATCACTCTGGCCTGGCCGTAGGCGCGCAGGATTAGCGGTTTATCCTCGACGGCGCAGAACATGATGGTCATGCGCGGATTTTGCTGCACATGGGCCGATGTTTCATTGCCGCTGCCGGTGACATTGAGCCAGATAATGCGGTTCTTATTCAACACGCGCAGACTGTCCAAGCCTTTGGGCGACAGGTTGACCGTGCCCTCCCACGCGGCGGTGGCGACGAAAAAGATATGTTGCCGACGGATGAAGTCGATGTGCGCGGTTTCAAGCGCCTGATAACGTTTGCCCATGGTGTCCTCATTGATGCCGGAGTCGGATCGGATAACAGCATCAACCAATCACGGCTCAATGTAAAACGGTTTGCCGCTCCGGCTGCCGTTCACGCCTGCTCCAGCGCCCGAATCGCCCGGGCCGCAGCGGCGCGCGTGCTCAGCGCCAGCGGCTGGGTCAGGCTTTACCGGCCTGGCGAGCATGCAGTAACGCTTTGATGACCTAATGAGTTTGGGACGTCCCCTGATGGGTGCAGTGCGGATTCAGTCGATTGGCCGCGCCAGGGCGGCTAGTTGGGGCGGCTACTTGTCGCGATTAAGAAACGCCTGTCGTGTTTAGGTGACAACCCGGATGGCCGGATTCGCCGGCGGTTTGCCGGCCGCGGCCTCAAACCCCGTCGCCGGCTGGCGACAGTTATGGCCCGAGTGGCGGCGGCGGGGCCACGCTGTAAACCGGTGGTCTAGATTACAGCATTGATTATTAATGAGTTTTATGGCTTGGCACGGCGGTTGCTCTATGCTCTTTGACAAGGTTTTTACACCGAACGGCGCTGTGCGTCGTGTATGTCGATTTAAGTCAATTTGCACAAGGAGAAAGGCAATGATTTACAAAAACCTGATGGCTGCCGGCTGTGTCTTAACATTGCTCGCGGCCCCGGCATGGGCGGGAGACTCAATGGATAAAGCGCATAAAGATCCGTCCATGCAGGGCATGGAACAGCAATTCGACAAGCTCGATAGCAATCGTGATAACAAGATCACCAAGCAGGAATTGACCGAGCAAGGCGTGACCCTGGCGGATTTTGAACAGGCCGATATGGATGGCGACGGCGCCTTGGATGAAGAAGAGTTTGCCGCTCTGAGCGAGGAATAGCATCGGTCATTCCGTGCCATGTGCACGCGGTCGGGTGGCGTAAAGCTGCCACACTCTAAAATGATGCGCGTCACCCGGCCGAAACGTAGATTTATTTTCCTCCCCCCCTTGGGGGCACTGTTCGAGACTCCCGTGTACTCGAACAGTTCCGCCCCCTTTTTTTTAGCTTGCGATGAAAGCCCGTCGGCCGCTCAATTTCAGCGCCGAGAAATGCTAAACTCTTGCCATTTAGCATGATATAAGCCGTTGGAACGACGAGAGGAGCCATGGCAGGACATAGTAAGTGGGCCAATATCCGCCACCGCAAGGGGGCCCAGGACGCCAAGCGTGGCAAGATTTTCAGCAAACTGATCCGTGAGATCACCGTAGCGGCCAAAATGGGCGGCGGCGACCCCGCCTCCAATCCCCGTTTGCGCACCGCCATCGACAAGGCCCTGGGTCAGAATATGACCAAGGACACCATCGATCGCGCCGTAAAGCGCGGTTCCGGTGACAGCGAGGGTGAGAATTACGAAGAGCTGCGTTACGAAGGCTATGGGCCGGCGGGCGTGGCGGTGATGGTCGACTGCCTCACCGACAATCGCAACCGTACCGTGGGTGACGTGCGCCACGCGTTTACCAAGCGCGGCGGCAATCTGGGTACTGACGGCTCGGTGGCCTATTTGTTCAGTAAACAGGGCATACTCGGTTATCCCGCCGGCAGCGACGAGGACAAGATTATGGAAATGGCATTGGAGGCAGGCGCCGAAGACGTGGTGACTAATGACGACGGCAGCATTGACGTGATCACCACGCCGGAGAATTTCGTCGACGTCAAAGAGGCCATGGTGGCCGCCGGGCTTACGCCGGAAAACTCCGATGTCACCATGACGCCTGGCACGACGGTAGAGCTGGAGCTGGAAGACGCACAGAAGGTAACCGGCCTGATCGACATGCTCGAAGATTTGGACGACGTGCAAAATGTCTACACCAATGCCGACTTTTCCGACGCGGTGCTGGCGCAGTTGGATTAAGGACGCGCAGCGCATTTGTTTTTTGTTGATGATTTAGAAAAAGGATTGATGAATAGCCGAATGCCGATGCAATCAAAATCCGCCCCCCTTACAATCGCGGGCCGGGCGTGACACTGCGCATCCTCGGGATCGATCCAGGTTCCCGTGTCACCGGTTTCGGCGTTATCGAGATTGCCCAGGGCCAGCTGGTCTATGTCACCAGCGGTTGCATTCGGGTCAGTGGTGCGGCTTTGCCCGAGCGGCTGAAATCGATCTTCGAGTCGGTGGCTGAAATCGTCGCCGAGCACCGTCCCGATGAGATGGCCATCGAGCAGGTGTTCGTCAAAAACAACGTAGACTCCGCCCTCAAGCTGGGGCAGGCGCGCGGCGCTGCTATCTGCGCCGGGGTCACCCAGGCCTTGGAAGTATTCGAATACTCGCCGACCCAGATCAAACAGGCCCTCGTCGGCCGCGGTCATGCCGACAAGGCCCAAGTACAGTTCATGGTGCGGGCGATACTCAATCTGCCCGGCCTGCCGCAACAGGACGCCGCCGATGCCCTGGCCTGCGCCCTGTGCCATCGTCATACCCGGGACACGTTAAAACAAATTGCCGGGAACGGGAGAGAATGAAACGGATGACTTTGATGAAGCAGTTTGTAAAATCCCCCCCAGCCTTTATGCCCTTCAGGGTGCCCCTTTTTCAAAGGGGGGCGCAGATGGCACGGTCATTTCCCCCTGTACAAAGGTTGGATCAGGCGGCGTGGTCATTTTTCCCATCACAAAGATGGGAGCGGGCGGCATGGTTGTTGCCCCCGTTACAAAGGGAGACGCAGGGGAATGGCGGCCGGGTCGGCTCGATGACGCCCTTGTTCCCCCCTTTGCAAAGGGGCACCCTGAAGGGCATAAAGGCTAGGGGGGATTTTCCTCCTCCGCTACCAAGCTCATCGCAGTTGCCCCAGGCTTCAGTCGAGGCGCAACCATGATCGGTCGCCTGCGCGGCAAATTAATCCTCAAACGCGCGCCTCAATTGCTGGTGGACGTCAACGGTGTGGGTTACGAGCTGGAGGCACCCATGAGCACCTTTTACGCCCTGCCCGAGATCGGCGCCGAGGTGCTGCTGCATACTCATCTGGTGGTGCGTGAAGATGCCCATTTGCTGTTCGGTTTCGCCTCCGAGGCCGAGCGCGGCTTTTTCCGCAATCTGATCAAGATCAATGGCGTCGGCGCCAAGATGGGGCTGGCCATTCTGTCGGGCATGTCCTTCGACGCCTTCGCCCGCTGCATACAGGAAAACGATGTGGCCAGCCTGGTGCGCCTGCCGGGGGTCGGCAAAAAGACCGCCGAGCGCCTCATCGTCGAGATGCGCGACAAGCTCGACGGCAAGAGTGAGATTAGCCTGCCACGACCTGCCGACGCGGCCCCCAAGGCCGATGATCCGTTGGCGGACGCGGTCAGCGCCTTAGTGGCATTGGGCTACAAGCCCAATGAGGCCAGCCGCATGGTGCGCGGGGTCAGCCGCGACGGCCTGGGCAGTGAGGAGCTCATCCGTCAGGCCCTGAAAGCGGCGGCGGGTTAAACTAAGACTATGCAAGCACACCTTCGGACATAACAGATGATAGAAACCGATCGCCTCGTCGGAGCCGCTCAACCCTCTAAGGAAGAGGAGGCCATCGATCGCGCCATCCGCCCCAAGCAGCTGGTCGACTATGTCGGCCAACCCGCCGTGCGCGAACAAATGGAGGTCTTCATTGCGGCGGCCAAAAAACGCGGCGAGGCGCTGGATCACACCCTGATCTTCGGCCCCCCCGGCCTGGGCAAGACCACCCTGGCCAATATTATCGCCCATGAAATGGGCGTGGCCATGCGTCATACCTCCGGCCCGGTGCTGGAGCGTCCCGGTGATCTGGCGGCGCTGCTCACCAATCTGGAGCCCCACGATGTACTCTTTGTGGACGAGATTCACCGCCTCAGTCCAGTGGTGGAGGAAGTGCTCTATCCCGCCATGGAGGATTACCAGCTCGACATCATGATCGGCGAGGGGCCGGCGGCGCGCTCCATCAAGCTGGACCTGCCGCCCTTCACCCTGGTGGGCGCCACCACCCGCGCCGGCTTGCTCACCTCGCCCCTGCGCGACCGCTTCGGTATTGTGCAGCGGCTGGAGTTCTATAACAGCGCCGACCTCACCGCCATCGTCGAGCGCTCGGCCCAGATCCTCAATGTGGAGATCGAACGCGACGGCGCGGTGGAGATTGCGCGCCGTTCGCGCGGCACGCCGCGTATCGCCAACCGTTTGTTGCGCCGGGTGCGCGATTTTGCCGAGGTCAAGGCCGACGGCCGCATCAGCGCCCGGGTGGCGGCGGGGGCGCTGGATTTGCTGGATGTGGACAGCAACGGCTTCGACATGATGGACCGCAAGCTGCTCATGGCCATTCTCGAGAAATTTGACGGCGGCCCGGTGGGGGTGGACAGTCTGGCGGCCGCCATCGGCGAGGAGCGCGGCACCATCGAAGATGTGCTGGAACCGTATTTAATCCAACAGGGCTTCATGATGCGCACCCTGCGCGGCCGGGTGGTGACGCGTCAGGCCTACGAACATTTCGGCCTGGCCCCGCCGGCGGTGGCGGATCAGGCACATCAGGACGCCTTAGATCTGTTTGACGAATAATTCACACAGGCCGTTGGTTGGCTGGTTTACAATGGCTGCAACTTTAAGGCCCTGTTCGGGTCATTGAATAGAGCTGTTTTTACTGACATTGCAATGGAAACGTTTAGCTGGCCCGTGAGGGTGTATTACGAAGATACGGATAGCGGCGGTGTGGTCTATTACGCCAATTACCTGCGTTTCATGGAGCGCGCCCGCACCGAATGGCTGCGCAGTTTCGGCATTGAGCAAGACCGGGTGCGCGAGCAAGACGGTGTGCTGTTCGCCGTCACCCACGTGGAAGTGGCCTATCTCAGGCCCGCCCGTTTCAATGATTGTCTGGCCGTGTCGGTCACATTGGTCGGCCAGGGGCGCGCCAGTATGCGGTTCCATCAAAGCGTTGTGCGCCAAGACGATGCTCACACCGAACTCTGTCGCGCGCGCATCAAGATCGCCTGCCTGGATGCGCAGACGCTACGTCCGCGACCCATTCCAAACTATATAAATACGGAGATTGCCAGTGTCTGCTGATTTGTCGCTTATTTCGCTGCTAATAAACGCCAGCCCCTTGGTGCAGTTGGTGATGTTATTGCTGTTGGTCGTCTCGATCATGGCCTGGACCATCATCTTCAACAAATCGAAGTCCTTGAAACAGGCGCGCCAGGAACTGGAATCCTTCGAAGACCGTTTCTGGTCCGGCGGTGATCTGAGTCGTCTCTATGAGCAGAGCAGCAACCACGCCGAGGCGCGCGGCCTGGAACGCATCTTCAAGGCCGGGTTCAAGGAGTTCATCAAGCTGCGTCAGCAGGGCGGTCCCGACAAAATGGCCATGGTGGAGGGCGCGCAGCGCATCATGCGCGTCAATCTCAATCGCGAGGCCGACAATCTGGAAGGCAGTCTGCAGTTTCTCGCCACTGTCGGTTCCACCAGTCCCTACATCGGCCTGTTCGGCACCGTGTGGGGCATCATGAATGCCTTCCGCGCCCTGGGCAATGTGCAGCAGGCGACGTTGGCCATGGTGGCGCCGGGCATTGCCGAGGCCCTGATCGCCACTGCCATGGGCCTGTTCGCCGCCATCCCGGCGGTGATCGCCTACAACCGTTTTCGCAGTGACGTGGAGCGTCTGGTGAGCCATTACGACAGCTTCGTCGATGAATTCACCTCCATCCTGCAACGTCAGGCCCACGTGCCGGCCGGCGAGGACACATAGCCATGGCGCAGCATCGTCAACGCCGCGGGCCCATGGCCGAGATCAATGTGGTGCCCTATATCGATGTGATGTTGGTGCTGCTGGTGATATTCATGATCACCGCGCCGCTGCTGTCCCAGGGTGTCAAGGTGGATCTGCCCCAGGCCGACGCCAAGCCGCTGGATAAGGAAAGCCGCGAGCCCGTCGAGGTCAGCGTCGACGCCGAGGGCAGCTTTTATATCAACATCGGCGGCGATGAAAAGGTGCCGGTGGAGGCCGAGGAGATCGTCAAGCGTGTTTCCATCATACTGCGCAAACATCCGGATACGCCGGTGGTGGTGCGCGGCGATAACAATGTGAATTACGGCGCGGTGGTGGAGGCCATGGTGCTGCTGCAACGGGCGGGCGCCCCCGGCGTGGGTCTGGCGACCGATCCGGTCGAGCGCAAATAAGACCGCCGGCGCGATTCGTTACGCATGCTAAAAATCATTCGCGACAATCCCAAGGCGTTGATGCTGGCGCTGGTGATCCATCTGCTGTTGGCGCTGTTTCTATCGCTCAGCCTGGATTGGACCTCCAGCCACACACTGGCCGCCCCCGAGGTGGATGTGATCCAGGCGGTGATGATCGACGAGTCCAAGATCCGCGCCGAACAGGAGCGCCAACGCAAACTGGCAGAGGAAAAACGGCGCCAACAGCTGGAGGCCGAGCAGCGGCGCAAAGAGGAAGCGGCGGCCAGAAAGCAGCGTGAAGCCGAGCAGCGCAAACAGGCCGAATTGAAGCAAAGGCAGGAGCAGGAAAAAAAGCGCCAGGCCGAAGCCGAACGCCAACGCAAGCTGGAAGAACAGCGCAAGGCTGAAAAACAACGCCAGGCCGAGCTGGAGCGCAAACGCCAGGAAGAGGCCGAGCGCCAGCGCCAACTGGAACAGGAACGCAAGCGTAAAGAAGAGGCCGAGCGCCAACGCCAACTGGAACAAGAGCGTAAGCGCAAAGAAGAGGCCGAGCAGCAACGGCGCGAGGAAGAAGCGCGCCGCCGTGCCGAGGAAGAACGCCTGCGCCAGGAACAGATCGCCGCCGAACAGGCGTCCATGCAGGCGGCCCGGCAGCGTGCGCTGGCCAGCGAACGGGACAAATACCTCGCTCTGATTCAACGGCGGGTGGAAGAGAAATGGGTGCGGCCCACCAGTTGGCCCGCCGGCACCGCCTGTACCGTGACGGTGAGGCTGGTGCCCGGCGCGGGCGGTACCGCCCAGGTGATCGACGCGCGCCTGGCCAGGAGCTGCGGCAATCCGCTGTTTGACCGCTCGGTGGAAAACGCAGTATTTTCGGCTTCGCCCTTGCCGTTTCCCAAGTCGCCGGAACTTATGAATGAGTTTCGTGAACTCACTTTTAACTTCAGACCCGAGGAATGATTTTGAGATATCTGGTCCAGTTAGTTCTGATCATGTTCATCACCCTGGCCGGCGGTGTGGCGCGGGCGGGCTTGACCATCGACATCACCCAAGGCGTAGAAGGCGCGCTGCCGATCGCGGTGGTGCCCTTCGGTTGGCAAGGCCCGGCCATGAATCCGCCCCAGGATATCGCCCAGATCATCAGTGACGATCTGCGCCGCAGCGGCCTGTTCGATCCGCTGTCGCGCAACGATATGCTGTCGCGGCCCCAGGAGGGTTCCCAGGTCAATTACCGCGACTGGCGCCTGCTCGGCACGCCCAACCTGGTGGTGGGACGGATGACCGGCACAGGAGACCAATTCAAGATCCAGTTCCAGCTCTTCGACGTCAACCGCGAGACCCAATTGGTCGGTTACAGCTTCAGCGCGCCGGAAAAGGATCTGCGCCGCATCGCCCACCAGATCAGCGATATCATTTACGAGACACTGACCGGTGACAAAGGCGCTTTTAATACCCGCATCGCCTATATTACTTCCAAGCTGTGGCGGACCAACAATGTGCGTTATTACGCCCTGCATGTGGCCGATGTGGACGGTCACAACGCGCAACTGGTGGTGCGCTCACGCCAGCCCATCATGTCGCCGTCCTGGTCGCCGGACGGACGCAAGCTGGCCTATGTGTCATTTGAAAACCGCCGTCCCATGATCTATGTGCAGGATATCTTTACCGCCGAACGTGAGCGGGTGGCGGGCTTTTCGGGCATCAACGGCGCCCCGGCCTGGTCACCGGACGGCACGCGTCTGGCCATGTCCCTGTCCAAAGACGGCAACTCCGAGCTCTATCTCATGCACGTGGCCAGCCGCAAATTACAGCGTCTGACGCATCATCGTGCCATCGATACTGAACCGGAATGGTCGCCCGACGGTCGTCATCTGGTGTTTACTTCGGATCGCGGCGGTCAGCCGCAGATCTATCGGATTTCGGCCGCAGGCGGTGAAGTGAAGCGGCTGACCTTTGAGGGAAAATACAATGCCAAGCCCTCTTACTCGCCCGACGGTAAGCAAATCGCCATGGTGAGCGGCGATAACGGCAATTTTCGCATCGCCGTGCTTGAATTAGAGACCGGTTTCGTGCAAATTCTCACCCAAAGTCGATTGGACGAGTCGCCTAGCTTCGCGCCTAATGGTAGTATGATCATCTATGCAACTGAGTATTTGAATAGAGGGGTACTGGCCGCGGTATCGGTGGATGGCCGTGTGCAGCAGCGTATTGTGCTGGATGAAGACGGCGATGCGCGCGAACCCGCCTGGGGACCATTTTTGACCACTAATAAATAAGGAGTAAGCGATGCGCGCTTTGACTAAAACATTGGCCATTTTACTGCCAGTGGCAATGTTGTGGGGCTGTTCAACCACGCCGAGTACCACCGAGACAGATACGAGCACCGGGGGGGGTGACAGAGGTGCCATGACGTCCGGTACCGAGGGCGTCGAGACCGGCACCATGGGGCGTGATACCGGCGCCGGTGGAGTGGAACTGGGAGGCGTAGAAGGCAGTGGCGGTTTCGTCGGTGATCCCTTGCAGGATCCCGATAGTCTGTTGTCGGAGCGCACCGTCTATTTCGAGTTCGACAAAAGCGAGATCAAGCCCGATGCACGGGAAATCATCGAGGCCCATGCGGAATACCTGAGCAGCCATCCTTCAGTGAGCATCGTGTTGGAGGGCCATGCCGATGAGCGCGGCACGCGCGAATACAATCTCAGTCTGGGCGAGCGCCGCGCCATGGCGGTGCAGCAGATGATGACCCTGATGGGCGTTTCCCGCGATCAGATCGAAGTGGTCAGCTATGGTGAGGAACGGCCCGTGGCCATGGGGCATGACGAGTCGGCTTGGGCGCAGAATCGCCGGGTAGAAATCGTCTACTGATGCGGAAAGCGTCCAGACAGATCTGGATGGGGGTGGCAGCGGTCTGTATGGCGGCTGCCGCCCCCGCGATTATTCAGGCCCAGGAATTTCTGCCGCCGGTCATCGACCGTTCCGCGGGCGCGGATCAAGCAAGCCCGGCCCCGTCCAGACCGGCTCAGCAATCGGGCACAACGCCCCAGTCGCTGGAAGCGCGGGTCAATAAGCTGGAACGCTTGCTGGATAACGAGGCGCTGGTGGATATGTTGATGCGCCTGGATAACCTGCAGTCCGAAAGTCAGAATCTGCGCGGCGAAATCGAAACCCTCGGTCACGCGCTGGACGGGATCAAGCAACGCCAGCGCGATCTTTATCTGGATATCGATCGGCGCCTGCGCGATATCGAGGTGTCACTCAACCAGCTCAAGAGTTCCGCGCCGGCGTCGTCTTCCGCCGCGCCGGCGGCCTCCGGCGGCAGCGCCATCGCCGCGCCATCCGTGACTATGCCGGGTGCGGCCGTGCCCGGCAGCCCCGCGTCCGCTGATCCCGCGGCGGAGCGTGATGCCTATCAAAAGGCCTTCAATCTGCTTAAGGAAGGGCAGTACGACAAGGCCATTGCGGCCTTCCAGGCATTTCTGAGCAGTTATCCCAAGGGCGATTACACCGACAACGCCCAATACTGGTTGGGCGAGGCCAATTATGTCACGCGCCGTTTCGACAGCGCCAAGCAGGAATTCCTCAAGGTGCTGAATCAGCATCCCGACAGCAGCAAGGTCTCCGACGCCATGCTCAAGCTGGGCTATACCTACTATGAGCTGGGCGACTGGGATGCCGCGCGCCAGACCCTCGAGGACGTCGGCGAGCGTTTTCCGAATACGACGGTTAGCCGTTTGGCCGAAAACCGTTTACAGAAGATGCGTCTCGAAGGTCGATAAGCGGGTTTTTCAACGGTGGTGACAATCGAAACCCGCTCCGCACAGCAGACCCGGCTGCGCATTACCGAAATATTTTATTCCCTCCAGGGTGAGGCGCGCAGCGTCGGTTTTCCTACCGTCTTTATCCGTCTCACCGGCTGTCCACTGCGTTGCGGTTATTGCGATACCAGCTATGCCTTTCAGGGCGGTGAATGGTGGCTGATCGATGACATCCTCGACGAGGTCACCAAATACGCTGCCCGCCATGTCTGCGTGACCGGCGGCGAACCCCTGGCCCAGAGCGCTTGTCTGGAGTTGTTGCAGATATTGTGTGACAAGGGCTTTCAGGTCTCTTTGGAGACCAGCGGCGCACTCGATGTCAGTCAGGTGGACCCGCGCGTGTCCAAGGTAATGGATTTGAAAACGCCAGCGTCGGGCGAACAAGGCCGCAACCGTCTCGAAAACCTGGAATACATGAGTGCCCACGACCAGCTCAAGTTCGTCATCTGCGATCGCAATGATTACTTGTGGGCCAAGGAGATGATTATCCGCTCTGAGCTGGCCGAGCGCGGTGAAATCCTGATGTCACCTGGTTACGGCGTCCAGGATGCGACGGAACTGGCCGATTGGATTTTGCAGGATCGCTTGCCGGTGCGCTTCCAAGTGCAGTTGCACAAGATTCTATGGGGCGATGAGCCAGGCCGGTAAAGCCTTGGTGCTGGTCTCCGGCGGTCTGGATTCGGCCACCTGCTTGGCCATGGCCAAGCACCAAGGCTATGAGTGCTATGCGCTTAGTTTCGACTACGGTCAGCGTCACCGCGCCGAATTGGCCGCCGCTGTCCCCACGGCTTCTTCTGAAGGTATTCCGGTGACCTACGTGCCGGCACGCAATACCGTATTTCTGTCCCTGGCTCTGGCATGGGCCGAGGTGTTGCGCGCCTATGATATTTTTATCGGTGTGAACGCAGTGGACTATTCCGGTTATCCCGACTGCCGACCGGAATTCATCCGCGCCTTTGAGACCATGGCCAATCTGGCCACCAAGGCCGGGGTAGAAGGCGGACGTTTTCACGTCCATACACCGCTGATCGATTTGAGCAAGGCCGAGATTATCCAGCAAGGCACGCAGTTGGGTGTGGATTACAGCCTCACCGTTTCCTGTTATGCGGCGGATGAGACGGGAAGCGCCTGTGGCGAATGCGATTCCTGTCGCTTGCGCGCGGCGGGGTTTGCCGCGGCGGCCATTCCTGACCCGACCCAATACCGTTAACTAATTCGAGTTGAGGGCTGGCCTTAACAGCATGATTAGGCTAGAATAGCGCCCTCTTTTCGGGCCGTTAGCTCAGTTGGTAGAGCAGCGGACTTTTAATCCGTTGGTCCTGCGTTCGAGTCGCAGACGGCCCACCATCTATCAAAAAAGCCGGGTTCGTCCCGGCTTTTTAATCGCGGGTATTAAAGCGCGCTTCAGTGTTGGTGGCGGAAATCACCGATGTCCGAATCCGCGCCTGCGGGCGCCGTATCCTGCACCCTGGCTTGAAGCATCAATTCTTGCCCGTTATCAAATTCGAATCGCAGATGGGCGGTGTCGCCCTTTAGCAGCGGGCGATGCGGATCCATCAGCATCAGATGGAAGCCGCCCGGTTCGAAAATCATTTCCTGTTTCCCCGCGATGAGCAGAGGCTCCATTTTTTCCATGTGTATGATGTTGTCCTGCATCACGGAACGATGCACTTCCACGCGTTCAAACTGACGGCTGCTGACGCCGATAAGCTTAACTGTGTCATCGGAGTGATTGATAAGGCGCAGATAAGCGGCCATGACCGCGACATTGGGCGGGGCGCTGCGTATCCAGGGATCCTTGATCTCGATCGCTGCGTCGCCTGCGGCGATGGCCGGGCCAATGAGCAAGGAGAGCGATAGGCCGAGCAACAATTTATTTAGCATGGTCAATGTCCGTAGTAGTCAATCAGTCTGGTAGTCGCATCGACCACCTTGTCGACCGGATGGGGCGGCAGGATGTGGGCGCGCAAACGTGCCTTAGGGTCGATCACGAGGATGGCGGCATAGTGGTTGACCAGATAGTCGCCCGATTCTACATCACCCTCGTAGTCATAGATTACTCCAAGTGTTTCGCTGAGGCGGTCAATTTCGTCTTTGGTGCCGCTTAGACCGATAAAGTCCGGGTTGAAAAAGGCCAGGTATTCTTTGACCTTTTCGGGCGTGTCGCGGCGGGGATCGAGCGTAGTAAAGACGTAATTAATAGCCTGTGGCAGGCGTTCTTCCGCTTGTTTCAGGGTCCTCAAAGTGGTCGGGCAGACATCGGGACAGTTGGTGAAGCCAAAAAACATCAGTGTCCATTGACCTTCCAGATCGCTGGTCCGAAATGCGTCGCCGTTCTGATCCTGCAGTGTCACCGAGGCTAGAGGCACGGGCGGCGAGATCACCGAAACACCTGTACTGTTGTCGAACTCCAGCGGTGCCGGTTCCCGTGTTTCTAGCAGGTAAACCAATCCTATGGCCAGGGCCAAAAGGGCCAAGCTTATAAAGGGGATTTTGTATCGTGCCAGCATGGTAGGGAAGTTTAGCATGACGTTGAAGACTCCCGAATATTCGCGACCGCAGTTCGGCCTGGGTTTTTGCGCGTGAATTATACCGGATGAAGTTAAAAAAATTTCGATTTTGTGCCGTAATAATAGTGATTTTTTTAATAATGGGTGGTAAAAGGGTAATGCGAAGGGGGTTTGTTTTAGTGTGGGTGACGATGGGAAAAACGAATCTTTTTTAAATAGGACACCGGAGTGGTATTCACTTGCTAACCTCGACAACCAAAAGGGGCTAACGACACTATGAAAAAGTCAGTAAAAAAGAAAGCTGCTACCAAGAAGAAGGTGGCGACCAAAAAAGCAGTCACCAAGAAGAAGTCAGTCAAAAAGGCTGCAGCCGCACCGGCCGCCAAGCCGATTCCTCGCGCCAAGAAGGCGTATACCAAAACCGAGCTGTTGAGCACGATCTCCGATCGCACCGGTGTGGCCAAGAAGGATGTTGGCGCCGTGCTTGACGGCTTGGGTGAGGTGATCGAGGCGCACGTTAAGAAAGGTGCGGTAGGTCAGTTCAACCTGCCCGGCCTGCTCAAGGTCAAGACCATTCGCAAGAAGGCGACCAAGGCACGCAAGGGTATCAATCCCTTTACCGGCGAAGAAACTGTATTCAAGGCCAAACCGGCCCGTACCGTGGTCAAGGTTCTGCCTTTGAAGAAACTGAAAGAAATGGTTGAGTAGTTTTTTAACTCACTGTTTTTAATAGTAAAGCCCGGCTTCGTGCCGGGCTTTTTTTTTGTCGCATTGCCGGAATGGCCCGTTTAATTAGGAGGGTGGGGCAGTGGGAAGAATCAGGGACATGCGTTGTTTCAGCGGCGTCACCGGGCGTTGCATGCGTTCGTCGTAGATGGCGCTATAGGCCAGCACGCGTTTCAGATAATCGCGCGTCTCTCTGAACGGCACGTTTTCTATCCAGCGATCGGGCGCGAGTTCCGCGTCGCTGGGCAGCCAGCTCTTGACCCGCTGACTGCCGGCATTGTAGGCGGCGGTGGCGAGTACGGTGTTGTCGTCGAAGCGGTTCATCACCTTGCGTAGATAGCTGATGCCGAAACGGATGTTGAGGTCGACGTCCAGCAGTTGGGACTTGTTTTTCAGGCGGGTATTGAGATCGCGTGCGATCAGACGGCCGGTGCTGGGCATGATCTGCATCAGCCCCATGGCGCCCGCCGGCGAGCGGGCATCGGAGGCGAAGGCGCTTTCCTGGCGAATCACGGCATAGGCCCAAGCCGGATCGATCTGCTGCTTGTTGGCGTTTTTGTGGATGTTGTCGCGATGCGCCAGGGGAAAGCGGATCTCCAGATCATCCCAATAGCGTGCCTGGCCCAGGCTGTGGATGGCGCGGTCATGCCAGCCCCAGTCATGGGTGATCTTGGCGACTTTCTGAATCTCGCGCGTGTTCATTTCCTGGATGGCGGAATACCACTCACGCCGGGCGTTAAGGGTGTCGCCCATGAGATAAAACTCGCGCATGCGCACAATACTGGGCAGACGCTCGGTTTCGGCCAGTTCGGCGGCGCTGAAATGTAGCGGCTGGTTGCCGAAATCATAGGGCGCATCGATGCGGTCGGCGGCCAGAAAGCCGTAATAGTCGCGCGCCTTGGCCACGGCAGCGTAGATGATCTGTGCCCGGTTGGGCTTGCCGGTCTGCTCATAGGCGCGCGCCAGCCAGTAGCGCCAGCGCAGCGACTGTTGTTCTTCGGCGGGCAATTGGTCGAACCAGAAGATGACGTTTTCCCAGTCGTCCTGGTTGATGGCGGTGAGGATGCGCCATTCACGAATGTCTTCATTCTCGACGTTGACACTGCCGAGCCAATGCATGGCCTCGGGGGCGTGGGCGCGGGCCAGGGAGAGGGCGATATAGGTCTCGGTGGCATTGAACTCCGCCTCGCTGAAGGCGAATTCCATCACCAGCTTGTCCCAGGTTTCGGCCGCCTGGGTGGGATTGCGGCGCGCCATACGTCGTACGCCGTGGGCCAGGACGGTTCTGGCCAGCGCGCTGTCTTGCCGTAGCCGCGGATGCTCAACCAGCCGTTCCGGATGGCGGTGAATTTCGCGCCACAGGGCCGCCCATTCGCGCTGTTGCGGCTCGAGAAAGCGTTCCAGATAGCGGGCTAGATACGTTTGGCCGTTATCCATGGCCAGCTGCAGTCGTTGCCAGGCCAGCTCGGGGGTCAGGCGGCCGGCGTCGCGCCACACCGAGAACAGCGGATCACAGGCGCGCGGTTGCGAGCGACCCACCAGCCAAAGTTTCTCCATATCCTCGAGCGCAGCGGCCTTATCACCGCTCTTGTAGAGCGCGCGGCGGTGATAACACTGCATTTCGGCGTCATCGCGCCCGTCGTAGTAGCGCAGAAACAATTGCCAGCGCCCCTGCTGCGCCAATTTCTCCAGCCAGTGGCGTTGCAGGCGGTCGGCCAGGTAGAGCTCGTCATAGCGTTGCAGAAAGCGATCGATCTCGGCGGTCGCGACCGTGCTTAAATGACGGTTGAGGTTCCAGTACTCCAGGTAAGGATACAGGGGGTAATCCTGCAGCTCGCGCGCCAGCTCGTTGTACCTGTGCTGTTGGCCGCGCCGCAGGGCGTTGCGGGCGGCGATAAAGTCGGCCCGTTGCTGCAGCAGTTGTGGCTCTGTCGTGCGGCTTGATAAGGTAAGCGCGACGGTGTTGCCGCCGGCGCCGTATGCCGGTAGCCACAGGCAGCCGAGAAAGCTCAATGCGATGATGGGAAGAAAATGCTTCATACTTATAAGGCATTCTTCGGCCTGCCTCACACTTTCTTGACTCGCCCGCGACGCGTTGTATTGCAAGCCCACGAGGTGTCGGACCCACATGAGTGTTTCACACAAGTCTAGGCAAACTCAACCGCCAAAAACAGATTTGCGACTGGCGCTAAGCGCCTGCCTCACCGGTCAGCGGGTGCGCTATGACGGCGCTGATAAGTTCAACCCCTTTGCGGTGCATATACTGGCTCAATGGCTGGAGCTGATTCCCATTTGTCCGGAGGTGGAAATCGGCATGGGCGTGCCGCGTCCGCCGATCGAATTGGTGGAGACGAACGGTCGTTTGCGGGCTGTCGGGGTCGCCGATGCGCGACTGGATGTGACGCGTGATTTGACCCGCTTCGCTGGCGTAACGGTGCATCAATTGGCCGACATTGATGGCTATATCTTCAAGGCGCGCTCGCCCAGTTGCGCTGTGTCCAGCACGCCGGTAAAGCGGTCGGGCGCTCGCCGAGCCAAGGGCGCCGGTCTGTTCGCCGCCTGCATTATGCGGGCCTTGCCGTTGCTGCCGGTGGTGGAAGAAACCGCCCTGGTGTCATCCGAGCAGCAGGTCAATTTTATCCAGCGCGTCGAGGCCTATCGCCGTTGGCGCCGCTTTGCCGCCCAGCCACCCAGTGTGGCGCAGCTTAAGGCGTTCCACCGCCGCGAGCGCCTCAGCCTGCTGGCCCATGGCGCCCGTGGGCTGAGGCGCATGGATGCCTGGCTGGCAAACCTGGCGGGGGCCAGGCTGGGCCAACGCGATCTGCACGTCTATGGCGTATGGTATGCACGCCAATTCACCTACCAGGCCACCCGGCGTCGCCATGTCATCGTGCTGCGCCGAGTCGTGTCGCACTGCCGGTCTTACCTGAACCGACCGGCCTATCTCACCCTGAAACAAATGGTCGACGCCTATGCCCGGGGTGAACAGCCGCTGGCCGAACTGTTAAGCGAATCGCGGCCGCTGTGGATCGACGGGCCGTTGGCCGAACAGAGTTATCTGCTGCCCAGCTTGGCGTTCAGATTAGATCCCCGTTGACCGGGAAATGAACCCACAGGCCCCAATACGACAAAACCGCCTTTCTTGACCTGAGCCTCGTCCTTTGTCCCGTGTTCGATGGCGTTTGAGTGAGTCCGAGGCGAACCCGGGGGATTCTCCCGTGCTGGATACACACTTTCCAGTAAACTGTAAACTTCGATTTTTGTGCCCTGAAATGGAGCAACGCGTGTCTGCATTACTGGAAAACATCGCCGCCGGTTGCACCGTGTTAACGGTCAACAGCCGTTTGGCGCTGCACCTGCACACGTCTTATGAAGACCGGCAGCGCCAACAGCGCAAGCACAGTTGGACCACACCGACGATCTTGCCATGGAACGCCTGGCTGCAGCGCTTGTGGCAGGAGGCCCAATTTGAGCACGCCGGCCGCTCGCTCGATTTGTTGACAGCGGAACAGGCGCTGGCGGTGTGGGAGGCGGTGATCCATTCCTCGGTTCACGGCGAGTCCTTGCTCAACACCCATGCCGCCGCGCGTTCCGCCATGCAGGCCTGGCGCCTGCTCAGGCAATGGAATCAACCCGTCGCCGTGCTCGGCGCTGAGACCCAAGCGGACAGCGTTGCCTTTCATGCCTGGGCCAGGGAGTATCAACGGCGTTGTGAACAACATCACTGGCTGGATCAAGAGGTGCTGCCCGATTGGCTGATTAACGCCCTTGATGAGGGGCGGCTGAACCTCAACGGCCATTTCCTGCTGGCCGGTTTCGACGAACTGACACCGCAGCATCAAAGCCTGATCGCCGCATTGCAGCGCCAGGGGGCGGTCATCGAGCAGTCCGAATTGGAACAGCCCCCGGCGCAGGTGTCTTTGCAATCCTGCGCCGACAGTCAGGCCGAGATCCGGCAGGTGGCGCTGTGGCTGCGCCAGCTGTTGCAGCGCGATGCCGCGCCGCCCATCGGCGTGGTGGTGCCCGACCTGGCCGCCATGCGCGCCGACATCGAACGTATCTTCGACCAGGTGTTGCTGCCTGGCGCCGTGCTGGATCTGGAGCGGCGCCCGCTGCGTCCCTACAACATCTCCCTCGGCCGCGCCATGGTGCAGCTGCCCATGATCCACACTGCGCTGACCCTGCTGGCGGTATTGCGCGCGCCGGCGCCGCTGGCCGAGTGGGGCCGCCTGCTGCTGTCCCCCTGGATTGGCGGCGCCGATCGGGAGCTGGCCGTGCGCGCCCAATTGGATGCACTGCTGCGCCGCCGCGGCGAGGCGCGCCTGACTCTGAACCAGGTGCTGCGCCACAGTGACAATGCCGGTTGCGATCGCCTCAGCCGGCTGCTGCAGGGCCTGCGGCAGAGTCTCAGCGAACTGCCGCGGCGCCAGGCCCCGGACGCATGGGCACGCAGTTTTCAACATTTGCTGCAACAGGCCGGCTGGCCCGGCGAGCGCAGTCTGGACAGCGACGCCTACCAGACCCTGCAGGCCTGGCACAAGCTGCTGGCTCGTTTCGCCGGGCTGAGTCAGGTGACCGCCAATCTCACCTACAGTGAGGCATTGAAACAACTGCGCCAGCAGGCCGGCAGCGTGCTGTTTCAGGCGCAGAGCAGGAATGAGCCCATCCAGGTGCTGGGTGTGCTGGAGGCGGCCGGGGTGCAGTTCAGCCACTGTTGGGTGATGGGGCTGCACGACGGCGTCTGGCCGTCGGCGCCGACGCCTCATCCTTTCCTGCCGATCGCCCTGCAACGGCGCCTGAATATGCCCCACGCCTCCGCCGAACGTGAACTGGCCTATGCCGAGCAGCTGGGCCGGCGCCTGTTCGCCGCCGCACCCGAGGTGATCGTCAGTTATCCACGCCGCGACGGGGATGCCGATCTGCGTCCCAGCCCCATGATCGCCGACGCCGCGCCTGTGGCGCAGGCGTCTTGGTTGGAAAATGCGCCGCCCCCCTATCGCGATCAGCTGTTTGAATCGCGTCAGCTGGAAAGCTATTGCGACTGGCAAGCGCCGGCGTTGCCCATGGGCATCGAGGTGCGCGGCGGCACCGCCCTCTTCAAGGACCAGGCCGCCTGTCCCTTTCGCGCCTTCGGGCGTCATCGGCTCAAGGCCGAAGGCCTGCAGACGGCGCAGGTGGGCCTGGACGCCGCCGCCCGCGGCAACCTGGCGCACCGGGTGATGGAGCTGCTATGGCGCGAACTCAAGGATCAGCAGACGCTGCTGCGCCAGGATGACCCGGCGCTGCAACAGCGGGTGGAAAACATAGTCGCGCAGGTGATCGACGCAGAGGCGCAGCAGTTTCCGCAACAGTTCAGCGCACGTTTCGCCGCGTTGGAAAAGCTGCGCCTGATCAAATTGGCGCGGGCCTGGCTGGAATTGGAGACACAACGGTCGCCGTTCGAAGTTGTCGCCGTGGAGCAGGCGCGTCAGGTCGTTGTTGCCGGTTTGAACATGAGCATCAAGGCCGACCGCATTGACCGGCTGACCACCGGCGGCGAGCTGATCATCGACTATAAGACCGGGCGCAGCAGCCCCAACGACTGGTTCGGCGAGCGGCCCAACGAACCCCAGCTGCCCCTGTATGCCGTCACCAGCGAGCGCCAGGTGACGGCGCTGGCCTTCGCCACCCTGCGCCCCGGCGAGCTGGCCTTGAAGGGGGTGAGCCGCGACACGGGCGTCGCCAAGGACATCAAGCCCGGCGCGGTGGACTGGTCTGTACAGCAGGGCCTGTGGCGCGACGAATTGAATCGCCTGGGCGACAACTTCCGCCGTGGCCGCGCCGAAGTCGATCCCAAGGATGCCTATACCCACAACAGCCGCGCCTGCAGCTATTGCGACCTGGGACCGCTGTGCCGCATCAACGAACTGGCCGCCAGCGAACTGGATGAGATCGGTATGGGAGATGAGGATGAGTAACACGATCGTCGATATGGAACAACGTCAGCGGGCCCTCGATCCCAGCCGCTCATTCATCGTTCAGGCCCCCGCCGGTTCCGGCAAGACCGGTCTCATCACTCAACGCTTTCTGGTGCTGCTGGCGCGGGTGGCGCAGCCGGAGGAGATTGTTGCCATTACCTTCACGCGCAAGGCCGCCGCCGAGATGCGCGAGCGTTTGCTCGACGCCCTGCGGCTGGCGACCCGACCGCTGGCGGACAACGCGGATGATTATCTCAAACAGACCCGGGAACTGGCCCGCGCCGCCCTGGCGCGCGACGCGCAACAGGGTTGGCGGTTGTTGCACAATCCCGCGCGGCTGCGCATCCAGACTATCGACTCGCTGTGCGCCTCGCTCACACGTCAGCTGCCGGTGCTCTCCAGATTCGGGGCCCAGCCGGCCATCAGTGACGATCCCGACGCCCTGTATCTGGAGGCCGCGCGCACCACCCTGGCCGATCTGGAACAGGGCCAGGACTGGTCGCCGGCCATCGAGCAGTTGCTGGCCCACCTGGACAACAATCTCGGCCTGGCCGAACAGATGCTGGTGAGCATGCTGGCGCGGCGCGATCAGTGGTTGCGCCATCTGGTCAAGGTGCGCGAGCCGCAGTGGCGCGAGGCCTTGGAGCGGGCCTTGGCCAACACCGTCGTCGAGCTGCTGCATCAGGCGCGGGACGCCTTTCCCGTGATGCAGATTTCCAGCCTGATGGAACTGGTGGACTTCGCCTCACAGCGGGTCGCCGACGATCATCCGCTGGCCGCCTGTCGCGGCCTGACCGATCTGCCGCACGCGCATGCCGATGCCCTGCCGCAGTGGCTGGGCGTGTGTGAGTTGTTGCTGGCCAAGCAGGGCGGCTGGCGCAAACGGCTCGACGCCAAACTCGGTTTTCCCGCCCCCAGCGGCACCAAGGACAAGGCGGAGAAGGCCTTATTCAAACAAAGGAAGGAAGACGCCCAGGCATTGATCGGTCTGCTGGACCAAGTGCCCGGCCTGCAACAGCAGTTGCACGATGTGCGTTCCCTGCCGTCACCGCGCTACAGCGACGCGCAGTGGCAGATTGTCGAGGCCATGTGTGAACTGTTGCTGGTGGCGGTGGCCCATCTGCGCGTCGTCTTCGGCAGTCGCGGCCAGGTCGATTTCAGTGAGATGGCGCAATCGGCCCTGACCGCCCTGGGCGAGGAGGAGGCCCCCAGCGATCTGGCCCTGGCCCTGGACTATCGTATCCAACATCTGTTGGTCGATGAATTTCAAGACACCTCCTTCGGTCAGTTCGAATTGCTGCAACGGCTCACCGCCGGCTGGCAGCCGGACGACGGCCGCAGCCTGTTTCTGGTGGGCGATCCCATGCAGTCCATTTACCGTTTTCGCGAGGCGGAGGTGGGGCTGTATCTGCGCGCGCGGCGTGCGGGCATCGGCGACGTGGCGCTGACACCGCTCACTCTGAGCGTGAACTTTCGCTCCCAGGCGGGCGTGGTGGACTGGGTCAATCGAACCTTTGCCGATGTATTTCCGCCGAGTGAGGATGTCACCGTCGGTGCGGTGGCGTATTCCCGTTCGGTGGCCTTTCACGGCCACGACGGCGAGGCGGTGCAGATTCACCCCTGGCTGGCGCAGGACGCCGCGGCGGAGGCCGACCGGGTCGTCGATTTGATTTGCCGGGCGCAGCGTGAAAATCCGCGCGGCTCCATCGCCGTGCTGGTGCGTGCCCGCAGTCATCTGGCCGAGATCGTCGCCGCCATGAAACGGGAAGGCCTGCGCTACCGCGCCATCGAGATCGAACAGCTCGGCCACCGGCCGGTGGTGCAGGATCTTTACGCCCTGACCCGCGCCCTGTTACATCCCGCCGATCGCCTCGCCTGGCTGGCGCTGCTGCGCGCACCCTGGTGTGGGCTGGAGCTGGCCGACCTCACCCGGCTTGCCGACGCCGATGCCAGCGCGGTGATCTGGCGCCAGTTGCAGGACGATGCGCTGATCGCGCAGTTGTCGGCGCCTGGCCGGCAGCGACTGACGCGCCTGCGCAGCGTGTTGGTCAAGGCCATGGCCGCGCGTTTTCGCCACGGCCTGCGCCATTGGGTCGAATCGGTCTGGCTGCAGCTGGGCGGACCGGCCTGTGTGGAGAACAGCACCGATCTGGAAGATGCCGAGGTGTTTCTGAACCTGTTGCAGACGCTGGACAGCGCCGGCGGCCTGGATGAGGTGCAGCTGCTGGACGAGCGTCTGGCTAAGCTGTTCGCTCGGCCCGATATCGAGGCTGATGACGGCCTGCAACTGATGACCATCCACAAGTCGAAGGGGCTGGAATTCGACACGGTGATCCTGCCCGGTCTGGGACGCAAGGCGCCGCCCGATGAAAGCCCATTGTTGATGTGGTTGGAGCGCTGGTCCAGCGGCGCCCGGGGTGAATTGTTATTGGCGCCGCTGCGCGCCACCGGTGAGGTCCATGATGCCATTTACAACTACCTGAAGAGTGTCGACAAGCGCAAGGCCGAATTCGAGACCGGCCGCGTGTTGTATGTGGCCGCGACCCGGGCACGACGGCGCCTGCACGTGCTGGGACATACCACCGCCAATGAACAAGACCTGCGACCGCCCCAGTCCGGTTCCCTGCTCAAGCTGCTGTGGCCCACGCTGGAAGAAGAATTTGTGCAGGCACACGACAGCGTCCGGCCGACAACGGCCGAGGTAACGGCGCGCGAGGACGGCTTTGCCGCACTGGCAAGCCTTAAACGCAGCCGAGCTGAATGGCAGCCGCCGACGCCGACCAGCTCATGGGAGCTGGGGGCGGAGGCGACACTCCTCGAACAGGAAACCGAACTGGAATTCAGCTGGGCCGGCGAAACCGCGCGCCACGTGGGCACGGTGGTGCACGAATTGTTGCAACGCATCGCGCAACAGGGGCTGCAGCACTGGGACGAACAACGCATCACCGCCTTGCGCCCGTATTACCGTGCCGCCCTGTTGCGACTCGGGGTGATGGCCGATGCCGTGGAGGACGCCGCCGCCCAGGTCGAGCAAAGTCTGCGGCTGACCCTGCGGGATGAACGGGGACGCTGGATACTGGCCTCGGGTCACCAGGACAGCGCCTGTGAACTGGCGCTCAGCGGGATGTTAGGTGGGCGCGTGGTGCGGGTCGTCATCGATCGCAGCTTTGTCGACGAACACGGTACGCGCTGGATTATCGACTACAAGACCGGCGCCCATGAAGGCGGTGATTCCACAGCGTTTCTCGACAGCGAGCAGGCGCGCTATCAACATCAATTGTCACGCTACGCGGCATTGATGCAGCTGCGCGATCCGCGCCCCATACGTGTGGGGCTTTACTTCCCGCGGTTGCAGGCCTGGCGCGCCTGGGAGGCGGAAGGCTAGCGTGATGGATGGCGTCAAACTCATCCATGTCGGCAGCGCCGTGGTGTCCATCCTGGGATTCATCCTGCGCGGCATACTCATGATGCGTGAGTCCGCGCTGCTGCGCACGCGTTGGGTCAGGACACTGCCCCATGTCGTCGATGCCACCTTGTTGTTCAGCGCGATCTGGCTGGCCGTACAGTACGGCTTCAATCCGGCCAACAGCCCCTGGCTGGCGGCCAAGATCGTCGGCCTGCTGGTGTACATAGGCCTGGGCCTGGTGGCATTGCGCCTGGGCAAGACGCGTAATATCCGCATCACCGCCTGGTGGCTTGCCCTGCTGGTATTTGCCTATATCGTCGTTGTTGCGCTCACCAAATCGCCGTTGCCCCTTTTCTGCGCCTGAGTCGCGCGGGACCGGTGGCGTTCCCGGCGTGGCAACGCCGGACGGTCTTTCCTGGCGTAATTGCACGTGGCGAGACCGAGACTAATCTATAGGGCAGTTTGTACGATAACCGTATAGGCGGATTAATCCATCCGTCGGAGTGACGGCGTCGGCGCGCGTATATGCACAGGCGCGCGGGCCCGGTCCGATGCCTATTGAAGATAGTGTCACTGTCCTCAACGGCTGATTACGGATCCGCGTCTTGCCAAAAAATACTAATAAATTAGTGGTTGGCCGAGCTCAACGGGCCGCGCGCTGCGCTGAACTCGTGCCGCGGCATCGCGCGCGCCGGTTTCATCGCTGAGGTGACGGGTTGGAATTACAGGAAAAGGGCGATATGGATCGTCGTTAGTGTGGGTCAAGGAATATGTCGTCCATTCTCAATAAGGGTTTCCACCCCGGCCGTAGTCCCGTGATGATTGCGATGTGCTACGTGGTATTCGCCGGCCTATGGATTTACGTTTCGTCCTTTTTGCTCCAACTCAGTACCGATGACAGCGTCATCTTAAGCCAGCTCGAGCTAGTCAACGGGGTGTTTTTTGTGGCGCTGTCCGGGGCCTTGCTCTACCTGCTGCTGAAGTACGGGCAAGGACCCGCTGCCAACGCTGATGACCACGTCCAGGCCCCGCCGGGCGACAACCGCCCGAGTACACGCCGATTAGTCGTGATGCTGATGTCCTTGTTATTACTGGTGCCCGTGGTCGGCGTGGGAATCCTTGCCTACCAGGAACCCCGCCTGGAGCGGGACACGCTCAATAATCTTGATGCGATTGCAAAGCTCAAGGCGCTGCAGATCGAGAGTTGGATAAACGAGCGCCAAAGCGACGGCTATACGCTGGCACGGGACCCGAGCTTCGTCGCCCAGGTTGTCCGTCTCGCCCGCGGCGACGACGGCCCTAAGCAAGCGCTGCGCGCACGCCTGAATGCCTTTCGCAATGCCTACGGCTATCGTTCCATTGTGTTGTTAAATGCCCAAGGAGGAGGGCTGCTGACCTCAGGCGAGCCCCATCGGCCGTTGGCCAATCAGCAAGAAATGCTGATGTCGCTGCCGGCCACGGGGTTTCAGGTAATGCCCCTGTTCCGGGATGCCGAGGGCACGCTACATTTTGATTTGCTCGTCGGTCTGGGTCCTGACGGCGCTTCTGAAACTCGGCCGGGTTATATCCTCATCCACATCGAGCCGGAGCAGTTCCTGCTCCCCTACATGACACGCTGGCCCGACAGCAGTCCCAGTGGCGAAACCCTGCTGGTGCGCGACGACGGTGACAGCGTCATGTTTCTTAATCAACCGAAGTTCAGTCAAGCGAATCCCCTAGATCTGCAGTTTTCCACGCGTGACCCGCATCTGGCGGCGGCGTTCGCCGTGCGCAGCGGCGGGTCCGGGGTATTCCAGGGCAAGGATTATCGCGGCGTGCCGGTACTGGCGGCGTTTCATGCGGTGAACGGTACCCGTTGGCAGATTATCGCGAAACTGGACAGGGCCGAGGTGCTGGAACCGCTTTATATCCTGGTACGCTGGATAAGCCTGATTAGTCTGTTGGCGGTAAGCGTCATTTCAATCAGTTTGATTATACTCTGGCGGCAGCAGCAGCGCGTGTACGGGCTCGCGCTGCAGGCGGAAAAGACGAAGACCGATCGCGCCTTGCGCCATTTTTATGAACTGCCGTTTATCGGTATGGCGATCACCTCGCCCACCACCCGGCGTTGGCTCCTGTTCAATGATTGTTTGTGCGAAATTCTCGGTTATGAATTCGATGAACTCGCTCAAATGACGTGGGACGACGTCACCCACCCCGACGATTTGAAGCAAAATTTCGCCGCATTTGACCGTGTCGTGCGCGCCGAGTCGGACGGTTATACCCTAGACAAACGCTTTGTCCGCAAAGATGGCGCCATCGTGTTCGCCACGGTCGACGTAAAGTGCGTGCGCAAACCCGACGGTACGGCCGACTATCTGGTGTCCACGGTGCGTGATATTACTGGCACAAAGCTGGCCGAGCAGGCGCTGAAGGCGAGCGAGGCGCGCCTCAGGACACTTCTGAATACCATCCCGGATCTGATTTGGCTAAAGGATACGGCGGGCGTTTATCTGTTCTGCAATCCTGTGTTTGAGCGTGTCTTCGGCGCCGATGAGGATGAAATAGTCGGAAAGACGGATTACGACTTCGTCGATAAAGACTTGGCGGATTTCTTCCAAGAAAATGACCGTAAGGTCATTCTAGACCAGCAGCCCACCATCGCCGAGGAGTCGTTAAGCTTCCGGCGGACCGGCTATCATTGTGTGTTCGAAACCATCAAGACACCGGTGTTCGATCCACAAGGCAGATTGGTCGGGGTGCTGGGTATTGCCCGGGATATCACCGATCGTAAGCAGGCCCAACAACGTCTATCCTTGATTATCGAGGGCTCCAATGACGCCCCTTGGGATTGGGACCTGGTGCAAGATGAGTTGTACTACTCGCCGCAGTTCTGGCGCATGTTTGGCTATGAGATCGATGAATTGTCCGCTGATTCCGGTTTGTGGCGACGTCTCGCCCATGCGGACGACATTCATGCCGTGGAAGAGGCCATCGAGCGCTTGACCAGCGGTGTTCAGGATCGGGAGTCGGTCGAATGCCGCTTCCGCCATAAAGACGGTCACTATGTGCCCACGCTGATTCGAGGCATCGCGACATGTGATGAAACCGGAAAAACCGTGAGGCTGACAGGAACGCTCATGGATCTCAGCGAACGTAAATCCATTGAAGCGGAGATGCATTTGGCCGCGCAGGTGTTCGAGCAAAGCCGTGAGGGCATCATGATCACCGATGCCGATCGGACTATCGTCATGGTAAACAAGGCGTTTACCGAAATCACCGGCTATGAAGCGGCGGAAGCCCTGGGCAAGACGCCACGCTTGGTGTCGTCGGATCGGCACGACGCCGCGTTTTTTCAGGCCATAGATGAAACCTTGGCTCGGGACGGCTACTGGCAGGGCGAAATCTGGAACAAGCGCAAAGACGACAGCGTCTATCCCGAGTGGTTGAGTATCACCCAAGCGGTTGATGCCGGCGGCAAATTGACCGGCTACATCGGTGTCTTCGAGGACATCACCCAGCGCAAGCAGTACGAAGAGCATATCCGTTGGTTGGCGCATTATGACCCCCTGACCAGGCTGCCTAATCGGGCATTGCTCCTCGATAGGGCCAGGCATGCCATTACTTTGTCTGAGCGCCAAAATAAAAAGGTCTCGGTATTGTTCTGCGACCTTGATCGATTCAAATATGTGAACGATACCTTGGGCCACGGCATGGGCGACAAGTTATTGGCCGAGGTCGCCAACCGCTTGTTGTCGGTGGTGCGTGACGGCGATACGGTCTCGCGCCAGGGCGGCGATGAATTTGTGCTGTTGCTGCCGAATACCGATGCCCACGGGGCCGCCCGGGTGGCGGAGAAGGTGCTCGCAGCCGTCAACCAGGCCTACCAAATCGACGACTACCGCTTGACGGTGTCATTTTCGATCGGTATCGCCGTCTGTCCCGACGACGGCAGGGAGTTTGATGTGTTGGCGAAGTATGCGGACATCGCCATGTATCGCGCCAAACACATGGGGCGTAACGATTATTGCTTTTTTACCTCCGATCTGCAGCAAACCACGGCCCACGCCTTACGCTTGGAGAGCGATATACCGCACGCCATCGAAGCTGGTGAGTTGCAGGTGTATTACCAGCCACAGGTGGCCTTGGACGGTGGCGCCGTCATCGGGGTCGAGGCCCTACTGCGCTGGAAGCATTCTGAATTCGGCATGATTCCGCCGGACGAGTTTATACCGATCGCCGAACGTAGCGGGCAGATACTACAGATTGGCGAGTGGGTGCTGCGCAGCGCGACCCGGCAATTGAAAACCTGGCTGGAAATGGGTTTCGAGCCCATCAAGGTCGCAGTCAATCTTTCGGTGCGCCAGCTGAAGCAGCCCCATATCTATGAGAAAGTGAAGGCGATTCTTGAGGAGACCGATCTGCAACCTGGTTTGTTGGAATTGGAGTTGACTGAAAGCATGCTGATGGAGAATCAGGAGAATGTGATCGAGACCCTCTATAAGCTCAGTGAATTGGGCGTCCAGATCGCCATTGATGATTTCGGCACCGGTTTTTCATCCTTGTCGTATCTGAAACGGCTGCCGGTGGATAATCTCAAAATCGACAAGACGTTTGTCCAGGATATGCTGACAAACCCCGACGATGCGATCATCGCCCGCTCCATTATCACGCTGGGACACAGTCTCGGCTTGACGGTCATTGCCGAAGGGGTGGAAACCGGTGCGCAAGTGGATTTTCTGCGCGACCATAATTGCGATCAGTTGCAGGGTTATGTTTTCAGTCGACCGCTGCCTGTAGACGAAGTGACTCGATTGTTGGCTGGGCCCAAGCGTATGCCGGTGCTGCCCGGCGCCGGTATAGGCCAGACTGCCAAGACCCTGTTGTTAGTGGATGACGAGCCCACTGTGCTGCTCGCGCTTGAACGCGGCCTGCATTCTGAGGGGTATCGCATATTGACCGCCACCAGCGGTGAGCAGGGCCTGGAGGTGTTGGCTGTTAATCAGGTCGGCGTCATCGTCGCTGACCAGCGTATGCCCGGCATGAGCGGCGTCGAATTTTTGAGCAAGGCGAAGGAACTATATCCCGATACGATTCGGGTTGTCTTGAGTGGTTACACGGATGTCGAGTTTATTACCGATGCCATCAACCGCGGCGATATCTACCGATTTTTTACCAAGCCTTGGGAGATCGATGTATTGCGTGCCAATATCAACGAGGCCTTTCGGCGTTATGAGATGCTGATTGAGAATCGGCGTTTGGCACGCGATCTGAAAGAGGCGAATAAGTTGCTGGCGCGACTCTCGGGCGGCGGGGACGGTCGGTCTGATTCTTCCGGTCCTGCGCTGGGCGGGGGAAGTTAGGGGCACCGATGCCGCGCACGTGCTCGCAGTGACAGCGATCGCATCGCTCGGGCCGGCCGTCTCGCCGAGGCGCAGCCACAGGTCTGGATGGCGGTACAAATCCCCTGATTTAGGACTGGTAATGACCTGAGGTTTGAACTATAGTCAAAATACCATAGCAAACTGGTCAACTACTAACGTGTGTCCCGGCGGGCGTCGAGCACGTGAAAGGTCAATTATGAGCGGGTGGAAGTGCTACTGGGTGTCGTATAGGGAGTGTGGCGAGCGATGAGTCAGGGTAATGACAACCCCCGCGCGGCACGACCAGGCGTGTCCTTACAGAAGCTGTTTGCCGCATCAGGGGTCGGCGCTTCCGCCCGCTTATATCCGCAGCAATCCGGTTCCAGTCACCCCAAGGCGAAGACGCACAGCCGTCCATTGCAACAAGAGGACGGGCTGGAGGGGCTGGAACAAATCTATGCATCGGCCCATGTAGGGTTGGCCGTGCTCGATGCCGACCTGCGCTTCAGCCGTGTCAATCAATGGTTGGCGCAGATGCATGGTATTCCGATCGCCGCGCATATCGGGCATGGTCTACGCGAGATTTGCCCGGATCGCGCCGAGCAAAGCGAAGCCCTGCTCTATCGTGTGATCCGTACGGGGGAGCCGGCACTCGAATGCGAGGTTCGCTGCGGCAAGCACATTTTTGTCGAACATTATGTGCCGTTGAGGGACCGCGCTGGCGCTGTCGTCGGTATTAATATAGCCGTCGAAGATGTTTCCCGGCTAAAACAAATCGAAGCTGAATTACGTGATATGCGTTCACGGCTTGAGGCTGAAGTGGAGGAGCGAAACATCGCCCTGCGGCAAAGCGAACTACGCCTTAAACAAGCGGCGGAAGTCGGGCGTATGAAGGCTTTCGAGTGGGATCCGGCGACGGATGAAGTCAAGCACTCGGGCAAAATCGAAGCCATGTCCAGACCGGGGATGACGGTGGCGTCTGAACACGAGACCGGCCAATGGTTTTTTGCCCACATCCACCCCGAGGACCGCGAGCGTTTTCTCGATAATATATACAACCTGACACCGGCGCAGGATGCCTATCATATCGAGTATCGCTTTTTGCCGCCCGGCGGGGGGGTGCGCTGGCTTGAAGAATCCGGGCGGGGCTTTTTTGATGGCCGCGGCAAGCTGATCCGGCTGGTCGGCATGACCGCTGATATCAGTGCTCGCAAGGAGGCCGAACAGGAGGTGCGCAAGCATTCCGAAGCGGCAATCCATACCGGTCGTCTGAACGCCATGGGAGAGTTGACATCGACCCTGGCGCATGAACTCAATCAGCCGCTGATGGCTATCGATCACTTCATTTATGCAGCACAGCGCTTGACAGAAAAGCAAGACTGCGACCGGAATGAGTTAAAGCACTTGCTTGCCGTATCGCGTGAGCAGGTGAAGCGCAGCAGCAAGGTCATTCAACATTTGCGTGAATTCGCGCGCCACGGCAAATTGCGTAAAGAGTCGCTGGCGGTATCCGCACTCGTGGATGGCGCGCTCGGCTTGGTGAACCCCTTGCTAATGGACGAACAGGTTGCCGTACATGCGGGATATGCCGAAGACTTGCCCCTGATTTGCGTTGACCCCCTGCATGTCGAGCAAGTGTTGATCAACCTATTGCGCAACAGTATTGACGCCTTGCGCCAGGTTAACGGCGAGCGCCGACGGATTGATATTCTTGCTTCATTAGTGGATGAAGGTGTCAAGCTGACCGTGCAGGATAACGGGGCCGGTATGGATCAGGCGATGCTCGAAAAGATATTTCAGGCGTTTGAAACGTCTAAGACAGACGGTATGGGGATAGGGCTTGCCATCAGCCGTTCGATCGTGGAAGCCCACGGTGGGCGGATCTGGGCGGAAACGCCACCAACTCGAGGTGCGCTTTTTCACATTGTGCTACCCGGGTCGTAGCTTGGGAAAGGAGGACGCATTATGTTTCAGGTGGTATATGTGATCGATGATGAGGTGGCCATCTGTAGGGCGTTGACAAAAATCCTGGATGACGTGGGCCATGTCGTCGAATGCTTTGCCACGGCGGAAGAGTTTCTGGCGGTATGCGAGCGTAATTTCAGGGGCTGTATAATTACCGATGTCAATATGCCCGGAATGAGCGGCCTGTTGCTGCAAGACGAGCTGAAACGCCGCGGCGTGTCCCTGCCGATCATATTTATGACGGGGTACGGCAGGGTGGAGTCTGCGGTACAGGCCATGAAGAAAGGTGCCGTTGATTTTCTCGAAAAGCCCGTCTCACCGGAGCAACTGATTGAGCGTGTGGAGCAGGCGCTGGCCTATGACCGGCGCCAGCATCAGCTAGCTACGGCGGCCCGCAAACTGAATGAGCGCATCGCCTATCTGACGCCGCGCGAAAAAGAGGTCATCAAGCTGGTCGCCGAGGGGCGCACCAATAAGGAAGCCGCTAAAGCCCTTGGGATCAGTTTTCGCACAGTGGAGAAATACAGGGCCGGCGCCATGGCCAAACTAAAAATAAGCAGCGCCATGGAGCTCAGTGAGGCAGCCAAACTGCTCATCGATTCGGTCACCGAATAGGCGCCGCCTTCCCCCGCGAAGGTGCCTTGTCGTGAGCCCCAATCGCGGAGGGAGCCTACAAGCAACATGGGCAGCCTTTTTAAGGCGATCGTCGCATTCCTGGCCCTAGGTAATGATACCTAAGTAAATCCCTGTCTTTACCACGCATATGGGATTCCCCTACCTTAGCAGCTCACACTTGATTGATCTGAACGCACGAGTTCGGCTCGCGAAAGGGAGTTGCGTATGGCGGTTGATGTTGGCAATAACTGTTCACAAGCACAGATAAAGGACGATGCCGGCGTATCGGATCTCGCGTGGTGCCTGATGGATAGTTTGGCGGCGCCGCTGGTCGCCGTTAACATGGATCAAAAAATATTCTATTTGAACCAGGCGGCGGAGGGCTTTCTCGGAAACACGTTTTCCAGCGCGGTGGGTAAACACTGGGGGGAAGTGATTCGCCTGTTCCATGAAGATCAGCCCGTCGATTCAGTCACGCAGGACGACTCTGTATTGCCCGAAAGTCTACCGAAGCACGGTCTCTGGTATCTCATGCAGCACGATGACGGTCGCATGATTCCGGTCAGGCTGTCGATCGCCTATACACGCCGTTCTCCGGATGTGAATCCCTCGGGAATGAGTATCGTGATACACGAAGTCGGTGCAATTAAGCGTGCCGTCGATCAACTGAATCACCAATCGACCCATGATGGCCTCACCGGTATCGTCAATCGGCGCGAGATCGAGAAGCGTATCGAGCGGTTGCTGAATAAATCTAAACAATCGGGTCAGGCACATGCGCTGCTGTTCCTGGATTTGGACGGCTTCAAGCTGATCAATGACGCCTACGGCCATCAAGCCGGGGATGAGGTGCTGCGTCAAGTGGTCAAGCTATTCAATTCCATAGTGCGCGAGCGCGATACGGTGGCGCGCTACGGCGGGGACGAATTTATGTTGTTGCTGGAACATTGTTCCATGCAGGATGCGGTGGCAGCGGCGCGCATGTTGCGCGCCACGCTGCGCGAGTATGCCTTGAGTTGGCAGGGCCGTGAGATCGAGATCGATGTCAGTATCGGTGTCGTTGCCGTGGATTATCGTTATGGTGACTTGGCGAGCGTAATCACCAAGGCGGATGAGGCCTGCTACCGGGCCAAACGGTCGTGTCGCACCAAGATCTTTACGGTCCCGCCGGCGGGCGATCTCTGATTTGGTATGGGAGATGGGTTGTGGCAGGGCCGCCTTGCCGCAGGGTTGATTGCAAGGATGCATATTGAGGAGTAGGGGAAGTAGCATGGAGAATCGTCAGGGAACGCGTTGTCGTACATTTGCACTGGCTGAAATTAAAAACAGGCAAGGCGAGCGATCCATGGGGTTGATATACAATGTCAGCCGCGATGGAATGTTTGTGGTAAACGGTGCCGGATTTAACGTTGAACGTTATGTCACCATTTCCATGCCCCAAATCACCCTCGAGCAGGAACCGATTCAGGTCTCGGGACTGGTGATACATCGCAACAACGTCGGATTCGGTGTTATGTTCGCCCGGGTCGATCAATCCACACGCGGCCTGATTGCAAAACTGGCCGAGCGGCGTTGTTCGGTTTGATCGACCGACAGGCGCCTAGATGTTCTCTGCCACCTTGGTGACATCGACGTAGACCACCAGGCGCTGGCCCGGCTGGATGTATTTGCCGCGCGCCTTGGGGTTCCACTGTTTCAGGTCGGCCACGCTGACGTTGAAGCGTTGTGAAATGCGCGCCAGCGAGTCACCGCTGCGCACGCGGTAATTGATTTTACGTGTCAGGCTTTCGGCCAGCGGATTCGCGGCCGGTGCGGCCAGACCGTCGGCCTTGCTCCAGATCACCAGCGTTTGTCCCGGCCGCAGGGTATCGCGCGGTGCCATGCCGTTCCAGGCGGCCACTTGGCGCACCGAGACCTTGTGCGCCATAGCGATATCCCACAGGGTGTCGCCGCGCTGTACCGCGTACGTGGACTTGGTGCCGGCGCGGGATTTGTTTTGTGTGCTGTGGCGGCGCTGGGCTTCGCTCAAGGCGTAGCTGTCGAGTGACTGGCTGGCGGCGGGGATGATCAGGTAATTGCCGGCGCGGATGATATTGCCGCGAATCTTGTTGGTGGTCTGGATGGTCTTGACCGTGGTCTTGTATTTGACCGCGATGTGTCCCAGGGTCTCGCCTTCACGAATGCGGTGGCGGACCCATTTGACCCGCTCACGGTGAGGCAATTGCGCCAGTTGCTGGGCGAAGCCGTCGGCCTTGTCCAACGGCAGCAGCAGGCGGTGCGGCCCATCGGGCGGCGTGGCCCAGCGGTTGAAGGCCGGATTGAGCAGATACAGGTCTTCCAGCGTCATGCCGGCCATCTCAGCGGCGATGGCCAGGTCGAGTTGGGAACCGATGTCCAGTTCAGCCAAGTAGGGCTGGTTGGCAATGGGCCTGAGGCTGATGTCGTACTTTTCCGGCGCGGCCACGATGCCGGAGATGGCCAGCAGTTTGGGCACGTAGCCCTCGGTCTCGCGCGGCAGTTGCAGATCCCAAAAGGTGGTGCCTTTGCCGCGGCGTTGGTTGTTGCGCACGGCGCGGGAGACCGTGCCTTCGCCGGAGTTGTAGGCGGCCAGGGCCAGCAGCCAGTCGCCGTCGAAGCGCTTGTGCAGGGCCTCCAGATAGTCCAGGGCGGCGTCGGTGGCGGCGGCGACATCGCGGCGGCCGTCATACCACCAATCGATCTTAAGGCCGTAGCGGCGCGCGGTGCCGGGGATGAACTGCCACAGCCCGGCGGCGCGGCCGTGAGAGTAGGCGAAGGGTTGGAAGGCGCTTTCCACCACCGGCAGGAGGGCCAGCTCCAGCGGCATGCCGCGCGCCGCCACCTGTTCGACGATGTGGTGAAAATAGGGCTCGGCGCGGTCAAAGGTGCGATTTAGGTAACTTTGGTGCCGGGCATACCAGTCGCGGTGGGCGTTGACACCGCGGTGGTCGTGGTCGGGTAGGGCGAAGCCGCTGCGCAGGCGCTGCCAGATGTCATCCGGGGCAACGGCGACGGGGGCTTCCGCCATGGGTTCCATATCGTCATTGTCCGCCGTCTGTTGCGGCTGCGCCTGGCCTGCGTCGACCCCGAGTTGGGGGAAATCGGCATCCGTCTCGGGCAGCACCGCCACCGTATCTTCCAGGGGTTCGTCCTGACTGGCGGCCGCCAGCGATTCCTCCAGCAGCGCCAATTCCTCTGACTGGTGAACGGCGTGTTCCCGCGCCGCGGTGACCGAGCGGAATTCTTCGATGCTATCAGCCGCGGCCGTGTCGAGCGGCGGCGATGGTGTCGCGCTGCGCGTCTGCATGCCGGTGGCGCAGCCGGCCAGCAGCAATACCAGCACGGTGGATATGACAGGGGCGGTGAACGGGCGTGTACGAATCTTCATGGTTGTCCTGCTTCAATTCCGGCTTGTTGTTGTGGCCACAGTATAACGGCCTTAACCAAAGGTGTCTTTCCAGTGGCGTAACGCCTTGAACACCTTGTCCGGACCGTCCAGGTGTTTGCCGGCGAAGTTTTCCGCGCTCACAATCACCGCCTCCTGGTCGCAGCGCAAGAAGGGATTGGTGGCCAGCTCCAGCTCCAGGGTCGCGGGCAGGGTGGGTTGCCCCTGATCACGTTTGCGCTGTTCCGCTGCGCAGCGCTGCCGGATGTCGCTGTTGCCCGGTTCCACCGCTTGGGCGAAGTCGAGATTGGCGAGTGTATATTCGTGCGCGCAGTAGTTATAAGTGGATATCGGCAGCCGACTTATTTTGTTCAGCGATTCATACAGTTGGGTCGCGGTGCCGCCGAGCAGTCGACCGCAGCCGGCGCCGAACAGGGTATCGCCGCTGAACAACGCCCCATGACCGAAAAAGGCGATATGGCCGGCGGTGTGGCCGGGCACGTCCAGCACCTTCAGGCGCAGGCCGTCAAGCGTGATACAGTCGCCCTCGCTGCAGGTGTCGGTCAGGCCGGCGATCTGTTCGCCGGCCGGGCCGTAAACGGGGATATCACTGTGGTGATCACGCAGCAACTCGAGGCCGTTGATATGGTCCCAGTGGTGATGGGTAATCAGGACAGCGGCCAGTTCCAGGCCTTGTTGTTGTAGGGTGTGCAGGACCGGCTCGGCGTCACCGGGATCGACCACCGCCGCGCGGCGGTCGCCAAACCGGATCAGCCAGATATAATTGTCCGCAAAGGCGGGAATGGGATGAATAGAATGCATACAGCACATGCTGACAAGCATCGCCACGCAGGTCAATCGACGCGGCGCCGGGGGAATGCATGATAGAAGGGCTTAAGCGCTGTCAGATCAACGATATCCGCGAACGTCTGCGCGGTTGGTATAACCGCCCCTTGGGGCAAGCCCTGTTGCAGCGCGAGCGGGAACAGCTGGACAGCATTCTGCCGACCCTGTTCGGCTATCACATCGTGCAGGTCGGTTGTCTGCTGGGGGATGATTTGCTGGCTGGCAGCCGCATCCGGCACCAGGTCTTACTCGATGCCGACAGTGGCGGTGAGACGCTCATGCCGGCGGCCTATGCCTACCCGGACGCCATGCCTATCGAATCGGGCAGTGTGGACGTGGTGCTGCTGCCGCATACCTTGGAGTTCGAGCGCCAGCCGCACCAGATCCTGCGCGAGGCCGACCGTATCCTGATCCCCGAAGGCCATGTCGTGGTGCTGGGGTTCAACCCCTGGAGTCTGTGGGGTATCTGGCGGCTGTGTCGCTGTTTCAGCGGCAAGGCGCCTTGGTGCGGCGATTTTCTCTCGCTTACCCGCATCAAGGACTGGATGGCGCTGCTGGGGTTTGACGTGGTGCTGGTACGGCGTTATTTTTACCGCCCCCCGATCCAGCGCGTCGGCGTGATGAAAAAACTCGCCTTTATGGAAAAACTGGGCGCCCGCCTGTGGCCGCGCCTGTCCGGGGCGTACGTGCTGGTGGCGAGAAAACGGGTTACCACCCTGACCCCGATTCGGCCGCGCTGGCGCCCGCGCCGCACCCTGGTCGGCGACCTGACCCCCACCACACGGAGTCGCCACAGTCATGTCTGACGTAGTCGAGATATTCACCGACGGCGCCTGTCGCGGCAACCCGGGTCCGGGTGGTTGGGGCGCGCTGCTGCGCTACAATGGCCGCGAGAAGGAGCTTTACGGCGGCGCCGCCGAGACCACCAACAACCGCATGGAACTCACCGCGGCCATCATGGGCCTGGAAAGCCTGAAGCGCCCCTGCAGGGTCCGCTTGACCACTGATTCCCAGTACGTGCGCCTGGGCATTACCGAATGGCTAGCCAACTGGAAAAAACGCGGCTGGAAGAATTCCGCCAAAAAGCCGGTCAAGAATGTGGATTTGTGGCAGCAGCTCGACCAGGCCGCGGCGCGCCATCAGGTGGAATGGCATTGGGTCAAGGGACACAGCGGCCACGCGGAAAATGAACGCGCCGACGCCCTGGCCAATCGCGGTATCGACGAACTAAGCGTTAACTGAACAGCGTAAGGAATCAGCATGCGACAGATTGTACTCGACACGGAAACCACCGGCCTGGAACCCGCCGAGGGCCATCGTATTATCGAAATCGGTTGTGTTGAACTGATCAACCGCCGCCTCAGCGGCAATCACTATCACCAATACCTGCAGCCGGATCGCGATATCGACGACAGCGCCATCGAGGTGCACGGCATCACCAACGAGTTCCTGGCCGACAAGCCGCGCTTCGCCGACGTGGCCGGGGAGTTTCTCGAGTTTATTCGCGGCGCCGAACTGATCATTCACAACGCGCCCTTCGACGTCGGTTTCATCAACCATGAATTCGTGCGTTTGGGCGCCGACTGGGGCCAGGTGACCGACCACTGCCAGGTGCTCGACACCTTGCTGATGGCGCGTGAACTGCATCCGGGACAGCGCAATAGCTTGGATGCCCTGTGCCGGCGCTACGACATCGACAATTCCAGTCGCACCTTGCACGGCGCCTTGCTCGACTCGGAGATCCTGGCCGACCTCTACCTGGCCATGACCGGCGGTCAGACCTCTCTGCTGTTGGATGCCGAAACCGAGGCCGGTGCGGGAACGCAAGACAAGCAGGTGCGCGCGCCGCTGACGCCGAACCGGGCCCAACTGCGGGTCATCCGGGCGGCCGACGACGAGCTTGTCGCCCATGCCGAGTATCTCGACAAGCTCGAGCACGCCAGCGGCGGGGTGCCGCTGTGGCGTGAACTCGAATCTTAGGCCTGCGTCGCGGCCGGGCCTTTACCCCGCCTTACATTTGATCTCGATCGCATATGGCTATACTGTTGTAATAATGTCAGGTATTAAACGCTGCGCGCGGCAGGTCGCGCCATATCGGCTTATTGCCTATGTGCTACTATGAGTAGGTCTGATAATTATAAGGATAAACACGTGGTTGCAATCGTTGATTGACGCCGCCCCTCACGGATGAACCGGCATCACCTTAGTCACTACGGCAGCGCACCTGGCTCGGATCAGGGGGGAAATACCATGCAACAAGACACATTCAAGCCTTTCAAATTGATCGCCGTGCTGTTGTGCAGCGGCGCGCTCAGCCTGGCGCTGACGGCCTGCAGTGGTTCACAGACCGCCAGTGTCAACAGTGCCGACCCGGCCCCCGAAGCCACGGCGGCGCCGACACCCACGCCGGTGGCCGCGATGCAAGCACACGCCTCGGCAACCGAGGACGACGGCGACTCGCCCTTGGTCGATGCGTCTCCGGAACGCTTGGTGCTGGGCGCCCGCTACGGTCAGACCGAGGCGGTGACCTATCTGCTCGACGGCGGCATGGACGTGGACGCCAAGGACGCCTACGGCAACACCGCCTTGATCGCCGCGGCCAGCAGCGGTCAGAAACAAATGGCGCTGTTGCTGCTGGCCCGCGGCGCCGACGTCGACGAAGCCAATAATAAAGACATCACGGCCCTCATGGGGGCGGCGACCAAGGGCGATTACCAATTGGCGCATCAGCTGATTAAACAGGGCGCCGCCGTCAACGCCCGCAACAATGAAGGCGAAACCGCCCTGCACATGGCGGTTCGGTACGGCCATTACGATACCGCCAAGGTGCTGCTCAACGGCGGCGCCAATCCCAACCTACGCAACACGGTACGCCCCAATTTCGACAACAGCGGCTTCACGCCCTTGATGTATGCAGCGACCCACGGTCTGACCCGCGAGCCGGTCGATTGGGTCTCTATGGCGCAGTTGTTATTGCAGAACGGCGCCGATCCCAATCTTACCAGCAACCACGGCGAGGCGGCGCTCAACTATGCCCGTACCACCGATGACGCCAAGCTCATCGCGGTGCTGAAACAGGCCGGCGCCAAGGATGAACAGGTCTACGCCGGCCTGGATGCCGACGAGAGCCTGCTCAAGGCGGCACGCATTGGTGACGTGGTTAAGGTGAAACAGTTGTTGGGTGACGGCTCGGCCGACCCCAACTCCGCCAATAATAACGGCATTCTGCCCTTGCTGGCAGCGGCCTATGAAGGCCGTCTGGAAACGGTCGAGGCGCTGGTTGCGGGTGGGGCGGAAATCAATTTCTTGCCCGCCGGATTGAGCCAGTTTGCGCTGTCCAAATCCCACGCCCCCTTGCGTGAGCGCGACTTGATGGAGGCCGCCGCGCGCAGTGATTCCGCCCTGCACGCCGCCGTGCGCCAGCGGCATCAGGACATCGTCCGCTTTCTGCTCGAGCATGGCGCGCAAGTGGGTCTGGCCAACCGCCATGGTGAGACGCCGTTATTGGTGGCCGCCGCTGGCGGGGATGTTCAGGTGGCGCGGTTGTTGCTCGAGCACGGCGCCGATCCCAACGCCCGGGAACAGGACAATCGGCGCAACCGCATGGCCATGGCAAAACAATCCATGGGCAAGGACAGCGCGTTGATCGTGGCGGTGGAGAAGGGCCATGAAGAGGTCGCACGGGCCTTGATCGAGGCCGGCGCCGAGGTGGATTATCGCGGTTTTATGGGTAAGACGCCACTCTACGTGGCGGTGGAAAACGGCCGTCGCCACCTAGTGGAGTTGCTGCTGGCACACGGTGCCGATGTCAGTATCGAAAGCCTGGCCGGCCTGAGTCCCTTGATGGAGGCGGCCAAAACCGGTAACCACCGTATCGTCGCCGACTTGCTGCAGCACAATGCCAATGTCAACGCCATCGAAGAGCCCGAACTGGGCTATGCCCGCGAAGTGCAGGCCGGCGCCAGCACCGGCATGACGGCGCTGATGTTCGCGGCCCGCGCCGGTCACGACAAGGTGGTGGTGCAACTGCTGCAGGCCGGCGCCCAAACCAACATCCACAACTCCGACGGCGAAAGCGCCCAAGACATGGCTGCCGATGCCGGCTATGGTGACATCGTGCAGCTGTTGTCGCCCGGCTCGGGCGTGGATTCCGTCACCCTCAACGCAATCGATTGAGTGTAGGTCGATGCTAAAAAGCGTACGTCGGTTCTTTGATCAAAACATCAAATCGGTGAGTGGCGAGCGTCACGGCGAGTTGCCCGAGCGGGCGCTACAACTGGCCACTGCGTCCCTGCTGGTCGAGGTGTCGCGCGCCGATTTTCATATCAATGCCGAGGAGCGCGAGGCCGTGGTGAATGCCGTTGAGCATATGTTTTCCCTGTCTCATCAGGAGACACGCGAAATCGTCGAATTGGCCGAGAGCGAGATCGATGACGCCACCTCGCTTTACGAATTTACCCGTCTGGTGAACGACCATTTCGATTATGAACAAAAGCTTAAGATCGTCGAGTTGTTGTGGCGGGTCTGCTACGCCGACCTGGACAAGGACAAATACGAGGAACACCTGATCCGCAAGATCAGTGACCTGATCTACGTCACCCATTCCGATTTTGTGCGCATGCGCCACCGTGTCGAAACCCAGTAACCCGTCGCTTCCGTTGTACTTCCGTCAATACCCGACTGCGTCAGTCGGTTAAAAAATATATTTACAGTACATGTTATGATGGGTACTATCATCGCTTTACACGATTTGCCTTGATCGAGACGAGGAGGAGAGAACATGTTCGGGTGGTTAAAAAAGATGTTTGGCGGTGCTGAGCCGGCGCCCGCGGCCAAAGCGCCCTTGTACGAGCGTATCGGCGGTGAGCCGGCCGTGGAGGCCGCCGTCGACGTGTTTTACCGCAAGGTGCTGGCCGATGACCGCATCAACCAGTTTTTCGAAACGGTGGATATGGACAAACAACGCGCCAAGCAGAAGGCCTTTTTGACCTTCGCCTTCGGCGGTCCGGCCCATTACAGCGGCAAAGATATGCGCCTGGGCCACGCCCACCTGGTGGAACGCGGCTTGAACGCCGGTCATTTCGACGCCGTGATGGAAAACCTGGGCGCCACGCTGAAAGAGCTGGGTGTGCCGGATGACTTGATCGGCGAAGCGGCCGCTATCGCCGAGAGTGTGCGCGGCGACGTACTGGCCGGTTATACCGAGGAAGAGAAGGCGGCCATGAGCGCAGATAAAAGCCTGTACGAGCGTATCGGCGGTGAGCCGGCCGTGGACGCCGCCGTCGACGTGTTTTACCGCAAGGTGCTGGCCGATGACCGCATCAACCAGTTTTTCGAAACGGTGGATATGGACAAACAACGTGCCAAGCAGAAGGCCTTTCTGACCTTCGCCTTCGGCGGCCCGGCCCATTACAGCGGCAAGGATATGCGCGCCGCCCACGCCCATCTGGTGGCCAAGGGCCTGGATGATTCGCACTTCGACGCGGTCATGGAAAATCTGGGCGCCACCTTGAAAGAACTGGGTGTGCCGGATGACTTGATTACCGAGGCCGCGGCGATTGCCGAAAGTACCCGCAACGACGTCCTCGGCCGCTGATTTAGACTGCTGATCCCAACCCAAGGCGCTGCCTGAACAGGCGGCGCCTTTTTTGTGTTCGGCTTATCGCGGGTTATGAATTTTTTCACCGCTTGGCAGGCGGTTTGTTAAAATAGTCGTCTTTGCGTTTTCACCACAGCTTTAGGGAAACATAATGACGGTACGCACCCGTTTCGCCCCCAGCCCTACCGGCTATCTGCACATCGGCGGCGCCCGCACGGCGCTATTCTCCTGGCTTTACGCCCGCAAACACGGCGGGCGCTTCGTGCTGCGCATCGAGGACACCGACCTGGAGCGCTCCACTGCCGAATCGGTCAATGCCATTCTCGAGGGTATGACCTGGCTGGGGTTGGAATACGACGAGGGGCCGTTTTATCAGACCGAGCGCTATCCGCGCTACAAAGAGGTGATCCAGCAGCTTTTCGACCAGGGCCATGCCTATCATTGCTACTGCAGCAAGGAAGAGCTGGAGGCCATGCGCGAGGAACAGATGGCCAAGAAGCAAAAGCCGCGTTATGACGGTCGTTGCCGCCATCGTACGGCGCCGCGCGATGGGGTGGAGCCGGTGGTGCGTTTCAAGAACCCGACGGAGGGCGCGGTGGTGATCGACGACTTGGTCAAGGGTCGGGTGGTGATCAGCAACGCCGAACTCGACGACCTGGTGATCGCCCGGCCTGACGGCTCGCCTACCTACAACCTCACCGTGGTGGTGGATGACGCCGACATGGAGATTGATTATGTCATCCGCGGCGACGACCACCTCAATAACACGCCGCGGCAGATCAACATTCTCAAGACACTGGGCATCGAGCCACCCAAGTACGCCCACCTGCCGATGATCCTGGGCGACGACGGCAAGCGTCTGTCAAAGCGCCACGGCGCGGTGAGTGTGATGCAGTATCGCGAGGAGGGCTACCTGCCCGAGGCGGTGCTGAACTACCTAGTGCGGCTGGGATGGTCCCATGGCGACCAGGAGGTGTTCTCCGTCGGCGAGATGATCGAGCTGTTCGATCTGGACAACTGCAATAAGGCGGCCGCTACGTTCAACCCGGAAAAGTTGCGCTGGCTCAACCACCAGTACCTGATGAACAGCGATCCGGCCCACGTGGCCCATCATCTGAGCTATCACCTGGGCAGCTTGGAAATCGATCCCAGCGAGGGGCCGGACATCATCGCCGTGGTGGAGGCGCAACGGGAAAAGGCCAAGACCCTGGTGGAGCTGGCCCAGGTCTGCGCCTTTTATTATCGTGATCCGGAAGAATACAATGCCAAGTCGGCCAAGAAGGCCTTCGCCGGTGACGCCGCGACGGTACTGGCCGAGTTGCGCGATGCCATGGCGGCCATGAGCGAGTGGACGCGCGCGTCGATCCACGCCACGCTGCAACACGTCGTGGACACGCTGGGGGTCGGCTTCGGCAAGGTCGGCATGCCGGCGCGTCTGGCGGTCACCGGCGGCGCTGCGTCGCCGGATCTGGATTTGGTACTCTTCCTGGTCGGCAAAGACGCCTGTGTGCGCCGCTTCGACAAGGCGATCGCGTTTATCAAAGGGCATGCATAGGCGCTCGGCGCTTACCGGTTAATTTAGGAATAGAGGCAGGATGAGCGAAACCAATACCCCAAGCAACTTTATCCGCCAGATCATCGACGAGGATTTGGCGACGGGCAAACACACCACTATCGTCACCCGTTTTCCGCCCGAGCCCAACGGTTATCTGCATATCGGCCACGCCAAGTCCATCGTGCTCAACTTCGGCATCGCCCAGGATTACAACGGCCGCTGCAATCTGCGCTTCGACGACACCAATCCGCACAAGGAAGACACCGAGTTCGTCGAGTCCATCAAACAGGACGTGCGCTGGCTGGGCTATGAATGGGCCGGCCTCTATTTCGCCTCCAACTACTTCGACCAGCTGTACCAGTTCGCCGTCGAGTTGATCAAGGCGGGCAAGGCCTATGTCTGCGAACTGACGGCCGAGCAGACGCGCGAATACCGCGGCACCCTCACCGAGCCGGGCAAAGAGAGTCCTTATCGTAACCGCTCGGTGGACGAGAATCTGGACCAGTTCGAACGCATGAAGAACGGCGAATTCGAAGACGGTGCCAAGGTGCTGCGCGCCAAGATCGACATGGCGGCGCCCAATATGAACCTGCGCGACCCGACTTTATACCGCATCCGCCACGGCGTCATTCATCACCAGACCGGCGAGGCCTGGTGCATCTATCCCATGTACGACTACACCCATCCCATCAGCGACGCGCTGGAGGGCATCACCCACTCGCTCTGTACCCTGGAGTTCGAGGATCACCGCCCGCTCTACGACTGGGTGTTGGACAACATCGGCATCGACTGCCATCCGCAGCAGATCGAATTCTCGCGCCTCAATCTCGAATACAGCGTCATGAGTAAGCGTAAGCTCACCCGTTTGGTAAGCGAGGGCTTCGTCGAAGGTTGGGACGACCCGCGTATGCCCACCATCGCCGGCATGCGCCGGCGCGGCTATCCGCCCGCCGCCCTGCGCCAGTTCTGCCATCGCATCGGCGTCACCAAGAGCGAGGGCACGGTGGAGATGGAATTACTGGAGAACACGGTGCGCGACGAACTTAACGTCAAGGCGCCGCGGCGCATGGGCGTGCTCGATCCGCTCAAGTTGGTGATCACAAACTACCCGGCAGATAAAGAAGAACGGCTGGACTCACCCAACCATCCCCAGGACGCGTCCATGGGTACGCGCAAGACGCCGTTTTGTAATGAGATCTACATCGAGCGCGAAGACTTCCGCGAACAGGCCAACAAGAAGTTCAAACGTCTGGTCAAGGGCGGCCTGGTGCGGCTGCGCAACGCTTACATCATCCAGTGCGACGCGGTGGTCAAGGACGAACACGATGAAGTGATCGAACTGCACTGCAGCTATGTACCCGACTCCGTCGGCCAGACACCCGAGGGTGTGGGCAAACCGCGCGGTGTCATCCATTGGGTATCGGCGCGTCACGGTATCCCGGCCGAAGTGCGCCTCTACGATCGTTTGTTCGCCCACCCTACGCCGGACGCAGCTGCTAATCGCGAGGGCAAGGATTTCACCGACTATCTCAACCCCGACTCCCTGCGCACCCTGACCCGCTGTGTGCTGGAACCGATCCTGGCCGAGGCACGTTCCGGCGAGGCCTTTCAGTTCGAGCGCCAAGGCTATTTCTGCGCCGATGCCGACCATGCCCGCGGCCGACCGGTGTTCAATCGTACTGTCACGCTGCGCGACACGTGGGCCAAAATTGAACAAAACGGCGGTTAAGCCTAAGTTCAGGGGAAAATTGAAGAAATGTTAAAACTTGTACTTGACGCCTATCCCCACCCTTCGTAAAATGCGCATCTCTTTCGGGGGCTATAGCTCAGCTGGGAGAGCGCTTGCATGGCATGCAAGAGGTCGGCGGTTCGATCCCGCCTAGCTCCACCAATTAGTTTCTCAGGGGCCTAGCCCTGAAGACGTTTTAAGAAAAACGTCCCCATCGTCTAGAGGCCTAGGACACCGCCCTTTCACGGCGGTAACAGGGGTTCGAATCCCCTTGGGGACGCCAATTAAATCAAAGGGTTACAGAGATGTAACCCTTTTTTATTGTCTGGTGGGTAACTCGTGGGTAACTGGCGTGCCCCTTCCGCGGCATTTTCTCTTGGTGGCCTGTGCTCAGGTCCATGGGGATGTCGCGCTCTCCAGCACCTGATGCACTCACAATCTGCCTGTTCAGCCCGCCAGGGGCTTGAGTCGAGCAGGAAGATATCCTCAAAGCGGGCCCGGCATGTGCCCGAAGCAAGTATTTAGTTCCAGTATCGCCTGTGTCTCCCCAGCAGAAGGGTAAGCCCTCCGCGTGGGCGTAATGCCATGGATGCGATGAAGCCTGGATTCAGTGCCCTATCCGAGGGAAATAAAATCCAGTGCTCGCGGAGACCTTAAATGTGCTAACTGGTTATCCGCATTGCCACCTTCTTTTCGTGAATATCTGATGGCCATGATCAAACTTCATTGTTAGTGCGTGACTTGGTAGGGCGCAATAATTTGTATTTCCGGCCTTTCTTGCTCCATCGCCAAGGTTGCTGATAGGCTTGGGTTAAGAAAGGGGAGGGGGTTATGCACACAAGCTGCACGCAATGTGGCGTTGGCCTGGTTGCCAGCGAGCAAGGAAAAGGGATCTGCTATAAGTGCGAGCAAGCCGCCCAGCGCGGCGATGTCAGGCAGTATCTTAAGGCCCAGGAGGAAGAGTTAAACGCCGTCCTGGTCACCGCCGAGCCCTCACCTGATCTTCCCATCAAGGCCCGCAAGGGAATTATCACCGCCGAGTGCATGTTTGCCCTCAATTCTGTAAAAGACCTCATGGTCGGCATACGGGATGCTTTCGGCGGGCGCAGCAAGACCATTCAAAAAGAGCTTCGCCGGATGCGGGAGACTGTAATAACCGAGCTAAAGCAAGAAGCTCTTGCCGTGGGTGCCAATGCCGTCATCAGTGTCAGCCTGGAATATAGTCAAATGACGGGAAAAGGGGATCCGTTTCTGTTCATTGCCGCTGTAGGCACAGCGGTGGAAATAAGCGACAACAAGGGGGTATAACTATGGCGCTCATCGACTGCCCGGAATGTGGGAAAAAAGTCTCAGACGCCGCAACAAGCTGTCCTAATTGCGGCATCGGCATCGCTTCCGCTCGTGAAACCCAGGCCGCTGGCACACCGCTTACCACTATCCAAGAAACCGGTAAGCGCCTAAAGCTCCACACCATTGGCGCCGTGCTCCTCTTGCTTGTCGGTGCAATATGGTTCTTCTCTCAGCCGACGGGCATTGAGCAGCATGCTAGTCCATGGCCGCCACTGCTCATGTTCTTGGGCCTGACGTGGTATCTGGTGACCAAGCTCAGGATTTGGTGGCACCACAAATAGTATAGCGTAGCCAGCATTTGATCTGACAGATATTGTCAGGTTAGCAAAAGCGCAGATGAATCGAATCGAACAGAAGCGGGAGCTCGGTGGTAAATAGCTCTTGTACGGAAAACCTCGATTTTGCCTAATTGAGGCATAATTTGCGACCAGAAAAGACAAAATATGCACATCCAAAAAGTCACCGTTAAAAACTTCCGTCTTCTGGCCGACGTGGAGCTCGTGCTTGAGGACCAAACGACTCTGGTCGTCGGCCGCAACAACAGCGGCAAAACATCGCTTTCGGAGGCCATTCGTCGGTTTCTCGTAGACCATAACCCGAAGTTCGAGATCGAAGACTTCTCGAATGCCTCATACGATGACTTTTGCGAAGCGCTTAAGGCCAAGAACAGAGGCGAACAAGATGATATAGTTCGCGCTTTGCTACCGAGCATCGAGTTGCGTCTCCTATTTAGGTACGACCCCGACCAGCTTGATCTAGGCCCTCTCAGTGACTTCATCATCGATCTCAACCCAGACTGCAACGAAGCACTCGTCGTGGCACGCTATGAGTTGCGTGACGGCGCCATTGATTCTCTGTTCGCTGACCAGCGAGATGGTGACCTCACCGACAAAGAACGGCTCGCGTTCTTCCAGGTGCTACGCGATCGCGTTCCCGCTCTTTTCATTGCCAGAGTATGGGCCGAAGACCCCAGTGATCCAATAAACCAAAAACAGATGACCGTGAGTGCGCTCCGGGTACTCCTGAAGACCGGTTTCGTCAACGCTCAGCGTGGGTTAGACGACGACTCTTCGAGAGACACAGACGTTCTGGCAAAAATTCTGGAAGGTCTCTTTACCGCTGCGAAGGCGCCAACTGCGAATGAGGGAGAACAGCGCATCGCTGAAGCCCTGCAAGAGGCCGTGCGCGATATTCAGCAATCGATCGACCGAGGTTTCAAAGAAGAGTTGCGGAAATTGATGCCGACATTGCGAACGTTCGGCTATCCTGGCCTTGACGGTTCCGAACTAGAGACTGAAACGACACTCGATGTCGAACGCCTCCTTTCGCGGCATACAAAGGTCAGATATGCGGGACACCATGGAATCCTGCTTCCTGAGTCCTATACCGGTCTCGGGGTACGAAATCTCATCTTCATCCTGCTCCAAATCGTCAGCTTCTATCGAACATTCCGTGCCGAAACGTCAGCTCCCGGTGTCCATCTCGTATTCATCGAGGAACCCGAGGCTCACCTGCATCCCCAGATGCAGGAAGTGTTTATCCGTCAGGTGTCGAAGATCGCCCAGCAGCTCAGCGCCGACGAAGGCGCTCCCTTGCCCTGGCCAGTCCAGTTTATCGTATCGACGCACTCCTCACACGTTGCTAACGCGGCCGGCTTTGAGGCGATTCGGTATTTCCTTCCGACCTCCGTTGATAGCGTCCGCCAGACCAAAATCAAGGACCTACGAGAGGGGCTGCGCAAAACGCCGGAAGAGCACAGAAAGTTTCTCCACCAGTACCTGATCCTGACACGCTGTGACCTGTTTTTCGCCGACAAGGCCGTATTGATCGAAGGCACCGGCGAGCGACTGCTGCTGCCCGTCATCATAGAAAAGTTGGAGGAATCCGAACCCGATGTACCGAAGTTGTCCAATCAGTATATGACGACTATTGAAGTCGGCGGTGCCTATGCGCACATATTCTTTAGTCTCCTCGATTTTCTGGAGTTGCGTACCCTCATCATAACCGACCTCGATTCCGTCGTCGCCGCTGGGGGTGGCGCATGTCCAGTGCATCAGGGCGTGGCCACGAGCAACGCCTGTCTCAATACCTGGTTCGAGGGTGGTGACTGTTCACCCGCAGCTCTTATCGCGAAAGACGACGACTCAAAGGTCGCCGGGCTCCGACGCATCGCCTATCAAATTCCCGAAGCCCAAGGCGGTCCCTGCGGCCGCACTTTCGAGGACTCGTTCATGTTGGCAAATATGGAGATGTTCGGCATTGACGGCGATACGCCCGACGAGCAGGCTATGTGCGCAGGGCGGAAGGTCGACAATATCAAGAAGTCTGAGTTCGCCCTCAAATACGCGATTGACGAGACAAGTTGGACAGCACCCGGTTACATTCTCGACGGATTGAGATGGTTGGCGGCCAGCGGTACTCCGGAGACTAATGCGACGACCGGCCAGGCGGGTGTTGACGATGGCTGAGGTTGTGGGACACTTCAATCCAGCCAAGGAGGCTGGTGAGCGCGCGCTCACAAACGTGTATGGTTGCCTGGAACGCAAGGAGAGCTTTCTCGTTGAGGCTGGTGCCGGTGCCGGAAAAACCTATGCGCTTGTTAAGGCACTCCATTTTCTTATTGACCGCTATCAGCACACTTTTCCGCAGCGGCATCAGAAGATTGCCTGCATCACCTTCACCAACGTGGCGAAAGAAGAGATCGTCGCACGGACCGACCGGAGCCCACTCATTTACTGCAATACTATCCACGCGTTCTGCTGGTCTCTTATTAGCGGATTTCAAAGACAGCTCCGGGAACTGCTGCCGAAGCTTCGACATTGGTCGGACAGAATTTCCGAAGTCGGCGATTTCGGCGAGCGCGCTGTAGAGTATGAGTTGGGGCACAGAAGTATCAACGACCGTCGCGTCTCTATTCATCACGACGACGTTATTGTCTTGACTATAACTCTTATGGACAACGCCAAGTTTAGGCGCATCATGAGGGAAAAGTATCCAATCATTTTGATCGACGAATATCAGGACACCGACGCTGATTGGATCGACTCTATCAAGAGCCACTTTCTCGGACAGGAGGGCGCCCCTCAATTCGGGTTCTTCGGCGATCATTGGCAGAAAATTTACGGTGATGGATGCGGGAAAATTGAGCATCCGAGCCTGACAGTTGTCGGCGTGCAAGCGAACTTCCGGTCGGTTTCCACAATTGTTGATTGCTTGAATCGCATGAGGCCTGAGCTGCCTCAACATGTCGTTGATCCGAACGAACAGGGCGATGTCCATATCTTTCACACGAACACATGGAAGGGGGGCCGTCAAACCGGCGGTCATTGGGGTGGCGATCTGCCTTCCGAGGCCGCTGACCGTGCGCTTCAGATGGTCGTCGATCGCCTTGCCGAAGAGAATTGGGATTTGTCTCCAGAGAGTACTAAGATCTTGATGCTTACGCATCGCGTTCTTGCCAGCAAGCAGGGATATCACAGTATTCCGACGGTCTTCACCTTCAACGACTCTTTCACGAATAAGGAGCACCCACATATCGCCTACTTTACCGACTGTCTGGAGCCGGCATGTGAAGCATACCTTTCCAGGAAGTACGGTGAGATGTTCCGTGCGCTCGGTTCCAATGTGCCAGCGGTCCGTGCCCAGGCTGACAAAAAGAAGTGGTCCGAGGCCATGGGCAAACTCATAGAGTTAAGAGATCGCGGGACGGTCGGCGACGTGGTGGATTATTTGCTTGCTGTACGCCGTCCGAGGCTCCCTGATGCCGTCGAACGGCTTGAACGTGAATTGCGTGAGCTCAACCCGGAAGCCGGTGAGGAAGTGCCGCGTGCGCTGAAGGAGCTCGGCGATCTTAGGGCTGTTGCGTATCAAGAAATCGTTGCTCTATGCCGCTACTTGTCAGGCCATTCTCCATTCGAGACCAAGCACGGCGTTAAGGGTTCCGAGTTCGAAAATGTCCTCGTCGTTGTAGGCCGAGGATGGAACAGATATAACTTCAACGAAATGCTCGAATTGGCAGGGCAAGGAGCAAATATACCCGCTAACAAGCAAGATTCCTTCGAGCGCAATCGAAACCTTTTCTATGTCACCTGTTCCAGACCGAAGAGACGTTTAACTATTCTCTTTACCCAGCAACTTTCCAATGTGGCTATGCAGACGGTCCGCAACTGGTTTGGTAATGACGCCATAGAAGCTCTGAATTTCTAATTACAGTCAACTGCAGTCAAGGTGGAAGCCTTAAAACCATGTGGCTGCTACTTGCGGCCGTTCCAGATCACGCACCCCGCCGCAGGTTAAACGTGCGGCTCATGGTGCCGCTAATCGGCCCGCCGCGGCGCATGTCGTCGGTGACTATGCGCACCACCATGCCTTCAGCGTCGAAACTCACATCAGTGTCGCTCACCTGCTGCGGCTGGCCGCGATTCTCCATCACCACGCGCACGTTTTGGTTGCCGCCGCCCATGGCGCGCATCTGCCCCTGCGTGAACACACCCTCGCCGCGCTTGGCGATGATCGGCACCTCATCCCCGGCAATGCCGCCGGTGTGATAACGCGGCGCCCCGGCGAACAGCGCCGGCGACACCATGCGGCTGCCACTGTTCTCGCTGCCGACAATACCGCCGGTGTGTTTGGTGCCCGCGCTGAACAGGCCGCCGAAGATATCGCCGCCGGCGGCCAGCAGTGGCTCGGTAATGCTTTGCTGTATCTGGATGCGCAACAGGTCCTGAATAATTGAATCGGCCAGGTCCTTAAAGTTGAATTTTCCAGTGGTCACCGACTTGGCCAACGTGTCAGTAAATTCTCGGCCCCAGCCGTGCACGGCGTCAATCAAGGCCTGCAAGCTGGCGGTGCCCTCTGCCTCAATGCCGTCGAACGCCTGCTTGATGGCCACCTCGTAGGTCTGGGCGCCGATATCCCCGGCGATGAATTGAGCGTTCAGGCGCAGCATCTCGTCAGTGAATTTCTCAGTCTCGGTGCGTGCCGCCTGGATGGTGCTTTCCGCCGCCGATAGGCGTTTATAGAACGCGTCGTTGGCGGACCCGCTACGCTGGCCAAGGCCGGTCATGGCGGCATTGGCTTCGACGGCCTCGGCGGCGATCTTTTCCAGCTCCGCGCGGTTGCTCTCCAGCCAGTCCTGAAGCTCGGTGCTTGGGGCGTCGCTGTTGATAAGGGCCTGCAACTCGGTATTGGCCCCAGCCAAGGATTGCTGCAGGCGACCCTGCAGCGCAGTGAAGTCTTCCATTTCCAGGCGTGAGGTTTTCATCGACGCCGAAAAATCTTGTAGAAATTGACCATACTGCTGCATCCAATCAATGCCGGTCACCCTGCCGGCAAGGGTGACCAGTTCGCCTTCAATTTCCCAAATGTTCCCCAGCAAGTCGCGGATCGGCTGGAGCACAGTGTTGATCAATTCGATACCCGCCTCGCCGGTGCCTATCAAGGCATCCACGCCCGCCTTGCCCAACTGCAACCAGCCGACCTGGGAGAGCTTCAACAGGGTCTGCAACTCGCGCCCGACGTCCAGCACGAATCCCAGCCCCGTCACGGCGATTTCCACCGACTTGGTGGCTGCGTTGCCCATGCCATCCCACCCGGCAATCATGTCAGTCAGCGCCTGATTAACGCCGTGGATGGCTGGGGCCAGGGCCACGGTCAATTCATTGCCGAAGCCGGTACCTTGAGCCCTGAGCTGGGCAAATTCTTTGCCCAGTTCCGAGATGGCGGCACTATCCAGGGCCGAGAGGGCCACACCACTGGCTTCAGCCTCGGTGATGAATGCGCGCAGATGCTTGGCGTTATCATCCAGCAGGGGCAACAATAGGCTGGCATCACTGGCCAGGTCCTCCATCACTTTGACCTTTTCTCCCTGGGTGCCCAGGTCACTCAGGGCGTTGCCGATGGCCAGCAGCTGCTGATCCGGCGACAGCCCCACCAGATCGGCGGCGCGTAGGTTGAGCTGGGCCAGGGCGTCTGCGGCCTCGCCACCGCCCGTGGTGTAGGCGTCGGCGATCTTCTCGGCGGTGTCCTTGAAGATATCGCCGATCTTGCCCTGTTGCAGGGCGGCCTGTTCCCCGGCGTAGTTCCAGGCTTGCAGGGTCTTGGTTGAGACGCCAACGGCGCGGGCCCAGGCCTCGGTCTCGCGGGTGACGGCCACGGTATTCTCCACCAGCTGCGCCAGCGAAAACCCGCCGATGCCCGCCGTCACCAGGCCGATAGCCCCGGCCACCAGCCGATATGAACGCTGCACCTTCTCAGCGCCGTCGGCCAGTTCGCGGTTGGCCCGGTTGCCGGTACTGCCCAATTGTTTGAGGTTGCGCCCGGAGCGCTGCACCGTGGCCCTTAAGTCGCGGTCATCGCCGACGATTTGAACACGTAGTTGATTATCTAGCATGCGTTGCTCCTATGGTTGGTCTATCAAACGGCGCTCAGGCGCTCGACCTTGTTGAGCGATAGCGCCTCTCATAGAGACTGACATTGCCCTAGGCCTTCAGCCCCAACCCCAGCCCCAGCCGCCCTAGGGGCTCTGATTCGTAATGACTGCTCAGCCCCATCGGCGGGGATACCCTGCGCGCTTTCCCCTCGAAGGCGCCTGACGGTGGCGCCGTCTGCAATGCCTACAGCCTCAATCTCAGCCGCCACGGCTCGCACCCATGTCCAGTTTTCGGAGAGCACTGCTCGTGCCAGGCGCTGGCAGTAGAACAGCGGGGTGTGGCTTGAGAACGCCTTCCACAGTATGCGCTTGGCATTGGTCCAGTCCCGATCATTCAACAGCAGGTAGGTGCCCGGCTTTAAATCCCTGCCATGGAGCAGCAACTCGCACATAACGCCACCCACATACATGGCCGCCATCTCTACGGCCACCTTCTCGATCATCGCTTGAGGAAATTCAGGGACGTCTGCGCAGGGCCGAGGCTTTACGAATCGCATTTCCCCTTTGCTTCCCTCAGTGTTGATCTTGGCCACGTCTACAGCCAAGCCACACAGCTCAGACAGAACGGCATGCCCGGCCTCGTGGTAGGCCAGCGTGCGCCGATCACGTGGCCAGGACGGCAGGTCGGCGATTGCACCGACCCGCCGGAGCCAACGATAGGGCGGGCGGTCTTCTACCCTCATGCAGCCACTTCCTTGGAATCCTGCATATGGTTACGCTCAAAGCGCTCGATCGCTTTGTCGATTTCATCATTAGTGGGCTCTGGGAAGGTATTGGTCAACAGCAATTCCCAATCTACCTGGCCTTGCCCAAATCCAAGCTCTACATCGTTTTCCAATGCGGCAGCAGCGAAGATATCCAGCAGCTGCCGCCTGATCTTCGTATCACCAGCTAGTTGGTCTTCGATGGGCTCGGCGCATGCTTGACAATAGCGCCGGCGCGCATCTCGGCACCGATCACGGGCCGGATATAGGGCGTCGACCGCTTTTCGATGCTCGCCTTGAATTGCCTCCAGCATTCCGTTGGCTTGCTCTTCTTCCCGGCACGCTGACTCAACCATGGCCCGCGCTTCTGTAACGGCGTTCTGATCAACCACCCCGGCTGCGTAGTCCGCCATGGCCTTTTGTTTATGTTTTTCCGCCTCTTCTATCTTGGCGGTGAGCTGCGGGATTGACTCCTTTACTTCCTCTCGACGTGACCCAAAAGATTTGAGACGCTTTTTCAGTTCAGCATAGTCGGCGTAGGCGTCGTTCATTTCTTTCTGTGCTGCTTTGATATCACTCATGGCATTACCTCTTTGTTTGCATTAATGAAGGCGCTGAAATCAGCGCATCTGAGAAAAGCGGTTCACCTTCCATCATCGAGTGCCAGCCGAAACTCGGCATAGCCGTCAGTCAACCATTGGCCCACTGTCTTTTCCGGCGGCCGGGCTGGGATACCCGCCGCAGCCAGGGCGGTCTCGCTGGGGATCACCATGCGCTTGCTTATGTAATTGCCGGTGTAGTGGGTGTTGTCCCATATCTTGCTGGGCTGGATCTTCCAGCCCTCAAGCTTGGCTACATAGCCCAAGAACTGGTTAGACTTGCGAGGCCTGCTCTCCCCGTTGGCGCGTGCCCAGCGTTGATAGGCCGCGTACAGATCCATGCTGGCGCAGGGGCCGACCGGGTGTGGTGTTTCACCCGCCAGCCATTCGCGAATAAAGCGCTCGTCGCTGCCGATGCCCAGGTCGATTAATTCGTGCTTGGCCTTGGTCAGTGGGGGCTTGCTCCAAGGTTTGAAGCCGCCCAGGTCCAGGCGCAACAGATAGTCATGCAGGGCCTCGATGCCGCCGTTGTCGATCTCATCGTTGACGGCGTGGTAGATGTCATCGGGCAACTTGGGTGGGGTCCAGATCACGCAGTGGCGCCGGTCGTCGTTTTCCAGCACCACCGGCATCTTTTCGTTGGACAGGAAAACGATGTTCATGCAGTTGCGCTCGATGTGCGCGGTGACCATCTTGGTGTTGACGCGGATGGTGCTGCCGGTGATGAAGCCCTTAAGCCGGTTCTTCAGGTGATACATATCACCGCGGGCCAACACTTCGTCGGCGAGAATAAATAGTTTTTTACTGGCCCAGTCGGCGTTGAAGTTGTCCTCGATGGCGGACTGGTCCAGCACCCGGCCATAGGGGCCGTATATCTTGGCGTAGGCCTCAAAAAAGCGGCTCTTGCCGGTGCCTTGCGGGCCATGCACCACCACCGCCGACTCCATCTTGGCGCCGGGGTGCTGGATGGGATAGGCCAGCCACTTCAATGTCCAGTCGTATAGCTCGGCGCTGTTTTCCTCGCCGCTGCATAGGTGGGCCAGCAGGTCGAGCAGGTATTCGCAGCGCCCTTTCTCGGGTGTTGTGGGCCAGCCGCCCCATAAGTTGCAGATGATCTCTGGGTCGGTTTCTGACGGGTCGAAGCCGATCTCTGTGTGGCGCACTACGGCCCAGGCCGGGTGCTCCTTCAATTGGTCCCAGCCGTGGCGCGGCAACAGATTGCAAACATCGTCCTTGGTAGACAAACACCGCTCTTGTTTATCGTACAGAACTTTCCCGCCGAAGCCGTACGTGCCAACAAAGCGGGCGACCGCCTCGTCGATAGAGATACGGGGCTTTAGCCGTTCCCCCTCCCCCCCGATGGGCGCGCCCGCTGGCGCGGTCCTGCCGGCGGGTAGGGCCGCCTCGATCTGGGCCCGCACGGTGTTCAGCCCCTCGATGGCGTGCAGGTCGTTGTAGTCGGTCGGGCCCTTCTTATCGTCCGGCCGCGGGTCGGCGAACTGCGGCACGATGTAGCTGCCGCCGGTGGCAAGCGCCGCCTCGCTGGCGCGCTCCACCCCGGCATTGTGCTTGCCGTGCGCCGCGCCGCAGTGGCGGCACTTGATCTCGGCCACCGGGGTGTAGGCCTTGCACGCGCTGCACTTTTGCAGCCAATCATCGTCGGCGCAAAAAATAAGGTGGATCCGCTTGCGGTGTTGTTTGAACAGGGCGGCGCCCACCTTGGGCACGCTGTTGGCGTCGAAGGCGATGGCGACGGGGGTGTTGCTTGCCTCATGCAGCGTGATGGCGGTGGCGAATCCTTCGGTCACCAGGGCCACGCCCTGGGGGCTGCCGCCGATCAAGTGAGCGATGCCGTCCTTTTGCATGCCCTTGGGCCAATATTCTTTGTCGCGGCCGGTCTTGGCGATGCGCTCTTTGTGGTGCTCGCGGCTCAATATGAACTGCAGGCCGCGCACGTTGCCGGTGGCGATGTCGCACATCGGCACCACCAGGGCGCCATGGAACAGGGCCAGGTATTCATAGTCGCGCCGCTCGGCGCCTTGCAGCATGACGCCGTCATGGTCGTCGAAAATGCGCGCGCCGCCGGTGTGGTTCAGCAGCTTGCGCGCCAGGTAGTCATGTTCCCGGGGTGCCGCCTCGCGGCAATGGGTCCACACGGCATGCGCCCATTGGGCGGCGCGGTCGGCCTCGACCTTGCGCGCGGCCTCGAGCTTGCGTTTGTTCTCGGCCTGGCGTTGTTTGATGGCGGCCTGTTGTTCCTGGGTCAGCTCGCGCTTTTTGATGTTCTTGCCGCCGCAGCTGGGGCACTTGCGCTCGCGCATGGCCATGATCTGGCCGCAGTCCTGGCAGCGTTTGTTGAGCGCGATCTTTTGCGTGCCCGGGTCGTCGCCGCGAAAGACACCGAAAGAGCCCACCAGATATAGTCCGTCATCCAGGCGCAGCTCGTGCAGCCAGTACCAGCCGCGCTTTTCCCGGTCGCCGCCGGCCTCGTAACAGCGCGCCGGCTTGGTGCCGCCGATTTCCAGGGGCGCTTCCACCTCTAAGCCGTAGGCGTGTAGCTGTGCCAGCACGTCGTCGTAATTCTCGTGGGTCATCCGTTAGAACCCAGCCATTGCGCCGCCATGACACAGCCGTGGTCGGTGATGCTGGTGCTGTCTGCGTCGGTCAATACCGGGTCGGTAAACCCGAACTCCTGAATACTGCGGTCCAAGTGTGCCACCTGGACGTTGCTGTAGGAGCGGCCGTTGCTGGCATAGGGCGCCAGGTCGGCTACCGGTTTGTGTTCTATCTTGCGCGCTTGTGCGTTTGTCATTACTCAGCCCTTTTAAAATCTGCCGAACTACATACTTTTCAAGGAACTACACCCAATACTACAGTCAAACTACACACTAACCTTTTGATATTGCTTATAAACTACGGAACTACACACTAGAGGGGGTCGTACGCACGAGACAAATTACTTATAACGCTCGTGTAAAAAATATTTTCTCCCGCGTGCGCGGGCGCGTTTGCCTGTAGTTCCTGTAGTTATTTTCATTTTCAATCACTTAGTGTGTAGTTTTGCCTGTAGTCGCCCCTGTAGTTTTTGGACGGGTGTGTAGTTACTCCGGGGTCTATGTTTCAGTTTTCGTGCCTGCTACTTACTCCCGTTGGGTCATTCGCTAACCCAGTCACCGTGCCGCAGTCATTGAATTCAACCTGTTGCCTATGTTTCAACACCTCACAGTCGGGAGATATTGAGGTTCGAATTACCCTCAAGGGACCCCCCAGGGAGGACCCCCAAGACTGGCATATCGAATATGCCCGTCGTTGCATGTTGCACGCTGCCCTGCAACACTCGCGCACCGTGCGCAAACAAACACAAGGGGGAGGGGGAATGGCGGTGCCGTCGGGTGTCCAAGCTTTTAAGCCTGAGGCCGCTGTCATTTGAGGGCCTCATCCAGAGCTGTCTTGCGTTCATCCTCCAACTTGGCGACAAGCTCCATTATTTCGTCATCTGTCTTGCCGGCAATGCGTGCCGCATTTAGTGCTTCTACTTCGTGCTGCGGCCAGCCACAGGCCCTTGCCGCACATTTCACTGGTCGAGTCCATAGGCCTTTCTTGATATCGTCATAATGAGACGAGCGCGACCTATTCCCTCTTGCCGCGAGGACGGAAGGCAGTCGACAAATAGAGAATGACCTGGTTGCGTTTTCCATTGTGCTTCCCCTTCTTGCTAGTCCCGTAAGGACATAAAGAAATTAAATGCCGATATGATTTTAAAAGGGTTGAGGGGAGTTATCCGCACCCCCTCGTACTCAATGGGACAAGAATAGGGCCAATGGTTATTGGTAGAAATTATTTTATAGAGGCGATGCTTTCCCTACCGGGAAACGCTCTCACGGATAAGTTGATAGCAGCTGTCGGCTAGTTTGTCGGGGTCGTGTTCGTGATACTGGGGTATTGTTGAAATGAGGAGGCTTGCCACAATGCGTGATGCAGCACGCATTTTGCATATTCCTACTGTATTGAGATGGCGATACACCGTTGCAGTATAAAGACCAATAGCAGTTTTGGTGTTTCCTTGTTGGAGGGGGGGTGGTGGTTTTGAGTGATTGACGGCGATTTCGTGCAGGATGGTCATTGCATTGGAGAGAATGTCAGGGGAAATGCCCCTCTTTTCTAACTCTTGAGCGATAGTGATCTGTGTTGCCGGCGCAGACTGCTCAAGCAATTCATCAATCTTTTCTAAGTGATTGGCCAGCACGGCCATGTCTTTGGCAGATTTCTGAAGGAGTTTGTGCGTCGTTCCTTTATCTTCGGATGGGCTCTTGTCTACAAGGAGATAATATTCCAATTCGCTTACAATTCTCGCGAGTTCATCGACAGCATCTCCCCGATTTTTTACGTCGACGGGTAGAACCTTATCGATAACATCGCGTAGTTTAGACAGGCGGGCTTCATGTCGCTGTTGCAGTATACTTATATTAAGCATACACGCTCCTTCTATGCGCGCCTTCATAGAAAAACACCAAGCCAGGCCGGCGAAGGCTTCCGACCGTTCGGGAGCTACCCTAGGCTTGGCGGTACTCTTGTTGCCCTATTTAGTGACTCTCGTTGCTATGCAGAATTGAGTAGGCAACGTTCGAGGCTTCGTCGATGTTGTTGGCGATTGACCCCAGCAGCCGGGTTAGCATCAACACGTGCGACTGCCAGTTAGTATTTTGTGCCTCGATGACATCGTTGATCATCTCAACGACGGCTCTGATATCGCTGGAAGCATCTCCGGTTTGATCGGCGATTTCCCTGATTCGGTAGTCGCCATCGAATTGCGTTGGGCTGGGGGGTAGTGCTGTAGAATCGGTGTTAGCCATGACTGCACCTCCTGTGTAGGTGGGTTGTGGTTAGGGTGGCGGCGTGTGACTGCACGTCGCTGCCCGTCTTATCATGCCGGGTTAGTACTGTAGATCTACCCGCCGGCATTCGAGTGGGTTACGATTTTCGTTTCAAGGCCGCGGTTACCTTGCCCATGACTTTGGCGGTTACCTTTTCTTGGTTCTCAATTTTGCTGATATACGCTTGACTGATGCCCATTCGCTCTGCCAGTTCTTGCTGGGAGAGTCGCGCCTTGATCCGGGCCAGGGCCACGGGGTTGTCGACATATTCGTCCAGGCTGAAGGGGTGGAAGTCCTCATCTGCAGGCTGTTTGGCCAAGGCGTCATCGATCTTGGTTTTGAGGGCGCGATAAACGCTATACGGCACCAGCACGTATTCTGGTTTGCCGTCCAGGGATTGGATGACCTGGATCTTCTTTGCTGTTGAGCTCATTTGTACACGTTCCCACGGGGCTTGATCTTCTCAATTGCAATCACCCTCACGGCATCTTGCCGGTCGAAGATGATGCGCCAGTCGCCCACCCTCATGCGGTAACGGTCCATTCCCGTCAGTCGCTTGATATCCAAGGCCGGATCGTCCGGGTTGTCGCCCAAGGCCTGGATCTTCTCGGCGACCCGGTATCGGGTCGGACGGTCCATCTTGCGTAACACCTTGTCCGCGTCCTTGTGTATCAAGAGGGTGTAGGTCATGGTTATATTATCGGTTATATTTAGTTATATTCAAGTCTGTTTTGGGCTGATCCCTAAGGGGCCCTAGCGAATGGCCTTTATGGTTTTATCCGCTTGGTGACCAAAGCTGGGCAGCAGCGTGGTTACGGCGTTCTTCAGCGTGTTGTCGCACAAGTGGGCATAGTGTCTCGATGTGACCCGGGTGTCCGCATGTCCCAGCAGCCTGGATATGGTCAGCAAGTCGGCCCCGGCCTGGGCCAGCAGGGATGCATAGGTATGGCGCAGCTCGTGAAAGCTGATGGCCGGTTCAATCTTGGCGGCTGCACAGGCGGCCTTCATATGCCGGGTGTGATGATTTTTTCCCCATGCCTCGCCGTCTTCGCGGGTGAAGACAAAGTCGCGCCGCAGTTTGCCGGCGATTACGGTGGTGAAGAAATCCAGGCCTTCGTGGGAGAGGGGGATATAGCGGCCTTTGCCTGATTTCGACGGGGTGATGTAGACCTGTCCGGTATCCAGGTTGACGTGTTCAACGTTGAGGCGAGCCAGTTCGCCGTAGCGGGCGCCCGTAAAAAGGGAGGCCTTGACCAACAGGCGAAAATTCGGACTCGAGGCATTGATCAGACGTTCGGCCTCGGCGGTGGTCAGGAAACGTGTGAGTGGCTCATCGGCCTTTTCGAAGGGTTTGACGCGGCGCCATTCGGTATCGCTGGAAGCAAGTCCGTCCTCAAAAGCCTTGTTCAGAATCGCCTTCAGAATGGTGAATATGCGGTTGGCGCTGGCTTTGCGGGAGCGCTTTTCGTCTTCCGTTTTTGGTGCCGCGCGGTAGGCCGGCTGGCCACCCTTGCGGCTACGGCGCCGGGCGGGTTTCGCCGCCAGGGCATGAAGCCATGCCTTAATTTCGCTTGATCTCAGTTCGGAGACCAGTGTGTCCCGAAAGTGGGGGAGGATGTGCGCGTTGATGCATGCCTCGGTCTCATTGACCGACTTACGGTTTTCCCGAAACCAGTACATGTAGTGGTCGACAGCTTCGCCCACAGTAGTAGGGCGAGTCACCGTGGGACTGGAGGGGGAGCGTGCTTCTTGGGCAAACAGCCGGGACTTTTCCTGCGCTTGGAAGAATGTGGTCACGTGCGAACCGTCCGCGTCCATATAATCGTCCGCTTCGCCCAACACGTGCTTTATATAGCGCTCGCCCGTCCATAGGCGCGCCTGCCAGGTGCCATTGCCTTTGGCCGGGCGGCGATAACCCAGGGCCAGCCCCTCACCGATAGTGACATAGACGCGCTTCCCGGTGACCAGTTTCAGGCGGTTGGTGCGGGTTGCCAGCGGATTGCTTCTGACGGATCTGGCCATAGGGGATTCTCGTCCGTGGGTAACTCGTGGGTAACAGATGTTACCAAACTGCTTCGGACCATAATACACCAAGACCAAATAAAATCAATATAAAACAGGAAGATAAATGATTCCGTTTACGTCCGTTAAAGTCCGATCTGTTTCCCTTTCACGGCGGTAACAGGGGTTCGAATCCCCTTGGGGACGCCAATATACAAAAAGCTCAGCCTGCCAAGGTTGGGCTTTTTTTTATATTTGTCACTTAAGGGTCTTGCAGGAGCCTTTCGGGTTCGACGACCGAGCGAAAGCGAGGGAGAACAGCGGAGCTTGGCGACGCTGGCCCCGTAGGGTAAGGCCCTGGAAGGGCCGAATAATCCCCTTGGGGAGGCCAATATAACAAAACCCGGCCTGATGAGGGCCGGGTTTTGTTATGCCCAGTGTTACTGAGGGTGCCAAGCTGACCATGCTGCAAGCCGTGTCGCAATGGATCGATGCCGCTGTGCAAGGCAAAAACGCCGACCAACCGCCGCCGTCGACACCGATCGACGCGCCCCGGCCCTCTATCCCGGGTATCGAAGGATCTCGAGCAATTTCGACCACGCCGCTGCCGAACGCATTATCCGGGCTTCAATTGCAGTGATACAGATCCCGGTTGACGCTATGCTGTGGGGCACGGGGCGGCGTGCAGTTTTCCGCTTTTCTGCCGTTATTTTGCAATGGATTCGTCGTCCGGGGTGAAGGGGCACAAGTTGGAGGTTTTGGGTGAACGCAGTTTCAAGTTTCAGCAACACGTGGGGCGGTAAGCGCTCATTAATTGTGATGGGGTTCTCATTGGCCGTCCTTTGCGCGATGCCGGCCGCCGCGGCCGACGACCAGGCCAGCGTGGTGATGCAGCTGATTCCCGGAGAGGTCTATGCCGGTCAGCAGTTCGCCGCTGTGATTCAAATCAAAAATACCGGTGCGAATACCTGGACGCGCGACGCCGGTTATCACCTGGCCACGGTCGGCGGCGCCGACTGGGGCGTTAAGCGCATTGAGTTGGCCGGCCCGGTGGCAAGCGATGAAACGGCCACCTTCAAAGCGCAACTGACGGCCCCCGACGCGCCGGGCGAGCATGTATTTCAGTGGCAGATGCGCCGCGCTGCCGGCGCCTTCGGGGAGGCGGCGCCGCGACTCGAGGTGACGGTGCTGCCACGGGACCTGTCCCGCGACGACGCCGAGTTTGTGTTTCAGGATGTCAGCCAGACCATGCTGGCGGGGGAGACCCATCAGGTCGCGATCCAATTTAAGAACATCGGCCGCAGCGCCTGGCGCGCCGGCCGCGTGTCGTTGGCCAGTCCCCGGGGCGAGGGGCTGATCTGGGCGCTGGACCATGTGGAGATGGCGCCGGGGCAGGTAATCGAACCGGGCGCGTTTCTGGTGTTTCGCTTCAATGTTCAGGCGCCGCCGGACCCCGGCCACTATCCGTTTCAGTGGCAGCTGCACCACGCGCGCGACGGTTTGTTCGGCCGGCCCAGCGAGGGGCTGGTGATCGATGTGCGTTAGCCCGGCGGAGGAGCGTCGTTGACGTGTCCCAAGTGCGGCCATGAGCGCGGCACAGATGAGCGGGCCCCGGCGTGGCAGTGTCCTGCCTGCGGCATCGCCTACGACAAGCTTGGATCCAAACGCGCTGCCACAGTTATCCCCACTGAACGAACTTCAGTCCCGGGGATGACTGCATCCAGCGGCGGTTTCAGAAAATTTAGAATTGCCCTGCTGTTGATTATATTGGCGGCGGTGGCGCTGGACAGCTGGTTGACGGTATTGCGTTCCACCGACTGGACTGAGCCCCTGTGGGTGGTGGTCTATCCTATTAACCTGGATCAGGGGGCCGGCGTGAGTAGCTATCTGCGCACCCTTGATGACGCCGGTTTCGCCTCGATCCAGCACTATTTTTCACAGCAGATCAGGCGCTACGGCGTGCCGCTGAAACACCCGCTGCAGGTGCGCCTGGGGCCTGAACTCACGCAGTCACCGCCGCTGCCGCCACGCCCGGGTGAGCTGTTGGCGACCATGCTTTGGAGTCTGAAGTTGCGTTACTGGGCCGCCGTCAACGATGCCTATGAGGGGCCGCGGCCGGATATCCGGGTGTTCGCCCTGTATTACCCGGCCGAGGCGGGGCGGCGCCTGGCGCATTCCACCGGTCTGCAAAAAGGCATGGTGAGCGTGGTGCACGTGTTTGCCGCCGCCGAAATGGAGGGCAGCAACAACGTGGTCATCGCCCACGAGGTGCTCCATACCCTGGGGGCGACCGACAAGTACGACCTGGCCAGCGGTCAGCCCATCTTCCCGCAGGGCTATGCCGAGCCGGAGCGTGCGCCCCTGCTGCCGCAGCGTTATGCTGAGATCATGGGGGCCTATATTCCGGAGTCCGAGACGCAGGCAAACATGCCGACGCATTTGAGCCAGACCCTGGTGGGCGCGCACACGGCGCTGGAAATCGGTTGGCGGGCGGCGCCCTGATGGCGGCCTATCTATTCAATCTCATGCTGCTGGCCGGGGTGGCGTTCGGCTTCGTGTTTTGGTGGAAAAGCCAAGGGATTAAACACCTCGCCTTGCGTGCCGCCCAACGTCGCTGTGACGAGTTGGGACTGCAGCTGCTGGATCAAAGCATCATGATGCGGGCCGTCGTAGGATTCAAGCGCGGCGCCGGCGGCAGGCTTTCGGTAAGGCGCAAGTTTGCATTTGAATTCTCCAGCACCGGTGCGGAGCGTTATCGCGGCGAGGTATGGATGTTGGGTCAGCGCCTGGAACGCATCGAATTGGAGCCGCATCGCCTCTGAAACAGGGCTGAATGCCCATCAACACCCTCTCCCCACCGCTCGCCGGCTTGGCCGCTCATGTATCATTCATTAATTACTAATAAATTAACAATTGCCTGACGGATATAGGATTTCAGGAGCATAACTATTTAACAATTGATTAATATTACATGCTCTGATGTATTCAATTCGGGTTGGTCCGACCCGGTTTTGGTTGTTTCGCTTACAGCCAGGTCGCACATTTGGTCATGATAATGAGGAGAATCACTATATGAAGAACGCCCCGGGGAAGCGTGTATCGCTGAATCGCCTATTTCTAGCCGCCTTAACCATCCTCCCGCTCAATTGTGTCGCCGAGACTGAACCACCGTTGTCGGAGGAGGCCTTTTGGCAGGATGTGCCGGTGGTGGTGTCCGCGACCCGCATGCCGCAGTCGGTGGTCGATGCACCCCAGGCGGTGACGGTAATCGACCGGCGCATGATCGAAGCCTCCGGCGCGCGTGAAATACCCGAACTGTTCCGTCTGGTGCCGGGCTTTATCGTCGGCTATCACGACGGCCATACGCCCGGCGTTAGTTACCACTATACCAAGGACCGTTTCGTGCGTCAGATGCAGGTGCTGATCGACGGTCGCTCCGTTTATACCACGGCCATCGGCGGCGTGCCTTGGGCCACTCTGCCCATCACGCTGGACGATATCGAGCGCATCGAAGTCGTGCGGGGTCCGAACTCTGCCAGTTACGGCGCCAATTCCTTTCTTGGCGTGATCAACATCATTACCCGTCACCCGGTATTGGACAAAGGGACGATGATAAAAACCAATCTGGGGGACGAGGATGTACGTGAAGTATTTCTGCGTCACGGTGACGCTGTGGGAAAGCTCGATTATCGTGTCACGGCGGCGTTTACTCAGGATGACGGTTTTCCCGAGCGATTCGATTACAAACGCACCCGCATCCTTTCCATGCGGGGCGATTACGCTTTAAGTAACACAGATGTGATGACCTTTGAGGCCGGTGTCGCTGAGGGCCCTCGCGGTGTCGAGAACCGCACCACCGCGTTTCCGGGCTTGAGTCCCGATCGCGAAAAGAGCGAGCTGAATCACTATGAGCAAATCCGTTGGGAACGCACACTGGGGATCGGTGAGAGCGTTTCGCTGCAGTTTTATCATATCTTCCAGCGTGTCGATGAGGTCTTTGTGACCGAACAGGTCACGCTTGGCACGATTGGGGGCAACGATCTGGTGGTGGAGCCCATGCGCGTGGATTTCAGCCGCCGTACCCATCGTTACGAGCTGGAATTGCAGCACAACGTTGGGCTTACTGATGAGCTGCGCATGGTCTGGGGCGCGGGCGCGCGCGACGATCAAGTCTGGGGCGGACAGAACCTGATGCCCGGCGGTGAGATACATAATCATCTCAAATATGCCTTCGCCAATCTGGAATGGGCCGCCAGCCGCGCCTGGCTGTTCAACGGCGGCGCCATGTTGGAGGATTACAGTACCATCGGCACCCACATCTCGCCGCGCGTCGGAGCCAATTATCGGTTTTCCCCCGGCAAAAGCCTGCGCCTAACCGGTTCTCAGGCGATTCGTGCGCCCTCCATGTTCGAATGGACCTCGCTGTACCACTACGACGGCACGACCAATTTCTATAACAATGGCACCTTGGTAGGCCCTGGACCGGATATCTATGATGAATTCTGGGCCGGGCTGCGCGATACCCGCGTGGAGGAGATCACTTCCTATGAACTGGGTTACCACGGGCTGTCCTCTCGGGGCATGGCGGAATATGACGTCAAATTATATTACGACGATATGCACCGCTTGATCGGCTTGTCCACAGTGTCGGCGGATGATTTCACCGGAGACCGCGGCATTTACCACAACCGCTACTCTTTCATCGTCAGGGGGCTGGAAGTGGAAACAAAATTTACGTTTGTTGACAAATCCAGTCTGTATATGGGCTATGCCTTCGCCGATATAGATGAGAGGGTGCTGGCTTTCGATGGGGCGATCTTACATACAAAAAACGCCGTCGAGGCGCCGCGGCACACCTTTAGTCTGCTCTATATGATGGATTTCGAGCGCGGCTACAGTGCCGGGATCGGTTACTACTTCATGGATCGAGTACAGGGATGGGAATCGGCGCGGGAAGTCAATTTTCGCGAGCCGGTGCGGCGCCTGGATGTGAAAGTGGCAAGACAATTCAGGATGGATAGCTATGATCTTGAGCTGGCCTTAGCGGCGCGCAATGTGCTGGGACGATACCCGGAGATGGAGCTCTTGAGGCATCAGTCCTTTTATCCCCAGCAAACCGAGGCGGCGTCATCAGCGTATCTGACGATTAAGGCGAGCTTGTAAACAGAGCTTGCGCCGTGGGGGCCGGCGCAGGTAGGCGCGCGAATAACGTATGATGGCTAATAAGGCAGTCTGGATAGTTATCGTCGGGTTGGTATTAAGCGCCAATGCCCAGGCTCGTCTGCTGCTTCTGGTGAGCCAGGAATCCCCCCTCTACAGTTCATTTCGTCAAGGGTTTGAGAAGGCGCTGGCGCCCGGCGAAACAGTACAGGGGATGCGTTATCTGCGGGCCGAAAATTTTACCTCGGGCATGAGCCCGGCGCCGGGCGGTGTGATCGTCGCCGCCGGTGTGGAGGCGGCCAAGACCTTGGCGGCCGCCGATTTGGCCGAGGTGCGGGTGATCTACACCATGTTGCCGCTGAGCAGTTATCACTGGTTGCGTGACCAGGACATGTTGGCCAAAGACCACAGAGTGGTCTTTATCGACCAGCCGGCCTATCGCTTTATCAATCTGGCCAAGATCGCGCTGCCGGGGCTTCAATCTTTGGGCTTTCTCTACGGTGAGGTCTCCGCCGAACACACCGCCCAGCTGCTTAGTGCCGCCGGCCGTCAACACCTGGAGTTACAGCCGGTACCCTTGCACGACGACCGGCGCTTGGTGACCACCTTGCAGGGCGCGGTGCGCAACAATGACGCCATCCTGGTATTGCCCGATCCCTATCTGTTCAACCGCCGCGCCGTCCAGGCCTTGCTGTTGGCCAGCCTGCGCGGGCGCAAGCCCCTGATCGCCTATTCTGAATCCTATGTCAAAGCGGGCGCTTTGTTGGCGCTGTATTCATCTCCCGAGCAACTTGGGCGTCAGAGCGCCGAAATGGTCAATTGCCTCATGAGTGATTGTCGGCTGCCCTCGGCCACGGAGCAGCATCCCGAGTATTTTTCGGTTAAATTGAATACCGCCATTGCCCGCCGATTGGGTTTGTCGGTGATGCCAGCGGAGGCGCTCGAGGCGCGGCTGGAGGCGTTGGAACCAACGCCTTGACGAGGCTAGCAATTGTTATAGTAAATTCGTCTTTCAATATCTGATTTTATTCTTTGTAATCATCTAGCGTTTTACTAAATTTATAGAGGGCTTAGTAAGCGTTTGCCGCCCTAAAGGGTACCTCACGCCGTGATTTATGTAGGCCTCATTGGATTCGCCATATCTCTATGGGCGAATGCGATGCGCACCTCGGTGGTAGTACTTTCGTCAACACGTGACAATATCTCGGGAGGAATTATGATAGGACGTTTAGCGTCAGAAGATGATGTGCCCATAGTGGCGGGCGTATGCCTAATTTTTTTGCTGCTAGCTGTTTTGGGTAATGTGGCGATTTTCTAGATTTGGTTGATATGTTTTCTCAATGTTGATTACGCGGTCCGGCTAAGCTAGCCAAGACTGCGAATTTAAAAGAAGGGCCGCTCAGCAGCGGCCCTTTGTTTTATCCTGGGGGTCGGTTTGTAAACAGCGCATCGTTCATGACCTTTTCAATCGAGCCCGTCGGGATCATCCACTCCTGTTTCAGTGACAAGTTCGGCGTGCCGCGGCAATCGCGGCTGGTGGCATCGGCCTGCGCCCGGTTACAGTTGCTGCCGCCCTATGATCGGCCCGAGGTCTGCGCCGGTCTGGAGGGGTATTCCCATGTATGGATTAGTTTCGTGTTTCATCATTGTCTCGGACAGCAGGCGCGTTTGAGCGTGCGCCCGCCGCGGTTGGGGGGTAACCGCAGGGTCGGGGTGTTCGCCAGCCGCGCCACTCACCGTCCCAATCCTATTGGCCTGTCCGTAGTGGCGTTGGCAGGTGTGGAACGCGATGAGGAGGGTGTTTCCCTATTGCTGCGCGGAGTGGACCTGGTGAATGGGACACCAGTGCTCGACATCAAGCCCTACCTGGCGACTGAGGATGCTGTCGCCGGGGCCCGGGCCGACTATGCTGCAGAGCCGCCGGAGGCTCGGTTTCAAGTGCGGTTTGGCGCCCTGGCACAGCGGCAGTGCCGCCGTTATGCCGCCGCTTATCCGGACCTGCCCGAACTGATCGAGGCGGTCCTCAGCCTTGATCCCCGCCCCGCCTATCATGCCGGCAGGCGCGGCGCCAAGCCTTACGTGGTTACGCTTTACGGTCTGGATGTGCGCTGGTCAGTGGTGGCCGAGCACGTCATCGAGGTCGATGCCATCGAGCCCGCCGAGCGGGGTAGATGGCATTGAGTTGACTTGCTGCTATACAAATCATTTTTGCCGCCATTCAGGGGGACGCAATTAGGCGCGCTGCGGGTAATTCATTTCTGTTATTATGTGCGGCTAAATTATAAGTGGGGAAAGGGCGCTTCGCCGGCGGCGGCGTTCTTGTCATCAACCGCCCCTCGCTGGCGGCGAAATAACAACAAAACAGTCATTTATGCACAATAAGGAAAGCTTTACACGGGAAGAGCTGCTGCAATGCGGCCGCGGTGAGTTGTTCGGTCCGGGCAATGCCCAGCTGCCGCTGCCGCCGATGCTGATGTTCGACCGCATCACTACGATATCCAGCGACGGCGGTGCTCATGGCAAAGGCCAGATTATTGCCGAGCTCGACATCAAGCCTGAGCTCTGGTTTTTTGAATGCCATTTCCATGGTGATCCGGTCATGCCCGGCTGTCTCGGTTTGGACGCCATGTGGCAATTGATCGGTTTTTTTCTCGGCTGGAGCGGCGGTCCCGGCCGCGGTCGCGCCCTGGGCGTGGGCGAAGTCGGCTTTCGCGGCCAGGTGACGCCGGACAAGAAACTGGTGACCTATCGTGTGGACATGACCCGCGTCATTATGCGCAAGCTCTATATGGGCGTGGCGGATGCGGAATTGGAAGTGGATGGCAAGGTGATTTACACTGCCAAAGATCTGCGCGTAGGACTGTTTACTTCTACTGAAAACATGTAAGGGTGTCAGCAGTGAGACGAGTGGTTGTCACAGGGCTGGGGATTGTTTCCAGTATCGGTAATAACAAGGACGAAGTGACCGGCTCCCTCCGGGCCGGTCGCTCGGGCATCGAATTCAGCGAGGAATATGCCGAGCTTGGATTTCGTTCCCATGTGCACGGATCCGTCAATGTGGATATCGGGGCGCTGATCGATCGCAAGCTGCGCCGTTTTATGGGCGATGCGGCGGCCTATAACTGCATCGCCATGCAGCAGGCCATCGCGGATGCCGGGCTGGACGAGACCCTTATCTCCAATCCCCGCGCCGGCCTCATCGTCGGCTCCGGTGGTGCCTCCCACGCCAACACCGTGCTGGCGGCCGACACCCTGCGCCAAAAGGGCATCCGCCGCGTTGGTCCCTACATGGTGCCGCGCACCATGGGCAGCACCACTTCGGCCAACCTGGCCACCGCCTTCAAGATCAAGGGCGTCAACTATTCCATCAGTTCGGCCTGTTCCACCAGCGCTCACTGCATCGGCAACGCCATGGAGCAGATCCAGCTGGGCAAGCAGGACCTGGTCTTCGCCGGCGGCGGCGAGGAGCTGGGCTGGGAATCGAGCATGATGTTCGACGCCATGGGGGCCCTGTCATCCAAGTACAATGAAACCCCCGACAAGGCCTCGCGCGCCTATGACGCGGAGCGCGACGGTTTTGTCATCTCCGGCGGCGGCGGTGTGCTGGTGCTCGAAGCGCTGGAGCACGCCCAGGCGCGCGGCGCCCGCATCTATGCCGAGCTGGTGGGCTACGGCGCCACCTCAGACGGCTTCGACATGGTGCAGCCTTCCGGCGAGGGGGCGGCGCGCTGCATGCGCCTGGCCCTGGACGGTGTGGAAGGCCGGGTGGATTACATCAATGCCCACGGCACCAGCACCCCGGCCGGCGACATGAAGGAGCTGGAGGCGATCCGTGCGGTGTTCGGCGACGACATGCCGGCCATCAGCTCCACCAAATCGCTCACCGGCCATGCCTTGGGGGCGGCGGGCGTGAACGAGGCCATCTATTCTCTGCTGATGATGCAGCACGATTTTCTCTGTGCCTCGGCCAATATCGAAACCCTGGACCCGGCCGCCGCGGGCATGCCCATCCTGCTGGAGCGTAAGGACGAGGCCGGCGCCGAGCTCATGCTCTCCAATAGCTTCGGTTTCGGCGGCACCAATGCCTGTTTGGTATTCCGCCGTTATCACGGCTAGGCCATGATGCATGCGATGACCTCGGCTCCCCCCTTTATTAAAGGGGGGCTGGGGGGGATTTCCAGGCGGCGTAAATTTAAATCCTCATTGATTTTTAAATCCCCCCTAACCGCCCTTTTTCAAAGGGGGGGATCGTGTCCGACGTAATCTCCGGGGACGAGGCACTCCGCTTTTTTGCCACCGCGCCCAAGGGTGTGGCGGCGCTCCTCATGTCCGAGCTGGAAGCACTCGGTGCCACGCAGCTGCGCGAACAACCCGCCGGCGTTGAATTTTCCGGCGATATGGAAACCGCCTACCGTGCCTGTCTATGGTCGCGTTGCGCCAACCGCATTCTGTTGCCGCTGGCTACATTTGCGGCCCCAACGCCCGAGGCGCTGTATGAAGGGGTGCAGAGCGTCGACTGGTCGGCACACTTCACTCCGAGCGAGACCCTGGCCATCGACTTCGTTGCGCGCAATTCCCAGATTCAGCACAGCCAGTTCGGGGCACAGAAGGTCAAGGACGCCATCGTGGATCAATTCCGCGCGACCTGTGGCGAGCGTCCTTCCGTCGATATCCAGAATCCCGACATGCGCATCAACCTCTTTCTGCAGCGCGACCAGGCCACGCTCTATCTCGACCTGTCCGGCGACAGCCTGCACAAGCGCGGTTATCGCCAGGCGGGGGGCGCGGCGCCGCTGAAAGAGAATCTGGCCGCCGCCATCCTGCTGCGCGCCGAATGGCCACGCATTGCGGCGGAGGGCGGGGGGCTGGTGGACCCCATGTGCGGCTCGGGCACGCTGCTGATCGAGGCCGTCATGATCGCCGCCGACTGGGCCCCCGGTCTGCTGCGCGAGCGCTATGGCTTTTTGGCCTGGCAGCAACATGATGCCGCGTTATGGCAGCGCCTGACGGATGAGGCAGCACAGCGTCGCGACACCGGTCTTGAGCATCTGCCCCCCATCTTCGGCTATGACAGCCACGGCAAGGCGATTCAGTTCGCCCAGGCCAGCATAACAGCCGCCGGGCTGGATGAGCATATTCGTCTGGCCAAACGTGACGTCGCCGAGTTGCGCAAACCCGCACAGCTGGAACAGGGACTGGTAGTGGTCAATCCGCCCTACGGCGAACGCATGGGCGAGCGCGAAACCCTGGAGCCACTCTATCGCCAGCTGGGCGAGCGTTTAAAAGCTGAGTTTAGCGGTTGGGAGGCAGCGGTCTTCACCGGCAATCCGGAGCTGGCCAAGCTGATGGGCATCCGGGCGCAAAAACAGCACAACATGTTCAACGGCGCCCTGCCGTGCAAGCTGCTGCGCTTTCACATCGACCCCGAGTGGTACATGACCGAGCAGCGCGGCCCGCGCCCGGCCAAACCCGAGGAGCTGGGTCCCGGCGCCGAGATGCTGGCCAACCGGCTACGCAAGAACCTGAAGGAGCTGGGCCGTTGGGCGCGGCGCGAAGGGGTGAGCTGCTACCGACTCTATGACGCCGACATGCCCGAATACGCGCTGGCCGTGGATCTCTATCAGGGCGAACAGCGCTGGGTGCATGTGCAGGAATACGAGGCGCCCAAGACAGTGGATGAGCGCAAGGCCCGACTTCGCCTGCGCGAGGCCATGGCGGTGATCCCCGAGGTGCTGGCACTGCCGCAGGAAAATGTCTACTTCAAGGTGCGCAAGCGCCAGAAGGGGGCGGCCCAGTACACCCGCCAAGCCGAGGAGAAGCAGTTTTTTGAGATCGAGGAGGGCGGTTGCCGCTTCCTGGTCAACTTCACTGACTATCTGGACACCGGCCTGTTCCTGGACCACCGTATCACCCGTCAAATGGTGGCCGACATGGCCAAGGGCAAGCGCTTCCTCAACCTGTTCGCCTATACCGGCACGGTCAGTGTCTACGCCGCCAGAGGCGGAGCGAAATCGACCCTCACCGTGGATATGTCCAACACTTACCTGGACTGGGCCAGGCAGAACATGGCCCTGAACGGTTTTGATGGGGAGCAACACCAGTTTGTTCAGGCCGACTGCCTGGAGTGGCTCAAACAGGGCGGTGTCTACAAACGGGCGAAATTCGACCTGATCTTCCTCGATCCCCCCACCTTCTCATCGTCCAAGCGCATGACTGATACCTTTGATGTACAGCGTGACCATCCGGCCGTGATCGGGGCCGCCATGGCCCTGCTCGATGCCGGCGGAACGCTGGTTTTTTCCAATAATTTCAGGAAGTTCAAGATTGATCCTGAGCTCGAGGCGCGTTTCGCCGTCGAGGACATTACCCCCCGCACCCTGCCGCGCGATTTCGCCCGCAATCCCAAAATCCACCACTGCTGGCTCATCCGGCATCAGTAAGCCTTCCGCGGCACTCTTTCCTGCAGCGGATTTGTTGCAAGATTCCGCTTTAAAGCATTGTTAATAAAGGTCGATAGACAAAGAAGGTGGATACCTCTCGGGGTATGAATGGACTCATGTGGAGCAGTCAAATGAAATTTAGACTCATGCTGTGGTTCGCGCTCGGATTGTGGACTAGCGTTTCCGTTGCCGCAGACATGGGCGCCGACCCGGCGCCCGAACGCAGCGATGTGCGCGTGCTGATCGATATCTCGGGCAGCATGAAAGACAATGATCCCAACAATCTGCGCATCCCGGCGCTGCGCCTGATCACCCAACTCATCCCCGAGGGCCAACAGGCCGGTGTCTGGACCTTCGGTCAGTACGTCAATATGCTGGTCAAGCACGGCGAAGTGGATGCCGTGTGGAAAGAGCAGGCCTACCAGGCCGCCGGCCAGATCAACTCCAAGGGGCTGTTCACCAACATCGAAGGTGTGCTGGAGAAATCCACCTGGGATTGGAAGGCGCCGGACCCCAACACCAAGCGCAGCATTATCTTTCTCACCGACGGTGTAGTGGACATCTCCAAGACGCCGGGCGCCAATGAAAAAGCCCGCGGTCGCATCTTGAATGAGACCCTGCCGCGACTCAAAGCCGCCGGTGCCACCATCCACACCATCGCGCTCTCCGACGCAGCGGATAAGGCCTTCTTGCGTCAGCTTGCCTCCACCACGGAAGGGTGGAACGAGGTCGCCAAGGACGCCTCGCAACTGGAACGCATCTTTCTCAAGCTGTTTGAAAAGGCCGTCCCGGTGGAGACCCTGCCGCTCACCGACAACCGTGTGCTGGTGGATGACTCGGTACGCGAACTGACCCTGTTGATATTCAAAAAGCCGGGGGCGCAAACGGCGGTACTGCACATGCCCAGCGGCGAGAAAGTCGATCATCGCAGTGAAACGGAGAACCTGCGCTGGCGCCACGAAGAACGCTATGACCTGATCACCATCGACGCACCCATGGCCGGCGAATGGGGCGTGGATGCCGAGCTGGATCCGGACAACCGCGTTATGGTGGTCACCGATCTCAAGGTGCGCGCCAGCCGCCTGCCCAATGTGATGATGAGCCAGGACGTCATGCCTTACTACGTGGAACTGGAAGAGCATGGCGAGGTGATTCGCACCCCGGAATTCCTGGATTTCGTCCACGTGACCTTGGAACGTTCCGGCAGCGGTGAGCAGACACAAATCCCGGTCGAAGACGACGGCACGGGCATCGATCGCAGCGCCCATGACGGCCGTTTCAGTACCAAGGTGGGCGGTGAACTCGCCCCGGGCGAATATGAATACGAGTTAGTGGTCGACGGGATGACCTTCAAGCGTTCCAAGCGCGACACCGTGAAGGTGGTGGACAAGCCCGTGGCGGTGACCGTCAAGGAAGAAGCGGCGGGTGATCCGGCGCAATACTCGCTCAGCCTGGTGCCCTTCGCAGAACTCATCAAACCCGATTCCATGCTCATCGACGCCACGGTGGCGAAACAGGGCGGGGCGGCCAAGTCGGTGACGATTCCGCGCACCGGACCGAGTGAATGGCGGCTGGATATGAAGGTCAGCGCCGGTGATATTTATCAGCTTGAAATCGAGGTGCAGGCGGAACGCCAGGACGGGCGCCCGGGCCTGTACCAGCTCGGCAGTTTCGAACTCGGCAGCGGCTCTAAGGACGTGGCCTTTGATGAGCCCGATGAGACGCCGGCCGATGCCAAACCGGTCGTTGAGAAAGCCGCGGAAGATACCGGCGCAGAGCCTGTTGCTGAAGATTCGACCGACGCCGAAGCAGCGCCGGAGGATGAGGCCTCCGCTGAGGATGCAGCCGAAGAGGAATCGCCGAATTGGATGCTGGTGGCGGCCAAGATCATCGGTGTCAATGCATTGCTGATCGGTATTGCCTTCTTTGTTTACCGCAAATGGTTCCGTACACCCAAGCCGAAACAGGACGATGCAGAGGACGCCGAGGAAAAAGGGGGCGACGATGATAACGATTGATCCGACTATCCTCATCCTGATGGGCGAGGTGATACTCGCCTTGCTGGTGGTGATTGTTGTCGCGGCGGTGTATTTCATAAAGTTGAAAAAGCGCGACAAGCAAGCGGCCGCAACCCTGCAGGGACGTTTGGAACACAACGTCCCTGAGCGCAAAGCGACGTTTGAACAACTGCTCAGCAAGACCGGCGCCGACGGCGAAGACGAAGACGGCAGCAATAGGGACTTGGCTCAGGAATGGGTGGACAAGGAAAATAAGTTTTACAACCGCCTGGTCGAAATGTACATGCAGCGCAACTCCAGCGCCCTGAAGACTCTGGACAAGCTGCTGCACGAACATACTTCGTCCTATATGGACTTAGTCGCCCTGATGCGTGACCGGGTTGAGGGCGAGGAGGCCGATTTCTCGGAAGCGATGCAACAACAACTGCAGCGGCTGGAAGAAGACGGTCACAAGCTCGCCTCCGAAGTGGAGAACCTGAAAAACGAGAATCAGCGTTTGTCCAAAGAACTGGGGCAGGCCTATAACGAGATCGAGCAGGCCATGGCTGAATACAGCCAAGCCTTCCGGCCGGGGGGCATGACCGGCTCGGCGGCCAAGGGCGAGAAAGAAGCGCCTGCCGCAGCCGGCGTGCCGCCTGCGGCCGAGAATGTGTCCGAAGCCGCGACGGACGCAGTTGAAACAGTGGGCCAAGAAGCGGCTGTTTCAGAGCAGGCTGAGTCTGAATCAGGGGCCACGCTCGAGCCCGAAGCCGAGCCCGAAGCCGAGCCCGAAGCCGAGCCCGAAGCCGAGCCCGAAGCCGAGCCCGAAGCCGAGCCCGAAGCCGAGCCGAAGCTGAACCCGAAGCTGAACCCGAAGCTGAACCCGAAGCTGAACCCAAAAACGAAGCCGGCCTATTGCGCGAGATGGGCGTCAATGATGACCAGTCATTGGAGGATGTGGTCCTTCATGCCATGGCCGAGGAAAGCGCCGCGCAGCGCCAGCAGCAACAGATTAAGGAAAAACCGGCCGATGCCGCCGATGCACCTGGCGGGAAGGAGGCCCGCGGCCCGGTGATCGATCTGTCCAAGGACGAAGACATCGTGGTGTCCGAGGCTGAAGCCTCCGCCGCCGACGAACTGCTTGGCGAGGCGGTGATGGAAGAAGAGACACCTTCGGCGACAGCGCCTCAAGCCCAGGCGGGCGACGGCACGGACATCGACGAAGATGAATTATTGGCGCAGCTGGCCAGCCTGGACGAGGACGATGGACTAGACGGCCTGGGCGGTTTCGGCGATATTGCCGCAGACGACGATGACAAGCACGACAAGAAAAAACAGCCTTGATCCAGTCTACAGCGGCTGTTTGTAAGCCGCCTGTGCCACTTCCTCCACCAAACGCGGCACCAGATAGCCGGGCAGCCGGCGGCGCAGTTGCATGACCAGCGCCTGGGCCGTTTGCCTGTCGACTTCAAAATGGACCGCGCCCTGCACCTTGTCCAGTAGATGCAGGTAGTAGGGCATTACCCCGGACTCGAACAGCGTCTCACTCAGACGATACAGTTGCGTCACATCATCATTCACCCCACGTAGCAGCACGGCTTGATTGAACAGCGGGACGCCAATGGCTTGCAATTTTGCCAAGGCCCTGCGTACCGAGGCGTCAATCTCATTGGCATGATTGCAATGGATGACCATGACGGTCTTGAGCTTGCAGTGACCCAGCCAGCTTAGCAGCGCATCATCGACGCGTTGCGGCAACACGACGGGCTGACGGCTGTGAATGCGCAGCCGTTTCAGATGCGGGATCTGTTCCAAGCCCTGCACCAGTTGGGTCAATTGGGCGTCCGCCAAAGAAAGCGGATCGCCGCCGCTCAAGATGACTTCGTGGATGGATGTGTCGGCGGCGATGGTGTCGCAGATGGCTTGCCAGCGCGATGGCCGGGCGGCCTGTTCCTGATAGGGGAAATGGCGGCGAAAACAATAACGGCAGTGGATGCCGCAGGCGGCGGTGGTCATCACCAGCACCCGGCCTTGATATTTTTGCAGCAGGCCCGGTTGCACGACGGCGGCGTGATCGCCCACCGGGTCGCGATCGAAACCGGGTGCCTGTCGCATCTCGGCGTCCAGGGGTAGCACCTGACGCAACAGGGGGTCGTTCGGGTCACCCTTTTTCATGCGCGCCACGAAGCCGCGCGGCACCCGCAGGGCGAATTGGCGCGCCGCCGCGGCGCTGACGGGCAGCAAATCGTGCGGTAATTCCAGCAATGTCAGGAGTTCGGCGGGATCGCGCACCGCCTCGGCCATTTGCCGTTGCCAGTTGTGCCGCGCGGCGGGAATGAGTTTATGCTGTAACATGGCGTGAATATTGTCTAAAATAACGCGCTTTTGCGGGCGCTCAGCTTGACGGGCAGTATAGCCCGGCTGATCAGTTTGAGAAAACGAGGACGATATGGCGACTTATAGCACAAACGAATTCAAGAGCGGACTGAAAATCATGATCGACAATGATCCCTGTACCATTGTCGAAAATGAGTTCGTTAAGCCGGGCAAGGGCCAGGCCTTCAATCGCGTCAAGATCCGCAATCTCAAGACCGGCCGTGTCGTCGAGCGTACCTTCAAATCCAATGAGACGGTGGAGTCCGCCGACGTCCTCGATACCGAGATGCAGTATCTCTACAACGACGGTGAGTTTTTTCACTTCATGGTGCCAGACACCTTTGAACAGTATGCCGCCAGCACCGAGGCCGTTGGCGATGCGGCGCAGTGGATCAAGGGCGAAGAGATGTGCACCGTCACCCTGTGGGACAACGTACCGCTGGCGGTGACCCCGCCCAACTTTGCCATTCTGGAAGTCACCGACACCGATCCCGGTGTGCGCGGCGACACCTCAGGCGGCGGCGGCAAGCCGGCCACGCTGGAGACCGGTGCCGTGGTGCGCGTGCCGCTGTTCATCGATGTCGGCGATGTGCTCAAGATCGACACCCGCAGCGGCGAATACGTCTCCCGCGCCAAGGAGTAGAGCGTGGTGACGCCGCCGCGCGACTGGCGGCCCTCAGCGCCGCGGGAAAATTTACAATTGCGCGCCCGCATCTTGGCCGAGATTCGGGCCTTTTTTTCGGCGCGCTCGGTGATGGAGGTGGAGACACCGCTGCTTGGCGCCGCCGCCGCCACCGATCCCCATCTGGACAGTTTCGCCTGCCGCTATCACGGCCCTCATGCCCCGCAGGGATGCGACCTGTATCTGCAGACCTCGCCTGAATTCGCCATGAAGCGCCTGCTGGCCGCCGGCAGCGGGCCTATCTATCAAATCTGCAAGGCGTTTCGTAACGGCGAAGCGGGGCGCCGCCACAACCCGGAGTTCTCCTTGCTGGAGTGGTACCGGCCCGGCGTTGATCACCACGGCTTAATGGATGAGGTGGAGGCCCTGATCGACGCCTTGCTGCACACCGGCCCGGCCAGACGCATGAGCTATGAGGCCTTATTTGAGCAGGCGCTGGGCCTGGATGTATTCCGCCTCAGCGTCGATCAGGCGCGCGCCTGTCTGCGTGAGCACGGCGTCAACGTCAATCTGGATGAGACCACGCGCGACGATTGGTTGGCCCTGATCCTAACGCACATCCTCGAGCCGCGCTTGGGCCCGGGTGCCGTGTTCATTCATGATTTCCCCGCCTCACAGGCCATGCTGGCGCGCCTGGATGGGAATGATCCGCCGCGGGCGCAGCGCTTCGAGTTGTATGTCGACGGGGTAGAACTGGCCAATGGCTTCCATGAACTCGCTGACGCCGCCGAACAGCGCCGCCGTTTCGAACAGGATCGGCACCAGCGGCGGCGTCACGGCCTGGCCGAGGTCCCCATGGACGAAACCCTGATCCACGCCTTGCAGCACGGCTTACCTGATTGCGCCGGTGTGGCATTAGGGCTGGATCGTTTGCTGATGCTGGCGGCAGAGACGGATTGTATCGCCGAGGTGGTGAGCTTTCCCATCGAGCGCAGTTAGCCCGGCGAGAAATGCGGGCGCGTCGGGGACTGTCGAAATTGTTAACAATATAGTGATGTACTGAAGTGCATTTCGATCGCGCGCGCCGCGACCTGCGTACTCAGTTAATGACAATCTCATGATTCGGTTAGGGAAAAAAGTGTATATCGAAATTATCGCCGAAGTACTGCATAGTCGGCCCACTAATTGCATCACTATCTTGCGCTAAGCGGCTCATAATAAATACCTATTTACTATTCTGTATCCGGGTGTTCGAATATGAATAATAAAAATAACGGGCCTTGGAGATAAGTCTTATGGAGAAGCGTTGGGCCGCAAGGCGACCCGTCCATGTCAGCGTCGACCTGCGTTATAAGGATATAGAAGTGGTGAATTGTCAGACACGGGATATCAGTCTGAACGGTGCATTCGTCGAGGTGCAGCAATTGCAGCCGAGCGTCAATGCGCCCATCGATTTGGTGTTTCGTCTCGGTGAGCCGGGGCGCTGCACCAAATACAAGGTGCCGGGCAAGGTGGCCCGGGCGACCGGCGAAGGCATCGGGGTGATGTTCGAGGAATTGGATATCTCCTCATTCCGGTCATTGCGCGAGGTGTTGCAGAGCTGAGCGCCGGCGTGCGCGGCGCAACGCATCTAAGGCGTGCCGATGCGGCCCAGCCTTTGTCCCATGACCACCGTCTGTTCCGCCCGCAGGGTTTCCTGCCAGCGCACTGTGCCCGGCGGGAACAGTAGGATGACCGTCGACCCCATATTGAAGCGCCCCAGTTCCTCCCCCTTCTTTAAAGACAGTGGCGGCAGCTCGGGGGCGCGATGATGTTCAAAGGGGCGGAAGGTCTTATCGCCATAATCGCCGTGCCATACCGTTTCGATGCCGGCGACAAAGATGGCCCCCACCAGGATCACCGCCATCGGCCCCTGTGCCGTGTCAAAGACGGTCACCAAGCGCTCGTTGCGCGCGAACAGCCCGGGGATGGCCCGGGTGGTGGCGGCATTGACACTGAACAGCCGGCCGGGCAGGTAGACGGTTTCGCGCAATACGCCGTCCAGGGGCATGTGGATGCGATGGTAATCCCGCGGCGATAGATAGATGGTGGCGGACTGGCCGTCGGCGAAACAGTCGCGCAGGTGCTGCAGCCCGCCGACCAGGGCCTCGAGGCTGTAATCATGACCTTTGGCCTGGAAGATGCGGCCCTCCTGGATCGGGCCGACCTGGCTAATGGTGCCGTCCACCGGGCAGGCGATGGCATCCGCGGCGGGGGCGATGGGGCGGGCCTCCGGTCGTAGGGCGCGGGTGAAGAAATCATTAAAGCTGGCGTAGTCGTGCGGCGACGGTCGTTGGGCCAGGCTCATGTCGACATTGAAATGCTTAATGACGAAGCGGATCATGGCGTTTTTGAGTGGCCGCCAGCGGATCCGGGTGGCCAGATACATCAGCTTGGATAACAGATGATGCGGCAGGGGATACTGTATCAGGGCAATTAAACGGTCGGACAGTGACATGGGCGGGTTGTGTTGAGACAATAAATTACGCGTGTCGAGGCAAACGGCAAGGCTGCGTATCCTACCCTATCCTGTGAAATTCACAAAACTTCATGGCACACGGAGACGAAGCAATGGAATTGGTGGAGTTGGCGAGGGCCGTCGGCGAACGCCTGGATCATTTGGGCTTGATGCTGAGCACGGCGGAATCCTGCACCGGCGGCTGGGTGGCGCAGACATTGACCGCCGTACCCGGCAGCTCCAGCTCCTTCGAGCGCGGCTTTGTCACCTATACCAACAACGCCAAGCACGAGATGCTGGGGGTGTCTCAGGACACCCTGGCGCAGGACGGCGCCGTCTCCGAACAGACGGTGCGCGAGATGGCCGCCGGCGCCCTGACGCACAGCCGCGCCCAGGTGGCCTTGGCGGTCAGCGGTGTGGCCGGCCCCAGCGGCGGCTCGCCGCAGAAACCGGTGGGTACGGTCTGCTTCGGCTGGGCCCGCAGCGGCGGTGAACCGATCAGCCGCACCGAACATCTGGGTGGCGATCGCGAGGCGGTGCGGCGCCAGGCCGTCGCCATCGCCCTGCAGGGCGTGCTCGATTTGCTGGCGGATGACGGCTGAGCACGAGCGCTTATTTTTTGCCCTCTGGCCCACGGCCCAGCAGCAGCATGGCTGGGCTGCTTTGGCGCAACAGCTGCTGCCGTCCGGTAATGGTCGGCGGGTGCCGCCGCAGAATCTACATCTCACCTTGCTTTATCTGGGCCAGGTCGACCCCGAGACGCGCCGGGCCCTGGCGGCCAAAGTGGATGCCATTCACGCCCCGGCTTTCGAGCTGAGATTGGCGCGTTTCGGCCATTGGCGCCGGCCTCAAGTGCTGTGGTGGGGGCCGCATGAGACCCCGCCCGCCCTGCAGCAGCTGGTCGAGGCCTTGCGTCGCGCCGCGCGGGCCTGCGGTCTGGAGGTGGATACCCGCCCGTACCAGGCCCATTTGACCTTGGCGCGTAAGCTCAAGCGCAATCCCGGTCGGCTGCAGGCCGAGGTCCAGGTCTGGCCGGTAAAGGCGTTCGTTTTGGTGCGCTCGACCTTGCTGCCCGACGGGGCCCGGTACGAAATTCTGCGCCGCTGGCGCCTGGGATGACACGGCGCAGATATGTGATAATGCAGGGCATTGTCAGCTGCAAGCTTTGCTTGTATAGTACTGTACGTTTACACAGTTAATTAACGGGGAGTGAATATGGATGATAACAAGCGTAAGGCGCTGAATGCGGCGCTGGGCCAGATCGAACGCCAATACGGTAAGGGCTCCATCATGCGCATGGGCGACGAGGGCGTGGTGCGCAATATCGACGCCGTATCCACCGGCTCCCTGGGACTGGACATCGCCCTGGGCATTGGTGGTTTGCCCCGCGGCCGGGTGGTGGAGGTCTACGGCCCGGAGTCCTCCGGCAAAACCACCCTCACTCTCCAGGTGGTGGCCGAGGCGCAAAAGCTCGGCGGCACGGCGGCCTTCGTTGACGCCGAGCATGCCCTGGATCCCCAATATGCCGAGAAGCTGGGGGTCGATATGGACGAGTTGTTGGTGTCGCAGCCCGACACCGGTGAACAGGCGCTGGAGATCACCGACATGCTGGTGCGTTCCGGCGCCGTGGACGTGGTGGTAATCGACTCGGTCGCCGCCCTGACGCCCAAGGCCGAGATCGAAGGCGACATGGGCGATTCCCACGTCGGCCTGCAGGCGCGCCTGATGTCGCAGGCGCTGCGTAAACTCACCGCCAATATCAAACGCTCCAACACCCTAGTGATCTTCATCAACCAGATTCGTATGAAGATCGGCGTCATGTTCGGCAGCCCCGAAACCACCACCGGCGGTAATGCGCTCAAATTCTACTCCTCCGTGCGTCTCGACATCCGCCGCATCGGCGCCATCAAGAAGGGCGACGACGTATTGGGGAATGAGACCCGCGTCAAGGTGGTCAAGAACAAGGTGGCGCCGCCCTTCAAGCAGGTCGAATTTGACATCCTCTACGGCGAGGGCGTGTCCCGCGAGGGTGAAATCATCGATATCGGCGTCAAGGAAGGTTTTGTGGAAAAGTCCGGTGCCTGGTACAGCTACGACGGCAATCGCATCGGTCAGGGCAAAGACAATGTGCGCAACTTCCTCAAGGAGAACCCCGAGATCGCCCGGGATATCGAGGACAAGATCCGCACTAAATTAGTGGTCAGCGCCAAACCCGCCCAGAAGGAGGCGCCGATCGAGGAAGAGGTGGAAGCCTGAAGCCCTTGAGGTGCAGTGTCTGTCCGTTGGTCAAAAACGCCCTTTTGCGGGCGTTTTTCTTTGTGCCTTCACGCCACCGCCGGCAACACGCCGTGGCGATTCGCGAGATCAAGAACTTAGCTCCGCGTCGCTTGCCTAATAGGGGAGATTTCTCTACCATCGGCGGCAAGGCGAGGCGCTAAATCTAGTCACGGATGTCGGATTCTCAGAAGCAGCAATGTCAGGCGGCGGCGGTGAGACTGCTGAGCCGGCGTGAACACTCGTGCCAAGAGCTGTGTCGAAAATTGCTGGCGCGGGATTTCGATCCCGATACCATCGACGCGGTGGTGGCCGAATTGCAGGCCGACAACTTGCTCTCGGATGAGCGCTTTGCCGAGAGCTACGTGCGCGCCAAGGTGGCGAAGGGCCTTGGCCCGGTGCGGCTGCGGCGGGACCTGCGCGAGCACCGGATCGACGACGACACCATCCATCGTTATCTGCATGAGCGGCACTGGCATACGCTGGCGGCGCAGGTGCGGCAAAAACGCTTCGGTCCGGCCCTGCCCGAGAGTTTCGAGGAGCGCGCCCGGCAGATGCGGTTTCTGCAATACCGTGGCTTTGAGTCGGAACACATCAACGGCGCCATGAAACAGGACGATTGGGATTAACAAGTAAGCAATGAAGAGTGCAGAGATTCGCCAGGCCTTTCTGGAATATTTTCGTGAGCACGGCCATGAAGTGGTGCCCAGCAGCCCGCTGGTGCCGGCCAATGACCCGACCCTGTTGTTCACCAATGCCGGCATGGTGCAGTTCAAGGAGACCTTCCTGGGTCTGGAGCAACGTCCCTACAAGCGCGCCACCTCGTCGCAGCGCTGCGTGCGTGCCGGCGGCAAGCACAATGACTTGGAAAACGTCGGCTACACCGCGCGCCATCACACCTTTTTCGAGATGCTGGGCAACTTCAGCTTCGGCGATTATTTCAAGCGCGACGCCATCCGGTTTGCCTGGGAGTTTCTGACTCAGACCATGAAGCTGCCCGCCGACAAGCTGTGGGTGACCGTCTATGAGGACGACAACGAAGCGGCGGATATCTGGCTCAAGGACATCGGCGCCGATCCCGCGCGTTTTACCCGCATCGGCGACAAACCGGGCAAAAAATACGATAGCGACAACTTCTGGTCCATGGGCGATACCGGCCCCTGCGGTCCCTGCACCGAGATCTTTTATGATCACGGCCCGGATGTGGCCGGCGGCCCGCCCGGCACCCCGGAAGAGGACGGTGACCGCTATATCGAGATCTGGAATCTGGTCTTCATGCAGTACAACCGCGCCGCCGATGGCGCCATGACAGCGCTGCCCAAACCCTCGGTGGATACCGGTATGGGCCTGGAGCGTCTTGCCGCGGTGATGCAGGGGGTGCACAGCAATTACGACATCGATCTGTTCCAGAACCTGATCAAGGCGGCCGCCGCGACCACCCATAGCAGCGGTCTGGACAATAACTCGCTCAAGGTCATTGCCGACCACATCCGTTCCTGTGCCTTCCTCATCGTCGACGGTGTGCTGCCATCCAACGAGGGGCGCGGTTATGTGCTGCGCCGCATTATCCGTCGTGCCATCCGCCACGGTTATAAGCTGGGTATGAACGATCCCTTCTTTTATAAGTTGGTCGCCGCCCTGGTCGATGAGATGGGCGCGGCCTATCCCGAATTGGCCAAGGCCCAAACCCAGGTGGAACGGGTGCTGCGCCTGGAAGAAGAACGCTTCGCCGAGACGCTGGATCAGGGCATGAAGATCCTGGAAGAGGATATCGCCCGGCTCAAAAGCAAGGAGATTCCGGGCGCAGTAATGTTCAAGCTCTACGACACCTACGGGTTCCCCGCCGACCTCACCGCCGACATTGCCCGCGAGCGCGGCCTCAGCGTGGACATGGCGGGCTTCGACCAGGAGATGGCGGCCCAGCGTGAACGCGCCCGCTCCGCCAGCCAGTTCGGCGGCGGCTATCCCGGCAAGGTCGATGTGGATGCGGAGAGCGAATTCACCGGCTATGAACACCTGGCCGATCAGGCCGAAGTGATCGCCCTGTTCGCCGGCGACCAGCCCGTGGAATCCTTGCGCGCAGGGCAGGAAGGTATGGTGATTCTGAATCAGACACCTTTCTATGCCGAGTCCGGCGGTCAAGTCGGTGATGCCGGTCGATTGCAGGGTCGGAATGGTGTGTTTGGCGTGACCGATACCCAAAAGCAGGGGCACGGCGTGAATGCCCATATCGGCAAGGTGGAACACGGCGAGCTCAAGCTCGGCGACACGCTCAAGGCCGAGGTGGATGAACAACGGCGCCAGGCCATTGTGCTCAACCATTCGGCCACGCATTTATTGCATGCCGCCTTGCGCCAGGTATTGGGCGATCACGTCACCCAAAAGGGTTCTCTGGTGGAGCCGGAGCGCTTGCGTTTCGACTTCTCCCACTTTGAACCGATGACGGCAGAAGAACTGCGCCAGGTGGAAATGCTGGTGAATGAACAGATCCGCGCCAATGCCCCGGTGGAGACCGCCCTGATGAATTACGACCAGGCGGTGGAGGCCGGCGCCATGGCCCTGTTCGGCGAGAAATACGGCGACCAGGTGCGGGTGCTGCGCATCGGTGAGTTTTCCACCGAGCTGTGCGGCGGCACCCACGCCCGCCGTAGCGGCGACATCGGCCTGTTCAAGATCGTCATGGAAGCCGGTATCGCCTCCGGTGTGCGCCGCATCGAGGCGGTCACCGGCCAGGGCGCCCTGGACTATATCGGTGAGACGGAAAAGAATTTGACCCGCATCGCCGCCGCCGTCAAAGGCGGCCGCGAGGATGCCGCCGCCAAGGTCAATCAAGTGCTGGAACGTAACCGCAAGCTGGAAAAGGAGCTGGAGCAGCTCAAGGCCAAGCTGGCCAGCAGCCAGGGAACCGACCTGGCCGCCCAAGCCATCGACGTCAACGGCATCAAGGTGCTGGCGGCCAAACTGGAGGGCGGCGACGCCAAGGCCCTGCGCGATACGGTCGATCAGCTCAAGAACAAGCTCGGCAAGGCCGCTGTGGTACTGGCCACGGTCAACGGCGACAAGGTGGCCTTGGCCGCCGGTGTCACCAAGGACGAGACCGGCCGGATCAAGGCCGGCGAGCTGGTGAATCATGTCGCCCAGCAGGTGGGCGGCAAGGGCGGCGGACGTCCCGATATGGCTCAGGCCGGCGGCAATGACCCTGCGCCCCTGGACCAGGCTCTGGCCTCGGTCGAGGCCTGGGTGCGTGAAAAAATCGTCTGAGACTCGCTTTGACTCAGATGATTTCTTGCCACGACTTGAGTATGATCACGCCCTTTCCCAGAAGTAGAACGGCATGGCGTTAATCGTACAAAAATACGGCGGCACCTCGGTGGGCAGCATCGAGCGCATCGAGGCGGTGGCCGACAAGGTCAAGAGCTGGCGCGACAAGGGTCACGACGTGGTGGTGGTGGTCTCCGCCATGAGCGGCGAGACCAACCGCCTGGTGGCACTGGCGAAGGCCATCCAGGACACCCCCGTGCCGCGCGAGCTGGATGTGCTGCTCTCCACCGGCGAGCAGGTCAGCATCGCCCTGCTGAGCATGGCGCTGAACAAACGCCGTTGTCCGGCACGCTCTTACACGGGCCATCAGGTGCACATCCGCACCGACAACATGCACAACAAGGCGCGCATCCTCGACATCGATAACAAGCGTATCCGCCACGATCTGGACCAAGGCCGCGTGGTGGTGGTGGCCGGTTTTCAGGGCATGGATGAAGAAGGCAATATCACCACCCTGGGACGCGGCGGTTCCGATACCACGGCGGTGGCCTTGGCCGCGGCGCTTAAGGCCGAGGAATGTCAGATCTACACCGATGTGGACGGCGTCTATACCACCGACCCCCGTGTCGTGCCCGAGGCCCGGCGCCTGGAACGCATCACCTTCGAAGAGATGCTGGAGATGGCCAGTCTCGGTTCCAAGGTGTTGCAGATACGCTCGGTGGAATTCGCCGGCAAATACAATGTACCCCTGCGGGTACTGTCCAGTTTCGAAGAGGGTGAAGGCACCCTGATTAGCTATGAGGAAGAGGGAATGGAAGAAGCGCTGATTTCCGGAATCGCCTTTAATCGCGACGAGGCCAAGCTGACCATTGTCGGCGTGCCCGACCAACCCGGGGTGGCCTCGAAGATTCTCAGCCCCATCGGCAAGGCCAACATCGAAGTCGACATGATCATCCAGAATGTCGGCGTCGACGGCACCACCGACTTTACCTTCACCGTGCACCGCAACGATTATGACAAGGCGCTGTCCATTCTGGAGCAGATCAAGCAGGAACTGGGCGCGCGCGAAGTCAGCGGCGACAACAAGATCGTCAAAATCTCCCTGGTCGGTGTGGGCATGCGCTCACATGCCGGCATCGCTGGCACCATGTTCGAGGCCCTGGCCAATGAAGGGATTAACATCCGCATGATCTCCACCTCCGAGATCAAAATCTCAGTCGTCGTCGACGAAAAATACCTCGAATTAGGTGTGCGGGCGTTGCACAGCGCCTTTGGGCTAGAGAATAAATCATAATAAATCAATATGTTATTTTTATGTGTCTGTTGCTCACGGCGGACATTTGACGCAGGGTGTTGAATTATTGGCTTTTTCTACAGTTCTCAAATCCTCGGTCGATAACTTATGCATGACGGGTAGGGACTGCCTGGTCGAGTCGAAATGCTTGACGGAAGGACCTACAGGAACATGTAGACAAGGAGACCGATATGCTGATTTTGACCCGGCGTGTAGGAGAAACGCTGATCATAGGAGATAACGTTACCGTTACCGTGCTCGGCGTAAAAGGTAACCAGGTGCGTATCGGCGTGAATGCCCCGAAAGAAGTCTCGGTCCACCGTGAAGAGATCTATCAGCGCATCCAGCAGGAAAAAGGCGAAGCGCCAAACCCCTCTCTAGCCGGCGATCAGTCGGACGCCCAGGATGCCTCCGGCAATTCCTGAAATTTTCCAAATCAGCCTTAATAAATAACAAGATACTTTACGATCACAGCGTCAAACGGTATCCTTACGCCCTCGTATGGAGGGATGCTTTGGTTTAACGCATTTCGCTCGGTTTCCGGGTTCGGAATCCAAACTGCATCAGGTATAATTCCCCACTTTACGGAGAGATGGCCGAGTGGCCGAAGGCGCTCCCCTGCTAAGGGAGTATGGGTCAAAAGCCCATCGAGGGTTCGAATCCCTCTCTCTCCGCCATTTTGATATTGGATGTAAGTGGCCGGAGCACGGCGCCGGTGTTGCCCGCAAGCGCGGGATCCGAAACATCGATGTTATAAATCAAGCGCTGTGACGACCGAGCGCCAGCGAGAGAATAGTGTCGTGACACTGGAAGCCGCAGGCCGGTGATCCCGCTCCGTGCCATATTTAACGTCGGGATGTTTACCCCTTTCAGGCGGTTATCTTGACAGTCAGCGCCATAGACGGGATAATCCCCGCCCTTATATAAGCGCCCGTAGCTCAGCTGGATAGAGTACCTGGCTACGAACCAGGCGGTCGCACGTTCGAATCGTGCCGGGCGCGCCATATACAATAGAGGCTCTGCTGGAAGACAGCAGGGCCTTTTTATTGCCCCCGCGGCACGGTTCGAACGTGCCAGCAGGGCTTTTTTATTGGTTCTTCGGGCGAATGGGGACAGAGGGATTATTTCGTCACCCCCTGGCCGGTCGTGCGCAAACGCCAGCCCGCTTTGCCTTGATTTCTTTGTGGTCGCGGTCAGCAATTAAAATCCTAGATTTGTCGAAACAATAACTCTCACTGGACCAAGGGACGATCCGTCGCTCAACGCAGCCGGGGCAGACGCACGATCTCGAACTCATCCGTCGGTCCGGCCGTGCCCGGAGCGACTTCATTGAAGCGCGCGTTGACGACGTAGAGATAAGGCCCCGTGCCGGTCACCGTGGTGGGAAAACGCAGTGCCGCGGAGGTGATGACATTGATGACATCGCCGCGCTCGTATTTGCCCGAGAGTTTCACCAGCGTGACTTGGTTCAAGGCGTTCTGCACCACGTAGAGGGTGTGGCCGCGTAGCCAGATGCCGTCGCCGCCGTTCAGTGTGGCACCGCCCAGATCCACCTCGGTGGCAACGCCGGTGTCTGGATCGACCTTATACAGAATTCCCGTGGTGCTATTGATCAGCAATAATTCTTTGCCAGCGCCTATGGCCGCGATGCCGTTGGCATTAAAGGCGCCGGGAACCTGGACGAAATCGCCGCCCAGGGCGATCTCTTGTGCATCCGAGGGGGTGGGCAGTGCGCCGCCCACGGAAAAGGGTAGGCGGTATAGCACGGGGCGGAATGAATCAGTGAAATAGGCGCCGCGGCGAGTGATCACCACATCGTTGATGAAACTCCCGCTTGCCGGCCCCAATTGATAAGAGACTAGCTCCAGGCCACTGCCGGCATCGTAGACGTAGGCCTGCCCGGTGGCACCCCCGGAGACGAACAGTCGACGGTAGGGCAGGTCAAACTTCAGTCCGGCAGCGGATCTTCCCGCCTGCGGCGGGACGACCGGCTCGACCTCGCCGGTCAGCACCTGCGCCCGCACCACGGCACCGTCGCCGATGGCGCCCGCGTAGACATTCAGTCCGACCCCGGCCGCGATACCTTCAGGTTGAAAGCCATTGGGCAGTGGGATGACCTCGGGAAACAGGGCCCCGGGTCCGGCCACTGCCGGCCGCAGCAGCAGCGCGGAGGTCATGCTTAAGCCTAAGAACACAACTATCCAGCGTACGAGATGATTCATGGCAGCCCCCCTGCGTGTAATTGGTAACGAATTTCAAGCATAGACATTGCTGCGAAACTTGCCAGCGAGGACGGGCGCCGCTTCAAAGGTGGTGTTGTGCGCCCGATGCCACTCCAGGTTGGCGGCCATGACGCGAGCTCCATGAAAAATTTCAATCGCCCGTCGCCCGGTGCCGGGATTGCGGAAAATCAATGCGCCCTCCGGCGGCTTTGTTTATTGCTCTACTGAATCAGCGCTGCGGTGAAATCCCTGTATGAATCGATCGGCACAGTTCTCCGACCCCTCCATTGAAGACAAGGTGGCGGCATTGCGTGGTCCCCAGGCCTACATGGCGCCACCGGGACGCGTCGAGGTGAAGGAGACCCACATGTCCTGGGTGTTCCTGGGCGAAGAGTTTGTCTACAAACTCAAAAAGCCGGTGCGCTACGATTTTCTCGATTTCAGTACCCTTGAGCTCAGGCGCCGCGACTGCGAGTGTGAGGTCGAACTCAATCGCCGCCTGGCCAATGGTGTCTATCTCGGCGTCGTTGCGCTGCGCCGGCAAGCCGATGGCAGCTTGATGTTGGCGCCGGCGGGGCAGGTCGTCGATTGGCTGGTGAAGATGCGGCGTCTGCCGGCGGCGCGGATGCTGGATGCGGCCATCCTGGACAACACCGTGAAGGGCGCGGACCTCATCGGCGTATGCCGATTACTGGCGGATTTTTATCGGCATCGTGCGGCGAGTGTGGCCATGGCGCCGGACGCCTATGTGCAGCGCTTCGCGGCGGATATTGAAGCCAATCTCGACGTCTTAGGCCAGGCCGAGTATGGATTGCCTATGACGCAACTCAAGCGCCTGGCTGACTGGCAGCGCGGTTTTATCCGCGAGCGGGCGGTGTTGCTGATGCGCCGTGCGCAACAGGCCCGCCTGGTAGAGGGGCATGGGGATTTGCGCCCCGAACACATCTGCTTGATCGCAGAGCCGGTGGTGATTGATTGCCTCGAGTTCAATCGCGACCTGCGCATCCTGGATCCCCTGGATGAGTTGGCCTACCTGGCTCTGGAATGCGAACGCCTGGGCGCCCCCGCCCTCGGCGCGCGGGTGCTGAACTATTACATCGATGTCAGCGGTGACCGGTCCGAGGCCGACCTGATGCGGTTCTATACGGTTTATCGCGCCTGTCTGCGCGCTACACTGGCGATCTGGCATACGGACGATGACACGGTCGATGATCACGACAAGTGGCGCACTCGCGCCCGCGATTATCTCGAGCTGGCGCTGCATCACATCGATGCCAGTTAAGCATTAACAGGCGCTCTGGCGCGGCCACAGCCCGTTTCTAGGCATTGTCCTCCACCAGCTCGACCAGGGAGGCGCCATTGTGGATGCGCCTGATGGCCTCGGCGAAGAGCGGGGCGGCGTCCAACACGGTCAACTTGTCTTGGATCGCCTTGGCCGTGAGGCGAAACGGCGGGATGGTATTGGTGATGACCAACTGATCCAATGCCGGCTCGGTCAGGGTTTGATCTGCGTCACCGACGAATAGGCCATGGCTGGCGGCGGCATGGACTTCGCGGGCGCCGGCCGCGCGGCAGGCGCGCGCGGCCCGCACCAGGGTGCTGCCGCTACTGATCAGGTCATCGACGATGATGGCCACCTTGTCGTGGATATCGCCCACCACCGCCTGACCGCTTATCTCGCCCGCGCTGCGGTATTTTTCCAGAAAGGCCATGTCGGCCTCGCGCGCCAGGCGTCGGGACAGCATCTGACGAAACGCCTCGGCCCGTTTGGCGCCGCCGACATCCGGTGAGACCACTACCACCGAACGCTCCGCCAGCCGTGGGGCGAAGTGGTCCACCCATAGCCGGCGCGCCTCGAGATGATCGCTGCGGCAGCGCAAGGCGTTTTGAAACGCGGCGGGATTGTGCACCTCCAGGGCGACTACCCGGTGCGTCCCCATGGACTCCAGCAGCTGGGCCAGATAGCGCGTGGTCACCGGGTCACGCGGCTTGGTCTTTCTGTCCTTACGCGCATAACAGAGGTAGGGCAGGACCGCACTCACCCGCGCGGCCGAGGCATCCTGCAAGGCGCCCAGGAAGAACAGCAGGCGGCAGAGCTTGTCGTTCACGCTGCGCTCAGGGTCGCTGTAGAGTGACTGGATCACGTAGACGTCGCGATTACGCACGTTTTCCAGCGACCGGATCTTGTGTTCGCCGTCCTCGAATTCACGCTCCTTGTGCTCGCCCAGGGACAGGCCCAGGGTGGCGGCAACCCGGTCGCCGAAGGCCCGGCTTTCGCTCAGGGCGAAGAGGAGGGGGTGCTCAGTGTTCATTCCGGACCAGGTAGCGCCGCAGCCAGTCCCGCGCCAGACCGGCCACCTCTTCCAACTTGCCCGGCTCTTCGAATAGATGAGTGGCCCCGGGCACGATGTGGAGGGTATGGGGCGCGACCAGCTGGTCCGCCGCCTGGGTATTCAATTCGATGACCTGTGGATCGTTGCCCCCGACGAGCAACAGGGTGGGGCTCTTAACCTGGGCCAGGGCGTCGGCGGCCAGATCGGGGCGTCCGCCCCGGGAGACCACCGCCCCGACCTGCTGGGGTCGTGCCGCGGCGGCATTCAAGGCCGCGGCGGCGCCGGTGCTGGCGCCGAACAGACCGATGTGCAGACCGTTCAGCTCCGCGTTGTGGCGGGTCCAGTCGATGGTGCCGATGAGGCGCTGGCTCAACAGTGGAATGTCGAAACGCAACTCCCGGGTGCGGTTGTCGATGCGCTCCTCGTCCTCGGTAAGCAGGTCAAATAACAAGGTGCCCAGTTGGGCCTGGTTCAGTACCTGCGCCACATAGCGATTGCGCCGGCTATGGCGGCTGCTGCCGCTGCCGTGGGCGAAGATGACCAGGCCGACGGCATCCGCGGGTACCGTCAAGTTGCCGCTGAGCTGGGCGTCCTCGGTCTGGATGATGACTTCCTCGGGGGTGATGTCGGGTCTGCTCATGTCGTTGCCTCGGTCTCTTTGTCCCACAGGCGTGCCAATTGTTGGCGTACCTCTGCATCGCTGAGCTGGGGGAAGTCGGCGTACCACCGGCCAATGGCTATGAACGGCTCCGGGGTCTCCAGACAAACTACTTCATCGGCCCCCTGTTCCATCTTGGCCACCGTCTCGGCGGGGGCGATGGGCACGGCCACCACCACGCGCGCCGGTTGTTGTTGGCGCAGGGCGGCAACGGCGGCGCGCATGGTGGCACCGGTGGCCACGCCGTCGTCCACCAGGATGACGCAGCGGCCATCGATGCGCGGCAACGGTCGGTCACCGCGGTAGGCCTGTTGGCGACGTTCCAGTTCACGTTGTTCCCGTTCGGCCACCGCGTCGATGGTCTGTTGGTCGATGGCCAGGGCGGAGACGATGTCCGGGTTCATCACCCGGGCTCCGCCGGTGGCGATGGCCCCCATGGCCAACTCCTGTTGTCCCGGCGTGCCCAACTTGCGCACCAGCATGAGGTCCAAGGGCGCCTGCAGCGCCTCGGCCACCTCGCAGGCGACAGGCACGCCGCCGCGCGGCAGGGCCAGTATCAGTACATCATCCCGCTGGGCGTAGTCGCCCAGGGCGTCGGCCAAGGCCTGGCCCGCCGTCTGCCGGTTTTCGATGGGTAGTCGCATGATGGGATCCTCCTGCTGCTCCAGTGACCATTATCAATGGCCTCTAGGATAAACCGTGTCACCCCGCTGTCATTGACGGATTTAAATCTTGGCGGCAGCCACTTGGGCAGCTCGTCAAACACCAGCAGGTCGACTTGCGTACCTTGTCATAGGCGGTGCGGCCCTTCTCCATGCCGTGGGCAATGGAGGCGAAGTTGTCGTCGGACAGGATCAGGGCGGCGGCGCGGCGTGCCACATCGGTGCCGCCTTGACCCATGGCCACGCCGATGTGAGCCGCCTTTCACGGCGAGACACGGTAGCGACCCGTTGCGCCGCTCGACATTGAGATATGTCAATGCAATCGACTCGGGGGCTCGACAGGATGTATCCTATTTGCATGGGTTTATGCAGCGCGCGCCTGTTCGCACCCAGGAGGTCCACATGGCATCGAAGCACCGTAGTGTTCTGCTGCTGATCGATATTCAGCCCGACTTCATGCCCGGTGGCGGCTTGGCGGTGGAGCAGGGCGATCAGATCGTGGCGCCGGTAAAGGTGCTGATGGAAAGCGGGCGTTTCGAATACTGTGTGGCCACCCAGGATTGGCATCCCGCTGACCACGTCTCCTTCGCCAGTCATCACCCGGATGCCCAGCCCATGGACAGTATTGATCTGTATGGTCATGCACAGACCTTGTGGCCGGATCATTGCGTGCAGGGGACGCGCGGCGCGCAACTGCACGAAGGCCTGGCCCTGAATCGCATCGAGGCCATTATCCGCAAAGGCACCGACCCCGCCGTGGACTCCTATAGCGGTTTTCGCAATAACTGGAACCCCGAGGGTAAGCGCCCCGCCACCGGTCTGGCGGGGTATCTGCATGAGCGTGGCATTGAGGACGTCTACGTGTGCGGACTGGCGCGCGATATCTGCGCCAAGTTCTCCGCCATCGATGCGGCCGATGCCGGTTTCAATACCTATTTCTTGTGGGATCTGACCCGCGCCGTGGACCCCAGCGTAGACGATGAGCTGCGCCAGGAACTCAGCGAGGCGAATGTCCGCATCATGAATTCGGATCAGATTTAGCTTCGCATCGCCGTATAATAAACGTCATGTCCAATGACGTCGAAAATACGCCCGCCATCGAGGCTCGCAGCCAGGGGCGTTTCAGTTGGGCCTTGTATGATTGGGCCAACAGTAGCTTCGCCGCCATTATCTCTACCTTTGTCTTCCCCGCCTATTTCGCCCGCCAAGTGGCGGAGAACGAGACGATCGGCACCACCCAATGGGGCAATACCGTCGGCATCGCCGGTGTGATCGTGGCGCTCAGTGCACCCTTATTGGGGGCCATCGCGGATCAAACCGGCAGGCGCAAGCCCTGGATCGGCGCATTCACCCTGCTGTGTGTCCTGGCCACTGCCGCCCTGTGGTGGGTGCAGCCGCACAACGAGTGGGTCTTGCCGGCCATGTTGCTGGCCGGCCTGGCCACTGTGGGGGCTGAGTTCGCCTTTGTCTTCTATAACGCCATGCTGCCCGCGCTCACCAGCGGCGCGCGCATGGGGCGCTGGTCCGGTTGGGCCTGGGGGCTGGGCTATGCCGGCGGGATTGCCTCTTTGTTGTTGGCCCTGTTCGGCCTGGTGCACGAATCGGCCTGGTTGGACCTGCCGCGCGACGAGGCCCAGCATGTGCGCGCCACCTTTGTGCTGGTGGCCCTGTGGTATGCCGTGTTCGCCGTGCCCATGCTCCTGTTCACCACCGACGCGCCAGCGCGTCAGATCCGGCTGCGCAGTGCGGTAACCGAGGGCCTGGGCCAGCTGCGCGACTCCCTGCGTCAGGTGCGTGACTATCGCCACATCCTGCGTTTCTTGATCGCCCGCATGATCTTCATCGACGGCCTGGCCACCCTGTTTGCCTTTGGCGGCGTCTATGCCGCCGGCACCTTCGGTCTGAATGAGACCCAGGTATTGATGTTCGGCATCGCCCTCAATGTCAGCGCCGGGTTGGGGGCGGTGGCCTTTGCCTGGGTGGATGACTGGCTGGGCAGCAAGCGCACTATCCTGGTCTCACTGATCGGTCTTATGATTCCCGGCACGCTGTTGCTCTGGGTAGAATCCACCTTGATGTTCTGGGGGCTGGGCGTGGCCCTGGGTATCTTCGTCGGCCCGGTGCAGGCCGCCTCACGCTCTTATTTGGGACACACGGCCCCGGCCCATCTGCGCAGTCAGATGTTCGGTCTGTTCGCCTTCTCGGGTAAGGCCACCGCCTTCATGGGGCCGTTGTTGGTGGGCTGGGTGACCGGCTGGTTCGACAGCCAGCGCGCCGGCATGAGCGTGATCATCGTGTTGCTGGCGGTGGGCTTTGTGCTGATGTTGACGGTGCCCGCAGCGCGACACGCCCCGGCCTCGGATAAGGCCTCAGCCCCGACCTGATTCGGCCAAACCCCGGGCCATATGTCGGTGCAGGGCGGCCACGATGCGCGCCGCCTCGTCCTCCCCTTCGCCTTGTTGCGCCAGCTGCTTGGGATCCAGGGCTGCGTCGAAGTGCACCTTGATCGACGTCAGGCGCGGCAGGCGTCGGCCCAGCGGCAGGGCCTTCTCGCTGCCGCGGATATAGACCGGGACCACGGGCACGGAGAAACGCTGCAACAGCATGCCGATGCCCCGTCGAAAATCCTGTAACTCGCCGCTGGGCGAGCGTCCGCCCTCCGGGAACCAGATCAGGCCCTGATCCCGTTCCAGCACCGCCGCGGCCAGGGCCAGGCTGCTGCGCACGCCCTGCTCCGGATCGATGGGGATGATCTGCACGATGCGGCTGCCCATGAGGGTCAGGGGGTTGCTAAAGGCCACCCCGGTCCAGCCGCCCCAATAGAGGGTATGCAGTCGCGCCGTGGGCAGGGCCGCGCCGACGGCGAAGGGGTCGAGATAACTGGCATGGTTGCAGGCCAGAATCATCGGCCCCTGCTCGGGCAGTTGCTCCCGGCCGTAGACGCGGAGCCGAAACAGGCCGCGCATCAGCAGCCGGTTAAGGCCATAGAGGGTACTGGCGCTGGCGCGCACCACCCCATGGCGGGGCTGCAGCCAACGGCGCTTTTTCTCATCCAGTACCCGTTCCGGGTGTTCAATCGGATCGGCCAGGGTGGCCGCGCCGCCGCGAGCGTCGATGAGTTCCTGCCACAGATCACGCACCGTCTCGATACGGCCGATGGCCTCATCACTGAGTTCCACCCCTGTCCGTTGGCCCAGCTCCAGGGTCAGGTTGAGCCATTCCAGTGAATCCACGCCCAGCTCCAGTTGCAGATGGCTGTCCGGGGTCAGGCCCCGTTTGGGATAGCGCTGCGCCAGCCACTCCCAGCTGCGCCGAACCGCCGGGTGTTCCAGCAGGTTGCGATCCTCGGCGGACATCTCCTCCAGCGCCAGGGGTTCGCGCTGCAGGGCCTGGTCGCCTTCGGCCTGGGCCTGTTCATAGCGTTGTTCCAGGGAGTGGCGCTGGATCTTGCCCAGGCGGGTGCGCGGCAGGGGCTTGGCGCTCAAGGCGAACTCGGCCAGGCGTTGATAGGAGGGGAGTTCAGCGGCGATGTGGCCGACGGCGTCGCGGATGCGCGCGCGCATATTGTCGCCGCCACCGGCGCTGGGCACGATCAGGGCCGCCAGCTGATTGTTGCGCTGCAGGATGCCCAGCTCCTTGATGGCCGGGTGCTCGGCATAGCGCGCCTCCAGCTCGTCGGGCTGAATATTCTCGCCCCCTTCGGTGACGATCAGGGTGGAGACCCGGCCGCTGACGTGCAGATAGCCGTCCGCATCCAGCCAGCCCAGGTCGCCGCTGCGAAACCAGCCATCGTCGCTGAGCACCGCCCGCGTCTTGTCGGGCTGGTTGCGATAGCCCGCGAAAATGTTCGGGCCCCGCGCCAGGATCTCACCCTCGCCGTCTTTGCTGCCCTCGGGGGCGGCCTGTGGATCGATGCGCAATTCCACCCCCGGTACCGCCTTGCCCACGGTGCCGGGACGGAGCTGACCGGGCGGGTCCACAGTGAGCAGCGGGGCGGTCTCGGTGAGGCCATAGCCCACCGCCACCTGCCAGCCCAGAGCCTCCAATTGCCAGGCCAGGCTCGGATCCAGGGCCGAGCCGCCGCTGGCCAGGACCCTCAATTGGCCGCCCATTTGGGCGTGCAGGGGGCGAAACAGGACGCGGCCCAGATAGACTCCCCAGCGTTTTCGCGCCACCAGGCTGAGATGCAACAGTCCCTGGAACAGGGCCCGGGCCATGCGCCCGCGTTGGGCCACGCGGGCGGTGATGCCGTCGAATAGGGAGCGATAGAGCCGCGGCACAGCGATGATGACCGTCGCATGGCCGTCCCGGATGGCGCGCATCAATTGCGGCCCGGTGAGGGCGTAGGGAATGACCAGGGTCAGGCCCAGGGATAGGGGGCCGAGCATGCCGATCACAAAGGGATAGACATGGTGCAGGGGCAGGGGCAATAGCACGCGGTCGCCGGGGTGGGTGATGTCTGTCCGGGCCAGGGTATCCAATTGAAAGGCCAGATTGGCGTGGCTTAGCGGCACTCCCTTGGGGGGACCCGTGGTGCCGGAGGTATAGAACAGGGCGGCGGGCGCAGCGCTGTCATTGGCGGGTAAGCTGCCATCCTTCTGCATCAGGCTGCGCCAGCTCACGCGCGCCTCTTCATCTTCTTCATCCAGCATGACCAGGTGGGCCTGGGGTGCCTGCCGCGTCAGCCGTTCGCGCTGGCGGGTGGTGGTGAAGATCCAGCGTACGCCGCTGTCCTCCAGCACGTGGGCCAGGGTATCGTCACCGAGCTGCACATCCAGGGGCATGACCACCGCACCGCTGCGCAGGATGGCCAAGGCGGCGATGATCCAGGCCGGTCCCTCGGACCCGAGCAGGGCCACCGCCTCACCCGGCTCCACCCGCCGTTGCACGCCCCGGGCCAGGGCCAGAACCTGTTCCCCGATCTGACCATAGGTGTGTCGTTGCGACTGCTGGGCCTGGAACTGCTGCAGCAAGGGGTGTTGACCCCGCTCAGTCAGAGCATCGATGAAACGGTCCAAGGACGAGCCGGTGGCCGGATCCTCCGCTGTCGTGGCGGCCGACACCTGATGCCCTAGTCCACTTTGAGTCCCGTTTCCAACCAGGCCAGGGCCCGGTCCCGTTCTTGATATTCGAAGTGACGCACCTCGGCGGAGACGAAGTAATCGGCCACCTTGGGGAGGATGGCCAGAAAGCCCTGGTCGCTGACCGCGGCCACCCGTTCCACCTTCTTTTCGTGATGGCGAATGAAACGGATGTGGGTCAGCATGCTGGCGAAGTCGTCCCAGCCGGGGAAGGACTCGGCGTCGATCAATATGCCGGTCAACTTGCCGTGTTCCTCGATATAGGGATCGACCAGTAGATTCAGACGTTCGAAATCGGCCTTCTCCAATGTGTCCACCGGCATTACCACGAGGATGCCCTTGTCTCGCAACAATTCTGCATTGATCATAAATTTGCCCTCCTTTGTCTACCGCATACTGGTTTCAGTGAACGGGGGGCCAGCGCCGGCGCGTCGAAGTGAGCGCGCAAGGGCGCAATGCGTTGGCCGGTAATCGTTGCGGGGGATTGCCGCCTACAGGCTTACCGGAACGCGGCTCGGCATTGCGTTCCGATATGGAGGCGCAGTTAGCGGTCCCGCCCGGCGGCTGCCCCGCGCGAGTGTCACTGCCTATGATGCGCAGACGATTAATGACATCGCGGCACCCTTGGATCCACCACATGACCAATTCCGCCAAGTGATACTGGCTGGCGCCGGTGACCTGTCCGGCCAAGCTTACCGTTCCCTCGAGGATGCGCGCATGGATTAAACCCTGCCCCTGAAAGCCCCGCGGGCGCAGTCGCTGGCTTCTCTCCGGGCTGCTGACGATGAGGTTGTAACGCTCGAATTCGGGTTCGCTAAGCAGGACCCGGGCCACTTTATTGCGTAACGCGCCGCTGTCCTGCTGGCTGGTCTTGATGTTCAGGCAATCGTCCACGTGTCGATGCTTTCCGGCCAACTGCCGCAGTTTAGTCAGTGCCATCCGCTTCGCTGCGATGTGGGCCACCGAGCCTTCCAGGATAAGGCATTGCCCGCCCTGCTTGACACGAAGTGCCACGCCGCGTAAGTCGACGCCGCTGTGTTGTCGCAATGATGCATGGAAGTCCTGTTGCCATTGGTGCGTGATGCCGCATACTCCGATCATGAGCGTTCTCTCTTAAATTCAATCAACGAAGTATCGCCCAGCTAAGCGGTGAATGCATTGCGATCGGTCAATGAGCCTTGCGGAAGCGCAGATGCCGCTATTTCTATTGCAACAGGGTGTGGGCCTGTTTCACCATTTGACTGGCATACCCCCATTCATTGTCATACCAACTCATGATCTTGACCAGATCACCGTCGACCACGCGCGTGCGCGTCAGATCAACGATAGAGGCGCGCGGATCCATGATGATGTCGGCGGAGACGATGGATTCCTCAGTGACCCCCAGCACCCCTTGATAGCGTTCACCTTGCGCCTCCGCGCGAAAGATGTCGTTGACCTCCTCGACGCTGGTGCTGCGTTCAGTGACGAAGGTGATGTCGGCGATGGAACCCACCACCACCGGCGCGCGAATGGCCAGACCGTCGAACTTGCCGCGATAGTTCGGCAAAACATCGATGGTGGCGCTGGCGGCCCCGGTGGAGGTGGCCCGGCCGATGCGGCCCAGGCCGTTGATGGCGACTTTAGTCATATACGCCTCCGTTTTTCCTTTAAATATTTACCGATCTGCCGCGTTGCTCGACCCGGCACAGGCCGGTCAATTGGCGCGATAGCGTTCCTCGGCGAAGCGTAGGTTGCACACCTGCCAGAACGCCTGCATATAGCGCGCCTTGTCGTTGCGATAATCGATGTAAAAGGCATGCTCCCAGACATCGCAGGTGAGCAGGGCAATGCGCCCGTGTTTTAATGGATTGTCGGCGTCTTTGGTGGCGAGTATGGAGACCACGCCGGCACCATCCTTCACCAACCATACCCATCCCACCCCGAACAAGTCGGTGGCGGCCTGGTTGAATTGCGCCTTGAATTGATCATAGGAACCAAAACTCGAGTCGATGGCCTCGGCCAAGGGATCTTCCGGTTGTTGTTCACCGTTAGGCGTGAGACAGCGCCAGTAAAAGTTGTGGTTCCAGACCTGGGCGGCGTTGTTGAAAATCGGACCGATGGGGGCCGTGGTGATAATCGTTTCCAAGGACTGCGCGGCGAACTCTGTGTCTTTGATCAGCCCATTGAGTTTGGATACATATTTTTGATGATGTTTGTCATGATGAAACTCGAGGGTCTCGGCGCTGAGATAGGGTTCCAGGCCGTTTTTGGGATAGGGTAGGGATGGCAGTTCAATGGGCATGGTGCTCGCCTCCTTTAAGGGTTGCCATGGATTTGAATGGCGGTGTCATCGTGCGACATCTGTTCATAGATGCGCTCCACATCTTGCACTCGGCATAATTCGGTACCGCGGGTGAGGACCGCCCCCGCGGCTGCGGCCACAGCGTAGCCAAGCGCCTCTTGCATAGCGTTACCCTGCGCCAGCTTCAGGACCAGCAGGGCGACGAAACTGTCTCCGGCGCCGACGGGGCTGACGCCTTTTATGGCAGGTGGGCGGACCCGTATCTGTTGTTGCGGTGTGGCCAGGATGGCGCCCGCCTCACCCAAGGTGACGATCAGGGTCTCCATATTGCCTTGTGCCAACATGGCCGCGACTTGCTCGCGCCGCTGCGTCTCGTCTTCGGCCAGGGGTTCTCCCGCCAGGTCGGCGAATTCCCGTTGATTGGGTTTAATCAAATAGATCCCTTCATCCAGAGCGGCGCGCAGCGGCGCCCCCGAGGTATCCAGGATCAAGCGCATGTCGTGTCGATGGGCGAGATGGGCCACTCGGGCGTAGAACGTTTCATCCACGCCCGGTGGCAGGCTGCCGCTGGCCACCAGATAACGGGGCCGCGGTTGCAGTCGCAGCAACTCCTTCAGGCAGCGTTCGGCCTCGGCCTCGCTCAGGGGCGCACCGGGCATGACGAAGTGGTATAGCTCATCGGGTTGTTTTACATGCACGACAAAGTTCTGGCGTGGCTGCGCCGTTACCGGTACGGCGTGGTACTGAACATTCTCCCGCTCAAGCAGGTGGGACAGTCTCTCGCCCACCTCGCCCCCGGCGGGGAATACCGCCCGGACCTCGCCGCCGAAGCGGCGTATGACTCGAGCAACATTGATGCCGCCGCCGCCCGGATGATCAGTGCGGCTTGGGCTGCGCAGTTTCTTGCCCGGCTGTAGCTGTTCCACCTCGGCGATCACATCCACGGCGGGGTTCATGGTCAGTGTGGCGATAGGTTTCATATTTATAATTTGAGTGCTGTGGTGACATTCACACGCTGCTGCGTGATCCATGTTAGGTAAAGGCGCTAGATCAATTCCCGCACCTTGTCCGAGAGGGCGGTAAGCGCGATCTTCTTGCGGTTGGGTTGGCCCTTGATCAGGGCTTGGGCGAAATGCTTAGCGTCTTTTAAGTCCACCGATGGCGGCAGCGGCGGTTCGTGGGGATCGACCAAGGCCTCAACTAAGACCGGCCCGTCGGTGGCAAAGGCCCGCTCCAATGTCGCGCCGCAAGCGGCCGGATCCTCGATGTGAAAGGCGCTCACGCCGAAGCCCTTTGCCACACTGACGAAATCGATGGGTTGCAATTCACAACCGTATTCAGGATTACCCAGAAAGACCATCTGTTCCCACTTGATCATGCCCAGGGAATTGTTTTTGATCACTACGATCTTGACATCCAGTTGGTATTTGACACAGGTCGCCAGCTCGGCCATCAGCATGGATAGACCGCCGTCACCGACAAAGGCGACGCTGGGGCGATCAGGGTGGGCAATCTTGGCGGCGATGGCGTAGGGCAGGCCGTTGGCCATGCTGGCCAGGGTGCCGGAAAGAGAGTGCATCTGGCCGCGTTTGACCGGGATCTGACGGGCAAACCAGGTGGTAATGGTGCCTGAGTCGCAGGAGACGATGGCGTTGTCCGGCAGGCGTCGGCCAAGTTCCCAAGCCACCACCTGCGGCTTCATGGGTGTGTCCCGGACAGTGCCGCGGTCGCGCATCAGCGCCTGCCAATCCTCCATTCCCTGTTGTGCCCGTTCAAGAAAATCGCGTTTCTCCTGGTATTCCAGGAGCGGTAACAGCTCTTGCAGGGTACGGGCGCTGTCGCCGATCAATCCCACCTCGACGGGATAGCGCAGCCCCAGGCGGGCCGGGTCCAGTTCAATCTGTACCGCCCGCGCCTGACCGGGGGCAGGATAATATTCGATATAGGGGAAACTGCTGCCGACAATCAGCAGGGTATCGCAGTTTTCCAAGGCCTGTTGTGAGGGGCGGCTGCCCAGCATGCCCACCGGGCCGGTGGTGTAAGGACTGTCGTCGGGGACGCATGCCTTGCCCAATAAGGCCTTGGCGATGGGGGCGCCGAGTCGCTCCGCCAGTTCCAGTAGCTCGTCGGTGGCGCCCAAGGCGCCGCGGCCGGCGAGGATGACGATGCGTTCTCCGCTGTTGAGGATCGCCGCCGCCTGTTCCAGATCTTGGCGCGTGGGCAGTCGGGCTGTGCGGGCGAATTCATCGGAGCTGTGATAGGGGATGTTGCGCTTGGATCCCTTGCGTTCAGCCGGCGCGCTTTGCAGATCCACCGGAAAGGTCAGATGGCTCACCCCTTGATAGGCCAACGCTGTGCGGCAGGCCACGTCCACCATGTTCTCCACATGGGCGGCGCCCATGATGCGGGCGTTGAACTTGGCCACATCCATAAACAGTTTGTCCAATTCCACGTCCTGCTGAGTGCTGGTACCGATCAGGTCATGAAATTGCAGACCCGTCAGGGCCAGTACCGGCTGCCCGTCCAGTTTGGCATCGTAGAGACCGTTGAGTAGATGAATGCCGCCGGGACCGGAGGTGGCCAGGCAGACCCCCAGTCGACCGCTGTACTTGGCATAGGCGCAGGCCATGAAGGCGGCCGCCTCTTCATGGCGTACCTGGATGAATTGTATACGTTGACTGCATTTGCGCAGCGCTTCCATGAGGCCGTTGATGCCGTCGCCGGGCATGCCGAATACCACCTCTACACCCCAATCCAGCAGGCGTTCCACCAAGATATCTGCTGCGCTCTGCTTGGCCATGGGAAAATCTCCGTCGGGAATGAAAAGGTGACGTCCTTATCCGTCGGGACGCCGGAAGTGGCCAAGCCACCACGCCCATGGCGAGGCGAGTGGCGTCGCCAAACGGGGTTAGCGCTTGAGCTTGCCGCTGCTGCCCGACTCGAAGACGCTGTAAAACTCCGGCGGCAGCTGGTCCTTGATCTGGCGAATCTCGCCGGGGGACACGGCCTCCTGCAATACCTCCAGCACCACGCGCGAATGATAAACGGCGTCTTGCACGTCACTGTGTTCCCGGGCACTGATGCGACTGAAGAACGCATCTATATCGAATGTCTGGCCGCTGTCACCCTCGATCAGGTAATGGCCCACCTCCTGCGGCAGTTGTGCCGCCAAGTCCTTCCGTTCGCCTTCCGTCAGCCGCTCGCCCAGGGTGGTGAGGGTGGCGTGGGTCGCGCTTACTGCGGCCTGGGTGGTGCCCAACTGGGCGCGATCCTGAATCTGTCCGATGAAGTGGTGAAAGTCCATTAAAGTCACCCCCTGTTCGTGGTCTTGATTCAACATGCGATGTTGTGACTGAGCGTATAAGGCGTGCCGCAACGGAGCATTGAAAATTCGCAATTCCCGCGGTGTTCAAGTCGCCTCTTTTTCCCAGCCCAGGCGCAGGCCCTTCATCACCTGAACCCACACTAACGGCAGTAGGGAAAACCCCAGGCTCAACAGCCAGCCGCGCCAGTCGGGCGCCACCACGGTCAATACCTGGGCCAATAGGGGCAGATAAGCGGCGCCCAGCAACAATGCGACACCGATGAACAAGGCCAGCCACACATAGGGGTTGCGACTGATCTCGTTGAGCAGCAGGGGAGAGGCGGGATTGCGCATATTGAAGACGTGCCAGAGGCGGGCGAAGCCGAAGGTAAGAAAACCGATGGTCACCGCCTCGGCCTCTGTTAGTTCCAGTACTTGCAGGGCGATGGCAAAGGCGCTCAACACCGCCGCGGCGATCAAGGCACCGTAGGCGACGATGGCGAGCCAGTGACGCCGCAGCAACAGTGGTTCGCCACTGGCGCGAGGTGGCTGGTCCATGACGCCGGGTTCGCTGCGGCTCAATCCCAGGGCCAGTGCCGGCATGACATCGGAAATGAAATTGATATACAGGATCTGCAAGGGCAGCATGGGCAGGGGCGCGGCCACCAGGGCGGCGGCGGAAATGGCCATGATCTCGCCCAGGTTGCCCGATAACAGATAGACGATGAAGCGGCGGATGTTGGCGAAAATGTTACGCCCCTGTTCGACGGCGACGACGATGGTGTCGAAGGCGTCGTCCTTGAGCACAATGTCGGCGGTCTCGCGCGCCACCTCGGTGCCGCGCTGGCCCATGGCGATGCCGATGTCGGCCTTCTTCAGGCCCGGGGCGTCGTTCACGCCGTCGCCCGTCATCCCGACCACATAGCCGGCCTGTTGATAGAGGCGGATCAACCCCAGCTTTTGTTCCGGACTGATGCGGGCATAGACCGAGGTGTCGAGCAATTCACTGCGCCGCGATTCCGCCATCTTATCCGGCGCCTCCAGGGCCGGCAGCTCGGCGGCCTGCACCACCCGGTCGGGACCATCCAGCCCGATCTCCCGCGCAATGGCGCCGGCGGTGGCGGCATGATCCCCGGTGCCCATGACTACGCGGATACCGGCATGTTGACAGGCGGCGATGGCCTGTTTGATCCCGGTCCGTGGCGGGTCGTAGAGCCCCGCCAGGCCGATCAGGGTCAGATTTTCATAGGGTTCGGCCTGCTCCTCGGCGACGCGTTTCCGGGCCAGGGCCAGTAGGCGCAGTCCCTGGCTGGCCAGTTCCTCGCTGTGCTGTTGCCATTGGCGCCGTTGTTCGTCGTCCAAGTCGCGTTCACCGTCATCGCAGAGCAGGTGGGTGCAGGCTGGCAGCACCGCCTCCGGGGCCCCTTTCACCGCCACGCATACATCCTCATCGCAGCGGTGATAGGTCGCCATCATCTTCACCTGCGGATCGAAGCTCACCTCGCGCAGCTCGGGGTAATCTTCCAGCAATGCTCGGCGTTGCAGGCCGGCACCGGCGGCCGCCTCCAACAGGGCCACCTCGGTGGGATCGCCCACCGCCTCATCTTCATCCAGGGCGGCGTTGTTACACAGCGCGGCCACCTCCAGGGCGGCCTGTAGGGCAGGGCATTGACTCGCTTCGACCCGGTTGTCGTCCCGGCACCACGTGTCGTCTTCGCGCTGCAGGATACCGGTGTCCAGTGCCAATTGCTGCAGCCGCATGCGGTTTTCGGTGAGGGTGCCGGTCTTGTCGGTGAAGATCAGACTGGTCGCGCCCAGGGTCTCCACCGCGGAGAGCTGCTTGACCACGGCATTACGTCGCGCCATGCGTTGCATGCCGCGTGCCAGGGCCAGGGTGGAGACCACCGGCAGCCCCTCGGGTACCGCGGCGATGGCCAAGGCGATGGCGGTCTCCACCATGATGAGCCAGTCCTTGCCCGCCAGCAGTCCGACCCCCGCGACCACTACGGCGATGGCCAAAGTGATCCAGGCCAGGCGCCGCCCCAGGGCATCGAGCCGTTTTTCCAGCGGGGTGGCGGCCTGCTCGGCCTGTTCCACCAGCTCGGAGATATGGCCCAGCTCGGTGTCCATGGCGGTGGCCACCACCACCCCGCTGCCCGAGCCCTGGGTCACTGCGGTGCCCTTGTACGCCATGTTGCTGCGCTCACCCAGGGGGATGTCGTCCCCGGAGAGGGGCTCCACCTGTTTGTTGACCGCCACCGATTCCCCGGTCAGGGCGGCTTCATCGCATTGTAGTTTGTTACTCTCCAGCAGGCGCAGGTCGGCGGCTACCATGTCGCCGGCCTCCAGCAGCACGATGTCGCCCGGCACCAGAGCACCGGCCGTCAGCTGTTGCACCTTGCCCTCGCGACATACCCGCGCCTGGATCTTGCCCATGCGTTGCAAGGCCTCCATGGCGCGGGTGGCGCGCCACTCCATAAAGAAGCCGATGACGGTGTTGACCAATACCGCGGCAGCGATGGCGAGGGCCTCCAACACACGGGCGAAGGCGGCCGCTGCCAGCGCGGCGCTGATCAACAATATGACTACCACGCTCTCCAGCTGCTTCAGCAGGATGCGCCAGGCGGGACGCGTGCCGGCGCGCCGCAGCCGGTTGGGCCCGTATTCCCGCTGTCGCTGTTCTATCTGCTGGGACGACAGCCCCTGCGCGGCGGAGACGTCTTGTTGCTGCAGGACCTGCTCGGCCGTTTGTCGATAGGGTTCGCTCATGGATTCGCCGCGCGAGGGGTCGGCAATTATTCGGGTACGGTATTCCGGGGTTCGCCGCGAATATAGGCGGCGATATTGTCGCGGGTCGTATCAAGGATGCGCTGCACCGCCTCGGTGGTGTTGAAGGCATTGTGGGGCGTGATGATGACGTTGTTCATATGCAGCAAAATGTGGTCGGCCAGCAGATCACTCAGGTCATGGCGTTGGGAGAATACCGCGCGCAGCAGCTCGGCCTCTTCACGGATCACTGGTTCCTCGGCCAGCACATCCAGCCCGGCCGCCTTGATCTTGCCCTCGGCCAGGGCGTGGAGCAGGGCATTGACATCCACTACCGTACCGCGCGAGGTGTTGATCAGCACCGCGCCGTCTTTCATGGCGGCAAAGGCCGCCTGATCGATGAGATGATGAGTGGCCTGGTTGCCCGGCACGTGCAGGGTGATCACGTCGGCGCGGCCGAGTAGTTGCTCCATGGCGAGATATTCAAAGTTCCACTCCGCGGCGAACTGCTCGTCTGGATGCAGGTCATAGGCCACCACCTCCATACCGAATCCCTGGGCGATCTTGATGACATGGCGGCCGATATTGCCGCTGCCGATGACCCCCAGGGTCTTACCCATGAGATCGAAGCCGCGCAGACCATCATTGGTAAAATCGCCCTTGCGGGTACGGTCCACCGATTCGCCTAGCCGATGGCTGATGGCCAGCAGCAGGGCGAATACGTGTTCGGCCACGGTGTTCTCGCCGTAGGTCGGTACGTTGCACACCATGATGTCATGCTCACGACAATAGTCCAGGTCGATATGATCGAAACCGGTGGAGCGGGTGGTGATCATCTTCAGCTGGGGGAGTTTCTGCAACACCTGGGCATCCAGCTTGGAATAGAGAAAGGTCGAGATCACTTCGGTCTCGGCATAGTCCGAGGCGTTGTCCATGCGCAGGGGGTGTTCCTCAAAGACAAGCCGGTGCTGTTCCTGCAATGGGGCAAAGGCCTGGCATTCCCATTGTTCGATCTCAAACAGAGTGATGTGCATTGGATCTTCCTTGTGATTCATATGTATCACCATCGGCCCGGCGTCGCAGTCACCGCCTGAGCAGCACAGGGAACATTCAAACAACTGGCTCGGAAGGTGGCATTGACAATGGTCAATTTTCACCCGGCTGCCCGGTTTGCGGAGCAGGAGAAACGGCGCTTTAGACCCGCCTGGTTTTTTCCTCCCCTCGCCGGGGCGGGCTGGGGCCACTCAATCCCGCATCTTGTCCAGCGCTTTGCGCACCCCCTCGATGCTGACGGCGTGACGGCGAATGTCGGCCCACGGGTCGCCCTTTTGACCCAAACGTCGCAGAATGTTCTTGATATGCCAGCCCTGAGGATCGAGCCCGCTGTCGTCCAATTCGTCCAGGTCCAGCGGCGTGGCCACCGGGGCGCCGGGCTTGGCGCGCACCGCATAGGGCAGCACTGCGGTCTGACCATAGGCGTTGCGCATCACATCCAGATAGATGCGGCCTTGGCGTTTGTCCTTGCGCTGCTCCACCGTCAAGTCGTCACTGTGTTGCTGCGCCAGGTGCTGGGCCATGGCCTGGGCCAGGTCGCGCACCGCGTCGAACTGCTGCCCGCGCCGTAACGGCGCCACGACATGCAGGCCGCGCGAGCCGGTGGTCATGGCATAGGGCGTCAGGTTTAGCTGCTGCATCAGCGCCGCCACCTGCCGGGCGGCGCGGCGCACGGTGCCAAAATCCTTGTGCGCCGGATCGAGATCGAAGATGAGGCGATCCGGACGGGTCAGGCGGGGCGCCCGGGACAGCCAGCCGTGCAGGGTAATCACCCCCTGGTTGGCGAGATAGACCAGGGTCGCCTGATTGTTGCACAGCACGTGGTCCACGGCCTTTTCATCCTCGTGGCTGTCCTCGACCCGCGCTGTCTTGCGGCTTTGGATCCAATCGGGAAAATAATCGCTGCGTTGCTGCTGGTAAAAGCCGTCTTGGTCGATGCCGTCGGGAAAGCGGTGCAGGGTCAGGGGACGGTCCTTGGCATGGGGCACCAACCACTCGGCCACCGCGCTGTAGTAGTCGATAAGATCCCCTTTGCTAATCCCGGCGTCGGGAAAAAATACCTTGTCGGTATTGGAGAGTTCCACCGTGTAGCGACCGAAGCGTGCCACCTCAGCTTACTCCGGCGTCTCGCGCACCACCTGGGTGGCGGCCTTGTCGTGACGCAATCCCACAAAGCGCGGATGGCGCAGGCGCTGATCCGCGGTCCATTCGGTGAAGCCGATCTCGGCCACCAGCGTGGGTTTGACCCAGTGTACGTCCTTGCCGGCCTGGTTGGGGGTCTCGGCATAGGGGCAGTCATCCTGTTGCATAGATTTAAGCGTCTCGCCCAACTGTTTCAGGGTTTTGTCATCGAAGCCGGTGCCCACCTTGCCGGCATAGCGCAGTTGCTTGTGGTGATAGTAGCCCAGCAACAGGGCGCCGAAGCCGATGCGACTGCCTTGGGGGTCGGTATAGCCGGCGATCACCAGCTCCTGGCGCTTGACGCACTTGAACTTCAGCCAGTGCTTGGAGCGGCTGTGGACATAGGGGCTGTCGGCGCGCTTGGCGATCAAGCCCTCCCAGCCCTTGTCGCAGGCCTCCTGATAGTAGGCTTCGCCGCATTCGTTGCGGTGGGCGGTAAACCGTAACGGGTCCTTGAAGTCGAAACAACGCCGCAACAGCTGCTTGCGCCTGCGCAGGGGCAAGCCCGTCAGATCGGCGTTGTCCAGATAGAGCAGGTCAAAGAGATAGAGATAGACCTTGATGCCGCTGGCGCGCGCCGCGTCGGGGTCGTCGATGCCGATGCGTCCCTGCAAGCGGGAGAAACTAGTGCGCCTACCCTCGAAGGCGACGATCTCGCCGTCGACGATGTAGTGCTCGGGTCCTTCCTGGGACAGCGCGCGGACCAGTTCGGGATAGGTGTCGTTGAGGTCCTGCCGGTTGCGCGACAGGATATGCAAGCGGCTTTTGCGTCGGAACACCAGGCAGCGTTCGCCGTCCAGCTTGCGTTCGAAGATCCAATCGTCAGCGGAGAAACGCGCATCGGTGAGGGTGGCCAACATGGGCTCGGTCCATTTGGGCATGGTCTTTCGTGTTAGGGCCTGGCGTTGCGCCGCGCTCAATTGGTCGCGCCAGTCAGTCATCCTCGTCTGCCTCGGCGGCGATCTGCTTCAAGCTGCGCCCGCTCTTGACCGAGTCGGGTTCAGTGCTGACGGGGTTGCGCCGGGCGTCGGCCGCCGCGTCATCCATCTTGATCACCAGCCAGCGCGGTTTTTTGCCCCCTTGGGTGCGCTTCAGGGCATAGCCCCCCTGGAGCTTCTGACCCTCCAGCCAGACCTCAATCAGGCCGTCGCTCAAGGCGTCTTCCATGCGCTGGCTATCGGGACCCTTACGCGCCTTGAGATTCCTGTAGTGGCCGGTATCCCAGACCATCACCGTGCCAGCGCCATATTCCCCGGCGGGGATGACGCCCTCGAAGTCGATGTAGCCGCGCGGATGGTCCTCGGTTTGGATGGCCAAACGTTTTTCGCCGGGGTCGGTGGACAGGCCCTTGGGCACCGCCCAAGAGACCAGTACACCGCCGAATTCCAGACGAAAATCGTAATGCAGGCTGGAGGCCTCGTGTTTTTGAATGACAAAGCGCCGCCCGCCGCTCTGTCCATCGCCGCCTTGGGGCTCTTGGGTCTTGCTGAAGTCGCGTTTGCTGCGATAGCCCTTAAGTTTATCGTTCATAGTCTTGGCGAGACGACGCGTCCGTTGAGTTGTATTGAGCCTAGCAAGAGTGGAACAACGACACATTAAGATATGTCAATGTCGGCATTACCGGTCGGGCGGCCTAAACGCCGGTAGCCGCGCGTCATTGATATTTGTCAATGAAACCACGGCCGGGCGGCGCTACGTTTGGACTCCATGATGCATAGCTATAGACACATCTTGTGTGCCACCGACTTTTCCGCCGCCAGCGACCTGGCCTGTGCCCGGGCGGCGGCATTGAATGAGTGTTTCGGTGCGCAACTGACCCTGCTCCATGTCGTGGAAAACTTTCCCGAACGCCGTTCCAATCAGGTCATCGCACCGGAAGACGCGGATCCGCAGCAGTACCGTGAAGACGAGGCCCGCCGGCGCTTGCGTGAACAGGTCGATCGGGTCGGCTTCAAGCCGACTCATCAACAGGTGAAATTCACCACCGAGTCGGCGTGGCACGCGATTGCCGACTATGCCCAGGCGCATCAGATCGATCTTGTGGTGCTGGCCGAACACGAACAGCGCGGCTTGAAGGCGCTGCTGCCCACGGCCATCGAACACCTGCCCCAGACGCAGGTTTGCGATGTGTTGATTGTGCCGATGCGTCGGGGCGTTGGCTGAGGAGCGGTGAGCAATCACCGGTAACTACAAATAAATAAGGAGGATGCAATGAAGCTAACACAGAGTATGTTTATGGGAAGTGCCCTGGCGATCGCGGCACTGGGCTCCAATGGAGCATTGGCGCAAGAAATGCCGGAGATAGCCACCAAGTCGGGGTGTACCGCCTGTCATGCTGTCGACAAAAAGGTGGTCGGACCTGCGTGGGCCTGGGTCGCGCATCGCTATCAGGACCAGGACCAGGCCGAGGCCAAAAAGACGCTCTTGGCGCAGATGGAAAAGGGGGGTAAGGGTAAGTGGACTGAATACACCGGCGGTGTGCCTATGCCGCCCTATGGACCGCGCACCACGGCGGAGCAACGGGATCAGTTGGCGGAGTTCATTCTCGGTCTGGATCCGGTGAAGCCCCCTAACGACTAGATCTCGTCGCATCCCGCCGAGCTGCATCGGCGGTTGTCGTCTCAGGGATCGGCCGCGCGCGTGTTGGTTAAGCGCCCGACCCCGATGTGCCGAGCGATGCCGATTGTCCCCGCAGTACGCCCGCACCGGCGCAGCGTCGCCCCGGTGCGGGCCGTCATCTCTGCCTGCCTCCCGGAATAGTGCCGTTACGTCGCGAATCGTCCCGTTCAAAAGGCTTATTTCAGCGGAGTGGAAGTCAGATTCACAATACCACTTTATGCGCTGATAATATCGGGTGCGCAGATTTAATATGATGTTGCGCCAAGGAGTATGCGCGACTTATCACGGTGATAAAGTGGCAGCGATAGAGGCGACAAATAGAGTCCGCACGGCGCTGATTTGAATCCGGTAGAATAAGCTAGGGGAGGCCGTTATATTGCCGCAGGCAGTTGCATACGCGCCATGCACGGGGGACAGTGAAACGATGGAAAAAGCAGCAGATGGCCGATGAACGGGAGGATGATTCCGAAAACTCCGTGCCGGAAGGCGACAGCCGGTCAGATACGCACGCAGCGCTGCAAGATCCGGATGCGCCGCATCATGAGTCCGGCGATCAAGCCGACGGTGATATAACAGAAAGCCCCTTTCCCGTCGTCGGTGTGGTGGCTTCCGCGGGGGGGGTGGAGGCCTTTAAATCGTTCTTCAAGGCCATGCCGGGTGACAGCGGTATGGCCTTTGTGCTGGTGCCCCATCTCGATCCCAGCCACGAAAGCATGATGGCGACGCTGGTGGGCCGAACAACCGATATGCCGGTGTCCGAGGCGCAAGACGGACAACGCTTGGCGCCCAACCATGTCTATGTCATCCCCCCCGATCATTTTCTCAGCCTTGATCAAGGTGTGATCCGTTTGCGCCGGCCAGCCCAGAAAAGCGCCAGTGATCTGCCCATCGACCCCTTTTTGCGCTCACTGGCGGACGATCAACATGAATGGGCCATCGGCATTATTCTGTCAGGCACCGGCAGCTACGGCAGCGCGGGCTTGAAGGCGATCAAGGGTGCCGGTGGTATGGTCATGGTGCAGGAGCCGTCCAGCGCCGAGTACGAGTCCATGCCCACGAGCGCCATTGACACGGGTCTGGCGGATTATGTGTTGGCGCCCGAACAGATGCCCAAGGCGCTGCTTGACTATGTGCGCCATTTTCCTATTGAGACCGAGGAGGCGGTCCAATCCCCTGATGTAGAGCAAGACCTGAGCCAGGTGTTGGCATTGATTCAGGCGCGCACCCGTTTCGATTTCCGCGCCTATCGCAAACGCATGGTGCTGCGCCGCGTGCTGCGGCGTATGGGGATTAACCATCTAGACACGCTGAGCGACTATGCGGCGCTGTTGCGCGACCAACCGGATGAGCTGCAGCGCTTGTGTAAAGACCTGCTTATCAGCGTCACCGCCTTTTTTCGTAATCCTGAGATGTATGAGGTGCTGCAAACCCTGGTGTTGCCGGACTTGATCGAGGGGCGCGCTGCGGATGCGCCGATACGTGTCTGGGTGCCGGGCTGCGCCACCGGCGAAGAGGCGTATTCCATCGCCATCCTGCTGCTCGAGGCGCTCAACGCCGCGGGCAAGACCTGCCCGGTGCAGGTGTTCGCCACCGACGTGGATGAGAACGCCCTCGAAGTCGGCCGTCGCGGCGTCTATCCGGAGAGTGTGGTCAACGATCTGGGGGGCGGGCGGGTTGAGCATTTTTTTACCAAGGTCGACGGTCACAAGCGGCAGGTCAAGAAGTTCTTACGAGAGGCGGTGCTGTTCGCGCCACAGAACCTGCTTACCGATGCGCCGTTTTCCCGACTCGATCTGGTGAGTTGCCGCAATCTTCTCATCTATCTGGAATCCCAGGTCCAGCAGATGTTGTTGCAGCTGTTTCATTTCGCGCTCAAAGAGGGCGGCTTCCTGATGTTGGGTTCGTCCGAGAGCATCGGCCGACAGGTGGATCTGTTTCAGCCGGTGTCGCGCAAGTGGCGTATTTTTCGTCGTCTCAGCGCGGCGCGGCGGGTGCATGCCAATTTTCCCATCCAGCCGGGAGAGCGCCGCGCCGAGCAGGACCGCGCGTCGCCGCCGGTGCAGCGGCAGGCCAATGCGCTGCAAGAACTCACCCGCAAGATCTTGGTGGAGAAGTACGCCCCGGCGGCGGTGGTGATCGACACGCGCTTCCACGTGCTGCACTACTCGGGGCCGACTCATCTATATCTGCAGCAGCCCGACGGGCCGCCGTGCAGTGATTTGCTCAGCCTGGCCTATGCGGGCTTGCGGCCCCGTATTCGTGCCGTGGTGCAGGGCGCGCTGGGCGACAAGCAGCATATCGAAATTCAGGATTTACACATCAAGCGCGACGGCCGCAACGTGCCGGTCCGGATGCGCGTTCAAGCGTTGCCGGACCGGCGCCTGGGCGACAAGCTGTTCCTGATTACATTCCAGGACGAACCGCAAACGCTGCCCGGCCCGGCGCCGGCGGCCGCCGCTCATCCGGATGCCAGCGACCAGTCCTTGGTGCAGCAACTGGAGTTTGAACTCAAGTCCACCCGCGAGGAATTGCAGAGCACCATCGAGGAGCTGGAAAGCAGCAATGAAGAACTCAAGGTCTCCAACGAAGAGGTCATGTCGATCAACGAGGAACTGCAGTCCACCAATGAAGAGCTGGAGAGTTCCAAGGAGGAATTGCAGTCCCTCAACGAAGAGTTGAGCACGGTCAACAATCAGCTGCAGGACAAGGTCGAGGAGCTGGAAAGTTCCAATAACGACATGGACAACCTCATCGCCAGCGTCGATACCGCGATATTGTTCTTGGCGCCGGACCATACCATTCAGCGTTTCACACCCAGTGCTACGCGCTTATTCAATCTTATTGACAGTGATCTCGGACGTCCCCTGAGTGATATCAGTTACCGCTGCCAAGACGCCGATCTGGAGCAGGACATCCGCCAGGTGTTGAATCATGTCGCTCCCATCAGCAAAGAGGTGCAGGGGCAGGATGATCATTGGTATCTGCGTCAAATCACCTCCTACCGGCGCCATGACGGGCGTGTCGACGGGGTGGTGCTGACATTTACCGACATCACCCAGCTCAAGCAAACCGAGCTGGAGCTGCGCGAGATGGCCCGGACCCTGGAGCAGCGCGTGGTCACGCGCACCGCCGAGCTGGAGGATGAAATCCAGGAACGGCGTGTGGCGCAAGAATCTCTGGCGAAACGCGAATGGGAGTTTCGCGCAATCTTCGCTGATGCGCCTGTGGGGATGTGCCAGGTCGAGCCGCAGAGCGGCCGCCTGCTTGTGGTGAATGCGCGCTTTCGTCAAATGACGGGCTATAGGGACGCCGACTTGCAACAGCGCAGTTTCGTCGATTTGCTCCACCCCGATGACCGGCCTGTCTACTTCGAGCAGCTGTCCGGCGCGGCGCAGGACGCGCGCGCGGTATATCAGTGCGAACAGCGTTTCCTGCACCACGACGGCAATGTCGTCTGGGGTGAGGTAAAGACGATTATGGTGCGTGACGCCGAAGGCGTGCCCCTGTACGCAATTATCGCGGTGGCCGATATCAGCCAGCGCAAGGCCTTGGAGTTGAACTTGGCGGAGCGCCGTGAACAACTGGAGGCAGAACGCAATTTCAAGGATGTTGTGTTGGATACCGTGGGCAGTTTGATCATCGTGATCGATCAAGATGAAAAGCTGGTTCAATTCAACCCGGCTTGCGAGAGCCTGACCGGGCACCGCTTCGACGCCCTAAAGGGAACCGATGCGTGGTGGAAACTGATTCCCGCGGACGAAGCCGATTCCGTCAGGTCCGTGGTAGATCGCCTGGCCGCCGGTGAACGGCTGGTGGTCAACGAGAACCACTGGTTCACAAAAGGGGGCGACATGCGCCTCATCAGCTGGCGCTCGACGGCCATTCGTAATACGGCCGGTGAGATCCAGTGTATCGTCGGCTCCGGCACGGATGTGACCGAACAGCGCAAGGCGGAATCCGAGGCGCGCCAGCATCTGGAGGAGGCGTCCCGGCTGCAACGCCTGCAGACCGCCAACGAGCTGGCCACCACCTTGGCCCACGAACTTAACCAGCCGCTCGCCACCATTATCATGCATGCCGACAGTAGTGAGCGGTTGTTGCATCATCCGCCCCTGGATCCGGAGCAGATCGGTAAAAAAGTGCGCGATATCAGCGAACAGGCCATGCATGCCGGCGAGATCATTCGGCGCTTGCGCAAATTCGTCGGTCGCAATGGCAGCGAACGGGTCCCGATGGATTTGAACGGGGTGATCCGACGCGCCTGCGGCTTGATGAAATCGAAGGCATTGGCCTGTGGTATTAACATTCGCCTGAAACTGGACGACACGTTGCCGCCGGTCTTGGCGGACGAGGTGCACATCGAACAGGTCGTACTTAACCTGCTGCGTAACGCCATCGAAGCCATTTACGGCGCGCAAATGACAGGAGGGGTTATTACCGTGTATTCACGTGCAGTGAACGAGGCGGCCCAGGTCAGCGTCGTCGACACCGGGCCCGGCCTCGATGAGAACACGGCCGCGGGGCTGTTCGAGAAACTTGCCAGTGACAAGCCCTATGGCCTGGGGGTTGGGCTGCGCATCAGCCTCAGTCTGATCCAATCCAGCGGCGGCCGGCTGTGGGTTGAACCACAACAACCGGGCGGTATATTTCATTTCCGCCTGCCCTTTGCGCCATGACGGGAACGGTTTATATCGTTGAAGATGATGCGGCCCTGCGCGATGCCTTATGCCAATTGTTGGAGGAGGCCGGGTTTAGGGTGCAGACCTATGCCGACGGCCCCGCCTTTTTGGCGCAATTTGACGCGGATTGCCACGGTTGTGTCATCCTGGACATGGCCATGCCCGGTCTGAGCGGCGCCGAAGTGCAGGCGGCGATGACCGAGACCGGGCACCGCATCCCCGTTATATTCCTCACCGGTCACGGCACCATCCCGATGGCGGTCCAGGCCTTACAGGCGGGTGCGGTGGATTTTCTGGAAAAGCCGGTCCGGGGCAAGGTGTTGCTGGAGCGGGTGCGCGGGGCCCTGGCACTGGCGGAGGACCGGCGTGAATCAACACAACAGCAATGGCACGCCCAACAATCCTATGAGCGCCTGACGCCGAGAGAACGACAGGTCATGTCGCATGTCACGGAGGGGCTGTCCAGCAAGGAGATCGCGCGCGCGCTGGATCTCAGCCCCCGTACCGTGGAGGTGCACCGTGCCAACATCATGCGCAAACTGGGTGCCAGCAACCTTGCCGAGCTGATCAAGCTCTCGGATTTGTGTCCAACCAAGACACGCTGAATTCTCTAGCCTTTTAGTCAAACAAGGTGTTCAGCGATTTACGTAATCCTACTTAGGATTCGTCCCAGTATCCATCCCCTCCATAGTCTAATAGCCTTGTTGAGGCTGGGGAGTTGCAGTGTCCCCGGCGGCTGGGTCTCGGCACAGGATGCCTGGGCCGGCGTGATCACTGAGGCGCATAAACTAGGAGGCACGGAAGCAAATGGTAGGGTCAGGGAAGAGGCTATGGCAGTCGGCAGAGATCAAGGCGCAATCGCCAGTGCACGGCGAATGCATGGAGCACCGGCTGGATCCCAGGCAATCCGCTTGGGCCTTCGTCAACGTGTATTGCCGTGCCGATGCGGGCGTGACCGGGCTGATGTACAACATCAGCGGCGAGGGTATGTTCGTTCTGAGCAAGGCCCGCGTACGTCGCTGTGAATGCGTCGATATTCTGGTGCGGGTGGGGACGGATGCGGAGGACTGGTTGTGTCTGCCGGCCATGGTGGTGCACCGCGCCAGCAGCGGATTCGGGGTCATGTTCAGGCCCCTGGACGAGCCGGCGCGTAAAGTGGTCGAACAGCTTCTTCGCCCGCCTTTGGAGGCGCTTGAAGCGCCTGGCGAGGCGGGGCTGTCCAATGAAACGGGTCAGCGTCGCTTGGCCATAGGTGGGGAGAATGGCCGTGATTAACGCCGTAGAGAGTGGCGTCAGTGACGCAACATCTTTGATTGCGGACTGTCGCGCAAAACAGTTTTGCGCCAAAGACGTTCTGTATCGGGAGGGTGGCACGGCCGCAGGCGTCTATCGGATTCGTGCGGGTATGGTGAAGTTGCTCAGCTATCTCCCCAATGGCCGGGCGCGCATCATACGCCTGCATTCGCCCGATCATTGGATCGGGCTGGAAAGCATCCTTGGCCAGCCCTACGAGCACACCGCCGTGGCCGTGGAGGATGTGGATGCCCAGTTCGTCTCCCTGGAAAAGCTACGCCTGCTCAGGTGTCAGGAGCCGGCCCAGTTCGCGGAAATATTGACCCAGGTCTATGCCCACCTGGTCGAGGCGGACCGTTGGATCGCCGAGTTCTCCACCGGTGGCATCAAGCCACGGGTGGCACGGCTGATCGAGTTCCTGTCCAGATTCGAACGCAGCGCGGCAGCCGGTGTGGTGGAATTATTGACGGTGCATGAAATGGCGGACATCCTGGGCGTGACGGCGGAAAGCGTGAGTCGCACCCTGGCCCTGTTCAAGCGCAGTCAAATCCTGACCAAGCAGGGCAGCGGACATACCTATACGTTCGACAGCCGCAAATTGCGCTATGTCGCTCAGGAGTGATCACCGGCGACCGCTTCACAACTGGAATTCACGCAACTCGCCCGGGCGCAGCCGGTGAATCTGCGTACCGATTCCCAGCTTGATCGTCTGCCCGGTGGTCGGATCGGCACTGATGCGCAGGGCGGTGGGGCTGATCCACAGTTCCAAGATCTGTTGGCGATAGCGAATGTTGAGCGTCAAGCGCTTGAGTCCTTCGGGCAGGCGTGGATTTAGCCAAAGCACATCCCCGCGGGTCTCGATGCCGGTGAAGCAACGTTGGACCAGGTCGACGGTGCCGGCCATGGCGCCGCAGTGGATGCCCTCCGGGGTTGTGCCGCCCTGGACGTCGGCCACGTCGCTCTCCAAGGCCTGCATAAACAGGGGCCAGGCCCCCGGGCGGTCGGCCCGCGCCAGCACCCAGGCATGGACCACCCGGCTGAGGGTGGAGCCGTGGCAGGTGCGCTGCACGTAATAGTCGATATTGCGCGGGATGGTCTCATATTCGAAGGGGTAGCCCAGGCGTGAGAACAACGCCCCCAGTTCTTCGGCGGAGAACAGGTAAAACAGCATCAAGACGTCCGCCTGTTTAGAGACCTGATAGCGGTTTGGCGTATCGTCTTCGGCCTCCAGGATGCGGTCCAGCCGCTGTATGTCGCCGTATTTCCTGCGATAGCCCTCCCAGTCGAACGCCGCCAATTGGTCATAGCCGTCGAACTGGCTGATGATGCCGTCATCATGAAACGGGATATACATGCGCCGGCTCACCTGCTCCCAGTGCGCCAATTCCTCGCTGGCGAGGTTCAGCGCCTGACACAGTTCAGCGAAGCGTTGGCTGGGTAAGATGTCGCGCATCTCCAAGGCGCGCAGTAGCACCCACGCGGCCATCACGTTGGTATAGGCGTTGTTGTTCACGCCGGGCTGTTCGCTGCCCGGGTAGGCATCATGATATTCGTCCGGCCCCATGACAGCGTGAATCTCATAGCGCTCCAGGGAGTCATTATAGGAGGCCAGGCTGGCCCAGAAGCGGGCGATCTCCAGGATCATTTCGGCACCGTAGCAGGACAGAAACTCAACATCGCAGGTCACTTGATAATACTGCCAGACGTTATAGGCGATGGCGGCGTTGATATGACGCTGCAGATGGGAGTTGTCCGGGATCCAGTTGCCCGACTTCGGGTTCAGGTGCAGATGTTGACTCTCTTCTCGACCATTGCTGCCGCTTTGCCAGGGGTACATGGCGCCTTGATACCCGGCCCTTCGGGCCGCCGCGCGCGCTTCCCCCAGGCGACGATGGCGATAGCGCAGCAGGGCACGGGTGATCTCGGGCATGCGCAGGTTGAACAGGGGAAAGACGAACAGCTCGTCCCAGAAGATATGACCGCGATAGGCCTCGCCGTGCAGACCGCGTGCGGGCACGCCCACGTCCAAATCCATGACATGGGGGGAGGTGGTCTGCAGCAAGTGCAAGATATGCAGGCGCAGCACCTGTTTGGTGCGGGACTCCACGCGCGGATCGTCATGGAGTATATCGACATCAAAGCGCTGCCATAGCTGCTTCCACAGGGTGATATGCCTTGCCGCCAGTTCATCATAGTCCTGGTCGACGGACACCGCCTTGCGCGCCTCCAGCCCCGTCTCGCTAATGGCGTGATCACGCGAGGTATAGAGGGCGATGAGCTTGTCGATCCTGAGCGCTCGTTCGGGATCGAGTTCGAGGTGATAGCGATGGGCGATGTAGCCGTCCCGGCGTTCGATGTCCGGTGCGGGCGTGATGCGTGTGTCACCGCGCCACAAGCGCGTGCGCACGGCTTGAGCAATCCGTATATGCGACTGCGTGGTTGCCACCGTCAGGGCGAAGCTGTCGGGGTCGAGTGTCTCGCTGTTCACGCTACGCAGGTGCTGCTTGTTCAAGTCCTTGTAACGCGCCACGCCGGCGTTTAACACCCGGCCGTCCAGGGCGCTACGGATCTCGATGGTATCGGCCCAGTTTTCAGCGTGAATCACGGTGCTGAGAATCGCGAGGTGAGGCGAGTCCAAGGAGACCAGGCGTTGTTGTTCGATGCGGGTGAGACGACCCTGCGGATCGCAATAGCGCAGGCTGCGCTTGAGTATGCCGTGTTTGATCATCAACTGCTGGCGGTACTCTAGGATGTCGACGTCGGCGAGTCGAACCCAATCGCCGTCGTCGATGCGCCACTGCAACACCAAGCCGTTGGGGACATTGACCAGGCTTTCGTTTTCGATGGTCTCGCCGACGATCTCGGTGCGCAGGCGGTTATAGCATCCGGCGATATAGGTGCCCGGATAGTGCACCTCGTCGGCCCGGGATTCAGGCGCGGCCCCGCGCCAGGCAAAATAGCCGTTGCCCAGGGTGCACAAGGCCTCGCGCAAGGCCTCCTGCCCCGGCTCGAAGCCGTCATAATCCAGGGTCCAGTCGCTCATTTCGATTGCGATTCCAGGCGCTGGCCAAAGCGCTGCAGGAAGGTTTGTACGGCATCCACGTCGGCCAAACGGTAGCGGGCGCGGGTGGGCTGGTCGGCGGGTGCGACCAGGATGCCGACGCCTTCTCCTTTGATCTCACGAAAGGCATCTTCATCGGTGACGTCATCGCCCAGGTAAATGGGCCGGAAGCGCGCCGGGTCCAGATCCATCATCTGCATCAACCAGTGCAGGGCCTTGCCCTTGTCCCAATCGATGTCGGGGCGCAGCTCCAGGATCATTTTGCCGGTACTGAGCCGCAGGCCTTCGACGGCGCTGTGAATCTGTTTGACAGTCTGCTTTATCTCGTTAACCGCGTCATCATTATCCACCTGGCGGTAATGGACGGCGATGGCGAAACGCTTGCGCTCCACCAGACAGCCCTGGATGTCGCCTATCTGATCGTTCAGCTGGCGCTGCGCCTGATCCAGTTTGGGCAGGTAGGCGCCGCCTTCCTGATATTCGTCGTGCTGACCGCCGGGACCGGTAAGTTCGAAGCCATGGCTGCCCGCATACCAGATACCCTCGATGCCCATGCGTCGGCGCACGTCGGCCAGATCACGGCCGCTGATTACCGCCAGCTCGCATAGGCCGGCAAGGTGTTGGAGGGTGGTGCGCATGGTCGTGCTCAGCGCGGCCTGGTCCGGCTGCGAGACGATGGGCGTCAGCGTGCCATCGAAGTCGAGGAACAGGGCCACGTCGCCGTCTGCGTCCGGAACAATACGGTCCAGGCTGTCCAGGGCCGAGGGCAGGGCGGGATGCGGTTTGTCGCTGTGATCGGCGCACAGCACCACCTCGCCCAGGTCCTCAACCACCGTGTCGGCACCGTGCTCGCGCAGGTCCTTGGCCTGACCCGCCCGGTCGACGCCGATGACATGGGCGTACCCGGCGGCATGGGCGGCCGCCACCCCGGCGGTGGCGTCCTCGATGCCGAGGCAGCGGTGCGGCGCTATGGCCAGTCGCCGGGCGGCCTCCCGAAACATGTCGGGCGCGGGTTTGCCGGCCAGCGCGTCACGCTGAAGGTCTCTGCCGTCGACGCGGGCATCAAACAGGTCGGCGACATCCGCCGCCTCAAGTACGGCCGCGCAGTTGCGACTGGACGAGACCACCGCGATGCCCAGACCGGCCTGACGCAGACGGCGAATGAATTGCAGAGTGGAGCTGTAGACCTCGACACCTTGATGACGCAGCAGGTCCAGGAACAGCCGGTTCTTGCGCTGGCCCAGGCCGTAGATCGTCTCCTGGTCCGGACCGTCCTCGGGTCGGCCGTCGGGCAGCTCAATCGCGCGGCTTTCAAGGAAACTGCGCACCCCTTCATAACGGGGTTTGCCGTCCACATAGCGGCGATAGTCACCGTGCCTGTCAAAGGGACGGAACTGCCCGGGTCCGCTGCGTTGCTTCAGATAATCGTCGAACATTGCCTTCCATGCCGCGGCGTGCAGATCGGCAGTGCGGGTGATGATACCGTCGAGGTCAAACACGGCAGCGTCGAAGCGATTCAGCTCCAGGCAGGGTTGAGAATGGTTGCGATCCATGCGGGTGGGTTCCGCCTTGTTCTGATTGATTTAGGGCTGTGTACGAGGCTCGCCCGCGCCGCGTCAATATTCATTGAAATACGTCAATGCGCAATAGCTTCATGGCAGGTCGCGGGCATCGACTATGCTAGCCTAAGCGACTTTATCCGCAATGGAGAAATGTGTATGCGGTATGTGTGGGACATTCTGTTGAAAGGGCTGGCGGCCGTTCTTCCCATCGGTCTAACGCTCTACCTCCTGTATTGGCTGGGAATCTCCATCGAACGCGTGCTACGGCCGGTGATCACCACCCTGGTGCCTGCAGAGTACTACCTGCCCGGCGCGGGGCTGGTGGCGGGCTTGGTCTTGCTGTTTTTCATCGGGCTGGTGGTCAATGCCTGGGTGGTGCAGCGCTTGTTTCGAGTGGGGGAATATATCCTGGAGAAGATTCCCCTGGTCAAGTCCATCTACGGGGGGCTGCGTGATTTCATGGACTATTTTTCCGCCACCAAGGAGCGCGGTGAACTCAAACAGGTGGTCATGGTAACCGTGGCGGATATGCATCTGATCGGATTTTTGACCCGTGAGCGCCTGACGGACATGCCGGGTCTGCCGGACAAGGAGCACATGGTCGCCGTGTATCTGCCCATGAGCTATCAGATCGGCGGCTATACGGTCTATCTGCCGCACGACCGGGTGGTGCCTTTAGACATGTCGGTGGAAGACGCCATGCGCCAGGTGCTGACGGCCGGGTTGTCCAAGCGCGGCGGCGCTCCGGGCTCGCAGCGCATGGCCTGAAATCCATAGTGTCGCCGTCGCCGACCTCATTCGCCAGTAGCGCTGGCAGGCGTTGATCCAGGGCCTCGATGACGGCTACCTTGGCGTCAAAATCGGCGTCTTCGCCGCGCTTGTCTGTGCCCTTGATATGCAGGAAATAAAGGTCGTGCTGCTGCTTGGAGTAGTGTTGTGGCAGGGTGTCAAAGGCCGCGTCGAGGTCGTCGGGCACTTCCGCCACCTCCATGCCCAACAGGCGACTCAGGCCGCGGTACATGGGATAGCCCGCGATGCACAGCCCCTGCAAGCCAAAGCGTTGCGCCAGCGCGCCAGCTGATCGAGGTGGGGAGTAGTAGGTATCTTCTCGGCGCTCCATGCGGCCAAGGGCAGGCAAGACACGGCTAGCATTGGCACCCATAGCCAGTTGATTCGCGGCACTATACCGTTCAATAAATCCATGAGCCGACTCCCTGATAAAGTAGCTTAGATAGACGCAACTTAGCCCGGCGATAGGCTGGATGCATTGACATACGTCAAATCGATTCAGAGGCTTAATCTAGGTCGTGAGGGGGTATTGCTAAATCTCAATGCGTGTCATCGGGCGTTTTGCCAAGCTTTGCCATTGAGTCTGGTACGCCCATTAAAATTTAAGGAGTCTTTACGCCATGGCGAAACAGCGTGTTTGGCCCGGCTTGCCCTTTCCCTTGGGGGCGGCATGGGACGGCAGTGGGATAAATTTTGCCTTGTTCTCGGCCCATGCCGAGCGCGTCGAGCTGTGTCTGTTTGACAGCAAGGGCGAAAAGGAAGTCGAACGCATCGAATTGCCCGAGTGCACCAACGAGGTCTGGCACGGCTATCTCCCCGATGTGCGGGTCGGACAGCTCTATGGCTATCGCGTCTACGGGCCCTATGAGCCGGATCAGGGGCACCGTTTCAATCACAACAAGTTGCTGCTCGATCCCTATGCCAAGTGTCTGCACGGGGCGTTGCAATGGCATGATGCCTTGTTCGGCTACCGCGTGGGCGACGAGGATGAAGATTTGTCCTTCGACGAACGGGACAGCGCGCCCTATATGCCCAAGTGTCGGGTCATCGACCCCGCCTTCACCTGGGGTCGGGATCGCAACCTGCTGCGCCCTTGGCATGAGATCATCGCCTATGAGATGCATGTGCGCGGTTATACCATGCGACATCCCAATATCGCCGACGCCGAGCGTGGCACCTTCGGCGGTCTGGCCAATCATGAGATCGTCCGCTATCTCCAGGATTTAGGCATCACCGCGGTGGAGTTATTGCCCGTGCACGCCTTTGCCGACGAGCGGGCGCTGGTGGATAAGGGGTTGAGCAATTACTGGGGCTATAATCCCCTTGGCTTTTTTGCACCCCATCCGCAATACCTGGGCGAAGGGGGTGTCAATGAATTCAAGACCTTCGTCCAGCTGTTGCACGATGCCGATATCGAGGTCATCCTCGACGTGGTCTACAATCATACTGCCGAGGGCAATCACTTGGGCCCCACCTTGTCACTGCGCGGCATCGACAATCTCTCCTATTACAATCTGCTGGGGGACCAGCCCCGCTATTACCATGACTACACGGGCACCGGGAATGCGCTGGAACTGCGCCACGCCAATGCCCTGCGCATGGTGACCGACTCATTACGCTATTGGGTGGAGGAGATGCGCGTCGACGGCTTCCGTTTCGATCTCGCCACCACCCTGGCGCGGGTGGACGGGGAGTTTAACGAGCACTCCAGCTTTCTCGATGCCGTCGCCCAGGACCCCTTGTTGTCCACCACCAGACTGATTGCCGAACCCTGGGATGTGGGTCATAACGGGTATCGTCTCGGCCAATTCCCGCCCGGCTGGTCGGAGTGGAATGACCGTTACCGCGACACCGTACGCCGCTTTTGGCGCGGCGACGAGGGGCAGTTGCCGGAACTGGCGTCGCGCATTACCGGCTCCAGCGATATCTACGATCGGCGCGGCCGCCGCCCTTGGGCTAGCGTCAACTTCGTCACCGCCCATGACGGCTTTTCCCTGCATGATCTAGTGAGCTACAACGAGAAGCACAACGAGGCCAATCAGGAAGATAATCGCGACGGCAGCGATCAGAATTTTAGTTGGAATTGCGGCGTCGAGGGGGATACGGACGACCCGGAGATCATCCGCCAGCGTGAGCGTCAGAAGCGCAATCTGCTGGCAACCTTATTATTTTCCCAGGGCTTGCCCATGTTGCGTGGTGGCGATGAATTCGGCCATAGCCAGCAGGGCAACAACAATGCCTATTGCCAGGACAACGAGATCAATTGGCTCGATTGGTCGAATATAGACGCGCACGGCCAGGCCCTATTGAGGTTGACGCAGCTGCTCACCCGCTTGCGTCAAACGCATATCGTGTTTCACCGTCACCGCTTTTTTCATGGCGCGGTAACGCCTGGTACCGAGAACAAGGATATCAGCTGGCTTAAGGCCGACGGCGAGGAGATGCAGGGGCAAGACTGGCACGTTCACGAAGCGCAGCCGATCGCCATGTTACTGAGCGGTGAGGCGGGGATATATCACTTGACCAAGGAGGGTGAACAAGAACCGGATGATACCTTTATGGTAATTCTCAACCCTACGGGCGAGACGCAGGAATACAACTTGCCGTCCTTGGATAGCCTGGCCCAGCCCGCCCTGGTGATAGACACGGCGCGCGAAGACCAGGCGGCGGAAGTCGAGGAGGCGATAGCAGGCTCCTACCCGGTTCAGCCTCGCAGCCTGGTGCTGATCCGCTATGCAGCGACACAACAATAGCGCTAACACGGATGGAGGAGTTAGCGTCCGCCGGCGACGTTTATGCGCGTCATGGCTCGCACTGTATGTTGTTGCGCGGCGCTGGCGTTTCCTAGTGTCGGAATAAACGCTGTCGCGACAACAGACATCGAAAGAATTCAAGGTTACGGGTCGGTGGGAACCTATAATGAACATGCGCGGATTGATGCGTGCCTCTTCACGGTCACAGGGGAATAGCATGCGCACGGTAAGACAGACGATCGGTCAACTGATTTTAGCCGCCGTCGTGATGGCGGCGCCCGCCTGCTCCGAGCAGGACGCCGATACGCCGCGGCTGCGTTGGTATGTCTTCGACGAGCCCTCCGGGGCGTTTCAGCAGGCGGCGCGGGAGTGTGGCGCCGCCGCTGAAGGGCGTTATGTCATCGAGCTGGTGCCGCTGCCCACCGACGCCAACCAACAGCGCGAACAATTGGTGCGGCGACTGGCAGCAGGCGACGCGGATATCGATATCATCGGCATGGATGTGATCTGGACCGCCGAATTCGCCGAGGCGGGCTGGATACTGCCCTGGCAGGACGAGGCCGCACGGGCCGCGCGTTTGGGCCGCTTTGCCAGCGCCGTCGAAAGTGCGAGCTACGAGCAACAGTTGTGGGCCGCGCCCCTGACCACCAACACCCAGCTGTTGTGGTATCGCAGCGACCGCGTCGCTGCGCCGCCGGCCAGCTGGGATGAAATGATTCAAATGGCCGAGCGCATCGGCGCCAAGGGGACGATACAGGCGCAGGGTGCGCGCTACGAAGGTCTGACGGTATTTTTTGTCTCATTGCTCGCTTCTGCGGGCGGATCGGTACTCGGGCCCGAAGGCGAAACCGTCGCGCTCGAAACCGCGCCGACGCGGCGCGCCCTGGAGATCATGCACCGGCTTGCCAACTCACCGGCCGCCGCTGCGTCGCTGGCTACGGCGCGCGAAGATCAGGCCAGGCTCGGTTTCGAGGCCGGCGATTCCAGTTTCATTATCAACTATACCTTCGTCTGGCCCAGTGCCCGGGCCAATGCCCCCAGCGTGGCCGAGCACATGGCCTGGGCGCGCTGGCCAGCGGTCATCGAAGGCCGGCTGAGCCGAGTCACAATCGGGGGTATCAATCTGGGCATCGGCGCCCACAGTCGTCATCCCGAACTCGCCTTCGCGGCCGCTGCCTGCCTGACCTCGACGGCCAACCAACGCCTGGCCGCCACTCTGGGTGGTTTGCCGCCCACGAGCGTCGCCTTGTATGAAGACGCCGACGTGCGCCGCACCTTCCCTTTCGCCGACCTGCTGCGCCAGACCCTGCGGGATGCGGTGCAGCGTCCCAAAACGCCGTTGTACGCCGATGTGTCGCTGGCGATTAGTCATACCCTGCATCCCATGCGCGACATCGATCCGGAGCGGGATGTGGGGCGCCTGCGCGCGGCGGTCGGGCGCGCGCTGCGCTCGGAGGGCCTGTTGTGAGTCGGCGCGCGGCGGCCGAGCATCGTCTGGCCTGGAAGCTGTGTGCGCCGGCGCTCATCGCCATGCTGGTAGTGACCGCCTACCCCATGCTCTATGCCCTGTGGCTGTCGCTGTTTCGCTATGACCTGCGTTTCCCCGAGCAGCGTCAGTTTGTCGGTATCGACAATTATCTCAGCGTTTTGAATTCCGAGGCCTGGTGGCAGTCTTTATTCAACACCCTGGTGATCACCGTCGGCTCGGTGTTGGCCGAATTGTTGCTCGGTTTCGTGTTCGCCCTGATCATGCACCGGGCCGTCGTCGGACGGCGTCTGGTGCGCACCTCGCTGCTGGTGCCCTACGGCATCATCACCGTGGTGGCGGCCATGAGCTGGCGTTTCGCCTTTGATCCCACCACCGGCTTCGTCAATGCCTTGCTCGGTTTAGAGGGGGCCTGGCTGAGCGAGCGCTGGTCCGCCTTCTTCGTCATTATCCAGACCGAGATCTGGAAGACCACGCCGTTCATGGCGCTGCTGTTGTTGGCCGGGCTCACCCTGGTGCCCGATGATTTACTGCGTGCGGCGCGCGTCGATGGCGCCAATGCCGTACAGCGTTTTTTCAAGATCACGCTGCCGCTGATGCGGCAGGTGATAATGGTGGCATTGCTGTTTCGCACCCTGGATGCCTTTCGTATCTTCGATACGGTGTTTATCCAAACCCGCGGTGCCCAAGGGACCGAGTCGGTCTCCATCGTCGGATATAATGCCCTGATTACACGTTTGAATCTGGGACTGGGTTCGGCGGTGTCGGTGTTGATATTCGTTTGCGTAGTGGTCATTGCCCTGATCTACATCAAGGGGTTCGGCATCGACTTGTCGCGCCGGGAGGGGCAATGAACGCCGCGCGCCTGGAGCGTTTGTTCTGGGGGGCGGGCAGCGTGCTGGTGGTGATCTATGCCCTGATACCGGTGGCGTGGATTATATCCCTGTCGCTCAAGCGCAGCGCCGATCTCAGCGACCAGCGTTTTTTTCCCCAAACGATCAGCCTGGAACACTATCGAGCGGTGTTCGCCGACCCCCAGTTTTCCGCCGCCTTATGGAATTCCATCGGCATCGCCGCTATCTCCACCCTGGCCGCCGTGGTGTTGGCGATGTTCGCGGCCTACGCCATTGTGCGGCTGGAGTTTCCGGGTCGGCGCGTTATCCTCGCCGCCGCCCTGTCCATCGCCATGTTTCCGCCGGTCTCCATCATCGGACCGTTGTTCAATGTCTGGCGCACGCTAGGCTTATACGACACCTGGTTGGGCTTGATCCTGCCCTACATGACCTTCACCCTGCCGCTGGCCATCTGGACCCTGTCGGCGTTTTTCCGCGAAATCCCCTGGGACCTGGACAAAGCGGCACGGGTCGACGGCGCCACGCCCCTGCAGGCCTTCACCTATGTCATCGCGCCCCTGGCGGCGCCCGGTGTGTTCACCGCCGCCATCCTGGTCTTCATGTTCGCCTGGAATGATTTTCTGTTCGCCATTGCGCTCACCTCCACCAACGACGCGCGCACCGTGCCGGCGGCCATCGCCTTCTTCACCGGCAGTTCGCGCTTCGAGCAGCCCACCGGCTCCATCGCCGCCGCCTCGGTGGTGGTGACGCTGCCGATCATCATCGTGGTGTTGATCTTTCAGCGCCGTATCGTGGCCGGACTGACCTCGGGGGCCGTCAAAGGATAAGCCCATGGCCAAGATCGAATTGCACAATGTGAGCAAACACTTTGGCGAGAACACGGCGGTGAAGGACGCCGATTTTACCATTGAAGACGGCGAGTTCTTCATTTTGGTCGGGCCCTCCGGCTGCGGCAAGTCCACCCTGTTGAACATGATCATGGGCCTGGAGGATGTCAGCACGGGTGAGATCCTCGTCGACGGCGAGCGCGTCGACGACCTCGATCCCAAGGACCGCAACATGGCCATGGTGTTTCAAAGCTACGCCATTTATCCGCATATGAGCGTGCGCGACAACATGGCCTTTCCGCTCAAGCTCGCCAAGCTCTCTGCCAAAGAGATCGAGCGGCGCATCAGCCAGGCCGCCGAGATTTTGGAGCTCGGCGACTTGCTGGAGCGCAAACCGCGCGCCCTGTCCGGCGGTCAGCGCCAGCGCGTCGCCATGGGGCGGGCCATCGTGCGCGAGCCCAAGGCGTTTTTGCTGGATGAACCGCTGTCCAATCTCGACGCCAAGCTGCGCGTGCAGATGCGCACCGAAATCGCCCGGCTGCAGAACCGGCTCGAGACCACCACGGTATATGTGACCCACGACCAGACCGAGGCCATGACCCTGGGCGATCGCATCGCCGTGCTGCGCCAAGGCGAGGTATTGCAGATCGGCACGCCACGCGAGCTGTATGAGACCCCGGACACTTTATTTGTGGCCGGCTTTATCGGGTCGCCCGCCATGAACTTCGTGCCGGCGCGCTATCGCGACGCATGCGTTGAAACCCCGGCGGGGGCAATGGCCTTAACGCAAGACCAGCGCGCGGCGCTAACAGGCAGCGACGGGCCGCTGGTGGCGGGCTTTCGTCCGGAACACCTGCAGGCTGTCGAGCAGGCACGGGACAACGAGCTGTGCTTTGAGGCCCAGGCCGAAGTGGTGGAATGGCTGGGCGCCGATCTGTTCGTATACTTCGGTCTTGATTTCGGTGACTTCGAAACGCTGCGCCTCCCCGGCGATCTGGACATCAGCGCCAACAGCGATCGTCTCGAACTGGTCGCCCGTATCGACCCGAGCCACGGCATCCAGACGGGTGACCGCCTGACGCTATGTATGTCGCCCGAGCATCTGCAGCTCTTTGACGCCGACAGTGGTGTCCGCCTGAGGCGTGGCTAAGCACAGCCGGTTGCGGCAGCCATCCATCCAATAGGCGTCCGGCCGGCACGGTGTAAAAAGCGTCGGAATTATTTACACATCATGTGCGGGCGTATTGCACGTTTAAGTCATATTTCCCAATGAAATCAACTGTTAACAATTTTAGGTATGGTTATTGCTAATATTAGCAATAAATAAATATCTAACATGAAGGTGGCTAAAATGAAAAAAATGTTGATTTCGATGTTTACCCTTGCCTGCGCCAGCGGCAACGCCTATGCAGTGCCCATCACCGAGGTGGGTGACGCCGGTGATCTGATGGGTACCGCCCAGGTGCTGGGGGCAGGGGCCACCTCGGTCTCCGGTTCGGCCGGCACGGGCGATGTCGATTTGTTCAGTTTCGGGTGGAGCGGTGGCGCCTTCAGCGCGACGGTGAGCGCGACGGGTGATTCACAGCTTTTCCTTTTCGATGGCAGCGGTTTGGGCATCCTGGCCGATGACGATAGTGGCAGCGGTGTCAATGCGTTCATATCCACCGTGCTGGTGACCGGTGACTATTTCTTGGGCATCGATGGCTACAATAATGAACCGACGTCGGCGAGCGGTAATATCTTCAATAATGGTTGTTGCGGCACCGAGCTGCCCACCGGACCGGGCGCGGCCGACCCCTTGTCGAGTTGGACCGGCGGCGGCAGTGCGGGCACGTATACGATTTCGTTCAATGCGGCGACGTCTGCGGTTGCCGGCAGTGTCCCCGAACCGGCCAGTCTTGCCTTGCTGGGGCTGGGGCTGGCCGGCCTGGCCTTATCCAGAAGAAGAAACCCAGTTAAAGCATAACCACCGGGGTGGGGCGAGCGAGGCCGGTGGGCGCCGGCACCTGCATCAGGCGACGCGCGCCAGTACCAACAATTGATAGGGTGCCATCGCCAGTTCCTGGGTGGCGGTGAGCACCCGCCCGCCGTAGAGATCCACCATGGTCTTGCGCATGCCCATCTGGCGCAGGCGCCGAGCTTCCAGTCCCTGTTCCCGTTCACTGAAATTGGCCAACACGAAGACCACGTGCTGAGCGTTACTGCGAACAAAACCGAACACGTGTTGGTTGCCCGTGGCCACGAACTCGGTATCGCCGCGCGAGAAGGCCAGGTTCTGACCGCGCAGTTGGATCAGGCGCAGCAGCCCCTGATAGACGCGGCCCGGCGCCGACGCCGTATCACGGCGCTGTTCGGCGCGCCCGGCATCGAAGTTGGTACGATGCAGCCAGCGCGAATCGCCGCTCTTGGCCGGGTCTTGATCGTAATCGTAATTATTTAACATGGCCACCTCATCGCCGAGATAGATCAGCGGAATGCCGCCCATGGTGATGATGACGCCGTGGATCAGCAACATGCGTTGGAGAGCGAAATCGAGTTCTTTCTCGTCTTGCTCGGCCAGCGCCTTTTCCACCCCCGCCAGCGAAGCGCAGGTGCCCGACACGCGCGCATCGCCGCTGATCGGATCTTCCTGGAACGGCGCGCCACGGGCGAAGCTGCCTTCGAATTTGCCGCTATAAAAACGGGTCAGAAAGCGGCGGTGCTGCCCGGGGTCGAAGCCCACCGCTTGGACGTCATCATCGGCGAAGGCCCAGCCGATGTCATCGTGGGAGCGCACGTAGTTGACCCAGCCGCAGCCCTCGGGCATGGCGTAGCGGTGCTGCATGGCGTGTTGCAGCACGCGCGTGTCGCGGGTGGCCAGCGCCTCCCAAAGCAGGGCCATGAGCTGGGGATTGTAGGACAACTGACACTCCCCCATGTCGATGTATTTGCGCACTTCGTCCGGATGCACGATGGCCTCGGATTTGAACACCATGGCCGGCGCGGCGATGCTGGCGACGGCGTTAAAGGCCTGGATGATCCAGTGTGCCTCAGGCAGGTTCTGGCAATTCGTGCCCAGGCGTTTCCAGATGAAGGCCACCGCGTCCAGGCGCAGGATCTCCACGCCCTGGTTGGCCAGAAACAGCATCTCCTCCAGCATGCTGTTGAAGACCGCGGGATTTTCGTAATTCAGATCCCATTGATAGGTGTGGAAGGTGGTCCAGACCCATTTCTTGATCCGCGTGCGATAGGTGAAAGCGCCCGGATGATCCTCGGTGAACACCTCAGGCATGGAACGTTCGAAGGCGTCCGGCAGCTCGCGGTTGGGGTACATGCGGTAGTAGTCCTGGTAGTCTTTGTCGCCGGCCAAGGCGCGCTGGGCCCAGTCGTGTTCGTCCGAGGTATGGTTGAAGACGAAGTCCACCACCAGCGAAATGCCGTGATGGCGCAGTTCTGTGGCCAGCGCCGCCAGATCGTCCATAGTCCCCAGGCGTGGCTCCACCTCGCGATAACTGCTGACCGCGTAGCCGCCGTCGTTGTCGCCCTCCGGCGCCTTGAACAAGGGCATCAGGTGCAGATAGGTGATGCCCAGTTCTGACAGGTAGGGGATGCGCTCGCGCAGCCCTTGCAGGTCGCCGGCGAGCAGGTCGACATAACACATGGCGCCCACCATGCGGTTGGAGTGATACCAGTGGGGGTCGGCCTCGCGCAGGGCGTCCAGCGCCTTTAGCTCGTCCGGGCGCGCCAGCCACATTTCGGTGGCGGAGGCCAGGATGCCCTCCAGGTGGTAGTAAAAATCGTGTTTGTTTCCGTAGAGCGCATGCAGACGTTCGAACAGGCGCGGAAAATGCTTGCGCATGCGCTGCGTATAGGCCTGCCACTCGGTGGGGTCGGTCTTGTCACTGTAACGCGCCTCGATGCGCGGCATGAGTCGCTTTAGGGCCGTGGCGCTGTGTTCCGGGTTCGAAAGGGCTGTGTCGGGCATCAGTGCCTCCTTATTTCGTGACCGTGTTGGTCGGGCCGGGGTATCCCAGACACCGGCCATGTTGGGGTCGCATGACAGGCAGGTTCAACTCGACATTATGCGGCTTGCAGCCGGTGGCTGCACTGATAAATCTCAAGCCCTGCGACGGCTCGGCGGGCGTGCGGCACATTGAAAAATCTCAATGATAACGGACTGCTGATCTGTTCTCATAAGGGTCGAGCGGTTGCCGGGTTTAGTAAGAGGAGAGACGAATTGGAAGAGCGACGCAAACGCAAGGACAAAGTCGTGGCCTTCGTCATGGCGGGCGGCGAGGGCAAGCGCTTGCGCCCCCTGACCACGGAGCGTTGCAAGCCGGCCGTGCCTTTCGGCGGGCGTTATCGGATTATCGATTTCGTCCTCAGCAACCTGATTAACTCCGAAATCCGCGCTATCTATTTATTGGTGCAATATAAGGCGCAGTCCCTGATCGAGCATGTGCGTAAAGGCTGGACCATTTCGCCCTTGTTGCCCGACCAGTTCGTCACTGTCGTGCCGCCGCAGATGCAGGAGGGCAGCAGCTGGTTTCAGGGGACCGCCGATGCCGTCTACCAAAGCCTCGGCCTGCTGCGCCGACACCGGCCCGACATGGTGGCCGTGTTCGGCGCCGACCATATCTATCGCATGGATGTGCGTCAAATGATGCGCTTTCACCGGGATCACCATGCCGACATCAGTGTCGCCGCCTTGCCGGTCCCCTTGGAACAGGCCTCCAGCTTTGGCGTTATCGAGGCCGAACATGACGGTCGCATCCTCGGTTTTGCCGAGAAGCCGGCCCGCCCCCAATCCATGCCGGGTGACTCGAACCGGGCCTATGCGTCCATGGGCAACTATCTATTCAATGCCGATGTCTTGATGCAGGCGCTGGAGGAGGCCCATGAGCGCGGCGAGACCGACTTTGGTCATCACGTCCTGCCCCGCCTGCTGTCCACGCACCGCCTCTATGCCTATAACTTTGCCGACAACAAGGTGCCAGGTGTAAAGGACTATGAAGAGCCGAACTATTGGCGCGACGTCGGTAATCTGGATTCCTATTTCGACGCCCATAAGGACGTGCTCGGCCGGGAACCGTGCTTCGATGCCTTTAATCCTCAGTGGCCGATATTCTCCAGTCACTACCAGGGGCCGGTGGCGCGGGTGTTCGAGAGCGAGATAGATAATTGCCTGCTGGGGGCGGCGGCCTTGGTGGATCGGTCCAAGATCCGCAACAGTATCATCCGCCGCGAGGCCGTGATTGAGCCGGGGGCGGAGTTGGAGGATTGCGTCATCATGGACTATGTGCGCATCTGCGCCGGTGCACGCTTGCGGCGCGTCATCGTGGACCGTCACAACTGCATCGAGCCCAATGCCCGGATCGGCTTTGATGCGGCGGCGGATCGTGCCCGTTATCACGTCACCGAGGGCGGTCTGGTGGTGGTACCGAAGGGACGCACCGATTACTTTGCACGCAATTCCCGCGGCGCAGGACCGGGCTACGAGGAGTAGGGCTGCGGGAACGCGCGCCCGTCATTCGTTGATCAAGACGGCCACCGGAAAGTCGGCAAACAGCTCGGCGGCGGCAAAGCCCTGTGAGCCATCCGCACGCGCACGAGCCTGTACGCTTCGATCGGTAAACAGGTGGCGATAGGGCCGCCCGTTCGCCTCCGGCAGTGCCGCCACCCAAGTATCCGCCCAGACGGCTTCGCCCAAGGGCAATTTCTCGGGCTCGCCCTGCAACAGGCGGAAATACCAACGGGGCGCTGCGCAGATCAGCTGGCGATCCTGCCAGCGGCGGGCAAAGGCGCAGATATGCTCCCCTTTTGCCCCTGTCACGTCCAAGGCCAGGTAGTCGCCGTGCTGGAACAGTTCGGGGTGGCGGCGGCGCAGGGTCAGGATGCGCCAGGTGAGATAGAGCTTGGCGCGTCCGTCTTCCAGCGCCGCCATCAACGACTGTGTCAGCTCGGTGAGGGCTTGGTCGCTGCGGGTCTGGTCGATCAAGCCTTGCAGTAGGCCATGATGGTGGCGGTGATCCACCGGGCGGCGGTTGTCCGGATCCACCAAGTCGAAGCGCCATACCTCGTTGCCCCGATAGATATCCGGGACGCCGGGCATGGTGAACTTGAGCAGGGCCTGGGACAGACTGTTATAGAGACCGCAGCGTGCGATTTGCCGTTGCAGGGGAATGAAATCGTCGAGAAAGGCGTTCTGGCCTGGGCTTTGCAACACGGCGCCGACGAAGTGGTGCATGGCCGCCTCGTATGCTTCATTGGGATTGATCCAGGAGGTATGGTCCTTGGCTTCACGGATCGCTTTGATCATATACGTCTCGATGCGCTGCCTGAAGGCATCCAGGTCGCCAGCGGCGTCATCCAATGGCCAGGCACCGACCAGTGTCTGGTAGAGCAGGTATTCGTCGTTGCGGTTGGGTGCGTGCTGGTCATCCACCAGGCGTTTGCGATGACGATTCAGACGGCGCCAGCGCGATAGATAACGGCGCCACTGCGGCACGATTTCCGACAACACATTGATGCGCGCGCGCACATCCTCGCTGCGCTTGCTGTCATGGGTGGAGGTGTTGATCATGGCGTGGGGCCAGCTGTCCAGACGCTGCTTGTTCTCGCCATGAAAGGCCGCTGTGGAGATACCGACGCTGCGCGGGTCAAAACCTACGTCGTTCAGTGACACCAGCCGGTTGAAATGATAGAAGGCGGTATCCTCCATGCCCTTGGCCGTCACCGGTGCCGTGTATTGCTGGACCCCCTGTACGAACTGGACCACGCGCCGCTGCAGCGATGGTGACCGTTGGCTCTGCCCGGTCAACAGCAAGAGCTCGCAGATGAAATCGAAGATGAGGGGTTCGGTATTGGGATTGCGGCGCTTGGCCTGGGCCACGGCCCAACGGACATGGTGGCGGTCCACCTCGCTGACCTGGGTGGCGGTGACATAGCTGCGATAGACCGGGAAGCAGGCCGCCACCTCGGTCAGGGCTCGGCTTAATCCATGCAGGGTGAAATCACGGCTGTGGCGATCGGCCTCGGCGATGCCGTTGAGCTGATTGGCGAGCACGTTCAGTTCACTGGATAAGCTGCTGTTGATAATCCGTTTCTTGCGCACGTAGAGCGTCTCATCAAAATCGGCACTGTCACCGCTGAAATTTTTATACAGGCGACTGAGCCGGTTTTCGTCGTGTGGATAGACGAACAGGCCATTCAAGAGCCGGGCGCTCTCATAGCCGGTGGTGCCCGCCACCGGCCACTGACTGGGCAGACGTTCGTGACTGGCCAGTATCTTTTCCACGATGACATAAAAGGGTGACGGCTCGGCCGTCTCCGCCTCGCCCAAGGCCGCGCCGATCAGGCTCTGCAGGTCCCGGCAATATTTGTAGGGGTCGGAGAGGCCGTCCAGGTGGTCGAGACGCAGGCCCTGAATCTGATGGGTGGCGATGAGTTGGTGGATAAGGCCGTGGGTGGCCCGAAACACCTCCGGCAGCTCTACCCGCAACCCGGCCAGATCATTGATATCGAAAAAGCGTCGGTAATTGATCTCGTCGGTGGCCACCTTCCAATAGGCCAGGCGATAGGCCTGGGCCTCCAGCAGACGATGCAGTGGATCGAAGCTCTTGGATTGCTCGGGCTTGCCCTGGAATTCGTTTAGGGTGTGATCCAACTGCGCCTGGACAGGGGGAGAGTTCTGATGCCAGGCCGCCAAGCGTTGTTGGCACGCGGCGGCTTCATCGTGGCGGCGTTGGCGTTGGACCCTTGCCAGTTCGGTCCGACGTGGCAGGGCGCGGCAGGCCGCCATAATGCCGTCGAGCTCGGCGCCGGCGTCTTCAGCGAGCGGGGGGATGGCCTCGAGGCGTTGTTTCAGACGGCCCAGGATATGGACATAGGTGCGTGGATCGATTGGGAACAGGTGTTCGTAGTAGCGCACGCCGAAGCTGCCGTGTTCTTGAGAGAACTCCAGTTGTAAGGCGCCGCTCTCCAATATTGTGCCGTAGTGATCCCCCAGGAATGGCAGCAGGACTTTATTGTTCAATGCGGTCATCACCGGGTGCCAATCGATATCGAAATACTCGGCATATAAGGAGGCCTGGCCGTGTGTCAGCACATCCAGCCACCAGGCGTTGTCATCGCCGCCTACGCCCATGTGGTTGGGCACGATGTCCAGGATCTGGCCCATATCGTGCTGTTTCAGGGTGTCCACGAAACGCTGAAAATCGGCCTGATCGCCGATCTCCGGGTTCAGCGCATTGTGGTCGACGATGTCGTAGCCATGGGCACTGCCGCTGCGCGCCTTGAGATAGGGCGAGGCATAGATATGACTGATGCCCAGCTGATGCAGATACGGAATAAGGCGCGTGGCATCGGCAAAGGTGAAGTCGCGGTTGAATTGCAACCGATAGGTGGCGTCGGGGACAGCGCGCGTTTTCATCGCGAGTGGCGTGCCTCATCCAGATACCAGCAGACTGACCACGGGGGCAGCGCTAGCGCATCGGCTTGTGTCGCCGTCGGATGGGTGCTGTAGAGTAATCGTCCCGAAGGACGATCGAGCGCTGCGATCGATGTATCACCCAGATTGGCCAGCAGCGCCAGCCCGGCGCCATCGCCCAGGGACCAGTCCACGCGCAGGCCCTGCCCGGCCCAGGTGGTGGTAGCGGCTGCACCCCCCACCAGATTGTGCAGGCGGGGTATCACCTCGGCGTGGCGCAGTGCCAGCAGTTCTTTATGCAGTGTCAACCACGGCTGGTGATCGGGACTGTGGCGCGCCTGCCAGTCGAGGATGGCCTGGTTGAAGGTGGCCTCGGCCATGGGGTCGGGGATGCGCTCGCGCGCGGCCGGGGCGTTGAATTCGGGAAAATGGGCGAACTCATTGCGTCGTCCTTCCACCACCTTCTCGGCCAAATCGGCGCCGAAGTCGCAGAAAAAGGGGAACGGCTGGGAGCTGTTCCACTCCTGGCCCATGAACAGCAGGGGCGGGGCGGGGGCCAACAGCAGCAGGCTCAGGGCGGCGCGCAGGCGCTTGTCGTCGGTGAGTGCGGCGATGCGCTCGCCAAAGGCACGATTGCCCACCTGGTCGTGATTCTGCAAAAAAGAGACGAAGGCGGTGGCCGGCAGATGCGCGCTGGCCTCGCCCCGCGCTTGTGCCTCGCGATAGGCGGAAGCTTCACCCTGGTAGGCGAACCCCTCGCTCAGGCAGCGCTGTAGATGGGGCAAGGGGTGCGGCGCATAGTCCATGTAATAACCTTCCCCTTCGCCGGTGAGCAGTACGTGCAGGGCGTGATGGATGTCATCGTTCCATTGGGCGACATAATGTTCCGGTCGGCCATTGGCGCTGCGCCTCAGATAATGGGCGGCATTGCGATCATTCTCCAGCACCAGATGGATCTGGCGCTGGTTGCCGAAGTGCCTTTGCACCCGCTCCGCGAGTTCGGTGAGGATGTCCGGTTGCGAGTCGTCGATGATGGCGTGCACGGCGTCCAGGCGCAGACCATCGAGATGATATTCCGCCAACCAGTACAAGGCATTGTGAATGAAGAATTCCCTGACCCAATGGCTGTGCTTGCCATCATAGTTAATGGCCGCGCCCCAGGGGGTATGATGGCGCTCGGTGAAGAACTGTGGGGCATAGGCGTGGAGATAGTTGCCCTCGGGACCGAAGTGGTTGTACACCACGTCCAGGAACACCATTAGCCCGCGCGCATGGGCGGCCTCGACGAGGGCCTTGAGGTCCTCCGGACGGCCGTATTGGCTGTCGGGGGCGAACAGATAGACGCCGTCATAGCCCCAGTTGCGCCGACCGGGAAAGTCGGCCACCGGCATCAGCTCGACGGCGGTCACCCCCAGTTCGACCAGCGTGTCCAGGCGCGCTTGGATGGCGGCATAGTTGCCCTGTGGGCTGAAACTGCCGACGTGCAGTTCGTAGATGACGGCCTCCTGCCACGGCCGCCCCAGCCAGGCCTCATCCTGCCAGGCCCAGGCCCGGGGGTCGACCACCTCGCTGGGGCCATGCACATCCTCCGGTTGATAACGGGAGGCCGGATCCGGGACGTGCATCCCGGCATCGATACGAAAGCGATAGCGGCTGCCGTTGCCGGCCTGTTCGGTCACCCATTCGAACCAGCCTTCATCCTGGCGCGTCATGGGCAGACGGGTCTCTGCCTCGCCTTCGATCAGGCACAGTTCGACGCGCTGCGCCGCGGGGGCCCAGAGTCTGAAGCGTACCCCCCCCATGTCCAGGAGTTGGGCCCCGAAGGGCATGCTGTGATGGCGTTGTTTACCCGAGTTGGATGCGGTCATGTCCCTCATTCAATAATGCCACCATCAGGGTAAGATATTCGCGCAGATGGCGGGTGATAAGAAAGTTGTCGCGCACCAGGGCCTTGGCCTTGGCGCCCATCTCCTCCAGCCGTTCCTTTTGGTGTAGTAGATAGCGGATGCGCAGGGCTGCCCCCTCGGGCGTGTTGACGAGAAAGCCGGTGTGGTAGTTCACCACCTGCAGGCGAATGCCACCCACATCGCCGCCGATGACAGGTTTTCCCTTCCACATGGCCTCGGTGACTGTCAGGCCGAAGCCCTCGCGCAAGGATTTTTGCACGACGATGTCCGCGGCCCGCTGCAGCGCGTTGACCTCCAGGTTGGCGTCGGGCGGCAACAGCAGTACATGAATATCGGCATCATAGGCGGCCGCCGTCTTGACTTCGTCCAGGACGACTTCACCTTCCGGATCATCGGCGGCACCGCCGCCGGCGAGCACCAATTGCAGTCCGGGGAGATAGCGCTTGGCCAGGCGATAGGCCTGGATGACCCCCACCGGATCCTTGAATCGATCGAACCGCGAAATCTGCACGATCAAGGGGCGTTGGCGGTCGATCTGGTATTGGTCGCAGATCTCGGCGATGGTCTCTTCATCCAGGTCGATATTCTTTTCCGCCAGCGGATCGATGCTGGGCGGAATCAGGTACTGGGGATGGGGCAACTCCTGGGCGAAGGCCGCCAGGGAAAACACACTGGCGTCATAAGGTGCCACGAACTGGCGCAGATATTTCCATACGGGTCGATAGGGATGACTGGCGTCGATATGGCAGCGCCAGATCCATTTACCCCTGCGATTGGGGCACAGCCCGAGCAGCGCCGCCGGTTGCGGGTCGTGGATAAAGACGAAGTCCGCCGCCTCCAGGGTGGGACGCAAACGCTCGGCGTTGTGCGCATTGGTGGCCTCATAGGACTGGAGCAGGTGGTCACCCAAGGGGATGCGATTACCCTGCAGGGTGTTGTGCATGCCCTTGGTACATTCGAAGAAGTCGCTATCGCCGCTGATGACCTCCCATTGGGTATCGATACCCAGTTCCCGGGTCAAGGGCACCATCTTATTGAGGATCTCGGCCACCCCGCCGCCACTGCGGGTGGAACTGACATGGACCAGCTTCATGCCCTGCAGCGGCTGGGTCAATTGTTGCAGCTGGGCGATGACATCCGGGCCGGTGACACGGGCATATTCCTCCAACAGGCTCATGCGTGAACCTCCGGGAAATGGCTTTGTAACAGGGAAATCAATTGTCGGCGCAGTTCGCTGAGGCTGCCGAAATAGGGATCCACCGCCTGCAGCGCTTGCTTCAAGGGGCCGTACTGCTCACCGAACAGGGTCAACCAATCGCTGAAATCGTCATGGCCATGTTCGGTGCGGCGGCGCGCATCGATGAAGTGGTAAAAGATGCTGCTGGTGGAGAGTTGAGACACGATCTTGGCGAGTTCCTGCGGCCGTTGCAGGCGTCGGCCGGTATCGAATACCACGATCTGGGAACAGATGAACACAAATGGCTGGCTGGCACGGCTCCAGGATAAGTATTCCACTTCCTCCAGACGAATATCGATCTGTTCGAGAACCTCGCAGCGCAGCGCCTCCAGATCGGTGGCGCGGGTGGGGTCCAACACGGCCAGGCGCTCCGCCAGTGCGGCGTCGTGGATGCCGTGCTGCATCCAGGCGGCAAAGTCGTTATTGTATTCACGCTCCTCGAAACGAGGCTGTAGCAGCCCGCCCCAGAAGTGGTGATAGATGCTGGCCGCATCGATGTCCTGCAATTCACGGCGGAACTCCCGTAATAATGTGACCTTTTTACCCGTCGCCAGGGCCACCAGGGCGCAGTCCTTGATGGCGAATGATGCGGGCGTATTGCTCGGCTTGGCAGTGCCGGCTTCAGACATGTCCTGAATCCCCCTTCAATCCATCCGTGTTACGTGTGAACACCTTAATACTAGATTCTCACTGGCTTCACTATATTCTTACATCCCGCGCATACGAATACATTGCGGTTTATCAACATTGCGCGCCATTTCATTCAGCGTAGCCGAGTGTAGTTGAAGCTATTAAAAGGATTGAGGCTAAACGAGGTGCTTGCTGAAACTGTGATCGCCTTTGCTTTGCGACGCCGGACCTGAGGTGTTGTGAGCGCGCCTCAATCGCCACACAGAATGACTGAAATTGTCGGGTATTTTTACAATTATTAGTTGCTGCTAATCTCTGCCGAAAGCAAGATACTGATTCGATGTTAGATTTTTTTCTGGCCTAAAAAATGCAAATAGACAATCAATGGTACGGACTCGCGCATGTGCGGGGTTTGTCGCCAGCCTAAACTTTGCGTTCGTCGAAGTTATGCAGTTCAGCAGTTCGTAGTTAGAAGTTCCTAGCAGTTCAGTAGTTCGAGATAACAAAATGGTATGGGGGCTCGGGGTTTCGAGCAGTATCCTCAGCATCCCTATGATGAGTGTGTCTTCACCATACTTTGCTGAACAGGGCCAGTCACAATAACGGAACCGGCCCTGGGCGGAACACAACCGAGTTTGGTGATAATAAGAATACTCTAAGTATAATTACATGGAGGAACCAAACGATGAATAAAAGCCTTTTAGCCACTGCGATTGCGCTTGCACTGGGAATGTCCACTTCAGCCTGGGCGAATCCGACCAATAATACCAGCGACGGTTCAAACGCCATCGCCGAGTCGACGGCGGATAACGGCGCCGTTTCGTCGAATGAGAATTCAAGCTCGGTGGGAACCGATAGCTCGGCAATGGATTCGAATAACGACAATAGCAATAATAGCGATAACAGCCTGGCGGATTCGCAGAATACCGACAACACCAACAACAGCGACAACAGCACCAGCGTCGCCGATTCTCAAAACGCCGATAACAGCAACAACAGTGACAACAGCACCAGCCTGGCGGAAGTGACAACAGCACCAACGTTGCCGACTCCCAAAACGCCGACAACAGTAACAACAGCGACAATAGCACCAGCCTGGCGGATTCGCAGAACAACAACAGCGATAACAGCAATAGCAGCGATAACAGCACCAACGTTGCCGACTCCCAAAACGCCGACAACAGCAACAACAGTGACAACAGCACCAGTCTGGCGGATTCTCAGAACACCGACAACACCAACAACAGCGATAACAGTAATAACAGTGACAACAGCACCAGCGTTGCCGACTCCCAAAACGCCGACAACAGTAACAACAGCGATAACTCAAACAGCAGTACCAATCTAGCTCAGTCACAGAACGACAATAGCGATAGCAGTGACAACAGCAACAATAGCGACAATTCAAACAACAGCACCAATCTGGCGCAGTCACAAAACGACAATAGTGACAGTAGCGACAACAGCAACAACAGTGACAATTCCAATAACAGCGATAACTCAAATAACAGTACTAACCTAGCTCAGTCGCAGAACGACAACAGCGACAACAGCGACAGCAGCAATAACAGCGACAACAGCAACAATAGTGATAACAGCAACAACAGCGATAACTCAAACAACAGCACCAACCTGGCTCAGTCGCAGAACGACAACAGCGATAACAGTGATAACAGCAACAATAGCGACAACTCAGACAGCAGCAACAACAGTACTAACCTGGCCGATTCGCAGAACAGCGATAGCAGCGACAACAGCACTAATATGGCTGATTCACAGAACGATAACAGCAATAACTCCGACAACAGCATAAACATCGGAGATATCGATCTGGATGTCGCCTTGGCGCAAAGTGAATTGTCAGCCACGGTGAGCGGTAACAGCGTTGATATGGGTAACGGTGACTATACCTATCGGGTGAACAACACCATTGATAATGGGTCATTCGCCAATACTAATGGCATCAACCAGTCGGCCCAAAACAACGGTCACAATAGCCTGATTCAGCAAAACTTCACCGTTCAGGCAAACGTCAACGGCGCCGGAAACACAAACTAACCACTTTGGTTTTCGGTTGGTTGAAACTTGATAAGCTGTGATGTGGCCGGCGGAGGGGATCCCTCCGCCGGCACCATCAAAACAAGTGGAGACGGCTGTCGTGTTTGGCTGTTGAGGAGGTGTTGAAATGCGCGGACCCTATGGTGTCTCGTTGCTGGTGTTGATGTGTTTGAGTGGCTCGGCGGACTTGATAGCCGATGAAACGCTGGCCGAACCTTTGTCCCATGCCACTGCTGTGCCTCTGACCGAGCTGGAGTCTACTCGGGGACAGGGGGGAGGGGGCGGCTTTTTGCAGCTGAATGACATGGATTTGGATGCCAATCTGAACAACAATTTCATCCAATCCAGCACCAGCGGCAATAACGCCATCAGTCACGGGGCGTTTTCAGATAGCAGCGGCTTTGCCACTGTGATACAGAATTCCGGTAATCATGTGATTATCCAAAATGCGACCATTGTTAATCTCAAGCTGGGTGAGTAACAGGGCTGCGTCGAGGATGAACGGCCGTCGCGATGACGCGTCGCCGCTCGTTTGTCGAAAAATATTACACTACGCGCTTTTTGCCTTGATTGGCCTGCCCGCAGCGGCTGCGGCTGCATTTATGCAGTTTGATGCCGGCCCCGCGGATGTGGTGGTCAAGGTGACGGCGTTTTCTGAGGCGCGTTTTTTGACCACTGTTCGACAGCGGCACGATTTTAGTTGCGGCTCCGCTGCCGTGGCCACGCTGCTGACTTATCACTATGAATATCCAGTGAGTGAAACCGAAGCGTTTACCCTCATGTACAACTCCGGCGATCAGGCACTGATCCGGCGCGCCGGATTTTCCCTGCTGGATATCAAGCGGTTTTTGGAGACGGAAGGTTTTGAGTCAGATGGCTTTCGATTTCCGCTCGAAACCCTGAAAAAGATCGGCGTGCCGGCCATCGTGCTGGTCAATGACGATGGCTATAAACACTTTATCGTTATCAAGGGCGTAGACGAGACTCATGTGCTGGTGGGTGACCCGGCCAAGGGGACACGTTACCTGGCGCGCGATGAGTTTGAGGACATGTGGAACGGGATCGTGTTTTTGATTCGTACCAATAAGAATGTCGGGCAGCGCAATTTTCATATCCAAGATCGCTATGGAATCATTGCCAGGGCACCGGTTGAATCGATTATCAGCCGTGATGGTTTGTCCACCGTGCTGGCGCCCTATACAAGTCATTTGGAGTTTTAGCGTGAACAATGCCACCCAACAAGCTGCTGGATGCATTGCCCTGGATAACGTGAAATTTCCATGCGTTTGCGCGATTGTTCTATTGATGTTTACGATGATGTGTTCTGGACTTGCGCGCGCCGCCGAAAATCTTCCAGGCGGTGGTCTGCATGAGTACGCTGTTTTGTCCGATGACACGCTGGATACATTGAGAGGTGGGTTTGTCACCTCCAACGGGCTGGAAATCGATGTGGGTATTGAGCGCTTGGTATATCTCAACGATACCTTGCAGTCCTCCTTTGCGATGAACCTTTCTCACATCAATCGCGAGGCATTGGCGGCACAGGTAGGTCCGCAGTTTGAGCCCTATATGCAGCAGATCAATGGCGGGCAGGGCGCGTTCGCGCTGCAGGCCTCGGGAATGCTGAATATTATTCAAAATTCGCTTGATGGGCAGAAGATCGGTCATATCACCGGTCTCGATATTGATGTAAAGAATTTCAGGGATCTAAGGATTCCTGATTTGGGGAGGATGGTGGATTTCGAAGTTACACGTTCGCTGAGCTCCATTCGTTAGCAATAAATAAGGCATTACCGGGAGAATGATTATGAAGGTCAAACAATTGATGGTTTTGTGTTCCGCTGTTGCGTTTTCGCTCGGCGCAAATGCTGTGCTCGCCGAAGGCGACGCGCCCCGGGAGCACAATCCCGCATCCAGTGACTTGCAGTCCCTGAATCAACAAATATCCAGTCTCAGCACTCAGATTGTCGATCGGCAGCAGGGATTGGAAAGCGATTTGCAAAAGCTCATGGATCAGCGCCGCGCCCTGCTTGACCTGGAAAACAGAGTGACACAAATGATTTCTGAGCAGGAAGACAAGTTGATCTCACAGCGAATTGCCATTCAAGAAGCTGAAAAGCAGCTCGACAGGCAAAAAGAAAGATACCTTGAACAGCATCGACGTCTCGACGATCTCAGAGCCTCGTTGGAAAGCGAGTCCGATAAACAAAGTTTTGCCAGCGCGCAATGATCGCTGCATGCGGATTGCAGCCACCAGGTGTTGTCCGGGTGCGGCGCCCGATACGGGCGACCCATGTGGTGAGTTGTGCGCTAGCGCCAAGATTGCGCTGATAAATCTCTGGTCGGAATAAGGGGCGTGAGGTCTAAGTAAACCGAGGATCTGTAGCCCACCGCCAGGGAATATAACTACTATAATAATGTGGGGATGAGCATTGATTAAGTCCTTCGCTTGCGTATGCGTTTCGTTATTTCTGGTTATGGTCCTCCCCGGCGGGAATGTCTATGGTCAACAAGGCGGTGAAGGCGGCGTCGAGTCCATCGAACAGCAGCAGGGTGAGATCAAGAAGGAGATCGAGGCACTTACGGGAAAACGCAAACAGCTTGAACAACAGGAAAAGGAGCTGGCGCGTACGCTCAAGGAACAGGCCGAACGGCTGACCGATCAACGGGATGCCATGGAGGAACAGGCGCGTTTGATTCGCCAGCAGAAAGAATTGTTGGAGCAGCAGCGTCGTAAGATCGAAGGGCTGAAGGTTCAGATGGAAGATTTGGCGCTGCCTCCGGTCGATGACGAAGAGGCGCAACCCCGTGCACCCGCCGCCGCACAGCCGCAGTCGCAACCCCGTCACCAGCGCAGCGCCTCCCAGCCGGATAACCAGGGCCCGGTGGGGCAGGCCCCACCTCCCAGGCCCAACCGTCCCCTGCAACCGGTGGATGTCATCGAGAGTCAGGGTGTGCTGACACATAAGGGCACCCTAATCGTGGAACCGTCTTTGCATTATTCCTACTCCAGCGTGACCCGCGTGGCGCTGGAAGGCTTCACTATCATCCCCGCCATTACCATCGGTGCCATCGATGTGCGCGAGGTGGACCGAAATACACTGATGGCCGCCTTGGCGCTGCGCTACGGCATCACCAATCATTTGGAAGTGGGTATCAAGATTCCCTACGTGCGTCGCGACGACACCACGGTCACTCGACCGTTGGCGGTGGCGGCGGAGGAGGATACGCTGACGCAGGCCGACGGCAGCGGCCTGGGGGATGTTGAGATGACACTCAACTACATGTTTAACCGGGGCAGGGGGAGCGGGCCCTATTATGTGGGTAGCCTGCGCGTGAAGTCGCGTTCCGGCAGCGATCCGTTTGAAACTGAGGTCGATCCCGATACCGGTCTGCAGACCACCCTGCCGACGGGCACGGGCTTTGTGAGTGTGCAACCGGGGCTGAGTATCAGCGTGCCTTCAGACCCGGCGGTGTTTTACGGCAGCATCAGCTATTTGCGTAACATCGGTCGTGAAATCAATCCGTCCATCGGGCGAATCGAACCTGGCGATGCAACGGGGATCAGCTTCGGCATGGCCTTCGCTATCAATCCGCGCGCCTCATTCAGCCTGGGCTACAGTCACAATTCCGTTGGTGCCACCAAGCAAAACGGGGATACCTTGCCCGGCTCGGATCGCCTTGAGGTGGGGACTCTGTTAATGGGCTTGTCTCATCGTGTCGGTAAAACTCGTAATCTCAATATTGCCCTGGGGGCGGGCCTGACCGAAGATGCCCCCGATGTCCAGATATCGTTTCGACTGCCTATCGCCTTTTCGCTTGTGGGCGGGATGTAATCTGCGCGTCACGCGTGCCCGCTTTGTCAGGATCGTTGTCACGCCGTCGGCGAGGGGCCGGTTTGAAGACGATTGACCACATCCCAGACGCCGGGCACTGCCCAAGTGTCGCGAACCACCATGCGGCGTGCTTCGTCGCAGGGCAACAACCCGTCCAATTCGACGATGCCGGCGGCACTGCCCAGGCGGACCTGGCCGGCATCCACCAGCGGATCCTTGTCCAGCACAATGCGGATTGCGTCGGTGAGCAGGTTGTCGGAATCGGGTTGATCGGGGGCCACGGCCAGTCGGTTGTCGACACGGCGGCAGCCGGGGATCCACCAACACAGCACTTCGGCCAAGCGGCGATGGCTCAGTGAGCCGGTGACCCCGCTCAGGGTGACGACGCCGTCTTCTACGATAACGTCGATGTTGCCTTCGCTGTCCGGCGGCTGTTGCCAGGGTTCAACCCCGCCGGGGCCGACCCGGCTGATGGCCGTGCGGGCGAAGACCGGTTCTGCGCCGAGTTGGCGGCAGATGTGCTGTGCCAATTCGGCGTCGGCGACCTGTTCGGTGGCCACACATAAGCGATCCTCGACGTCCACCTCATCGCCTGCCAGTGTGCGGCTCAAGTTCGCCGCCAGTCGTTTCTCCGCGATGTTGTCTACCTCACCTGCCAGGACAATGCCCCGGTCATTGGCGCAAATACGCAGGCGTGACTGGGAAGGGTTGAAGCGGACGTCCTGCTCCAGGGCCGCCTCGATCTGTTTGATGAGCTGCTTGTGCATCTCCTGCGCCATGATGATCACCTGAACTGGATGGATGAAAGACACGCTTGGCAAGGTGTATGAACTCTATCAGTGCAATTCTAAATTTTATGGGATTGCACCTGGGTCTCAGATTAATCAATTGGGCGTTGCGGAATCATTGAAATTTGTCAATATCGTGGCTGTCCCCTCCTGATATAAATGGGGCGAACGCCGTTTAATGCGCGGCGTCAATGCACAGACGGAGGGAATTGATGGGCGATGAGAGGCGCGATTCCGAGTACCCGGATCGCAACCCGACACCGGGTAGTCGAATGTCGGTCTGGGTCTGGCTGTTCGTGGCGGGCCTGGTGGCGCTGTTGTGGCTTAATCTCGATGCCGGGCCAAAAGCAAAAGCGATCGCCTACACCGACTTCAAGCAAGCGGTGAAAAACGATGAAATCGCGCAAGTCACGTTTCAGGGCCAGCAGCTGCGCGGGCGTTATGCAGAGGATGAGGGCGCGGAGGGTCGGCAAGCGGACAGGCAATTCATGACCACCCTGCCGCCGGTGGATGATCCTGAACTCTTGTCTTTGCTCGAGCAGCACGAGGTGCAGATTCAGGCCAAAAGCACAGAGCCCGCCTGGTGGATGCCCCTGCTGGTCGGCGTGTTGCCCTGGGTGCTGATTTTCTTGCTCATCTTTCTTGGCGTACGCAAGATGCAGGAGCGTATGGCAAAAAATGGCCAGGCGGGTGGCATGTTCGGCTTCGGAAAATCCAAGGCCAAGCGGTTCCGCCGTGCCATGACCGGGGTGAGCTTCGACGATGTGGCAGGACTGGAAAACGCCAAGCGCGATCTGCGCGAAATCATCGAATATCTCAAGGCGCCGCAGCGCTATACCGGGCTGGGCGCCAAGATCCCCAAGGGGATTCTGATGATGGGGCCGCCAGGTACCGGCAAGACCTTGCTGGCCAAGGCCGCGGCGGGTGAGGCCGGGGTGCCGTTCTATAGCATCAGCGGTTCGGAGTTCATCGAAATGTTTGTCGGCGTCGGTGCATCCAGAGTCAGGGACATGTTTCAAAGTGCACGCAAGGAGGCACCGGCCATCATCTTCATCGACGAGATCGATTCGGTGGGGCGTGCGCGCGGTACCGGCCTGGGTGGCGGTCATGACGAACGCGAGCAGACCCTCAATCAAATCCTGGGCGAGATGGATGGTTTCGAGCCGCATGAGGCGGTCGTGGTCTTGGCGGCCACGAATCGGCCGGATGTGCTCGATCAGGCCCTGCTGCGCCCCGGACGGTTCGACCGCAAGGTGACGCTGGAGCTGCCTCAGCGTGATGCCCGGCGCCGCATCCTGGAGGTCCATTGCCGTGATGTGCCTCTGGCTGACGATGTGGACCTGGAGTCATTGGCGGCCAAAACCGTAGGCTTTTCCGGAGCCGAGCTGGAAAACCTGGTCAACGAGGCGGCCCTGCTGGCGGGACGTGATCGATGTGATCAGGTGAATATGGCAAGGTTCGACCAGGCCCGCGACAAGCTCGTGCTGGGCGCGGAACGGGAGAGCATGATCGGCGATCAGGAAAAGGAGGTCATCGCCTATCATGAATCGGGCCATGCCCTGATGGCCTATCTCTTGCCGCAGGCCGATCCCTTGGACAAGGTCACCATCATCCCGCGCGGTCATGCCTTGGGCGCCACCGAGCAATTGCCGGAGGAGGAGCGCCATAACCTCAAGCACAGCTATTTGCTGGACCGCATCGGTGTTATGCTCGGCGGTCGGGTGGCCGAACAACTCATCATGGGCGAAGTCAGCAGTGGTGCCGAGCAGGATCTGAAGCAGGTCACGCAACTGGCGCGCCGCATGGTCAGCCAGTGGGGCATGAGTGAAACGCTGGGGCCTGTGGCCTTTCGCCGTGGCGATGAACACGTCTTTTTGGGCCGCGAGATGGCTCAGCAGCGTGATTTCAGCGAGCACACCGCGCGACTGATCGACGAGGAAGTGCAGACCCTGTTGTGCAAGGTAGAGTCACAGGCGAGAGAGTTATTGGAACAGCACCGCCCGCAACTCGAAAGGCTGGCCGAGCGTCTGCTGGAGCGGGAGACGCTGGATGCGCATGAGATTGACGTTCTGCTGCGAAACAGAGACAGTGCTGACACAGATAGCTCAAGGCGGCGGCGCAACACGTCGGTGAGTGAACATTGAGGAGTCATAAGCCATGACCGAGATTATCAAGCTGCCGGAGGACTTTATCGGTAAGGAAGACGAACGCAAGCTGGAGAGCTTCGGCGGTCATTTAGTGGGACGTGGCTATGCCACGCGTTGGCATTGGAATCGTGAAAAGGGGGTGGACGTGGCCTTCGAGATCTATCGCGGTGGCGCCAAGGAACAACTGTTGGCCTCGATACGCCGCGACCGCGACAAGGACATATTTTGCGCCGTCGACCACGCTGGCCGCAGTATAGTCGAGGGAAGCTTGGAACATGTCATGGCGGCGGTCGATGGCTTGGCCAGCACCCTGCATGAGCAGGGGCCCGCCTAAGCAGCAGCCTCCACTAGCGTTCCGCCTCTGCCAGGCCGTCCACGTTTTCAGGGAGCATCGGTGCGCGAAACTCCACCAGGGTGGTGGTATCATCGGTGCTGTCGATGCGCAGTCCCTTATCGGCACTGTCCGCCTTATGCAGGTAGAGGTGGTGCACGCTCTCGATCAATATGGAGTTTTCATCCTGACCGCTGCCCACGGTCAACATGATGTCCATGCCGTTCTCCCTTTCCGACTCCCGGATGTCCTCCAGGGGATAGTGCCGTACCAATATGCTGGCCGGCACCTGCGTAGCCTCATCGTCGGACAACTGATCAGTGCGCAAATACTTTACCGTGACCAGCCATCCCAGGTGCTCGCGCATAAACCCGTCCAGGAAATCGCGCCATTGGCCTTGCTCGATGACTTGATAACTCATATTGCGGCCCCTTTCTCTCCCATGCCTGGGTAGTTTCGCCAGCGCGCGACAATTCGGCCCCGGTAACACTACCTTTTAGACCTTCATTGATGGATGTCAATGCCGCCGCGGCGTTGCGTCCGCAACATGATTCAGCACCTGCCGCCATCACACAGGAGTTTCTATGGCCTCGCCAGACGCCCCTATCTATGTGTTGCAACACAGCCCTGTGCATCCGCCGGGCTATTTCCAGGCGGTGGCGGCGCGCCAGGGTTTTTCCCTGCGGCTGCACCCGGTCTCGCCGGCCGCGCCCCTGCCGCCGGCGGGCGAGTCCTTGGCCGGTCTCGTGCTCCTCGGCGGCCCCTATGATCTGCATCCCCAAGAAATGGCACACAGAGCGCCGTGGATGCAGCAGGAGATCGAGCTGATTCAGCGCGCGGTGGAGGCCGATATCCCGGTGCTGGGCCACGGCTTGGGTGCCGAATTGATAGCCGCGGCCCTGGATGCCAGAGTCATGCGCAATACCGTCAAGCGCATCGGTTGGTTTGAGATTCAGCCCCTGCGTGAGGAGGCGCTGGCGGCCCAATGGCTGGAGGGCGTGGCCGATTGGCTGGAGATGTTCCAATGGCATGAGCAGGCCTTCGATCTGCCGCTCAATGCCACCCGTCTGTTGCGCAGCCAGTGGAACGCCAATGAGGCCTTTGTCTTGGGGCGGACCCTGGCCCTGCAGGGTCATCTGGAGGTGGATGCCGCCATAATCAAACGTTGGCTGGCGGAATATGCCCCCGAGGTTTCTCAGCCGCGGGAGAACCCCACTGTTCATACCAAGCTGGACATCAATTGGGAGGAGATCGTACAGGGCCCCGAGGCCATTCTCTCTGACATCCAAGGGCGGCTCCAGCGCCTGCACCGTGTTGCTGACCTGCTCTACGGCCGTTGGCTGCAGTCGGTGGAGCCGGGTCGCAAACTGTGCCTTTGAGCCGGACCGTCTGTTAACGATTGACCTGGGTGATCACGTCCGGGGGCTGGGCCAGGGTGTTGTGTAGGGTACACATGGCGGCGGCGCGCTGGGCCGCTTGAAGGCGCGACTCGGGCAGCTCCGGCCAGTCGATTTCCATCTCGATGTGGTCGATGCGAAAGGGCTGTTCGGCATAGCGCCACTGCATGTGCACCGCCAGCTTATCGGCCTTGACCTCGATCTGTTCGGCGTAACTGGCCAGCACCGAATAGGTGCACAGGGCCAGGGAGGTAGCGAACATTTGCAGGGCGCTGTAATGCGCCTCGGGATCATTGGATTCGATGTTGATCCCGGGCTGAGTAAAGTCGGAGATGTCCAGGTCTTCCGCACTGTTCATGACGATATGCATGGGCCTATGCTCCTTCCTGCTGTATGGGCTCGCCATCGACATAGATGGCATCGACGTGCTCGCCGTAAAAGGCGAGCAGGGTGGCGATGTCATGGACCTCGCCGGTGGGATAGCGGTAATACCAGGCGATGTTCTCGGCACGCCGACCATCCACGCACACCGAGTAATAACCGGCTTCGCCCTTGTAGGGACAGCGCGTCGCATGCGGGCTCGGTTCCAGCAGTGCCATGTTCACATCCAGCTTGGGAATGTAGTAGCGGACTGGCAGGCCGGTCTCGAACAGCAGTACCGGGTGGTGGGTCTCGGCCACTGTTTCCCCCAATACCACGACGCGGACATGGCGACTGCTGTGCAGGGTATCCACCCGCACGCGCGGGTCCCGCGCATGAACAAAGACCTCCTCGTCCTCCTCGAACCAGGCATCCATGGCAGACCAGTCCAAGGTGAGGTGGCCGTTCAACTCGGGCGGGTGCTTGCCTCCCGCCATTAGTTGCCAGGCGCATTCGGCCCCCTTCTTCTGATGCCGGTAACGCAGCGTGCCGTTTTCCTCGCTGTCAGCGGTGAGACAGTCCATGGCTACGTCGGTCTCGGGAAAATAATAGAAGGCCGGGCGACCGTCCTGACGCAACAGCATGGCCCGGCGGCTGTCCACCATCTTGCGTCCGCCGGCGTAGGCGCGGATCCACTTGGGGCTGGGCAACCATTCGGCGGCTGGGGGAATGTCGCGGGGTGGGCGCATGATTTGGCTCCTGCGATGTCGTGTATGGATTTATTCAGCATACCCCCGTCGTGGCCCCGCGTTGTTGAAAAAAATCAATGCATAAATGTGATCCCCGACTAGGCTGAGGGGTGAGCTTCATACAACGGGGAAGGGCAATGCAGATCTGGCTCAGACGCGCCTATGAACCACCCGGGGCCCACGACGGCACCCGGGTGCTGGTGGATCGCTTATGGCCGCGCGGCGTGTCCAAACAGCAGGCCGCCATCGACCACTGGTTCAAGGACCTGGCGCCAACGCAGGCGTTGCGTGGTTGGTATGGCCATGACCTCGAGCGCTGGCCGCAGTTTCAGGCGCGTTACCGCGACGAGCTGGAGAAACGACGGGACCAGGTGGGCGAGTTGTGCAAGTTGGTCGACCAAGGGCGTGTCACCCTGGTCTATGCCGCCCGCGACGAAGAGCACAGTAATGCTCGGGTGCTCAAAGACTATCTCGAACAGCGCTGCTGAGCGGGGGGAGGGAGCGATGCACACAGCTATGTCCCACGGCGCGCTGAACGATCCCATCGCCGAACACATCTGGCGCAGCAAGTATCCGTGACGTATCCAACCACAGCTGCATGACCAGACCATTGAGGATACCTGGCGCCGGGTGGCCCGCAGTCCGCCCGGATCGAAGATGATAGCTCGGATTGGGAAGCGCGTTTCTACGCCGGCCCGTGCTCTGTGGGAAAAGATTATGCGTGCCACCTATGATCATGCCGAGCCGGGCCTGCTATTCGTGGATCCGTTTTTTTTGCGATGTGGAACGGGAAGGGGCGTGATTACGGCGCCATGAATAGGACGGCGACGGCCACCAGATAGATGACCAGCACCAGAAAGCTCTCGAAGCCGATATTGGCGATGCCGCGCTTTTCCCGTCGCAACAGACCCAGCACCAGCACGGCGGTCATCACCTGGGCAATGGCGATGACGAAGAGTTGGCGATCACTGATGGCGTGGTAGATCGAGCCGCCGCGATAGCTGACGTCGGCGAAGGCCAGGAACAAGACATCGAAACTGTTGCCGCCAATGATGTTGCCCACCGCCAGGGTCAGGGCACGTTGCCGGACTGCCGCCAGTGCCGTCACCAGCTCCGGCAGGGACGTGGCCACCGCCGTGAACAGGGCGCCGACCACGGTCTGGGACAGGCCGCTGCGATCGCTGATGCTCATGCCGGTCTCGGCCACGGTATAGCCAGCCGCGCCCACAATCAGCATCAGGAGGATAAAGCGCAACCACAGCGTGACGACGGCTGCGCCGGTGATGGCCTGGGCGTCGGATTCGGGCACGTCTACGCGGGTCTCGGCGGTGTGTTTGGGTTGCCACAGGGGAGCGGCGCGTGCCTGAGACACCTGGCGCAGGCCGAAGATATAGACCACCACCAGCAACAGCGACAGCGGATGGATCTGCCACACAGTCAGGGACGGTATGCTCATGGCGGTCAACGGCAAGGCCAGCATGAGCATGAGCAAGCCGCCCTGCATCAGATTCTCGACGGAAGCGGCGGCGTGTTCCAGGTTGATGTTGCGATAGGTGATATCCGCCAAGGCCAAAAAGGCGGTCTGGGCCGCGATGCCGCCGATGGAGTTGCTGACCGCCAGTTCCGGATAGCCTTGATAGGCGCTGACGATGGAGGTGATGCTGCCCGACAGTGAGGTGGTGATACCGAGGAAGACGGCGCCGAAGATGGCCTCGCCAAGGCCGGTGACATCGGCGAGTCGATCGGCCAGGCGGGTCATGCGTACCCCGGCGACGCCAATGACGCAAGTGGCCAGGATGAACAGCCCGATTACCGCCCAAAATGGCCAGTCGGCGATACTCATCTCCTAGGTTCGGCCTTCCGCGCGCCCTTGCTGAAAGATGACTCAGATCAGGGCGGCACGGTGTTGTGCTGCGAGGGTGGTTTGCGGGTAAGCCAGCGCGCCACCAAAAATGCCGGCACAAAAACCAAGATCAGAAAGGTCAGTGTCGTCATCACGTCGCCGAACAGGCGCGTCAAGTTCAGTGCCTCCACCAACCAGGCCAGTAAGGCATAGAGCGCGGAGGAGGCGATGATGAAGCTGAACAGAAAGATGAGATAGGCGGCCAAGAACTTCTGGTCGGGATGACGAATGCGGTGGACATAGGGCACCACCGCGATGAGCACCACGATCCATATCATCATGCCGGTAGAATAGTCGAACATATTGTTTCCTTATGATCATTTTTCTAATGTCTAGGGTAACTATTACAGGCTTGAGTACAGGGGGCATTGAAAAAGATCAATGACGACCCCCGCGGGGAGAGACGACCATGGCGATATTGTCCAACATGGAAGCGCACTCTTGACCACACCCACCGTTACCCGACTGGCGCCCAGCTATGAGGCGGAGGTGCCCCTAGAGGGACTCTATCTGCAACACGCCCTACACCGCAGCGAGTTGCAACAGCGGCCCCTGGTGTACAGTAATTTCATCGCCAGTCTGGATGGCCGCATCGCGGTGGCCCACCCGGAGACTGGCGAGATCGGTGTTCCCGATGCCATCACCAATCGGCGTGACTGGCGCCTTTACCAGGAGCTGGCCGCCCAGGCCGACATCCTGGTGTCCAGTGCCCGCTATGTGCGCGATCTTTCCGCCGGCAAGGCGCAGGACAGCCTGCCGGTGAGCGATGATCCGGCCTATGACGACCTGCGCGCCTGGCGTCGACAACAGGGCATGGCCCCGCAGCCGGCGGTGGTAATTCTGAGTGCCAGCTTGAACCTGCCCATTCAGGCCCTCTGCGAAAAACTGGATCGACCGGTGTATGTGGCCACCGGTGCCCAGGCCGACGCCGGTCGGGTGCGGGACATCGAGGCCTGCGGCGCACGCGTGCTGCGCGTGGGCGAGGGTAAGGGGGTGGACGGCGAAATGTTGGTGACGGCATTGGCCGCCGAAGGCTTCTGCAGTATCTATTCGGTGGCGGGGCCGGGGGTACTGGAAACCCTGCTTAAGGCCGGCGCGGTCAACCGACTCTATCTGACTCAGGTGCATCGCCTGCTCGGCGGCGCGTCCTATGACACCCTGCTGGAAGGCGGCTATCTCCGGCCGCCGGCCGACTTCACCCTCAAGGCACTTTACTACGATCGTGGTCTGACAAAGGGCTGCGGTCAGTTCTTCAGTGTCTACGATGCCGCGGGACTGGAGCGCGGTTGTTGACGCCGCATTAGAGCGAGCTCAGGTATCGAAATCCAATGCGGCGATGATGGTATTCAGGCGGCCTTGCTCGCCCCCTTCCTGGGACAAGGCCTGGCTGTCATCGTTGGCATCGCGGGCGGATTGTTCGATTCGCTCGATATAGGCCCGGGTACACTCGGCCACCTTGATCTTCAAGGTGTCCAACAAGGGGACAATTTCATCAGGCGATCTCACCCAGGCCTCGATGTACACCCCCTCGTTTTCCTTGATCTTGGGGCTGGTCGGGTGTTTCGAGAGCATGGCATTGAAATCATTGCACCAATCCGGGGGCGCCTGAGGTGATAGTTTGAATATGATGTCGATATAAGGCGCTTTTCTTATGCGCGGCGGGCGGCGCTCATCGATGCCGATAATTTTAATGTCGCTGATACCTTCCACTGTTTCCTCCCGATATTGACAAATGTATGGCGGGCATGCCGGGAAACATCAAACGGTCAGCAGTGAGAGATGCCAAAAATAGAAGGTTTCCACGCTAAAGTTAGCGGCCGACACAGGCTTTTCAACAGGGCGTCGGAGTGATGTCGTGGAGGCGCCCGGTAAGAAGTGCGCGCTAGGTTTAGGCCTATTCCGGCTGAATACGCCGCACCTGAACCTGTTGGTTCGTCGGATAGACCGCCGGCCCGAACTGGGTGTAAACCGCCACATCGGCCGCATCGCGGCCATAGCCCAGTGTCACATAGCCACCTTTGTTATCCACCTGGGTGGCATCGAAGCTATACCAGCGCCCGCCGACGAAGGCCTCGAACCAGGCGTGCAGATCCATGGGGTCTAAGGCGTGGCGATAGCCCACCCCCATGCGCGTCGGGATGCTCAGGCTGCGGCACATGGCGATGGCGATATGGGCCAGGTCACGACATACGCCGGCCTGGCGCATATTCACCTCCACGGCCGATATGGGGATGTCGCTGGTCTCCACCTCGTAGCGGATGTTGTCGCGTACCCAGGTTTCGATGGCCGCCACCTGATCGAATCCCGGCAGTCGTCCGGCCGTGATCTCGGTCGCCATCTGGCCGAAGCGCTCCGACTCGCAGTAACGGCTGGGCAGCAAATACCGCAGCACCGCATCCGGCAGGTTCTGAACCTCGACAAAAGGGGCCCCCGGCGCTTGGTCCACCTGGTCCGCCGTCATGACCTGGGCGGCGGTGTGAATGGAGAAGTGGCCGGGTGGCGCGACCAGGCGCTGACATAAGTTGCCGTAGTCATCGGTAAATTCAAAGACCGGTACACTGGGCGTCAGCTGATACTCTTCGCGTGCTATCCACTGCTGCGCGCCGCTGCGCGGCCGCAGCATGAGCATAAAGGGGGTCGGCACATCGATATCGAAAGATAAATCACAGCTTGTCTCTAACCACATGGTGCCATCCTCGGTGTAAACAGTGCCATCAACCCATCTCCTTTCCAGTCTACACTGATTTGTATGGCGGTCTTGTGAATGCTGATCACTGTCCTCGTCCATCGCTTGTGCCGGGGTGCGGCATGGTGTTACGCGCGGCGGACATGTTGCGCCTCATGGTCAGGGAGGGCCAGGGGTTACGGCTCCTAACGCGTGCAACTTGTCGCCGCCGGCGCCAGCGCTAGGCAAGCCTCAGCGCCTCCAGTGAGGCGATGGCATTGCCTCCGCCAATATCGGGGATGATGATCAATTCCAGCAGGGTCACGGCGGGCGCGTCCAGCGTGTGGTGCTCCGTCTCCCGGGTCGATCCCTGGGGGCTGAAGTTCCATTGCTGCCTGACGATCTCCCGCTGGGTTTTGCCGCCATCGGGGGACAGGCGCAACACATATTCCTGGGTGCGGACCGTCTGTGTCTCCTGAAACAGCAGGCTGACGTGCTGCAGCCGCTGCGGTGGGTCGAAATGCAGCCGGATGGTCTGACGGCCGGGGCGCGCGGCGCGCCAGCCGCCCGCCTCGCCGGGCAGTAAGGCCGCCTCGATGGGGTGGGCCTTATCCTCCGAGGTGATCTCCACCGAGGCCAATTGGGCCAGGTCCAGCCATTGCAAGTTGGGCGGTGTCTCGGCCTGTTCCGTTTCGATCATTCGTTTGCGCATATCGGCGTCCTCTTTTAGAGGTGTGAAAAGGTAGAGGTCTGAAAAGGGTTCAAGCGGATGGCTTGGGGCGCAGCCGCCTCAATCCGGCGCGCCAAAGCGGGCCAAGGCGGTGTCCAACTCATGTTCCAAGTCGTCGTAATCCGACTGTTTGGCGAGCTGCCCCGGTTGGTGCCGGGCGAGTGCCTCGTGTTGCGCCTGTTCCGCCGCAAGCAGCATCTCCTGCAAGCGATGCAATTCGTGACTGTAGGCGTGGCGCAGGTGACTGGGTACCCGTTCCTGTTGTTGCCTTAAGCGCTCGATCTTGGCGCGTAATCCATGGATCCGCTGCGCGCGCTGTTCCATATTTTCATCGTACATGTCTGCTCCTCCGTCGCTGCCGACACCACTCACTGCCATGATCGTATTGCAGCAAGAAGGACTGGCCGGGTCATTGAAAAAACTCAATAAGCCCGAGGCGGCGGTGCATGCGGGGTCTCGGGAGGATCCAGGGGCGGCCCTAAGGGCAGGTCAGGATTCTCTGTTTATTATTCTTGGCAACGCGGGCAATACCAGCCGTTGCGCCCCGATACGGCGATCTGCTTGACCTTGCCTTGACACCCCGGGCAGTTGCCGCCCTTTTTACGGTGGGGCAGCAAAAAGTCGTCGGGCATGTCGTCAGGCGCCACCTTGGCGGCGATGGCAGCGTCGAAGACCTGATGTATCTTTTTATAAAGGGTGTCCAGGTCGCGTGCGTCCAGGTCCTGCACCTTGCGCCGGGGGTGGATGCGGGCCTGGAACAGGATTTCGTCCGCATAGACGTTGCCGATGCCCGCCATGACCTGTTGGTTCATGAGCCAACCCTTGACGCTGCCGCGCCGGCCCTCAGCCAGTCGTTTGAAGTCGGCGAGGCTCGGCGTCAGGGCATCCGGACCCAACTCATGGGCCGCGATGAAGGTCGGTGGGTTGCGCGTGAGTTCGATGCGTCCCAGCTTGCGCGGCGCCACATAGGCCAGCCGCCGACCGTTTTTGAAGTCCAGCAGTAGTTGGGTATGTTCCGGGGTCTGGCGGTCGCCGTCAAAATAGCTTAGCCGACCGGTCATGCCGAAGTGCATCACCAACCAGCCGCCATGATGCAGCTCGATAAACAGATACTTGCCGTGGCGACGGGTGGCGTCGAACTGGTTGTTTTTAAGCGCCCGCCCCAGGCCCTGGGGGGAGGTGCCGGCGAGGATCTGTTCACCCTCCACGTGGGTATGTGCGATCTCCTGGTGCAGGGCCGTGGCATTGAGGTATTGGCGAAAGACTTCCACATCGGCGAGTTCCGGCATAATGATTTCCTTTTGCGTCAGTCGCGCCGCAACAGCCTCTTTAGTTGGTTTAACGGCCGCGTATTGATCACATCATCGGCCGTCAGCCAGCCGCGCCGGGCTTGACCGATGCCAAAGTGCATGAAATCCAGATCGTTGGTGCTGTGCGCGTCGGTGGAGATGGCCACCTTGAGGCCGATCTCCTTGGCCAGCAGACAAGCGTCGTCGGTGAGGTCGAGGCGATCGGGGTGGGCATTGAGCTCGACAAAGCAGCCCCGTTCCTTGGCGCCCTGCATCAGCCTTTCCAGGTCGACGTCATAGGGCTCCCGCTCATTGATCAAGCGGCCGCTGGGATGGCCCAGAATATTGAAATGGGGATTGTCCATGGCCTTTAAGATCCGTTCGGTCTGCTGTGTGCGCGATAGATTGAATTTGTAGTGTACGGAGCAGACAGTGAGATCCAGTTGCGCCAGTACGTCATCGGGCAGGTCCAGCGAACCGTCCTCCATGATGTCCACCTCGATGGACTTGAGCAACTGGATGTCGTCCAGTTGTGCATTCAGTTTGTCGATCTCTTTGATGTGCTTGAGCACGCGCGTCTTATCCAGTCCGTTGGCCACGGTGACGCGGTGGGAGTGCTCCGTGATGGCGAGATATTGATAACCCAGTTGCGCCGCGGCCTCGGCCATCTGCCTCAGGCTGTGGTGGCCGTCCGAGGCCTTGGTATGGGCGTGTAGATCGCCGCATAGCTCGTCTTGGGTAATCAATTGCGGCAGCTTGCCCTTTCGAGCGGCCTCGATCTCGCCACGATTCTCCCGCAACTCCGGCTCGATATAGGGCAGCCCCACCGCCTGATAGACCTCTGCCTCGGTCTTGCCGGCAATGCGTTTGTCGTCCTCAAATACCCCGTATTCGTTGATCTTGTATCCCTGTTTGACCCCCAGCTTGCGCACCGCGATATTGTGGGCCTTGGCGCCGGTGAAATAGTGCAAGGCGGCGCCATAGCTCACCTGCGGCACTACGCGGACGTCCACCTGCAGGCCGCTTTGCAGACGCACCGTGGAGCGGGTCTTGCCCTGGGAGATCACCTCGATGATTTCTTCATAATTGACGAAACGCGTCATTACGGTGGACCCCTTTTTGGCGCTGACCAGAATGTCCAAATCGCCCACCGTCTCCTTGCGGCGCCGATAACTGCCCGCGACGGTGATCTGTTTCACGCCTTGGCTGCGTTTGAGGTACTTGATCAGGGCCGAGGCTACCTCTTGGGCGACCAGGAGTTTGGTGCGTTTTTCGGCGCCGCTGTAGCGCTCCACCCGTTGTTTGATCATCGCCTCGGTCTTTTTCCCGAAGCCTTCCAGTTCGCGAATCTTGCCCTTGTTGGCGGCGCGCTTGAGATCCTCTAGGCTATGGATGTCCAGGTGCTGGTAGAGGATCTTCACCCGTTTGGGTCCCAGACCCTCGATCTTCATCAAATCGCTGAGGGCGGGTGGGGTGCGCGATTCCGCCTCGTTCAACACGGGCAGCTTGCCGGTCTCCACCATGGTCTTGATCTTGTCGGCCAGATCCTTACCGATCTCGGGCAACTTGGAGAGATCTTCCCCGTGCTCGACCATGTCGGCCATGCTCCGGGAATAGCCGCCCACGGTGCGTGCGGCATTGCGATAGGCGCGCACCCGAAACGGATTGGCGTCCTCGATATCGAGCAGATCGGCCAGGCGTTCCAGTGCCGAAGCGATTTCATTATTGTGTATCGCCACCGTGCCTATCCTCGCTTGGACCCGATCGCTATTCCGACCTTACTTCGCCGGTCAGCCAATCCCAGTCCAGTTTGGTCGGGTGTTCCATATAGTCCTCTGCATGCTCCACCACCTGTTGCACATAGCGTTGCTCCAAGACCAGGCGGATGTCGGATGACTCACTGTCTTGCGCGTCCTCGATGGGCATGAATGTGCCGTCCACGAAGCGGGTGGTGAAGCGTCCCTGTTCATGCCCTTCATCATCCACAAGCTTGAAGGTGATGGACTCCTGGGAATAGCGGCGATTGATCAGCGCCAGGACCTGTTTCAGTAGGGCGGATTGACGATGACTAAGCAATACGTCATTGCAGATATTGATATATTGCTTTACCAGGGCTTTGGCGCTCAATTGATCGCCCATGTGTGTTCTCCTATGGCGCTGCAAGTGGATAGCAATACAGTGTTTTCCGATAGGCTGTCATTGAGGAATGTCAAGGCACGGGCCTAGTCGTCTTTGGGTCTGAGCATGGATTGCAGGCGCAGGGCATTCTGGGGGGCGTAGCCCGCTTCGTCGTTATCGAAATAGCAATATATCGATAGGCCCTGCCTGGCCCAGGCGGAGATGGCGCCACTCCAGCCACTCAGGGTCTGATCGTCGTAATTGCCCTGATAGGGGCCGTCCGGCCCGTGCAGGCGAATATAGATGAAATCGGTGGTGATCTCCTTGGGGGAGAGATGGCCGTCCAGCTCGTAGATGCAGAAGGCGCCATCGAAACGGGCCAGCAGTTCGAAGGTCTCATCGTTGATCCAGCTGGGATCGCGGAATTCAAAGGTATAGCGAAAGTCCTGGCTCAGGCACTCGAGAAACTGCTGCAGTCGTTGTTGATTGAACTGCCAATGCGGCGGCAGTTGGAACAGTATGGGGCCCAGCTTGTCGTCCAGGGCCGTGATACGCTCAAAGAATTTCTTGACGCTGGCCTCGGGATCCTTGAGTTTTTTCATATGGGTGATGTAACGACTGGCCTTGGCGCTGAAGACAAAGCCCACCGGTGTGAGCTCGCGCCACTTTTCCAACGTCGCCCGTTTGGGTAAATGATAAAACGAGTTATTGAGTTCGACGCTCTTGAAATGCATCGTATAGTGGTCGAGCATCTGGCTGGCCGGCAGCTCCTCGGGATAGAAGGGGCCCTTCCAATGATCGTAGTTCCACCCCGAGGTGCCGATGTGGAGCTTGCCTTGGGTCATGGGTCTACCAGGGCATGGGCTCGCCGTCATAACGGAAGAAGAGGCCGGTCTGGTCGGGGGTGAAGGCGTCTATGACCTGGCGCAGGCCCCGTACACTCTCCGCCGGGCGAATGCCGTCACTGGGGCCCATACGGGTCTGGACCCCGCCCGGGTGCAATAGCAAGACCCCAATGCCGCGCTCGCGCAGCGCTTCGGCGAACCCGCGCATGGCGGCATTGAGGGCGGCCTTACTGGAACGATAGTAATAACTGCCCGGTATGCTGATATCCTCGATACTGCCCATATGACTGGTCATGACCGTGATCAAACGCATGTCGCTGGCGGCAACATTATCCAGCAGGGCCTCGCTCACACGCACCGCTCCGAGGCTGTTGACCTCCAGTGTGCGTAGCCACAGGTCATAGCGAATAGTGCCCGGCGCGGGCTTGAGGTAGTCGTCTTCCAAATAGACCCCGGCATTGTTATAGAGGATATCCAGGGGGACATCCTCCAGCGCCCAGCCGATGGCCTTGATGTCTTCGGCCACCGTGACATCGAGACGGTGAATGGAGATCTGGCCGTTCTCCTTGGCCAGCCCGTGTAGTTCGTGGGCCTCGGCCGGGTGGCGGCAGGTGGCGTAGACCCGCCAGTCCGCCTGGGCGTATTGGCGAACCAATTCCAGGCCGATGCCGCGATTGCTGCCGGTGATGAGTATATTGGGCATAGATTCCTCCTTAGGTACATTAAAGCCGCCGAGCCTGCTCGCCCGTCAGCCGCCTTCGGTCATGGTGATGAACTCATCTTCGTTGATGAGCGCAACCCCCTCATTTCGTCCGTCCTCGCGCTTGCTGCCCGGGTCGCTGCCCACCACCACGTAATCGGTCTCGCCACTGACACTGGAGGTGGCGCGACCGCCCAGCATCTCCACCTGCTCCTTGGCCTCAGTGCGGCTGTAGTGTTCCAGCGTGCCGGTGAAGACAAAGGTCTTGCCCTTGAGCGGCTGTGCCCGCCGCTGCGGCATGGCTTGCACGTCGATCCCTTCTTTCTGCAGACGCTGCAGGACTTTGCGATTGCGTTGCTCGGCAAAGAAGTGGCTGACTGAGGCGGTGATCTCGGGGCCGATCTCGGGGATGGCTTCGATGGCGGCCTGATCGGCCTGGGTCACCGCCTCCAGGGTGCCGAAATGGGCGGCCAGCTGACGGCCCACGTGGCGGCCCACATGACGGATACCCAAGGCATACAGGAAGCGGTCCAGGCGCGCCTGCTTGGCCCCCTGGATGGCGTCGTAAAGCTGTTTGGCGGATTTCTCGGCGAAGCCTTCCAGGGCCTCCAGGTGCGTCACCTTGAGGCGGTACAAGTCGGCCAGATCATGGACCCGCTCAGCGTCGATGAGTTGCTGGACAGTCTTCTCGCCGAGATGATCGATGTCCATGGCGTCGTTAGCGGCGTAGTGGAGGATATGTCCCGCCAGTTGGGCCTGGCAGGCCAATCCCGCGCTGCAGAGAAAATAGGCCCCCTCGGGCACCACCTCCGTGCCACAGACGGGACAGCGCCGGGGCATGGTGAAGGGCGGGTGGCGCTTCTTCCCAGGCTGTTTGAGGCGCGCTTGGATCTCCGGAATGACATCACCGGCTCGGATAATGCGCACCCGGTCACCGACGCGCACATCCTTGCGCTTGACCTCGTCGGCATTGTGCAGGGTGGCGCGGCTGACCGTGACGCCACCCACGTCCACCGGTTGCAGCAGGGCCACCGGGGTCAGGATACCGGTACGGCCCACGCTCACCGTGATCGCCTCCAAGGTGGTGATTTCGGCGCGCGGTGCGAATTTCCAGGCCAGGGCCCAGCGCGGGTTGCGGTCACGGCTGCCGAGCTGTGCGCGTAAACGGTAATCGTCCAGCTTGACGACGATGCCGTCGATTTCGTAATCCAGGCCATCGCGGCGTTGCGCCAGATCCTCATGATAGCGCTGGATCTGCTTGAGCGAGGAGGCCCGCTGGTTTTCGGGCGAGGTCTTGAGACCATAGCGCTGCAACATATTGATGGCCTGATCATGGGAGGCGGGGCGTTCTGCGGAGCTGGATATGATTTCATACACAAAGATATCCAGCGGTTTGCCTGCCACCTTGCGCGAATCCAATTGACGCATCATTCCAGCCGCGGCGTTGCGCGGGTTGGCGAAGGGTTTGTCGCCGCGTTCGACACGCTGTTTGTTGAGTTCGACAAAGCCATGTCTTGGCATAAAGACCTCACCGCGCACGGCCAGGGTCTGGGGGGCATGTTCGGCGTCTTGAAGAGTGAGGGGAAGGGCGCCGATGGTTCTTAAGTTGTGGGATATGTCTTCGCCCACCTCGCCGTTACCGCGCGTGGCGCCGTAATCGAAGCGACCTTGCCGATAGACGATCTCGACGGAAAAGCCGTCGAATTTGGGCTCGAGATAGAGCTGCGGTTCGTTGTGGTCATCGTCTTTGCCGACAGTCTTCAGAAAAGATTGCACCTGATCCGCTTCGAGCGTTCCCTCCAGACTGAGCACGGGGGCCTGATGCCGAACCTTTTTGAGTTTGCTGACCGGCTCGGCGCCGACTCGGCGCGTGGGGGAGTTCGCCTGTTGTAGATCGGGATAGCTCGCCTCCAGGGCCTGTAGCCGGGCGAACAACTGATCGTAGACCGCGTCGGCGATGGCCGGTTGGTTTTTGACGTAGTACATAGTCGTGATGATTGATTGCCTCGCGCAGGGCATCGGCTTGGTCGGCGGCCTGGCGCTGGGTGAGCGCGTCGATGGGGCGAAAATCGGTGTCTGGATCGTGGATGTAGTCCATGGCATCTATGTTTCTTTAATCCAAAGCCCACACACCGAGCCATCCATGCCCGTATCGCCAGCGCCTTGGCACCCAGTCGGGGGGATAAGCACGCTTGCAGGGAATCGATGCCCGAAACACGCGCCGTTTCGGCAGTCATGGAAACGGCGCGGGCCATCCACAAAGGAGCGGCGCCGGCACCCGCAAGGGCTGGCTCGCCTTCAGCTGGCAAAGGTCATGCATCGCGCCTGGCCATTGGGTGTCTGAATGTCGATATGGTCTGCCTGGCACTCGAAATCGTCATTGTGCCGGCAGCCACTGATCTTGCATGCGCCCACCCCCGCCGTTTGCTTGGTGTTATGGGCATGCCTTGATGAGCTGAAGAAGGTGTCGCACATGGGTTTGTCATCGTCACCGATAGTGACGGCGCGCGCGTGACAGGACTGCTCTACATTGTAGGCACAGCGGCTTTCATCACACGCCCTTACCTCGGGAATTTCCATATTCAAGTTAATCATTTAAGCCCTCCTTAAGGCATCACGTATGCCATGATTTACCGACTTAAAAGCACATTCCACGAACAATTACCATAGCCCAAGGTCCGGACAAGTCAATCAGCCGGGCAGGTCGGGCGATGGTGATCAAGCGGGTCCGTGGACATCATTCGTAGGGCACGATATGCAGGTCGAAGCGATGCTGCTGCAGAGAAAGCGCTTCCGGCGCCTGGGCCTGGTCGCCGCCGTCCTCCTGCGCACGCGGCTTGCGTGGTTCGATGTCCACCACCAGTCGTTGCGGTGGAATATTACGCCCGATCAGTTCACTGCGAATGATGTAGGCCTGATCCATGGCGTGCTTGCGCGTTTGCACTTTGATCTCGCCGGCAGGCACATATTCCTGGATAAAGACTTGGGTACCCGGGTATTGACGCAGAATCTCGCCGATGCGCGTCAACAGCGTGCCGCCTTCGTTGCTGATAACCACGCTGCCGGGCTCGCGAAACAGCGTTTGATCCGGCAACGGCAGGATCACGCTTTCGCCGACGCGGTAGACCTCGCGGTATTGCGTCATGTCATTTGCCAGCTGGTCCATGGCCGGTACATTCGCGTCGGTCGGCGCTTGCATGGTTTGCGTCTGTTGCTGTGTTTGCTGGCCGTCGGCCGCTGCGCTGTCGTTGCTCGCGCCTGGATTGGCGCAGGCATTCAGCTGCAGGGTCAGGCCAAGGGCCAGTGCGCCCGCGCCGGCCCTGAACGGGGTTGGAACAAAATTGCGGTTCATGGTGGCACCTCCTTGGCAATCCCATTGTTATGAGGATGCTGCAAATATTTACGAGGCGCAGGCATTACATCATATTGCCTTTTTTGTGGGCGCGCTTCCATTCCTTATGGCGCTCCTTGATCTCGTCCTTGAAATAGGCGTTGGCCTGGTCCAGTTTCGTGATTTCATGACCCGGCAGCGGGTGCGTGGGTTCATTAATGCGCGGTGCATCGCCAAGCCTCTGTTTGGTAACTCTCAGCTGCAATGGGCTGTCCTGAGGTGTGGCCACCAGGTTCCGGTCAAGCTCAAACACAGACCATGGAATGGGAATCAGATCGTCGCCGATATCCATGAAGCCGCCGAAGGAAAGCACGGCATGAGTAATGCGGCCGGTTCGATTGATGATCAATGTCTCCACTTCGCCGATATCCCGACCCTCGCTGTCCTTGACGTTTTTGCCGATCAGAATATCGACGGTGATCGGCTCGCCCATATGATCGACGGACATCATCATCTTGTGTTCCATGTCCTTGTCTTTGTCAGCATAGGCGAAGGCCGGCAGCAGCAGGACTAGGCTGCATACGGGAATGACAAGATTTTTGAGTTTCATTGTCAGCATATTTCGTTCTCCTTAGTTATTAGACACTAAATAAATGACAGGAACGGACACGATCTTCCGGTCGAAATTCCATCATGCAGTCACTATTGCGCAAACTCGGATAAGCCGCATTGATCAATGTCAATAAGGCCGGGGCGGGGGCGTTCTAGAAATATTGTTCGCTGCTGATATGGCCGTGCTCGCGACGACGATGACGTTTCATGCCGCGTTCGGCCAGCAGTTCTACGGTTTGCTCGATCATGCCGGAATTGCCGCACAGCATCACGTGGCTGTCGGCGGGGCTGATTTTGATGCCGGCGTGTTGTTCCAAATTGCCGTTGAGGATGTTGATGGGAATACGGCCATGCAGGGTGTAGGTAACGTGTTCTCGGCTCACCAGGGGTGTGTAGCTCAGTTGTTCGCCGTGGCGCTGCAGCAGGTGATCGATGCTGTCCTGGTAGGTGAGTTCGCGCGCCTCGCGCACATTATGGCCGAGCACGATCTTGTCGAAACGGCGCCATGGCCCGTCCGTCTTGAGCATGGACAAGAACGGACCGATACCGGTGCCGGTGGCAAGCAGCCAGAGGTGACGCACCTCGGGTATTTCATCCAAGGTCAGGAAGCCGTTGGCAACGGGATTGACCCACAGCGCATCGCCCGGCTCAAGCGCTGCCAAACGCGGCGAAAGTTGACCCTGTTCGACAATGTTGAAGTAGATTTCGTGGGGCCACTCTTCCGGGGAATTGACAAAGGAGTAGGGCCGACCGACAAGGTCGCCGCCCAGTTCCAGCGCCACGCGCAAAAACTGCCCCGCTTTGAAGGGCTGCACATCCGCCTCGAAACGCAGCGAAACCAGCCGCGGCGTCCATAATTTTTTTTCTACCACTCTGCCTTGTATAGGGGTCGCCATTAAATCGCTTTTTCTCCGTATTGCGCGGTTCGGGTATACACCGCGGTGTCTTAATTAAGACATTGAACCCGCTGATGAGTTGCGTATCGTGGGGATGGGCAGCGCCTCGGAACGCTTAGCCCCCGTCGTGTTCCGCCTGTGCGACCTGCTGTTTGACCTTGACGAAGCTGTCGGGGTTGACCGAGATGGAATCGATGCCGGCCGTGACCAGGAAACGGGCAAACTCGGGATGGTCGCTGGGCGCTTGGCCGCATAGCCCGACCTTGCGGTTATGTGCATGCGCGCTGTTGATGACGCTGGTGATCATATCCTTCACCGCCTCGTCCTGTTCGTCGAACAGGTGGCCGAGAAGGTCGGAGTCACGATCCACCCCCAGGGTCAGCTGGGTCAGGTCGTTACTGCCGATGGAAAAACCGTCGAAGCGTTGGGCGAAGTCGGCGGCACGCACCACATTGGACGGGATCTCACACATGACGTAGACCTGCAGGCCCTCTTCGCCGCGCTTTAGGCCGTTTTCCGCCATGACTGCCAATACCCGGTCCGCCTCCTTGGCGGTGCGGCAAAAGGGAATCATGACGATGATATTGTCCAGGCCGATGTCGCGGCGCGCCTTGTTGACGGCGCGGCATTCCAGGGCGAAGCCATCGCGGTATTCCTCGCTGTAGTAACGACTGGCGCCGCGCCAGCCCAGCATGGGATTGGCCTCCCGCGGTTCGAAATTACGCCCGCCGATCAATTCGGCGTATTCGTTGGTCTTGAAATCGCTCATGCGCACGATCACCGGGCGCGGGTGTTGCGAGGCGGCGATGCGGGCGATGCCGTAGGCCAGCGTGTCGATGAAATAACTGGGCCCGTCGGGCCAGTTGCGCGTCAATTCGGCGATGCGCTGGCGCGCCGTGTCGTCCTCGATCCGATCGGGTTGCAATAAGGCAAGGGGATGGATCTTAACGCCATGGTTGATAATGAACTCCATGCGTGCCAGGCCGATGCCGTCGCCCGGCAGACGCCACCAGCGCAGGGCGGCGGCGGGATTGGCGATGTTGAGCATGATCCGGGTGCGGGTCTCGGGAATATCCTCCAGCGATACATCCTCGGTCTCGAAGTCGCTGATACCGGCATAGACAAAGCCGCTGTCGCCCTCGGCACAGGAGACCGTGACTTCTTGGTCGTTTTCCAGCAGCTGCGTGGCATCACCACACCCGACCACCGCCGGCAGGCCCAGCTCGCGGCTGACAATGGCGGCATGGGAGGTGCGGCCGCCATGGTCGGTGACAATAGCGCTGGCGCGTTTCATAATCGGCACCCAATCCGGGTCGGTCATGCCGGTCACCAGTACCGCCTGATCTTCAAACTGGTCGATCTGTGCGGCGGAATCCAGTTTGCACACCTTGCCGGCGGCAATGGCGTCGCCGATGCTCAGTCCGGTCACCAGTTGTTCGCCTTTCGCCTTGAGACTATACGTTTTCAGCACGCCGGCCTGCTTCTGCGACTGCACCGTTTCCGGCCGCGCCTGGAGGATGAATAGTTCACCGCTGTCGCCGTCTTTGGCCCACTCCATGTCCATGGGCCGGTCATAGTGTTTCTCGATGATGAGCGCCCAGCGCGCCAGGGTGAGAATGTCCTCATCGCTGAGCACGAAGGCGTCGCGTTCCTCAGCGCTGCAGTCCACCAGCTGAGTCGGCTCGTCATCGGCATCGCTATAGACCATCTTGCGCGCCTTATTGCCGGCCCGTTTTTCCAGAATAGGCGTACGCTCGTGGTCTTCCAGCATGGGTTTGAACAGCAGGTATTCGTCCGGATCCACCAGCCCTTGGACCACAGTCTCGCCCAGGCCCCAGGCGGCGTTGATCAGCACCGCGCGCGGAAAGCCGGTTTCAGTATCGATGGAAAACATCACCCCGGCCGCACCATTGCCGGCCCGCACCATTGTTTGGACACCCACCGACAGCGCCACCTTCATGTGATCGAAACCGTGATTTTCACGATAACTGATGGCCCGATCGGTGAACAGCGAGGCGTAACAGCGGCGACAGGCATCGAGCAGGGCGGCGGCACCGCGAATATTGAGAAAACTCTCCTGCTGGCCGGCGAAGCTGGCCTCGGGCAGGTCTTCGGCCGTCGCGCTGCTGCGCACCGCCACAGCGGGTTGTTCGCGGCCGCTGCGCTCGGCCAGTCGCTCATAGGCGCCGACAATGGCCTCCTTAAAGTCATCGGGAAATGCCGCGTCCAGGATCATGTGGCGGATCGCCTCGCCGGTTTCATGCAGCGCCTGTTCTTCATTGCGTAACGATCGCAGTTGCGCGGCGATCTTGTCGTCCAGACCGGTGGCGGCAAGATGGTCACGATACGCCTGAGCGGTCGTGGCAAAGCCGTCGGGTACGAGAATGCCCGCCGCTTCGAGGTGCTGAATCATTTCGCCCAAGGAGGCGTTTTTGCCGCCGACCTTGGCGACATCGCTCGACCCCAGTTCGGACAGGGGAATGGCGTAGACAGGTTGATGCGTCATGGTTGATTCCTGATTTATTAATCTACGGATAAGCCGATGGAAAAGCAGCAGTTCCGGCCATTTCAACGCCAAATATAATGTGTGATTTATACGCCCTGAATTCGTTAGCACGTCTGCATATACACATTTACAAATCTAAGATGACACGTTCACTCTGTCATTGCGGATTATCAATCTGAACCATGACAAATATTTTTTTCATAATCATCCTGTTAACTAAGGTGATGAGTTTGGCACCGTGCAATGGGGGGTTGGCTGTGCTACCGTTAGTACAGCTGTGAATGCAGTGTCGCGTTGCAACAATGTGACTCGTAATGGCGCTCACATCATTCCACACGAGTCAGACAAACTACAAGCGGGCAGTCCTAATACCAGCACCTGATTTTGCTGTCGCCATATCGACCGCGGGGGCGAGGAATCTGTAAATTTTTTTGCAAATTCACCCACAGACCAGGAGGTGTAGCATGCTGAAGGGAAATGAGTTTTTCGCAGACAATGGAAGCGGAGAATTTGTCGCTCGTACTGCGCAAAACGGTAAGACTGAGGACGGCCTGCAATTGACGGATGCCGCCATCGCGCGCCTGTTTTCAGCGCGGCCGGCGCATTATGCAGCCAAGGCAATGATCTATAACGAAGGCGGTACCGTAGACACGGTCTATGTGGTGCGCCGCGGCATGGTCAAGCTGATCAGCCATCTGCCCAATGGCAGGGCCAGGATCGTGCGCGTGCATTCCACCGGTTCATGGTTGGGGCTGGGCGGCTTGCTGGGTCAGCCCTATGAACACACCGCGATCGCGGTTGACGATGTGGAGGTCTATCGCATTCCCGCCAATGAGTTGTTGCGTGTCAAAGAGGAAAACCCCCATCTGTATTGCCGTCTGATCGAACATTGGTTCGATTACCTGCAAGAGGCCGACCTTTGGATCGCCGAGCTTTCCACCGGTGCGATTAAGGCGCGTGTCGCGCGGCTGGTGAACTTTCTTTCCGAGATAGAAAATCAGTTGCCGTCCAACGAAGTCAGGTTGTTGACCTGTGAAGAGATGGCCGACATACTCGGCGCGACCCCGGAAAGCGTCAGTCGCGTATTGGCAGAGTTCAAGCGCAACAAGCTCTTGTCCCCCTGTCCGACCACAAACCCTCCGTACAATACGCATGATTGTTATCAGCGCGATGAATCGGCGCTCAATTTTATCGCCCAGCACTGAAAATATCGGCGCCGCCAGCGCCCCGTCGATTCACACGCCCGCGCTCTGGCCCAAGCAGGCCTATTGCTGTTTGGGCCAGCTGCGCGGCCCCCGCCGAGTTTGCGCGAATTTGTCGATGGCGCGACGGTTGACATCGGCGGTAAGTGCCAGCGTGCGGTTGTACAGCATACGTATGTCGCGCAACACGTGTTCCAACTCATGGGCGTTCACGTGAGCGCAGCGCGTCTTTGCCCGCGTCAGTGTTCGCTCGGCTTGGGCGAGCAGCTCACGTGTTTCTTTCATTGCTTGCATCACGTTTTCTGATTCTTTCGGCATGGTTATGTTGTCTCCAGTCGGTTTTTCGGCTCAGGCGCCGAGGGCATGTGGTCGATCAGCTTGGGCGGGTCGTCGGCAGGCTGCCTTCGACAATAAGAATATCCTTCAGTAAATGCCGTGTGCTTGGGGCGGGAACGGCGACAAATGCTGTCATGTCACCAGAACCGCCCGCGGCGATGCATTCCGACGCCAAACCTTCTTTGAGCATTTTCGGCGTTGTCTGTGCGCGAATGGATTCGGTGTGCGCACGGGCATCCGGAGTGTCAGGTAAAAATATCGGTGAACCGCCCGGTTGAACCCCGCGCTCGGCAAGTCCATCGACGTCTGTCGCGGGGTCATCGATGTGCTGGACAAATCCACCGGGCTTGGCCTTGGCATCGTGGCTGGTTGACTGGTAATGCAGCAGTACACTAATGGCTTCAGAGGTAGAGGTGTCATTGGCCAAGTTGATCACCATGCGGGGACCGGCACGGTAGGCCGCGATCATCGCGCCTGGGTCAATGGGGCTGTGGCCTCTGTCGAGGATGGTTTGATTGTCCGTCAGAAAACCGGTCTGGACCATAATGCATCTCCTTGCGCTTGCCCGGGAGATCATTTTTTTATTGGTTTTGTTGCTCGGGTGACGGCACGTGTCGGGAATTCAACCTTGAAATTATCATAGCGCGCCACAGCGCTAAGAGGCATTGCGAATTATCAATTTTTCAGTGGTAAAAACCAGGATAAAGCGACGCAGGTGCGATTGATGTTTGTCAATGTTTTGCAATGATCAGTCGTTATCATGGTTGACTCATCGCCGCTCCATCACGCCCTTTGGAGTGGCTAGGGCTCGGCGCCGGGATCCCCAACCCGGCCGAGCTTTTGTCCGGCATTCCTACCCTCCCTTCCTTAGGAATGCCGGTTTTTTTATGTCCATATGAATCTCAGCCCTGCTGTTCAGGCGCCATCGATCCGCCGTGTGTTTGATCTGTGCCGTTGCGATTCATGACGTATAGCGTTTGGGTCGGATAGGCGAATTCTATGGACTCTTCTTCAAAACGTTTGTGAATGTGCAGATTAATGGCCTGTTGGATATCCATGTAGAGATTGTAATCAGGGCCTTTGACATAATAGACAGTCTCGAAGTTAAGCGAGAAGTTGCCGTATTCCTTGAAATGTGAACGATCGAAGCGGACATTCTCCTGAGCCTCCACGGCCTGGCGCAGGATGGACGGAATCTTTTCCAGCTGTTCACGTGGGGTTTGGTAGGTGACGCCGATCGGAAAGGCGACTCGGCGTTCAAACATGCGCCCGTAATTGCGCAAGCGGCTGCTGAGTAGATCCGAGTTGGAAAATACCAATTGTTCACCCGAGAGGCTGCGAATGCGCGTGGTCTTCAGACCGACGTTCTCCACACTGCCGAGAAAATCATCGACGATGAGAAAGTCGCCTACCGTAAAGGGTTTGTCCAACACGATGGAAAGGGCCGCCAGCAGGTCGCCGAGTATGTTTTGCACCGCCAGCGCGACCGCGATACCGCCTACGCCAAGACCGGCGATGAGGGCGGTGACATTAATACCTAGATTATCCAGGGCCAGCAGCAGGACCACCGACCACAGCAGCAATTTTCCGACAAAGCCGATAGCACTGATTGTAGTCACACTGGCCGGGTTTTCATCCAGTTGCTTCTTGCGATAGCGGTCAAGGGTTTGGGTTAATACCACCGAGGCCCACAGACCCGTCTGAATAAACAGAGCGATGACGCTAATGTTGCTGAGGATGATGTCGGCGCGGTCAGGCAGTTCGACGAATTGCGCACCCAGATAGAGGCTGACAATAAATAGAAATAATCCCTTGGTGTGTTTTAGGGCTTCTGTAAAGTCATCGTCCAGAAAGGTTTTGGTCTTAGTGGCAAGCTTGGATAGCCGCGATATAAGGAGCTTTTTGATTATTCCTAACAAGACAATCGCGGTCAGGGTGGCCGTCAGCGCGATCAGCCAGTCCATAAGACTATTCTGCCAAAATGTGATATCCATAATGGCGAAGAGTGACCAATCGCCCCATTCCTCAGGATTCTGCATAGGTCTATTATCCTAGTAGCGAAACTATTTGAATCGTTGGCTGGCGTTCTTGATGGCCAGGCTCAGATCATCCCAGGCCCGTTCCATGCCGTCCGTGATTTCTTCCCAGGCGTCTTCACTTGCGTCGCGCAGCGCTTCAAGTTGCTGACGGGCGCTCTTCTGTTTTTCGCGCAGTGACTCGAGTTGTTCGTAATACGCCAATTTTTGTTCCGCCTCGGCCCGGGCGGCGCGCGCCTCCAGCTCAGCGAGCTTAGCGTCCCACTCTTTTAAGCGGGCGTCCATTTTGTCTTGATATGCCTGTTTCTTGTCCATCTCGGCCTCCTGTGTGCTGTGTTTAATCATTGTACCAGGCGATCCAAATTCAGATGATGATAGAGACACACTATATTTCGCCAGCACGAGTGGTCGGTCATTGATGTTTATCAAGTCGTTGGCGCCGGCCGATTGCAATCCACCGGCCATAGTGTCGACGCAATGTCCGGCCATTGATGAATCTCAATGCAATAGGCCATGACACAGGCAATCATGAATCTTCACGCCGGGTGTGGCCCCGCGTGCTTGGTAAACCCGGGGGTCGGCCCGACATCATAAGGTTGGCACATGTTCAAGCGATTTATTCTCATGCTCATCGCCGTGGCCTTGGTGTTCGGCGCCGTCTTCGGCTGGAAGTATTACCGCTCGCAGCAGACGGCGGCGGGCTCGAGCGAGTCGGCGCCGCCCGCTACCGTGGCGGCTGCGCGCGTGCAGCAGGAAACCTGGCAGCCTTCTCTGTTTGCCGTAGGCAGTTTGGTGGCGGATCAAGGCCTGGATGTCTCCAGCGAGGTGGCCGGCCAGGTGCGCGCCATCGAATTCAAATCCGGTCAAATGGTCAAAGCGGGCAAACTCCTGGTGCAGTTGGATGACAGTGTCGACCAGGCCCGTCTGGAGGGCCTACAGGCGGAGGAGCGCCTGGCGGAGTTGGAATTCGAACGCGCCGAAGACCTGCTGCGCGACAACACCGTGCCCCAGTCCACCTATGATCAGGCCCAGTCCCGCTTGCGTAACGCCCGGGCGCAAATCGCCTCTACCCGCGCGCTGTTGGCCAAGAAGGCCATCAAGGCGCCCTTCAGCGGACAGCTGGGGGTACGGCAGGTGAATCTGGGCGAGTACTTGGCGCCGGGCGCCCCCATCGTCACCTTGCAATCGCTGGATCCGGTGCATGTGGACTTTTCCTTGCCCGAGCGTCATCTCGCCAAGCTCGATGAAGGTGACGAGGTGGAATTGACGGTGCAGGCCTTTGGCGCGCAACGCTTCAAGGGTGCGGTGACGGCCATCAGCCCCAAGGTGGAGACGGAGACGCGCAATGTTAAACTGCGTGCCACCCTGGACAATCCCAAGCAACGGTTGCGTCCCGGCATGTTTGCCGAGGTCAAGCTGATGTTGCCTGCGCGCGAGGACGTGCTGACGTTGCAGCACACCGCCGTTACCTATAACCCCTATGGCGATTCCGTATTCCTCATCCAGGAGCGGGAGGGCGATCGGGTGGTGCAACGGCGCCAGGTGCAGACCGGTGCGGTGCGCGACGGCCGGGTGGAGATCAAAAGCGGTCTCAAGGCCGGCGACCGGGTGGTGCTCGCCGGTCAGGTCAAGCTGCGTAACGGTCAGTCGGTCAACATCGATAACTCCGTGGCGCTGGATGAGCAGGTGAGCGCGCCGTGAGATTTACCGACGTCTTCATTCGTCGGCCGGTGCTGGCGAGTGTCATCAGCCTGTTGATCCTGTTGCTGGGGCTGCGCTCTCTGGCGGTGCTGGAAGTGCGCGAATACCCGCAGACGCGCAACACCGTGGTGAGCGTGACCACCCTGTTTCCGGGCGCCAGCAGCGAGCTGGTCAAGGGCTTTGTCACCACGCCTTTGCAGCAGGCCATCGCCGAGGCCGAGGGCATCGACTATCTGACGGCTAGCAGCACCCAGGGGCGCTCGCTGATCGAGGCCCACATGGAGTTGAACTACGATCCCAGCGCCGCGGTGGCCGAGATCCAGGCCAAGGTCGCCAGTCAGCGCAACGTCCTGCCCGCCGAGGCCGAGGACCCGACCATCGACTCCACCACCGGCGACGCCACGGCGCTCATGTATCTGGCCTTCTTTAGCGGCGAGATGTCGTCCTCGCAGATCACCGATTACATGCTGCGCGTGGTGCAGCCCAAGCTGCAGGCCGTGCCCGGGGTGGCCAAGGCAGAGCTGATCGGCAACCAGCAATTCGCCATGCGCATCTGGCTCGACCCGCGCCGCATGGCCGCCCTGGACGTGACGCCCCAAGACGTGCAGCGCGTGCTGCGCGCCAACAACTATCTGGCCGCCGTGGGGCAGACCAAGGGGGCCTACGTCTCCATCGATCTGGGCGTGACCACCGACGTGGGCGACGTGCAGGGCTTTCGCAAGCTGGTGGTGGGCAATCAGGGCGGTACCTTGGTGCGCATCGACGACATCGCCGAGACGGAGATGGGCGCCGAGAACTACGACTCCGCCAGTTGGTACAAGGGTAAGCCCGCCATCTTTGTCGGTATCCAGCAGACCCCGGGGTCCAATCCCTTGTCGGTGGCCCAGCGCGTGCGCCAGCAGCTGCCCGAGATCCGCAGCCAGCTGCCGCAGGGCTTGCAAGTCGTCGTACCCTATGACGCCAGTCTCTACATCGAGGATTCCATCAGGGAGATCTTCACTACCCTGTTGGAAGCGGTGGGTATCGTGTTGTTCGTCATCGTGTTGTCCCTGGGGTCGCTGCGTGCCGCCTTGGTGCCCATCGTGGTGGTGCCCCTGTCACTGATCGGGGCCGGCTTTCTGATGTTGCTGCTGGGCTATTCGGTCAACCTGCTCACGCTCTTGGCCATGGTGCTGGCCATCGGTCTGGTGGTGGACGACGCGATCGTGGTGGTGGAGAACATCTACCGCCACATCCAGCAGGGTGAGCAGCCCTTCAAGGCGGCGCTGGCAGGGGCGCGCGAACTGGCCCTGCCCATCATCGCCATGACCACCACACTGGTGGCGGTGTACGCGCCCATCGGCTTTATGGGCGGGCTGGTGGGCGCCCTGTTCACCGAATTCGCCTTTACCCTGGCGGGGGCGGTGTTGGTCTCGGGTGTGATCGCCCTGACCTTGTCGCCCATGCTGTCCTCCAAGGTGCTGCGTCGCGAGGAACAACCGGGGCGTTTCAAGCGCGGCGTGGATGCCGTGTTCGAGGCTGTCGCCGGCGCTTATCGAAAAATGCTGCACGGCTCCCTGGACTACCTGCCGGTGAGCGGCACCTTCGCCGCCATCGTGTTGGTGAGTATCTATTTCATGTTCGTCACTACGCCCAACGAACTGGCGCCCACCGAGGACCAGAGCATTCTGTTCTTCCAGGCCACGGCGCCCCAGACCGCCACTATTGATTACAGTCGCGCCTACTCGCGCCAGATCGTCGACAGCTTCGAACGCATCCCCGAATACGACGAAAGCTTTTTACTATTGGGACAGGGCGGCGATCCCACCACCGTGTTCGGCGGCTTCAAGATGCCGCCGCCGTCCGAGCGGCAGCGCTCGCAGATGGACATCCGCCCCGAATTGCAGCAGAAAATGAACTCCATCGCCGGCATGCAGATCGCCGTATTTTCCCGCCCCAGCTTGCCCGGCACCTCGGGCGGGCCGCCGGTGCAGTTCATACTCACCAGCGACGCCGATTACCAGACCCTGGACGAGCTGGCCGGACGTCTCATCGGCGCCGCCATGCAAAGCGGCCAGTTTCAGTTTCTGCAGAAGAGCCCCGAATTCACCCGCCCCAAGACCACGCTGCAAGTGGACCGCGACCGGGCCGGCGACCTGGGTATCAGCATGGCCGATATCGGCCAGGGCCTGGCGGCCATGGTGGGCGGAAGCTATGTCAATCGTTTCAATCTGCAGGGGCGGGCCTACAAGGTCATTCCACAGGTGGCGCGTGACTATCGTCTCGACAGTGACATGCTGAGCGATTATTACCTGCGGTCCGGTTCCGGCGAGCTGGTGCCCATGGCTTCCCTGGTAAGTTTTACTGAATCCGTGCAGCCCAGCGCGCGCACCCAGTTCCAGCAGCTCAACTCAGTGACCATCCAGGGTGCCGTCGCGCCTGGGATTACCCTGGGCGAGGGATTGCAATATCTACAGCAGAAGGGCAGCGAATTGTTTCCTGCCAACATCGGCTTCGATTACGCCGGTACTTCGCGTCAGTTCACCCAGGAGGGCAGCGCCCTGGTGGTGACCTTCTTTCTGTCCATCCTGGTGATTTATCTGGTGCTGGCGGCCCAGTTCGAAAGCTGGCGCGATCCCTTCATCATCCTGGTGTCGGTGCCCATGTCCATCGCCGGCGCGCTGATCTTTCTCACCCTCGGTTTCGCGACCATCAACATCTACACCCAGGTGGGGCTGATCACCCTTATCGGTTTGATCGCCAAGAACGGCATTTTGATAGTCGAATTCGCCAATCAACTGCAGTTACGCGAAGGTATGAGCAAGCGTGAAGCGGTGGAGGAGGCCGCGACGATTCGGCTGCGGCCCATCATCATGACCACGGTGGCCATGCTGGTGGCCATGATCCCCTTGCTCAGCGCCAGCGGCCCGGGGGCGGTAAGCCGCTTCCACATCGGGCTAGTGATCGCCAGCGGGCTGGGCATCGGCACCTTGTTCACCCTGTTCGTGGTGCCGGCCATGTACCTGCTGTTGGCCCGCGACCGGGCGCAGGACGAGACCGCGGCCGAGCAGGCCGAGGCCTGAACTTTTCACCAACACACATAAAGGAGATAGACAATGGCACATGTAGCGATGCTGGTCGGCGACGGGTTTGAAGACTCGGAATTTCAAGTGCCCTTCCAGACTCTGCGTGACGCGGGTGATGAAGTCGTGGTGCTGGGCCGGGAGGCCGGTGCCCTGATTCATGGCAAGACCCAAAACAGCGCGGTGGAAATCGACCGTGCCGTCGCCGATGCCGACCCGGACGAGTTCGATGCCCTGGTCATCCCCGGCGGCCACGGCCCCGATAATCTACGCACCGACGCCAAGGCGGTTGAATTCACGCGCCGTTTCGTCCAGAGCGGCAAACCCGTGGCGGCGATTTGCCACGGCCCACAGTTGCTCATAGAGGCGGGCGTGGTGAAGGGTCAGATCCTGACGTCCTGGCCTTCGGTGCGCACCGACCTGGAAAACGCCGGTGCCCGCTGGGTGGATGAGCCCTTGGTGGAAGACGACAATCTGATTACCTCGCGCAAGCCTGACGACTTGGATGATTTTTGCGAAGCGCTGTTGAAACGCCTGCACGATTAAAGCGTACGCCATGGGATTAGCTGTGCTTGAAGACCTCAACCGCTCAACGGAAGGAGGGCGCGATGAAAACCCGTAACGTGGTGGTGATCGGCGGTGGCTTCGCCGGCACGGCGGTAATGCGGCGCTTGGCGAAACGGCTGCCACCGGGTTGGCGGGCGCTATTGATCAGTGAAGAGAACTACATGATCTACACGCCGCTGCTGCCGGAGGTGGTGGGCGGCTCCATGCTGCCCGGCCATTCGGTGGCGCCGCTGCGGCAGATTGTCGACAAACGCGACTATTTGTACGGCCGGGTGCATCACATCGATATGGACAAACGGATTGTGCACTATGGCGAGAACGGCGGGCATGAGTTGCCCTATGCCCACGTGGTCTTGGCCTGCGGCACGCGTGCCAAGCTCGACCTGGTGCCAGGCATGGCGGAATACGGCATGCCCTTGAAGACCCTGGGTGACGCCCTGTATCTGCGCAACCGAATGATCGAGCGGTTGGAACAGGCGGAACAGACCGAGGATGCACAGCTGCGTCGCCAACTTTTGTGTTTCTATATCGTTGGCGGCGGCTCCAGCGGCGTCGAGGTGGCCGGCGCCATGAGCGATTTTTTCAGTGCCGCCTGTCGCCAGTATTCGCGCGTCGAGGCGCAGGACGTGGACGTGGTGCTGTTGGAAAGCGGTGAGCGTTTGGTGCCGGAGTTTCCGCCTTCGCTGGGCGAGTTCGCATTGCGGGCCATGCGGCACAGCGGTGTCAAAGTGCGTTTCCATGCACGCATCAGCGCGGTCAACGAACACGGATGTGAAGACAATCAGGGCCGGCGCTATGACAGTCGCAACGTGGTCTGCACCATCGGGACCCGTCCCGTTCCCTTGATCGAACAGCTTGATCTACCGAAACAAAAAGGGCGCCTGAGCACCGACGCGGATATGTCGGTCAGCGGTTTCGCCGACATCTGGGCGGTGGGCGACTGCGCCTTGATCAGCAATCGTGCCAGCCGCGAGCCGAGTCCGCCCACCGCCCAGTTCGCGGTGCGCCAGGGGCAACAGCTGGCCGACAATATCGTCCGTCGTATCAAAGGGCGGTCGACACAGGCCTTCAGCTATACCTCGCGCGGCGAACTCGCCTCGGTGGGGCATCATCGCGCCATCGCCCGGGTCTTCGGGCTCAAACTGTCGGGGTTTCCCGCCTGGTTGCTGTGGCGCGCGTTTTATTTGTTTAAGATGCCTACCCTGCTGCGCAAGTTGCAGGTCTATTTCGAATGGAACGTAGGCATGATTTTCCCCCAGGATGTGACTCAGCTGCACTACCAGCGCACTCAGTCGCAAGATCCGCCTGCCGCTGAGAGGACGGCACGGCAATAGCCGTTGTGGCACGTACTAACGCGTATTCATTAGTTCCGCACCATATGTGAGTCTCATGGCGGTATGGGGTGCTAATTAAGGGCAGAAAATCGACATGCAGCGCTTTTTATCACATTGGCACGAGGCGGTTATGACCAGTCTCGGGTTTTTTTGGATGGCCTTATGGGCCTTCGCCCTGGGCTATCTGATCAGCAGTCTGATTCAGGTCCTGGTAACTCGCAGCCGTATGCAGCGCGCGATGGGCACGGCCGGCGCCCGCAGTATGGCGTTGGCCGCGTTCTTCGGATTTATTTCCAGTTCCTGCAGCTTCTCCGCCCTGGCCTCCACCCGAGCACTGTTGCAGAAAGGGGCCGGCCTGGCGCCGGCCATGGCCTTTTTGCTGGCCTCCACCAATCTGGTGGTTGAACTGGGCATTGTCATCGCCATCTTTCTCAGTTGGCAGTTCGTGCTGGGCGAATACCTCGGTGGGATCTTACTGATTCTGTTCGCCTGGCTTTTTATTCGTCTGACAAAACCGAAAAAGCTGTTGCAGCGGGTACGCCAACGTCTCGATCGTGAGAATGGCGGGGACGAGGCCGGGGCGCCCGATTGGCGCCGAAAATTGTTCAGCGTGGCGGGTTGGCAGCAGATCGGCGAGACCTACGTGATGGAATGGCAGATGGTCTGGAAGGACGTGCTGATCGGTTTTACCCTCGCCGGGATCATATCGGCCTTCGTCCCGGAGCGCTTCTTCGAACTGTTGTTTGTCGGCTCGGGCGGCAGCCAGGCGGAGCTGAGTTTCTTCCAGGTCTTGGCGCAAACGGTCGTTGGGCCGCTGGCCGCGTTTTTCACATTTATCGGTTCCATGGGCAACATCCCGCTGGCCGCCCTGTTGTTCGACCACGGCGTCAGTTTTGCCGGCGTGATGGCGTTCATATTTTCCGACTTGGTGGTATTGCCGGTGTTGCGTATCAACGCCGCCTATTACGGGTGGCGCATGTCGTTATATATCTTGGCGATGTTGTTGAGCGGTCTGGTCGTGACTGCCCTACTATTGCACTATGGACTGTCGACATTCGATATGCTGCCTGAGCGTAGCGGCGGGGATTCGCCTGTGAGCCGGGATTATTTCCAATTCAATTACGGCTTCGTCCTAAACCTGATATTTTTATTGATCTCCGCGGTATTGGTCTGGCTGTGGTGGCGGACTCGGCGCGGCGGGCATGGCCATCATCACGCTCACGAGGGCTCTGCGTCGCTGACCGATAAGATATTGCGCAGTCTGGCGCTTGTCGCAGTTGTGTGGTTGGCGGGCGGTCTGTTGCTGGGGGAGGCTTAATTATCGAGGCGGGTTGTCTCGGTTGTGGTTTCGACCAAAAGCCCTTTTCAAGCGCGCCCCTAGGCGCAGGGTCAAAAAATCCACCAGGCTTAGGAAGATTGCGATCTCATAACGCTGCCACGCCACCGCTGCGCCCATGGCGCCGGTAATCCAGATGCTGGCTGCAGTAGCGCTGCCCTTGACGCCGGCCTCGCTTTTTAAGATGGCGCCACCCCCGATAAAGCCCAGGCCGGTCATCAATCCGTAGAGAATACGGGCGTGGCTTTCGGAATTCGATAGCACAGCCATGCCGATCAAGACGAAAGCACAACTGCCTACCGCCACCAGGGGGAACGTCCTCAAACCGGCGCCTTGTGACCGGTATTCCCGATCCCAGGCGATGGGCAGCGCCAACACATAGGCCAATGCCATGTGCCCGAGGTGGGAAGCGAGATTATTCCAGCCGGTGACCCATGCCTCCATTTTGGCGGTCATCTCCCATGGTGTGCGTCGGCGATTCAACGCGAACGCGTCGGCAAAATATCCATCACATTTTAGGACAGTGAGTATATTTTGTCTGGTTTTTATAGGGATTGAGTTTTTTCAATGCAAAGCCAAGCGCAAATTGACTATGCTCACCATTCGATGCCTAGTGCAAATGATGTTGGAGGAAAAAATGAAATGCAATGTCGGTGGTGTGGATATGGTGGTCCGTCTGGTTGCCGGAGCGATACTATTGGTCGTTGCGCTGGCCGTGCCGATGGGTCCGGTGTGGCAAACCGTGGTGCTGGTACTGGCGACCATTGGGCTGGTGACGGGCGCGATTCGATTCTGCCCGTTAAATGCCTTATTGGGCATTAACTCTTGCGGCGATAAGCAAGCGCCCGGTCAGTCAGACGCTTAGCCCGCGCAACATGCGGCGGGCCGTTGCAACAGCGGCGTCCGCCGCGGGCGGACGCCTCAATGCCAAAAAAGAGGTGGTGGCAAGCCAGTTACGTTGGGATCCACCACCCCAATCCCCCCTCAAAGGAGAGCCAAACTGTTATGTGATCCCCATCATCAGGCTGGTGATGACGCCGATGGTGAGCAGTGTCACGGCGAGAACAAGCAATGCGTTTGCGGTTTTGCGTTGCATCGTATCCTCCTTGAGCTTCCCTGCTTTACAAGCCGGATGTTCTTAACATTAAGACAACGCAGCCTGGTCTTAGTTTCTCGCTAGTGTGTAGTGGGTGTGGGCGGGCCGGCACTGTTGTTGAGTTTACCCATGAAAAAACGCGCGACCGGGCAATACCCGGTCGCGCGAGGCGTGCGGACCTTGCGAATGGCGCTATTTGTCGGTTACCACGAAACGTGCGTATTCCGCACGGCTGATGCTGCCGTCGTCGTCGCCGTCGGCTTGCTTGAAGCTGGAGGCGAGGCCGGCGATCTCCTTGGCTTCCTCGCGGCTGAGCATACCGTCGGAATCCTTGTCGTATTTGCTGAACTTCTGACGGATCTTTTCAGAATCAGGGGCTGAGGCCATGCCTGTGTCTCTCATCCCCGCCGCCATGAAGTGCTTGTCCACCTCCCGGGTCAGCTCCGGGTTCGTCAATTCGGCTAGGTCGTTGGGCGAGAGCGTGGGCGCGTTTTCGATGGCCGCAGAATTCACCTTGGCGATATACGAGCCCATTTCGGCGTCGAGATCACCCAGCGCGGACCATGGCACCAGTATCTTGGTTTCATTGACGCCTAGGAACCCGCCGCGCGATAAGACGAAATAGGAAATCTTCCCGGTTTCGTCGAACACCAGTTCATTAATCGTTCCCAGTTTGTTGCCGTTGTCGCTGATCACCTCATGATCGATCAAGTCGGTGGTCTTGTATGCCCATTTCACCGCATCGCTCTTGGATTGCTGGGATTCAGCCATCAGTGGTGCCGATGCCAGGGTGAGCATTGTAACGGCGAGCGCTGTGCGCTGCTTCAGTCTCATTGCGTATCTCCTTGGTTAGAATGTCAGCGCTAGTGTAGCGAGATGGTTTATAAATGCATTGAGATTCATCAATTAACCCTGGGATTTGATATTTTTCAATGTGCGGCGCCGTGCCTGCGGCAATGATGTTGCTCGCGATAAATATTGGAGGATGGATAATGGCCATGGAACTCTACTTGAACCCACTTATCTCCGTTCTGGCGGGCATTTTGATCTTAGTGATCCCTAGGTTTCTCAACTACATCGTGGCGTTCTATTTGATTGTCAGTGGCGTGGCGGGACTGATGCTTCATATTTGACGTTGGTCGCTATGTTAAATGTGCTCAGCTCAACAATGCGTTCGGATATACGGGTGTATGGATTATTTGATGATTGTCAATGCCAGGCGCGTTGATATGCGTTCAGATTGGTGTTCGGTTAAACCACCTTTAGGAGCTGACTCATGAGCCAACACAAGAAACATTTGCCCATTTGCTTGGTATCGGCCGGCATTTTATTCGCCAGCACCCCTGTGTTCGCCGCTGATCCCGGCGAAAAACCTGCAGGTAGCTGGATTACAGTCAATGGAACTGTGGTGTCCGCCACCGACGATAGCTTTCGCCTCGATTATGGTGAAGGGCTGATCACCGTGGAAATGGATGATTGGGATTGGTATGGTGACGCGTACATGTTGCTCGATGGGGACAATGTGACGGTGCGCGGCATTATCGACGACGACCTGTTTGAAAAGCGCAGCATAGAAGCCAGCAGTGTCTATGTCGAAAATCTGAATTCATACTTTTATGCCAACCCTGCCGATGAAGAGGATATGTCCTACGTCCTGGCCTATCCGACCGTTACAATACGGCCGCTGGAAGACGGCAGCTGGTTGAATGTGTCCGGTACCGTCGCGAGTATCGACGGGCGCGAGTTTACCCTGGATACCGGTGGCGACACTATCGAGGTGGACACCGATGAAATGATCTACAACCCCTTGGACGATGAAGGTATACAACAGATCGACAAAGGCGACTACGTATCCGTATCCGGCGCCTTGGATCTCGGTTTCTTCGAGGGTCGGGAGATTGAGGCATACGCGGTCACCAGTCTGAATTTAGATTAAGCCAAGAGCGAACCGAATCGGTGACGCAGACCTCAAGCGGTCTTTACTGACGCAGCGGCGCAAATTGCGCCGCTTTTTTTGTCTGGCTTGTATTCAAAGCTCGCCGCCGGTCAAGGCATTGAACCCGGTCGTGACATCGATCAGTTCGCTGGTGATATTGTCCTGGCGCACGCGGCGGTATTGTCCTGTGACCTCTTCGATGCGCTCGTCCAGGTTGCTGGAGGCACTCTGCATGGCATTGAGCCGGCTGGTGTGTTCGGCCGCCTGGGATTCGGCGCAGGCGCGGAATAAGGTCACGAAGAAATATTGCTGCAGCAGGCCGTCGAGCAGTTTGTTGGCGGGCATAGTAAAACCGGGCAGGCTGCGCGAAGGCCAGCGGTCTTTACCGTCGAGGCGGCGGAAGCGTTGCAGTTGCACCGGCAGTAGGCGGATATGGGTCGGCTGGTAGGTGCCGCCGGGCGTGGTCCGGTTATAGAACAAATGCACGTGGTCGATTTTATGCGCGCGACGCCATTCATCCAGTTTGAGTAGTATGTGTTGAACCGTGACGGCGATACGCGCGGCGGCGCCCGGCACCAAAAAGTTTTCCTCAACGCGTTGCCCGGCGTCTTCCAACTGACCGGCGGCGCGCGCGCCGATGACCAGTAGGCGGCATGGCTCATCGGTATGCGCAACCTGCCTCAATTGAGCCAAGGTGAAGGTGGCGATGTCTTCATTAAAGCGGCCGCAGAGCCCGTGATCCGAACCGAAGACGATAGCGGCATGGGGGGTGTCGGCCATTGGCGGCGGGGGGCCGGCGCTTTCGCCCCGCGCCCTCAACACGACGTAGAGCCCTTGCTCGACGGTGTGAAAATAATCGGCCAGGGCATGCACGGCGGTCTCGTATTGGCGGATACTGACCGCCGACATGGCCTTCATGGTGCGCACAATCGAGCGCAGATCGCCCAGGCTTTCGAGTTGTTGCTGCAGTCGCTCAGTCGTTTCCATGATCCCTCGCCTCATCCGGATCCGATTGCAGCGAATCAGCTGCGCTGCGCAGGGCCTGTTGCAATTGTTCCCAGTCGTCGTCCGATAGGGTTTCGCCCTGGTCGATGCGCTGCCACAGCTCTGGGTGTCGTTCCAACAACTGGGCGCGGAGGGTCTGTTCCGCCTGACCCACCTGCTCCAGTTCCAGCCCATCGAACATGCCACTGTTGACCGCCAGCAATGCCGTGATTTGTTCACTCACGCTCAGGGTCTGGTACTCGTGTTGCTTAAGAATCTCGCGTACCCGTCGGCCGCGTTCGATAGTGGCGCGGGTGTCCTCATCCAGGCGGGTGCCGAAGCGGGCGAAGGTCTCCAGCTCTTCGAACTGGGAATAGGCCAGGCGCAGGTCGCCGGCCACCTTGCGGTAGGCGGGCAGCTGGGTCTTGCCGCCCACGCGGGAGACCGACTTGCCGATGTCGATGGCGGGCATCATGCCCTTGCGGAACAGCTCGGGCGAGACATAGATCTGGCCGTCGGTGATGGAGATCAGGTTGGTGGGGATGTAGGCGGAAATGTCCTGTGCCTGGGTCTCGATGATGGGCAGGGCGGTGAGTGACCCGCCGCCGCGCTCGTCGCTGAGATGGGTGGCGCGCTCCAGTAGGCGCGAGTGGAGGTAAAAGATATCGCCGGGGTAGGCCTCGCGCCCCGGCGGCCGGCGTAGCAGCAGCGAGAGTTCGCGATAGGCGCGTGCATGGCGGGTCAGATCGTCATACACGATGAGGACGTCGTGGCCCTGTTCCATGAAGTATTCGCCCATGCTCATGGCGGCGTAGGGGGTGATGTACTGCAGGCCGGGCGGATCTTCCCCCGAGGCTACCAGCACGATGGTACGTTCCAGGGCCTCGTGTTCACGCAAGGCGTCCACCACCCGGGCCACCGCGGTACCGCGCTGACCGATGGCGCAGTAGATACTGATCACGTCGGTATCGCGCTGATTGATGATGCTGCCCACCGCGATGGAGGTCTTGCCGGTCTGGCGGTCGCCGACGATGAGTTCGCGCTGGCCGCGACCGATGGGGATGAGGGCATCCACGGCCTTGAGCCCGGTCTGCAGCGGTACCTGTACCGGGGCGCGGTCCATCATCGGCGGGGCGGGTTGTTCCACGGCGCGCCGTTCCTGGATCTGTAACGGCGCGCCGCCGTCGCGCACCCGGCCGGTGGCGTCCAACACTCTTCCCAACAGCGTGTCGCCCACCGGGGTGTCGACTTCGCGGCCGGTGGCTTCCACTTCACTGCCGGCACCCAGCTCATCACTGTCGCCCAGCAAGACGATGCCGATGTCGGCCTCGCTGAGATTGATGGCGATGCCCAGCACGCCGCCAGGCAGGCGCACCAACTCTTCGGCACCGAGGCCCGGCAGGCCGGTGGCCCGGGCGATACCGCCGCCGATGTGAGTCACGCTGCCGACCTCGCGGCTGCGGAGTTGTTTGGGCGCCGCTGTCAGTGCCGTCTCGATGGCGGTGTCGATCTCCTGTTGCAAGTCTTTGAGAATGGACATGGCGCTCAGCTCGACCCTGGCGCGCCGTCGAGCACCTTCTTCATGCTGGCTTCCAAACTGTCCATGTACTGCGCCACGCTCCAGCCCAGTTTGCGGCCTTCGGTGACCAGTTCGATGCCGCATACCAGCTCTTCTGTCTGTTCGTATTGGAGTTCGAGCCGTTGGCCCAGGGCATTTTCGACGGCGTCGCCGATGCGCCGGCGTGTGTCATCGTCAAGTGCGAAGCTACTGCGCAGACGCACTTCTTTGTTGTCATCCGCCAGCATATTGCGCGTCGCCTCATCCAGCTTGTCCAGGCGCTGCAGGAAGTTGCTGATGATCTGGCGTTCCAGGTCTGCATCGGCCAGATCGGTCAAGGCCCGGTCGGCGATGGCGGCGACGCTGTGCGCGCCACGCCGTTTCAGTTCCGCAAGGAAATTGTGTTGTTCCTGTTTCAGTTCGCCGCGCCACTGGTGGCGCAGTTCATCGACCTCGCGGCGCGCCTCATCCAGCAGCTGCTGGCGCCGCTGTTCGGCCTCGTCCTCGGCCTGTTGCAGGGTGTCCTGACGTTGCTGTTCCAATGCCTCGCGGCGCTGGCGATAGTCTTGCGCCTCGTCCTCGGCCTCCTGCTCGCGTTGCTGTGCCTGCGACAGACGCTCACTGATGCGCTGCTCGCGCCGATCCATGGCGTTGATCACCGGTTGATAGAGGAAACGTTTCAGCAACCAGACCAGGATCAGAAAGTTGATGATCTGGGCCGTGACTGTGATCCAGTCGATGGTCATGTTCAGCCTCCCGCGGCGATGACATGATCCCAAAAGGGATTGGCAAAAATCAGGATCATGGAGACCACAAAGCAGTAGATGGCGGTGGATTCGATCATGGCCAGACCGACGAACAGCGTGCGGCTGATAGTGCCGGCCTCGTCCGGTTGCTGGGCGATGGCCGCCAGGGCCTGAGCGATGGCGCGCCCTTCGCCCAGCGCCGGGCCGACGGAGCCGATGGCGATGGTGATGCCGGCGGTGGCCACCGAGATCATGCCGATGATGGATACACTATCCATGGGGTTCTCCTTTCTGCTTTGAGGTGTCTTGATCTTGCCGTTGTGCATCGCGTTCCTGGGTGTGTCGATGTGCCGAACTGGCCGAGGCGATATAGACCATGGCCAGGATGGCGAAGATGTAGGCCTGGATGGTGCCGGTTATCAACCCCAGCAGCTGCATGACAATGGGGAAGAAAAACGGCGTCAGGCTGAGCAAGATGCCGACGATCACCGTCCCGCTCATGATATTGCCGTAGAGGCGCACCGCCAGGGCGATAGTGCGCGACAGTTCACCGATGATATTAAAGGGCAGCATCAAGGGCGTCGGGCGGACGTAGTGTCTGAGATAGCTCAGCAGGCCCTCACTGGCGATGCCATAGATCGGTACCGCCACCAACACGCATATGGCCAGCGCCGTGGTGGTGGACAGGGAGCCTGTCGGCGCGATGTAGCCGGGCACAATGGTGAGCAGATTGCTGGCCAATATGTATAGGAACAGGGTGCCGACGAAGGGCAGATAGCGGCTGTAATCCTGGTGGGTGACCTCGCGGATCTGATCAATGGTGCTCGATACGATCACCTCCAGGAGATTCTGCCAGCGCGACATCCGGGTACCGCTGGACAGACGCCGACTGATCAGCCAAGAGGCGGCTGTGAGCAGCGCCATGATCAGCCATGTGTAGGCAATGGTGGCGTTGAGGTGAAGGCTTCCCCAGGCCCAGAGCAGAATGGAATCGGGGCTGATGGTCATTTTGCCGTCCCCGCCGTGGCGTCGGCCCGCCGTGCGACCACCCGCCGCGCCACCAGCCAGCGCGCCAAGGTGAATCCCACCAACGCCGCGGTTACGTGGCGCCAGTCGCCCCACAGCAGGATGGCAAACAATACCGCGACGACCGCCAGGATGCGCAGGGTCATGGCGCCGGCCATCCACAGGCCGGGACGGTCACGCTCGGGCAGGCGCCGCAGCGAACGCCACAGTGCCCACAGAAACAGCAGGCCCAAACCCACCCCTGCCACGGCCGAGGCCATGAGTTCGAAGATCAGTGGATTCATGACTTGTCCTCCCGTTGCGGCCAGTGATTGAGCAGGGGATGCAGCGCCATGGGTGCCAGCAGGCAGGTCATCATACTCACCACGACCATGGCTGAATAGGCACTATCGGGCACCACCTCGGGGCCCAGCTGTTGACCCTGATGCATGATGATCATGGTGATCTCGGCACGCGGCACCATGCTGATACCGATCAATACCGCACCGCTGGCGCCGCTGATCCACCAGGCCGGCAGGCCATGGCCAATGAGCTTGCCCAGGATGGCGACCGCCACCAGGGCGCTGCCCATGCCCAGACCGCTGCCCAAGGAGGCCGGGTCGATGTGCAGGCCGATGCTGATAAAGAAAAAGGGGGTCACGAAGGCATATAAATCCTGAAACGATTTTTCCGTTTTCACCGCCTCCGGGTCGTTGCTGAACACCAATCCGGCGAACAGCGCACCGATGGCCAGGGAGAATCCCAGGCTGCCGGCCAGGGCGGCGATCAGCAGGCCGATGCCCAACACCACCAGCATCCGCTCGGGCGGGTCGCGCAGCTGGGCCGTCAGTCGGGTCAGGCGGGCTTCGCCGTAGCGCGCAAACAGCAGGCAAAACAGGATAAACAAGGAAAATTTGGCAAGGAACCAGGCCGCGGTACCCCCCAGGGTGGGCCAGAAGGCGCCGCCGCCGTTGAGCAACACCGGCACCAGCGCAAACAGCAACGCCATCAGGGCGATGCCCGAGATATCATCCAGTTCCGCCACATCCACCAGCAGGGCACCCTTGTCCGAAGCGAGCGCACCCTTTTCCTCCCAGGCCGCCACCGACACACCCACACTGGTGGCGGTCAGGGCGACGGCGATCACCAGTGAGGGGACCAGCGCCAAAGACAGCCAATAATGGCTGGCAAAAAAGCCCATCGCGGCGGAGACGAAGACCCCGCCGATCCAGATCAGACTGGCGCTGGGCAACTTGGCGGCCAGGGCCCGCGGATGACTCTCCAGGCCCACCTTGAACAACAGCGCCACCACGCCCAGGTTGGCCATAAAGCGAAATGCCGTCATCACCGGCTCACTGAGGAATTGCCAGTGACTGTCGGCCAGACGCAGCAGCACGCCGAGTAACAGAAAACCTACCAGTGCGGGCACGCCCAGGCGTCCGGACAGCGCGTTGATCAGTACCGCGGCGACCACCGCCGCACCCACCAGTGACATCATCAGGGCATCCACCTGGCCGGGGTCAGTCACGGCGGCTCTCCTGTTTCACCCAATACCAGGCGTTGAGACAACCGAGGATGACCCCGACAATGAGCAGGTTCAGGGTCCAGGAGGGCGGCCCGGCATAGACGCGGTCCAGCCACAGCCCGATGGCGATACCGATCACCGTGGGGATCGCCACCGCCCAGCCCACCATGCCGAACATGCCGAACCAGAACCAGCCGCTCTTGTCGCGGTCGTCTTGGGTGCGCAGCTTACGCCGGACGCGCTTGCCGGCCTCCTTGCGGAAGTGCTGCTGGGGGTTGTCTTGATTCGGGTCGTCGGCCATGCTTAGCCCCGTCGTTGTTCCTGTAATTCCATAAAGCGTCGCACCGTGCCCGCCTCCAAACGCCCCAGGGCCGTCCGCGCGGCGCGCTCATGTTCGTCCAGATCAATAAAACGTTCCTCAATGGTGCGCTCCAGGCTGTGCAAATCGTCGCCCTGAATGGCGTTCATGGTCGACACCGACACCTGTTCACCGCACTTGACCAGGCTGCCGTGATCGATGGCATACAGATATTCCTTATGGTTGTGGTCGGTGTAGTAGAAAATGCTCGGCACCAAGACGGCGACGAAGTCCACGTGGCGCGGCAGCAGGCAGAAGGAGCCGTTTTCCGCCTCGGCCACCACTTTGCTGACTTCGGTGTCGACCAGTACTTCGGTGGGCAGTAAAAGTTTCAAACGCATGGACTATGCTCTCGTCTCTTCATCTTCCCCATGACCTTCATCTTGCTCAGCGGATTGCCGGGGCTGCTTGCCCTTGACTTCATCCACAGTGCCGATCATATACAGCGCCTTTTCGTTGCTCTTCTCGAATTCGCCGGCCAGGATGCGCTCACAGCCTTCGATGGTCTGTTCCAATTCCACCGCTTTGCCCGCATGGCCGGTGAACTGCTCGGTGGTAAAAAAGGGCTGGGTGAGAAAACGTTCCAGACGGCGCGCCTGGCTCACCGTGGCGCGGTCCTTGCGCGACAGCTCCTCCATGCCCAGCATGGAGATGATGTCTTTCAGCTCCTCGTATTCCGCCAGGGTGCTGCGCACCGCCTGGGCCACCTGATAATGGCGCTCGCCGACGACCGTGGGCGTGAGCATCTTGGAATCGGAGTTGAGCGGATCGATGGCCGGATAAAGTCCTTGGCTGGCGCGTTTGCGCGACAGTACGATAAAGGCCGACAGATGGGCGAAGGTGTGGGTGGCGGAGGGGTCGGTCAGGTCGTCCGCCGGCACGTAGACCGCCTGCACCGAGGTAATGGCGCCGCTGGCCGAGCTGCAGATGCGCTCTTCCAATTCGGCCAGCTCGGTGCCCAGGGTGGGCTGATAACCCACGCGCGAGGGCAGGCGCCCCATCAGTCCCGACACCTCCATGCCCGATTGCACGAAACGAAAGATGTTGTCGATCAGCAGCAGCACGTCGCGGCGCGCCGTATCGCGGAAGTACTCGGCGATGGTGAGCGCGGCATGGCCGACGCGAAAGCGCGCCCCGGGCGGCTCGTTCATCTGGCCGAAGACCATGATGGTGTTGTCGAGCACGCCCACGTCGCGCATCTCGCGGTACAGCTCTTCCGCCTCGCGGATGCGCTCGCCGATGCCGCAGAACAGGCTGATGCCCTTGTAGCGCCCGGCCATGTTGTTGATCATTTCGGTGATCAATACCGTCTTGCCCACCCCGGCGCCGCCGAACAAGCCGGCCTTGCCACCCCGCTCCAGCGGCGCCAACAGATCGATGGCCTTGATGCCGGTGGCGAAGATCTCGCGCCGCGTGACGCGTTGGTCCATGGGCAGGGGCGGGCGGTGGATGGGCTGGTAAGCGTCGGCCTCGATCTCGCCCTGGCGGTCGATAGGCTGGCCGAAGACGTTGAGCACCCGTCCCAGCAGGCCCTCGCCCACCGGCATGGTGAGCATGCCGCCACTGTCTTTCACCGAGTCGCCGCGCTGCAGGCCGCGGGTGACGGTGAGTGCGATGCAGCGCACCGTGTGCGGATCGAGATGGCTCTGCACTTCCAACACCACCGTGTCGTCGTCACCGCTATACAGGGCCTGATTGCGGTGCGGCAGGGGCGGGGCGAAGCGCACGTCCACCACATTGCCGCGCACGGCGACGATGTTGCCGCTGTGGCCATGCTGATTTCGGTGACGGTCCATGATTTATTGTTTTAGCTTTTGTGTTATCGCTGCGTGTCCAAGAAAGGTATTGTCATGAGTTATTGTTGCAGCCACTGCAACGCTGCATCGGCGCTGGGAAAGTATTCGACCTCGCCGGACACGAACCAGGAGGCCACCTTGGCGGCATATTCCTGCCATTTATGGCTGCCGAAGACAGCGATCTTTTCAAACTCGCCGCGGTATTTCAGGCCGAGCTTAAAATCGTTCCAGGCGGCGCGGGCCTCCCAACCTTCCAGCTCGGACAGGTCGATATAGGCCTTGATTTTCGCATCACTCATCCCCGCCAAGGCGGAATCGATCATCGGGACGATCCTTTCATAGTCGGCATGGGTGAGTGTGCCCGTGGCTTTGAAGGTAAGAAAGAAGTCGTCACCCACGCTTTCGATGCCGATGGAAAGGCCGTGTCGGTGAAGGCTCATTGCGATGGCTCCCGTGTTTGGGTGTTCAATTCATGGTCAGCGATGCGAAACAGCTGTTGCCCTCGCAGGGCATGGTGGCCGATGACGGCAGCCGCGGCGCTCCAGCCCTGTTGTCGGGTGCCCCCGGGCGCGCCGGTCTCGCCGTGGATGAACTCGGGAAAACTCCAGGCCTGGCCCTCCATGGACAAGGCATTGGCGCGGTGGATGGCCTGCAAGAATGCCTCCGCCTCTTGCCGGCAGCCGCGCTGCGCCAGGTCGGCCACGTAAAAGCCCGTTACCATGGGCCAGCGCCCGCCGTTGTGGAACTCATAGGGCCTGTTCTTAAAAGTATAGGAAAACATCACTTGCAATTCCTCCCAATCTTCATCCACCGGCTTGATGACGGGATGAAAGGCGGGCAGGACACGCTGATCCTCGCTAATCAACTTGTCATTGATGAATTGATCCACCCGCCGGCGCTGTGTTTCATTGGCCACCCCCAGCAGGGAGGCGAGCACATTGGCCAGGGTGTCGAAGCGGTAGCCGTAGCCGGTGGGGGAAAAGGCCGGCAGCCAGTGCAGGCCGGCGCAGTGACTGGCCGCCTTGCGCCCTTTTTTATACAACACCTCGTGATAGGCATCGTCGGGGATGTGATCGTCGTCATCGAACCAGTAGTTGGCCTGGATCAGATGGCGCAGGCGGCTGATCTTTTCCAGCAGGGCATGATCCTCGGACCCGTGTATGGCGCGGTGGATACCGGCCAGGCTGCGCTGTGCCTGCAGATAGAGCAGTTGATCATAGAGCACATAGCCGCTGTGCAGATACTCATCGGCCCAATCGCCGGTGAGCGGCACATAGAGCAGGCCGCGACTGTTGAACTCCCAGGCGCCCAATAGAAACCTCACCTTTTCCACCGCGGGCAGCAGCGCATCGAGAAAATCATCGTCGCCGCTGGCGCACCAGTACTCGGCGCAACTGATGATGAACCACAGATCAGCATCGACGCGGCCCGTGGTGCCGCCGTAGCTGATGCGTTCCGCCACCGGATCCACATTGCTGGGGATCTCGCCGTGCGGCCCCTGGTAGTTGGCCAAGGTGAGGAGGGACTGGCGCGCCGCATCGATCAGTTTTTGATCTCCGCTGAGCAGGGCCGCCAGGGTCATAACGCCGCTGTCCCGCCCCCACACGCGGTGATAATTACGGCTTTCACTGGGCGAGGCGACAAAGCCGTGTTCGGTGCTGCAGGCGCGCAACAAGGCGATGGCCTGGTCGTATCCTTGTGCGATGATTGCCGACTCATGCGTCATCGCGGGCTGACTTTCTGAACAGGACCTGGGGATCCCCCTGGCCGGCCAGGGCGGCGAACTCCGCTTCGCTGAGCAATACCTCGGGCAATTCGCCCAGACCGGTGGCGGCGGAGGCGATGACATGGGCCCAGGTGCAGCGGTTGGCGAACAGCATGCCGTCCTCATCCAGGGTGCCGCCCTGATTGACATAGCCCAATACCGGGGTGCCGGCCTCGTTGTCCAACAACGGCCACAGGATGCCGATATAGGGTTCGGGGCGGGTATGGGTGAGAAAGACGCGCACCTCGGCGTTGGCGGGAAACAGTTCCCGCACCCTGTCCTGGGGCGTCATCTGGCGCATCTCGCGGCGGTCCCGGGGGATCCTGAAGCGCCCGGGCTCCTGGATATAGACCACGCTGTGTTCGACCCCGACCTGTTGCAGGCGATCCGAGGCGTGCAACACCTCGCGCAGTTGATAGGCACCGGTGGCCCCCAGCAGCAGCCGTTCATTGGGCCCGCCGCTGCCGCGCAGGCGTACCGCCCCATCCCGAATCAGCTGCCGCGCCTGTTCGCTGTCGAACCACTGGGGCAGGGGCCGTTTGGGCACCACCAGGGTCCAGAGCTGGCCATGGCTGGCATAGACCGCCTCCAGGGCGGCCACCGCAGTGTTGCAATCGGCCGGGAACAGCACCCGTGAGACATCGTTCATCTCGCCCATCATGACTTCGCTGAAGGTGGGGTCCTGATGTGACTGCTCATTCTTGCCGTTCTCCCAGGTATGGGAGGTGGCGATCAGCGGCAGGCCCAGCCAGCCCGGGATCTCACCGTTGTCGAACTGGTGGCGGGCGAAGATCAATTCCTGGCGCACCGCCCCCAGCATTTTCACCATGAATGCCTCGTAACTGGCGACCAGGTTCAGGCCGCTCTTGTTGGCCAGCGCCGCCGACACCACCGCCTCTTCGTTGAGGGCGGTGATTACCCGACCGTCGAGCGCCTCATCGATACCGGCTTCGGGGTGGGTGACGCGATGCTTAAGCAGGGCCAGGCTCTTGGTCAGGCGATTGCTTTCCATTTCATCCGGATTGCCGAGGCGCACGCGCAGCTGCGGATTGGCCGTGACGATGTCGCAAAAATAGGCATCGATGGCGGACATGGCGCCTTGCGGTTCGGCAGTCCCCGGTGCGCACCAGGGCGGCTCGGGCAGATTGGGCGTGGCGACCTGGCGCCGCGCCAGGGGATGGTCGCGTTCCTTGGGACGGCCCTGAATGCTGTGATGGTTAAGCATGCGCACCGAGTCTTGCAGGTCGTGAAAGTCGACCCACAGGCGTTCGGCACCGCGGTTGAAGCTCTGGCGCGCCGTGTCGTCCTCGGCCGGGTTGGCCCCCAAGGGTAGATTATGGGCGCGCTTGGTGCCGGCGCCGGGAAAACCGTAGCCCTTGATGCACTCGGCGATGGCGTAGGGCAACGGCGCTGGATAGTCCCCCTTGCCTTGGTTGATGGACTCGGCATGCTGCAGCAGGCGTTCTTCCATCTCGATCACGCCCCAGGCGTACGCGGCGGGATCATGGCCGTCGATACAAAACGGATCGAAGCCATTGCGGCGTAAATGTTCCTCGAACCAGTCTGCGCCGCCCTTCATGGCCATGGAACTGCGTTGGTCAATGCGGCGGCCGTTGGCGATCATGATGGGCGCCACCAGACCGCTGTCCTGGGCGCGCCACCAGCGCGGTGCCCAGTCGCTGCCGCGCTGTTCCTCGAAGGCGCCGTCGCTGAGAAAGGTGACCAGGGATTCGCCCGGTTCGGGCATGTGCATGTATTGCAGCTCGGCGAAGCCGAGATAGCCGCCCTCCATCATGCCACCGGCGGTATGGACGTTGACATGGCTGCCCAGCGGCGACGCCGGGCGGCCGTCCGGACCCACCTGATAGGCATAAAAATCCTCCACGAAGCGCGTCAACCCGGCATCGCTGAGTCGGTAGCGCTCGGCGTGGGCGGGCGACATGTTGATCACCAGCAGGTTGACCGCGTCGATGGCGGAGACGCAGTGACCCTGGCCCATGAGCCAGCCGCGGGTATTGCCGGTGATGCTGTTGGCGGCGAGGTAGCCCACATAGGCGGGCACCATGTTGAGCGAGCCGCCCATGTGCCCCTCCGGCTTGTGTTTGAAATCCTGCGCCAGCAGTTCGCGGCCGTCGAGATAGACGCGCCGGGCGTAGACCATATGTGCCACCAGCCACATGGCGGCGCTGGCGACGCGGTCGGCGGCCGAGAGTGTCCGGAACACCAGGTCGCGCTCGTTAACACGCCCTTGCCGATGCAGGCGGTCGGCCATCTCATAGATGCGGCGCTGGGTCATATCACCATGGCGGATCACACCATAGCCGTCGGCCCAACGCTCGAAGGCGGTGGCATGATGCCGGGTCAGCGGGTGCATGGTATCACCGCTTGGATTGTTGTCGCGCATGATGGATCTCCTGCAAAAGACTGGCCTGGCCGGGCGTTGGGACCTTACTGCTTACGCTAGCCAATCACAGACTCAAACGCATTGCGATTTTTCAATGAGATGCGGCGCCGGGAACGCGAAATTACCGGGCCAAACCGGTGTGGCGTGCGCCCCGGACGGAAGCTTTACGATTGATAAAATTCAATGCGCTGGGCGGTGCCGCGACGTTAAGGTGATGTGACTGCGCCAACTGGGCAATTTTGAAGAATTTTTTAAGGTGGGTTGAGGCATGACATCGAATATATTGACGCTGTATAGCGACTACGGACAGTCGGTATGGTTGGATTATCTTGATCGTGAGCTGCTGGTCAACGGCGGCTTGGCGACACTGCGCGATGCCGGTGTGCGGGGCGTGACCACCAATCCCACCATTTTTGAAAAGGCGTTGACCGGTAGTCAGGCGTATGACGATACCATTCGCGATCTGTTGCAGGCCGATCACCAGCTCGATGAGCAGCATCTTTATGAATGGCTGATCGTGCAGGATGTGCAAATGGCGGCCGACATCATGGCGCCGGTGTATCTCAGCAGTGACGGCCGCGACGGCTTCGTCAGTCTCGAGGTCTCGCCGCACATCGCCTATGACAGCGATGCCACCGTCGCCGCTGCGCGGCATCTGTGGCGTACGGTGGATCGGCCCAATCTGATGATCAAGGTGCCGGGCACGGTGCCGGGTCTGTTGGCCGTCGAGACCCTGATCGCCGAGGGGATCAACGTCAATATTACCCTGCTGTTTTCGGTGCCGCGTTACCAGGCGGTGATCGAGGCCTTTCTGCGCGGACTACAGCACAATCCCAACCCCGCCGGGCTGGCCTCGGTGGCCTCTTTTTTTATCAGCCGTATCGACAGCAAGGTGGATGCCGCCTTGGATAAGGTCGGCGGCGCCGAGGCTGAGGCGCTGAAAGGCAAGATCGCCATCGCCAATGCCAAGCTGGCCTATCAATCCTTCAAGTCCGCGCTCGGTTCCGAACGGGCGGCGGAACAGCTGCAACGCGGCGTCAGTATGCAACGGCCGCTGTGGGCCAGCACCAGCACCAAGGACCCGGCCTATCGCGATGTGCTTTACATCGAGCAGTTGATCGGGCCGCATACCGTCAACACCCTGCCGGCCGACACCCTGGATGCATTTCAGGCCCATGGTGAGTTGCATGCCACCCTGGAGGAGCATGTGGACCAGGCCAAGCAGCAGTTGCAGGCCCTGGATCGATGCGGTATCAACCTGGCGCAGATCAGCGAGCAGCTGGAGCAGGAGGGGGTGGCCAAATTCGCCCATTCCTATGACGCCGTGCTCAAGGCGCTGCAGGAGAAACGCTTTCAATTGACGCGCGAGTACGCCACCTGATCGGTGGTGATGGCCACTGACGATGATCTGATCTTATGAACCCACGAACACGGACAAATTGACGTCATGACGCGGCGTTATGACATCGCCATTATCGGTGCCGGCACTGCGGGCTTGTCGGCCCTGAACCAGGTACGCAAGCACACCGATAACTTCGTCATCATCAACGCCGGCCCCTACGGCACCACCTGCGCCCGTACGGGCTGCATGCCCTCCAAGACCCTGGTGGAATTCGCCAACGCCTTTCATAACCGTCACCTGCTCGAAACCCTGGATGTGCAGGGGGCGGCCGCGTTGCAGCTGGATTCCGCCGTGCTGATGCAGAAAGTGCGCGACCTGCGCGACGACTTTGCCGCCGCTGCCGCGCGCCAAACCGCCGATCTGGGCGAGCGCAGCATCGCCGGGCGGGCGCGCTTCGTCGCACCGCAGCGCGTGCAAGTGGGGGAGCGGATCATCGAGGCCGAAGCCAGCATCATCGCCACAGGCTCGCGCCCCGTGGTCCCGGACGCCTGGCGCGCGCTGGGCCGGCGCGTGGCCGACAGTGATGAGTTTTTCGAATGGGAGGAACTGCCCCCTTCGCTGGCGGTGGTGGGCATGGGTGGTGTGGGGCTGGAACTGGCCCAGGCCCTGAGCCGCGTGGGCGTGGACGTCTACGGCTTTGAAGCGTCCAACTGTATCGGCGGGCTCAGCGATGAAACGGTGGCCCGGCAGGCGCTCGATATGCTGCAGCCGGAGTTCCCCATCTATATGGGTGCCCGCGCCGAGCTGGATGCGCAGGGCGACCGGGTGGCGGTACAGGGCAGCGGTCGGCAAGTGGTGGTGGATAAGGCGCTGGTCGCCCTGGGACGGCGCCCCAACCTGGAGGGCTTGGGACTGGAGCAGTTGGGCGTGGTCTTGGATGATCAAGGCCGGCCCCGTTTCAATCCCCACACCATGCAGGTGGGCGATCTGCCCATCTATCTTGCCGGCGATGTGGACGGCTGCGTCCCGCTGCTGCACGAAGCGGCGGACGAGGGCTATATTGCCGCTCACAATGCCTTGCAGTCAGGTGCCCTGTCGTTTGAACGGCGCACGCCGCTGATGATTGTCTTTTCCGATCCCCATATCGCCGTGGCCGGTCAGAGTCTGGCCAGTCTCAAATCCGTTGAGCCGGTGATCGGCGCGGCCGACTTCGCCGCTCAGGGACGGCTGCGGATGACGCGCAGTGACCGAGGCGTGCTGCGTGTCTATGCCGAACCCGGGTCAGGTCGCCTGCTGGGGGCCGAGATGTGTGTACCGCAGGGTGAGCACCTGGCCCATTTGCTGGCCTGGGCCATCGGTGAGCGCCGCAGTGTTCACGACGTATTACGTATGCCTTTTTATCACCCTGTGGTCGAGGAGGGGCTGCGCAGCGCCTTGCGTGATACCCGTGACCGGCTCGGCGACAGTCGCAAAGCGCCACTGGAATTGGCGCTGCAGCATCGACTTCCATGCGTTCCCGCCGCGGGGCAGTGACGGCTTGCCGCCGTGCGAACGCCGCAATGATTAAGCAGGTGTAAATTATGGCTAATGTGAAATTACATCGATTGAGGCAGCTTCAGCGCTTTACCCTGTGTGCCGCGGACGGTGAAATCGGCAAAGTGGAAGAAGTCTACTTCGACGATTCCAATTGGTCTGTTCGCTACCTGGTGGTCAACACGGGTGGTTGGTTGATGGGGCGGCGCGTGCTCATTTCGCCCGTCGCCGTCGGCGAACTCGACGAGCAGGCGCATACGCTTTACATCGAACTGAGTCAGGAGCAGATAGAGAACAGCCCGCCTCTGGGCGCCGATCAGCCGGTTTCGCGTCAGTACGAACAGGAATACCTGCGCTATTACGGTTGGCCGCCGTATTGGCAATCCGACCCCTTCTCGGCCGCACAGCCGAGCTTCGACCCCCACCGGCCCCTGCCGCCGTTTTATGATACCTGGCGTGAAGGCAAGCGCGACAACCACTTGCGCAGCTCGGACCAGGTGAGCGGTTACCGCCTCGACGCCGAGGACGGCGAGTTCGGCCACGTGGCGGACTTCGTCATCGACGACCAGTATTGGAAGGTACGCTATCTGGAGATCGATACCCGCAATTGGTGGCCGGGCAAGCACGTGCTGCTCAATCCCGCCTGGATCGAGCGGGTCCACTGGCTGGAGAAGAGTGTGACCGTGGACTTGTGTAAAGAGGATATCCTCACCGCCCCGGCCTACGATCCCAAAGCGGTGATTAGCCGCGATTATGAAATCAAGCTGCTGGAGCATTACGCCAGACGTAAGTATTGGGAATAAAAGCCTACCCCGGCAGGTGATGCCCCGACTTGGTGCGGTGTCCGGGCGCCTTGACAAAACCCCGCGTTACCGCAACACTTCCCCATTCCGGCGCCCCAATTAGATCACAATCTCGGCGCCGTGATTGTCTGTTAGCCACTATCAGGGAAGGGATGGTTAATGATCGACACCGCGATTAGTCATATTGCCTCCGAACTCAATCAGCATCTCAAGCGCAGCTTCGACCTGAGCGAGGATGTGGTCGTGGTTTCCAATCTGTTGGAGCAGGACGGCAGCGTCGCCCCCCATGCCAACAACAAGATCGTGGTTTCCCTGGTCAATATCGAAAAGGACAGCGTCCCCTTCCAGCAGCAAAACTTCGCCAGCGGTGGCGGCCGCAGTATCGTTGCCTCGCCGCCTCTATACTTTAATTTATATCTGATGTTCGCCAGCTATTTCAGCGGCAGTAATTATCAGGAAGGGTTGAAGTTTATTTCCAAAACCATCAGCTATTTCCAGGGCCAGGGGGTGTTCGACCAACACAACAGCCCCGGTCTGGATACTAAAATCAACAAACTCATCCTGGATATCGAAAATCTGGACATGCAGAACCTCAGCAGTCTGTGGGGCATGCTGAGCGGCAAATATCTGCCCTCGGTGCTCTACAAGGTCAGGATGGTGACTTACGACTCCGGTGCGGTGAAGAAGCAGGCCCCTGCCTTGACCCGGCCGCAACCCAGCCTGAGTCACTGACACAGGCTTGTTTGTGATGAGCGCCTACCGATCATTGTTTCGTGTCTGTGTGGCGCATGATTTCTTCTCGGATGGCCGTTGCCCCGGTCTCGAGTTCATCCCCACGCAACATACCCAACACATAATGGGCAACGCCGGTTTGTTATTGCGCCGCCGCGGTGATGGCATCGTCGTGAGTTACGATGAAGCGCGACTGGCGTCGCTGGAAATGTATGCCGACGACAGCGACGACCCCTTGTGTTTTGAATTCAAGGTGTACGCCGCCGATCCGGAGTTCAGGAGCTACAGCGAGCCCTTCGGCGCCGGCATGGCCGAGATGCCTTATTTCGACAATCGCGGCGCGGCGCCGGGCGCGGTCGTGCGTCTACACGGTTCGGATTACGTCGCGGAACATGATCTTGTGGCCCTGGATTCGGACCGGCTCGGGAGTATGATGGGCCAGAAGGACAGACTGCTGCCGCCCGTGTTCGTGCTCAGGATCTATGCGCATCACGGGCGGCAATCGCTACTCGCGGATTGGCTCGATGGCGACGGTGTGGAGTATCGAATCGCATTTCGTTCGCGCCGCACCTATTGGCAATATTATGTGCTCGGCGAGATGGCCGCCCAGGATGCCCGTGTCGTGGATGCGGACGGCCGGCTTGAATTCGAGCCGTTGGGCAGGACCACCTTGGCGGGTGGCCGGGACGCGCTTGTGTTTAGATCCACAAAAGACATTCCCCTGCATCAGGATTACGACTTTCGTTTGCAGTTGAGCGCCAAGAGTCAGCAAGGCGAAAGGGTTTTGATCAAACGATTACCGCTTGCCTGCGTCAGCCGGCCGGGGATGGAAACGATTGCAGGGCACGGAACGGTAGTTTCAGAAATCTACGTTAACAGCTAACAATAAATAGAGGGAAGATATTATGGGACAGATGAAAACACCGGGCGTTTATATCGTCGAAAAGAACGCCTTTCCGAATTCTGTCGTCGAAGTGGCCACCGCGGTTCCGGCTTTTATCGGCTACACCCAAAAGGCGGATAACAGGGGCAAGTCCTTATTGAACAAACCCTGGCGCATCACATCCATGTCGGAGTTTCACAATTATTTCGGTTTCGCGCCCATGCCCCAGTTCAACATCGAGGAAAAGCCCGCCGATCCCAATGTCGAGGCGGCTTTTTCGCTAGGCGACAGCGCGTATGTGTTGAACCAGAGTGCCGGCGAATACCTGCTCTACCATAGCATGTTGCTGTTCTTTCAGAACGGCGGCGGGCCCTGCTACGTAGTATCGGTGGGTAACTACAAGGACGCCATCGAGGCGGACAGATTGAGCAAAGGGATCAACCTGCTGGTCAAAGAGCAGGAGCCCACCATGGTGGTTATCCCCGAGACCGTGTTGCTGGACGAACAAAACAGCATCAGCGTGCAACAGGCGGCTCTGGCCCATTGTGGCGGCAAGATGAAAAACCGTTTTGCCATCCTCGATATCTGGGGCGGTCAGAAGGACCGCCAGGACCCCGCCGGCGATTGCGTCGAGAATTTCCGCTCGGCCTTGGGTATCAACTATCTGGATTTCGCCGCCGCCTATTATCCCTGGATCAATACCACCATCGTTCAGGACAAGGACCTTAGCTACGACAACATCGCCAACCCTGACGTGTTGCAGACCTTGTTGCGCAGCGAACTCGGCATTCCGGACAGCGTCGACGATTCCACCCCCGCCAAGATCGCCCAACAGGCGCAGGCGGTCAACGACATCACCAACAGCTGGGACGACAAATCGGAACAAGAGGTCTATGCGGTCAAGGGGCTGCTCAACAAGAGTCTCATCGCCATGAGCCCGCTGTACGGCAATATCCTCGGCTCCATCAAAGAAAAGCTCAACCTGCTGCCGCCCGCCGCGGCCATGGCCGGCATCTATACCATGGTGGACAATTCCCGCGGTGTGTGGAAGGCGCCCGCCAATGTCAGTCTGAACGCGGTGGTCTCGCCGGCGGTGAATATCACCCACGACGATCAGGAAGACCTGAACGTCACCACCCAGGGCAAGTCCATCAACGCCATCCGTACCTTCATCGGTGAGGGCACGCTGGTATGGGGCGCGCGCACCCTGGACGGCAATAGTCTCGACTGGCGCTACATCAATGTGCGCCGCACCATGATCATGCTGGAAGAGTCCATCAAGCTGGCCACCAAGGCCTATGTCTTCGAGCCCAACGTGGCCAACACCTGGGTCACCATCAAGAGCATGATCCGCAACTTTCTCACCGGTATCTGGAAACGCGGCGGCCTGGCCGGGGCGGTGCCGGACGATGCCTTCAGCGTCCATGTCGGTCTGGGCGAGACCATGACCTCCGAGGACATCCTGGAAGGTATCTTGCGGGTGACGGTGCTGGTGGCCATCAGTCGTCCGGCCGAGTTTATTGAAATCACGTTCCAACAGCAGATGCAGAAGTCATAGCATCTCGGTCTGAAAACCGACAATAACGAATAATAATCTTTTCAACTTAGAGGGAGATGTATCATGGCAGATGACGGATCCGCACAATCCACAACCGTATGGCCCTTGCCGAAGTTCTACTTTCAGGTGAAATGGGATTCCGAAGTAATGTCGTTCCAGGAGGTGTCGGGCCTGGATATCGAGGCGCAGCCGATCGAGTATCGGCACGGCGACAGCCCCGAGTTTTCCACCATCAAAATGCCGGGCATCAAGAAGTCCAGCAATGTCACTATGAAGAAGGGCGTCTTCAAGTCGGATAATAAGTTCTGGGACTGGTTTAACCAGATCAAGATGAACACCATCAAGCGTGTGCCGGTCACCATCAGCCTGCTCGACGAGGCCGGTGCGCCGACCATGGTCTGGACCCTGGCCAATGCCTGGCCGACCAAGATTACCGGTACCGACCTCAAGGCGGACGGCAACGAGGTGGCCATCGAGACCATCGAGGTCGCCCACGAAGGGATTACCATCGATAATTCTTAACTGCGCAACGACGGAATAGGGGGGGCGACGCGTTATTTACGCATCGCCCCTGTTGTGTTTTTGCGCCGGGAGGAACTATGGCTGGAATATCGCTGACGTCGGGCGGCTATCAGCCTTCCGCGTTTTATTTTAAGGTTGTCTTCGCCGCCACGGCGGGTATGTCGGATACCTCGTTTCAGGAGGTGAGCGGTATCGGTTCCGAGATCGAGACCGAGCCCTACGTGGAGGGCGGCGAAAACCGTTATGTGCACCAACTGCCCAAGTCGGTGAAGCATCCCAGGCTGGTATTGAAGCGCGGTATCGCCAAAATAACCTCGCCGCTGGTGATCTGGTGCCGCTCGGTGTTCGAAGCCGATTTCGCCGTGCCCATCGTGCCCATGCCGGTGATGGTCTACCTGATGAATGAGAACAAGGCGCCGGTGCGCGCCTGGTCCTTCGCCAATGCCTATCCCGTCAATTGGGAAGTGGAGCCCTTCAACTCCACCAAGAACGAAGTGGCCATCGAAAAAATCGAGCTAAGTTACAACTATTCCAACAGGATGATTTGAATATGACTATCGAAGTCAAGCAGCTGATTATCAAGTCCACGGTCAGCGACGAAGGTCCCGCGCAACAAGACTCGGAACAGCGTGCCGTGGATATGGAACAACTGAAAGAAGCGCTGATGCAAGAATGCCGCGAGATGATCGCGGATAGTCTGAACGAGGTGCGGGAGCGCTAAATGGCGGGTATCAGTACAGGATTGAAGAAGAAGCTGAAAATATCGCCGTGCACGGTGGATGACAGCGGCAACGTCAATGTGGATGACGGTACCGCCTTCGAGGTCATGCTCAATCCCGCCAGCTACAGTCATGCCTATTCCATCGGCTACAACAAGAAAGAGGCGCTGGGACAGCTGGGTTCCGATGCCAAGTTCAGCGGCATCAAGCCGGAAAAGGTCAACTTCGATATAGTCATCGACGGCACCGGCGTGGTGCAGTTGGTGGGCGCCAAGGATGTGAAGACCCAGGTCCAGGAGCTTACCGATATCGTCTACAAATATGACGGCGACAACCACGAGCCCAATCATGTGCGCTTGTTGTGGGGTAGTCTGATCTTCTTCGGCCGACTGGAATCCATGTCGGTGGAGTACACACTGTTCAAACCCAGCGGCGAACCCCTGCGCGCCAAGATCAAGCTGGCCTTTTCCGGCTTCATGAGCAAGGAGGAGGAGGCCCTGCGCGCCAAGCGTTCTTCACCCGATTTGAGTCATGTGATCGAGGTCAAGGCGGGGGATACCCTGCCATTGCTGTGTTACCGCGTCTACAAAGACAGTTCATATTACCTCGAAGTGGCCCGGGTCAATGACATCACCAACTTCCGTGCGCTCACGCCCGGCAGCAAACTGCATTTTCCACCCTTGAGGTAATTATGGCGGAGTCTCCATTATCCAATAGCGACGGTGTCATCAAGCTGACCATTTCAAGTAATGGCAGCGAGATCGACGAGGCTATCCAGCTCGTGTCGGTATCGGTGACCAAGACCATCAATAAGATCCCGTATGCCAAAATCGTGCTGTTGGACGGGGATATGCCGCAGCAGGATTTCCCCGTCAGCAACGGCGATGAGTTCAAACCGGGCAGCGAAGTCGAGATTAAGGCCGGTTACGGCGATTCCGAGGAAAGCATTTTCAAGGGGGTTGTCGTCAAACACGGCATCAAGATCAGCGGCGACAATTATTCCCGTCTGGTGATTGAATGCCGCGACCCGGCGGTGGCCATGTGCGTCGGCCGTAAAAACGCCAACTATATCGACGCCAAAGACAGCGACGTCATTGCCACGCTGATCGCCAACTATTCCGGTTTGAGTTCGGACGTGGAGGCAACCACCACGCAATACAAGGAACTGGTGCAGTACTACTGTTCCGACTGGGATTTCATGCTTTCCCGCGCCGAGGCCAACGGCCTGTTGGTCTGCTGCGAGGACGGCAAGCTCACGGTGAAAGCGCCGCAAACCGATGCTGCCGCGCAGCTCAAGGTCAGTTACGGCCAGGACCTGATGGAGTTTCACGCCGATCTCGACGCGCGCAGCCAGTTGAGTCAGGTCAGCGGCTTCAGTTGGGACCCCAAGGACCAGGCCATCGTCCAGGAACAGGTCAAACCGCAAAGCCTGAATGCGCAGGGCGACCTGACGGCGGCCGATCTGGCCAAGGTGCTCAACCTGAGCGACTTTCGTCTGCAAACGGCGGCGCCGTTGGAAAAAAGCGCGCTCAAGGACTGGGCCACCGGCCAGCAGATCAAGGCCGGGCTGGCGCGTATTCGGGGGCGGATGAAGTTCCAAGGCAGTGCCAAGGCCAAGCTCGGTGAGCTGATCGAGTTGGAAGGTGTGGGCAACCGCTTCAACGGCAATGTCTTCGTGAGTTCGGTGAACCATGACATCGCCAACGGTAACTGGGTCACCGCGGTGGAGTTTGGCATGGCACCGGACTGGTTTGCCGAGCAGCGCGACCTGGTGGCGCCGCCGGCCGCTGGTTTGTTGCCGGGCGTCGAGGGATTGCAGATCGGCGTGGTGAAAAAGCTGGATGCGGATCCCGACGGGCAACACAAGGTGCAGGTTTCATTGCCTCTGTTGCAGGCCGAGTCCGAAGGCGTCTGGGCGCGGCTGGCCAATTTTTATGCCTCGAATAGTTTTGGCGCCTTTTTCATTCCGGAGATCGGTGACGAAGTGGTGTTGGGCTATCTCAACAACGATCCTTCCAATCCGGTCATTCTGGGCAGCCTCTACAGCAGCAAACTGCCTCCGCCCTATGATCTGAGCGCGGATAATTTCACCAAGGCACTGGTGACCAAGAGCGAACTTAAAGTCGAGTTCGACGACGACAAGAAGGTGGTCACTATCCTGACCCCCGCCGGCAACACAATCGTGATCAGCGACGATGAAAAATCGATCCTGCTGCAGGATCAGAACAGCAACAAGGTCGAGCTGAGCGAGAGCGGCATCGTGCTCGACAGCCCCAAGGACATCAGCATTACCGCCAAGGGCAAGATCAGCCTGGACGCCACCGGCGAGATCGGCGTCAGCTCCAAGGCGGATGTATCGGTCAAGGGCATGAATGTGAACAACACCGCAGATGTGGGATTTACCGCCAAGGGCAGTGCCAGCGCCGAAATTTCCGCCTCGGGCCAGACGACGGTCAAGGGCGCGATGGTGATGATCAACTAAAAAAAACGAGGAACGCAAACATGCCACCCGCCGCCAGACTCACCGATATGCACAGCTGCCCCATGCAGACACCGGGCGTGCCGCCTATTCCCCATGTCGGCGGACCGGTGGTCGGTCCGGGCGTGCCCACCGTGTTGATTGAAAAAATGCCGGCGGCGGTAGTGGGTGACGCCGCCGTCTGCGTCGGTCCGCCGGACACTATCGCCAAGGGTTCGGCCACGGTAATGATCGGCGGGAAACCGGCGGCGCGCATGGGTGATACCACCGCCCACGGCGGTAGCATCGTGCTGGGTGCCGCCACGGTCATGATTGGAGGTTAAGCCCCATGTCGGCGTTTGAACGCGACAAAAAGTTTCTCGGCGTCGGTTGGGGGTTTCCGCCCGAATTCCACAAGCACGCCGACAGCATTCAGGTACAGATGGTCTCGGAAGAGGAGGATATCCGTGAAAGCCTGCGCATTCTGCTCTCCACCCGTCCCGGCGAGCGTGTCATGCAACCGGCCTACGGGTGCCGCATCCACGCCATGGTGTTCGAAAGCGTCAATGAGAGCACGATTACCGAGATCCGCGATGTGGTGGAACGGGCGGTACTGTTTTTCGAACCCAGAATTCGGCTGGACAGTATCGACGTCAATACGGACGCGGTGTACGACGGCAAGATCATTCTTGAACTCAACTATACGGTGCGGACCACCAACACCCGCAGCAACGTGGTCTATCCGTTTTATTTTATCGAGGGCAGTCATGTGCGCATGTGAAGACAGGCTCAAGGGGTGTGATCATGCTTGAGTGGTCCGACATGGCGATCAGTGACGGGACCGACCGGCGTGACCGGCTCGCTCCCGCCTTGCAGCCGGGCTATTTCAAGGTCGATGAGCTGGTCTTCGAACAGCTCTTGGCCATGGGCGCGGAGTTCGCCGCTCAGGTTAACTACTACAATCTCGATAACCGCATCGCCGGCAACTGGGGCGAACTGTTCAGCGCCGACGAGGCCGTGATCATGGCCATGATATTGGCTACCGATTTGAAACGCATGGAGACTGAATACCTGCGGTTGGCATACGGCGATATAAGCCCGCTGGCCGCCTATGTGCTGCGCTGGGCGGACAGCGTCAATTTCTGGCTCGGCAAGCTCGACGCCGGCGGTCGCCGGTCGGGAACGGCCTTGCAGCAGAAGCTGGTCGCGATCGTCGAGGAAAAACTGGCGCCGGCCTTGCACGCCGTGGGGGAGATACTCGGGCGTTTGGATGGGCAGAAGGCACCGACCACAGCGGTCGATTTTTCCGGTTTCGGCGCCGCCTGGGGGATTAAACGGGCTGGCAAGGCTTTTCAGTTTCCGCGTGCCAAGCTTGATGCGGGTGCCGGTGATCAGGATGTTAGGGCACAATTGCGCAGCGCCTTTTACGCTTTTTTCAACGCTGTTTCTTATTTGAAAACGGTGACCCCCGCCTATTTGCAGGAAAGTCTGGGCAGTCAACAGCATGACCCGGCCAGCGGCCTGTTCATGGTTTTTCTCGCTTTGTACGAAAAAGCACAGCAGGCGGTTAACCGATTTACCAAGCGCCACCTGGATTTTTATTATCGCCAGGTACTCCTGGCCAAGCCGCGTGCGGCGTCCCCCGACAGTGTGCACTTGGTTCTGGACGCACCCGCGGGTATGCCCGCCGCCATGATCGAAGCGGGCCGGGAATTCAGCGCCGGCAAGGACGCCCAGTTAAACGATGTGATCTACTGTGCAGACACCGACCTGCGGTTGAGTGACGCCCGTGTGACCTCCTTGTATACCCTTTATCTGCAGCATGACGACTTGGTGGCGCCCGAGAGCGAACTCGGTTACGCCACGCGCATCAAGGCCGGCCGGCCGCCGTTAGCCGGGACGCATGCGTCTGGCGCGACGCCCTGGCCGCTGTTCGGCGAAGAGAAAGCCGGCCTCGCGACACGCCAGGCCGATGATGCGGAAATCGGTTTTTCCGTCGCTTCGCCGTTGTTGCGCCTGGAAGAGGGCGTGCGCCGTATCGAGTTGGATATCGCCCTGCAGGACACCATTCGTGTCGATGCCGATACCCTCGTCGCTATGTTGGCACGCAGCCACAACGCGGCAGGTTTCAGAAAATTATTCGGGCGCCTGTTCAGCCGCTACCTGCTCGCGCAGGAGGGCTGGTTGAGTCGCGCCAACAAGGTCAAGATCATCAATATCGCCACCGCCTTGCTGCAGCGCGGTTCGGCCGATGAGGTCGAGAGCCTGTTATCCCAGGATCGTCAGGGCCTTTTCTATAAACTGCTGAAACGCATCTTTCGCATTCGCCTAAGCACCGCCGACGGCTGGCACTCGGTGCAGGACTACAGCATCACCCCGCTTGCGGCGGCGAAGGGCGGCGACGGCCTGGGATTCAGCGTGTGTCTCACCCTGGGGCAGGACGTGGATCCCATCGCCCCATACGATTCGGAACGGCATGGCACGGGTCTGCAAACCGAGCACCCGGTATTTGAATGCTGCATCAATCCGCAAACCCATTTTTACCCTTATTCGCTGTTTTCCGATCTGACTGTCAAAGCCCTGGATATCGATGTGGCAGTGACTGGCATCAACAACCTGCTGCTATATAACAATCATGGTCAGTTAGATCCTTCCAAACCCTTCGCCCCGTTTGGGCCGCTGCCGGGCGGAAACGCCTATTTCATTTTCGGCAATTACGAACTGGCGCAGAAAAAACTGCTCGAGCTGCGTCTGAATCTGGAGTGGGGTGAGCTGCCCAAGGCGGCGGGTGGATTTGCCGAACACTATCGGGGTTACCCAAGCGACTATGATAACGACGTTTTCAAGGGCGGCTTTGCCGTCTTGGCGGACGGCCACTGGCAACCGGGGGAGGTGGACGCCGATAAGGCGATGCCGCTATTCGCTAGCGACGCAGAGAGTGGGCGGCTTAAGGCCGACAAGCAGCTGCAGGTCAATGTATTGCATTATGCCAAGCCACTTTCCGCGGCCATCGGCGAAGATGACTACAATTATGATCTGGGCAGCAGAAACGGTTTTTTCAAATTCTGTCTCACCGGCCCCGAGGGCGCCTTCGGTCACAGAGAGTACCCGGCGCAATTGACTTGGGTGTTGGCGCAGAATGCGCGCCGTAAAAAGCCGCTGCCCACCCCCAATCCGCCCTATACCCCCGTCCTCAACAGGATCTCGCTGGATTACCGTGCCCGCGGCACGATCAATCCGGCCCTGGACCCGCGCGGCGTCCAGGACGGCAAGCGGGAGATGATCTTTCATCATCACCCCTTCGGGGTCGAAACGGTTTATCCCGCCGCCACGGACAAGCCGCCCGCGTTGCTGCCGCAGTATGCGCATCAGGGCAATCTATTTATCGGGCTGAGCGCAAGGCAACTGCGGGGGACGCTGACCCTGTTGTTTCACCTGTCGGAGGATCACGCCCAGGAGTTGGCCGCCGAGACGCCGCCACTAAGCTGGTTTTACTTGACGGGCGACAACTGGAAGCGACTGGCGGCGACCGAGGTGCTGGCGGATACCACCAACGGCTTTTTATCCTCCGGCACAGTCACCCTGCGTATCCCCGACGATATCCGCCGCGCTGTCCACGTCATGCCGCGCGACCATTACTGGCTGCGCTTGTCCGCTAAGCAGGAGTTGCATGGTTTTTGTAGTTGCCATGCGGTGTATACCAATGCGGTGAAATTGACGCGGAAACAGGCGGCGGAAGCGAGCCAGGCGCTGCAGACAAAATGGCAGCCCATGCGCGCCATCCCCGGCATCGCTGCGATCCGGCAGGTGGGCGGTGCCTTCGGCGGTCGCGCGGGGGAAGATGAGTCGGCCTTCAAAACTCGGCTCAGCGAACGCCTACGCCATAAAAACCGGGCCTCCGTGCCCTGGGATTACGAGCGCCTGGTGCTGGAGCAGTTTCCGGCTGTGGCCAAGGTCAAGTGCTTCGCCAACATGCGTAGCCGTCAGCAGGCACCGGCACCCGGCTACGTGTTGATCGTGGTGGTGCCGCAAGTGGCGGAAACGCTGCAGAGCAACGCCCAGGCCATGATCAGTTCGGTGGAACTTACCCGTATCCGCAATTTTCTGCGACGTCATAGTTCACCCTTTATCAAGCTTGAGGTGCGCAACCCGGCGTACGAGCAGGTGCAGATTCGTTGCACAGTGAAATTCGCCACCGACCTGGTTGATGCCGCCGGGGTAAATCGATTGGACCGCGATATTTCCGACTATCTAAGCCCGTGGCGGCGTGTCGGCAAACAGGCTCGCTTCGGCTGGAGTATGCGCCAAAAGGATGTGGAGTCCTATATCCGCGAATTGGACTACGTGGACTTCGTCACCAACTTTTCCATGCTGCATATCACCACCGACGGCACCGGTCATTACCGTCTCGGCGATACGGCCAAGGCACAGCAGCTTCGGGAGATGGAGATTCGGCCGCGTTTTCCCTGGGGGCTGATGTTGCCGGCCCGGCACCACTTTATCGAAACCATGCCCGTTGCCCACAGCATCGAGGCCGAGGTGACGGGCATAGACGAACTCGAAATCGGCAATACCTTCATAATCAGTGGAAGTAGTTAATATGGCGAAAAAGAATAGAAGCACATTAAAACGATATTTTCGCGAAGGCGCCTTGCCCAGCGCCGATCAATTCGGTGATCTGATCGATTCCGCGCTCAATACCATCGATGAAGGCTTCGATCGTTCCGCGGAAAACGGCTTTGAAATCTCCCTGGTGGGCGATCATGATCGTCTGATCAGCTTTTTCCGCAATAGCGCGGAACAACAGGCGGCCTGGTCAGTGAGTTATGACAAGCGTCGCGATACCCTCAGGTTCATACAGCCCGGACAAGGGGAGGAGGCCGGCGCCACGCTGGTCCTGGGACCCGGGGGGCGTGTCGGCGTCAATCGGGATAACCCGCAATGGGCGCTGGATGTCAACGGCATTGTCGCGGCGCGCGGGCGCATCGGTGTCAATCCCGGCGATCAGACCAGCGTGCCGGCCGACGGCCGCTGGCACAATATCGCCGGGCCACTGCGCGGTTGTCAGGGTTTCGAGGTGATGGCCGGCGCCGGCAACAAGGGCACGGGTAAGTATGCGCTCATGAACGCGGTGGCCTTGAATACCTTCAACCCGCGCGGCTGGCTGTTTAATTTTCTCAACCTCAAAAAACGCATCAAGTATCATCAGGCCTATTATTTGTCGCGCGGCAATCGCATCAAACTGCGCTGGCTGGGCGAAGGCGAGGAATACTATCTCCAATTGCGCACCGTGTGTGATTACGGTGCCGGTGTAAGGGTGCGCTATTACCTGACTCAGCTATGGTTCGACGATGACATGAGCGAGTCCTGGGCCGACTTGCAAGGATCGCCGGATGAGGCTCAGGGTGATTGATAATGTCTGAAGCGCCATTCATCAAACGGCGCGCGCGCCGGCAGCTGGAAAGCGGCTTCGACAGCCTGCGCCGTGAAGGCATCGCGCTGGCCCAGCAATTGTCGGGTAAACAGTGGACCGACTATAACCTGCACGATCCGGGTGTCACCATCCTGGAACAGCTGTGCTTCGCCATCACCGATCTCATCTATCGGGCGGGTTTTCCGGTGGAAGACTATCTGGCCGGCGCCGGCGGTGAGATCGATTTCGAGCGTCAGTCCCTGCATCGTCCTGAGCGTATATTCCCCTGCCGCCCGACCACGGTGCTGGATTATCGCAAGGCCCTGCTCAACGCAGTGAGCGAGTTGGATAACGTCTGGCTGGTAGCCTTGTCGGGACGACAGCGCCGGGACGGTGTCTGTCGCGGCCTGTACCGTATCGCCCTGAAGTTGGAGCAGGGCGTAGAAGAGACGGAAAGGGGCGCGGTAGTGGAGAAGGTGCGGCGCTTTTATGAGACCACGCGCAATTTGTGTGAGGATGTGGCCGATGTGAGTATCGTGCCGGGCCAGGATTATCACCTGCGCGCCGAGGTCGAGGTCGGCAGCGCGCGCCGCCCGGTGGATATTATGGCCGAGATCTATTTCCACTGCGCTCGACGTATTGCGGGTGGGGTCACTCTGTTTGGCTACGAACAGGCCGTTCGCGAGGGTGATGGCTTGGACGAAGTGTTTTGCGGCCCGTTCACCGATCACGGCCTGCTCAAGGACGCGGAGTTGGACGGCGACCGGGCCGAGTTTCCGGTGGCGACTTTGTATGCGGTGATTAATTCTATCGAAGGTGTCGATCATGTCCGCGAGGTCTATCTGGAGCGCGACGGAGAACGCTACTACGACGTGATCGAAAGCGCCGGCCAGGAGAGCGCCTGCAATCTATTCATTCCTCAGCGTGATGAGCAGGTCCAGATCGTCCTGACCACGAACGGCCGTGTCTTGCCGGTGTCCATGGCGGATGTGCGCGCCAAGTTCGATGAATTGACATTTCGATATCGTTCGACGCGCGCCAGTGTTCAGCCCTTGTCGCAGTTGTATCAACTGCCGCGTGGCAAGGCGCGATTTCTAAGCAGCTATGCCTCGATTCAGGAACAGTTTCCCGCCAGCTATGGCATCGGTTTCTACGGCCTACCCGAATCGGCGGCAGCGCCGCTTAAGGCGCGTGCCAAGCAATTGAAGGCGTATCTATTGTTGTTCGAACAGTTTATGGCCAATTATCTCGCCAATCTGGACAACATCGGCAGATTATTTTCCATCGATGACGCGCACCAGGCCTCTTATCAGATTCAACCCTTGACTCCGGAGCAGGTCGCCGGTTTGGAGGAGCTCTACCCGCTGCGCGCCGCGGAGGCGCTGAAACGCATCATGGCCAAGTTCGATGATCACCCGGAGCGCAAGAGTCGCTTACTTGATTATCTGCTGGCCCTGTATGGCGAGAGCTTTTCTCAACATTCCCTGCGTCATTTTAATTATTACTACGGGCATGATGAACTGGAACAGCTCGTTGTAGAGAATAAGATCGAATTGCTCTGTGCCGTTGTCGAGTTGGGGCGGGATCGTGCCGGCGGCAGCGATTACCGCGCCGAATCATGGACGCAGCGCGGACGTTCCGGTCTCCAACACAGAGTCAGTATCCTGCTGAACTTCCGCAACCACGCGCCGCGCGCCCTGAGCATGGCCATTCTTAAGCAAGGCCTGAAGTTGACACAGCATCATGTCTACGAACAGTTGAAGACGGGTAGTGCCGAGCTTGAGTTCATCGATACCACCAAGCTGGCGGATGCCGGTTTCGAAAGGGTCAGGGCACCGGCGTCCTTCACGTCCGATGATATAGACGTCATCCGGTCACGCATCGAAGATGCCATTCCCTTGAAGAACAATCTGCTCAGCGATGTCCTGCTGCACGGCGGAATTGATCTCGACCGCTATCGACTCGGCAGCCTTACCTCAGGCCAGGATTATCAGCTCACTTTCCTCTCCGATGACGAGCGCCACTGGTATCTCGGCACGTTTTCCGAGCGGGAGGAAGGTGCCCAAGCAGCGCGTGCCTTGCGTGATTTTTTGCTTCATCTGAACGCTGAAAGTGAAGGTCTGCATATTCTCGAACACCTGTTGCTGCGGCCCGTCGGTGCCGAGCGGCACGTCGGGATGAGTCTGGCCGAAGGCGAAGATTTTTACTCATTTCGGATCAGTGTCATCTTCCCCGCGTACACTGCCCGTTGCGCCAACAAGCACTTCCGCATGTTGGCCGAGGAAACCGTACGCATCAATACGCCACCCCATATCTACCCTGAATTCTATTGGCTCGAGTTTCACAAGCTCTACGAGTTCGAGATTCTTTATGAGAAATGGCAGTCTCTCAAAAGCGCCGCAACGCCCGACTCCAAGGCGATCAATCAGGCGTCCTCGGAGTTAATCCGCTTTTTACTCGAAAATCGTGCGCCCAAGGAGGGTGGGATTCGTCCCCCGTCATGAACTCGCGTCATCTCATTCATAGTGCCGAGTTCCATGTCGGGTTCGACTGTCAGGAGACCGCCTTCGCGCTGCAGGCGGAACTCAATGGCTTCGTCCATCAACAAATGATGAAGGTGGTCGAAGAGGTGTTCGATGCCGCCGCAGGCAGGGACGCGGTATTGCGCATCCCGGCAATCGAACTGGATCTCGGGGTCGTCCCCCATCACGATTACCGCGACGAGTTGCCGCGCCGGCTGCGGCGTAAATTGGAGGAGGCGCTGGCCGCTTTGCGCCAGTCAGTTGATGATGGGCCGTCGACCGGCGTGCAGGCCTTGGACCGGCGCACCGGCCGACGCGAATTGCTTGAATACTATCTCGTCTACGGCCATCTGCCATGGTATGCGGGTCCAGCAGACGGGGAGCGCTTGGCGCAGCACTTGAGCGACTACTTGCGCACCCAAGCGCAGGCCTTCAAATCGTTTTTACAGCAAGCCGCGCAGCGCGAGCTGGTAGTCGACCGCTTGGTCACTCAGTTTCCAACGCATACGGTGTATACACTCATCGAGCTGCTGGCACCGGCGCAGGCCGGCCATATCATACAGCTGGTGGACACACTGTTGAGCGCCGTTGGCCCGGATGTTTCTAGACACGACGCACAACGATTGCTTGTCGGCGAGCTGATCATGTTGCTTCTTGGCAAGGGCGGTCGTCAGCTCGATGTGCAGCAATTGTTAGTGCAGGCGCTGCTGCCTGTGTGGCGCCGTTGGCCCTTGCAGACGTCAACATGGCTCGAACGGCTGGCGCGCGGCCGAGCAGCACAGGGCGGGGCACAGCTTCAAGCCGTATTGTCACGCGTGCTCGCCGAATCTGCGCCACAGCCGAACAAGGTGGCAGCGGCCGACGACGTCGACCGACATGCGTCGTCGCGTCTGGCCGACGCCATTTGCGCCGGGGACTTCTCGCTTATCGAAGCGCTATGGCAAACAGTGTTAACCGATTCGGCCGGGCTGCTGGAACAGGTGCTGAACCAACACGGTCGGCGTGCCGTGGTGCGCAAACGGCTGGCCCATGGCTTTCCCGAGAGCGCATTGCAACAGATATTGGTGCTTATGCAGCCGACGGAATACGGTTTCGTGGCGACGGTATTGGAGCAACCCGTTTGGTTCAGGCAACCCCGGGGTGAGCCTGCGCCGCCGCGTCGGGCGGTGAAGCGCCAGCTATGGGAATTTACGCTGACCTATTTGTTGGTGGAGCGGGGCAGCCGCTTCAACAAAAAATCCTATCTCGCCAGCGTGTTACGGCAGGCGGCCGCGGCCAATAACCTGAGCCCGGACGAATTGGCCGCTGAATTCTCTGCACAGCTCAGGGGCTTAGCCAAGTCCAATGCGGGTGCCAGACAGATGCTGCATCTTTTGACCGAGCTGGATACAGCGGCGCATGCGGATGCTCGGGACCCGGGTTCCACAAATGAGGCGTGGTTGGCCGATTACACGCATTATGACCAACTGATCCGCGCCTTGAGCCGTGACGATAAGCAACATGGTGAAGCCTTGAACGAGGCCATCGACGCCCTGGAGCGTCGCGCCCCCCAGTTGTTGATGCGTCTGTTGCGTGAACTGCAGGCCGGCGCTGTCGGGTCTGAGCTGTCCAGTGACGCATGGTCGACGTCTGCGCTGCGCAGCTTGGTGCTTGCCTTCGTACGGTTGATGCATCAGGGCGACGGGGCCAACGAGTCGCCGCTCATCGAGGCGCTTGAGTCATACGCCGCACGCAGCCCAGCACGGCGGCCCTATTATTATCAGGTTCTGAGGCAAATTGTGCGTGGCGAGTTGATCGATTTTGAGGCGATTCCGGCGTACACGAGCGGTGTGTCTTCGCAGGTGGAGCATGCGGGGCTGCACGCCGCCCCGACGCCACACGCCGAGTCCGCGCCTGATCGTTTTGAAGACCAGGAGCAAGTCGTGTCGACTTACCTGCGCTCGCATAAGCAACCGACCCAGGTCGAGGTCGACGCCCTGGTTCAGTCCTGTGAGTACTTGCTTGAGCGTCAGCCACGCGCGGTCCGGCGTCTTCTAAATACGTTGATGAGCGATGCACGCATGACTGAGCGCCTGGTACGCGTATTGCCCGAGCGCCTTTTGATTCGTTGGCTCGGCGCGGCCGGGGTCAACGATCTGTCTCGCTTGATTCGGTATGCGGATATCGTCACCACAGCCTGTTACGGTTCTGGTATGGGCGTGGGCGTGGACAGCGCCCGGCTGGCAGTGCTCAAGTGGCAGGCGATTTTCGCCTATGTCGCCGAGTTTGGTCCGGTGTTTCAGCAACGCTATTTTGTCACCCATCTTGTTCATTATCTAATGCAGCGCGCGGCCGGAAACGCCCCCGGGGAGTTTGTCGCGGCGATCTCGCAGCAGCTGCTGGCCGACAGTCTGCCCTCGACGCGGGAGATGATTCGACGCACCATTCAGTGCTTGAACGACATCGATTCCGGCCCTGCCTTTACCAAAGGCGAAAACCCTCGCGTCATCAACGAGGTGGACGTGTCGTCGGCGCCGGAGCCCCCGGTGTTGGAAGATATTTATATTTATAACGCCGGCGTGGTGCTGGCCGCCCCTTATCTGCCGCGTGTGTTCGATATGCTCGGGTTGACCAAGGCGTCTGCCTTCAGAGATCGCCATGCGGCGGTGCGCGGTGTGCACATGCTCCAGTTTTTGGTCAACGGCAATCTCGCTGCGCCGGAATATCAATTGGTGTTGAACAAACTCCTCTGCGGTGTCAAGACAGGGATCCCCATTGAGCGAGAGATTACGCTGGCCGAACGAGAGACAGAACAACTGCTGGGACTGCTGCAAGGCATGATCCAGAACTGGACGGCGCTGGGCAATACCTCGGTTGCCGGTTTGCGTGAAGCCTTTCTGCAGCGCGAGGGCCGGCTCCAGCTCAAGGATGACGCCTGGCATTTGCTGGTCGAATCCAAACCGTATGACATGTTGCTGGACCAGTTGCCGTGGAGTTATTCGACGATCAAGTATGCTTGGATGGAGCGTGTGATTTATGTGGACTGGCGCTGAGTTTTATGAGTTTAGCTAACGCGAACGCGGTAAGCCTGGCGCGCGAGATCGATTGGTTCAGCCGTGTGCTGGAGACGCGCATTTGTCTCTATTTCGAACAGCCCTGCGATTACGCGGACGTGCAGGCGATCGAACCGCCGGATTTGACGGCGGATGATTCGGAATACGCCCGTGTGGTGCGCGAAAATGCGCTGGACTTCGATGCGCGCTTGATTCTTATCCTGGCACTGCTACCCCATTTGCAGCCCCAGGCCTTGGATACCTTGTTTATCCGCAACAAGAACTTGGATCGGGGCTATGCGGAGTTCGGCGGTTGGCAGGGTAAGAGCCATGGCGGGTTTCTGCCCACCGGTGAGACCGCCGCGTTTCTGCTGGCCGGCAGTGATTTGAGCCGACGCTTTGAAATATTGGAATTGTTTGACGCGGACCGGCCGTTCGCACGCCAGGGCATTCTGCGCCTGGAGCGCCGCGATGTCGATGAGCCCTTGCTCAGTGGCGCGCTGTTGATTGCCTCCGACTATCTGAGCCGCTTCACCTCCGGCGTGTGTCACAAACCTGATTACAGCATCAGCTTTCCCGCCAAACGGATTACCACCCGCCTCGGTTGGGAGGATCTGGTGCTGGCGCCGCCGGTCTTGGCCGAAATCGACAACATCAAGACCTGGATCAAGGGCTCGGCCATCATCATGCGGCAGTGGGGATTGGAGAAATCCATCAAGCCCGGTTATCGCAGCCTGTTTTACGGCCCGCCGGGGACGGGCAAGACCCTTACCGCGACGCTGATCGGCGCCGATGTGGGGGCGGACGTGTATCGTATCGATCTGTCCATGGTGGTTTCCAAGTATATCGGCGAGACGGAAAAGAACCTGGCCAATGTCTTTGATCAGGCGCAAAGCAAACACTGGATATTGTTCTTTGACGAGGCCGACGCCCTGTTTGGTAAACGCACCCAGACGTCAAGTTCGCATGACCGCTACGCCAACCAGGAAATTTCTTATTTGTTGCAGCGTATCGAGGATTTTCCCGGCATCGTGATTCTGGCCACCAATCTTAAGGCCAACATCGACGAGGCCTTTGCACGCCGATTTCAGTCGCTGGTGTATTTCCCCGTGCCCGATGCCGAGCAGCGCTACCGTCTATGGCTGAATACCCTCAACGGCAAGGCCCTGTTGGACGAGGGGGTGGATCTGCACGGCCTAGCGGAACGCTATGAACTCACCGGCGGGGCGATCACCAATGTGGTGCGCTACGGCGCCATCAGTGCCCTGCAGGGGCAGCGCAACACGATCACCAGTGAAGACCTGGTCAATGGCGTAGTGAAAGAGTTGCGCAAGGAAGGAAAGACCTTACAGGTATGAAAAACAGAAAAACAATGAGATTGTCTTTGTTTGCTGGGCTGTGCGCCCTGGGCATGTCGCTGCTGAACGCCGCGGTCTGGGCGCAGGATGCGCCTGACAGCTGCCAGCCGGCCGTGATCAAGGACGCATTTCAGCAATATGTGCAAACGGTCACCAAGCAACGGGTGATCCAGATTCAGCAAAGGCTCAACGGCTTGGGTTACGGACCCATCGACAGCGATGGCGTGTTGGGCGCCGATACGCGCCTGGCCTTGCAGCGTTTCTGCCGTGCGCATGCCGTGCAGGCCGGCGCCGCGGATATCGCTGCGACCTTGGTGGAGTTGCTCGATCAAGCGCCCTCAGCGACGACGCCTGCAGCCGCAACCCCGTCGACGGCGACGGAGTCCGAACGCGCCGATGCCGGCGTCTATTATCGCTGGTCGCCGCCGCAACAGGACAGCGATGACGGCCAATCCCAAGACAGCGAGCAAGGCGGCGAGCAACAGCCGGTCGCCGACGAAACCCTGCCTGATCCTATTCTGGAGGCCTTGTCCGGCATCGCCGGTATTGCCTACGCCAATGCCGCCCTGTTCAAATCCGCCCTGGCTCAGTTGTTTGCCGGCAGCGACTTGGAGTATCGGCCCTATCTGGATGATATCCTGGCGCAGGCGCGGGTCGAGCCCGGCGCCAAGCTCAACCCCATTCAAGTGAGCGGCGCTGACTGCGGATGTTCGGGCGAGCATTCCAGTCTGGTCTATGGCTTCTACCCCTATTGGCTCGCGGATGGCACGCCGCAAGAGGTGGACTTCAGCCTCTTCGACCGCATTGCCTTCTACGCCTTGGCGCTCAACGCAGAGGGCGACATCCAAAGCTCGCTGCAGTGGAGCGATGACTGGGATGCAGCCGGGTTTATCAATCTGGCCCATAAATACCGCGTCGCGGTGGATGTCACGATTCAGGCCCGCGGCTGGCAGGCGTGGGATGGCAAACGGCTGCGTCGTGCAGTGGGCGCCACGGTCGAAGCCGTGACGCAACAATTTACGCCCAGTCAAACGAGCCTGTTGAACGATCCCTTGACGCTGTTTGAGGGCGGTGCCGCGGTACGCGGCGACGGAGTGACACTGGTGTTCGACAATTACACCGAGTCTGCCGGCAAGCGGGCCAACCTCATCACCTTCGTCAATCAGGTGGCGCAAAGACTGGCCGAGCGTGAGCGGGACTATCACATCAATATCCTGCTCGATCTCGATGTCGCGGCCTTGGATCAGCAAGCTGCTTTTAGCGACCTGGAGAGCATTCTGCTGGACAGTAGCGACGGCGACGCGGCCCCAGTGGATTACGTCTTTGTCTTCCTGCAACAGCCGACCTCCGATGCCAAGAAGATTCTACGCCGCAATATCGAAGACGAATTCCGCGGCGCGCAGCGCAAGGCGGTATTGAGAAAGATCGTGCCGGTGATATCGCCTGACGGGCATGCCGATGATCCACGCGGCGCCTTCACCCAGTTCACCGACGACCTGATCTATTTTCAGGATAATTTCGCCGGTGTCGGCCTGTGGCCCCTGCCCCTGGCAAGCGACGCAGACATGGCCGCCATCAAGTCCAGGATTGTTGAACTGTATAGCGCCGCCGGCGACGATGATCACATTGGCGGCCTGGTGGATCAATATATGCCCGGTCTGTGTCAATTCGCCTGTCCTAACCGCTGGGCATTCCGGCTTGCCTTTGATCTGTTGGTTGCGGTGCTCGGTATCTATGCCCTGGTCGCCATCTGGGTGTGTCGCCTGCGTAGTTTTTATAAACAACATTTCCTCTATTTCGCCGCCGCCGGTTTGACGACGTTGCTGATTTTTATCATCTCCTTGATCTGCGATCCGTATTGGCAGGCACGGGCCGATGCGGTGATTGCCTCCCTGGGCGTGCTTATCGCGCTGGTCATGACGGTGCGCTATGTCAGCCGGGCAACGCGGCCGCCCTTACCCTGATCCGGTGCGCGTATGAAAGCCAGACAAGGACACGCGCGGTTTACCAATACATTACCTATAGGGCGGCGCTGACACGCACAGCGCCCAGAGACCAAGAGAAGAACGAGACAGAGGACGCGACCATGAAACCAGAACACGAAAGGGAAGGTTCAACGCAGCAGCCCAGGGCGGCGGCGCAAGGGCGCTCTCCGTCCGGCGCGGGCTATGCCGGCGGATCAGATCAGGACCGCTCCACGCGTGCGCAGCGCCAGCAGCGCTTGTCGGCCACCATCGACGGCAGCCCGCGCATGACGGCGCAGCGCCGCCGCTTGCAGCACAGCAGCGACGCGCCGCTGCAGCGTCAGCCGGCGAGTGGCAACGGCCTGCCCGACAAGCTCAAGGCGGGCATCGAGGCGATGTCGGGGTTGGATATGTCCGATGTGCGGGTGCATCGTAACTCGGACAAGCCGGCGCAACTCAATGCTCTGGCCTATGCCCAGGGCAGCGAGATTCATCTCGGCCCGGGTCAGGAGCACCACCTGCCCCACGAGGCCTGGCACACGGTACAACAGAAACAGGGCCGGGTGCGGCCGACCGTACAGGCCAAGGGCGCGGCGATCAATGATGAGCCCGCGTTGGAAAAGGAAGCGGACGTCATGGGGGCGCGGGCGAGTGCTTATGCCGTCAGCGCCGCGTGGCAAGAACCCGCCCAACTCAAGCCGGGTGTCGGGTGCGCAGCCGGTTTGCCTATCCAACGCGCCGTGGCCGTGGCTGGCGGCAGTTTCGATACCAAGCGTTTCGAGCCCTATTTCTGGAATCAGACCACGGCGGCGACTAAGCACTACGGCGCCAAGATTATTTTGGAGTTTACGCCCAAGAGTGAAATGGGCGCCGACGGCGATCGGGTCAGCCTGGTGCAGTCGGTGAAGGACGATATGAAGATCACCAAGCGTAAATCCACGCCCCGCGGTTTTGTCAATGAAGAGACCTCGGCCTCAGAGGGCAACAAGACCGCCGGCTTCGGCATGCGGACCACCGACGCGGGTTGGGCCATCGATCAACAGCTCTATGACGAGGGCGGCGAGCTGGTAAACCTGGATCCACGCTATGCCGAGCAGCGTCTGACCGAAGATGCGCCGATGAAGGCGCGTCCGGGCGGTGATCTCTCTCAGCTGGAGCCGACCGGCGCCCTCAAGCAGGGCCATGTCACCAGTGCCCAGAAGAGTGGTGGCAGCTGGAACACCGCCTTGTTGTCGGATGAACCCACGGTGCCGGTGAGGAGTGCCAGCATCAGTGGCAAGCAGGAGTTCGAAGTGACCGCCCTGCACGAAGGCAGCGGCGGTGACAGCTATGTAGGCTCGGTCAAGTGGGGCTGGGAGGTGGGTGGCGACGGCCGTCCCAAGATCATTGCCTTGACCAAGATTGCCGATGGCGCCAGCGGCGCCTTTAAGGCCGCGGCCGGCGTCTGGAATGAAATGAATGTGCCCAACAAACGCAGCGGGGCGACGGGTACACGTGCGGTGGTCAAGACCTTGCCGACCGGGGAGTAAGCCCGTCCCACGAGCGGGGGTCGAGAGTGGGACGCCCTAATAATAATAAGAAGCAAACATGGACGTAAACGCAACAGAATCCCAAACCGTTTCACATCGGCATCCGTGGTTGCACCGCCTGTTGTGGCTGACATGCCTGGTTTCATTGCTGGGTGTCGGCGTGTTGAGTTATCAGCATGTCAGTTACAAAAACAGTATCTATGCGTCGGCCAAGGCCGATTTGCGCCAGCTGACCGCCGATGCCGCCGCCAGGATCGATGCCGTATTGCGGCAGGCCATGAACTCCGCGGAGACCTTGGCAAACGGACTCACCGAAGGCGGCATCGATCGCGATCACATGCTGCACCGGCTCAGAGAAATGCTGGTCGCCAATCCTTACGCCTATGGCGGCTCGATCAGCTTCGTTCCTTACGGCTACACCCCGGACGTCAGGCTGTATTCGGCCTATTATTCCAAGTCCGGCCGCGATGGCGCGCTGGAGTTTCTGCAACTCGCCGATGTGTACGATTACACCGCGCCGGAATACGATTGGTATGTGCAGGCCATGGATAAGGGCAATCGCTGGAGCGAACCCTATTGGGACGAAGCCGGCAAGACCTACATGATCACCTATTCGGCGCTGTTCTATCGCGTTCATCCGGACAGCGGAGAAAAGACGGCCAACGGTGTGGTCACCATCGATATCTCCATGGCGCAGATCAGAGATATTATCGAGTCTTTGAATATCGGCCCCAGCGGCTTCGGTGCGCTGACCACGCGCGACGGCAATTATCTCTATCACCCCAATTATGAATATGTGCAGACACGTCAGAATATCCGTGATGTGGCGCGTCAGAAAAATGATGCCGACCGGCTTGTGATCGCCGACAGAGCGGCGCGCGGTGAAGGCGGGGTGATAGATCATGTCAGCACCACCACCGGTGAGGCCTCCTGGTTGATCTTTGCGACCGTGCCCACCTCGGGCTGGTCGCTGCAAAATACCTTTATCAAAAGCGATCTGGATATCAATGTCGACACGCTGCGGCAACAGATTCTGTGGATAATCATCAGCGCGATCCTGTTCTGCAGCACCCTGGCGGCCTTGCTGCTAAAGGCCAGTTTCGGTTCACCGTTCAGGGTATGGCTGCTGACGGCGATCGTTTCCGTATTGCTCATCGTGGGGATCAGTATCATCTGGGATCTGGCTTTGACCTATCATCCGTCGATTCATAGCTCCGGCGTCAAGGTCTCCGACAAGGCCACCCTGCAGGCCGTGATGAACAGTTATCGCCAGTCAAGCGAAAGCAAGCATCTGGATCCGCCCTTGTATGTTCCCACCGGGGTTTATATTGATGCGATTGAGTTCAATAATGCCAATGATGTGCTGGTGACCGGGCGGCTGTGGCAAACATACGGCGACGATTATCCACAGGAGCTGGCCAAAGGTCTCCAGATAGGCCGGGCCAAGAGTGTCAAAATGGAAGAGCTGGGGCGTTACCCGGTTGCCGGCGGCGAAGTGCTGCAATGGGCGTTTCAAGCCATATTGCGCGTGCCGGTGGATTATTCGCGCTATCCGCTTGAGGTCGAGCATCTGGACATGCAGTTGCTGCCTCTCGCCAAAACCCAGAACGTGGTGCTGGTACCGGATCTGGATGCCTATACCCTTACCACCGCGACCTTGTTGCCCGGACTGGACCAGGGCGCGTTTCTGCCCGGATGGAAACTCAATGAGGCCTATTTCGTATTACGCGCATTGCAAAAAAACACCGACTTCGGCATCGAGCAGGCGTTTGAGCGCGAGGTGATGCCCACCCTGTACTACGAAATAGGGGTGAAGCGCGTGTTCATCGATGCCTTCATTTCCAATCTTACGCCCTTGATCGTCGTCTCGATTGTGTTGTTTGCGGTGGCGCTGTTATCCAAGCATGTGGAGGTGGGACGCCTGATGAGTATCTGCGTCGCCGTCTTTTTCGTCGTCGTGTTTTCCCATCTCGATATTCGCAAAAGCATCTCCGCGGGCGAGATATTCTATCTCGAGTATTTCTTTTTCGTGATCTATTTCGTCATCATCCTGGTGCCCATGGACGCCTTCCGGCTGGCCTTGGGCATGCGTTCCCCGTTCTTCGAATACCAGAACGGCCTGCTGGCCAAGGCGATCTATTAGCCCAGTGTGCTGGGTGTGTTTTTTCTAATTACGGTAATGAAGTTTTACTGACCGGTATTACAGTGGCAGGAGAGGTTTAAATGGATTTTTTTGAAACCAAGGGGCGTGCAATCGCAGCATCGTGGTTGCTGCTGTTGATCGGGTTTTTTCTTATCGCCGGGTATTTCGGCGGCAGTAAACTTTATGCCGATAAGATTGAAACCCTGCAGCGCCACGAAGCGCGCCTAGACCCTCATAAAACCGAGCAGGGCCGAACCCGGGTCGATCTGGCCGAACTCGAGAAAATGGATTCCGACACCTATGACACGGTATACGTGGGCATCTATCTGGATCGCATTCTGGATATTTCCACCAAGGCCACCAGCTGGACGGCGGACTTATATATTTGGTTTAAATGGCGCAACGATTCACTCGACCCGGGGGAGACCTTCCAGATTATCAATGGTGAAGTTCAATCCAAAACCAAGCTCGAGCAAACCACCGAAGACGGTCTGCATTACGCCCTCTACCGTGTCACGGCGCGCATGACCAAGTTTTTCAATGTGGTGCGTTATCCCGTTGACAATCATTTGTTGACCATCCGCATCGAAGACGGTGACCATCTTTGGAATCGTCTGCGCTATACGCCGGGCGAAAACGGCGCGGAATACAGTTCGCGCGTCGAAGTGCCGGGCTATCGCTTGCAACAGGCCGAGATGGTCAGCAAGCCCCACGCCTAAAAGACCCGGCGCGGTGATCCGCGCCTACCCGCAGGTTACCAGGCGGTGTATTCGCAGATTACTTACGGTATCGCCATCGACCGGCCCGATTGGGGCTTGTATTTCAAGCTCTTCCAGGGCCTGTTCGCCTCCGTCGCCATCGCCTTGCTGGCCTTCGTCTTTTCACCCTTGTCCGGTGAGCGTATCAGCCTTGGTGTGGGGGCCTTCTTCGCCTCTGTGGCCAGCAGCTACGTCAACCTGAACGAACTGCCCGGCGTTAACATGGTGACCTTGATCGATATGGCCAACGGCCTGGCCATGGTCACCATCTTCCTGACCTTGTTCGGCTCGGTCATCTCGTCACGCATCGCCAAGGGAGAAGGCCAGCTGGAAACCGCTGAAATGTTCGACCGTGGCATGCTGATCGTGTTTGTGATCGGCTTCGTTTCGGTCAATGCAGTGATGGCCTTTGCAGCGGCAAAATGACCTGCTGCGGGGGCGTGAAATTCGGTGACTCCGGCACACAGCCATAAGCTGCGGGCCAAGGCGGATTCAATATTAGGATTGCGTGATTCTCTTGTGTATGGTATTAATTCACAGTAATTCTAAAAATAATTTAACTTTTCTTAAATCAGCAAATAATTCACCCCAAAAGGAATGGGGGCCAGCAGCAGGAAACCTGCTTGAATTTGTATGTGCATGATTTGGTAGGATTTTCTGATGGTGAAGTTCGATAAATACCCTCTTTATATGTTGTTGTTGGCGAGTGGTTTTGCATTATTCAGTTTTAATCTCACCACGCCACGCGCCGAGTTTGAACTCAATTTTACCCCCGACAGAGACAGTGGCAGCGGTGGCGGCGGAGGCTGGGGCGGTTCTGGTGACGGCGCCGGCGGCTGGTCCAACGTCGAGTGTAGCGGCGGTAACCAAAGCAGCGACGGAGACTCCGGCGGCGGAGGCTGGGGTGGCGGTGGCGGCAGCTCGTTCAGCCTGGGGCGCGGTTGCGGCAGCGGCTATTTTCTGCAGGAAGTGGGTAACGGTTATTTCCATGTCATCGTCGGCAAGGAGACCGAAGACTTCGTGATGGAGTGGTACATCAGAAGTTCCGGCTCCCACGACTCCGCCCTCAGCACCGGCTATCTCGACAACATCGATAACCCCCTCGGACCCGACGTGCGGGACACGGGCAACGGTGCCGGCAATCCACGCACCGTTCACATGCGCGCCATCATCAAGGACGCCGGCATCGAACAGGAATTTTACAAACCCTTCAACGAGTACAAACCCAAGATCACCCAGAACATCAACGATGACGGCATGGAATCGGTATTCTCTGTTGATATGACCAACATCAGTTACAGCGACATGACGACACCCGGTACCGTCGTCAACCGGGTGACCATAACGGATGCCGACATCCCATCCGCCTCGGCAACGTTCGATATGGCCGATTCTCCGAATTCTCACGTCACCGCCGGCCTGTATACTCATGGCGGGGGTGAATTCAAGAACTACAGCTATGCCGAAGACACCTTCGATGTCTACGAGGTCAGATGGATAGACTTCTGCGATCCCGAACAAAACCCAGACCATGACTGCAATATTGGTGGCAGCGGCGGTGGTGGCGGCTGGGGCAGCGGCGGTGGCGGCTGGAGCAGCGGCGGCGGTTGGTAAGCGCGCTCATCACCCCTTTATACCAAACAGGCTATTGAAGGCACCCTATCCTGTATGCCCTGCGGGTGTTCAGGGATAGGGGGCAAATATATCGGCCGTATGGCCGATCAATCCGGCTTATAGTCATCCCCCGAAGCCACTGGCTTTAGCCGGTGGATACTCCACGCGGTGTTCAACTCGGCCGGTCCCCATTGATCCCCCGTTTGTAAAACACCCTCTGCACGCGTATGTTAGTGGGCTGGTTCATGTCAGTCTGAATAACGGGGGTCGTTTGGACAAGTTCGATCGCATATATGCGCTGCACAAGCTGTTGAGCGACGCGCGCTATCCCATCCCGCGAACGGCCATCCAGAAAAAGCTCGAGTGTTCACGCTCCACCTTCATGCGCCTGGTTAATACCATGCGTGACTATCTGGGGGCGCCCATCGAATACAACGACAACGGTTGGTATTACGACAGCAACGGCGAACACCCCTACGAACTCCCCGGTCTCTGGTTCAACGCACAAGAGCTGCACGCCCTGCTGGCCATCCACAAACTGATGCACGACCTGCAGCCCGGCCTGCTCGACGAGCAGCTGAAACCGGTGCAAAAACGCATCGAACATCTGCTGCAATCCAAACACCTCGGCAGCGGCGAGCTCACCGACCGTGTGCGCGTACTCGCCATGGGCGTACGTACCCACGCCGACGCCTTCCAAAAAGTGGCCGAGGGCGTGCTGCAGCGCAAGCGGCTAAAACTGCACTACCACGCCCGCGGCAGCAACCAAACCACCCAACGCACCGTCTCACCGCAACGTCTCGTGCACTACCGCGACAACTGGTACCTGGACGCCTGGTGCCACAAACGCCAGGCCCTGCGCAACTTCTCCGTCGACCGCATCAAGCAGATAAAAATTCTCGAGCAACGCGCCGAGGAGGTGGACCAACAAACCCTGCAAGACTACTTCGCCGATGCCTACGGCATCTTCTCCGGCAAGGCCGATCACACCGCTGTACTCCGGTTCAGTCCCATCGCCGCCCGCTGGGTCGCCGAAGAGCGCTGGCATCCCAGGCAGGAAGGTGAATTTCTGGCCGACGGGCAGTACCAGCTCAAGTTGCCTTACAGCAATCCCAAGGAATTGATTATGGACATACTCAAGTACGGGCCGGACGTGGAGGTGGTGGGGCCGGAGAGTCTTAGAGAAGCGGTGCGGGAAAAGCTGAAGTTGGCGCTTGGGAATTATGAGGCAAGCGGATGATAAGGCGGTGTCAGGTTTTGATACAGGGGTCGTGATACAAGGGGATAACAGCTTCAAATGAAGGATAAGTTGGTCAGATGGGTGAGATTGAAGGCATAGGCACACTGTTCACGGAAGTGCGTGGATTAATCGATGACGCTAAAAGGCAGGCTGCCGCCGCAATAAATTCAGAGTTGACCTGGCTTTACTGGCAAATTGGGGGGCGCATCAAATCCAACGTGCTAAATGATACGCGGGCGGAATACGGTAAGCAGGTGATAGTAAAACTCTCTCAGCGTCTTACCGAAACGTACGGTAGGGGCTGGAGCGAAAAGCAATTACGGCATTGTCTCCGCTTTGCGGAGAGTTTCGCCAGCGAGGAGACTGTCTCCGCAGTGCGGAGAGAATTGAGCTGGACCCACATTAAGATACTGATTTATATAGATAACTCGATAAAGCGGGATTTCTATCTGGAGATGTGCCGTCTGGAACGCTGGTCAACACGTCAACTTCAGGCGCGGATCGACTCTCAGCTTTTTGAGCGCACGGCCATATCAAAAAAGCCGGAAGAAACCGCCCATCACGATCTTCAACAACTACGTCAAGAACAACAGATTGCCCCTTCGCTGTTATTAAAAGACCCCTACGTACTTGATTTTTTGGAGTTGAATGATCGTTATCTTGAACGAGATCTGGAAGACGCGATTTTGCGTGAACTGGAATCGTTTCTGCTGGAATTGGGTGCGGGGTTCACCTTCGTTGCCCGCCAAAAACGTCTGCAAATCGGCACTGACGACTATTACATAGACCTGCTGTTTTACAATCGTAAGCTCAAGAGGTTGGTGGTCATGGATTTGAAACTGGGCGATTTCCGCGCCGAACACAAAGGCCAGATGGAGTTATACCTGCGCTGGCTGGCGAAACACGAACAAGAGCCGGATGAAGAGTCGCCGCTTGGCATCATCCTGTGTGCCGACAAAAAACAGGAGCAAATCGAGCTACTGGAACTGGATAAATGCGGCATTCATGTGGCGGAGTATCTAACAGTGCTGCCGCCGCGGGAAATTCTACAGGCCAAGCTGCAACAATCCATACGGCAGGCGAGACTCCGTATTGATAAACAGGCACAGCCATAATGAATTCAAAAACGCTAGCAGAGTGGTGGTATCAGGTTCTGATACACCCCCTATGTTGCAAAAGCAGGATGGAGAAACAACGGAGGCCGAACAAATGAGTAACGACGATCCGTTTCATCCCGTAAAGCTGGTGTTTGTGGCGATGGCATCGGCTGTGTTGGCGGTTACGGTGAGCCCTTGGTTTCTTGTGTTGACGGTGATTACGCTGGCTATATGGGCGTATAGGTTTGTGACGTGGGTTATGGAATAAGAACTGGATAACACCCTAAATTAATTGGGATAAAAAATATAAGAATTTGGCGTGGAGCTCACGCTCTTGGGGGAATGGAGAAAAATGGAAGATATATCACCAAGCGATTTAAAAAGTGTTCTTCACTCGAAACGGGCCAACATCTACTATCTTCAGCATTGCCGCATATTAGTCAACGGCGGTCGGGTGGAATATGTCACCGACGAGGGGAAATCCTCCCTTTACTGGAATATCCCAATCGCCAACACCACCTGCATGTTGCTCGGGACCGGCACGTCGATTACCCAGGCCGCTATGCGCGAACTGGCCAAAGCGGGGGTGCTGGTTGGTTTTTGTGGCGGTGGTGGCACGCCGTTGTTCAGCGCCAACGAGGTGGACGTGGAAGTTGCCTGGCTGTCGCCGCAAAGCGAATACCGGCCGACGGAATATTTGCAGCATTGGGTGAAATTTTGGTTTGATGACGCGTTACGGCTGGAAGCCGCCAAACGGTTTCAGCATGCACGCCTGCAAAGGCTTGAGCAACACTGGTTTAACAGCCGCGCACTAAAAGACGCTGGCTTTACGGTAACCCCGAGTTTATTGAAGCCGGCACTGGAAAGAACAGCTGAAGCCATTAAAAATGCGCCGGGAACCAACGACCTTCTTGCGCTGGAAGCGCGCTTGACAAAAGAACTGTTCAAAACCGCCGTGCGTACTGTGGGGTATGATGAAAAGTTCACCCGTGCCAAGAACGGCAGCGGTACCGACCCCGCCAATCGCTTTCTCGATCACGGTAACTATCTCGCCTATGGGCTCGGCGCAACAGCCACATGGGTGCTCGGGCTACCCCACGGTCTTGCCGTGTTGCACGGGAAAACGAGAAGAGGCGGCTTGGTTTTCGATGTGGCTGACCTGGTAAAGGATGCTGTAATTCTACCCCAGGCATTTATCTCAGCCATGGCAGGGAATGATGAGCAGGAATTTCGTGTCGCCTGCATAGAAGCGCTCACCCGCACCGAATCGCTTGACTTCATGATCGACACCCTGAAGAAAATCGCTATAGAGACAGGAGGCAAGGCGCAATGAATGTATTGTTGGTCTCTCAGTGCAGCAAAAATGCTCTTAAAGAGACGCGCCGAATTCTAGATCAATTTGCCGAGCGGCGCGGTGATCGTACCTGGCAAACGCCCATCACAATGCAGGGGCTGCAAACCCTGCACAAAATGTTGCGCAAAACCGCACGTAAAAATACTGCCGTTGCCTGTCACTGGATACGAGGCAGGGATCATAGCGAACTGATGTGGATCGTCGGCGACGCCAAACGTTTTAATGCGCAAGGGGCAACACCCACCAACACAACAAAACGCGACGTGTTACGCAATCAGGATGAAAATGACTGGCACACCGCGGAGGACATTCGTTTGCTGGCGGCCATGGCGGCGCTGTTTCACGATCTAGGTAAGGCCAATGATGCGTTTCAAAAAAAGCTGCGCAGCAAAAGCAAAAAGCCGGTTGCGGATGCCTATCGCCATGAATGGGTATCACTACGCCTCTTTGAAGCGTTTGTGGGTCAGGATAGCGATGAGGTTTGGTTGGGCAGGATGGTCGAATTGTCGCCCGGCGGTGATCAAGCATGGCTTGAAAGATTGAAGCGTGATGGGGTGGGGTCGGATACCAGCGGTCCATTTAAAAAAAATGGGCTGCCGCCGTTGGCCCAGCTCATCGGCTGGCTCATCGTTAGTCATCATCGTACGCCGACTCCGCCGGGTGATTGCGATCATGATCTTGGCGCGTTACCCAAGGCGATAAAGGCTAATTGGTGCGGCATGCGTGACGATGCGGACGCCGCCCTTTGTTGGCAGTTTAACAAGGGCTTGCCCTCAGATAGTAAACATTGGTGCGAACATGTCCGTAAGCTGGCGAAGCGGTTACTACAGCGCCCCCAGTTGATGACCTCGTCATGGTTCGATAACCCCTATGTGGTTCACCTCTCGCGTATGGCGCTCATGTTGGCGGACCACTACTACTCTGCAGAGCCAAGCCATAGCCGCTATGGTGACCGCAAGTTTCCGTTGAGCGCCAATACCGACAGGGAGACCGGCAAGCTGAAACAGCGCCTTGACGAACACTTGATCGGGGTAGAGGTCAATGCCGCCCGCATCGTGCGCAGTCTGCCGCGCATGGCGGCCCAGCTCCCGAGAATCGCCCGTCACAAAGGTTTTCGTCAGCGCAGCAAAGACAGCCGTTTTCGCTGGCAAGACAAAGCCTACGATCTTGCCGTAAGTCTGCAAACCAAAAGCGCTGATCAAGGTTTTTTCGGCGTCAACATGGCCTCCACTGGTTGTGGCAAAACCCTCGGCAACGGCCGCATCATGTATGGACTGGCCGATGCGAACCAAGGCGCCCGCTTTAATATCGCACTTGGCTTGCGAACCCTCACGCTCCAGACCGGCGACGCCTATCGCGACAAGCTGAATTTAGGCGACGAAGATATGGCTGTGCTGGTGGGCGGTGGCGCCATTCGCACACTTCATAAAAAAAATCGCGAGCCCGACGGGCCACTCAGTTACACCGGCTCCGAGTCGGCCGAAGACCTGCTATTGGATAACACTCACGTCCATTTCGAAGGCAGCCTGGAGGATGGACCGCTCAACGAATGGTTGAAACATAATCGAGATGCGCAAAAACTGCTCAATGCCCCCATTCTTGCCTGTACCATTGATCATCTAATCCCGGCCACAGACGGCACTCGTGGAGGGCGGCAGATCGCCCCTATGCTGCGGCTGATGAGTTCGGACCTGATTTTGGACGAGCCGGACGACTTCGGCGTGGAGGATCTGCCCGCGCTGACCCGCCTGGTGTATTGGGCCGGGATGTTAGGCAGTCGGGTGTTGTTATCCTCCGCTACATTGCCCCCGGCACTCATACAGGGTTTGTTCAACGCGTATCGACAAGGCCGTCGTATATTTCAAGATAATCGCGGTGAAGGGGCACAGGTTGCCCCAATATGCTGTGGCTGGTTTGATGAGTTTGGTTGTCAATCTGCGGATTGTGAAGCCAACTTTGTCGATGCCCATCAACAGTTCGTTGACAAGCGGATTCAGCGACTATCGAAAATTGCGCAAAAAGAGCAACGTAGAAAGGCAGAAGTCAAGCCGCTGCCCATCGCCTTGAAGCAGAAGCCCGAAGCAATCTACCCGGAGTTCGCGGGCTATCTGTACGACTTTATTCATACCCTGCATGACAAACATGCGGTTGATGATCCCAAAAGCGACAAGCGGATCAGCCTCGGCCTGGTTCGCATGGCGAATATCAAACCGCTGGTCGAAGTGGCAAGGGCGCTCTATGCCCTTGGTGGCAAGGAAGGATGCTATGTCCACCTCTGCGTTTATCACTCCCAACATCCACTGTTGATGCGCTCCGCCATAGAAAAAAGGCTGGATCGCGTGCTGAAACGACACGATCCCACAGCACTGTTTGAGGACGAGGAGCTGCGTGCCCAGATCAACAGCCACCCAGCTCACGATCACATCTTCGTCGTACTCGCCACCGCCGTCGCCGAAGTCGGCCGCGATCACGACTACGACTGGGCGATTGTCGAACCCTCCTCGCAACGCTCCATCACCCAGTTGGCCGGGCGCGTCAGGCGCCATCGCGATGAACCCAAGATGATCAACGAGGCCAACCTCTATCTGTTGGATACCAATATCAAGTATCTAAAAAACGGCGGAGACAAACCGGCATTCTGCCGCCCAGGCTTTGAGAGCGACCAGTTCATGCTGGCAAGCCATCGCCTTACAGAACTGCTCACCCAAGAGCAACTGGCGGTGATAGACGCAAGCAGCCGTATCCAAGAGCGCCGGTTGTTAGAGCCCGCGCAAAACCTTGTGGATATTGAGCACGCCGTATTGCACGATCTGATGTTGGAGGGTGATTCCGTGCAGAAGCAAAAGCCGGTCTACTGGTGGTGGACAACCCGTGCCCATCTTTGCGGATACCTGCAAAGGAAACAGCAATTCCGTAACGATCCGCTGGGCAGGCAGCGCTATGCCCTGCTTTACGACGATAACGAAGCGATCAGGCTCTACAAAATCACGCCGGGGCAGCTGCCTCAGGACTCAGACAACCTTCTTCATCCGGTTGAGTTAAACCAAGGATCAGGCATCGGTTTCTGGGGCGAGCCGGATTACGAAGAGGCGCTCACCGAGTTGGCGGAAAGGTTCGGAATCGACGAATGCGAATGCGCAAAACAATTTGGTTTTGTGGATCTGGAGTGGGAGGCCGGTTACGGCTGGAACTATCACCCGGCTTTGGGATTTTGGAAGGCCTAAATTCCGGAGATGAGCATATCAATAGCCGTGAGTATCTCGTATCGAAACTCTGCCAGCGAGCCCGCCTCTGTTTTCAGGATCGATTTGGGCGCCGAGGTCATTTGATGGGTCAGGAGAACAAAGTCGCCCTCGTCAAAATGAAAAACCGGGCACAGCCGCTTCACATCCGTGTTGCCCAATGCGCTGTGAGGGGTAAGGGGAATCACCAGGCGTGAATTCAGATCGGCAAGTAAGGAATTTTGGACATCGACAAAATAGGGGTAGGTGGTATTGGAAGCGCTGTCTTCATTTTTATACAAAGCGAACTGGGTCATCAGAAACCCCGATAGGCATCGGAGAACAGCCCGGTTTTATCGGCCAGTTTGTTCAGTTCATCGATGGCGCCTTTGTTCTCCTTCAGCCACTTATCCCGTTCGGCTCTTTTCAACTCCTCGGCCAGGGCATGTTCCAGGGTGGCGGAGAGGTTGATGTTAAGTTTTTTCACCTTGGCAAGCAGGTCGCTGTTGATGCTGAGGTTGGTGGACTTTTTGGCGGCGTTTTCGTTGTATAGATGGGGCATAAGGTTTACTCCATATTGAGTGCGCATTCATGATGCGCATTAGAAATGTAGCAAAAGAGTGTGGGGTCGCCAAGTGTTTATGGGGCGACGTGAGGGTGGGTATCGGGATGATGCCGGGCTTTCAGGCCCGGCATGTGTAACTGCCTATGCGGCAGTGAATGTTTTGTTTCTTAAGTACAACTAATTTCTTAGCTGCCTGTTCGGCAGTTCAGACATTATGCCATGTTTATCAATAGGTTTTTGTAAGGTAAGAGGAGTTGGTTATCGGCTAAATATTGGACAGTTGGGGCTCTTTCTTGACTTCTTCGGTTTTGGATGTACTATTGCGGTTAGGTATCGTTTTATCTTTTAATTCATAAGTACTACTAAGGAGGACTTGTTTAAGGGATCAACTGGCGCCGGTGGTGCGGCGCCAGTTGAAGCTGCAACCCCTCTCGTGACTAGCGAGATCCACCTAAAGGAGGACAGAAGATGCTTTGCGTCCATCGAATCAGAAGAGCCTAAGCCCGGAGTTGCTGCTCCGGGCATTCTAACCCAGTAAGCAGGGGAAGTGTATTTCCCCTGCATTTGACCCAATGTCCGATTAAATCGTGAGGTTATAACAGTGGATAACTACCACATCAAAAAGCAAGGTGAGAAATGGAATCTCACCAAAGAAGGGGGGCGGCGTGCCTCCAAAACAGCAGAGACAAAGCGCGAGATCATTGAGAAAACGCGTGACTACATGAAGGATAAAACCGGTTCAGTGAAGATCCATAAAGAAGATGGGCTGTTTCAGGAAGAGCGTACCTATCAACGAAAAGATGACCCGAGTAAAAGTCCGGGTTGATACAAGTACGAGGCGGGCCACTCTTGGTGGTCTGCCTTTTTTAATAAAGATGCATGTATTAAGGGGGATCTATTTGTGACACAAGCAATAACGGAGACGGAAGAGATAGCCCAGCTCCGCACCGTCATCGACGGTTTTCTGCAGGAGCGCCTGCAGGCCAAGCTGGAGAAGGCCAAGGATGAGGAGAAGCGGCAAAAGCTTATCGAAGACTTTAAACTGGAAAACTGGATTCCCGATGCGGCGCGCAGGGTCGGACAGATTCAGCAAATTACCCATGCGTTGAAATACATTCATCCAGATGCCAAGGGCACCAATCTCAACTCACCTGGCAATGTCGATGCGGGAGAGTTGGCGATTGGTACTCACACATTGGCGGGCGAGATCGCGCAGGATGTGGTGGGGAATGCGGCTGCGCTGGATGTCTATAAATTTCTGCGCCTGGAGGTGCAGGAGAAATCGCTGCTTGCCCGTGCCATTGAGGCCGACTCTGCACTTCGGCAAGTCCTGCCATCGGATGATGAACAGAAACAGACCTGGATGGAGGCGTTTGCGGGGCTGGTTGAGAGTAAGGGGGAGCCCGCGTCTCATAAATTGGCGAAGCAGCTCTACTGGCCCATCGGCGAAGATGAGTTTCACCTGCTCGCGCCGATGTTTCCGACGTCGCTGGTCCATCACGTGTGGCAAACTGTCAGGGATGACCGCTTCTCAGAAGAGGCGAAGGCGGCCCGAGACGCTCGTCGTGAAGGAAAAGCACATCCTCATGGTTACCATGAATATCCGCGAATAGTAATTCAGCAATTCGGTGGCACCAAACCGCAAAACATCAGCCAACTCAATAGCGAACGCTATGGCGAGAACTATCTGCTTCGTTCATGCCCACCGGATTGGGTTTCGGAGCCGGTTAAACCCCCGTTACGTGTAGAGAGCGTTTTCGACGGCTGGTTTGGACGGCGTCCGGAGGTAAAAGCGGCGGTTCGGGAGTTGCGCAATTTTCTCTACAGCCTGAGGGAAGATCAAAACAACTTTGAGATACGCAACAAGCGCATTGAGCTGGTAAATCGAATCATTGAAGAGCTGTTGCAGTTTGCTGCCCAGTTGCGTGAGATCGATAGTCACTGGACGGCATTGGATGAGTGCCACCTAAACATGGACGAACAGTGCTGGTTTAACCCGGTGCGGGCGGAGAGCGATGAGGCGTTTGCCAAAACCTACACATGGGGCGATTGGAAGGAGGCCGTTTGTAAGCGCTTTGCCAACTGGCTGAACGGCCAACTGATCAAAAAGAAAAATAGCTTGCCATTGAGCAGGGATGAGGCTGCTAAATGGGAAAGAGACTTGGATAAAGTCCTCTCCATGCTGCGCTTGGAGGTGGAGTATGACTGATCCTAAAGCACTCATCGTATTGCCCCGCTTGCAAGTGCAAAACGCCAATGCGGTTTCCGGGCCGCTCACATGGGGATTTCCATCGCCCACCGCTTTTAGCGGTTTTGTCCATGCGTTGGAGAGGCGCCTGGCTAACTCACTGGAAGAGGGCTTTGGCGGTGTTGGCATCGTCTGTCACAAGTTTGAACCCCAGGTCTCTCAACCGGCAGGAAAATATACCCGCGTGTTTAACCTGGCACGTCACCCAGTGGGCAAGGATGGCAAAACGGCGGCCATTGTCGAAGAGGGCCGCGCCCACATGGAGGTGAGTCTGGTCATTGGACTAAACGACCACTTGGATGAGGAGGATCGCGAAGCCTTTTTGAGCGAACTAAACCGCACTCTTTATCTCCAGCGATTGGCCGGTGGCACACTGCTGCCTAGGCGCGATCGCCGTTACCAACCACAATACTGGTCGTTACCAATCGATCGACAAAGCCAGGATGTGCTGTTCATGAAGCTACGTCGCCGGTTACTGCCGGGCTTTGCGCTGGTACAGAGGGAGGACAGGCTCCAGCAGCGTTTGGCCTGGCTGCGTCAAACCGATGCTGAGAGCAACGCGCTTGATGCACTTTTGGACCTCTCGCGTCTCAATATCGAGCCGGATGTTCCCGATCCTGACAATCCTGATGAGAAGCAGTGGGGCATCCGTAAAAATCCAGGCTGGCTGGTGCCCATCCCGGTAGGGTATGCGTCGATTTCACCACTCTACCAACCCGGCGAAGTGCGCAACGCGCGCGATAACGAGACGCCTTTCTGTTTCGTTGAAAACCTCTATTCACTGGGTGAATGGGTAAGCCCTCATCGTATAACCACGCTGCAACAACTACTGTGGCATCAACAAGCGGATGTTGAGAAAGGTATCTACCGGTGCAGCAACCGCTACGCTGATTTTGTAACTAACACTGACATTAATAATAAGTAAGGAGTAGAACATGGCTGAACTTAAAACTGCATCTGTATTGGCATTTGAACGTAAACTGGACCCGTCCGACGCACTTTTTAGTGCCGGGGCGTGGGGTGATCAGAATAATGGTCATCACTGGCCTGCCGTTACCATTCGGGAAAAGTCGGTGCGGGGCACGATTTCCAACCGGCTCAAGACCAAAGATCAGGATCCCGCGAAACTCGATGCCTCAATTCAGGCCCCAAATCTACAAACAGTGGATGTGGCAATGTTACCTAACGATGCCGATACGTTGCGTGCCCGTTTCACATTGAAAGTATTGGGTGGCGCGGGAACACCCTCCGCCTGTAATAGTGCCGACTATCAGCAACAGCTCCAGGCCACCGTTAATGGCTATGTAGACCAGTCCGGCTTTGGTGAATTGGCAAAGCGTTACGCGCACAATATCGCCAACGGCCGTTTTTTATGGCGCAACCGATTGGGGGCAGAACAGGTCGCTGTGCAGGTCAACCATTTGAAGGATGGCTCCGTGATCAATAGCTGGGAGTTTAATGCCCTCGATTTCTCCTTGCGTAATTTCAGTGTGCCGAGCAATGCAGAGGCTGATTTCAAATCCTTGGCAGGTGTAATCGAAAACGGCCTGGCAGGCAAAGAGTATACCTTGGTGGAAATCGTCGCCTACGTTCGAGTTGGAGATGGCCAAGAGATTTACCCATCGCAAGAGCTTATCTTGGATCGCGGATCGCAAAAAGGACAAAAGAGTAAGACACTTTACTCTGTAGGAGAGGCGGGTAGCGAAGTAGCCGCCATGCACAGCCAAAAAATCGGTAACGCCCTGCGTACCATCGATACCTGGTATGACGATGTGGACGGCATCGGCCCCATTGCCGTTGAACCTTATGGTTCTGTGACTTCGCAAGGAAAAGCTTATCGGCAGCCGAAACAGAAGATCGATTTTTACAACCTGTTGGACAATTGGGTGCTCAAAGGCAAGGAGCCGGAAGAGGGACACCAACACTACGTAATGGCAACTCTGATCCGAGGTGGGGTATTTGGCTCCAGCGAAAAGGACTAAGCTATGAATAGGTATCAAAATATAAAGATACTGCCCGACCCGGAGTTTCCTGCCCCAATGCTGATAAATGCTTTATTTGCCAAGCTGCACCGAGCATTGGTAGCTCTTCAAAGCAGAGAGATAGGAGTAAGTTTTCCAAAAGTAGATAAAAAACGGCCCCACTTGGGAGATATTCTTAGGCTGCATGGTTCAGAAGCGGCGCTCGAAAATCTTCAAAAGAAGAACTGGCTGTCCGGGATGCGGGATCATGTGGAGGTAGGTGAAATAACCCCGGTACCGCCAGATTCGTCACACTGCAGGATCCGCCGGGTGCAAGCTAAATCAAGTGCCGAGCGGATGCGTCGTCGGTACCGCAAGCGACACGAAGACGTAACCGAGCGAGATGTAGAGGGGCTTATCCCTGACTCAGTAGAAAAACGGCTTGATTTACCCTATCTGCAACTAAAGAGTGAAAGCACCGGTCAGCGGTTCAGGCTGTTTTTGGAGCATATGCCGCCCAAGTCACACTCCTCGAGTGGTGAATTCAACACCTACGGTCTGAGTAACGAAGCCACCATTCCTTGGTTTTGACCCTTTTTGAGGCATATAGCCTCAAGTGTTTTAAATCAAATACTTATACCCACCCTGCCAAAAAGGGTGGGTTTTCCTATTTTGGAACATGCTCTTTTACAATTAGGGACTTATAAGTGGCTTTGTCACGTTCACTGCCGCATAGGCAGCTAAGAAAGTCGTCGTCACCGGAAAATACACCAGGCATCAGTTCACTGCCGCATAGGCAGCTAAGAAAAGCAAAAGTAGCCAGAACCGCACCAAACAGCAGTTCACTGCCGCATAGGCAGCTAAGAAAGCCAAGGGCTCATGCACCATTGGCAACCCCACGTTCACTGCCGCATAGGCAGCTAAGAAAATATTCATTGCTGTCATTCAGGGCGAAATAATGTTCACTGCCGCATAGGCAGCTAAGAAAGAACTCACGGCCGAAATGCTGCGCACTGCGGAGTTCACTGCCGCATAGGCAGCTAAGAAAACTAGCCGATCTCGTATTGCCGCGAGTCTCAGGTTCACTGCCGCATAGGCAGCTAAGAAAATTACTGCTCAACCGTGCCAGCACTTCGAAACGTTCACTGCCGCATAGGCAGCTAAGAAATCGGTCATGGTGAGTTGCAGGTATTTTTCGCGGTTCACTGCCGCATAGGCAGCTAAGAAACAGCGCGGCACGCTTTTTGCGCGAGGCCAGCAGTTCACTGCCGCATAGGCAGCTAAGAAAACTACAGTGCCGGAATACTGCCCGTATTCAAAGTTCACTGCCGCATAGGCAGCTAAGAAAAAAGACATGCTGCTGTCAATGGTGCGCAATTTGTTCACTGCCGCATAGGCAGCTAAGAAATGGATGGGCGGTCACTGGCGGAAGATAAAAAAGTTCACTGCCGCATAGGCAGCTAAGAAAGGCGTATCGTTCGCAAGCGCGTCAGCTATCGCGTTCACTGCCGCATAGGCAGCTAAGAAACTGATAATGGTGATGTGTTTGAGCACCTCGCCGTTCACTGCCGCATAGGCAGCTAAGAAATGAGCGTCTTGCTCAAGATCAGTATCGGCGGGGTTCACTGCCGCATAGGCAGCTAAGAAAGCTGCAAAATACCGGCAGGCTCTAATATCGTCGTTCACTGCCGCATAGGCAGCTAAGAAATTGTGTATGCCGCCGGGTTAACTCACCACAGCGTTCACTGCCGCATAGGCAGCTAAGAAATAAATCATCGCGACCACGCGACATCACACTATGTTCACTGCCGCATAGGCAGCTAAGAAACGCTATCACCGGCGCCGACGATGTGCCTGTGAGTTCACTGCCGCATAGGCAGCTAAGAAACGTTTGATGTCTATCCATCCCCAGAGGCCACCGTTCACTGCCGCATAGGCAGCTAAGAAAAGATGGCCATCTGGTTTGTGCAGCCCGATGGTGTTCACTGCCGCATAGGCAGCTAAGAAATTATGAAACCCCTTGGCTCGCAGAACATTACAGTTCACTGCCGCATAGGCAGCTAAGAAAACATGCCTCAAGCCGGGCGGACGACTGGTAGCGTTCACTGCCGCATAGGCAGCTAAGAAAAAGGGAAGACCCATGAAGAATATGGATTTTGAGTTCACTGCCGCATAGGCAGCTAAGAAAATGCGATGTTATTGTGCGTTTTCGATTGCCGTGTTCACTGCCGCATAGGCAGCTAAGAAAGCAATCGACAGCAGCCGCCAGGCGGGCATCGAGTTCACTGCCGCATAGGCAGCTAAGAAAAACGTCGGATGGCAATCTTCTAGTGGATGTCCGTTCACTGCCGCATAGGCAGCTAAGAAAAGGAACTCCGCCGATGGTGGAGGAATCGACTAGTTCACTGCCGCATAGGCAGCTAAGAAATATTGCCGACTGCTGGCGCATGTCAGCAAATAGTTCACTGCCGCATAGGCAGCTAAGAAACCATGCGATTGAGCGCAAATACCCGAATGCGGGTTCACTGCCGCATAGGCAGCTAAGAAAATCGATAGCATGATCAAAAAGTACGGCCGCGCCGTTCACTGCCGCATAGGCAGCTAAGAAACAGCGGGGGTAGCGCGCACCTCAATCACCTGGTGTTCACTGCCGCATAGGCAGCTAAGAAAGAAAAAACGCTCAATCAAATCCGCACCGAGGTGTTCACTGCCGCATAGGCAGCTAAGAAATACGGCAAAATGAAAATATTCCCGGTCGTGGTGTTCACTGCCGCATAGGCAGCTAAGAAATATAGGCCATGGATTGAAAACGTATCTTGCCCGTTCACTGCCGCATAGGCAGCTAAGAAAGAGGTGGATCAAAACTACGGCGGCATCGTCTCGTTCACTGCCGCATAGGCAGCTAAGAAAAGTCAGCGCCAGCAGGTCATCGGCGTCCAGCTGTTCACTGCCGCATAGGCAGCTAAGAAAATTGCGATGCGGCGGAAATGCCCGGATCACGCGTTCACTGCCGCATAGGCAGCTAAGAAATGGATGTATTGGGGGATGGGGGTGTCGGTCATGTTCACTGCCGCATAGGCAGCTAAGAAAAGGTTACTGGATTCTGGTTAAACGAGGTCAAAGTTCACTGCCGCATAGGCAGCTAAGAAAACAGTTTCCGAAGCCGCTCAATGAGTCTGCGAGTTCACTGCCGCATAGGCAGCTAAGAAAGGCAGGCGAGATTCCCACTAGAGCGCCTGGTTGTTCACTGCCGCATAGGCAGCTAAGAAAATCGGCGCCAGGGCCATCTCACGCACCGGCACGTTCACTGCCGCATAGGCAGCTAAGAAATGGCAGATTGACCGGCTCAATGAGCAGCACGACGTTCACTGCCGCATAGGCAGCTAAGAAACCAGGCAATCCGCTCGCCCATCTCCATAACCCGTTCACTGCCGCATAGGCAGCTAAGAAATCAGTAATCCAGTATGTTCACAAAATCTTCAAGTTCACTGCCGCATAGGCAGCTAAGAAAAACAGCATCAACACCCACGGGATCAGCGAAAAGTTCACTGCCGCATAGGCAGCTAAGAAAACCTCGATAATGATAAAGAGTTGGTGCTGGAGGTTCACTGCCGCATAGGCAGCTAAGAAATCATCGAACGACAACAAGCTGAAGGTGGACGAGTTCACTGCCGCATAGGCAGCTAAGAAAATTGGTTCGCCATCCTGGCGCAGTCTCAGGTTGTTCACTGCCGCATAGGCAGCTAAGAAAGATCAGCGCGACGATGGGGCCGGCGTCACTGGGTTCACTGCCGCACAGGCAGCTAAGAAATACACGCTGGCCGAGCTGGCGGAGCTGTCGGTGTTCACTGCCGCACAGGCAGCTAAGAAAATCACCCTAATGCTCAGGGTGCCCGCCATGGTGTTCACTGCCGCACAGGCAGCTAAGAAAAGATCGATCAGCTGCGTAACGCCAACCGCCACGTTCACTGCCGCACAGGCAGCTAAGAAATGAAGCAATTATAGATTTATCAGAACAGCCCTGTTCACTGCCGCACAGGCAGCTAAGAAACAGCTAAGAAATGTACCGACTTCTCACCAAAACCAAACAAGTTGTTCACTGCCGCACAGGCAGCTAAGAAATGTTACAGATACAATTTTCTTCATTTTCAAATGTTCACTGCCGCACAGGCAGCTAATAAAGTTACCGGGGTGGCGTGGGGCTACCCCGGTTTGTTCATTGCCGCACAGGCAGCTAAGAAAGGTCATGCCCATCGAGGCCTTGCCGAGCAAATGTTCACTGCCGCACAGGCAGCTAAGAAATGTTGAGCATCGCCATCGTACAGCGCGTTTATGTTCACTGCCGCACAGGCAGCTAAGAAAGGCAACGGCCGCCAAGGCGAGCGCGGTTTTCGGTTCACTGCCGCACAGGCAGCTAAGAAAGTTGTCGAGATCAAACTTGGCGACGTTGGTGGGTTCACATAGGCAGTTAAGAAAACGCAGATTCGCAACGAGTTGGCATGCCAGTACGAGATCAATATAGATCCGGATAATGGCCATTATGATTTTCATTGCTGGATGGCCGAGAAACGATATGGGTCCAGAAAGTGTCAGCGCTAAATGTAACAAATCGTCAAATTAAGGAGGTGAATGCTGTGAAGAAAAACAGCCATCACCTGTCGCGCTCACATACCAATCACCGCCAGAAAACTTTTTTCCACCGCCGCCATTTCTTCCGCTCTGAGTCGGGTGAGGGGACCTTCGCCGAAACAAACTCGATCCAGGGCGCGGGGTTGGTCTATAAGAATTTGGCACTCCTTGAGCAGTCTGTCCCGCGCAGGGATGGTGATTCTCCAGCGTTTGAAGGTGGGGTAGACCTGTGTGCTCATGGGCAGGATGAGGATCGTCGGAGTATCGATGGCGGTGAGTTCATCGGCCTGCATCACCAGCACGGGGCGAACCTTGCCGATTTCACGCTTGCGGTTCGGGTTGAGGTTAGCAACCCAGACCTCACCGCGCCGGATTACTTCCACCACTTTTCTCCCGGCTCGTCGGATGCATCCGTGTCGACGGGGTCGCTTTCAAAGGGGCGAAAATCCTCGGCCATTTCTTGGACCTCCTGTCGGATGGCTTCGTTGGAATATGCGGCTCGGGCTTCCGCCACCATTTCTTTCATGAATCGCTCCCGTTCGCGCTGGGCCAGGTATGCGGAAATCGCCTCGCGCGCCACTTCCGAACGTGGCTTGCCCTCGATTTCCGCCTCATGGGTGAGTCGGGCTTCAAGATCTTCCGGTAATCTCACGCTTATGGCAGCCATTTCGTAATCTCCATCGAAATACATAATGTATTTCGATTTATAGCACATAATGCGTTTCTAGAGAAGCAACAGCTTATTGAATAAATACATGGCACCTAAGTCATTAATGTAACAGTATGATTATTAAATAAAATACTTTGGTAATGGGCATGCCGGCGTGGTCGATTAGAGCAAGGTACATACCATATAAATAGAGGTGTGCATTATGGACCACGATCCCCAACGAGAGCTTCCCCTGTCCGTGGTGGCATATAGCCACGGCCTCATTGAAGCGTGAAGATGCGGGATGAGTTTGTGAAAGTCGGCATGTCCCAGGATCGCAAGGGGGTGGGGTCAGCTGCCGGCGGCGTATTGCGTGATGCTGGCCATCCAAGCCGGGGGAGCAGTCGTCGGCGGTAGAGGGGACGTGGTTTGAGATGTCCGCTGATCAGCGCCGCCGCTTGGCGATCGCTAATCATCGCGTGGCGGAGTTGTCGGTGGACGCGGCTAAGGTGCTGTCGATGAGTCTGCCGAAGAAGCGTCAGGGGTGAGTCGGTACGTGTCGCGCATGATTTCCCACTCCCAGCCGTCAAGTTTCATGCCGGGCGCGGTGTGTTTTGTGTCTAGCCTGCCGATCGAGGCGCCGGGCGCTGATGAACCTCTAGCTATGCTGTGAAAGATTGGTAACTATCCGTGTTCCCTGCACCCGTGGGGATGAACTGAAATAAACAGTTTCGGACAGGTAGTGATGTAGCGCATTGCTCACTATTTTATATGAATGACATGGCGTTTAAGGGGGCATTGCTGTAATCATGCACTGTAAATAACGATACTACTCGATGATTACGGTAAGACTAAGCTCCTCGTTCCCCCGCCGGATTTTTAACGGCACATCCGTCCCCGGCGAAAAGTCGTTGATGGGCACCCAGATGGAGCGCAGGTTTTCTACTTTGCGGTGGGCGAATTCCAGCAGCTGATCGCCGCTTTGTATGCCGGCCTTGGCGAAGGGATAGCCCTCGTAGGCCTTAATGACTTCGATTCCTTCACCTTCGTTTTGTTTGGCGACTTTGAGGCCGACCTTGTAACGGTGTTTGCCTTCGTATCCGGTTTCGAGAATTTCTTCGTATAACTCACGTTCGTGTTTTTGTGCGAGTAGCTGGCGGACCTGGTTTGCCTCCGCGTTTTTTTCTTGGGCGTCAAGTACAGCGGCGAAGAGTTCCAGATTGTCTTTGTCGGAACGTTGGTTGTAGTCGCCAAGAATCTTGCGCAGCAATGCCTCGGCCTCGGCATGTCTGTTGTTGGCGTGGAACAGCCTGGCGGACAGCAACCACAGGCGCCGGTTGCTGCTGCCGTGCTCCAGTGCAAATTCGGCCAAGGCGATACGCTCGCTCATGCTCAGTCCGTAAAAATCGGTGCCCGTAATCTCGTTTTGCGTATCGGCGTCCAGCAGTGCCTGACGCAGGGCATGCTCGGCCTCGTTAGCGGCGCGTATGGTCTGCAGCTCATGTTGTTTAGGCCTGAGCAGAATGGCCTGTTTGAGCGATTCGATGGCGACGGCATAGTCCTGCCGGCGTGCTTGATAGCGTCCCAGGCCGTAGTGGTACAGGGCGTTATCCGGTTGTCGTTGCACGGCTTCCTGCATCAAGGATAATCCGTGTTCGTCGGGAGGCGCTTGGTTCATCAGCCATTCCCCATACCAGTAGGCAACATCGGCATCGTGGGGGGAAAGTGCCCGCGCGTCGGCGAATAGCGCCGCCACCGCGTCCGGTGTTTGCCAGCGGCGATCATATTGCAACAGTCGCGCCAGCGACAGTAGCAGGCGGGCCTGGTCGTGGCTGGCAAAGTCGTTTTCGATCAGGCTGAATCCGCGGGTAATCAGTTCCGGCATCACCGCCATGTATTCATCGGGCAGTTGCACGCCGTAGTAATCGGCTTCGCGTAACAAGTTGCGCGCACGTAGCAGAAAGTATCTGAGCTGAAGTTGTGTGTCGTTGGGATTGATATCGAGTGCACGATTGAGGCTGGCCTCGGCGTATTCCAGATTGTCGAGTTTGAGAAAGTGTTCGGCGGCGCTTAGATGGGCCGCGAACATCTCGCGTTGCTGCTGGCGTTGCTCGACAAAGAAGTAACCTTCCTTAAGGCCAAAGAACAGACTGAGCAATGCGGTAGTCACGCCCACCGCGGCGAGGATCTTCTTGCCGATTCGTTGGGATTGCGAGGCGTCGGTCAAATGTTCGCCGCAGTGTGGACATTTTGTCGCCAGCGGATGCACGGGTTGACGGCAGTAGCGGCAGGGCATGGCGTCGCTGTTGGATTCGATATCGGTCATGATCGGTGGCTCGGTCTGTGTAAGCGCGATAGGAAATCATTATAGGTCGATCACCCATGGCTGGTTTCGGGCCTTGGGCATTGTCACAATACGGTAATGTTACTACAGCGCGGACTGTGCTCTGTCGTCAATCGGGGACATTCGTTCGACGCTTAGGTCTGGAGTGTTGCGTAATCCAAAGCGTTGATCTAATTTAGTGTGCGCCGCACACTATAATAAGCATGCTTCGTGGGTAGAACGGCGGAATAATAAAGACAGAATGCCGCCGCGGATAAGGGAAGGGAATAATAACATGGGCCAGGAAGAGCCACTTTTTGCTTTGGTGTCCAGCCGACCGGATGCGCTCGCCGCTCGGCTGGACGTACATCTCAAACACGTAAAAGCTGATTCAATTCGTTGGCTGACGCCTGAGGCGCTGGCGACCATCGTGTTGTCGCCTCACGAGGTCTTGATCGTCGATTTTACCTCCTTCGTTACCGAGCCTGACGCCGCATGGTCAAAGCTAAAAAGCCATCCCGTACTCGGCTTGCTGCCCGTCGCGGAGGTAGAAATACCCAGTCAGCGTACCCAGGTGTGCAGCGAGGTCATCGCCTGGCCGGGAGGGTATGAAGAATTGTCGGCCAAGCTCCAGCGTCTTCAGCGTCTGGCCACGGTCGGACGGCGCCTGGAGCGCCGGCTGACGCTGAGGCTGAATCTCATCGGCGCATCCGAATCGTTCCACAGTGTGATCACCGATATCGGCAAGTATTGCAAATGCGATGCGCCGGTGTTGATTCTGGGTGAAACCGGCACCGGCAAGGAAAAGATCGCCCGCGCCATCCATTACCAGGGCCTGGAAGACGGCAAGCCCTTTGTCGCCGTCAACTGCGGCGCCTTGCCGGACAATCTGGTGGAAAACGAACTCTTCGGTCACGTCAAAGGCGCCTATACCGATGCCCGCCATTCCCAGCTCGGCCTGGTGCAGCAGGCCGAGGGCGGTACCTTGTTTCTGGACGAAATCGAGGCCCTCAGCGCCAAGGGTCAGGTGTCCCTGCTGCGTTTTCTGCAGGACTATGAATACCGACCCCTGGGTGCTGAGCAAAGCAGACAGGCCAAACTGCGCTTGATCACCGCCAGCAATGAACCGCTCGAGCGCCTGGTGACACAGGGATTTTTTCGCCGCGATCTATTCTATCGCATCAATATTCTTAGCTTACAGCTGCCGCCGCTGCGTGAACGGGGTGATGACGTGGTCATGCTGGCCGAGTATTTCATCGACCGATATCGGGAGATGTATCAGCAATATGATAAGTACCTGGATCCCGCTACCCTGCGCTGGATGGCGCGTTACGACTGGCCCGGAAACGTGCGCGAGCTGGAGAACCTGATTCTGCGGGAATTCCTGCTGGCCGATACACCCTGTATCAGCATTCAGCCGTTGCAAGGCAGCGCGGGCGAACGCCGTAGCAATATGCGCGACCGGCGTTATCGCGCCCTCTACGGACGCAATTTTCAGGATGCCAAATCGGTGGTGGTGCGCGAATTCGAGCGCAGCTATCTGCAATACGTGCTTGAGGACGCCAAGGGCAATGTCTCTCAGGCGGCGCGGCAGGCGGGCAAGGAACGGCGTACCTTTGCCAAACTGTTGGAGAAGCACGGCATCAGCAGAAAGCAGTTCCCCGGCGAGTAATACTCAGCGTCGTCTGTGGTGGAATGAAATCTCCCCTAACCCCCTTTAAACACGGGGAGGCACAGCGCAGGACTCGGACGAGACGCCTCATAAGCGCTTGAGGGAATCGATGACTTCGTCACGCAGCAGACCCCGCGGCACCGGTATTTGTGCCGGGTAAAAGTGCCCGAGTTTTCCTCATGTACCTGGCCCTTTTTACCCTATGTGCCGCACCACCTTTCGTCTCCCATCACCAATAATCAAACACTTGTCTTCTCTATGTGGCTGGCACGCTTTCTGCTGTGTGACACCAGGTAAAACGATAGTCAGGGGCCGCGCATGTGTGAATGGGAGGACCGGGTCAGCAACGTGGCCCATGAAATCGAACACTACCTGGAATCTCATCCCCAGGCCGCCGACTCGCTCGAGGGCATTGCCAGCTGGTGGATAGCGCGACAACGCATTCGCACGGAACTGGAAGTGGTGCGCGCCGCGCTGGAACAGCTCTCGCACTCGGGCATTGTCTCGGCCAGGCAGGACACCGGCAAACGCGGTCCGATCTATCGCTTGAACAACAAGAATCACTGAAGAGTGAAAAAAGGCTCCGCTTAGACTCATGGCAAATATCAAGAGCATCCATTCAGTGTGCAATTCCATTGTTCAATATTTGCAAAACGCCTATGAGGCGTACCCGCTGCCCGAGGGCGCGCCGAATACCACCATGCAGGATGAGTATCCCTGTAATTTCAGAGTCATCGCCTCCGGCGAGCTGGAGCCCGACGCCGATTTCGGCACGTCCCTCACTTTGTATCTCTATCGCGTCACGATTAACGAGCATATGCGCAGTCAGACCCGGGCCAGAGGTGCGCTAGACGATGCCGTGCCGCTGTCGGTGGACCTGCATTTTCTCATCAGCGTGTGGGCCGACAGCGCCGCCGCCGAACACACCATTTGCGCCTGGGTTATGAGTCAACTGCACCAACACCCCATCATGGATGTGTCGTCGTTGACCGAGGAGGGCGGCTGGCGCCAGGACGACGTGGTGCAGATTATCCCGGCGGAGCTCTCCAACGAGGACCTGATGCGCATCTGGGACGCCCTGGCGCCCAACTACCGCCTGTCCCTGTCCTACATCGCCCGGGTGATCCGCATCGATCCGGACGATGCGGAGACCGGCCTGCCGGTGGTGGCGACCCGCTATCAATATGAAGAGAAGCGTGACGACGATGCTGATTGAACGCATCGAACAACGCGTCTTGGGTGCGCTGCGCCTGGTGGATCGGGCGACACAGACGCCGTTGACGCGTGCCATGCAGATTGGTTCACCCAGTGCGCGCCTGCTGCGCAATCGGCGCGGTTTTTATGTCATCACCCACGCCGACGGGCTGGCGTCGCACAGCGAGGCCTTCCTGGCGCCGCCGGATGCTCCGGCCTTGCAGGCCAATCAATACGTTTTTGAGATCGCCGATCCGCAGCGGCGTTACCTGCCGCGCCTGGTGACCCTGCGTCTGCCGCGCGATCCCGACCCGGACAATGCGGGCCACAGCGACTCGTTGTTTACGCCGCGGGACGTCGCCATGTATCCCGCCGCTACCGCCGTCCTGTCGCACAACTGGAGCACGGTCCGCGCCAGCGTCACCCAGGGGCCGGACCCGGCTACGGCGCCGCCGGTGCGCGGCAGCCTCATCCGCATCATCAATGCCGAGGACGACAAGGTGCTGGCCAGCGGCATCTCCGATGAGCGCGGCGAGGCGTTGGTGATCGTGCCCGGCGTCCCGGTTACCAAGTTCGCCGACGCCGACGCGGGAGAGGGGGGTGACGGCGACGAGGAAGCGCCGGTCTTGGTCAACACCCTGGCGGTGCGCCTGGAATTATCCCTGGCGCCGTCCACGTCTTGGCCCGTTGACCCCGACCTGTTGGAACAAGACCACGAAACCCATCGGCGCGTGAGCATGGATTTGGAGCTCGCCACCGGACGGATGGAACGCGTAGCTATCAACTTAACCTGAACAAGGGAGATCGATCATGCCTGAATACCTAGCCCCCGGCGTCTATGTGGAAGAGACCAGTTTCCGCGCCAAATCCATCGAGGGTGTCAGCACCAGCACCACCGCCTTTGCCGGCCCGACACGCAAGGGGGCGACCACCGGCGAACCGGTGTTGATCACCAGCTTCGGCGACTTCGAACGCATTTTCGGCGGCTTCGAAAACCTCGACTTCGGTGCCGGCGAGGTGCCCAACTACGTGGCCCACGCGGTGCGCAACTATTTCGATAACGGCGGCGCACGTTTGTTCATGGCGCGCGTCTACAGCGCCAGCGGCGGTGACGGCATCGCCCGCAGCGCCTTTGCCGGCGGCGATGCCGACGACGCCAACAACATCCGTTTCATCGCCCGTTCGCCCGGGCGTAACGGCAACGGCACGGTGACGGTCTCCTTGCTGGAGACACCGGTCACCGCCATGTCCTTGGATCGCGCGCCCCTGGGCACGGTGATGGATGACGGCGGCACCCTCTTTATTCGCGGCGCGGGCGGTTTCGTGGATAGCGGCGACACGGCCTTCGGTGCGTTGGGTGGGGACGAAAATTTCATCACCGCCAATGTGCTGGTCAGCGACGCCGACGGCAATGATTATTTCTATGAAAATCTCGGCCTCGCGCCCGGCCATCCGCGCTACATCGGCGATGTGCTCAGCCCCAACCCCGACCGTCTGGTGGATCAGCTGGAGCTGGCCTTTGCCCTGGAGCCGGGTGACGGCGTGGATGCCTTCCGCCTCCACGCCGTCCTCGATAGCATCGACGGCACCGCCCAGGCGTTGAGCGGCGGCAGTGACGGCGGCGAGCCGGCGGCCGGCGATTACACCAATCCGTTGGGGGAGTTGGGACGCGTCGATGACATCTCCATCGTGGCCGCGCCGGGCTATGCCTCCTTCAGCGACCGCGAGGGGATACAGGGCGCCCTGATTACCCATGCGGAAACGCGCAAGGCCTACCGCTTTGCCGTGCTGGACACCCGCGCCGGCATCATCCCCACCGAGGCCTTGACCGACAAAAGCGTCGTCGATTCCAGCTATGCCGCCATGTACTATCCGTGGGTGGTGGTCTCCAATCCGTTGGCGCGACCCGACGATGTCAGCATCCCGCGCGAAATCACCCTGCCGCCTTCCGGGTTCATCTGCGGTATCTACGCCCGCAACGACATCGCTCGCAGCGTGGCGAAGTCGCCCGGCAATGAAGTGGTGCGCGGCAGCTTGCGGTTCGAACGCAACATCAGCCACGCCGAGCAGGAGATACTCAATCCGCGCGGCGTCAACTGTCTGCGCTTCTTCCCCGGGCGCGGCTATCGTGTCTGGGGCTCGCGCACCGCCAGCTCCGATCCGGAATGGAAATACATCGGGCCGCGGCGCTTCTTTCTCTATCTGGAGCACTCCATCGACCGCAGCACCCAGTGGGCGGTGTTCGAGAACAATGGCCCGCAACTCTGGGCCAACGTGCGCGAGGCGGTGATCAGCTTTCTCTACAACGAGTGGCGCAGCGGCAATCTGCTCGGCAGTACCCCGGAAGAGGCCTTCTTCGTACGCTGCGACCGCAGCACCATGACCCAGAACGATCTGGACAACGGTCGCATGATCTGCCTGATCGGTGTGGCGGTGCTGAAACCGGCCGAGTTCGTCATCTTCCGTATTGGTCAGAAGACCGCCGATGCCCGGGATTGATGTGGACGTGAAGATTTGTATTACAAGCATGTGGGGGCAACGAACTAAATCCCCCCTAGCCCCCCTTTTGCAAAGGGGGGAACAGGGGCGTTGCCACCGTCGTGGGTCGCAGCAAACCTCCCCCTTTGTTAAAGGGGGACCGAGGGGGATTTATTCGGGTTGGCACGAGGTCGGGCATTTTAAATCCCCCCTAGCCCCCCTTTTGCAAAGGGGGGAACTGGGATGTTGCCACCGTCGTGGGTCGCAGCAAACCTCCCCCTGGGTCGCAGCAAACTTCCCCCTTTGTTAAAGGGGAGAGCTATGTGCCAGCGTGCTGAGCGGAAAAATATTTTAAGACAAGGAGACTACCATCATGGCTGAACGTATCACCCCTTACGGCGCCTTTAATTTTATCGTCAATCTCAATGGCCCCGCCGGCCCGGAGGCGCCGTTGGGCGGCTTCTCCGATGTCAGCGGTCTGGGCGTGGAGATCACCATGGCCGAGTATCGCAACGGCAATGAAAAGGAGAACCACGTGCGCAAGGTGGCCGGCATCCACAAGGTCTCCGATGTCACCTTGAAACGCGGCATCGTCAACTCGGAAGACCTGTGGGACTGGATCAAACAGACCCAACGCAACGGCCCCGAGGCCAAGCGCACCGTGGTCATCACCCTGCGCGACGAGGCGGGCGAAAACGTGGAGTCCTGGACCCTGCGCAACGTGGTGCCCATGAAATATACCGGTCCCACCCTGGCCGCCAAGGGCGGCGGGGACGTGGCGATGGAGGAGTTGGTGCTGTCGTCCGAGGGCATTGACCTCGAGGTGGCCTAGCGGACTGATTCGAGATGAAGGGATTGATCTTCGAAGCACTTGCCCCCGAGGCCGATGCGGCGCCCAATCGCACCGACGTGGCCTGTTTTATCGGCTTCGCCAAGACCCGCGCGCTCGAGACGCCGGTGCCGCTACGCCGTTGGCTGCAGCACGAAGGCTGGTGGTCCACCGCCACCAGCACCGGCGTTCAGTCCGGCGCGGAGTCGCTCTACGATGTACCCGTGCCCATCCACAACTGGGAGCAATTCGATCAATTGTTTGCATGGGATGAGCGTGAGTACGCCGACGCGGCCACGCTGGGTGCCACCTATCTGGGCGCGGCGTTGCGCTCCTTCTTCGCCCAAGGCGGGCGCAAGTGTTACGTCATCTCACTGGGAGAACCGGTGGCGCTGTCCGATGATCGTGCCAGGCGCGATGCCATGTTGCTGCAACTGGTGCCCCACTACACCGGCCAGCGTTCGCGGCGCGGTGAATGGCACGGCCTGCACCATCTCTTCGGCCTGCCCGAGGTCTCGTTTGTGAGCATGCCCGACTTGGCTGAGCTTGCGTCGGTTTATCGTGAGGATACGGTGACGCCCGTCGAAGTGCCGCCGCCCGAGCCGCAGTTCGTGGAGTGCTCCCAAGCGACCGCGCCCGAGGCAGAGAAACAGGTGATCTATCTGGCGCCACCGCGCTGCACCGATTCCGAATACGTGATCTGGCGCACGGTGCTGCGCCGTGCGGCGCAATTCATTTCCGAGTTTCGCCGCGATGCACAGCTGCTGGCCGCCTTGCCCTTACCGCATCAGGCGAGCAGCGCGGCGCGCGATCTGCTCGCCTTTATGCATTTACAGGGTTGGCTTAGCGGTAACCTGCAAACCAGTAATAGTCTCGCTACCGCCTTTCTACAGCTGGGCTTCCCCTGGCTGCAGCAAGACTACGCCGGTGATTTACCCGCCAACCTGGAACCGCCCGAGGGCGTCATGGCCGGCCTGCTGGCGCGCAATGCCTTGACGCGCGGAACCTTCCGCAGTGCTACGGCGCTGAATATTCAGGATGTCATCGACATCGCCCCGCGTCTGGCGCAGCAGGAACGCTTCGCTCTCAATCCGGCCGCACCGCCGACGGCGTCGCCCCGGGCGCCGCTGATCGATCGGGTTTCCTTGTTGGGACAAACGCCGGAGGGTTTTCGCTTATTGTCGGATGTCACCACCGGCAATGATCTCAATTATCGTCAGGGCAACATCAACCGTACCATCGCCCTGGTGATGCGCGCCGCGCGCGCCATCGGCGAGGCGTATGTCTTCGAGGCCTCGGGCGAACGTTTATGGCAGCAAATCGAGGATCGGCTCAGCGATGTGCTCACCGCCATGCAGGCGGCCGGGGCGCTGGCGGGGCAGCGGCCGGAGGATGCCTTTCAGGTGCGTTGCGACCGCTCCACCATGATGCAACAGGACATCGACAGCGGCCGCGTCATCGTCTTGGTCACCCTCCGTCCCGCCGCCAGCATCGAGACCCTGCGCATCCAGCTGGCCATCGGTGATGGTGGCCGTGTCTCACTCTCGGCCTTAGGGATGGAGGCGGCATGAGCGCTGTCTACGACTACCCGTTGCGCGGCTTCCGCTTTCAGGTGGACTTCAAGGAGCAGATGCTGGGTAACGAGACCGAGGGCGGCGAGGTGCTGTTGTGCAGCGGCGCCTTCGCCGAATGCAGCGGCCTGGAAGTGACCATGGAACCCAAGACCATCAAGGAGGGCGGGCGCAACTGGGGCGCGGCGCAACGCATGGGCAACATCAACTTCGGTACCGTGGTGTTGAAACGTGGGCTGACCCAGACAGACGATCTGTGGAACTGGTTCAGTCTGGTGGGCGAGGGGGCCTATGCCCAACGCTTGAATGTCTCCATCACCCTATTCGACCAGGCCGGCACGGGCGTCTTCTCGTGGACACTCAAACGCGCCCTGCCCACCAAATTCAAGGCGCCGGACCTGAACGCCAGCAACAACGAAGTCGCCATCGAAGAGTTGCACCTGGTTCATGAAGGCCTGGCCCGCAATGACGCGGCCGTGAAACAACTGTAGGGATTGGAAATGCCAGATACACCCAACATAGTCCGAGCCAACTTCAGAATTCGCGGCAGCGATGAAAGCTTCGCTGTGCACTTCAATCCGGCCTCGCTGCAATACACCATCAGCAACCAGATGAAGAATACCGGCTCGGGCAATTCGGCCAAGCAATACGTCGACGAGAGCACCGGCAAGCTCACCATGGAGTTGGTCTTCGACACCACCGACAGCGGCGAGGATGTGCGCCTACACAGCGTGCGCGTGGCGCAGTTGATGGAGCCTCAGGAAAGTGACAAGACCCCGCCCGTCGTCGAGTTCGAATGGGGGCTATACACCTTTGCCGGCATGATGGAGCAATACAAAGAGACCATCGATTTCTTTTCCTCCGACGGTGTGCCGCTGCGGGCCTCGATCAACCTGACCCTGGCTAGTCAGGATGATGTCTTCGAAGGCGGCTCCCGCGAACGCACGGCCAATACCGGCGGTTCGCTGGCCGGGCAGGGCGGCGGCAACACGGTGCAGACGCCGCCACCGCCCGACAGTGACGGGCGCGGCGTCACCCAGGTGGCGACCCGGGCCGGCAACCCCGCTGCAGCCCGCGACATTGCCAGCCAAAACGGTCTGGAAAACATGCGTTTCACCGGCGCTGCCCGCTTGCAACTCAAGGCCTCGGGTCCGGCAGGCGGTGGTGTCTCCATGACCGCCGGGGCGGGCGGCCGCGGCGCCTTCGCCGGCCTGCATACCCAGGCCAACACGGGTGTGTCAGGCACGCTCAAGCTGAATAATTTCTTGCGTCCGGCCGGCACTGCGCAATTCGGGACCGAAGGCGCCGCCGCCTTCGGCATCGGCGGCCAGGCACGGCTGCAGGGCTCGGCCAGTTTCAAGGCCGACGTGGGTCAGGCCGGCGCGCTTAAGGCGCGCATGGAATTCGACGGAGGTGAATGATGGGTGTGGTATTTGATGAAGTGGTGACTCAGGTGGAAACGCCGCCCAAGCCGGCGGACACAGAGCACGCGCCAAGCGGCGAACACCAAACGCCGCAACAGAAGGCCTATTGCTGGCAGCAGCAACAGGCGACCTTCTGGCGCCGGCAGCAGAGGTTGGAGGCGGATTGATGAGCGTGGCTATGTTTGAGGTGTGTGCCAGTTTCCTCAAATCCCCCCTGACCCCTTTATGCCCGTTCTTTGGGTGCCTTTTTCAAAGGGGGGAACCGGAGCCTTGTCACCGTTCTGGATCGAGGTGGACTTCCCCCTTTGTAAAGGGGGATCGAGGGGGATTTCCAGCGCCTGGCACCACTCCGCCCAATGGCCTGAGTCGTCAACATCACAGCCATAGAGTAATCGCATGACCATCACCGTCCTCAACCGCGCCCCCGTCTACAACCCACGCCCCGTCGTGGAGATCGACGGCCAGCGCTTCGACAAAGTCAACGCGTTGCTGCTGACCATGGCGATGCGCGAGCAGGAGGGCGGCCTGTCCGCCATGGAATTGCGCCTGAGCAACATTGCCAGTGACCCCGACGGCAGCGCCGGTTACGCCTTCGAGGATGAACGCGAAATCCGTCTCGGTTCCAGCATCACCGTATTCGCCGGTGACGTCAGCGCGCCGCAGGAGCTGTTCCGCGGCATCATCACCGGCCTGGAGGTGGAATTCCCCGAGGCCGAACCGCCTGAGTTGTTGATCCTGGCTGAGGACAAACTGCAACAGGCGCGCATGACCCGTCGCAGCCACACCTGGCGCGACATGTCCATCGCCGACATCGCCCACGAGATCGCCGGGCGCCTGAGCCTGCAGGCCCGAGTCACCGGCTTGAGTTCCTCCACCGGCACCTGGGTGCAACTCAACGAAAGCGACCTGGCCTTTCTGCGCAGATTATTGCGCCGCTTCGACGCCGACATGCAGATCGTCGAGGACCGTCTCGAGGCCGCGCCCATCAGCGAGGTGCAGCGTCAGGTCATCGAGATGGCGATGTTTCATGATCTGCGCAGTGTGCGTTTCATCGCCGACCTGGCGCACCAAGTGAGCGCGGTCACCTGCGCCGGTTGGAATCCACTGACGGGGCGGAGTGTCAGCGGCCGCAGCAGCGGCGTCAATCTCGGCCCTGGACAGGGGCGGCGCGGCTTTGATCTGCTGCGCGACGCCATGGGTGAGCGCAGCGAACATGTGGGCCACATCCCGGTGTCCAACGACGACGAGGCCCAGGCCCTGGCCGATACGGTGTTCGATCAGCGCGCGCGCGGCTTCGTGCGCGCCGAGGGCACGGCCACGGGGCATCCCAGCATCCGTATCGGCAGCCATCTGCAGCTGCGCGGCGTCAGCGCCCGTTTTGAAAACACCTACTACGTGGTCAGCACGCACCATCGCTATGACGTGCAATCCGGTTACCTCACCGACTTTAAGGCCGAATCGTCCGCGTTAGGAGAGGCCTCATGAGCGACCAGGCCCTGATGAAGCAACTCGTTCCCATGCTGCACGGTGGCAGTTATCTGGCCAAGGTGGTGGCGGTGAACGACCCCGAGGGCATCGGTCGGGTCAAGATCCGCCTGCTCAGCTTCGACGGCACGGATGAACAGGACGCCGAGATCTGGGCCCGCGTGGCCGTGCCCTTCGCCGGCCACAATCGCGGCGCCTTTTTCATTCCCGATGTGGACGACGAGGTGCTGGTGAGTTTCGTCAACGGTGATCCGCGCCAGCCCATCGTCATCGGCGGCTTGTGGAGCGGCAGTGCCGACGTGCCCGAGACCCTGGGCGGCGGTGGTGACCGTGTGGATCGCTGGACCCTCACCGGCAAGGCCGGCACCCGCATCGCCATCGTCGAGGAGCAACCCTCGGATGCCACCATCAGCTTCACCACCCCGGGCGGGGTCAGCGGTGAACTGACGGATGCGGGCGGCGGCAAGATCGAGTTTCGCATCAGCGGCACCACGGTCACCTACGATCCCCAGGGCGTGACGGTGAACACCGGCATGAATGTAAAGGTGCAGGCGACACAGGTGGAAATCAGCGCCTCCATGGTCACGGTGAACGCTGCCATGTCGCGCTTCAGCGGCGTGGTGCAGTGCGACACCCTGATTAGCAACAGTGTCATCAGTGCCTCCTATACACCAGGGGCGGGCAACATATGGTAGCGCTTAAGACAAAAGTCAGATGGCTGGGGCCGCTGCCCATCTGGGCCCGCCCCAGCCCGGTCGGTTTACGCATGGCGGACAATGCCCGTGCCGGTCAACCGGCGATTCTGCGTTTCGATCACGATGCGTTCATGGACGAGTACATCGACGTGATGCAGAGCGAACCGGAGCGTTTGGGCGAGTGGATCGCCCAAGCGGAGACCTGGCGCGAACCCATGGCCTCGCCCACGCGCGGGCAAGCGGACGCCCCGGCGGCATCCCGGGTGGCGTTTTTATATGATAAGACTCACCGCCTGGCCAAGGCCAAAAAACCGCTGTTGCCCACGGCCGTCAACCTGCAACCGCTGAAAACGCAATTCAAGCAAAAGGCGCTGCCCGCGGTCGCCGCCATCAGCGACGAGCAGCTACCGCTGAAATTGTTTCAGCCCGCGCAAAAGCGCCACTACCTGGTGACTGCGTCCCTGGTGTGTGAACAAGCAGGGCTGCCCGATTGCCAACCGGAACTGACACGGCAGGAAAAGGTGAGCTTCGTGGTGCGCCGCCTGCTGCCGCCGGAGGGCAATCCAAACGCGCCTCTGCGCGAATGGGACGAATACGCCTTCGTGCCCGGCCCGAAACACAACAGTTGGCGCCGTATCGGGCATCATCACGCCACGATTACGCGCAGTCTGGTGGCCGGTGAAGAGCAGTTGCCCATGTTTCCGGTGACCTTCGCCCACAAGGTGTGTGGCGACAGCCGCACGCTGTTCAACGGCACCATCCCGGTCGGGCGGCGTGAACAGTGGGTGGGGGCGGAGCTGGGCGCCGATGCCGCCGCCGACAACACAATCAGCGCCGGCCGCAGTATGGCCGCTATGCTGTTCCAGACCGATGTAGTGGCGCCCTGGAAACTGTTGCTGGAACAGGCCGAATTCAAACAGAACGGCGCCAATAAAACCTTTGCCAACTTCGGCAGCGACGCCACGGCGCAGGCGCGTGAGCGCAGACGTCTGTTGCGTACCGCGCGCGACGAGTTGCAGACCGGCTCCTGGTACGTGTTGCTCGACTTCGCCCGTTTCCTGGAGAGGCACCTGCCCGACGTGTGGCAGACACTCAAAGGTGAAAAGGAATTTGCCACGCTCAACGACGCTGAGCAGGCCTTGGTGACCGCCATCAACAACACCGTGCTCGGCGGCGAACTGGGTTGGGAGATCATCGCCGGCAAGCCCGCCGCTGAAGCGACAAGCGATGCCGAACGCTATCTGCTGCAGCTGTTGCAGTTCATCGCCTTTTGGAATGAACAGACCCCTGGTTCTATCAACTCGTCATGGTTCAGCCATTTGTTGAGTATCGGTTGGGGCGCCCACATCCCCAGCGCCGCGGCCCGCTACAAATTTACCGCCCTGAAGTGGACCCTGGGCCATGCCCTGCTGGCGGCTGCAGATTCAGCGCAGGGTTTGGAGGCCGTGGAGACGACCTTCATCCGTTTCAACGAAAGTGGTGCGCCGATTTCGGTCAATAGCCAGTGGCCGGACTTTCTCTTTCCCCTGGCCGATCCCGACCGCGACGCCCCCATGCCCGCCGTTTCCAGTGCCGAGTTAAGTGGTTTGAGCGGCCTGGAGCGTAAGCAGAGCGCCGTGGATGTACTGGCCGAGATGGTGGAGGCCCTGTTGCCGCCGGGCGAGCCGGCCGCGGAATTGATGGACACGGTGCCCCTGGGGGACACGCGCGCGAGTTGGTTCGTGCTGCGCTGCGTCTATGAGCGCCCCCACTGCGGCCCGCTGTTCCCGGCCTTGGTGAGCGCGCCGACGCAACAATTTCAAATGGCGCCGTTCTTCGATCCCGACGCCCCGGCGCGCCCGGTGCGTATCCCCATGCCCATGGATATCTCGCCGGCGGGCCTGCGCAAGTATCAGAAGAATACCGGCTTTGTGATTTCAGACATGCTGTGCGGCAAGATCAAGGGCATCCGCAAGATGAGTTTCGCCGATCTGGTGTTGTCGGTACTGCCCTGGCCGTTTCACAAGGACCTGCCCGATCCCGGCAGCGGCACGTGCAAGGAGGGCGGAAACAGCTTCGGCATGATCTGCTCCTTGTCCATCCCCATCGTCACGCTGTGCGCCTTGATTCTGATGATGATCATGGTGGCGTTGTTTGATCTGTTTTTCCGCTGGATTCCGTATTTGTTTGTGTGTCTGCCGATTCCGGGCTTGAAGGGGAAGAAGGGGGCGTGATGGAGGGTGTGATGAATGTCTTGGGTATTAAATCCCCCCTAGCCCCCCTTTTACAAAGGGGGGGATTGTACGGCGGTTTTTTTAGCAGTGGGCGGCAATCTGCCCCGAACTGTTCCCCCCTTTTACAAAGGGGGGCTAGGGGGGATTTAAAGACGCTGCCACCAAACCAAGGATGGAGCACGCGATGACCAGCAACAACCCACCCATCCCTGTCAACTGGCCCCTGCTCGGTGTCCCCGACAGTCAGGGTCGTCTGCGCTATCCCAGCCTGGCCGAAAGCGTACGCCAGTCCATAAAAATCATTTTACAAACCCGTCCCGGCGAGCGCCTGATGCGCCCCACCTTCGGCGGCGGACTGGAACGCTATCTGCACGAGCCCAACACGCTCACCACGCGGCGTCAGATCCGCGACCTGATCAACGAGTCGCTGGCGCGCTGGGAACCGCGCATCCTGCTGGACCGCGTGGATGTGTGGGAGGTGGAGGAACGCCCGGATACGGTGCGGGTGGAGATCGTCTACCGCCTGCGCCTCAGCAATCAATCGCAACAGATGGGCATCACACTGGAGCTGGAAGGATAAGGATATGCCAATCACACCGCCGCGTTTGGATGATCGCAGATACGAGGACCTGGTCGAGGAGCTGTTGGCCCGCGTCCCGGCACACACACCGGAGTGGACACCGCAGCAGAACGGTGATCCGGGCCGCACCTTATTGGAGCTGTTCGCCTGGCTGGCGGACACGGTGCTGTATCGCGCCAATCTTATTCCCGAGCGCCAGCGCCTTGCCTTTCTGCAGCTGCTGGGCATGCCCATGCAACCGGCGCGCGCGGCGCGCGGTGTGGTCTCCGTTGCGCTGGATGAAAAAACCCCCGTCACCGCGGTGACCCTGGCCAAAGAGGCGCGTCTGGCCGGGCCGGTGAATTTCGAATCCCTGTCCGAAGTGAGCGTGCTGCCGGTCACCGGTGAGTGTTATTACAAACGTGCCCTCAGCATCGATGAAAAAGACGAACTTTCCGAAGTGATCGAGGGACTGCGCCAGTTCCACAAGATCGACGGCACGGTGGACGCCTATGTCACCACGCCCGCCTTCGTCGACGGTATGTATGACAAGGCCGGTTTGGATGTGGTGCAGGACAGCGCCGACCGCAGTTTGTGGATCGCCCTGCTGGCCAGTCGCCCCGAGGACGTGGCGGCGGTGAAGCTGGCCCTGGCCGGCAACGGCGACAGCAGCGAAATCCTCAACGTCGGCATCGCCCCGGCCGTTGAACTGCCCGCCAGTTTCGATGATGTGCGCCGCATCGGCGCCCTGGAACACAGCTGGTGGATCAGCACCGCCGATCTGGTGGATGACGCGCCGGTGTACAGCAACCTGCGCCGGGTGGCGGATACCACCCAGGATTTCACCCGCCGCGGTATCGAACAACTGGTGCTGCCCGGCGGTGTCGAAGACTTCGGCGTGCTGGAAGGCGACGCGCGCAAAGAGGCCAACGCCGGTGTCGGCGATCGGCCGCCGCGCATCGACGACCCGGATAGGTTGGCGCGGCTGGTGGCGTGGCTGCGCCTGCGGCCGGCGGACAAACTGGAATCCATGCGCTTGAGCTGGGCGGGCATCAACGCGGTGGAGATCGATCAGCGCCAGAGCGTGCGCGACCGCGTCATCGGTCAGAGTGACGGCAGTGCCGATCAGGTGTTTCAACTACAGGCCACATCGGTCGACGCGGCAAGTTTTGAGTTACAAGTGGAAGAGAGCGGCCGCGGCTACGTGCCGTGGCAGGCGGTGAGTGATCTGGCCTTAAGCGGTCGCGACGACGGCGTCTTCGTGCTCGACAGCGAGGCGGGCACGGTCACCTTCGGCAACGGCATCTACGGTCGCATCCCCGAGGCGGGACGGCGCATCCGCGTGGCGCAGATGCGCGCCGGCGGCGGCGCGGCCGGCAACCTGCCGGCGGGCACGCTGCAGGCCATCGAGGCCAAGGGCGTGGACGGCGCGCCGGTGACGCGCAAACTGAAAGTAATCCAGGGCATTGCCACCGACGGCGGCAGCGCGGCGGAAACACTGGACGAGGCGGAGCGTCGCATCCCGGCGCGTTTGCAGCATCGTAATCGCGCCGTCACCGAGGATGACTACCGTTCCCTGGTGGCCGAAACACCGGGGGCCAACATCGGCCGCGTCGAAGTGTTGCCGCGCTTCATGCCGCGCCAACGCCGTTTCAATGTGCCCGGCGTGGTGTCGGTGATGGTGTTGCCGCGCAAGCAGATGCACCAAGCGCCCAACCCGCGCCCCGATCAACCCCTGATTCAAAAGGTGCACGACTATCTCTCGGCGCGGCGGCCATTGGCCACCGAGTTGTATGTCATCGCTTGTGAATACATTCCCGTCGCCTTGGGCGTGGGCATTACCGTCAAGGCCGGTTTCGCTCACGACCAGGTCAACTACGACGTGCAGCAGGCGCTGCAGCGTCATCTCTGGAGTTTGTCGCCGCACGGCCCGCAGGGCGAGGGCTGGCCGCTCGGCCGCAACGTGGGCGATCGTGAATTGGAAGTGGTGGTGGCCCGGGTCAAGGGTGTGAACACCGTCAGCGGTGTGAATCTGTTCCGGCGCCAGAACAAACAGTGGCGTCAAGTCGAGCGGCTGCAGCAGTGCGCCGCCATCGAGATCGTCTTGAAAGACTGGCAGTTGCCCGAGTTGCTGGCGGTGACGGTGAGCAGCGACGGCGTCACGCCGGAGACTGTCAGCGCGACCCACACAGGCGGTGAAGTCGACGGCGGCGGTGGCGTCGCCCTGCCGGTGGTCCCGGAGACCTGCTGATGGACGCCAACGGCCTCAAATTCTGGTTGCTGGCCGACGAGCCGCACTGGCACCTGCCCGGCGAGCCGCCGGCGCTGGAGTACGATGCCCAGCGTCGTAGTCTGCGCCTGGCGCGGCAACGCCGTGAGCTGACGATCGCCGAGGATCGGTCAGCGGCCGAAACGCGCCTCGAAAGCGTGCCCCAGGCGCGTGACGAACACGGCAACCGTGCCTGGTGGGACGGCGAATGGCATCGCATTTTAGCCGTGGGTGTGGACGATACGCCGCAGATTATCTACAGCTTTACTGAAGAAGTCGCGCTCACCGACATGGCCTTGGGCGCGGACGGCGTGCTCTACATGGCGGTGGACGGCGCGGTGATCATGCATGACCGACGCCAGCGCTGGCGCGATGCGGTGGTGAGCGCGGACGGGTTCAAGGCCTGGCGTCTCAGTCCGGCACCCGGCGCGGGTTGTTGGGTACTGGATCGCGACAACCGCCGACTGGCGCGTTTGAGCGGCGCACCCATCTCCGAGCGCGCCCACAAACCCTATACTCCCGAGACGGTGCGGCCCTGTCACGAGAACGCCAATCCACCGCGCCTGACCGTGCTGGACAAGGTGCATTGGCCCGTGCAGGAGGCGCCCGTGGCCCTGGCCTGTAGTCTGACCGGCGAAGTGGTCTTGCTCAGCTGGGTGACGCATGGCGAGGCCGTATTGCGGCAGCTTGGCGAGACATTCGAACTCAGTGACCCGATGACACTGCTCGGCACGCATACGCCCTACAGTCTGGCCTGGGTGGCCACCGGCCGCATCGGCGTATTGGTCTGCGGTGAGACCACGGATGAAACGCCGGCCAAGGCCAAGAGCGAGGCGCGTGTATACAAGGTCGATACCTCGGCCTCGGCCCAGTTCCCGTCCGGTGATTTGTATCCACTGAAACAGGATTACAACTTCGGCCCGTTTATCCACGGCCTGGACTATCCGCCGCACTATCCGGCCTTCGACACCAGCCATGCCCTGCATCGTCTGTCGTTCCCGTTTTTTACGCGCCAGGGCCAGGCCTTCAACACCGGCCTGCACATGCAGCTGGACACTGCCGAGGTGGATTCAGTGTGGCACCGGCTCTATATCGAGGCATCGATTCCCGCCGGTTGCGGTATACGTGTGTGGCTCACCGCCAGCAATGAGGTGCAGGACCATATCAACGATGACAGCTTGCAATGGTTCGAACATCGCTTCGGTGAGCGCTATCAACAGGGTGCGCCGAGCGATATTCCGGTGGGCGCGTGGATGTCGCGGTCTTCGGAATTGCCGCACCATCCCGGCCTGTTGCCGTGTGAAAACGAGCCCGGGCGCAAGGGCTTGTTCACCGTCTTGATTCAACGCGGCGGTCTCCAGGTGCGCAATCTGCGCGGTCGGTATCTCTATATCAAAGTGGAATTGAGCGGTCCCGGCAACGCGACGCCGGAACTGTATGCCGCGCGTGCCTATGCCAGCCGATTCTCTTATGTGGAACACTACCTGCCCAAGCTCTATGGCGAACAGACCTTCGCCCCCGAGGCCGACGCGGCGGGCAGGGCCACCCCCGCCGATTTCCTCGAACGTTATATCAACAACATCGAGGGACTGTTTACCACTATCGAGGACGGCATTGCCTACAGCGATCTGGTCACGCGGCCACAGACCGTGCCGTCAGAGGCCCTGGAGTGGTTGTCCGACTGGATCGGTTTTCAATTCGAGGCCGGCTGGTCCGAAACGCAACGGCGCCGTTTTCTGGAAAACGCCGCCGAGCTGTATCGCTGGCACGGTACCCTGCGCGGTCTCAATCTGGCCTTGGAGATTGCCACCGAGGGCGGTGTCAGCGGCGGCGAGATCGTGGTGCTGGAGGATTACCGCCTGCGCCGCAGCTTCGCCACCATCATCGGCGCCGACCTGGACGACGATGAAGACCCGTTGACCCTGGGTGGCATCGAAACCGGCAACTCATTCGTCGGTGACACCCTGTTCATCGGTGATGAACAGCGGCGCGAGTTTCTCGCTCTATTTTCCGCCGATCTCGATGTCAACGCCGCGGAGCAAGCCGCCATCGACACCTTCTTCGATCGCCTGGCGTTTCGGGTCACCCTCCTGGTGCATCAAAACGTCACGCCTCAAGACCTGGGCATGATCCAGCGCATGGCCGAACGCGAGGTGCCGGCCCACGTGCTGTCCCGGGTGCTGCCCACGAGCGCGCCCTTGTTGGCCGGCATCACGTCTTTAGTTGGCGTGGATACCTATCTGACGTCGCGGCCGCAAGCCAAGCCGGCGCGCGTCAATCGTAGCTATGTCGGCCGCGGCGATTACGTCATGGGCCCGGCGACCTTGGATCCGCGTCTGGAAGGTGTCGGCAGCGGCGTGCCCGAATTGCCCAGCCAAAAACCCATCGCCCGCGCCGACGATGTGAGCGCCGGGTTCGGCGACGACTTCACCCTGGACGGCAGCGACTCGGAGGCGGCCCCCGGCCGCAGCCTGGTCGGTTACCGCTGGTCTTTTTTAAATGACGAAGGAGATAACGCATGACCACTAAAACACTCGAAGATATCCGTGCCAACGACATCGAAACCACCGATGCCACGCTCACCATCACCATGCCCAACGAGAAACTGAAGGTGGGACAGCACACTTTTCAACTGGAGGTGAAGGACGACTCGGGTAATGTCTCGGCGCCGGCCAAGGTGATGTTGATTGTGCTGGACACCCAGGCGCCCACGGCGGTGATCACCGTCAACGACGAAGAGGGGCGGCCGCTGGACAACAACTCCATCGGCTTCGGCCGCAACTTTATCTTGAACGGCAAGAAGTCGGTAGATGTGGGTGGCGGCAATATCGTCAGCTACAACTGGTCTCTCGTTGACGGATGATCCATGGCCGACTTCAGGCGCAAAAAGCGATTCAAGACCCGGGTGCCGCAGCTCAAGGTGGACGGCGGCCTGCCGGCCGGTACCTATGTCTTTCAGCTTGAAGTGGAAGACAGCAGCGGCAATCGCAGTCGGGCGGCCAAGGTGAAGGTGAGGATCGTGGATCAGCGCATTCCGGTGACGCCCATCGATCCCGATGACCTGCGCATCGAGCGGCCGGTGATCGGGAATGATCCCGTCATCATTCGCAGGCCGTTGGGGTGAGGGTGGGTGGCAGGAAATCCCCCCTAACCCTTTATGCTCCGCGAGTGCCCTTTAAAAAGGGGGGGGGAGCGGGCGGTGGTTAAGGCATGGGCACTGCAATCTGCCCCGGAATGTTCCCCTCTTTGTAAAGGGGGGATGGTATGCGGGTAACGTGCCGGGCCCGAAGGGAACCCTCCGCCCCAGTTCCCCCCCTTTGAAAAAGGGGGGCAGGGGGGATTTAAAGTGTAAGGAGAGCAAACATGGCAAAAGAAACAGATTCATTGCCCCTGCCGGAAGGCCCCGACCGGGTCCATTACGCGACCGGCGTGCTGCTGGGGGCGGAGGACTTTCGGGCCGAGCAGGACTATCACCGCAGCCGCCTGGCCCGGGCCCTGGCATATGCCATGGGCCAAGGCACCCTGGCGGGGCTGGAGGTGATCCATGAACCGGAACAGCCGGCCGATGAGACCAACCCCGCCCGTTCGGAACGTCTATTGGTCGAACCGGGCCTGGCCATCGACCGCCTCGGACGCCTGATCGAGGTGGTCACGCCGCGTTGCCTGAAACTGGCCGACTGGTATGCGGCCCAGTCGCCGCAACTGCTGCGCCAGGCCTGGCACGACACGGGCAATCTGTGGACCGATTCACCCTCGGGGGTGGCGGCCGATCTGTTCATCCGCTTCGTGGTGTGCGAGCGCGGCAAGACCCCGGCCTTCGCCTCGTCTGCCTTCGACAGTTTTGATAGCGTCACCGCCGCGCGCCTGCGCGACGGCTTTGAAATCGAGTTGATCCTGCGTCAGGAGACCGATCCGCCCGTGCCCCAAGCCCAATGGCCCGACTTCGGCGGTGATGCCGTTAATCTGCGCCAGGCCATCTTCGATGCCTGGCGCCAGGGCAGTGCCTACAGCAGCTTGCAGGGTCTGGACCCCTTGCCCGAGCACGTGCCGGGTCAGGATACCAGCGCGCTGTTTCTGGCCCGGGTGCTGTTGCCGGCGGATCAGGCCCCGGCCGGGCAGCGCCCGGCGCGGCGCAGTGCCGAAGCGGTGATGGTGCGTAACGAGCTGCGCCCCTTCGTGGTGACGGCCAATGCCTTGGCGCGGTGGTTGGGGGTTGGAGTGACGGGGGATGTTTAAAGGTCCCGGGAATGAAATCCCCGCTAACGCGAAAATCCCCCCTAACCCCCCTTTAATAAAGGGGGGGACCGGTACGGGGGTAGTTTGCAGGGCTCCGCGGGAAACCCCTGCCCCAGTTCCCCCTTTGAAACAGGGAGGACCGGTACGGGGGTAGTTTGCAGGGCTCCGCGGGAAACCCCCGCCCCAGTTCCCCCTTTGAAACAGGAAGGAACGGTACGGGGGTAGTTTGCAGGGCCCCGCGGGAAACCCCCGCCCCAGTTCCCCCTTTGAAACAGGGGGGACCGGTACGGGGGTAGTTTGCAGGGCTCCGCGGGAAACCCCCGCCCCAGTTCCCCCTTTGAAACAGGGAGGAACGGTACGGGGGTAGTTTGCAAAGCCCCGCGGGGAATCCTGCCCCAGTTCCCCTTTGAAAAAGGGGAGCAACGGTACGGGGGTAGTTTGCAGGACCCCGCGCGGGGAACCCCCACCCCAGTACCCCCCTTTGAAAAAGGGGGGCTAGGGGGGATTTATACAAATCAAGATCAGTTCAAGGAGAATTGAGATGAACAAGATCACCACCGGTCCGGCCCGGGAGAAGATCGACCTGGCCGAGCTGCAGCAAGCGAAACCGCAGGGCACCATCATCACCGATGATCGTCGTCGCCGACCTCTGTGGTTCGACGGGCGCTTTCTCGATGCCCAGGCCCTGAACGCCGAGCAGAACTATTTTCTGGCGCGCCAGGCGGACTATGGCCGTGTCGCCGGTTTCGGCGTCATCACCGGCTTGGGTGTGCGCGCCCACAGCGAGAAGGCGCGCACCGTGGTCATCGACGCCGGCCACGGCCTGACGCCGTCGGGCAGTCAGGTGGTGTTGCCGGAACAACTCAGCGTGGATCTGGCCAACGTAGCCGAGGGACAGCAACTGGATGCGAGTTTTGGTCTTTCCGAAATTCCCAGGGCGTCACCCTTCAACCGCAGCGGGCTCTACATCGTCGCCCTGCGCACGGTGGAGTACACCGGCAATCCCATTTCGTCTTATCCCACCCATGTGGACGCGCCGCGCACCACGCATGACGGCTCGGTGATCGAGGCGACGGCAGTGACCCTGATCCCTTATCCCGATCCCGGCGCGGCCACCGAACTGGAACAGCGTCGCAGCCATGTGGCGCGTGAGATCTTCTACGAGGAAAGTTTGAAGGGCCAACCCGAGGATGTCTTGCCGCTGGCCATGCTGGCCCTGGATCACGGCATTATCCGCTGGCTGGATATGTTCATGGTGCGGCGCGAGATCGCCCAGCGGGAACGCAATGTCTGGGGCCTGGGGATTTCGCCGCGACCCTTGCGCGCCGCCCATCTGCGTCAGTACAGCGTGCAGTTGAATGAACTGCAGCAACAACTGGGCTCGGGCGCGCGTATTAGCGCCAGTGAACACTTTCCGGTGTTGCCACCGGCCGGTCCTATGCCCGCCAGTGGTGTCAACGGTGATGATTTCAGTCACAGCTTTTTTCCGGCGGAGATGGATGTGGAGCTTTCCATCGTGCCGGAGGATGAACTGCCGGCCTTGTTGGAAGACGCCATGCTGTTGCCGCCGCTGGACCTTGAGTTGACCGGCGCGGCGCAGGAGTCCACCTCGGTACTGGTGGTGATGCCGGTGCCGCGCCATCAGTTCCGCAGCCTGAGCCAAAGCCTGCCCACTATCAGCCGTGAACTGCCGGCGGCGCAACCGGGCATGATCGCCAAACGCAAACCGATCACGGCCTTGAGTCAATTGTTGTCGCGCCGACGGGTGACGGCGATGACTCCCGCAGAGGCGAGTGCCGACAGTCAGTGGCGCACCGAGTTGAGCAAGTTGAGCCAACTCTGGTATCTGCGCCGCCGCAATCTGCACTACAAGGCGGAGGTGACCTCCTGGTCGGTGGAGATCCGCAGCGCTGAAAGGGAATTTGAAGAGAAGGTGACCGAACGCATCAACGGCCTCAATCTCAAGACCCGTTTCAATTCCCTATTGTCGCGCGCCACCACCACGGCAGCGGCGGAGCTTACCTCGTTTCTCGCCTCGCCCATGATGCTGGGCGGCTCCGACGCCGCAGTACGGGCGGCGGTGACCGAACTGGAAAAGGCGGAGGAGGTGGACAGCCGCGACGTCATGAAAGTGGCTGAACGTTTCAGCGAACCGGGCTTTGGCGAAGGTCTGGCGCGGTTGGAAAAAGCGGATGAGCACTTCAGCGGCAATACGCGGGTGATGGAGAACCTGGCCAAGTCCGGCAAGCTGCCCGAGCTGGACCGACTCAGTCGCACCCTGCCCAAGGCGGAGTTCGAAACGCTGACCAAAGAACTGGCCGACGCAGGCAGCGGCAATGATGCCGCCGCGGTGGAGAAGGTCAGCAAGGTGATCGAAGAGAAGGCCGGTACCACTGAGGTGCGCAGCGGTCCGGTGGTGAACAAGCCGGTCTCTTTCAATCCGCGTATCGGTAGCACCCTAACCAGAAGATGAGGCGCATATGAAACGCTTTCCGATTGATGATCCGGTCCATGGTGAACAGCTGTTGGCGGTACAACCCGCTATCGAACGCTATCCCGACGCCGACTGGCGTCAACGCCTGGAGTATTTCACCGGCCGTGCCCTGACCCACACTGCCCTGCGCCTGGAACAGCAGGGCCGCGCCGGTCATCTGGCGACGTTGGGGCAGGCGGTCTCCCCCGGCGTGGTCACCGGCCTGGAGGCCGATGCGGTCGAGACCGGCGACGGTGTGGTGATCGAAATCGCCGCCGGCATGGGCATTGCCGCCAGCGGTGAGATCGTCCATATCAATCGCAATCAGCAGCTCAAGCTGGACGACATTCGCGTCTACGCCCCGGCATCCCTGCTGGAAGGTGAGGGTGTCGAGGGTGCCTATAAGTTGGGTGACACCCTGGGCGCCCTGCGCGCTGCCGGGGTGGCGTTGCCGGCGGCCATGGTGTTGGTGTTGCAACCGGTCACGGTGGAACACTTCGGCCAGGAGCCTTCCACTGACCCGTGTGATTACGACCCCAGCGACGAGGCGTTTGAGAACTGGCAGTGGGTGGATGGTTCACGCTTGGTGCTGTATGCCTGGAACCGCGAACTCGGACCGTTGCCGGTGTTAGGCAACTGGCAGCGCAATCGTATCGCCTATGCCGTGTTCGATTATGAACGCAGCCTGAGCGAGGGCGCATACCTGCCGTGGTCATCGGTCGGCGTGCCCATCGCCCTGATCGGTCTGGACGCCGCACTGCAATATCAATTCATCGATCGCAACAGCGTGGTGCGTCGCGGCGGCGAGGCCAAGGGCAATGCCGTGCCCATCAGTCCGGCGGGTGACCGATTTTTGTGGCAGGCGCAGTTCGAGCAATTCAACGAACAGCTGGTGGACTGGGTCATGAACACCCCCGGGCTGGAGCCCGCCGACATTCAGGCCGGGGCCGAGTTTCGTTATCTGCCGCCGGTGGGCGTGTTGCCCAAGGAGGCGCTGGCCGCGCGCCAACAGTTGCAGCACTTCTTTCCGCCCAGCTATGCGGTGCGCGCCCTGGCCATCCCCTATGAGCAATTGGATCTGGCCATCGAGGAGAGCGCCAGCCTGCTGCCCTATGATTTGAATGCACCGGACCGGGTGGAGGTGTTGGTGCCGGTGCCGCAGCAGCACTACGATCCCAAGCTGCTGGTAGTCGAGGTGATCGATCCCATCTTCGACCAGACCATCGCCCGTTACACCACGCAGCGCAATCAATGGCTGGGCCGGCGCCTGATTGTGCGGAATATCGCCTCGGCCTTGTTTCGGGCCATGAAGGGCCGGCCGCTGCTCTATCCGGCCGACGATCCCAATGCCATCGATTCACTGGAACAGCCCATCGAATTCGAACAGCAATTGGTCCAGCGGGGCGATGAATGCCGCTATTTCAAGGGCCAGACCGCGCCGCCCAGCAACTGGTTCCAAAACGGTTTCGACGACGCCAACTGGACCGCAGGGGTGACCAGTATCGGTTACGGTACCGGTGGTCTGGGCACTGCCCTGGACGATATGCCGGGCAACTACGTCACCCTATTCCTTCGCCATGGTTTCAGCCTGGCGTCGATTGAAGAGGCCCATCGTTACACCCTGAGCGTCACCACCAACGGCGGTTTTTATGCCTATCTCAACGGCCGTTATCTCAGCTCGGCCAATGTCACCCGGCCGTTTCACAACGCACCGGCGGCCACTGCGCAAGAACTGCAAACACGCTTCTATGAACTGGGTGAGCTCAAGGGACGTCTGATCGAGGGCGAAAACGTGCTTGCCATCCAGGCCCATAGTCCCGGCGCGGACGAGGGAGAGTTCAGCGTCAGCGTGGCGTTGCTGGACACCGAGGATCAGTTCGGCACCGTCGAGGTGGTGCCCGGTAAGTTGCAGCCGCCTTTCGGTCAGGCGCAGTACCAGGTCGAAGCACTGGCAGCGCTGCGCAATTACCTCGATACCACCACGCCGCTCTCCGATGCCGAGGTGGCCGAACTGGACGAGAAGGGCATCGAGGAATATATCAACTTCCTGCAGCAGAAGATCAATAAGGCCAATGATCGGGTGGAGTTCGGCTTCCTGCGTCTGCGCACCGACATGTACCGGGTGCGCCAGATGATGTTGGGCAACGAGGTGGGCACCAAACTGGCCACCTCGCCGGCCCTGGCCGAGATCGCCAAGGGTGAGTCGGCGGTGGCCACCAAGAATGAGTTATCCGAGTTCTATACCCGCATCAAGCAGGCCACGCCGCAGACCGGTGGTGATGGCGGTGGCGCTGTCAATAGTCCGGTGACCCATGTGCCTGCCGGGGACGCCGGCAATGTTTCGGTGGCGGGGACGGCCAATATCAATATCGTCGGCGGCAACAGCTTCGTCTCCGGCGAGTTGAGCGGTCGCGATTTGGCCGGTGGGTCGGCCGCGCTTGAGAATGCCGTGTTGCGTGACATGAGCTTGCGCAATCGCAACATCAGTCTCGCCGGGGTGCAGGATGCCGAGCTGAATTTTGCGACGATGTTCGAGACCCAGAGCAGCAGCGCTGCCTTGTTCAACGTCGCCACCCCCCAAGAAGTCGGCGAACAGAACCCGGTCATCGGCATGGTGCAGAACTTCAACAACGTCACCGTGGGTGAACGCTTGCAGGAGTCCGGTGCCAATGTCTCCTACATGGCCGGGGTGGCGGTGAAGGGGGAGTTGCTCGGCGACTTGGTCGATAGCGACATCAATATCGATGATCTGAGCGTGCCCGGCGTGAGCGCTGATGGCGAGTCGGTCTCCTTTGCCGACATCCGCGCCGACCGTTCCATCCTGGACGGGGTGCTCAACGGCAATTACGATCCGGTGGATAGCGACGACGAGGCGGCCTATTTCAATGCCGGGGTCAAGGCCCTGGAAAACGTAGTGGGTGTGCTGCGCCTCATCGAGGGCCGGGTGCATGCCTATCGCCGCGCCGTCAGTCGTTGCCAGGATACCTTGAAGGATATCCGGGATGAGTTGAACCAGGCCGACCAGCGCCTCAAGACCCTCGGCGACGAATTGGCCGAAGCGCGCCATGATCTCACCGTGGCGCGCGCGCTCAAGGCTGAGGAACAGGCGCGTATCGACGCCTTGAATGCCAAGCGCGACAAGATCCTGGCCACCCAGGTCTCCTTCCTGTTGTTTCGCCGTCCACGTACCGTGGACGTGCGCCTGGATGCGCCCATGCACTATGTCAATCCGGATCTCTCCGACCAGCCGCTGCCCCTGTGCGATCTGTCGGACGTGCAGACACCCGAGCCCGTGGCGGCCATGCTGGATGTGGTACGCGATGCCCCCATGAAGTGGTTCGTGGCGGTGAATCTGATCCTGCCCCATCTCAGTCGTCTGGCCGATCTGCATGTGACCCTCGCCAATGCCAAGCAGCGGGCCGCCACCAAGATCACCGCGCATCCGTTCCTGAAACTGAACTTCCAGGTGCCGGACACCCTGTTTCAGGGCATGGGCGCCGCGCTGATGCAGGCCCAGCAGCGCGTTCAGATCGAACGCAAAAAGACCGCGGCCCTGGATCTGGCCGCCTTCCAGCGCTTCGGTTGGCAGGAGTCGATCAAACGTGTACCGGAGGTGGTATCGCTGGGTGATCTGATTGACGGCAACCACGGCCGCATGGGCGCCAGTCAGCGCGCCGCGCGGGAAATGGAGATGATCTCGAAAGTGGCGACGTGTCTGTATGTGAATTTTTCCGAGGTGCCGGCCGGCATACGCCTGGCATGGGCCGAGCGGCTGAGCCAATACGATCAACCGGTCAAGCTGCGCAACCTCTACAGCCTGCCGCGTTTCGGTGAGTTGGATTACATCGAACGTCACGACATGCAGCGCCTGGTGGATTGGCTCTACGGCCGTGTCTTCAGCAAGTACAGCGAGGCCCAGCACATGATCAGCGACTTGATCCGGGTGGCCCTGCTGGGTGCCAGCCATGCGCCGGTGAATCAATTGATCGCCGGTTATATCCCAGCGCCCATCGTGGTGCGTCCCGGCAGCTTTGTGAATGTGATCGCCGACCTGACCCGGGTGCGGGTGGGCATGGCCATCTCCATGGTCTCGGGCGGCAATACGCTGGTGCGCGGCAAGGTGGCGGACATATCAGGCGGCCAGCTGAGCGCCGAGGTGCACAGCGTGGTGGGTGAGAGCGTGCAGTTGGAATCCGGCGCGCGGGTGCAGATCGGGGAGCGCTTGGGGATGATGTTCTAATGTCATCCCCGCCGCCCCACCCAACCCATCCCCCCTTTAAAAAGGGGGGGCAGGGGGGATTTATAGATGTCGAAAATAAGCCAAAAGGCACAGTGTTGTTCCTGGTCGTTTAAATCTCCCCTAGCCCCTCTTTAGAAAAGAGGGGGATCCCTTGTGTAGTCGTAATGACGGAGGTATTGCGCTAGCCCATGCAACACGCCGAACGCCGCATCCGCAAGCTGAGCCTCAGTGCCAGTGACCACAGCCACCTGCAACAGGCCCGCTATTGCCTGGAAGAGGCCTTTCGCAGCGCCAGCCTGCCCGGCCTTCCGCCCAGTGCTCAGGTGGTGATACGGCGTCTGGAGCTGGGCAGATTGCGAAGCAACCTGCCGGCCAATCTGCTGGCCGAGCGCATCGCCAATCTAGTGCGCAACCTGGCCGTCGGCGCGGTGTGTGTGGACGAACGCCCCGCGCCGGACGCCCAAGTAGTCTGGTTCAGTGGTCCCTTGCGGCCCTATCAGGCCTTGCTGCGCACCTTGCTCGATGACGGGGTCGCTCACGCATGGTATTGGCGTAGCCTGTTTCCGGGGCGTGATCTGCGCCTGACGACAGCCACCGTCGAAGGGCTGCTATTGGAAGCCTTGCGTACACCGGTGCAGGTATTGGCGCCGGCGCATGTGTTGCAGGCCGTGTTGGCGCCGCGGCGTTTGGAGGGTTTGCTGCCGCACATTACCCCTTCCCTGGTCGGGCGCCTGTTGCATGAGGCGGGACTGTCGCCGGTGGCCGCTGCGGACACGGGCTCACCCGTCCATTATCAAAAACGGATACACGCCCCCGACTTGAATCGGGATTGGCGTCATGCCATCGCCACGGCCGTGGACGCATGGGGTGAAGCGGATGTGCGCAGTCGATGGTTGGCCTGGAATGCGCTGATTCTGCGCCAGCCTGTGTGGTTGGCGTGTCGCGACGTCTTGCCGCGCATGGACCTGGCGCGGTGGTTGACGGCCTGGTCGGGTGAGCGAGTCGAGCTTGGCGGGAATGAACCCCCCCCTGGCCCCCCGTTGCAAAAAGGGGAGACGGGAGGAGTGGTTGCGGCGGGTGTGCAGCATGATGCTCATCCCCCGCTGTCATCGCCGGCAGGGGTAGAGGCGCCTGGATCGCAGCATGCCCAAGACTCATTCCCCCCTTTGCAAAGGGGGGTTAAGGGGGGGTTAACCGACCCACCGGCACAGCCCGAGATATATGAAAAAGAACCCGGCCCGGGCGGCAAGGCGTGTTGCAGCAGCCACGCCGGCTTCGCACTCATGATCCCCGTACTGCAGCGGCTTGCCCTGTCCGAATTGCTAGAAAGAAACCAACGCCTCATCTCACTCGATTTTCCACGCTACTTGTTATGGAGCATGGCGCGGCGTTTCAGGCTCGCCCAGCAAGACCCCCTCTGGATGTTGTTCCAGGACTTCGAGCCGCGGCCCGACATCGCCCTGGCAGAGATGCAGATACCTGTACGCTGGATACCGGTACTCTGGCGACAACTGTCCGACCGGCCGCCAGCGACGGCGTCCCCGCGTGAGCTGGCAAACACCCTGCAACTGGTGGCGGCGGCGTATCTGCGCCGTTACTGCAAACTTTCACTGCGCGGCCTGATCCAGCGCCCCGGCCGGATTGCGCTCACCCCCACTCACTGGGACGTGCACTTCGATATCAACCACACCGATCTGCGCCTGCGCCGTGTGGCCCTGGACTCGGACCCGGGCTGGGTGCCCTGGTTGGGGCGCGTGGTGCAGTTCCATTACCACAACGAAGGATAGGGTCATGTATAGCGAGACTTCACACCGTAGCAGCGGCGCAGGCGCTCAAGAGACACCTGCCGCCCCGCTGTCATTGCGCCACATCGCCTTGGGCTGTGTCGGCCGCCTGCTGTTCGCCGAGGCGGATGTGGAACCCGTGGGGGCGGAGCAGGTGTATCTCTATAACCACTACGATCCATTGCGTGAAGTCACCGATCTGGCCGGACTGCTGACCCAGTTGTTGCGGCATCCCGCGCCGGCCGACCGCACCATGGTGCAGATGGCCGAGCGGCTGGGGCTGTCTCATGCCGAGATCATTGCCGTGATGTTGGCCCTGATGGTGGAGGAGGAACCGATGGTGGGCCGGGTGCTGGCCCATATTCAGGCGCCGGTGGGCGGATCGCGGCCGGCCTTGGGCATGTTGGAGGCGGCGCTGGCACCGCTGAGCGGTGCACCGGGCTGGGTGAGCGGCGCCCTGCTGGCCGGTCCGGCCATCGCCAGCGGCGCCTTGCAGTTGCTCAATCAACAGGCGCCCCTGCCGGAGCAGACCGTCAAGATGCCCATGGGCCTTGCCTTGTTGTTGCGCGACAAACCTTTGCTATGGCCCGGCTGTCGCGACCTGTCCCAGGCGGCGGGCGTGCGCCTGCCCTTGTCCACGCTGGAGACCGCGGCGCGCCATGCCGCCACCCTACAGGGCTGTGTCCATGGCGTGTTGGTGCTGCGCTCCGCCTCTAAAGCCGAGGCGCGTGCCGTGGCCGCCGAGATTGCGGCTCAGCTGCAGTGCGCGCCGTGGTTGATTGCAACGGCCGATAACGATCTGGCGGGCTTAGGGGTGGCCTGTCTCATCGGTGGCCGTCTGCCCGTGTTCGAATACGACATGGGGGCCGAGGCCCAAGTCCTGGTGCCGGAGCTGGCCGGTTATGAGGGGCCGCGCCTGGTATTGACCGGCCCCGACGGCCAGGTAAAGACGGCCCGCGGCTCGCTGAAACAATGGCAGCTGATGCCGCCCCCCGAGTCGGAACGCCGACAGCTGTGGCTGGAATATCTGCAGCACGCGGCCTTGGCGAATCAGCTGGCCGGCGCGCATATTCACTCCAGCGGCCGCATCGCCGAGCTGGCCGAGTTGGCGCAACGTGAGGCGCGGTTGCAGCAACGCGAGCGCCCCGACATCCACGATATCCGCCGCGCCGCCTGGGAGGCCGAAGCCGGTGCGCTGGGCAATCTGGCCCAGCCCATGACGGCCGAGATCCCCGATGAGGCGCTGGTGTTGTCGAAATCGGTCGATCACGAGCTGCAGCAGTTGCTGGCCCGTTGTCGCGCCCGTGAACATCTGGACGCCTCCCTGGGCGTCACCATCAAGGTGCGTTATCAACAAGGGGTGCGCTGTTTGATGACCGGTGCGTCGGGCACCGGCAAGACCCTGGCGGCCAGTTGGCTGGCCACCCGGTTGGGACTGCCTCTGTATCGGGTCGACCTAGCGGCGGTGGTGAGCAAGTATATCGGCGAGACGGAGAAGAACCTGGCCGCCCTGTTGGCGCGCGCCGAGCATAGCGAGATCGTGCTGCTGTTCGACGAGGCCGACTCCCTGTTCGGCAAGCGCACCGATGTCAAAGACTCCACCGATCGCTTCGCCAACTCCCAGACTAATTACCTGTTGCAACGCATCGAGTTCTATCGCGGCATCGTGGTGCTGACCAGTAACAGCCGCGAGCGCTTCGACGCCGCCTTCACCCGGCGCCTGGACAAGATTATCGAGTTTCCCCTGCCCAATCCGCAGGAGCGCCGCGCCCTGTGGCAGGCCCATCTGGGTGATCAACATCAACTCAACACCAAGCAGATCAACCAACTCGCGGCAGCCAGTGACCTGGCCGGCGGTCACATTCGCAATGCAGTGTTGACGGCGGCGGTGGCGGCACAGGCGGCGCAACGGCCCATTGCCTTCGCGGACGTGGTGAGCGCCCTGATGGGGGAATACCGCAAGCTGGGGCGCCAGTTTCCCAGTGAGTTGCGCCGCTATGGCACGGGTTGATTCGCGCCGGGGCTGAGCATGGAGAGCGCCGTTCAAACCAAGGAGGGTGAGTCTGCGGCCAAGGCGGTCAAGCGGGCGTCACCCGAGTCCGCGCCCCGTGCCGCCGAGACCGGTATGCCCCTGGGCATGCCGCTGTTCCTCGCGGGCGGCTTGCGCACGGGGGCGCCTACGCCCTGGCCGACCTCACCTTCCCCCCGCGCGGTTCAAGCTCAGGCGCAGGACGAGGAAGAAGAGGTAATACAGGCCAAGTGCTGTGACGGTATCGGCAGTCCGCCGGGTCCCCTGGCCGAGGAGGAGGGCAGGCTGCAACGTCGGCCCTCGGCGCATGACGCCGAGGGACCCCCGCTACAGGCTATACCGCTTGCGCGTGCAGGCCTGCGGCCCCAACTTAGTGTCGCGCCGGCCGACGACCCCTATGAGCGCGAGGCCGACCACGTGGCCGAGACCGTAATGCGCCTGCCGGACTCATCGCCTGGATCCGTGTCGCGCGTACCCGGCGGCGCGACGCTGCAACGCCTGTGCGCCGAGTGCCAAGAGGAGAGACCAGGGACCGGGCGCGTACAGGCCAAGCAAACGGAGATGCCCGTGGCCGAGGCGGCGGACCCCCTTGATCAAACCCTCAATCATCCCGGCAGCGGCGTCTCCTTGCCGGCGCCGTTGCAGTCACGCATCGGCGCCGTACTGGGGCGCGACCTGAGTCAGGTGCGGGTCCACTCCGACGGGCGCGCCCAGGACGCCGCGCGCAGCATCAATGCCAAGGCCTTCACCCACCGCAACCATATCTATCTGGGGCGCGGCCAGAGTGAAAACGACATGGGGCTGATGGCCCATGAGGCGACCCATGTGGCGCAGCAAGGGGCGGCACCCTTAGCGCGGCCGACGGCGGGGCAACCCGGGGCAGGGGTGGGGGCCGACGCGGGCGCGACCGTTGCCGAAAACCAGGGCGTGCCGACCATTGACGGGTCGGCAGCGGCGCTGCCGGCCGAGACCGAACCGGCCCGGCGGGAAGCGCAGCACACGCAGATTCCATCAATCTTGGCGGGCGCGCCTGCCGCCCCGGCAGCGTTTGCCTCCGAGACCGGTGCCGCCGAGCCTCCCGCATCAAGCCCGGCGACACCGGAGGCGGAAGCGAGCGCCACCCTGGAAGCCGAGCCCCCGGCAATGCAGACGGGCAGCGGGGCAGAGGACGAAGGCGCGGCGCCTGGCGCAGGAGGCGCTTCAGCCGGGGGACAAGGGGCCGGCGCTGGGGAGGCGCAAGGCACATCCATCGAGTCGGCCGCGGAGGGCGGCGCTGAGGCACAGCAACAAGGGGGCGAATCAGCTCCCGAGGCCGGCCCCCAGGCAGTGGGAGGCGCCGGCGCCGAGCCGGAGACAGAAGAAGAGGCGCAAGCCGGGTCCGTGGCAGAGACCGGTCCCGAGGCGGACGGCGCCGACGGCGCGGCCGTCAACGGCGATCCTTACGCCCGCATCGCCGCCGCCCCCGATTCCGAGCACAAGGCCTTTGTCTTGGCCCAGGCCGAGCATGTCAATGGCGACTGCGAGACGGCGGCGGGGCTGTTACAGGCATTGGCCGGCGCCCGTCGGGCCGAGGTCAGCGGCCGCTTCGGCGCCGCGCGCGACGGGATGAGCGGGTTCATCGAAGCCAGGATCGAGGCGCTGCAGGCCTTTGTTGCCGCCAAGCAGGCCCAAATCGGCGCGACTATCGCCAACGCCCTGGCCACGGTGCAAGGCGCCATCGCTGCGGCGCTGATCTCCATTCACCGGGCGGCCGCGTCGGTGCAAGAGAGCATCGCTGGCATCGTGCAGCGTGCCGGCGCCGCGGCGCAAGCCACTGTTAGCGGCATTGCGGGCCGCATCAGTCATCTCATAAACACCCTGCCCTTACCCGATTTGCCCGGGGTGGAACAGGCGCGACGCCTGGCGGCGAGTCTGATCAATCATGCCGTGGCCGCCGTGAACGCGGCCCTGGGCACGGTGCTGGGGATGATTCAAAGCGCCTTGGCCATCGGTATGCGCCTGCTGACCACCGCCTTGAACAGTATCACCGCCTTCATCAATATGGCTTTGACACGCATCTCCGCCGCCCTGAGCCAGATCGCCGCCTCCGTATTCAGTTTGTTCAATCGCGTCCTGAGCCGGGTGGTGGGGACCCTGCGCCGCATCCTCTACGGCACCGTCCTGCCGATTCTGACGCGCGCCGAACGCCGCGTGCTGCGCGCCATGCGAGAACTGGCGCAGCGCTCCCTGCGCCAGATCCGTGCCAATTGTCGCGCACACCTGGCGGCCCTGGCCGCGTCCCTCGGCGACGGGGGCGGGCAGCGCGACGGCGTCGAGGCGACGACCCGGGCCGATGACTGGCGCGCCCACATTATCGAGATCAGCGCACGGGCGCAGGCGCGCAACGCCGCCATCATCCACAGCTTCCAGGAGAAGACCCGCGGCGTTGTCGCCCTGCTGCTGACCACCCTGCGGTCCATCGCGGCCCAGGTCATGGCCGCCGTCACCCGCCGCATCGCCGGCTTTATCAGCGCGGCGGTGGACTATGTGGCCAAGGTGTTACTGACCCTGCGGGGCATGGTGGAGGCGGTGACTCAATTCATCGCCAACACCATCACCTGGGCCATTTCCCTGTTCGTTAGGGTAGTGAATTACATCCGTTCCCTGGTGGAACGGCCGGTGCAAGCCCTGATCGAGTTCGCCGACAATGTGTTGAGCCGCATTCGCAGTGCCGTCAGTGGCATGGTGCGGCGCCTGGTCAGCGGCCAAGGGCTGGGCTTGAATGTCGGTGAATTGATCGGCAGATTCAGGATGCCGCCGACTTCCAACAATCCCACCATCGCCTTCGCCGGACCGCCGGCCGGGTTTGTCATCGTCATCTTCCAGGGGGTGGTGTATATCATCGCCTTCGGTTTCGCCTTTTCGCTGACGGTAGCTGAATTCATCGTGTTGATCATCGTCATCGTGGTCATTATCCTGATCATCCTGCTGCTGTTGTATCTGCTGTATAAGTGGCTGACGCGTCCCAAACCTGTCCCCAAACCGCGGCCCAGACCCCGGCCCAGACCCCGGCCCAGGGGCAGGGAGTTTCATCCCGACACGCCTTTCAATGTCATCCGTTCCGTGCCCCTGCAAAAGGTCAAACTGCCGGCCGCCGCGGGTGATGATCTGGTGTTCGGGGTGCAGTCGCGCGACAAAGACAAATTCCGTCCCATCGGCACGGCCGCCTGGATCCCCATCGATCCCGGCAAGGGGCCGTATGAGACGGTCTACGAGGTGAGCCAGTCCGCCAGTTGGCTGGCACCGGGCAGCGGCAATACCACCTACGTGCATCCGACCCTGGACAGTCGCGGCGTCCGTCTGTTTATCGATGAGGACTGGAACGGTGAGCCCATCACCGTCACCGCCACGGTGCGCGACCAGGCCCCGCCGGTGACGCCGCCGGATATCGGCACCACCCGGGATACCGACCATGTCATCACCTGGACCCTGGACCTGTGCCAGGATCCCCTGACCGCCGCCACTGCCAAACACATTCCCAGTCTGGCGCCGCAGTTGAACCAGACCAACTACAACAGCACCTCCCTGACCCTGTTGGACGGCTCCAGCGATACGGTAGGCGCCAGCATGCTGACCGAGCTTCTGACCCACGAAAAGACTGGCGGCGGTGCGCCCAACGGCCAGGACAACCTGTATGGTTTGCGCAAGTTGCCCACCTTGGCCGCCCACGGCGGCTCGGGATTTAAACAGACCCAGGTCTATATCAAGGGCCATTTGCTCAACCACTCCGACAACCGCGGCCTGGGCGGAGTGGGCGATCCCATCAATCTCTATCCCATCACCGGCCAGGCCAATCGTGATCACAACAGCCAGGTGGAGGAAAACGTGAAGGACCTGGTGCATGACGACAAGCTGGTGGTGAGGTACGGCGTGAGCGTGGTGAATCAGGACGGGCCCCACGCCATCGACATCTTTGGTGACGGCCACTGCACCTATCAGTACCTCAACGCCGGCTTCAGCTGTGCCTACGCCACCTACAAATACTGCGACGGCGAGCTGCAGCAGAATAGCAACCGGGGCGGGCCGCCGGTAGCCTCCAGCTTCGATGTCAGCGGTTTCATCGAGAATATCCGCGACAACAAGGGCAGTTGTCAGGAGGGTTGATGTCGAGCTTTGAGTCTAAATATCGGCACCTGGACCAAAGCGATCCGCAATCGGTGCGATCACCCGAACGGCCGCGTCCCGAGGCGCCGGCGGGCTTGCCCCTGTATCTGCAGGCGGGGCCGGTGCAGCGTCAGGTCACGGCGGAGGAAGAAGAAATCATACAGCCCCGTCTCACCGTTGGCCCGGTGGATGATCCCTACGAGCGCGAGGCGGATCAAGTGGCCGATCACGTCATGGGTCAGACGCGCGCCGCGCGCGATCTCTCTGCGGCCACGGCTGAACAGGTGCAGCGCCAGGCCCGGCAAGAGGAAGAAGACGAGGTGTTACAGGCCGAGGGGTCCGCAGCGGGTGACGGCCGTGTCAGCGCCAGCTTCCAATCCGATCTCCAGACTCAGCGCGGCGGCGGTGCCGGCCTGCCGCAGTCAGCGCGTGAATTCATGGAGTCACGCATGGGCAGTGACTTCTCCCATGTCCGGGTCCACCAGGGGCCGCAGGCGAGTCGCCTGAATCAACAGGTTTCCGCCCGTGCCTTCACCGTGGGCAGTGATATCTTCTTCGGCGCCGGTCAATATCGACCCGACAGTGAGGCGGGCCGGCATCTGTTGGCCCACGAGTTGACCCACGTCATGCAGCAGACCGGCACGCGGCCCAAGGGCCCGGGCGGCGCCACAGCGAGGGTGAGCCGGGCGCTGCAGCGGCTGCAGCGCAAATCCCTGCAGGATGAACTGGAGCAGGAGTTGGCCGAGTGGGCCGAGAAACACGGTAAGACCACCGACCCCAAGCACAAGGACTACGCCTTCGACCTGCAGGAGTATGCCTGGAGCCTGATCACCGACCCCGATCCCAGCGTCATCGGCCCCATGCCCAAACCCAAGGGCAAGAAGGCACGCAAGGCCTGGGAGAAGAAGTTCAAGAAGGCGGAGCTGCTGGCCAAGAAGATCCTGGCCGGCGGGCCCAAGGTGGTGCAGAAGGAGGACCGGGCGGCCATGATCCTGAATTATATGGCCCAGGCCGGTTTCGGCCAGGAGGCGGTGGCACTCACCGCTTCCATGGCCGATGAGGGCCAGATCGAATATGTCTACGGCGCCGTGCTGGACAGGATCGAGAGCGCCGATCCCCAGGTGCTGACCCGCATCACCGAATGGCTCATCAAGCATAAAGGCAAGAGCGATAACCCCCTGCTGGAGAAGTTCTCCACCAGCAGCGGCGATTTCGAGAAGAAGCTCAACAATGGCCGCCTCAAGGCCATCCTCAAGCCCCTGATCCATGCCTATGAAAAAGACGCCTTCCTGATCGATATCGTCTCCCAAGTGCTGCTGCGCAAAAAAGGGTTTCGCAAGGTCTTTTCCGACTGGATGTGGAAAGAGAATAAGGGTGACCTGTTGTTCAAGGTCCTGCAATCCAAGTGGTTCATCGAGCCGGAATACGGCCCCACGGTGCTGCCGGACGTGGGCGAGCTGAAAATGGAAAAGGACATGCCCTGGGTCTATGCCAACAAACAGAAGTATTACGTCGGCTATCTGGTGCAGCTGGGCAAGGACACGGGTGTGAAGATCGACGCGCCCAAGAACTTGAAGTTCAGGACCCTCAGGTCCTGGCTGGATGACAACACCGATAAATTCGGCGCGGCCCTGGCCAAGAAACACCCGGATGACCAGGACAAATGGATCAAGACCTACGAAGAGATCGCCGACATCTTTTTCTATCATGTCTCGGGGCGCAACATTCAGCCGGACCTGGCCGGCAAGCTGGGCAAGTTGGGTCCGGGCGCGCCGGCCAAGCTGCGCCTGAAGGCGGATTGTGATGTCCTGTCCACCTATGCCATGCGCTTTTTCGATAGCGTCCGTGATCCCGACAACCCGGCCTTCAAGGCCTTCGAGCCCATCGGTTATATGGCCCTGGACCCCAAGGACAATGCCGGCCATTCCGTCGCCCTGATGCGGCGCAAGGGGAAATACTTCGCCATTAACAACAAAGAGGTCAGCGATCTGAAGGTCGTTGAAAACAAACCGGACGCGAAAAAGGAAGCGGCCATCAAGGCCTTGAAGGCCGATGCCCTGCTGATCTATGACGAAGAACCGCAGGCGTATAAGGTCTATTATGCCGATGCAGTCGCCGGCGGCGCCATGCCCAAGGCCTTGTCCCTCACCAAAGAGGAAACGCGGCGCGAGGACCTGGAACCCTGAGCATCACCGATGCATCGCGACACGCGACCGCGCAGACTATAATAGTTTGATTGATAACGATATGCAGAGAACGCCCTATGCAAACCGCTGTACAGACTGAATCGGAACAACGCCCCTATCGCACGCCGGAGCCCGCGGCGCAGGCAGGCCAGGCGGGCCTGCCGCAATACCTGCGCGAGGCTGAGCCCGACGCCGGGGTCCCGGAGGCCGGTCCGGCCAGTCCCAGCGATGCCGGCGTGCCGCTGCCGGCCGGGGTGCCCGAGGCCGAGGCCCCTGCGCCCACCGGGCCCAACGCCTGCGCCACCGCGGAAGAGGAGGAACGCAAGGAACGCTTCCGTCGCCGCAGCTTCTCGGCGCTGGACTTCAGGCCTTCGGCGGGCTATGGCAAGTTCGACGCCTATTACTGGCCACGCTCGTCCCTGATGGCGGCGGTGGTGAAAATGAAGTTCAACTTCGTCCAGGCCGAGGATACGCCGGACATCATGACGCTCTACTCCATGGCCCTGGCGGGCCAGGATATCAGCCGCTACTTTTGGACCGACACCCAAAAGCGTCAATATGAACGGGATTACGTCCAGACCGTCTCGCGCCAGTGGTCCTTCGCGCATACCTTTCGTTCCACCAAGCCCTGCTGGCCCTTCAGCGCCGATCCCCATGTGACGCCGCGCATCGTCAGTGATGCCAGCGCCGCCCACTTCGATGTCACCGTATTCAAGATGTCCAGTCCTACCGGCAAACGGACGTCTTCGTTCAGCGCCCGTAATCCGGGTACGGCCGGCTGGCAGGGCACGGGCGAGCTGGATGAAAACGATGTCATCGAGGAACAGAACAAACGCAGCCGTCAGGTGGCCCGTGCCGAACGCCAACGCCTGGAGCGGGCCATCGCCGCGGCCATGGCCTCGCCGGTGTTGTTCGAGCAGAACCGCGCCAACATCCGGCCGCCCTTCGATGCCCGTCTGAGCGCCCTGGCCGAGGCCATGAAGGCCAAGAATCCCTCTGACCCCGCCATCCCCATGGTGTTGCGCGGCTTCGCCAGCGCTGAAGGTGCGCGGGCGCACAACGATCGCCTCTCCAGGGAGCGGGCCGAGGCGGTGGCCGAGGTGTTGCGCCGCGCCGGGGTGCCCCAGCCGTTGGTGATCGATCCGCAGGGTCCGGTGGGCGCGCCCGATGACGCCGCCAATCGCAAGGTGGAGCTGATTCCCGATACCGGCTTCGAGACCAGCTACAGCGGTAATCGCTTTTCCCCCGCGGCCCACGAATTCGGCCACGCCCTGGGGCTGCCGGATGAATACGTCAATCGCACCACGGGTAACCTGGGGGCGAAACAAACGGCCTTCGTCAATCTGGCGCAACAGGCCGGTGTCTCACCCCCCGATCGCTGGGGGGATCGCACGTCCAGTGTCATGTCCGTGGGGGTGGATGTGCTGCCGCGTCACTATTTAACCATCTGGGAGGCCTTGGGTCAGATGACCTCGCCGGATATTACCCGCAATGAATGGAGCATCGGGTAGGATGCGCCGTGCGTACCCGGCGGTGCCGAGAATCTGGAGAATACGGTGGATCTGCTCAAACCAACGCTCAAGCTCATGGGTGACAGACATAAGCTCGAATTGGTATTCGAACTCGTTGACCATCCTTCCTATGGCGCGGTCGAGGCCAGTCTGATCAAACCGGTGGATATATGGTTTCGTATGCTTAGCTTCGATACCGATACGGAATCCCTGACAGAGGCGGATATCGTCAACAAGGGTAGGCGCGTGCTTAACATCACAAAACACACCGCCACGCACTTGCGGACTTTTTCTGATCACTACAGGCGGGAGAAGGCAAAGCTGTGCGTCGTGGCGAAGCCAACAGAGCTATGGTCGAGGCTGTATGAACCCTATATTGAAGAATGGCAAGTGGACGTTCCCGGCAGGTATAACATTCCCGTCTGGAACGCCGCGACTCAAAGAATATCGTCAAAGCTTGCTATTAAAAACTATTCAGAATGACTCATGGGGCGTGACATGCCGCGGCCTGGGCGGCAAGCCCACGGATGCCATCGGCGTTGCGCGGAGATGTCGGTAGCGGCGTGCCTCTGTGACGGCTCGCTAAACGAATCATGCTTATGGATGCCTTTGTCGATATATTGAGAACCATTATCTGGCCACTGGCCATCGTGTGGGTCTCGTATATATTCAGAAACGAGCTTCGTGGCCTTCTGAACCGGCTTTCGCTATTCAAATACAAGGACCTTGAAGCGAAGTTTGAGAAGGAGCTGCTGGAGGTTGAGAAAGAGGCGAAGGAAGCGGAGAAGTTGCTCGATCGTTCCCTCCCGCATATTGCGGATAACGAGCAAGAGAAGATTGAGCAGTTGCTGCGCATCGCGGGTATATCGCCGCGGGCAGCCATTATGGAGGCGTGGCGCGAGGTGGAATGCGCGCTGAATGATGTGGCCAAACAAGAAGGTATACGTGTCAAGGGGCTGGTGGGAAATTCCCTGTCTGCGGATAAGCTGGCGCAGATCCGGGGCATTCCCAGGGAGAACACCGACATCTATACCCGATTGAAATATCTTCGCAACCAGGCGGCGCATGTGCCCGATTACGTGATTGAAGAGCGTGAGGCGAGGCGCTACGTGCAACTGGCCATTCACCTGGCGGGCGTGTTTAGGCTCAAACCTAATGAATAAGTCTGGCCGCGCGCGAATTCACGTTTTGATGCCGTGCACTAAAGCGTCGGGGTATCGACTTGAATGATGGTTTTGTTCTTCGTAACGGCAAGGCCGCCGCCCGAACCCGGGCGGCGCATGCAAAACAATTTCAGAGCATATGGAGCTAAGAGTTCTTTAAACAGACTTCGCCCTTAAATTTCATGTCGATGGCGAACAGGCAGTTTAGCGTCCCCTTGATGTGTATTTCGCCGCGCTCCACGTTTTCGAATATGCCTCGCCCTGTGCCGGGCAATGGAACGGAGGTCTCCTCGAATGTGCCATAGGCCGAACCCGGCGGATAGCCCGCGGGGCAGGCCTGGAAATTGGCGAACCCGCTGGTATTAAGGGTGAGTTGGGAGTGATAGGATTCCCCGCTCACGGGGTGGATGACCTGATCGTCACATACAAAAGTATGGATAAAATTGGCGGAGCCGTCCGGACTGGTGGCGCCTTGCCCCAGGATACCGCATTTCATTCTATGCTTTTCCCCCTTGTGGGCACCTAGGTGTAGATGCACTGTGCCCAATGTCACACCGGGTTGTACGGCGCTATTGTAGATCTTGCCCGACACGTGTGTCGCCGTTTCATCGTCTGCACAGGAAATGGGTTGGGCAGACAAGGGCTGCATAGCTATACCAATGAGTAATCCCAGTCCCGTAAAAAATTTATAACTGTATTCCATTCCGTAGTCGCTCCCTGATATATCTAAAGTAGAATCCATGCATCTTGCATATGGCCTACCTACGCACAGTGTAGGTAGGCTTAAATATACGGAGTCTTTACCGCTTTGTCATTGCCGTGAATGGCTCAGTACGCCTGCGTTTCAGCCCGCGCCAGTTCATCCCGGCTGTTGATGTTCATGAACCTGTCCGGATCTGAAAAACGGGCGATGCAGTGCTTCTGCGCCAGCATCCACGTTTCCACTTTTAGATGGTCGGCGGCGATAGCTGTGTCCAGGCGGGATCGCAGTGAGCACGCGAGCAACACGATCAAAGGTTGCAGGCGGTGGCCGTCGTGGGCCAGGCATACCCGGACGCGCTCCTGTTCCAAGCGCTGACGCAGGGTGGTGGCGAGATCGTTTGGTAGAAAGGGCGTATCGCAGGGAACCACCAGCAGGTAGTCGGTAGCGCTCTGCTGCATGGCCGCGGCAATGCCCGCCAGGGGACCCAGGTAGTTCTGTTGTTCATCACTGACCACCGCATAACCGAATTTTTCGTATCTCGCTTGATTGCGATTGGCGCTGATGATGATGTTATCCGCCTGAGGCGCAATACGATCAATGACATGTTGCACTAAGGGCTTGCCCTTGAGGTCCAGCAAGCCCTTGTCCTCACCGTTCATGCGTCGCGACCGGCCACCTGCGAGGATGACGGCGGTGATGGATCCTCCACTCATGCACTACATCAATTCATTGAAGGGATAGAAATCCAGGGTCATGCCCTGACCCACCTTTAAAAAGGCGGGAATATGCACCAGGCCGTCGCCTTGCAGCAAGGGCGCCAGAGAGGCGGAATTCTGCTTGGGGAGCAGTTGCACCCGCAGTTCTTCGCCCCGCTCGAGCACGGCGCTGCGAAAGGTATCGCGCTTGTCGGGCTTATCGGTGTTGAAATCGGCGTGGACCACGAGACGCCGTGGCAGCACCCTGTCCATGCCCTGGCAGGCCAGCAGATAGGGCCGGGCCAATAGACAGAAGGTCACGAAACAGGACACCGGATTGCCGGGCAGACCGAGAAAGGCCGCGTCGCCAATGCGGCCGAAGGCGAAAGGCTTGCCCGGTTTGATGCGCACCCGCCAGAGCCGCACTGATCCCAGTGCCTCCACGGCGGCGCGGATGTGATCTTCCTCACCCACGGAAACACCGCCGCTGGTGACAACCACATCGGCGCTCGCGGCGGCATGTTGCAACACGGTCTTACTTTGCCCCAGATCGTCTTCAAGAATGTTGACGTCGAGCACCTCACAGCCGCAGTTTTCCAGCAGGGCGCGCAGGGTGAAATAATTGCTGTTGTAGACCTGGCCAGGTTGCAGGGCGTGGCCGGGCATGACCAGTTCATTACCGGAATTGATCAAGGCCACGGTCAGCCTTTTATACACCTTAATGCGTTGCACACCTTGGCTGGCGGCCAGACCCAGGTGGAAGGCTTGGAGGCGCTCAGCGGCGGGAGCCAGTCGCTCGCCGCTGTGAAAATTGTCGCCGCGGCGGAGGATATTGGCGCCGACCGCCACATCTGCCGGTAGCGTGACCTGGTTGTCGTGTCTCTCGCACTGTTCCTGCATCACCACCGTATTCGCCCCGGGCGGCAGCGGTGCCCCGGTAAAAATACGCGCCGCCGTGTGTCGCCCCAAAGCCGTTGGCACATCACCGGCGGCAAGGCGTTGCGAGACGGGCAAGGTGGTGGGCCGGTCTGAGTTCAGGGCGGCGCTGTCAATGGCATAGCCGTCCATCATGGCCGTGTCGAAGGTGGGCGAATCGAATTGCGCCGTCAGTGCCTCGGCCAGCACGCGGCCGTGGGCCTCGGCCAGCGCCACGGTTTCCGTGACCACCGCGTTGGCATGGTCCAGGATTTGCGCCCGCGCCGTATCCAGGTCGAGCATGCCGGGCGTGTCGCAGATCTCAGTCATCACGCATGGGTTTATTGTTCTTGTCGAATCTTGGGGAACAGTTCGACAAAATTGCACGGCCGGTGACGTATGTCCAGTTGTGGCTCCAGGATTTTTTCCCAGGCGGTGCGGCAGGCGTTGACTGAACCCGGCAGACAAAAAATTAAGCTGCCGTTAGCCACCCCGGCCAAGGCGCGTGATTGCAGGCTCGACACGCCGATCTCGGCGACGGAGACCTGGCGGAAGAGTTCGCCGAAACCGGGAATGTCTCTGTCCAGCAGCGGCTGCACCGCCTCGGGGGTGATGTCGCGATCGGTGAAGCCGGTGCCACCGGTGATGATGATAATCCTGATTTCGGGGTCGGCGATCCACTGTGACACCCGGGCGCGGATACGGTATTTATAATCCGGCAGAATCTGTTTGTCGCGGAGCCGGTGTCCCGCGGCCTGTAAGGCATGCCTTAAATAGTCTCCCGATTTATCCGTTGCCTCGGTGCGCGTATCGGACACGGTAAGCAGGGCGATCGTCTGCGAACTGAACTCATCGGCAACGGTTTTGCTCATGGGCAACTGACAACTCTCGTCTTAGCAGGAAGTTTGAGGATGGCCATTATAGCAGTCGCCTTACGGCTCACAACGCGGCGCTTGTGGTGTGTACTTCATCGCCGCCAAAAAGATCTGTCCCAATTGCAACTTTGCTCGGCATGACGTATCCCTTTGTAAGTCGGCCGAGGTACTCTCCCCCCGGCGGTGGACCACCGCCCGGGGTTTTTTATAGTGCGCAAGGGCCCTGTCCGCTGCCTTGATGTGGTGCGTCATGATATCGCTCGTCACCGGGCTGTCTTTGTATCCTGCTGTTTCAAGTGGAAATATAGGATATGGAACGCTTATTGCTGGTAATGGCCGGCCTGTTAGCTTGAGGCGGGCCCGGGTGCCGGCCATTGCAGCGCTGCCAAGGGTTGTGGTGTAGATGACTGTCACTGATGGAGGGTGATCAAGAATGTCGATCGAATAGCCAATGACATACTGTTGCCGACCTATGGGCGTTTTTTTTGTGTTGTAACTTAACGGAAGGAAAGATAAATGAAACGAATAAATGTATTGGGGATTGAAACCAAAGCACCGGCGACCTTGTTGTTGGCAGCGGCCTTGGCCGGTGGCAATACCACAACTGCCAGCGCCGCCGGCTTCACTGACGCGGTGGCGGGCGGTGAGGCGGGCCTGGAGCTGCGCTACCGCTACGAAATCGTGGATCAAACCGGCATCAGTGAAAAGGCCAAGGCCTCGACGCTGCGCACCCGTCTGAATTATGCCAGCGCCGATTATAAGGGTTTCAACGCCTTTCTGGAGTTCGACGATATCACCGCCTTCGGCGATATCGAATACAACAATGCCACCGGCCTGCCCAGTGCCCAAACCAGCTATCCCGTGATCGCGGACCCGGAAGGCACCGAGGTCAACCAGGCCAAGCTCAGCTATACGGGATTGGCGGATACCGGCATCATGTACGGCCGCCAGCGCATCATCCTGGACAACGCCCGCTTTATCGGTAACGTGGGTTGGCGTCAAAACGAACAGACTTATGACGCCTTTACCGTGAATAACAGTACACTGGCCGATACCCAATTCCTGTACAGCTATGTCAGCAACGTGAATCGTATCTTCGGTGAGGCGGCAGCGGCGGGCGACCTCGACACCAAAGCCCATTTGCTCAATATTGCCTATTCCGGTTTCGGCGCCGGTAAGCTGACCGGTTACGGCTATTTCCTGGAATTAGTAGATAACCCCAGCGCTTCGCAAGCCACGCTCGGTCTGCGCTTTGCCGGTGATACGCCGGTGAGCCAGGAGGTGAAGGCGCTGTACACCCTGGAGTTCGCCCAGCAGTCGGACTACGCGGACGGTGCCGCCACCATCGACGCCGATTACAGCCTGGTGGAAGTGGGCGCGGCCGTCAGCGGCGTGACCGTGAAGCTGGGACTGGAGACGCTCGGCGGCGACGGTACCTATGCCTTCAGCACGCCGCTGGCCACCCTGCATGCCTTCAACGGCTGGGCGGACAAGTTTCTGGCCACGCCGGTCAATGGTCTGGTGGACACCTATGTCAGCGTCTCCGGCAAACTATCGGGGGTGAAGCTGATGGGTGTCTATCATGACTTTTCCGCCGACACCGGCGGCGGCGACTACGGCACCGAGCTGGACCTGCTGGCGGCCAAGACGTTCGGCAATTACACCGTGCTGGCAAAGTACGCCGCTTACTCGGCCGATAGCTTCGCCACCGATACCGACAAGATGTGGCTCATGGGCCAGGCCACGTTTTAGGCGCGTTTTAAGCCGCGGCGAGGGCCGGCCGTCCACACCCCGTCATGCACGAAGTTGTGAGCGAACATGTGCATGATTACGAGGCATGGATGTCCGGCCCTTGCTTTTCATTGCGCGAATTTAGTGCGCGACGGGCGTGCCAAAACAGGGCGCATGTCTCGCTTATAAAGCGATTATCCCTTTCCCAATAGTTACTTACCTACCTTGCGCGGTGTTTGGCACAGCGGTTGCTAAATACTGCTCATGTTGACGTCTAACGGCGAGACACACCTCAGTGTCTGTTGCGGATGGACGCTTTTTTGAATGAAACAAAGCAGAAACGGAGTAAACACAATGCCGCTTGACCCATTGAATGACAGCACCCCCATACGCCGCCTGATCCAAGGTGCCTCCGCGATCGTCTTGTCCGCCACCCTAGTGCTGGGCATGAACATGGCCCAAGCGGTGGAGGATCTGGAAAAAGAGGATCTGAAATTCGGTTTCATCAAGCTCACCGACATGGCGCCCCTGGCCATCGCCTACGAAAAACGCTTCTTCGAGGATGAAGGTCTTTACGTCACCCTGGAGGCCCAGGCCAACTGGAAAGTGCTGCTCGACGGTGTGATTACCGGCGAGCTGGACGGCGCCCACATGTTGGCAGGTCAACCGCTCGGCGCGACTATCGGTTTCGGTACGCAGGAACACATTATCACCGCCTTTTCCATGGACCTGAACGGCAACGCCATCACCGTTTCCAACGATGTCTGGGAACAGATGAAGGCACACATTCCCCATCAAGACGGTAAGCCCGTGCACCCCATCAAGGCCGATTATCTGAAGCCGGTGGTGGACACGTATAAGGCCGAGGGCAAGCCCTTCAAGATGGGTATGGTGTTCCCGGTATCGACGCACAATTACGAGCTGCGCTATTGGCTCGCCGCCGGCGGTATTCATCCCGGCTATTACGCGCCTCATAAGGGCGATACCTCGGGCACCTTGAATGCCGACGCGCTGCTGTCGGTGACGCCACCGCCGCAGATGCCGTCCACCATGGAGGCGGGCACGATTTACGGATATTGCGTCGGCGAGCCCTGGAATCAGCAGGCCGTGTTCATGGGCATCGGCGTGCCGGTGATCACCGATTACGAGATCTGGAAAAACAATCCGGAGAAGGTGTTCGGTGTCAGCAAGAAATGGGCGGATGAACACCCGAATACCCATATCGCCGTGGTGAAGGCGCTGATCCGCGCCGCCCGGTGGCTGGATGACAGCAACAACGCCAATCGCCCCGAGGCGGTGAAGATATTGTCGCAATCCAACTACGTTGGCGCGGACTATGATGTCATCGCCAACTCCATGACCGGCACCTTCGAGTACGAGAAGGGCGACAAGCGTGCGGTACCCGACTTCAATGTCTTTTTCCGCTACAACGCCACCTATCCTTATTACTCGGATGCGGTCTGGTATCTGACCCAGATGCGTCGCTGGGGTCAGATTCCCGAGGCCAAACCGGACAGCTGGTACATGGATATCGCTAAGCAGGTGTATCGCCCGGATATCTATGCACAGGCGGCCAAGGAATTGATCGCCGAGGGCAAGATTCCAGCCTCAGCCTTTCCTGACTTCGATAGTGAAGACGGTTTCCGTCCGCCCCAGACCGAATTCATCGATGGCATCACCTATGACGGCCACAAGCCCAATGACTATCTGAAGCAGTTCGAGATCGGCCTGAAGGCGGATGACAAGGTTTAAGCGCAGGTAACCGCGGGGTGCGCTTGTACCCCGCGCCAAACAAAGCAGGACAGTGACATGAAAACCAAGCTTATCAACTTTCTCGAAATGACGGGGTTCACCTGGATGGTGCCTATGGTGCGGCTGGGCGCGGGTGAAAATGCGCGCGAACAGTTCAGCGATATGATGACTCTGATCGGTCTGCCCGTGATCGCGATTGTGGTGTTTCTGTTTGTCTGGGCCGGTGCGGCGTCACAGGTCAAGACCAGTCTCGGTGAACTGCCGGGCCCGGTGCAGGTATGGCAGCAGGCCCAGGGTTTATATGCGGAACACAAGGCCGAACGGGACAAAGAGGCCGCCTTTTATGAGCGTCAGGAACAGCGCAATGCCAAGAAGCTGGCGAAGCATCCCGATGCCGAGGTGAAGATTCGCGAATACACGGGCCGGGCGACGTTCATTGATCAGATCTTTACCAGCCTGGTGACGGTGTTTACCGGTTTTCTGATCGGTGCGCTTATCGCCATCCCCGTGGGCGTGGCCTGCGGTCTGAGCCAGAAACTCTATGGCGCCATCAGCCCGCTGGTGCAGGTGTTCAAGCCGGTATCGCCGCTGGCCTGGCTGCCCATCGTCACCATGGTGGTATCGGCGGTCTACGTCAGCGATGATCCGCTGTTCGAAAAATCCTTTATTACCTCGGCCATTACCGTGACGCTCTGTTCCCTGTGGCCGACCCTGATCAATACCGCGGTGGCGGTGGCTTCCATCGATAAGGATTTGATCAATGTCGGTCGGGTGATCCGTTTGCACTGGTTCACCCAGGTATTCAAGATTGCCATTCCCGCCTCACTGCCTATGATCTTCACCGGTCTGCGTATTTCGCTGGGTATCGGCTGGATGGTGTTGATCGCCGCCGAAATGCTGGCGCAGAACCCGGGCTTGGGTAAGTTCGTCTGGGATGAATTCCAGAACGGGAGTTCCGATTCGCTGGGCCGCATCATGGTGGCGGTGCTGACCATCGGTCTGATCGGGTTTCTATTGGATTGGATGATGTTGACGCTGCAGAAGGTCTTGTCCCATGACAAGAGCGCCGGTCGCTAATAAATCGAGGTGAGACGTATGTCGGTTGTACACGCACTAAAACGAGACGAAGCGCTGTTTGAAGCCCAGGATGTCCAACGGCGGGAGCACCATCGCCCCGCCTTTTTGGATCTGAGTGGGATCTGCATCGAGTTTGCCACCAAGAAAGGGCCTTTCAAGGCTTTGGATAACGTCAACTTAAAGATCGATAAGGGCGAATACATTTCCATTATCGGCCACTCCGGCTGCGGTAAATCCACTGTACTGAATATTGTCGCGGGCCTGTATCAGGCCACCCGCGGCGGCGTGATTCTCAACGGGCGTGAAGTCAACGAGCCGGGCCCGGATCGCGCCGTGGTGTTTCAGAACCATTCTTTATTGCCGTGGCTGAGCTGTTATCAAAACGTGGAACTGGCGGTCAAGGCCGTCTTTAAAAAGAAAAAGACCCGACCGCAGATGAAGGAATGGATTGAGCATAACCTCAAGCTGGTGCACATGGATCACGCCATGCACAAGTATCCCGCCGAAATATCCGGCGGTATGAAACAGCGTGTCGGGATTGCCCGGGCGCTGGCGATGGAACCGACGGTATTGCTCATGGATGAGCCTTTCGGTGCCCTGGACGCCCTGACCCGCGCCCATCTGCAGGACTCGGTGATGGAGATCCAGGCCGATCTCAACAACACGGTGATTATGATCACCCATGATGTGGACGAGGCGGTGCTGCTGTCGGACAAGATCGTTATGATGACCAACGGGCCAGCGGCCACCATCGGCGAGGTGCTGCATGTTGAGCTTGATCGTCCGCGCAATCGCTTGGCCTTGGCGGGCGATGCCAAGTACAATGAGTATCGCTCCGAAGTGCTGAAGTTCCTCTACGAGCGCCAACGCCGTCCGGACGAGCGTTAGGCCGCATTTCTCACCGGGCAGTCAACGGCTGAAATGTATGTGATTGAAACGAATGAAGGGCTATCGAGCATGTTGATCGATCAGACAATGACATACCGTTCCCGCCCCCGGCCGATCACGGGTCAGGCGGGTGCACGCACCCCTAAGCTGGCGTCTCACTCAAGGTATAGCCACCACGATGCCTTGTTCCCTAAAGGGCACAAGCGCGCCGGCCCGGCGCCTACCCACGCGATGCCGGTGAGAAATGCGGGCTAGCCCATGAGTAAGCCCGCAAGCCTGGCGATCGGTGAGGCGGCGACATCGGCAGCGGGCGCGCTCGCCGATCCTGCTGCGGCGGCGGCCCGTTATCTACAACAGTTGAATACCCTGATACTGGCGCGTCATGTCACCTTGTTGATGATCGAGGCGCAAAAACATCGCGGTGCGAGCCTGGCGGTGTTGGCGGGCAATCGAGAGTTCATGCCCAGGGTAGTGCAGAGCCAGCAGGTGATCCGGCGCTATCTGGCGGTGATCGACCATCTCAATCGCCACAGCGGCAAACTGATCGCCGATGCCCACATGCGAACGCTCAAACGCGACTGGCTGGCGCTGATCGAACATTGGCAGACCGACCCGGCCATGACCAATTTCGAATTTCATAACCACTTTATCGACAGCATGATCAAGCATATTTGGCAGCTGGTGGGCGACGCCCGCTTAGCCAGGGCCAGGGTTGAGAGCGGCGGGGCCGCTATGCCAGGCATGTCCAAGTTGGTGTTGAATATCACCCTGAAGCTCATGCCTGAATTGCTGGAGAATATCGCCCGCCTACGTGGCTTGGCGACCCATGTCTGTTCCTTGGGCCATTCGGATACCGAGTTCGATAGCCGCTTTGTCTCTCTGATTCATGCGTTGAATATGAACAAGGAAAAGATGCGTATCGTGTGTCGGGCCCTGCAGCACGATACCTTGCGCGCCGTGCCCTCCCTGCCCGAGATCCTGCTGCACGATCATAAGCTCGATCAACTGCAGCAAACGGTCACTCGTAATATCAGCGGCGCCGCTTCAATTCAACTCAACAGCAAAGAGCTGTTCGATTTCGCCAGCGATATCATCGATAGCTATTCGCAGGTCATCCATGACGGTATCAGCTTCTTCCGCCGTCGCATCGAACGGGAGCTGGGCGGCGTCTAGCGCGGCGGCCCTGAGACAGCCCCGCTTGAGTTCGCCTTGTCGCCGGCAATGGATCGGCCATAATCCAGTCACTCGGTTTGAGCGCGGCCCGTGCTTGCGTGCCATGCCATTTTCGCACGCACCCTCATGATGCGCTGTACCTCGATAACGTTCCAATTTGGTTCGTCATGGCGTTCCATAGTGGGGCGTGTTTCGAGGTAACAACAATTAAATCAGTTGCTTGCGTATTTTTCTGTTTCTGGCACAGCCTTTGCTCCACTCAAACCATGAGACTAATTTGTTGAGTTGGAGCGCGCGATGAAAGAGAAGTTGGTATTGGTCGGTAACGGCATGGCGGGTGTGCGCACCCTTGAAGAGCTGCTCAAGATTGCGCCGGACAGGTATGACATCACCGTATTTGGGGCCGAGCCTTACGGCAATTACAATCGAATATTGTTATCGCCGGTGTTGGCGGCGGAAAAGGGCATCGATGACATTATGCTCAATACCGTCGCGTGGTATGAAGACAACAACATCACCTTGCATGTCGGCACGACGGTCGTCGATGTGGATCGGCGCCGGCGCACAGTGATCGCCGCTGACGGGACTGAAGCGTCATACGATCGTTTGTTGTTGGCGACGGGCTCCAATCCGTTCATTATCCCCGTGCCCGGCCATGAGCTTCCCGGTGTCATTGGTTTTCGTGACATCACGGACGTGGACACCATGCTGGACAGCGCCAAGCGCCATACTCATGCCGTTGTCATTGGCGGCGGGCTGTTGGGCTTGGAGGCCGCCAATGGTCTCAAGCTGCAGGGCATGAATGTCACCGTGGTGCACTTGACCGAGACCTTAATGGAGCGTCAGCTCGACGAGGTCGCCGCCGGGATGCTGCAGCGGTCTTTGGAAGCGAAGGGCTTGCAGTTTTTGATGGCCACCCAGACGGAGGCGATTCTCGGCGACGAGCACGTCAAGGGCGTACGCTTCAAAGGCGGTCTGGAGGTCGCCGCCGATTTGGTGGTGATGGCGGCGGGTATCCGTCCCAATATTGAGCTGGCGAAAAAGATCGGCCTGCATTGCGAGCGTGGGATCGTGGTCAATGACACCCTGCAGACCTTCGATCCGAAGATCTATGCCGTGGGTGAATGTGTGCAGCATCGCGGCCATAGCTATGGTCTGGTGGCGCCCTTGTTCGAGCAAGCCAAGGTGTGTGCCAATCATCTGGCCTGTTACGGCATCGGCCGCTACGAAGGCTCGGTCACCTCGACCAAGCTCAAGGTGACTGGTGTGGATCTGTTTTCCGCCGGTGACTTTTTGGGTGACGATAGCACCGAAGCATTGGTGATGAAGGATGCCGCGCGCGGCGTCTATAAAAAGATCGTGCTCAAGGACAACAAGATTCACGGCGCGGTCATGTACGGTGATACTGTGGACGGCGCCTGGTACTTTCAGCTGCTGCGTGACGGCACCGACGTCTCAGACTTCCGCGACACCTTAATGTTCGGCCAGGCCCATCTGGGCGATTCAGGCCATGGCGGTCAGAACGCCGCGTCGGCCATGAGTGATGATATGGAAGTGTGCGGTTGTAACGGCGTGTGCAAGGGCGAAGTGGTCAAGGCCATCACCGGCAAGGGTTTGTTCACCTTGGAAGAAGTGCGCAGTCACACCAAGGCCTCGGCCTCGTGTGGTTCCTGTACCGGCCTGGTGGAACAAATCCTCGCGTCGACCGTGGGCGATTATTCCGAGACGCCTAAGAAAAAGCCCGTGTGTGGCTGCACCGACTTCACTCATGATGAGGTGCGTCATGCCATTGAAGATAATAAACTCACCTCCATCCAGGCGGTGCGCGAATTTTTGGAATGGAAAAATCCAGACGGCTGCGCCTCGTGCCGCCCGGCGCTGAATTTCTATGTGCTGGCGGCCTGGCCTCGCGAGGCTAAGGACGATCCCCAGTCGCGTTTCATCAACGAGCGTGTCCACGCCAATATCCAGAAAGACGGCACCTACTCCGTGGTGCCGCGCATGTGGGGCGGTGTGACCACGCCCAAGGAACTGCGCGCCCTGGCCGATGCGGCGGAAAAATACAACGCCAAGACAGTGAAGGTCACCGGCGGTCAACGTATCGATCTGTTCGGCATCAAGAAGGAAGACCTGCCCGCCATCTGGAGCGATCTCAACCAGGCCGGAATGGTTTCGGGCCATGCCTATGGCAAGTCGCTGCGCACGGTGAAAACCTGTGTCGGTTCGGAGTGGTGCCGTTTCGGCACCCAGGATTCCACCGGCCTGGGCATTAAGCTGGAGAAGATGACCTGGGGATCGTGGACGCCGCATAAGTTCAAAATGGCGGTGTCAGGTTGCCCGCGTAATTGCGCCGAGGCGACCATCAAGGATTTCGGTGTCGTGTGTGTCGACTCTGGTTATGAACTGCATGTGGGCGGCAATGGCGGTATCCATGTGCGCGCCACCGAACTGCTGTGCAAAGTCGCCACGGAAGACGAGGCTATGGAATACAGCGCCGCCTTTATGCAGCTTTATCGCGAACAGGCCCATTACTTGGAGCGTACCGCGCCGTGGATCGAGCGTGTCGGGCTGAGTTACGTCAAGCAGAAAGTGGCGGAGGACGAGGTCGGGCGCAAGGCATTGCAGCAGCGCTTCCTCGAATCCCAGGAGGTGTTTCAATACGATCCCTGGGCCAAGGAGGCGGAAGATCCGCAAACGCGCAAGGCCTATATTCCGATCAAGAAGGTGGGTTAGCCACAGTGCGACGGCGTAAGTATTTTGATGAAGGTTGATGAGATGAGTGAATGGATTGAAATCGGGGCGCTTGAAGAGATACCCAAATTGGGCTCCCGGGTCGTGGCGCGTGCCGGCGGTGACATCGCCCTGTTCCGCGCCGCCGACGACACGGTGTTCGCCTTGCGCGATAAGTGTCCGCATAAGGGCGGGCCTTTGTCTCAGGGCATTGTGCACGGTAATAGCGTGACCTGTCCCTTGCACAATTGGCGCATCGATCTGGCCAGCGGCGAGGCCCAGGCACCGGATGAAGGTTGTAGCGGCAAATATGCGGTGATGGTAGAAAACGGGGTGGTCTATCTGGCCCTGTAGTCCATGAACAACACGACTCAAACCACCTGCCCTTACTGCGGTGTCGGTTGCGGCGTGTTGGCCACGCCCAACGACGCTAGCGTGGCGATCGCCGGCGATACCCGGCATCCCGCTAATTTTGGTCGGCTCTGTTCCAAGGGTGCGAGCCTGGGTCAGACTGTCGATCTGGATCAGCGTCTGCTTTATCCCGAAGTACACGGCCGTCGCAGTGATTGGGACACGGCCTTGAACACCGTGGCCGACGGGTTCAAACGCATTGTTGCCGAACACGGCCCGGATGCCGTGGCCATGTATGTCTCGGGTCAATTGCTGACCGAAGACTATTACTGCGCCAACAAACTGATGAAGGGCTACATCGGCAGCGCCAACATCGACACCAATTCGCGCCTGTGTATGTCATCATCGGTGGCGGGCCATAAGCGCGCTTTCGGTGCGGATAGCGTGCCTTGCAGTTATGAGGACCTGGAACGGGCTAAGCTGATTGTGTTGGTCGGCTCCAATACTGCCTGGTGTCACCCGGTCTTGTATCAGCGCATGGTGCAGGCCAAGCAAGACAATCCGGACCTGCAGATCATTGTCATCGATCCGCGCAAAACAGCCACTTGCGATCTGGCCGATCTGCATCTGCCCTTGCGGCCGGGCAGTGATGCGATCCTTTTCAATGGTCTGCTGGCGCACTTGAACCGTGTGGGCGAGACCAATGAGTTGTTTGTCGGCAATTTTACCAGCGGCCACGAGGTGGCGCTGGCGGCTGCACGGGACGGCGCTGGCTCGCTTGAAACAGTGGCGCAGGCGTGTGGTTTGCCGCCGCAGGATGTGGCCGAATTCTATCGTCTGTTCGCCCGCACCGAGCGCGTCATCAGCGTCTACTCACAGGGAATTAATCAATCTTCCAGTGGCACGGACAAGGTCAATGCCATTATCAATTGCCATCTGCTCACCGGACGTATCGGCCGTCCCGGCATGGGGCCGTTTTCGTTTACCGGCCAGCCCAATGCCATGGGCGGTCGCGAGGTGGGCGGCCTGGCCAATATGTTGGCGGCGCACATGGATATCGATAATGCCGAGCATCGCCGGCTGGTGCAGGGATTCTGGCAGTCACCACGGATCGCCGATCATCAGGGATTAAAGGCGGTAGACCTGTTTAACGCCATAGACGCGGGTAAGGTCAAGGCGGTTTGGATTATGGCGACCAATCCGGTGGTGAGTATGCCGGATGCCGACCGCGTTAAAGCGGCCCTGCAAAAATGCGAACTGGTGGTGGTCTCCGATATCATGTGCGAGACCGACACCACCGCGCTGGCCCACGTGCTGCTGCCGGCTTTGGGTTGGGGTGAAAAGGACGGCACGGTGACCAATTCGGAACGACGCATTTCGCGCCAGCGCGCTTTTTTGCCGCCGCCCGGTGAGGCCAAGGCCGATTGGTGGATGATCGCCGAAGTGGGTAAACGCATGGGCTTTGACCGGGCCTTTGACTATGGCTCGGCCACGGATATCTTTCGCGAGCATGCGGCTCTCTCCGGTCATGGCAATGACGGTCGGCGTGATTTCGATATCGCTGAACTGAGCAAACTCAGCGATGCGGATTACGAGTCGCTGGCGCCCATCCAATGGCCGGTTGTGAACGGCGCCGGCAAGGCGCGTATGTTCGGCGATGGGCGGTTTTTCACGCCGGACGGTCGGGCCCGCCTTTTGGCCATCGAACCGCGACCGCCTGAGCATAGCCCCAGTGATGACTTTCCCCTGAGCTTGAATACCGGTCGGGTGCGTGATCAATGGCATACCATGACGCGCACCGGCAAGGCGCCGCGCCTGAGCGAGCACTCGCCTGAGCCCTATGTGGAGATTCATCCCTACGATGCCAAGGAAGCAGCTGTCAGCGAGGGCGCCCTGGCCCGGGTGTTCAGCCGTTGGGGCGAGGTGATTGTACGTGTCAAACTGAGTGAAGATCAGCAACGCGGCAGTGTATTCGTTCCTATGCATTGGAACGACCAGTTTGCCTCGCATGCCCGTGTCGATGCGGTGGTCAACCCGGTCGTCGATCCGATTTCCGGACAACCGGAATCAAAGCAGACACCGGTACGCGTGGCGGCCTACCGGCCAGCCTGGCACGGCTTCTTACTGAGTCGCCGGCGTCTGAAAATGACGGGCCTTGCTTATTGGAGCCGCGCCAGCGGGAACGGATTTTATCGTTATGAAATCGCCGGTGAGCAGACCGAGGGCGATTGGCCGGCTTGGGCGCGCGAGCTGCTATGTGATTCGGATAGCAAGGTGAATTGGGTTGAATATCTGGATGCCCGCGCACATCAGTATCGCGCCGTGCGGATGGTAGGGCGGCAGGTGGAGAGTTGCGTGTTTACCGCGCCCGGCCACGAATTGCCGTCACGCAGCTGGTTAGCCGGACTGTTTGCTAAAGACGTTTTGACCGATGCGGAGCACAGCGGCTTGTTGTTGGGCAAGCCGCCGGTGGGTCAGGAGGATGTGGGCCGAGTAGTGTGTGCCTGCTTTTCCGTCGGCATTAACAGCATAAGCACGGCGATTAAAGCGCAGAACTTGTGCAGCGCCGAGGAGATCGGTGCGGTATTGAAAGCGGGTACTAATTGCGGTTCCTGCGTGCCTGAGTTGAAGCGCCTGCTGGCCGCCGGAACTGAAGACGCCAGTTAAGATACCTTCCAGGCGGCGGCCCGCTGCGGATGGCCAAACAGAAACCCCTGCATCACGTTGCAGCCATGTGCCACCAGGAAATCACGTGCCTCGGTGGTCTCCACGCCTTCGGCCACGAGTTCGATGTTGAGCGTTTGTGCCAGCTTGATAATGGCGATGACGATGGCCTCGCTTTCACTGTCGTGCCCCAGCTCATGCACGAAGGAGCGGTCGATCTTGAGGCGGTCGATGGCGAGTCGTTTCAAGTAGGACAGGCTGGAATAGCCGGTGCCGAAGTCATCGATGGCGATCTTGATGCCCATGGCACGCAGCTCGTGCAGTTCTTTTTCTTTTTCACTGCGGTGATGCAGCAGTGTGGACTCGGTCAGTTCCAGTTCCAAGCACTCGGCGCGGGCGCCGGTCTGTTCCAGAACCTTTTGCACGCGGGTGGCGAAGCTGCCGTCCCAGAACTGGCGCGCTGAGACATTCACTGCGATACGAAAACTGGACATGCCCGCGTGCTGCCAGGCCAAGCTCTGCAGGCAGGCCTGGCGCAGCACTATCTCGCCCAGCTGCACGATCAGTCCGCTCTCTTCGGCGATGGGGATGAATTCCGTCGGTGGGATCGGGCCGCGATCATCATGCCGCCACCGTACCAGCGCTTCGAAGCCGGTCACCCGTTCCTGGCGCACGTCGTACTGGGGCTGAAACTCCAGTTCCAAGGCGTCGCGCTCAATGGCCTGGCGCAGACCGTGCTCCAAATCGAGACGCTCCAACACCTGCTCGTGCATGCTGCCGGTGTAGAACTGGAAGTTGTTCCGGCCGACGGCCTTGGCGTGATACATGGCGGTGTCGGCACTGCGGATGAGGGCGTTTTCATCGGCAGCGTCCTGCGGATATATACTGATGCCGATGCTGGGCGATGTGCGCAATTCCTGACCGTTGATGTGGTAAGGCTCGGCGATGGCGCTGACGACCTTTTCGGCGACCCGGGCGGCGTCCTCTTCGTGGCCGATGTCGGACAGCAGCACCAGGAATTCGTCGCCGCCCATGCGCGCCACCGTGTCGCTGTCACGCACCAGCGATTGGAGGCGTTCGGCGACCTTGCACAGCATGGTGTCGCCCACTTCGTGCCCCAGGGTGTCGTTGATGAGTTTGAAACCGTCGAGATCGATAAACAGTACCGCGACCATGCGGCCGGAACGACGCACCTGATGAATCGCGTGACGAATCCGGTCCCCCAGCAGGGTGCGATTGGCCAGGCCGGTGAGCGCATCGTGGTGGGCCAAATGGTAAATGCGTTGCTCGGCGGCCTTGCGTTCGCTGATGTCGGAGAAGATGGCCATGTGGTTGGTCAGCTCTCCGGTGTCGTCGCGGATGGCATTGATGGTGATCCACTTCGGATAGACGACACCGTCTTTGCGGCGCTCCCAGATCTCGCCCTGCCAACGACCTTCTGCATTGATATGGCGCCACATATCTTGGTAAAAGTGGCTGTCATGACGGCCGGATTTGAGGATGCGCGGGTTTTTTCCAATCACCTCAGTGCGCTGGTAACCGGTAAGCTTTTCAAAGGCGTTATTGACCGAGAGGATGTTGTTGTCGCGGTCGGTAATGACGATGCCTTCGCTGCTGTTTTCGAAAACGGTGGCGGCGAGTTTCAAATCCCCTTCCATTTGGCGTCGTTCTTCAATCTCTTTTTGCAGGGCGAGGTTTGATTTGTGGATACGGCGGTCGGCTTCGCTCAGGGCATTGGTGAGGGTGCCGTACTCGTCCTCGCGCGCCGCCAGTGCCGGCAGGGAAAACCGGCCGCTACCCAGTTGTGGAAGATTCCTGATAATGGAAATCAGAGGGTAGGTAATCCAGCGTACTATCAGCAATCCCAGCAGCATGGCGGCGCCGATGGCGGCCAGCGAGCGCAGTAAGAACAGGCCGATGATCTCGCGCTGCTGGGCGTTGAGCGGTGCCAGGCTGTATTCATTGATGACCGCGCCGAGGCGTTGTCCCTGCCAGTCGATCGGGGCATACGCCAGCAGGGTGGCGTTGTTTGTGTCAATTTCGGCGAAGGGCTGATCTCGGTCGTGCACCAGTTGCGTGGCACTCGCGATGCCTTGCGGCAGCGGGCCTTGGTATTCGCGTCCCGGTTTGACTTGATCGGCGCCGGTGCGCGCCAAGACGCCGCCGTCGGCATCGAGTACGACAATGGTGGTTAAGTGCAACAAGGTATTGTCATTGTAGTTTTGTTCGGATTTGATGATGCGCCTGATCATGTCCGAAACGGCGTCGATATCCCCGTTGAGGACATCCTCCGAACTGCCGGCGGCGAAGGTGATACTGCCGCGCACGGTCTCAGCCAACGCGGTGGACTTGAGGCGCTTGTCCCACTCGTCATATTCGAAATAGGCCACCGCCATGATAAAAATCAGCAAGGGCAGCAACAGCACCAACACCAACTGCCGTCTGACCGAGTTCCTGGCCCAGGTGCTTAACGGAAAAGCGCGCATCTGCGTTCCGTGTCGTCAAATCGTAGGGAGGCAACGCGACTCAATAAGCATGCCGGCGTGGGGGGCAGGGAACGGCTCATAATGCGTGGCTACGAATGGGACGTCGGCCGCCTGCCAGGCGCACACCGGGTTGAAAGCGGGTTGAACGGGACGATGCCCACAAGGGCTTATGCAGCCGCCGGACCGTGAAATAAACCATTCCTACTCCTGCTGGATGATGCGGTTCCAAGTCCATATTAGAATATAAAACAAACCTTATAGTAAATAACTATATTTATATAAATGAAATTGGGGGCGCTATTTCACCCTGGCAAGGCATTCTGCCGGCCGGTGTTAGTGCCCATACCATTATAAAAACACTGATAAGAGCCGCCCACTTATCAGGCGCCTGTATTACTCAAGTTCTCGGCCGATTCACCGATAGCTGAATTACGTTTACACCTAATTAACGAATGTTTACCGGAGCCGAGGGCGTTATGCGGATCAATATTTCTACCAAAATCGGGGGCGCCGTGCTTGGACTGGGGGCGATGCTGCTTGTCAGCGGTGGGGCCGGCTATTTCGCCGCCAGCAAGCTTTCGGACGGGCTTGACTACGTAACCACTGTCGCCTGGGACGCCGCCGACGGCTCCATGGAGGGGACGATCGCCCTGCAGGATCAGATCATCGCCATTAACGCCTTTGCCCAGGAAACCGATCCGGGCAGGATGAAACAGCTCAAACAACGCATTGAAGAGGGCGTTGTCACCGAGAAGGAAGCGATTTCCCGTATGGTGGAGACTGGCTTGTTTGATGAGAAAACGCTGGCCGAGTTCACCCGTGTGCGAAAAGAATTCGCGAGTTCACGCAACGATCTGATAGAGGCGGTGGAAGAAGTGCGCGTAGTCTCGAACGGCGATACCATTCGTGCCATGTACGCCGCCCAGCAGGATCTGGCTCAATCAGTCGAGGTCTTGCTCGGTTCACTGGCCAAGATGGAAGCGCTGGGCGACGGCAAAGTGGAAAATTATCACACCGAACTTGAGACCGTGAAGACCGTGTCTTTCAGCGTATTGACCACCACCGTGGTGGTGGGTGTGGTCTTGGCGATACTCGCCTTTTTCATGATTGTCACCACCGTTATCCGGCCGATTAAACGGATCGCCACCAGTTTTATTGAAATCGCCGAAGGCGAGGGTGATTTGACCATTAGCCTACCGGAAAAAGGGAACGATGAGATTACCGCGGTTTCGCGCGGCTTCAATCTGTTCGTGACCAAGACTCGCCAGACCATTCAGGATGTGGTCGCTGCATCTACCCAGATCAATACCTCGATCCAGGCGCTCTCGGCGATCAATACCCAGACCAATAACGCCTTGGGCCGGCAGCAGCAAGAGACCGACCAGGTGGCTACGGCCATGAACGAGATGGTTGCCACGGTGCAAGAGGTGGCGCGCAATGTCAGCGACGCCGCCCATGCCGCGAACCAGGCCAACGAGGAGTCCAACAGCGGTCAGGAGACGGTCAACGCCGCCATCAATAAGATCGAACGCCTGGCCAACGAGGTACAGCAGGCGGCCGAGGTATTGCACCGTGTCGAAGAGGACAGCCAGAAAGTCGGTACCGTGTTGGATGTGATCAAGGACATCGCCGAGCAGACCAATCTGTTGGCGCTGAATGCGGCCATCGAGGCGGCCCGCGCCGGTGAACAGGGCCGCGGCTTCGCCGTCGTGGCCGACGAGGTCCGTACCCTGGCGGGACGCACCCAGCAGTCCACCGAAGAGATCCAAAAGATGATCGAGAATCTGCAGTCCGGTACCCGTGAGGCGGTGGATGTGATGGAGCGCGGTCAGCGGATGACCGGCGAGACCGTGGATCAGGCCAATAAGGCCGGTGAGGCGCTGCAGGCCATCGCCGCCGCCGTGGCTACCATTACCAACATGACCACCCAGGTGGCCAGCGCCGCCGAAGAACAGAACGCCGTGGCCGAGGAGATCAACTCCAATATCGTCAATATCAGTAATCTGGCCAACGAGACCACCGAAGGCGCCCAGCACTCCAGCTCCGCTGCCGACCAAATGGCGCAACTGGCCGATCAGCTGCAGCAGGCGGTGGCCCGTTTCAAAATCTAACGTCTAGTCAGGGCCGCTGTGCGGCGGCTAGATGCACAACAACGGCGCTGCGGCGCCGTTTTTGTTTGCGCCGCGCATCCGATAAAATGGCCCAACACGAAACTATTATTAATTAAGGAGCGGGGAATGAGGTTCGATGTATTCAATGGCGATGCCGACGGCTTGTGCGCAGTGCAGCAATTTCGTCTCGCCTTTCCCGGCGATAGCCAGTTGGTGACCGGGGTAAAACGTGATATCGCCCTGCTGCAAAAGGTGGATGCCGCCGCGGGCGACCAGGTCAATGTGTTCGATATCTCCTTGGATAAAAACCGTGAGCCGCTGCAGGCCTTATTGGCGAAGGGCGTGCAGGTGAAATACTTCGACCATCACTTCGCCGGCGATATTCCGGCGTCGGACACGCTCGATGCCCACATCGATACCGCCGCGGACGCCTGCACTGCCCTGATTGTGGATCGCCTGCTCGAGGGGAAGTATCGTGCCTGGGCGGTGGTCGGCGCCTTTGGCGACAATTTCGATGCCAGTGCCCGCCAGGCGGCTACGACGCTGGATTTGAACGACGCGCAGTTAGCCTTGCTACGTGACCTGGGCGTTTATCTCAACTACAACGGTTACGGCGCGACCGTGGCGGACCTCCATTTCGATCCGGCCGAGCTCGCCGCGCGTATGCACGCCTATGCCGACCCCTTGCAGTTCATCGAACAGGCGCCTGAGGTGTTTGCTACCCTGCGTCAGGGATCAGTGGAGGATATCGCCAAGGCCGAAGCCACTCGGCCTGAGATCGAAACAGACAAGCTTGCCGTCTACGTGTTTCCCGCCGAACCGTGGGCGCGGCGCGTCTCGGGGGTTTTCAGTAACCAGTTGGCGACGGCCCATCCCGAGCGCGCCCATGCCCTACTGACCGGACTGCCCCAGGGCGGTTATGTGGTCAGTGTGCGCGCGCCGCTGAATGACAAGCGCGGCGCCGATGATTTGTGCCGGCAGTTTCCCAGCGGCGGCGGACGCAAGGCCGCCGCGGGCATCAATGAACTACCCGCCGCCAAGTACGATGAATTTGTTGCCGCCTTCAAATCAATCTATGCTTAATGGCGATAGGTTTACATATTGAGAGGGCCGTTCATGTCGATACATTATTCCCATATTCTGCTGGCCACCGATTTGTTGGACGATGCCGGCGCGGTGGCCGATAAGGCCAAATACCTCGCCGATTTGGATCAGGCCAAGTTGAGCGCCATTCACGTGGTGGAGAGTCTGCCGTTGTACTTCGGGAATGAGCTGGTGTTGCCCGAGACGCAGGAGATCGAACGTCAACTGGTGGCGCGGGGTGAAAAGCGTATGGCGGAGATGTGCGAGCGGCTCGGTATTGCGGCATCGGCAGGACATGTGGAACTGGGCGTCACCAAACAGACGATTATTGATTTTGCCGAGCACGAGGGCGTGGACCTGATCGTCATCGGCAGTCACAGTCGGCGCGGCTTGGCGCACTTGCTCGGGTCTACGGCGCGTGGGGTGGTGAACTCGGCCAAATGCGATGTATTGGCTGTGCGGGTCGAGACGGATTGATCGGTTGGGATAAAACAGCCGGGATTTAACCAAGCAGGCCGTCCGGAAATTTCATTCCGGACGGCTTTTTTTGATTCACCGTTCCAGATATTGCAGCTTGTCTTCCACGCCGTTCCAGTCGTCGGCATCGGCCGGGGCGTCCTTCTGTTCCGCCAGTACCGGCCATTGCTCGGACAGCTCGGCGTTGAGGGCGATGAACGCCTGCTGATCGTCCGGCACGTCGTCCTCGGCGAAAATGGCGTTGGCGGGGCACTCGGGCTCGCACAGGGTGCAGTCGATACATTCTTCCGGATCGATGACCAGGAAGTTGGGGCCTTCATGAAAACAGTCCACCGGGCAGACGTCGACACAGTCGGTGTATTTGCACTTGATGCAATTTTCGGTTACGACAAAAGTCATAATTTCTTCCTTGTTTTCCCTACTTCGGTTAGCGCCCTATTATACGTCGCTCTGAATTGTTGGCCAGCGTGACGGATTATATCAGCTGTTTTAGCTGGTACAGCGCCTCCAGGGCCTGGCGCGGCGTCAGGTTGTCCGGATCGATCTCGGTAAGTTTGTCGGCCACGGGATGGGGGCGTGTTTCGAACAGGCCGAGCTGCGGTTCGGGACGGGCATTGACCGGGGCTGTGTTGACGGTGCTGTCTTCGAGTTGCATAAGGCGCGCCTTGGCGGCCTCGATCACCGGTCGCGGCACGCCCGCCAGGGCCGCCACCTGCAGGCCATAGCTCTGGTTGGCCGGGCCCTCTTTGACGGCATGCATGAAGACGATGCTGTCGTCGTGCTCCACCGCGTCGAGGTGGACGTTGACCACATTGTCGTGGTGCTCGGGCAGGGTGGTGAGTTCGAAGTAGTGGGTGGCGAACAGGGTAAAGGCGCCCACCTTGTCGGCCAGGTATTCGGCGCAGGCCCAGGCCAGCGACAGGCCGTCGAAGGTGCTGGTGCCGCGGCCGATCTCGTCCATCAAGATCAGGCTCTGCGCGCTGGCGTTGTGGAGAATATTGGCGGTTTCGGTCATCTCCACCATGAAGGTGGAGCGGCCGCCGGCTAGGTCGTCGGAGGCGCCGATGCGGGTGAAGATGCGGTCGATGGGGCCGATCACCGCCCGCTGCGCCGGCACGTAGCTGCCGATGTGGGCCAGCAGGGTGATGAGGGCGGTCTGGCGCATGTAGGTGGATTTGCCGCCCATGTTGGGGCCGGTGATGATCAGCATGCGCCGCTGCGGATCTAGGTGGGTATCGTTGGGGACAAAGGGGGCCTCCAGGTTCTGCTCCACCACCGGGTGGCGGCCGCCGTGGATCTCCAGGCAGGGTTGCTCGATCAGTTCCGGCTTGCTCAGATTGAGGCTGTCGGCGCGTTCGGCCAGGTTGGCCAGCACATCCAGCTCGGCCAGGGCGGCGGCACTGGTCTGCAGGGCGCCCAGGTGGGGGATGAGATCCTCCAGCAATTGATCGTAAAGCGCCTTCTCGCGCGCCAGGGCGCGTTCCTTGGCGCTCAGCACCTTGTCCTCGAAGCCCTTCAGCTCGGGGGTGATGTAGCGCTCCACACCTTTCAGGGTCTGGCGCCGGACATAGTCGGCCGGAACCTTGTCGGACTGGCTTTTGCTGACCTCGATGTAGTAGCCGTGTACCCGGTTGTAGGCCACTTTCAGAGTGGCGATGCCGCTGCGTTCCCGTTCTCTTGCTTCCAGATCGATGAGAAATTGGCCGGCGTTGTCGCTCAGGCCGCGCAGTTCGTCCAGCTCGGGGTCGTAGCCGGGGGCGATGACGCCGCCGTCGCGGATCACTACCGGCGGGTTGTCGATGACGGCGCGCTGCAGCAGTTGACTCAGTTCGGGGTAGTCGCCCAGGCGGGTGAGGGTCTCTTGCAGCAAGGGTGAGTCCAGTTGCGCGACACTGGCGCGCACCTCGGGCAGCAGGGCCAGGGTGTCGCGCAGCTGGGCCAGGTCGCGCGGGCGGGCCGATTTCAGGCCGATGCGGGCCAGGATGCGCTCTATGTCGCTGATGCCGCGCAGCACTTCGCGCGGGGGGTCGAATCTTTGGTTTTCTAGTAGTGTTTCAACGGCTTGTAGCCGATTGTTCAACAGGTTTCGATCGCGCAGCGGGCGGTTGAGCCAGCGCCGCAGCAGGCGGCTGCCCATGGCCGTAGTGCTGCAATCGAGTACGTCCAGCAGGGTATTGTCGCGGCCGCCCATGAGGTTGGCTTCAAGTTCCAGGTTACGGCGGCTGGCGGCGTCCAGCACCACGCTGTCTTCGTGCCGTTCGACGCGGATGCTGTGAATGTGGGGCAGGTTGGCGCGCTGGGTGTCGAGGGCGTACTGCAGCAGGCAGCCGGCGGCGCAGACGGCGCTGCTCATGGTCTCGCAGCCGAAGCCCTGCAGGTCCTGGGTGCCGGTCTGTTCGGTGAGCAGGCGGGTGGCGGTGTCTTGTTCAAAATACCAGGGCGGCTGCTGGCGCACGGCATAGCGCTCTTCCAGCTTGAGCAGGCGGGCCAGCGCTTCGGAGAGCAACAGCTCGGCCGGTTTGAGGCGCTCCAGTTCATCCTTGACGGTCTCAACAGCGTCCACCTCCATGACCGTGATGCGGCCCGCGCTGAGGTCCAGGGTGGCGAGGCCGAACTGATTGTCCAGCCGGTGCACGGCACACAGCAGGTTGTCTTGGCGTTCATTGAGCAGGGCCTCGTCGGTGACCGTGCCGGGGGTGATAATGCGCACGACCTTGCGCTCCACCGGGCCTTTGGCCTTGGCCGGGTCGCCGATCTGTTCGGCGATGGCCACCGATTCGCCCAGTTTGACCAGCTTGGCCAGGTAGCTCTCGGCGGCGTGGAACGGCACCCCGGCCATGGGGATGGGCTCGCCGGCCGACTGACCGCGGGCGGTGAGGGTGATGTCCAGCAGGCGGGCGGCCTTGCGCGCGTCGTCGTAAAAGAGTTCGTAGAAGTCACCCATGCGATAGAACACCAGCATCTCCGGGTGCTCGGCCTTGATGCGCAAATATTGCTGCATCATTGGCGTATGCTTCCCGTTTATTTCTTTTAAACTCATGCTGTTATACTGTTCATCTAATTGAATTGTAAAGATTTTCTATTATTTTGCCGTCTCTTGCCGTCTCAGCGAATCTCATGGAATATCATCCAATCTCATGAAAAAGTGTAACTTGAAGTGTAACCTGTATTGGAGTAAATTTTTGTTTAGGCCCACAGGTTACACTTTTTCTCAGTGAGTCGCACAAGCTGAAACAAATTCAAGAGGATGCCCATGGGAACAGCACAGAGTACCAAACCTCTATCTTCCAGAACAGTGGAAGTGATGAAGCCGGGAGATAAGATCAAGGCCGATACAGGGGAAAACGCGGGTTTGCGCGTGAAGTGCGGTGCTACCGGGGTGAAAACATTTTCCTATCGTTATACCAGCCCGATCACCTTGAAACTCATTCAGGTCAAAATCGGTAGCTTCCCGGAAACCTCCTTGGCTGAAGCGAGACTAAAACTCCAGGAGCTAAAGCAGCTTCGCCGCCAGGGGCGTTGCCCGGCAACCGAGGCGAGAGAGCAGCAAAGGCAGGAAAAGGAGTTCGTGCTGGCCCAAGAGTGCGAGCGTGCGGAGGCGAAGAAACCGTTCATCGTAGAGGATTTGGTCGAGCTCTATCTGGCTCAATATATCGAAGACAGAAAATCTTCGAATGGGCGGATCATTGCCGGTGCGCGAAAACCAAAAGGTCAGTCTGAGACGCGCAGGACCCTCTATGGCGATGTGATTCCCAAGTTGGGAGACATGCCAGCAGATGCTGTCACGCGAAAAGTCGTGGTGGATATGGTCATGTCCATTGTCCAGCGTGGTGCAAATGTTCAGGCAGGAAACGTATTGAGAGAATTTAGCGCTGCCTACGAATTCGCTATTGGGCTAGGTTATTTTTCGGATGAATTTGCCAATCCGGCACTCCTCGCCAAATCAAGCCTCAGACAGGCCAAGGTGAAACTTACCCATCAACGAGGAAAAAGGGTCCTCTCTGATACCGAGTTGGCGACGTTGCTGAAATGGTTGCCGGGTGCTGACTATACGGCCACACAGAAAAATGTTCTTCGATTTACCCTCTGGACAGGGTGTCGAACCGGAGAGGTCTGCAATGCGGCCTGGAAGGACATTGACTTGGAGAAACAGACCTTTCATATCAGGGAGAGCAAGACCGGAACCGAGCGCTATGTTCAGCTTCCTCGCCAAGCAGTGGAATTTTTGACTGCACTACGTATGACTACAGGTGATTACCTATTTCCCTCCCAGAAGACGAAACTACCCATCCAGCAAAAGCAGCTTACCGAGCAGGCCTGGAGAATGAGGCAGGCTGACACGATGATAAAAATCCCTACATGGACTCCTCATGATCTGCGCAGGAGTGTCAGAACAGGGTTGTCGCGCCTGCAATGCCCCAATGAGGTGGCTGAAGCGGCCCTGGGGCATTCGCGTAAGGGGATTGAGGGAACCTATGACTTGCATCGGTATGAGCCTGAGTGTCGGCACTGGTTGCAAAAGTGGGCGGATCATCTGGACTCGATTATTGGAACTGGTTGAGGCTGCACCCGCTTCTTTCGTTAGATCTGAAACGAAAAACGGACTATTCAATTACCACTTTCGCAATCATTCTCGCATCGATTTCCAGTTGCTCAGCCTGTTGCAGGGCCAGGTCCGAGATCTTCTGCAGCATGGTACGCTCGTCCTCAATGTAGTTGGGCAGAGACAGTAATGTCGGCAGCTGGATTCTGAGCGCTTTGATCATCCGGTTCATCTCACGCACCAGAAGGCGGCGTTCTATGCCACAGCGGTCGGAAAAGTCCGCCCAATCGAAGGCACGGACTTTAGTCATGTCGAACTCGTCACCGATGGCCATGGCAAATTCGTGTTCGATATCCGGGTAGATACACACCGAAACCAGGTCGTAAGCAGGGGCGAGGCGCAGTCCGCCAGGCTCGACCAGAAATGAGATATTTTTGCCATGGGCATCACTATTGCCGATCAGGTATTGCAGGATCGCCCAACGGATCAGCGCCATACGCGTGGCCGCTTGAGACTGGGTGAGCGGCGTGATGGAGAAGAGTCTCTCGAAACTGACGCCGTCCCGAATATTGGCGACATCGCGCCCACTGCCGAAATTGCGTTCATACTTGTGGTTGACGCTGAGATTGAGCACCTGGCAGCTATCCACCGCATGTAAACGCTCGACATGGCGGTTGTGTTTGATGCGGTCGAAACGTTTGACCATCAGTACCGGCTCCGGCACTCGTAGAATCTCTACCTCGGCCGAGGGTATACCGAGCGCGGCAGCCAGCTTCAGGCAAAAGTGCTCATTGGCCACCAGCCTGGAGAGCTTCGGGTTCATCGGCTCCGGTTTGAGGATATGAGTCGAAGCCAGCAGGCCTTCCACCAGGAACAGCTTTCCTTCCTCGTCAACATAGACCGCCAGTTTATCCTGGTAACCGGCGATGGACATGCGTACCCGGCCGTCCCATACATTGAAGGGACGATTGGCTCGGTCATGGATGCGCTCGGAGAGCTCTTCAAAGGTGACCTCACGCACGATCGGTTCAACCCGGGTCGGCAGGGTGCCTTCAGGCAATAGGGCCAGCGCACCTGTACTCTCCTGGCCCAGCCAGCGCAGCAGACCAAACAGGTTGCCTTTTGAGACCGTGTGCGCTGCCGCCGCATCCTCCAGGGCTTTGCCCTCGGGCAGCAGATTCTCAAAGAAGCGGCGTACATTGACCGAGTGCAGTTCATCGGTTTGGTTATCCGGACGCCGAAGTGGGAGGGCGGGGGAGATCGGATAAGCGCCGCTATTCGTCATCCAGGTCTGTTCGTATTCAAAAGAGAAGCGCCCGGTATCGTCGTGATAGCTCAGGGTGCCAACCCGTTGTTCACCAATCCAGGCCGAAAGGCTGTGGGTTGTCATAATGACTGACGCTTGATGGCGGCAATCGCCTGGGGTTGCTCCGATTTTGGTACCGCCAGCAGGGTGAGCCCCAGTTGCCGTGCAACCGCCAGGGCCTTGTCCAGGCCGACGGAACGGCTGCCATTTTCAAGATCCGAGAGCAGCTGAACCGAAACACCGCACAGTGCAGCGGCATCATCGATGCGCAGTTGTTGTTGAGTGCGCAGGCTGCGTACAAACGCGCCAAACGCCTCCGCTGAATCGACGACTGGGGAGGCGGGCAAGGGCGAGGGCGTAATTTTTCCGGCCATAAAGTTTCTCCAATATAAGAAACTATAGGACGATGTTGGGCAAAAAGTCAATAATTACTTAAAAACGAGAAATATATGTGGGAGTGGTGGGTAATGCGCAGTATATTTATTAAATATGAGAAATAAAGGAGGCTGAAACTGGTTATAGGCGATGAATGGAGGTTATTGTCCCAAGTTAACTCCAGCAGGTAATTGGAAGGGGGAATCGCTTAATCAAGAAACTGGCGTTTGCCGCTTTTCAATGAGAACTCTTACTACGGCTTGAAGTTCCTCTGTCGTTTTTCCCGAGGCAAATGCATTTAACATCATATCCACTTCATGGGCCAGCCAGCCGACAGAACGATTACCGAGGCAAACCCCAGGAGGAAATAAGCCTTCACTGATTCGACGATAAAGGGTCGCGTGACTCATCCCGGTTCGATTTAACACCGCTGGTTTTCTTTCAATTCGGAGTGCGTGATGCTCAGGCATCGTGGCTCCCTGAACGCAAGAATAATGGTCAGCGTTGTGCGTCATTCTCTTGTTCACCAATTGTTTCTAAGGGAAATGCCATTCTAGCTAGGCCGATCAGACTTAACTCCCCGATTAACTTCCCCCTAGAGGGTACTTTTCAAAGATATTTCTTGAAAAACGCGACGTGTAACCGGGTGGCTATGCCGGACGCGACCAGGAAAGGTGGCAGCAGGTATCTAGGGTCCATAGGGACAGGCGGGATCAGGTAGACGATCCAGAGAAGCAGGAATGACCATGCCAAGCTGCGTTTGGCGCGATGGTAAATAAAGCCGGACTCACGCTCGCCGCCGGTGCGGCGCAGGTACCAGCCAACAAAGCCATCGGCCATGGCCACGGCCGTGACCAGCGCCAGGAAAGGCAGCGTCAATATCAGCACGCCAATCCGGAGGGCAAACAATTTCAGACCGATCATGGCCGTCTCCAGGGCTGGCCACAGGGTATTCGCGAAATCGTGTACTGTCTCCGGCGTATCAGTGCCAGGCTTAGCCGATTGCCGCAATGTGCCATCAATGCCGGTTGCGACAAACACGTGCTCATAAAACGCCTGAGTGACGTCGACCAGAAAAGCTTCCTGGGCGGGTTGCAGCTCGAGTAGCGCCACCTCTTGCTGAAAGACGTATTCCAGCTGGCGTGCCCCGTTGGGAGACCAGAGGACGAACACGCAGAAGAGGTCCACGATCAGTACAAACAGGGTCAGCAGGAAGAACCACTTGGCCAGCCATAACAAGCCGGTCAGGCGTTGCTGTTCAGCCATGCTCCATTCCATAAAAGGCGAGCCGTTCCCGGCGGATGGCTTCCATGTCTTTTGGCAGTAACGGATCACTCCCGGGCAAGGGCAGTCGCAGTTTGTAGAGCTGACCACCCTCCAGCAGTGCGAAGGCCTGTCCCTTGGGCAGTTGCACCAGGTCGGCCGGTGTGAGCATATCCATCTCCGTTTCGGTGAGCCGATCCTCGTTGCGGGTCGTGAAATCGGTGCTGGTGCCAGGATCATTATTATCGGTGACCTGGGAGGCGGCGAGCTTGGTATAGACGCGCGCCTTGGGGAGCTGATCGGTCAGGGTGCGGGCGGTGATCTCGTTTTTCACCCGCAGCATAATGAGTGTGTTCAGATTGCCAGTGATCTGTCCCGCCTTGGCGCGATCACCGATGCCGGCCTCGATGTCGCTGGCGGTCTGGGTGTAAGCGGTAACCTGGAATCCTGCGCCGCCGGCCTTGTTAAGCAACGGAATGAACTCATTGCCGATGAGTTCATTGAATTCATCGGCATGGATGGTCTTCTTGACGCTGGTGTGGCCGTCGAGCATGGGCAGTCCCTGGGTGTCGCCGTGTTTGTAGAGCTGACCCGCGATCGAGGTCAGATCGGCAAACATGGAATTGCCCACGGCCCCTGCAACCTCGGCATCGGTCAGGGCATCCAGCCCCACATAGACGATGCCTTGTTCGCGGATGACCCGCATCCAGTCCAGGATAGGGCGGCGGTCGGACCCGTCTTTATAATCGGGAGACAGCAGGGCACCGATGCGGCCACTGGTGAGTTTCTCCAGCAGCGGCAGCAGGCTGGCGGTGAGCTTGTCGAAGTAGGTCTTGTCGTATTCGAAGGCGCTGCGCAGGCCGTCGGCGACGGGATCAAACAGATGATTCTCCTTGGCGTAACGGGTGAGGGCGATGGCATGAAACTCACGCCCGCGCAGCGCCATGGGCAGAATTTTCTCGTTGAGGTTGCCCTCGATCCGCTGTACCGCTTGCTTCCAATCCGCCGGTGCTTCCTTGTCCAGCCACAGGTGGAAATAGTCGGTGAGCAGTGGCTCGATATTGGTCACATAGCGGGCGATAGTGTGATAATCGGGGCGGCGGCCGAGACCCACCAGGGCGCGGGCCACGACATTGGTAAAACGCCAGGCGAATTCGCGGAAGGCGGCACTGTTGCCCTCGGAAGGAAGCTGGGTCGCAATGCGCGACGCCACCTCCGTGATCCGTGCAAAGTCTCCGACCGGGTTATAGCGCTCGGAAATATCGGGAAATCCCAGATGGAAGATATGAAACTGGTCCAGCCGTCCCGCCCGCCGGGCCTCGGCGTGCATCCGGCGCAGCAGATCGATATCGCCCTTGGGGTCGAAGCAGATCACCACATCGCCGCGCCGGATATCCTGGGTGACCAGTATCTCCAGCAAGCGCGTCTTGCCTACCCGTGTGGTGCCGAGCACCAGCTTGTGGCCGACCCGCTCACCGATATCCATCCAGATGTCGGTTTCTTCTTCGGTGCCGACGCCGTGGAGCGCGGGTGCTCCGCCGACGGGCGGTAAGGGGCGCAACGGATTCCAGCCGGAATCGCGTCGCGTCAGCCGTGGCAGCCACGACAACAAGGGCGAGCGTTCCAGTCGGATCTCCGTGCGCCTCGCGGCCTGGTAAAGTTTTCCCGGTTGGAGATAACGTTGCGCTTGAGGATGACGAGACTCCACCAGTCGTTGAGTGTGGCGCTGATCCCAGCGAAAGCCCCGTCCCAGAAACAGCTTGTGCCAGGAGACCGGGACCTGGTCGGCATTCAGCACGTAGCGGGGCAGTCGCCGCAAATAACCCTGGTAGCGGCATACCCGCCAACCTTGCCATAAACGCCATCCACCCAAGCCGGCGAATACCAAGGCCGTGACTTGCGCCAGTCCCGGCAGGATAGGAAAGAACGTCGAGGGCGCTGCATACAGCATGGCTGCGCCGGTAATGAAGACGGCACCCGGCAAAAATTCGACGACGGGGCGCAGGCGGTTATCAAAGGCATCCGACATGAACGCTTACTCCGCTGTGCTTGTCCCTGTTTTACCCAGGGCCAGGTGCGGATTGCATTCCGGCAGCATCACACCCTCGAACCGCCGTTCGGGGTCCTCGATGAGGATGCCATTGATGCGGCTTTTGCTGCGCTTGCCGGTAACCTGATAGGTATGAATATTGGTGCCTTGAGCGGTCTTGCGGTGGATCTTGAGTTTCTGAAAACGCTTCTGTACCCGTTGCCAGTTTTCCCGGTCAAAATCCTTGAAGATGCCGGGGCTGACCAGCAGCAGTCCTTCCTCAACGCAATGGAGGCGGGCGCTGGTTGCATTGATCTCGAAACGGTTTTGTTTGAGACCGTCATGAAGCCAGTCCAGAAACGTCTGGCCGGGATCATTTCCGGTTTCGATATCACTTTCTGCTGGCTTCCGAGTGCTGGAAGCCACAGCGTCACCTTCAGTTCGTTGATCTGGATCGGATGGCGTTGGGGCGAAAAATTCGATGGGGTCAAAGCCGCTGGCAGAAGGTGTGTGCGTTACCGGCGTGTCCGATGGAGGAATTTCTTCATCAGGGTGGTGTGGTCCGGAGGCCTTTTCCAATGGTGGTGATTTCAGGGTTGTTGGTTCTGAAACCTCTATATCGCCGGTTTCGATCTCCACCGGCGTGATCGTGCCGGCAAATATTTCGGGCCGGGAGCCAGGGTCAGGCCAAAGTCGCACGGCCGGAAAGCACAGGAACGTAAGGGTATGCGACCAGTCATCAGCGGTTACTATCGCCTTCCAGATGGAGCGATCCCCGTTGGGGATCAGGATGCCGTTTTCCTGAAGCTCGTCGAAGATGCGGTCATTACGGGAGGGGACGCCCGTATGGCCTTCCTGGGTGAGGTGCTCGCGCAGGGTATCGATGCCGCGCTTGCTGACCAGCCACAGCCGCTCGCCGTCGAACCAGGCGGCCGCGCCATTGCGGTTGAGGGGGATCTTGTTTTCCTTCAGCAAGAAGCGCAGCCCGGTGAGCAGACGTTCGTGCAGTGGCTGGCGGGTGCCGGGTAATCGGGTCGTTTCCCTTGCGGCGCCCAGATCCTCTGCCACGGAGAGTCCATCGGCCTGTTGGATAATCTCGCCCAGGATGCCGGCCTCTTCGAATGTCCCGCCGACCGCTGCCAGCCAGCTGGCCAGCAGGCTGCGGTCGGTGCCGAGCCAGGCCAGGGCGCGCTGTGGTAGAACGAGTTGGGACAACAAGGGTGCTACCCGTTCATGCAGACGGTACTCACGGGTGCGGCGGAAGCGGATGCGGTACCAGCTGTTCGGCGACAGCGGGGAAGTGAGGGCATCCCAGGGGCCGACATCGCATCCGCGATGATCATAGAGTGTGATGTCCTGATCCATCAGCGGTTTGCCGATATCGTGCAGCAACGCGGCGCTGAAGACCGCATAGGTCCATACCTCCCGTTTGGCGACGATCTCCTCGGTGTCCGCGCCCTGAGGCAACAAATGCGCGCGGCGCAGGCGCAGGGCATGGAGCGCCACCTCGAGTCCATGGGCCAGCAAGCCACCTGCGCCTGCGTGGTGATGGGCCTCAGAGGCGGGCAGCAGCTGGACGTAGTTGGCGTAGGACAACAGCGCATCCAGATAAAAGATGCGCCAATGAGGTGGCGGAATCCCCACCAGTTGCTGGATCTCCCGGATGTGCCGGGAATGCTGTCCCAACAGGTCCAGCGGCAGCTTAACGGACAAGCATTCCGGGTGAGGTGATTTTGATTTACGCTGCAGGCAGAACATCTGCCCGGTTGTAGCAGGCCGGGCGTTTCAATGACTACGGTAAATTAGTTTTAGCCGGCAAACATTTTTCTGTGGCAGGCAGAAAACTCAGATAGCTGGGACAGGAGGGATGGGAACCCTTTGTGCCTCCAGCCCTTTCGGATAGGGCCTTTCCATTACAGCCCCCTTCCATTCTCAAAACCCTTTGAAATTCCTTTTTACTTTGAGCGTATCGGTACGAGTGACGCTAGCAATGTAATTCGAAACTGTGTACAACCCTCGGTGGATGTCGCCTCGATTTTTCCGCCGTGAATGTCGACGATGGATTTGGCGATGGCTAGACCCAAACCGGCCCCATCGCCACTGCGTTGTCTTGAGGCATCCACGCGATAAAAGCGATCGAATAATCTTGGAATATGTTCTGGAGGAATGACTGGGCCGGGATTCTCGATGGTGACGGTGACCGCTTGGTTTGCTTCACGGTCGAGACATACCCGCACGCTGTCGCCTGATGGTGTATGCCTTATGGCGTTGGACAGGAGATTGCTGAGTGCGCGTCTTAACATGAGCCTGTCTCCCGGTGCCGTCGCATGACCTTCCAGCGTCAGCGACACACCTCGTTCTTCCGCCCAGGCTTCGTAATATTCAAAAAGTTCTAGCACTTCTCTGGCGAGATCGACATCGACGGTATTCGGTTCATACAGTCTGTTGTCGGTTTTGGCGAGAAACAGCATATCGCCGATCATCTGTGCCATGCGCTCATATTCCTCGATGTTGGAATAGAGGATTTCGCGGTACTCATCCACGCTGCGCGGCTTCGAAAGGGCCACCTGGGTCTGGGTCAGCAGATTGGTTACCGGGGTACGCAATTCGTGGGCGATATCGGCGGAAAAATTCGAGAGGCGCAGAAAGGCTTCTTCCATACGTTCCAGCAATTCGTTAAACGCAACGGCCAGATCGGTGAGTTCTCGGGGCATGGTCTCCGGCGGCAGGCGGGTGTTCAATTCGGCTGCGCTGATATGGCGAATCTGCGCGACGATATTATGAAGGGGCGCATGCCCGTGCCGTACCACGATCCATCCTATAAGACTCATAACGCCGATACCGCTTCCTACCATAAGCCATAAGGTGTCGCGGAATTTTTCGACGAACCGCAGGTGATAATCGATCGGTACGGCGACGGCGAGGGTGTAAGGCCCTCCCGCGGCAGAACGCTCGCCTATGGCTTGGATCAGCACCCGGTAGGTGTGATCTTCGCCTGTCCATTGGCGCACGCTACTGTCATCGGTTTCCTTGGCGGCTGGCTGCACGATCCTATCGAAGTCCGGACCGGGGCTGGCAAATATCGGCCGCTCGTCCCGACCGGCGAGGTAGAGGGATGCGTTGTGATGACCCACCAGGATGTCATTGAACCGCTGATCAGAGCGAGTGAGTCCGTCTCCGGATTCGGCGGTTGTTAGCACCCGCTGTGCGGCCCGGGCGATGACCTGGAGTTCACGGACGTCCTCGTTTGCAAAATGGTCTTCTATCGATCGTCCGATGAACCATCCGAAAAAGAGAAATACAACGACCACCGTGATACCAAAAAGCAGGGTCAGACGCAGCGTAAGTGACGGAGGATGGCGCATCTGCTTTCAGGTCTCGTTCGAGACGTCCACCATGTAGCCGATGCCGCGCACGGTATGGATCAGTTTGGGTGTAAAGTCTTCGTCGACCTTCGCGCGCAGGCGGCGTATAGCGACGTCAATGACATTGGTGTCGCTGTCGAAATTCATGTCCCACACCTGGGAGGCGATCAGGGAGCGCGGCAATACCTCACCCTGGCGGCGCATCAACAATTCCAATAATGCGAACTCCTTGGCGGTGAGATGGATTCGGCGACCTCCGCGAGTGACGCGGTGGCGTACCAGGTCCAGCTCCAGATCGGCGATCTGGAGTGTCGTTTCATTCGCCGGGATGGCGCCGCGGCGCAGTAGCGTGCGCACCCGCGCCAGCAGTTCGGTAAAGGCGAAGGGTTTGACCAGGTAATCGTCGGCGCCCAACTCCAGCCCCTTGACGCGATCGTCCACGCTGTCACGCGCGGTGAGAAACAGTACCGGGACCTTGCTGCCCGCCTCTCGTAGCGATTTCAGAATCCGCCAGCCATCGACGTCCGGCAGCAGGACATCGAGGATGACCAGATCGTAAGACTCGGTCATCGCCAGGTGATGACCGTCCAAGCCATGACGGGCGAGGTCCACAACGAAGCCGGCTTCGCTGAGTCCTTGCTTAAGGTAATCACCTATCTTGGTTTCGTCTTCGACGATCAGGATTTTCATAGTACATTCGCGTTGCCCGCTGCTGTATGTCGCTCCCTTTCAAAGCCTATCCTCCACGGGGTGCCAGAAAGATTACAGATGCATTACAAAATTGTAATGATTTTGTCACGCTAATAACAGCGGGCTGCCAATAACATACGGTTCATCAGCGTATGTCATGACGCGAAACGGGCGGGAACTTTTTCTGCCCCCAAACATACACGGGATGCATTTCTTACTGAAAGGGAAAACTGAAAATGAAGTCTTTTGATTCGTCAAAACAACAGTTGTTGCCGAATTTGCCGCGCCGCCGGTTCATGCAGGGTCTTGCGGCAGGCGGTCTGCTGCTGGGCCTGTCGCCACATCTGAGAACCGCGCGGGCGCAGGGGGCGGCGGCCGACGGGATGGCCACCGGTACGGCCCCGGTGCTTACCGGTACCGAATTCGACTTGACGCTCGGCGAGACGCCCGCCAATTTCACCGGCGCGCCGCGTACGGCCACGACTGTCAATGATTCCCTGCCTGCGCCGACGCTGCGCTGGCGCGAGGGAGACACCGTTACCATACGAGTGACGAACCGTTTACCGGCACTGTCCTCAATACACTGGCACGGCATCATTCTTCCTTACGATATGGACGGTGTGCCGGGGATCAGCTACAAGGGCATCGCGCCGGGTGAGACCTTCGTGTACCGCTTCAAAGTCCGGCAGTCCGGGACCTATTGGTACCATGCCCACACTCTCCATGAGCAGACCGGTCTGTATGGCGCCATTATCATCGATCCCGTCCAAGGCGATCCCGTCAAGGCCGATCGCGACCATGTCATCCTGCTGTCTGACTGGACTGATGAAGATCCGCTGGCGGTGCTGACCAAGCTCAAGAAACAAAGTGATTATTACAACTTTAATCAGCCTACCGCGAAGGATTTCTTCCAGGATGTGACGACAGAGGGGTTTACTGCCGCCATCGGAAAGCGGCGGATGTGGAACCGGATGCGCATGAACCCGACCGACCTCGCAGATGTATCCGGATATACCTATACCTATCTGATGAACGGCACCACACCGGCGGGTAACTGGACGGGTCTTTTCCGCCCCGGCGAACGGGTGCGCCTGCGCTTTATCAATGCCGGCACCGCCAGCTTCTTCGATGTGCGTATTCCGGGGCTGCCCATGACGGTGGTGCAGACCGATGGCCAGAATGTAGAACCGGTGACGGTGGAGGAGATGCGCATGGGACCGGGCGAGACCTATGACCTCATCGTCAAGCCCGTGGATGATGCCTATACGGTGTTCGCGCAGTCCGCCGACCGCAGCGGCTTTGCCCGCGGTACCCTCGCCACCCGCGCCGGCCTGACTGCCGAGGTGCCGGCGCTGGATGCGCCGGAGTGGCTGACCATGACAGATATGATGGGCGAGATGGGTCGGGGTGACATGGCCGGCATGCAGCATGGCGGACACGGCGGCATGGCCATGGCGTCCGGCGCCGTGCGCGTCCGGCATGCCACGACCGAATACGGTCCCAGTGTCGATATGCGCGTCGATACGCCGCGCACCAATCTCGATGATCCGGGTATCGGCCTGCGTAACAGCGGCCGCCGGGTATTGACCTATGCCGATCTGTACACACTCGGCGGGGCCCTGGACTCCCGCGAACCCGAACGGGAGATCGAGCTGCACCTGACCGGCAACATGGAGCGTTATACCTGGTCTATCGATGGGTTGGAGCTGGGCAAGTCGACACCGGTTCATTTTCGCAAGGGTGAGCGTCTGAGGGTCATACTCCATAACGATACGATGATGATTCATCCCATGCATTTGCACGGGATGTGGAGCGAGATGGAGACGCCGGAGGGCGATTTTCTGGTGCGCAAGCACACCATCAGTGTCCAGCCGGCCCAGCGGATTACGTTCAGTGTGACGGCCGATGCCCCGGGGCAGTGGGCCTGGCATTGCCACCTGCTGTATCACATGGCGGCCGGCATGTTCCGCGTCGTTACCGTGGCCTGAACCAGAGCATGTCGAAGGGAATGAAGATGATGAAGAGCACGATTATGATTGCTGTCGCCATCATGGCGCTGAATTTTCCCCCGCTTTGGGCCCGGGATGCGGCGGATCATGAGCGAATGACGATGGAGCAACCGATGGGCTCCGCTTCAATGGACCATGGCGCTATGTCGGATGCAATGGGGAAGGCGGATGAGGAATCAGGCGTCTCGGGCGCGCGCGACCCGCATGCCTATTCAGACGGATACACTTTCGATTCCTTAACCCGGCCGGTCGAGGCGGACGAGATGAATTTCGGCATGCTCTTGGTCGATCGCTTCGAGTCTGTTCGTACCAGCGGCAATACCTCGTTGACCTATGACCTGCAGGGCTGGTACGGCCGCGATTACAACCGTCTGGTGCTAAAGGCCGAGGGTGACATCGATGCGGGCGAGCTTGAAGAGGCGAGAACGGAGTTGCTCTGGGGGCATGCGATCGCACCGTTCTGGGATACACAGCTCGGTGTGCGCCAGGACAGTGGCGTGACACCGGATCGCAACTGGCTGGCGTTCGGTATCCAGGGACTGGCGCCTTACTGGTTTGAGCTGGACGTCGCCGGGTATGTCGGTGACGAAGGCCGTACCGCACTGCGCCTTGATGGCGAATATGATCTGCTATTGGCGCAGCGACTGATATTGCAGCCGAGTCTCGAGGCTGATTTCTACGGCAAGCGTGATGCTGAGCGCGCCCTGGGTTCAGGCCTGTCCGACCTGACGGCCGGTGTTCGGCTGCGCTACGAGATCCGGCGCGAGTTCGCTCCCTACGTCGGTATCGAGTGGGCCAGCAAGTTCGGCGGTACCGCTGACTACGCCCGCGCCGCGGGGTTGGACACGAAAGAGACGCGGGCCGTGGCGGGCGTGCGTTTCTGGTTCTGAGTGACAGCACAGGTGCCGACTTTAGGGACGACGCAGAGGAGAGCGCAAATGATCGGCAATAAAGAAGAACATTGCCCGATTTGCGGAATGAAGGTCGATAGCGGACGGTTGACAGTGGAATATCACAAGATGTTCTTTCATTTCTGTTCCGAACAATGCCGCGAGACGTTTAATGACCGACCCGCACTCTACAGCGGTAGGCGTGCCAAAGAACGCGGCGAGGTCGTCAAGCGGAGGAGATTGCGCCTGGCTGAATCGTTGGATTCCGAGACCGCACAGGCGGTCACGGAGTACTTGCAGGCGATGATGGGTGTTAAAGAGAGCCATGTGGTGGGTCGCTGGCTCATGGTCCGCTATGACTTGCTGCAACTGACCCTGGCGCAGATAGAACGCGCACTCCATGAGGTGGACGTCAAGCTTGATAATGGGTGGTGGCAGAACTCGAAGCGGGGTTGGGCGCGCCATACCGAAGAAAATGAGTTGAACAATCTGGTGGCGACACCGGGCGCTTGTTGCAACCGTCCGCCACCGCGTATTTGAGCGCTGCATCTTAAATCTTACACCAGGAGAAAGTTATGCCCCACAGAAAAGTGACCGCCATCATCCGCTCTGATGCACTTGAGAAGGTGGAATCCCGGCTCCAGGAATTCGGGGTGCGGGGCATCAGTGTGAGCAGGGTCAAAGGTTACGGAGAATATGCGAATTTTTATGCGCGAGACTGGCTGACTAGCCATGCTCGGATCGAGATATTCACGGCAGCAGAACATGCAGAACAAATCGTGGCCGCCATCATCGATGCCGCCCATGTGGGGCAGGCCGGTGACGGCATCGTCGCGATCTTGCCGGTGGAGAAACTCTACCGGATCCGTTCCCGGGCGGAAGCGTTCGCCGGCGAGATTTGACGCTGTAGACGTAAACTAAACTAAACACTTGAAACAGAGGACCATCGTATGGTTGAAATCATCCCCAACTGGCATCCCATCTTCGTGCACTTTACGGTAGCGCTGCTGTCGCTGGCGACAGGGCTTTTTGTGGTTACGCCATTTATCAAGTCGCCATTAAAGGAGCAATGGCAAATCGTTGCCCGCTGGGCGCTGTGGTTCGGCGCAGGTTTCACGATTGTCACCGGACTGGCCGGTTTATATGCCTACAACACCGTGGCCCACGATACACCCTCCCATGCCGCCATGACTGATCACCGCAATTGGGCCATTGCTGCGATTACTATATTTCTTGTGATGGCTATTTGGTCCGCGGTACGCGTGCGCCGCAAACAAGCCCTTGGCGCCGTATTCATTGCAGCAATGGTTATTGCCGGCGGTGTGCTGGCCTCTACCGCCTGGCGTGGCGGCGAGGTAGTGTATCGCTACGGCCTGGGAGTGATGTCGCTTCCAAAAGCTGAAGGGGAAGGTCATGCCCATGAACATGCTGATGGCGGTGGGCATGGCCATGCAAGTGAAACATCTGCCGCTAGTGGCGCGGTGGAGATGGCGAAGGAGCACCACGAGGAGGAAGATAGTCATGGTACGGACCATGCCCGTGAAGATCAGGCGATGACGAATATGGATGTGGCAAACGGCGGCGCGACTGCGCAGCCAAAGGATCGTCACGATGATGGTCATGAACACGAACATTAACCGTCAAAAGCAATCTATGAGCCATATGGAGTGATGCACGACGGCAACGGTTGGCGCTGGGGATTTGGCTTTTTGAACAGGGAGGTTCTTATGTCGCGAAGCCCAGGGAAGGGCTGGAGCGACCGGACACTGTGGGTTCGGGATCATCTTTTGGGTGATCTTGCTCATCGCTGCGCCGGTCAAATATGTGTCCGGAGGTCGTAGGTAACAGAGCAGCCGCGTAGTCACGTACACCGCTAATCGATGCTCAAGGAGGATATGAACAATGAAAAGAACGGTGAATTATCTATCGGTGCTGGCGCTGTTATTCCCGGCCGTTACCAACGCAGCGCTACAGATGTATGTCCCCACCGGGGAGGCCAACGACCTTGCGATTATCGATCTGAAAACAGATAAGGTCATCGGTCGTGTTACGGAACTTGAAAACGCCCATGGTCTGGCCGCCAGTCCAAACAGCGACTACCTGGTGGCCGGCAGCATGCAACCGGTGGGAGCCGACGCGGCGACTGGCGCGGTCAAACCGGCGGCGGTGAGCGAGGCCGAGCATGCGGGCCATCACGCAGCCGGTTCGCAGGAGTCCTCAGCTAACACTCCAAGCTATGTTTCCATGGTCCACCCAGAGCACGGTCGTGTCCTGCGCCGGGTTGCCGTGCGCGGGCTCACCCATCATATGGCCGTGTCGCCGGATGGGAAATACGCCATCGCCGTGCACTCCGGCGTCGGCGGTATCTCGGTGATCGATCTGGCATCCATGTCGGTGGTAAAGGAGGTCCAGACCGGAGACTCGCCCAATTATGCATTGTTCAACAGGGACGGCAGCAATCTTTATGTCTCAAACGCCTTGTCCGGCACGGTGAGCGAGATCGATACCCGTGTCTGGAACGTCAAACGTGAATTAGCAGTTGGCAAAGAACCGGAACATATGGCGCTGGCGCCGGACGGCAAAACATTGTTCGTGGCCAATGTCGGCGACGGGCAAGCGGTTGCGTTGGATTTAAGCCGGGGGGAAGTCGAGAAGCGCTATGCCGTAGGCCGAGAACCCCACGGCTTGGATGTTTCCAATGATGGCCGCTGGCTGTTTGCCACCAGTAAAGGGGAGGGCAAGCTCGTACGTATCGACCTGCTAGGCGACGAGCAAAAATCCATCGATTTGCAACCGGCGCCCTATCACGTCGAATACGTCGACGCGGTGGGCAAGCTTTATGTTTCAAGCCGCAAGGAACCGAAGATTTGGATCATAGAGCCCAAGTCTCTGACCGTGCACGGCTCGATCGCCATCGGCAAGGGCGTCGCGCACCAGATGGTTGTACTCGACCGCTAGGGGGACGCCATGCTTAGGATCGGGGAAGTCGCCAAACAAACCGGTGTCAGCGTCGACGCGATACGTCACTACACGCGCAAGGGCCTGCTCGCGCCAAGTCGTGATTCCAGCAACAGGTACCAGCTTTACTCCGGGTCCGATGTCCAGCGGGTGCGGTTTATCCTCCAGGCCAAGCGATTGGGATATACCCTTAAGGAAATCAACGAAATCGTCCGTGAGGCGGGGCAAGGACGTTCCCCCTGTCCCCGGGTGCGTGAGATTATCGAGGCACGGATCGACGAAAATCGGCAAAGGGTGGACGAGCTGAATGCCGTGCAAGCACGCATGGAGACGGCGCTTGAGCGTTGGAAATCAATGCCGGACGGCGTACCGATCGGCGATTCGGTGTGCCTCCTCATTGAAGGGGAAACCGAATGAAATACCATCCTGGAGCTTGACCGTGGTGTTGCACCAAGGTTCTATACTTGAAGCGAATGCGGGGCAATCAAGCGAGGACGCGAAGATGATGACGGTAACCGAATTGGCCAGGCGGGTCGGGGTGACACCCGATGCCGTGCGTCACTACCTTCGTATCGGTCTGCTTCAACCACAGCGGCACCCGGATAATCGGTACCGATTGTTCAGCCAGGGCGACGCTGGACGGCTGTATTTTATTCATCAGGCGAGAATGCTTGGATTCTCTCTGAAAGAGATTGCTGAGATTCTGGTGGCGAGTGAACGGCGGGATACAAGCTGCCCGGAAGTACATCGGATGATAGCCAATAAAGCTGAGCGTAATCGGACAAGGTTAGTGCGGCTTGAACGTCTGCAGGTTCTTTTAGATACCGCGCTGAAAAGATGGGAGCGACGGCCAGGCGCCGTTCCGTATGGACGCGACGTGCAGGCGTTGATCGAATCGATAGGGCTTGAGCGGCAACACTAAAGGCCGGTATAACCCGCGTATTCACCCGGTGATTTCAAGGATTGCCGAACAATGTAAAGGAGAAACGACGATGAACCTGAAACACGTTTTGATTCCCACCGCCGTGTGCTTGGCCATAGGGTTTTCCGTGGTCCAAGCCGATGATCGCCATCCTCCCTCGCAAGGGCGTATGAGCGGTCAGGCGGCGTCTTCCCCCGGTATGGGCATGAACATGATGGACATGGACCGGATGCAGGATCAGATGCAGGCTATGCAAGAAACCATGGGCCGAGCCCAGAAGACCGATGATCCAGAAGAACGCATGCGACTGATGCAGGAGCATATGACGCAGATGCACGAAATGATGGGCAACATGCGGGGGATGATGGGTCCGGGCATGATGATGCGGAGTAGTCCCGGTGGAAAGACGGGTTCAGGCGAGAAGTCCGGAGCGGGTAGCATGTCCATGGATGAGCGCCAGAAAATGATGGCGCGCCGTCTGGACATGATGCAGCAGATGATGGAACAAATGATGGGACAAATGATGATGCAACAGCGTAGTGAACATGGTGAAATGAAAAAATAACGAACACGCGCTCCCCTGACACACATGACTTTGTTGCGGCTGACGGGATTCGCGGCGGTGCTGCAAGGAGGTGAGGGATAAGGATGAAAGCAGAAAAAGATCCGGTATGCGGTATGAGTGTCTCTGAGGGCTCACCATATGTTATCGAGCATGATGGCCAGCAGTATCGTTTTTGCAGCGAGATCTGTTTGCACAAGTTCAAGGCCACGCCACTGAAATACACCCGGGGGCAGGTGGAACACGACCACGCCTGCTGCGGCGGGAAATCTCATGGCCATTCAGTGGAGGCGGCTGTCGAGCCTGAGACGGCGGATACCTCTGCTCTGTATACCTGCCCCATGCATCCTGAAATCGAGCAGCAAGGACCGGGCAGTTGTCCGAAGTGCGGGATGGCCCTTGAGCCGAAGGGTGTTCCCGCCCCAACCACAAAAACCGAATACACCTGCCCCATGCATCCTGAGATCGTTCAGGATCATCCCGGCAGCTGCCCCAAGTGCGGCATGGCCCTGGAGCCGCGCACGGTCGCGGCGGAAGAGGAAGACAACGCCGAGCTGCGCGACATGAGCCGCCGCTTCTGGGTCAGCGCCGTGCTGGCCATCCCGGTCTTCCTCAGTGCCATGGCGGCGGAATTCTGGCCCGAGCAGATGGCGGGGATCATCGATCCTAAACTGCGCCAGTGGACCGAGATGATCCTGGCAACGCCGGCAGTGCTGTGGGGCGGCTGGATTTTCTATGTCCGCGCCGTGCAGTCGGTCATTACGCGCCATCTCAACATGTTTACCCTCATCGGCCTGGGCGTGGCGGTGGCCTGGGGTTACAGCATGGTGGCCGCTCTCATGCCGAATATTTTTCCGCGTTCGGTGTTCAATGAGATGGGGGTGGTACCGGTCTATTTCGAGGCCGCCGCCGTGATCACGGCGCTGGTGTTGCTGGGACAGGTGCTGGAGTTGCGTGCCCGCAGCCAGACCAACGCCGCGATCAAATTATTACTCGCGACGGCCAGAGCCATGTCGATGAATCCATGGTCACCGGCGAACCGATCCCGGTGGAAAAGAGTGCCGGTGCCAAGGTGATCGGTGCCACGGTCAACGGCACCGGTGGCCTGTTGATGACGGCGGAAAAGGTCGGTGCCGAAACGCTGCTGGCGCAGATCGTGCAAATGGTTGCCGAGGCGCAGCGCTCCCGCGCCCCGATCCAGAAACTGGTGGATATCGTCTCCGGTTATTTCGTGCCGGCGGTGGTGATCATCGCCGTGATCACCTTTATCGTCTGGGGTATGTGGGGACCGGAACCGCGGCTCGCCCATGCGGTGATCAATGCCGTCGCGGTGTTGATCATCGCCTGTCCCTGCGCGCTCGGTCTCGCCACACCCATGTCCATCATGGTCGGCACCGGCCGCGGGGCGATGATGGGCGTGCTGTTCAAGAACGCCGAGGCGCTGGAGGTGATGCGCAAGGTGGATACCCTGATTGTCGACAAGACCGGCACCCTCACCGAAGGCCATCCCGAATTGGTGAGCGTGACCCCGGCCGAAGGCTTCGACGAGGCCGGGATCGTGCGCCTGTCCGCCAGTGTCGAGCGTGGCAGCGAGCATCCCCTGGCGGCGGCCATTGTGCGTGGCGCGGAGAAGCGCAAAGTGGAACTGGCGTCGGCGGATGACTTCCAGTCGGTTACCGGTAAGGGTGTCACTGGGGTGGTGGACGGCCGCAAGATCGCCCTGGGTAATATCAAGTTATTGCAGGATCTCGGCATCGACGCGGGCAAACTGTCCGCCCAGGCCGATGCCCAGCGCGGCGAGGGGCAGACGGTGATGTTCCTGGCCGTCGACGGTCGAGCCGCCGGACTCATCGGCGTGGCCGATCCGATCAAGGAGACCACGCCGGAGGCGATTAAATTTTTGCATGACGAGGGTATCCAGATCGTCATGCTCACCGGCGATAATCGCAAGACCGCCGAGGCGGTGGCCGCCAGGCTCGATATCGATAAGGTCCAGGCCGAGGTGCTGCCGGATCAGAAAGCCGCCGTGGTCAAACAGCTCCAGGCCGATGGGCGCATCGTCGCCATGGCCGGCGACGGCATCAACGATGCACCGGCCCTGGCCCAGGCCCAGGTGGGAATCGCCATGGGCACAGGCACTGATGTGGCGATGGAAAGCGCCGGGGTGACCCTGGTCAAGGGCGATCTGCGCGGTATCGTCCGCGCCCGCCGTTTGAGCCGCGCCACCATGCGCAACATCCGCCAGAATCTGTTCTTCGCCTTCATTTACAACGCATCGGGCGTGCCGGTAGCCGCCGGGGTGTTGTATCCCTTCTTCGGTCTGCTGCTCTCGCCCATCATCGCCGCCGCGGCGATGAGTTTCAGCTCGGTGTCGGTCATTACCAATGCCTTGCGGCTGCGGCGCGCTACTCTGTAAGTGGCATGGTGCACGATGGCGCACAGAACACGGAAGGGAAACAAACAGACGCGTATTCGCCGGGCCCTGGTTTTGCTCTGTGCGCTGGCCATGGTGGCAATAGCGATTCTCGCGCTTCTCTCTTGGGGCGTTACATGGGGATCGATGCTGTTGCTCGTGATAGCCGCCGGTTGCCTTGCAGCGATCTTTTATACCTGGATGACGGCAAGGCGGATCGACAAGCAGCTGGATAGTGTTATCCGCAGCGTGAATGAAGAACACAGTAACAGGCATGGAGGTGGCCGGGCATGAACATGGACTCACATCGGAAAGAATCGTGGTGGCGCTCTCGTAACGGGATCGCGTTACTTGGATTTGCCGCAGTCGCCGGATTTTTCCTGCTCGGCGAGCACCGCGCCCATGCCCTGGGTTGGCTGCCATGGCTGCTCCTGCTCGCCTGCCCGCTGCTGCATGTCTTCATGCACGGCGGCCATGGAAAGGAGGGGCACCGCCATGACTGAGACTGCACCCGCCTATGGTCTATGGTCGCTGGTGATCATTAATTCAGCGATCTTCATCTTTTTTGCCTTCAGTTTCTTCAAGCCGCAATCCAAACGCGACTGGCGCAGTTTCGGTGCCTTTTCCGCCTTTCTGGTGGCGTTGTTCACTGAGATGTACGGCTTTCCGCTGACCATCTATTTTCTTTCCGGTTGGCTGCAGAGCAACTACCCGCAAGTAGACTGGCTCTCCCACGACGCGGGACACCTGCTGGAGATGTTGTTCGGCTGGAAGGCCAATCCCCATTTCGGGCCGTTTCACATACTCAGCATGGTGTTCATCGGCGGCGGTTTCTGGTTGCTCTCTGCTGCCTGGGGAGTGCTTTACAAAGCCCAGAAAACGGGCGCATTGGCGATAACCGGCCCTTATGCGCGGATACGCCACCCGCAATATGTAGCCTTCGTCATGATCATGTTCGGCTTTCTGTTGCAGTGGCCGACGATCCTCACGCTGCTGATGTTTCCGGTGCTGGTCTACATGTACGTCAGGCTGGCGCGCTATGAGGAGAGGGCGGTAAGGGCGGAGTTCGGTGAAGCTTATGCGCGTTATGCCGCGCGCACACCTGCGTTCATGCCGCATCTGCGGCTTCACAACCAAAGCGAAATGAAGGAGAGATGACCATGAGCAAACGACATAAGAAAGATTCGGGCAAGCAGACGGCTAGCCAACATTTCAACCACGAAGAAAACCAGCGGATGCGCGATGAAGAGCGCCACGCCATGATCGCCGAGGCTGCCTATCTGTTCGCGGAGCAGCGCGGTTTTCAGGGCGATGCAGCCCTGGACGACTGGCTGAGGGCGGAGGCGGAAGTCAACGCCCACTTGTCAGCGAGCGAGTAAGTGGCACCATGGCCACCATAGACGATTTCATCCACGAACCGCGCGTCGCCTATTTTTCCATGGAGATCGCGCTGCGCAACGAGATCCCCACCTATGCCGGTGGTCTTGGCGTCCTCGCCGGCGACACCCTGCGTTCCGCCGCCGATCTGGAAATACCGCTGGTGGCGGTGACACTGGCGAGCACGGCGGGTTATTTTCGGCAGATGATCGATGCCGAAGGGAGGCAAACCGAACAGACCGATCCCTGGGAGCCATCCCAATGGGCTGTGTCTCTGGACGCCATCGTCGCGGTGACCATTGAGGGGCGGCGGGTCTGGATCGGCGGCTGGCTCTATGTCCTCGGAGGCCATATGAACGGCACGCAGCCGGTCGTATTGCTCGACACCGACCTGGAGCAAAATGGCGCCGATGATCGCGCCATCACGCGGCAGCTCTATGGTGGCGATGAGGCCTACCGGCTCAGGCAGGAGGTCGTGCTGGGCATTGGCGGGATACGCATGTTACAGGCGCTGGGGTTTCAGTTACGCCAGTACCACATGAACGAAGGGCACTCGGCGCTCCTGGCGCTGGAGTTGTTGCGTCGCTATGCCCATCCAACGGAGGAAGTGCGAGCTGGTGAATCGCCTTACGATATCCCCCGTGTGCGCGAATTGTGTTGTTTTACCACCCATACCCCCGTCGAAGCGGGGCATGACAAGTTCGGCTATGATCTGGTGCAGCGTGTCCTTGGCGATTACATTGATCCGCTCACCTTGCGGCATCTAGCCGGTGCGGAAGATCTTAACATGACTCGCCTGGCGTTGAATTTGAGCGAATATGTCAATGGCGTCGCCCGGCGTCATGCCGAGGTCTCGCGCCACATGTTTCCCGGTTATCACGTCCATGCAGTGACCAACGGCGTCCATCCCTTTACCTGGACCAGCGTACCGTTCCGCAAGCTTTTTGATGCCCGCCTGCCGGGCTGGTGTCATGAGCCGGAACTGTTGATGCGTGCCGAGTGCTGCATCCCTGATGAGTCTGTCCTGATGGCACACGAGGAGGCGAAACAACGGCTCATCGATGAGGTCAACACACGCAGCGGGATCTCTCTGTCAGTAGACTGTTTTACCCTCGGTTTCGCCCGCCGCATGACGGCCTACAAGCGTCCTGATCTGCTCTTTTCCGATCTGGAACGGTTGCAAGAGATAGCGCGACGCCATCCCATCCAGATCGTGCTGGCGGGCAAGGCACACCCAAAAGATGCTTCGGGCAAACAGTTGATCGAAACCTTACACAACCATATTCGCGAACTCGGCAGCGTCATTCCCGTCGCCTATCTCCCCGATTACGACATGGCCACGGCGTTGGCGCTGGTGTCGGGCGTGGATGTCTGGTTGAACACGCCGTTGCGGCCGATGGAGGCGAGCGGCACCAGCGGCATGAAGGCCGCGTTCAATGGCGTGCCTCACGTGAGCGTACTGGATGGTTGGTGGATCGAAGGCTGTATCGAAGGGATCACGGGCTGGGCCATCGGTGATGATGCATCGTCCGCCAACGGTAATGATGCCGGACATCTGTATCAAAAGCTGGAACAGACCATCCTGCCGCTCTATTACGAGGATCGCGCGGGATGGACGGCGATAATGAAGGGGGCGATCGCCAAGTGCGCCTCCTACTTCAACAGCCAGCGCATGATGCGCCGCTACGCCAGCGAAGCCTATGTGCGATAAACGGCCGTGCGCTACAGGGAGGGATCGGGAATTTGGAGCATCGATGGAAACAACGCAACCCGCTATCAGTGGAGGTGGTCGTCCGTCGTTGTGACGGTTTGATAGTGCATGGCAGGACGCGCGATTTTTCCACCGACGGCATGTTTATCCGTGCCGCCCGGCAGGCGGTGCCGACGAACACGGCGATAGAGATCGAGATTCCCCGTTGTGGTTGTCTGCGCGGCTGGGTGGTGCATGTCGGGGATGAAGGCATAGGTGTCATGTTTCGTGCGCTTAACAGCAAGGAGAAATGCCTTCTCAGGCAACTGCATGCGGAGAACTCGGCGACGCGGCGGAAGTGACGCCATGTCATAAACCCCGGCCTGCCCACTGTCCGGTTGAGAAGGGCGGGTTTGATGGGCCAGGTTTACATAGATGAGAGCAGGTATGGACGGTTTGTTGACTTTTTTGATCTTTGCGGGTTTGTTCTACGTCATGATGCGCTTCGGCTGCGGGGCGCACATGGTGCATGGTCACGGCGACCACTCCGGCCACGGTAGCGGCGGTGGGAAGCATATCGATCCCGTTTGTGGCATGGAGGTCGAAGTGGACAAGGGCTACGGCAAGATGTACGAAGGCACACTTTATCGTTTCTGCTCGAAGAGTTGCCTGGACAAGTTCGACGCCAATCCGGAGCAGTATCCCAATAAGCCCCCGGACAGTGGTGAGCACGGGGAGGATTTGCCATGAAGGGTTTGTCGCTCACGGCGGTCGGGCACGCCACCAGTCTGTTCTTTGTCATCACCTTCACGCTCTGTGTCGCATTCGATCTGGTCTTTCCCGAGCATGCCATGTACCAGGCCTGGCAAAAATTGTTGCCGGGTTTCGAGTGGCTGAGTTGGAAGAGCTTCTTTCTCGGCATGATCGAGGCCTATGGTTACGGTTGGTACGCGGCCTTGATATGGGTGCCGCTCTACAATGTTTTCGCCGCCCGCGCGTTGAAACCGCGATCGCCGCGAGACGAATGAAGGTTCGGGAAGGCGATGAGGGCGCTGCGGTGTTGAAGAGGAATATCATACGGACTTCAGCGCCGGCTGCCGCCGGTCCGCCGGCGTCACTGGCGGCGCGGCGCATCCTCGGACGTGTCCTGGCAGGCTATCGCGGCAAGGTCGCGGTCCGGCTGTGGAACGGTGACATCGTGCACGGTGCAAGTGATGCCCCTTGCACGGTGGTATTTCAACACCCCGCGGCGCTGCGAGACCTGGTTGTGCGCCGCGACTTGGTGCGTCTCGCCGAAGCCTATCTCGTCGGCGAGATCGATCTGGATGGTGACGCCGAACGCCTGTTCGACCTGGTGCCGCACATGCAACAGCTGGTTCTGCCATGGCCGGAGAAGTGGTGGCTCCTGCGCCAGGCGTTGCGTCTGCCGGCTCGTTGGGAAGCGGAAGGTTCGTTGAGCGCGCGCCCCTGGCGTTCGAGGGTGAACAATACGCGACAGAGCATTGCCCATCACTATGACATTGGCAATGACTTCTACCGCCTGTGGCTGGATCCGGAAATGGTCTACTCCTGCGCCTATTTCCGCGATGCAGACCAGACGCTCGCCGGCGCCCAGCGCGACAAGCTGGATTACATCTGCCGCAAGCTGCGGCTGGCGCCGGGTCAGGCCCTGCTTGACGTCGGTTGCGGCTGGGGGGCGCTGGCCTGCTGGGCGGCACGAAACTACGGCGTACGGGCCCATGGCATTACCCTCAGCGAGCAGCAGTACCGCTATGCCGTTGAGCGGGTACGCAACGAAGGGCTACAAGGGCAGGTAACGATAGAGCTGCGCGACTATCGTGATCTGCCCGAAGAGGTACTCTACGACCGTATTGTCAGTGTCGGCATGTTCGAACACATCGGTGTGGCGAATTTTCCACTCTATTTCCGAACTGTCAGGCGGGTGTTGAAGCCTGACGGCCTGTTCCTCAACCACGGCATCACCAATGACACCGGCTGGCGGGATACGCCGATCACGCGCTTCATGAACCGTTACGTCTTTCCGGACGGCGAGCTGGCCCGCATCAGCGACGTCTCCAACGCCATGGAACAGGCCGGATTCGAGATCATCGACGTGGAGGGGTTGCGTCGTCACTATGTTTTGACTCTGCGCCAGTGGATAAAAGCCCTGGAGGTGAACCGGGAACAGGTAGTGGAATTGGTGGGTGACACCACCTACCGGGTGTGGCGCCTGTATATGGCGGGCTCCGCCTGGTATTTCGACGAGGGCAGTACCAATGTCTACCAGGTCCTGGCCGGCCACGCGCGCCAGTCTTTGGCAACGCCGCTACGACGTGATGATCTCTACGAAAAGAAGGCCGGGCGAACCACGCCTGAACGGAAACACGAGATGACGGAGTCTGTGACATGAGCGATGCAAAACGGAATGCCGGTCATGACGTTCCGCACGAAATCCGCTTTCACGGCCGCGGCGGCCAGGGCGCGGTCTCGGCGGCGGCCTTGCTGGCCCTGGCGGCCTTCGAAGATGGCTTCGAGGCCCAGGCCTTTCCCAAGTTCGGTTCCGAACGGCGCGGCGCGCCGGTGGAGGCCTATGTGCGTATCAGCACTTTGCCCATTCGCGCTCACAACCAGGTCTATAGTCCGGATGCGGTGGTGATTCAGGATAGCACCCTGCTGCATTCCGAGCCGGTCCTGCAGGGGATCAAAGCAGATGGCTGGGCGATCCTCAACAGTGAGCAAGGGCCGCCAGCCTATGATGCGGCGTTTCAATCCTTGCGCTGGGTTGCTGTCCCCGCCACGCGTATCGCTGAGCAGTTTCTGGGACGTCCTTTGCCCAATACGGTGCTGCTGGGCGCGCTGGCCGCCGCCACCGGCTGGGTCAGCCTGAAGGCGCTGGAGCAGGCCGTTTCCAGCCATTTGGCCAACAAGGGCGAGGCGGTGGTCAAGGCCAATATCGAGGCCTTGCACGCTGGCTACCAGGCCGTCGCCCCGCAACAGGAGCAGGCATCATGAGACAGTTACTTGAAGGTTCCCGCGCCGTGGCCGAGGCAGTGCGTCTGTGCCGGCCGCAGGTGATCGCCGCTTATCCCATCACACCGCAGACCCACATCATCGAACACCTGGCCCAGTTCGTCGCCGACGGCGAGTTGAATGCCAGGTTCATCAACGCCGAGAGCGAATTCGGGGCCGCCTCCATTGTGTTGGGGGCGGTGGCCGGCGGCGCCCGGGCGTTTACCGCCAGCGCTTCGCAGGGCCTGCTGTTGATGACCGAGGTGCTGTACAACATCGCCGGTATGCGTCTGCCTCTGGTGATGGTCTGCGCCAATCGCGCGGTCAGCGCGCCGATCAATATCTTCAGCGATCACCAGGACAGCATGAGTATGCGCGATGCCGGCTGGATACAGCTCTACGTCGAGAGCAATCAGGAGGCGGTGGATACCGTTATCCATGCCTACCGCATAGCCGAGGCCTGTGAGTTGCCGGTGATGGTGTGCATGGACGGCTTCTTTCTGACCCACACCTTCGAACCGGTGGCGATCCCCGCACAGGCTGCCATTGATGAATTCCTGCCGCCGTTTGCCTTTACCCGAGTCCTCGATCCCGCCCGGCCCATCACTTTGGGCGGCGGCAGCGAGCCGGACAATTACCTGGAGTACCGTGCCGGTCAGCATCAGGCGCTGGAACAGGCGAGTGAGGTGATCGCGGCCATCGATGCCGAGTTCAATGACCGTTTCAAACGCGGTTATGGCGGACTGGTGGAACCCTATTGTCTGGAGGGGGCGGAGACGGTGATAGTGACGCTGGGGTCTACAATGGGGGCGCTGCGTGATGTGGTGGATACGTTGCGCGCAGACGGGGTGTCGGTGGGGGCCCTGCGGCTGCGCTGTTTCCGGCCCTTTCCCGCGCAGGCCATTACGCAACACCTTGCCGGCGCCGTACGCATCGTGGTGTTGGAAAAGGCCTTCAGCGCCGGGGCGGGTGGCATTGTCGCCGGCGAACTGCGGGCGGCCCTGTACCAGGTTGGGAAATCGATACCCATCGAGAGTGTCATTGGTGGCCTCGGTGGCCGCGACCTGACGCCTGTGGTGATCGAGGCGATCTTGCGCCGCACGGCGGCGGGGGAGTCGTCCGCTGCCTGCCGCTTCGCCGATCTCAGCTTTGACGCCGTGCCGTCAACTCAGGAGGTCTAGCCATGGATACCCGCGACAGCCATCGACACAATGTGCTCACCTCCGGTCACCGCGCCTGCTCCGGCTGCGGCGAGGCCATGGCGGCGCGCATGGTTGCCGACCTGATCGGCCCCGAGGCGATCTATGTCAATGCCACCGGCTGTCTGCAGGTCTTCACCACGCACAACCAGCAATCATCATGGCAGGCGCCGTGGATGCATTCCGTATTCGGCAATGCAGCGGCGGTCGCCGCCGGTGTGGAAGCGGCGCTGCGCGCCCGCGGCGAGGAGACGCCGGTGGTGGTGCAGGCGGGTGACGGCGGCACCTTCGACATCGGTCTGCAATGCCTGTCCGGCATGATCGAGCGCGGCCATGACGTGCTGTTCGTCTGTTACGACAACGAGGCCTATATGAACACCGGGGTGCAACGCTCCAGTTCCACGCCCCATGCGGTACGTACCACCACCTCGCCGCCGGGCCGGATCAGTGAGGGTAAGCACCACCTGAAAAAAGATTTGATCTCTATCGTCGCCGCCCATCGCATGCCATACGCGGCCACCGCCACCGTGGCCTATTTCCCCGACCTCAAGGCCAAGGTAGACAAGGCCATGGGCATTAAAGGGCCGCGCTTTCTTCATGTGTTGTCGCCGTGCCCGCTGGGCTGGGATCACGACGCGGCACTGTCGGTGACGGTGGCGCGGCTGGCGGTGGAGACCGGCCTGTTTCCATTGGTCGAACTGGAGTATGGCGCGGTGACCGGCGTGATGCGTCTCGCGCGCCAGCGGCCGGTTGAGGAGTATTTGAAGCTGCAAGGCCGCTTCAAGCATCTATTCGCCGGCAAGGGCGGCGCCGAGGAGATCCGCCACCTGCAGGCCCTGGCCGATGCCAATATCCGCCGCTATGGCTTGCTGGACGCCGATACCGAGTGGGATACCGACAAGGCATCGCAGGCGCAGCGCCACGGCCGCGGCGGTTATGCCACGCCAAGCCGGGAGGTCTCCTCATGAGCCGCCTGGCCATCGAACCCGGCAGCACCGTCGCCTATCACACCGGCGACTGGCGCAACCAGCGGCCGGTCTATCGCGACAAGTGGCCGCCCTGCGGACAAAGTTGTCCCGCCGAGGAGGATATTCAGGCGTGGCTGGCGCTGGCCAGCGATACGCAGTGGGAGTCGGCCTGGCGCAAACTCACGGAACGCAATCCCCTGCCGGCGGTGATGGGGCGCGTCTGTTATCACCCGTGCGAACGCAGTTGCAACCGCGCTCATCTGGATACCGCGGTGAACATCCACGGCGTCGAACGCCATCTCGGTGATCTGGCTTTGGAACATGGCTGGCGTCACCGGCCGCTGACTGACCAGCAGCAGACGCAACAGGTGGCGGTGGTGGGCGCGGGACCGGCGGGCCTGTCCTGCGCCTTCCAGCTGGCGCGGCGCGGTTATCCGGTGACGATCTTCGATGCCCAGTCGACGCCTGGCGGCACCCTCTACAGCGGCATCCCCGAATATCGCCTGCCCAAATCGGTGTTGCAGGGCGAGATCGATGCGATCCTCGCACTGGGGATACAACTCAAACTTAACACCCGCATCGGCGCCGAGATCAGCGCCGACGCCCTGCGCTCGGAGTTCGCCGCCGTCTTTCTCGCCGTCGGCGCCTTGCAACCGCGCACCTACCCCGACGACGGCTATGGCGGCCACAGCGTGATGAGCGGTGTCGATTTCCTGCGCCGTATCAACGCAGGCGAGCGCTTGAGACTGCCCAGGCACGTCGCCGTCATCGGCGGCGGCAATACCGCTATCGACGCCGCGCGTTGCGCACGCCGGCTGGGGGCGGAGGTGACGGTGGTGTGCCCGCAGGACCCCCACGGCAGGCACGGGGGCCATCCCGGTGCGGAGATGCCCGCCTCCCTCGACGAGGTGATCCAGGCCGAGGACGAGGGGGTGCGCCTGCTGTATCGTGCCGGCGTGCGCCGCCTGGTGCGCAGTGGCGCTCACCTGTCCGGCGTGGAGATCGCCCGTGTCGATCAGATCCATGACCGTCATGGCCGTTTCAATCCGGTCTTGTTCGAAGGGACCGAGGAGTTTCTGCCCGCCGGTCTGGCGATCTTCGCCATCGGTCAGGAGGTGGATTGGCAGGGTCTGGAGGCGCTACTGGAGCCCCAGTCGCCCGATGTCTTTATCGGCGGCGATGCGGCGGGTCTGCCGCGATTCGCCGCCACCGCCGTCGGCAGCGGCTATCAGGCGGCGATGTCGATCATCGCATTCCTGACCGGCACGCCGTCGCAGTATCAGCATCATGACAAGGCCGAGGTCACCTTCCGCGACATCAAGCCGGAGTATTACCCCAGGCTGGCCCGCCGGGAGGGCGCCGTTAAGGCTAACCCCTCTCTTGACTTCGACGAACGGGTGGCCGGGCTTGGGGGCGACGATGCCTGGCGTGAGGCCGGTCGCTGCCTGAGCTGCGGCGTCTGTTTCGAGTGCGACAACTGCTGGCACTTTTGCCCCGACGCCGCAGTGATCAAGAAGGAAGGGGGTTATGCGATCGACTACGACTACTGCAAGGGCTGCGGCATCTGCGCCGCGGAGTGTCCCTGCGGGCACATCGATATGGAACGTGAGGCCGGGTAGTGCGCTGGGCAGGAATATTAATGGGAAGGAAAGGGCGATTGAAAATTTGGCACAGATTCAGCGATGGCATCCCTGATTACCTGGCGCGCCATTACTGGTGGGCCTACCTGTGGCGTCCCGGGGTATGGTTTTTTGACCACCAGCCCATCATCAACGCCATTCTGTTCGGCCAGTATAAACGCCTGCTCAGGCAAACCTTGCAATGTCTGGAGAGCCGGCCGCCGGGGCGCCTGCTGCAACTGACCTGCGTGTATGGCCTCTTATCCCCCAGTATCGTGAATGAGAACAAAGATCATTCTGTGTATCTCTGTGATGTCGCGCCCGTGCAGCTTGAAGCGGTGCGGCGCAAGTTGAACAACGAGGGACACAACAGCGTGTGTCTTGCACACATGAACGCCGAGAAGCTGGCATTCAAGGATGACAGCTTTTCCACAGTGCTGGTCTTTTTTCTGTTTCACGAGCTGCCGGCAGATGCGCGGTCCCGTGTTATTGATGAGCTTGTACGGGTGATCGAGGCGGGAGGCCAGGTGATCATAGTCGAATACGCGCCGTTGCCGACGCATCATTTTTTGTACCGCATCTTTCCATTGCGCAGGTTGTTGATGCGCCTGGAGCCTTTTCTCGCGGAGTTCTGGCGGGAAGACCTTGCCGCGGCTCTGCATTCCAGGGCCAAAGGGTATGGCAAGGCGTTCGAGCGCACCCGCGCGGACTATTTTTTCAACCGCTTTTACCGCGTCGAAGTCTACCAGGAAGGGTGAATTTGCATGGCATTGACTGTTCCAAAAGAGCGCTCCGAAGGCACTGTCCAGATTGCCGGCGCGGGACCGGCGGGGCTGGTGGCGGCCATCACCTTGGCCCAGGCGGGGCGGCGGGTTATCGTCCACGAGGCCCAGCGGGAGGTAGGTTACCGCTTTCAGGGTGATCTCCAGGGACTGGAGAACTGGAGCACCGATCAGGATGTCCTCGACCTGTTGCAGGGGCTGGGCATCAACACGGATTTTGATGCCTTGCCGTGCGATCGTGGTTGGGGCTTCGATGCCTGGGGTGAACGCTACGACATGAGTGGCAAGAAAACGCTGTTCTACATGGTGGAACGGGGTCCCGGGCCGCGCACGCTGGACACGGCCTTGCTCGATCAGGCGCGCATGCTGGGGGTGGATGTACGTTTCAACAGCCGGCTCGACCATGTGGACGGGGACGCCATCCTTGCCACCGGACCCAAGACGGCGGATGCCATCGCTGTCGGTTATCACTTTGACACCGATCGTGACAACGGTTTTTGGATCATCTATGACGACAACATCGCCCCCAAAGGTTATGCCTATCTTCTGATCATGAATGGCCGCGGCACCGTCAAGAGTTGCATGTTCACCGGCTTCAAGCAGGAACAGCAGTATGTGCAGCGTACCGTGGAGGCCTTTCAGCGGCTGGTAGGGCTGGAGATGAACAATCCCCGCTCCCATGGCGGCGCCGGCAACTTCCGTATCCCGGAGCGCGCCGTCGCCGGCGGCCACCCGGTGGTGGGTGAGCAGGCCGGCTTTCAGGATTTTCTGTGGGGTTTTGGCATGCGCTTCGCGATGATATCCGGCGTGCTGGCGGCGCACAGCCTGCTTGAGGGCGAGCACTACGACGTACTGTGGCGGCAGGCGCTAGGGCCGCAACTGTGGAACGGCCAGGTCAACCGCGCCATCTTCGCCGCCCTGGGCAATCGGGGTTACCGCTGGTTTTTGCGCCGCAACCAGACACAACACTGGGACGCCCATCGTTTTCTGCACGGTTTCTACCAGCCCTGGCCGGTAAAACGGTTGCTGCTGCCCTGGGCGCGCCGGCAGCAGCGCTTGCGGCGCAAGGATGCAAGCTGCGATCACGTCGATTGTCACTGTGTATGGTGCCGCCATGGCGGCCACGCCGGTGCGGAGATTCATTGTGACAATAAGCACAGACCGGAAGGTGTTCATGGATAACGCCGTTGCCTTGGTCGAGGCCTATCTCTACGTGAACGGCTACTTCACCGTTACGGAATACCCGGTCATCGAAGGGGTGCGCAAGGGCGGCTTCCGCGTGGCGACGGATCTCGACGTGATGGCCTTTCGTTTTCCCCACGCCGGACGGCTGGTGCCGGGCGCGCGCGGTGAATATGGCATCTTTAGCCCTGATCCGGCATTGCGCTGTCCCCCTGATCGGGCGGACATGCTGGTCGGGGAGGTGAAGGAGGGGCGCGCCGAACTCAATCGCGGTGCCCGGGATCCGGACGTGCTGCGCGTCATGCTGGCCCGTTTCGGTTGTTGCGGTCTGGAAGACGTGGAGGGGATAGTGAAGCAATTATTGCGTAAAGGCACCGCCGTAGTTCCCGCCGGACATGGTGTGCGTCTGGTCGCCTTCGGCATGACACATGAGGGCGACCCGCCACACGGTTATCATGCGGTGTCTCTGCTTCATGTCATGCAGTTTCTCGAAGCGTATCTGCGCGAACACTGGGGGGTGCTGCACAATGCACAGTTCAAGCACCCGGCATTCGGTTTTCTTGCCTTGTTGCAGAAAACCCTGCACGGCAAATCAACCGGGGAGGAACCGTCATGATGCGTGATCCCGTTTGTCTCATGGAGCTCGATCCGCGCAAGGCGGCGGCAATGGCCGAATTCGGAGGTCATGCCTATTACTTTTGCTCGGAGGGGCACAAGCAGACCTTTATTTCACAACCCGAGATTTATCAGGACAAGGCGCCCGCCATGCGGTTGACCATCGGGGTGATGGGCTCGGCGGGCGATGATCATCCCGAGGCGGTTAAGCAGCAAGTGCGTGCCCTGGGCCAGGCGATCGGAGGACGTGGTTTTGTCCTCATTACCGGCGCCTGTCCCGGCCTGCCCTACGAATGCGCTGTCGGTGCACGGCAGGAAGGCGGCTGGTCGGTGGGGATCTCGCCGGCGCTGAGCCTGGATGAACATGTGCACAAGTATCACTCGCCGACGGACATGTTCGATGTGCTGATCTACACCGGCAGCGGCTTGATGGGGCGCGAGGTCACCAATATCCGCTCCAGCGACATGGTAGTGATCGTCGGCGGGCGCTCCGGCACCCTCGGCGAGTTCGCCATCGCCTACGACGAGGGCAAGCTCATCGGCGTGTTGCAGGGCAGTGGTGGTGTCACCGGGGAGATTCCCCATATCGTCGCCAGCTTCGGTGACAAGGACACCGGCGCGCGGATGATCTACGAGGCCGATCCCGCTGTGCTGATTGAGCGCATGGTGGCGATGTATATCGAGCAGCATTACCGGCACCCGTCCTGTTTTTGCGGAGGGGCGGACACAATAGGTGATGAGGACGAGGACCGACCGGCGATGAAATGATTTTTGGCGGATGGGTCGCCACTGTGGCAATGCACACGCATTGCAGGTGGTGGCACGTTCAGAATGGCGCCCGCACTTTGGGCGTGTAACAGAGGAGAGAGTGTCATGGTGAAAGATCCAGTATGTGGTATGGAGATCGAGAAGAAAAGCGCAGCGGCGCAGCAGGAGCATGAGGGAAAGACCTATTACTTCTGCTCCGCCTCCTGTCACGACAAGTTCAAGGCCTCGCCGCAGGCGTATGGCCAGAAGCAAACAGGCGGGGCTGGGCATAAAGGAGGATGTTGTTGAACCTGATATTCAGCGCAGTATTTTGACGAAAAACGACGTTGTTGTTGACGTACATGTTTCATCACCGTTGGCAGTCGTTGGGATAAGCGCGTCATTAAAGAGCAGGTTTGACCTGGGTGTTGCACTATGGAGATAGGATATGGTGTTTTGATAGTTTGCCGAATACGGGCAAGGGGGGTTTTATGGAATGGCTTGCGCAAAACTGGTTCTGGGTGCTGATCGGCATATTGTTCGTGGGCATGCACCTGTTTGGTCACGGCGGTCACGGTGGGGGTGGTGGACATAGCGGCCATGGTGGTGGCTGTGGGCATGGCGGACATGACGCCCCGGATAAGCCGGACACTGGCGAGACCGGTCCGGATAAAACAGGCCCGAAGAACCCTTCAGGGCATCAACACTGAGGAAGGCGCTATGCTTAACACAAAACTGGTTTCCTGGGTCCTGGGTTTGTGGGGCGCGGTCATGTTTACGACGTGCGTCGTGTACGGCCTGGTGACGCCGCAGAGCCTGCACATGCATGAGTTTCTCGAACAGGTGCTACCTGCCTTCGAGTGGTTGACATGGTGGGGCTTCCTGCTTGGGCTGGTGGAGAGCTTTCTCTACGGGGTCTATGCCGGACTGGTTTTCTGCCCGCTCTACAACGGACTCAAGCGTTTCTGCAATAACCTGCATGGGGCGCCTGACGGGGAATAATTCCATGGAACCACGCCAGCAACAGTTCTCCATCTGGTATTTCGTTTTCGCCTTGCTGCTAATTCTGGTGCTGCAGAATTTCCTGTTTGCCCCGCATGCCGAGACGCTGTCCTACAGCAGCTTCAAGGCGCTGCTCGGCGCCGGCAAGCTCGAAGACGTCGCCATCGGCGAGCAAACGATTTCAGGGACGCTCAGGAATGAAGGACTTGAAACCCTGCTGCCGGCGGAAAAGCTTGCGGAGCTGAAGAAGTTTGAGCCGGGAGCGCATCCATTCGTGACCGTGCGGGTGAACGATCCCGATCTGGTCAAGGAACTCGAGGCCGCCAAGGTGCGCTTCACCGGGCGTATCGATAGCAACTGGATGGGTACGCTGCTGTCATGGATTTTGCCCGCCGTGATCTTTTTCGCCATCTGGGGACTGCTCATGAAGCGCATGGGGGGTGCCGGTGGCGGCATGGGCATGCTGGAGATCGGCAAGAGCAAGGCCAAGATCTACATGGAAAAGGATACCAAGGTCACGTTCGACGACGTGGCCGGCGTGGACGAGGCCAAGGAAGAACTTAAGGAGGTCGTCACGTTTCTGAAAGAACCCGGGCGATACGGCCGCCTGGGTGCGCACATCCCCAAGGGGGTGTTGCTGGTCGGCCCACCGGGCACCGGCAAGACGCTGCTGGCGCGCGCGGTCGCCGGGGAGACGGGCGTGCCGTTCCTGTCCATCAGCGGTTCGGAGTTCGTCGAGATGTTCGTGGGGGTCGGCGCCGCGCGGGTGCGCGATCTGTTCCAGCAGGCGCGCGGCAAGGCGCCGGCGATCATCTTCATCGATGAGCTGGACGCGCTCGGGCGCGCCCGCGGCGCCAACCCCATGGGAGGACACGACGAAAAGGAACAGACCCTTAACCAATTGCTGGTGGAAATGGACGGTTTCGATCCGGGGAAAGGCCTGGTGCTGCTCGCCGCCACCAACCGCCCCGAGATCCTCGATCCCGCGCTGCTGCGCGCCGGGCGCTTCGACCGTCAGGTACTGGTCGATCGCCCGGACAAGATCGGCCGGGTACAGATCCTGAACGTGCACCTGAAAAAGGTACACCTCGACGCCGATGTCGACCCGGAACAGATCGCGGCGCTGACGCCCGGGTTTTCCGGCGCCGATCTCGCCAATCTGATCAACGAAGCGGCGCTGCTCGCCACCCGCCGCGGCGCCAACGCGGTGACTCTCGACGATTTCACCCGAGCCATCGAGCGCATCGTCGCCGGTCTGGAGAAGAAGAACCGCCTGCTCAATCCCAAGGAGCGCGAGGTGGTCGCGCATCACGAGATGGGGCATGCGCTGGTCGCCATGGGGCTGCCGAATATGGACCCGGTGCACAAGATCTCGATCATCCCACGCGGCATCGGCGCGCTGGGCTATACCATCCAGCGGCCGACCGAGGACCGCTTTCTCATGACGCGCGAGGAACTCGAGAACAAGATGGCGGTGCTGCTCGGCGGCCGGGCAGCGGAGCATGTCGTGTTCGGCCATCTCTCCACCGGCGCCGCCGACGACCTCGCCAAGGCGACCGACATCGCCCGCGGCATGGTGATGCGTTACGGCATGGACGAAAAGCTCGGCCACGTCTCGTTGGAATCGAGCCGGCCGGCGTTCCTGGAGGTGCCCGGCGTCTTCCCGCACGCGCGCGAGTACAGCGAAGAGACCGCGCGCGATATCGACTGCGCCGTGCATGACATCGTGCAGTCGGCGTTCGATCGGGCGGTGCGGCTGCTCACCCAACAGCGCGAGCGCCTGGAACAGGGCGCCCGTCTGCTGCTGCAAAAGGAGACCTTGGGCGAGCAGGACTTGAAGACACTGCAAGCGTCGCCGGGATCGCAGGGGACAACGTTACCGACGGCAGCGGCGAAGTCGTCGCAATGAGGGAATCGGCGTCATGGGTTCCGTATTTTGTGAGGCGATTTGGCGCATGATACAGAACCGGGCGGGGGAAGACAGGTCACCAGCGCAGATAGGGGTTATATGTATTAGCGGATGGAATGTGGCCTGTGCCGTCATCTGGGGTGAATTGCAGAGTTTATCGTCTTATTAAGGAGTCGCAACCATGAAACAAAAAAGAGAAATCGTACTGGTCACCGGTTCCAGTGGACGCATCGGCAGTGCGGTGATGCGGCGTCTGACCGGACGTTTCAGCGATGTCATCGGGTTCGATCGCACGGCGCCCTCTCCGCCGCCGCCCGACTGCGTGGCGATCCCCGTTGACATCACTTCCGATGAGAGCGTGCAAGAGGGGTTTCGCGTCCTCAGGGAACACCATGGTACGCACATCGCCGCGGTGGTGCACCTGGCGGCGTACTACGATTTCCTCGGCAAGCCGAGTCCCAAATATGACGAGATCACGGTCGAGGGCACGCGCCGCCTGCTGCGCGGCCTGCGCGAGGGCGGCTTCGATGTCGAACAGTTCATTTTCTCCAGCACCATGCTCGTGCACCGCCCGGGCGAGCCGGGCGAGTTCATCAATGAGGACTGGCCGCTGGAGCCGACCTGGGCCTATCCGGCGTCGAAGGTGCGCACCGAGGAAGTGATTCACGCCGAGCGCGGCGAGATTCCCGCGGTGATCCTGCGCTTCGCCGGCGTCTATGACGACGTCTGCCATTCGCCGCCGCTGGCGCACCAGATCCAGCGCATCTACGAGGGCCAGCTCGCCGGCCACCTCTATTCCGGCGAGACCTCGCACGGCCAGGCCTTCGTCCACTTAGAGGACGTGGTGGACGCGATCGAGCACGCCATCGAGCGGCGTGCCCAACTGCCGCCGGAAGTGGCGATCCTGATCGGCGAGCCGGAGACGCTGAGCTACGACGAGTTGCAGCACACCTTCATGCGCCTGCTCCACGGCGAGTCCCGTGAGACGCACAACGTCCCCGGGCTCATCGCCAAGGTGGGCGCCTGGGCGCAGGACCTCATCCCCGGTAAGGAGCAGTTCATCAAGCCGTGGATGATCGACCGGGCCAACGACCACTACGCCCTCGACATCCGCCGCGCCCTCACGCTGCTGGATTGGCAGCCGAAGCGTTCGCTGCGCAAAACACTGCCGAAAATGGTCACGGCATTGAAGGCCGACCCGCTCGGCTGGTACCGCGAGCACGGCCTGGAGCCGCCCGCGTCGTTAAAAAGGCGCAAGGAAAAGGACGCCTTGCCCGAAATCCCCGAACAGTCCGCTGATACGACCCATTCAGAACACGGTGCTCATCCCGAGCACGCGGCAGCCCCGGCGACGGGGCATGAGCACGCGCACGGCGGCGACACCGCTCCCGCCATGGCGGCGGCCGAACCTTCGCCGGGCTGCGCGATGCACAGCTGCCCGATGCACCCTGGGGTCTGCCAGTCTTCGCCCGGCAACTGTCCGCGCTGCGGTACCGCGCTGGAGCCGGCGGAAACCGCCGACGCGGCGGAGGCGGCCGAGTACACCTGCCCCATGCACCCCGAAGTCGAGGCCACTGAACCTGGCCGCTGCCCCAAGTGCGGCATGGCGCTGGAACTGCGCACCGCTTCGTCTGAAGGACACGGTGAGCATAGTGGACATAGCGAACACGCCGGGCATCAGCATGCGGCGCCTGGCGGAGATAAGGCGACCGAGTACACCTGCCCGATGCACCCCGAGGTCGCGAGCGGCGAACCCGGCCGTTGCCCCAAGTGCGGCATGGCGCTGGAACGGCGCACCGCTTCGTCCGAAGGCCACGGCGAACATCACGCACATGACGAACACCGCGAACCTGATGCGCAGGACGCGCGCGCCGGCCATCAGCATGCCCAGTCCGGTGAAGGCCAGGCGACCGAATACACCTGCCCCATGCACCCGGAGATCGTGCGCAGCGAACCGGGCAGTTGCCCCAAGTGCGGCATGGTGCTGGTGCCGCGCGGCGCGTCGAAACCAAGCAAAGGTGAAGAGATTGACATGATGGTCGAAAGCCATCGCAATATGCTCTGGCCCTATTATCTCAGCATGATGCTCGGCCTGTGGCTGCTGACCAGCCCGTTCACGCTCGGCTATATGAGCGACTTCTCCCCCGATGCCAACCAGTTGCGGGTCATGGCCGAGCGTGATTTGCCATCATTTGAACTGCGCAACCTGTTGATGACCTGGAGCGATGTCATCAGTGGCATTCTGGTGATCGTCTTCAGTGTGCTCTCTGCGGACGTGTGGCGCCGCAATCCCTGGGCGCAGTGGGCCAATGCCTTCGTCGGTCTGTGGCTGATGTTCGCACCGCTGGTGTTCTGGACGCCATTGCCCGAGGCCTATGCCAACGGCACGCTGGTCGGTGGGCTGGTGATCGCGCTGGCGGTGCTGATCCCGATGATGCCCGGCATGAGCATGTCCGGTATGATGGGCAAACCGGACGTGCCGCCGGGCTGGGCCTACTGCCCATCAACCTGGCTGCAGCGCCTGCCGATTGCGGTGCTGGCGCTGATCGGCTTTCTCATCGCCCGCGTGCTGGGCGCCTATCAGCTCGGCCATATCGATAGCGTGTGGGAGCCGTTCTTCGTCGGTGGCAGTATGATGGCGGGAGGGATGAACGGCACCGAGCTGATCATCACCTCGGATGTCTCCAAGGCCTGGCCGATTGCCGATGGCGCCCTGGGTGGCATCGTCTACATGCTTGAACTGGTCATGGTCTGGATGGCCGGCAAGGACCGCTGGCGCACCATGCCGTGGATGGTGCTGGGGTTGGCCATTCTGATCCTGCCACTCGGCGTCGTCAGTATCTATTTCGTCATCATCCAGCCGATCGTGATCGGCACCTGGTGCACCCTGTGCCTGATCGCGGCCCTGGCGATGGCGGTGATGATCCCCTATTCGCTCAACGAGTTCGTGGCCATGGGCCAGTTCCTGGCCTGGTCGCGCAAGCAGGGCATGCCGTTCTGGCGCACCTTCTGGACCGGCGACGCGATGGACGGCGGCAGCGACGACACCGCCAAGGGGCTGGTCGCCACGCCCCGCGAGCAGTGGTCGCAGGCGACCCGCGGTGTGACCTATCCCTGGACGTTGTTGCTCAGTATCGCGATCGGCGTCTGGCTCACGTTTACCCGGGTCACCTTCGACAGTGCCGGCGCCATGGCCGACAGCGATCATCTGGTCGGGCTGCTGGTGGTGACGTTCTCGATTATCGCCCTGGCCGAGGTCGGCCGCGCCACGCGCTTCATCAACATTCCGTTCGGCATTTGGTTGATCGCCGCACCCTGGTTGCTCGACGGCATCGCCTCGCCGCTGGCGGTCTGGAACGGCGTGATCTGCGGCCTGCTGCTGATAGCATTGGCGATTCCGCGCGGGAAGATCAAGGATTCTTACGCGGGCTGGGACCGGTATATTGTTTAGCTGTGAGTACCGGTATCTATCGCGCGGTTAGTTACAGTTGATACGTTATGAGTTCGGTGGATGCGATGAGATTTATTAATGGAATCATTTGAAATGGGCAAGACCAACGGTAATACTGTGCCGCTTTCCGATGCACTGGTGATCTTCGGTGTGACTGGCGACCTCGTACGCAAGAAGATCTTTCCGGCGCTTTACGCGCTGGCCAAACGCGGTGCCCTCAAGATACCGGTGGTTGGGGTCGCCGCTTCGAAGTGGAGTCCGGCACAACTGCGCAAGCACGCCAGGGACGCCATAAAACAATCCGGCAAGATCGATGACAAGGCGGCCCTCGACCGGCTGCTCTCCCTGCTCGGCTACGTCAGCGGCGACTATAACGACCCTGGCACCTTCGACGCACTCAAACAGGCGCTGGGCGAGGCCCGCCGCCCGGCGCACTATCTCGCCATCCCGCCCTCACTGTTCGAGACGGTCGTTAAAGGACTCGGGGACACAGGTTTGGCGAAGCATGCGCGTGTTATCGTCGAAAAGCCCTTTGGACGTAACCTGGCATCCGCGCGGGAACTCAACCGCGTCCTGCGATCGATGTTCGCGGAAGAAGCGGTCTACCGCATCGATCACTTCCTGGGCAAGGAAGCGATCATGAATATCCTCTATTTCCGCTTCGCCAATACGTTCCTGGAGCCGATCTGGAACCGCAACTACGTCGCCAGTGTCCAGATCACGCTGGCCGAGGCGTTCGGAGTGGAGGGGCGCGGCGGGTTTTACGAAAGCGCCGGCGCGCTGCGTGATGTTGTCCAGAATCATCTATTCCAGATCGTCGCGCTGCTGGCCATGGAGCCGCCGGGCTATCAGGACTATGGCGCCGTGCACGCCGAAAAACACAAGGTCTTCCGGGCCATGCGCCCGTTGCGACCCGACGACCTGGTGCGCGGCCAGTACGCCGGTTACCGCCGGGAGCCGGGCGTGGCGAAACGCTCGGACGTCGAGACGTTCTGCGCCCTGCGGCTGTACATTGACTCGTGGCGCTGGGAAGGGGTGCCGTGGTACCTGCGTACTGGTAAATGTCTGGCCGCCACGGCAGCCGAGGTGCTGGTCGAGTTGAAGCCGCCACCGCAGCGGCTATTTGACGATTCGGCGCCCGCGAACGGGCGCGCCAATTATTTGCGCTTTCGGCTTTCGCCCCGTGCCGCCGTCGCCCTGGCCGCGCGCGTCAAGCGGCCAGGGAAGGAGTTCACCGGCGACCAGCGCGAGCTCTTCCTGCTGGACGAGCAGCCGGAGGAGCAAGCGCCTTACGAACGCCTTTTGGAGGACGCCATGGCCGGTGACGGCGCGCTGTTCGCCCGTGAGGAGTGTCTTGAGGCCGCCTGGGCGGTGGTCGATCCTGTGCTGACAAAGCATCCTCGGGTCTTCGCGTACACATCCGGCAGTTGGGGGCCCAAGGCAGCGGACGCGCTCATCGCGGCAGATGGCGGCTGGCACAATCCCGTGCTGGAGAATGCAAGGTGACAGTGGTGAGAAATGCGGGCCAGATCACCTTCCAAGTGCAGTGCATCACGCTGGAAGCGGAGATGTCTGAACAGGTTCTGTGTGCTGTTGCGGGGTCTGTGAGACTGTTATCGGACGTTGCGCCATGTGTTACCTCCCGCAGAACGGGAACAGGAGAGTCAGAATGAGAATCACCTTTCTGGGCGGTACCGAAACGGTAACCGGTTCAAAATACCTGCTGGAAAGCGGCACAAGCCGGATACTGGTGGATTGCGGTCTGTTCCAGGGCTACAAATGGCTGCGCGAGCGCAACTGGCAGCCCTTGCCACTGGATATCGACAAACTTGACGCGGTGGTGTTGACCCATGCCCATCTGGATCACTCCGGTAACGTCCCGGTGCTGTATAAGAACGCATATCGCAAGCCGGTTTACACCCATCACGCCACCAAGGCCTTGTGCGGCATTTTGTTGCCGGACAGCGGCCATATTCAAGAAGAGGACGCTAAGTACTACGCCCGTCACAGGCTGAGCAAGCATGAATCACCGCAGCCGCTGTATGAACGCGCCACCGCCGAACGCTCTCTCGAATTGTTCGAGCCGGTGGAATTCGGCGAAACCTTTACGGTGGGCGATATTACGCTGCATTTGCAGGGCGCGGGGCATATCCTGGGCGCCGGCAGCCTGATCGTCGAAGCCGAAGGCAAGCGCGTGGGTTTTTCCGGCGACGTGGGCCGGCCGAACGATATGTTGATGAACCCGCCGCAACCGCTGCCGGAACTGGATTTGCTGCTGCTGGAATCCACCTACGGTAACCGCCGCCACGACGCTGCCGACCCCTTCGAACAACTGGCCGGGATCGTCAACGAGACGGCCGGGCAGGGCGGCGCACTGCTGATCCCGAGTTTCGCCGTGGGCCGTGCCCAGGCGCTGCAACACATGCTGGCAACACTGACGCTGGAAGGCCGGATACCCAGGATGCCGGTCTACCTGGACAGCCCCATGGCCATCAGCGTTTCGGATATTTACTGCCAGTATTCCAGCCAGCACCGCTTGAGCCATGACCAGTGCCATCAGATGTGTGATGTGGCCACCTATACGCGCAGTATGGAGGACTCCAAGGCGCTGGCTGAACTGAATTATCCGCATATCATCATCGCCGGCAGCGGCATGGCCACTGGCGGCCGCATCCTGCATCACTTCAAACGCCTGCTGAAAGAGCATCGCACCACCGTATTGTTTACCGGCTATCAGGCTGGCGGTACCCGTGGTGCGAAAATGCTGGAAGGTACTGAAAGCGTAAAAATTCACGGTAAATGGATTCCTATCAAGGCCCGGGTGGAGGTGATGCATGGATTGTCGGGGCACGGTGACTACGTCGACATTCAGCACTGGCTGGAGCAATCGCGCCTCGCCAAGAACACCGCCATCAAGCTGGTGCACGGTGAACCTGATGCCCTTGAGGCTATGTGTGATCATCTGCGGCGCACGACACAGCATCGTGTCGAAGTGGCAGTCTACCGGAGCATTTTGACGCTATGAAGACCAGTATCATCGAAGTGGGCGGGCTGTTGTCGGCGCTGAGCGCCCGCGGTGTGGAGAAGCAGCTCACAAAACTGCCTGGCGTAAAAAAAGCCGAGGTCAATTATGTCGCCGGCAGCGCGACGGTGGTCTATGACGAGACGGCGGTCGATATCAAGACCATCAAGGCCAGGGTGCATGAGTGCGGTTATCACTGCGCCGGGGAACGGCTGCCGAAACATGTGTGCGCAGCCGAGGATCCACCGGGCGATGCCGCGGCCATGCCCATGCCTGGCGGTGGCGCGCACGCGGCCCATGGCGAAGCGGCGCAACCCGCCGAACATGCCGCGCACGCCGGCGCCCGGGACGCGATGGCCCACGAGATGGGCCATGGTGGCGGCATGGACATGCAGGCCATGGTGCGTGACATGCGCAATCGCTTTTGGGTCTGCCTGTTGTTCAGCATCCCGATCTTTATCTACTCTCCGATGGGCGGGATGTTCACGCCGCCGGCACCGCCGCTCGGTTTGCCGCTCAATCAATGGTTGTTTTTTCTTGCCACTGTGGCCGTGATCTGGCCCAGTTGGCCGTTCTTCGTCGCCGCCTGGCGCGCAGTGAAAAACGGCGTGCTCAACATGGCGGTGTTGGTGGTGCTGTCGGTGGGCACCGGCTACCTGTTCAGTCTCGGCGCGACCTTCTTCTTCGAAGGGGTGCAGTTCTTCGAGGCGGTGGCGGTGCTGCTGGTGTTCATTCTGCTCGGTCACTGGCTGGAGATGCGCGCCCGCGCCGGGGCCTCGGACGCCATCCGCTCGCTGATGGATCTCGCCCCGCCCAAGGCCATGGTGCAGCGCGACGGACAGGAAGTGGAGGTTCCGACTGCCGAGGTCCTGAAAGATGACGTGGTGGTGATCCGCCCCGGCAACAAGATCCCGGTGGACGGCGAGGTGCTGGAGGGCGAATCCCAGGTGGACGAGTCCATGCTCACCGGTGAATCCATGCCGGTGGGCAAGACGCCCGGCGATACGGTCATCGGCGCTACTATTAATAAGAGTGGTAGTTTCAAGTACCGCGCCACCAAGGTAGGCGCGGATACGGCGCTGGCGCAGATCGTCAAGCTGGTGCAGGCAGCACAGAACTCCAAGGCCCCGGCGCAGCTCCTGGCCGACAAGGCCTCCCAATGGCTGGTGGTGATCGCCATCGTCATCGGTCTGCTCACCTTCGCGGCGTGGTTCTGGTGGATCGGCCAGACCCTGCTGTTCGCCGTGACGCTGACCATCACCGTGTTCGTTATCGCCTGCCCCGATGCCCTCGGGTTGGCCACGCCTATGGCAGTGATGGTGGGCACCGGCCTCGGGGCCCAGAACGGCATCCTGTTCAAGAACGCCTCGGCCCTGGAAGACGCTACCAAGCTCGATGTCGTGGTGTTCGACAAGACCGGCACCCTGACCATGGGCGAGCCGCAAGTGGTCGAGGTCGTCGCGCGGCTCGATGCGGATCAGGACGCTGTGCTGAGCCTGGCCGCCACGGTGGAGCAGGGTTCCGACCATCCGCTGGCTCAGGCGATTCAACGCAAGGCCGAGGGGCTGAAGCTGGAGCCGCTGACCGGTTTCGCCAACCTCGAGGGCAAGGGCGCCCGCGCCGAGGTGGCCGGAAAAACCCTGTTGCTGGGTAACCGCCGCCTGATGGACGAAGAGCGGATCGATATGGCGGGGCTGACGGATGAAGCCGCGCGTTTGCAGGGCGCTGGTCAGACCGTGGTGCACGTCGCCCACGGCGGTGTGCTGATGGGCCTGATCGCCATTGCCGATGCGCCGCGCCCTACCGCCGCCGCCATGGTGAAAAAGATGCGCGAGCGCGGCGTGGAGGTGGCGATGCTCACCGGCGACAATCAGGCCACCGCCGAGCGCATTGCCAAGGAACTCGGCATCGCCACCGTCATCGCCGATGTATTGCCGGGGCAGAAGGCGGACAAAATCAAGGAACTCCAGCGCAGCGGCAAGAAGGTCGGCATGGTGGGCGACGGCGTCAACGACGCCCCGGCGCTGACCCAGGCCGACGTGGGTTTCGCCATCGGCGCCGGCACTGATGTAGCCATGGAGAGCGCCGACGTAGTGCTGATGAAGAGTGACCCCCATGACGTGCTGGGCGCGATCGAGCTGTCGCGGGCGACGCTGCGTAAGATGCACCAGAATCTGTTCTGGGCGGTGGCCTACAACGTCATCGCCTTTCCCGCGGCGGCCGGGGTGTTCTACCCGCTGGTGATCAGCCCGGAGGTGGCGGCGCTGGCCATGTCCGGCAGCTCGGCGCTGGTGGCGGTGAACGCGCTGTTGCTCAAACGCACGCGACTGGAGGGTATTCATATCGCCACGCGGTCGCAGACGCTGGTGGCAGCGGACTGAAACGGTGTGAAGGAACGTCAAACTTGAGGCTATGAGCAAGGTCACCGAAACCGAACGGCGCGGGGGCATATTGACGATCGCGGCGTTGATAGCGGCATTCGCGATGGCGAATTCACCACTGTTCGAGCTCTACTGGTTCGTCCACCACACGCCGGTATCGATACACATCGGCGAGTTTGCCATCGACAAGCCCCTGATCGTGTGGATCAACAAAGGATTGATGGTGTTCTTCTTCCTGCTGGTCGGTCTGGAGATCAAGCGCGAAGTGCTGGAAGGCGAGCTTGTCGGCGTTAAACACTTCGCCCTGCCATTGCTGGCGGCCGTCGGCGGCATGGCGGCGCCGGCGGCGATCTATATTACCTTCAATGCGTCCGATCCGGTCGCCATGCGCGGCTGGGCGATACCCACGGCCACCGATATCGTACTGGCCCTCGCCGTCCTGTCACTGCTGCGCGAGCGCGTTCCGGAGGCACTGATGATTTTTCTTGCCGCACTGGCGATATTTGACGACGTCGGTGCCATTCTGATCATCGCCCTGTTCTATTCCGAAGGATTAACCGCGGCTTCGCTGCTGGCGGCGGTGGGCGGCATCGGCGCGCTCATCGTTCTTAATCGCTATAAGGTCGTTTATACCGCGCCCTATCTGCTGGCGGGTCTTTTCCTTTGGGCGGCGGTGCTGAAATCGGGCGTGCACGCGACGCTGGTCGGCGTCATCGTCGCCCTCGCCCTCCCACTGCGGGGCGTGCGCGATGGGGCGGGGTGCTCGCCGTTGAAGGAGATGGAGTCCGGTCTACGGCCCTGGGTGACGCTGGGCATCGTGCCGGTATTCGCCTTCTTCAATGCCGGCATCACGCTCTCCGGCCTGGCGCCGGGCACGCTGTGGACGCCGGCGGCGATGGGTATCGTCCTGGGTCTGTTCCTGGGCAAACAGTTGGGGGTGTTCGGGGCGACCTGGCTGGCGGTGCGCATCGGCATCGGGAAGCTGCCGGCCGGCATGAATTGGGCACAGATGTACGGGGTGGCGTTGCTCGCCGGCATTGGCTTCACCATGAGCCTGTTTGTCACGTCTCTGGCCTTCGATGACAAGGCGTTGCTCGCCTCGGCCCGATTCGCGATTCTGATCGGTTCGATACTATCGGCGATAGTGGGTTTGATCGTTTTATGGCGTGTGTCCCCGCGCCGTGGAGATCGAGAAGGGGAGGACGGCTAGTGTGGATTACGCAGGCATTGTTGGTCATGGTGCTATGGGCCGCCTGTTTTCCGCTGATCGGACTCGGCCTGCAGGACGCCCCACACCTTTATTTTGCGGGGTTGCGGGCTTTGCTGGCGGGTATTGCTTTGCTGTTGGTCGGCATGGCGCTGGGGCGGCCCGTACCGCGCGGCGTGATGAACTGGGCACAATTAACCGGTATCGGCATCGGTGCAACGACGCTGGCGTTTCTGGGTATGTTCCACGCGTCCGAGTTTATCTCTCCGGGCCTGGCCACGGTGATCGCCAACACACAGCCTATACTGGCCACGGCCGTGGGCTACCTGCTGTTGGGTGAGCGTCCCGGATGGGCGGGACACACGGGCATGGCGTTGGGGTTTGCAGGCATCCTGTTGATTGCCTTGCCGGGGGGCGATGCGCTATCCGGTGGCGGCTACGCGTTGGGCCTTGCTTATCTTTTGCTCGCCACGCTGGGTGTCACATTCTCGAACGTGCTGATTCGCCGTGTGGCGGGGGCCGTGGATATCGTCATGGCTATGGCCATCCAGCTCCTAATCGGCGCGGTGCCCCTGCTGTTGGCCGCCGCCATGCTGGAGCAGGCCGATGACATTTCGTGGACCGGCCGGTTCGTTTTTTCCTTGCTTACGCTCGGCCTGGCTGGCACGGCACTGGCTTACTGGTTGTGGTGCAGGGTGCTGGCGGTCACCGAACTCTACCGGGCCAATGTGTTTACTTATCTTGTGCCGGGACTGGGTTTGGCGATGGGGGCCCTTTTTTACGATGAGCGGGTCAGCATGATGACGGTATTCGGCGTGTTGTTGACGTTGGCGGCGATGTCGCTGGTCAGCACCAAAGCAGGTGCGCGATAGCTCAAGAGGGTGACTGATGATCGAATCATATCGGAATTGTTGCAGACAGGACGGGTGTAGACAGGACATGACATATTCATTTCAGCATCGACAGGTGGACGCGTGGCTTATCTGAGCCGCTTTATTCGCATCAGCTGGGCGCTATGGGTGTATCTGTTCTGGTTGGGCCTGGTCCGTCTGCACTGGCTGCATCCCAAGCTTTCTCCGGCGCGCAAGTTTGCCGGCATGCTGGCGGGGCTGGGGACGACGTTCATCAAGCTGGGGCAGGGGTTGAGCCTGCGCCGCGACCTGTTACCGGATGACTATATCGAGGCCTTGCAGGCACTGCAGGACAGTGTAGCGCCGTTCGACGGCAAGACGGCAGTGCTGGAGATCGAGCAATCACTCGGCGCGCCGGTTCACGAACTGTTTGCCGAGTTCGACGAACAAGCGCTGGCCGCGGCGTCCATCGCCCAGGTTCACCGCGCCCGCCTCCACGATGGCCGGGACGTCGTGGTCAAGGTGCGCCGCCCACAGATAACGGACTGCAGCAGGAGATGGACTTTCGGCGCGAGGCGCGCAACGTCAAGCGTTTTGTGCAGATGTTCGAGGGTTCGAAGACAATATATGTCCCTCCAATCGTAGACGATCTCTACACCGATGCCGTGATGGTCCAGATACGCAGCGGCGGCCGCAGGATTGATGATCCGGCGGTCAAGGCGCGGGGAGCAGCGCTGGCGCAGGCCTTGGTGGATGCCTACCTCAGGCAGTACTTCCTGTTTGGTATGTTTCACGGTGACCCCCACCCTGGCAATCTATTCGTTATGGAAGATGGCCGTCTTTGTCTGCACGACTTTGGTCTGGTCGGATTTCTCGATCACAAGAGCCGCAAAGCGCTTGCCGCGGCAATGCAGGCGTTTGTGCAGCGCGACAGCGGCTGGTTGCTGGATGCCTACCAGGAACTGGGACTGATCGCCGGCGATCTGGATCGCGCCGAGTTCATTCGCGGTTTGGAAGAGATGCTGGAAGATTATGCCGCGCTTCCCATGAAGGACTGGTCATTCAGCGAGGCGTTTATCGCCATGATGCGATTGGGACAGGGACGCAACGTTAGGGTGCCGCATAACCTACTGGTCTACCTGCGGGCATCATTACTCACCGAGTCGGCGGTACGGACGCTGGACGCTGAATTCAATGTCGTGCAAGGGTTGACGGCGGGTGAACAGCAGATCAGGGATACCATCGCGTCACAAGCCTCCAAGGCCATGCAGACACGTTTGAAGTACGAGGCAGCCGAGGCGATTCAGGAGTTACCCCAGGCCCTCGCGGAAGGGATACGCAGGTTAAGACGGGAAGGGTTCCAGTGGCGTTTATACCATCGTGGTCTGGAGGACCTCGAATCCCATCTCGACCGCAGCAGCAACCGGCTGGCGTTGGCGCTGGTGGCCCTCGGTCTGTATATCGCTTCGTCGTTGCTCATGCAGTCCGAATTGGGGCCCCGTGTGGCAGGCATCCCTTTGCCCGCGTTGATCGGGTATGTTTTGGCATTCTGGTTCACGATTCGACTGGTGCGTGGAATCTCGCGGTCGGGGCGATTATAGGAGAGGCGCCATGAAACAAAGCGATCAGGTGAAATGTCCGGTGTGCGGCATGCGGGTCGGTCCGCATCAAAACGAGATTATCTATCAGCAGATGCAATTCGCTTTCTGCTCCGAGCAATGTAAGGCGCGTTTTCTCTCTCACCCTCATCTCTATATCGGTTATCCGGGTGAGCCGGCGCCCAGACAAAGGGGGCAGGTTGAGCTGAAACGCAGGCGCTTGGCTCTTCGCCAGCCACTTTCGGTGGAGGGCGCGGCGCTGGTGCAGGAGTTGCTCAGCGGGCTGATGGGCGTCAATGAGGCTACCGCTTCGGGCGAGACGATCGAGGTGACCTATGACCTGTTGCAGGTGAGTCTGGAAGAATTGGAGCAGGCATTGACCGAGGCAGGCACTCGGCTCGGCGGGGATTGGGTCGAGCGCCTGCGCCGGGCCCTGATCCACGAAAGCGAGGAAACGGAGATCGAAGCCCGTGAAGCCACGCCTCCCCATCACTACCTTCCGTAGCTCGATGGACCGTGATCTGGAGACGATCGAACTCGAGATCGATCAGGACGGTTCCCCGGTGACGCTGGAGGTCGGCAGCTGGTTCGTCTGTTTCGTGCCCGGGCTCCAGAAGCAGTGGTGGCACACTTTCGTTAACAAACGCCACAAGCATGTCTTCGCCATGCGGCCGGCGGGACGGGGTGAATGGACGCTCTTTGAGCTGTGGTGGCACCGGCTACTGACGGCCGCCATCACCTCGGAGCAAGCACGAAAGTTTCTCCTCTGGGGCGCCCGCGGTGACGTGCTGCTGGTGCGCGAAGCCATTCTGTATGAAATGCGGCCGGGATCTCGACATGGTGGGGTAAGAGGGATTGGATGAGGGCATGCAGATGAGCGTGGAGCCGGAAAGAGAGATCATGACGCGGATCGGCCCCTGCCTCTGCCTGCCCCTGCTGGCCGAGAGCCACGAGACCCTGGAATACTTCACGGAAGGTGATGCATTGTACGGAGCCATGCTCGATTCGATCGCCGGGGCGCGCCGCCGGGTGTGGCTGGAGACTTATATCTTCGCCGATGACGAAATCGGGCGGCGGTTTGCCGAGGCCCTGACGGAACGGGCGCGTGCCGGGCTGGACGTGCGGTTGCATATCGACGCCGCCGGATCGGCGCTATGCTTTTCCAGCCGCCTCGAACACTATCTACTCACTCAGGGGGTGCAGCTGCGGTGGTTTCACCGCTGGCGCTGGCGGCAGCCGCTGCGTTACAACCGGCGCAACCACCGCAAGCTGCTGGTGGTGGACGACAGCGACGCCTATCTCGGCGGTTTCAATATTCACCGCGAGAATTCACGGTCGGTCTATGGGGAGCAGCGATGGCGCGACGCCCATGTGCGGTGCGACGGCGCGCTCGCCGTTCAGGCCGCCCGGTTGTTCGACGCCTTTTGGCGCGGGAACCGGCGCTGGGTCTTGCCGCGGACAGCGGGGACGGCCACCGTGCTGATGCCAAATCATACCCGTCTGTGCCGCCAGCAACTGCGCTGTGCGTATGCCGCCATGGCGGATAGTGCGGAGTCCCTCATGTGGTTGACTACGCCTTATTTCGTTCCGGATCACCGGACACAGGAGGCCCTGATCACCGCCGCGCGGCGGTGCATGCCAAGACCGCGGTGGTTGATGAGGCCTACGCCGTTCTGGGTACAGCGAACCTGGACTATCGCAGCTTTTTCCTGAACTACGAACTAAACTTCATCACCCGTGAGCCGGGTCTTTGCCGGCAGTTAGTGGAGCAATTCGAAAAAGATCTGGAGGAATCGGAAGAGATATGCGCGGACCGCTGGGCTACCCGGCCCTGGACCGATCATCTAACGGAAACGGTGGGTTGGTTGGCGCGGCGCTGGCTTTAATCCCGATCATGGTGCCGTGGCGGATGTTGGATACGCGGGTCGTGCCCAGGTGAAATGCTCGTAGACACCGGACCAGTACATGCCGAAGGTGACGGCAAACAGCAGTTCCTCCAGCGGCATACGCAGGAGGGTGACGCCAGAGAGGGCCTCGAGATTCCATATCCGGTCGATATAGCCGGGTGCCGACCACTCGAGGCCGGTAAGGAAAACGACGTAGTAGAGCAGAAACAATAGGCCACCCACCCAGCTTTTGGTTGCAAGGTCGGGGCGGCACAGCATGGTTGCGATGGTGCCCACCGCCATGGCGACGATGCCCGGATAGATGGGATTCCAAGGCAGGAAATAGATGAGGGGAAACGCCAGAAAAGGCGAGGCGAGCGCGTAACGGTGATAGCGGTGGCGGAGCGAGCAACGCTCATCGTGACTGACCATCGCAGTGGTTTTACCGGTGAACACGTTGTACAGCACAGCGCCGATACCGCCGATGGCGAAACAGAAGATCAGGCTCTCGATGTCGAAGCCGGTGCGCTGCGCCAGATCGAACAGGCTGGGTGGGTTCCAGTACTCGGGGACGAACAAGGGTTCGGTCAGGCCGAAAGGTGCGGTGAACAGGCTGGCCCACCACATGGCGCGGCGGTGGGCAGGAAAGACGGCGTAAACGATCGCCCAGGGGAGCAGAAAGGCGCTGGACCAGGCCAGCCAGACGTAATGATCGGGAACCATCTCTCACCCTGTATCTATTGGTTTTGAGAGAGTAATCTATATTTTGTTCGGGAGGAAAACATGGTCGCAGCCAACGAAACCAAACCACTCCGGGAGGATCGGTTCAGCGAGAGGCTGTTTTACACGGCATTCTTGTTGTTGATGGGCGTCGGTTATCTCATGGCCCTGACCTATCTCGATCTGACCCATCAAGGCCACGACGGCAAGCCGGGACTGTCGGTGGAGGACATCGTGGAAAACTACTATGGCAACCGCAGCGGTACACGGCTGGAGGCGGCGATCCGCGGGCCCATGGGCGGCTATCTCGACCGCGAGGAGCGCCATCATATCGTGGCGTGGCTGAAGTCGGGGGCGCCCCGCAAGACGTTTGAAACGAACGTGCAGCCCGTCCTGCAACGCAACTGCCTGGGCTGCCACAGCCCCTCTTCGGGTATGCCGGTGCCCGATCTGTCCAGCTACGAGGCGGTGAGCGAGGTCGCCAGAATAGATACCGGAACCTCAGTGTTGTCACTGGTGCGGTTGTCGCATATCCACCTGTTCGGCATCGGTTTGATCATGTTCGGCGTGGGGATGATATTCCGCCGGGTGATCCTGTGGGAGTGGCTGAAAGGGACATTACTAGTGCTGCCGTTTGTCGCCATCGCGGTGGACATCCTTTCCTGGTACCTGACCCACTGGGATCCCCATTATGCGCTCACGGTGGTGATCGCCGGAGCGGTGCTGGGGCTGTGCCTGGCGGCGCAGATACTCATCGCCTTGTATCAAATCTGGTTCCCGGCGCGCGGACCGGGTACGATCAACCGGCAACGCGCACAGCCATGACCGAAACGTTGCGCACCGCTCCGGGACGGCCTTTTCCGTTGGGAGCTCGGCTGGTCGATGAAGGCGTCAACTTCGCCCTGTTCAGCCGCCATGCCGCGGCGGTGAGCCTGCTGCTGTATGACGGGCTCGATGCGCCGGGGCCCGGGAATCGCATCGATCTGGACCCGGCCAACCATCGCGACGGGGATATCTGGCATATCTGGGTGGCGGATGTCCGGCCCGGCACGGCCTATGCCTACCGTGTCGACGGGCGCTATGACGTGACTGCGGGGTTGCGCTTCAATCCGCGGCGGGTGGTCATCGATCCTTACGCCTCGGCGCTGACGGGCGTCTCGGACTGGGATTTCGCCAAGGCGCGCGGTTATGACGCCTCCGCGCAGCAGGACGACGTTCACCTGGCGTATGACGACAACGAAGGATATACGGCGCGCGGCCTGGTCGTCGACAACGGCTTCGACTGGCAGGGTGACCGTCCGCTCAAGCATCCTTGGCCGCAGACCATTATCTACGAGACCCATGTACGCGGTTTCACCGCCGATCCGTCCTCGGGCGTGCAGCATCCCGGCACCTATCGCGGCCTGATCGAGAAGATCCCCTATTTGCGGGGGTTGGGCGTCACCGCCGTGGAACTGCTGCCGGTGCACGAGTTCAACGAGCACGAGCTGGTGCGCGTCAATCCTCTGACCGGCAAGCGGCTGCACAACTACTGGGGCTACAGCACGGTCGGCTTTTTCGCCCCCAAGGAAGGTTACGCCTCGCAGACAGGCGCGCAGGTGAGCGAGTTCAAGGAGATGGTGCGCGCCTTGCACGCAGCCGGCATCGAGGTGATCCTGGACGTGGTCTTCAACCATACCGCCGAGGGTAACGAGCTGGGACCGACCCTGAGTTTTCGCGGCATTGATAATCCGATCTACTACCTGCTGGAAGACGACCCGCGTTATTACAAGAATTACACGGGCTGCGGCAACACGCTCAACTGCAATCACCCGGTGGTGCGTGATTTCGTCCTCGATTGTCTGCGCTATTGGGCCATCGAGATGCACGTCGATGGCTTTCGTTTCGATCTGGCCTCGGTGCTCGGGCGCGATGAACACGGCAACATGATCAGCAATCCCCCCTTGCTGGAGCGCATCGCCGAGGACCCCATCCTGCGCGATGTGAAACTGATCGCCGAGGCCTGGGATGCGGCCGGCGCCTGGCAGGTCGGGCGTTTCGCCAGCCGGCGCTGGTCGGAATGGAACTGCCATTTCCGCGACGAGGTGCGCCGCTTCTGGCGCGGCGATACCGGCATGCGCGGCGGGCTGGCGAGTCGCTTATGCGGCAGCGCCGATCTCTATCAGTCCGGTGGCAAGCAGCCACTCAACAGCATCAACCTCATCACCTGCCACGATGGATTTACACTCAACGACTTGGTGAGCTATGAGCGCAAGCACAACGAGGCCAACGGCGAGAATAACCGCGACGGCACCGACGCCAATTGGAACGCCAACTACGGCGTCGAGGGTGAGACAGACGATCCGCAAATTGAGGCGCTGCGGTTGCGCCAGCTCAAGAATCTCATCGCCACCCTGATGCTCTCCCGCGGCGTGCCCATGCTGCTCGGCGGCGACGAATTCCGCCGCAGCCAGAGCGGTAACAACAACGCCTACTGCCAGGACAACGAGCTGTCCTGGGTTGACTGGCGGCTGGTAGAACGCAACAGCGAGCTGTTGCGTTTTACCCGTGAGATGATTGGGTTGCGCCAGCGGCACTCAGTGCTCTGCGCTGAGAGCTTTTACGAGAGCAAGGAGATTACCTGGTTCGAACCCGAAGGCCGCTATCCCGACTGGCATAGTGATGCCCGCACCCTGGGATGTTCGATTCATGGGATGAGAGCGACCGATGGCGAATTGTGCCTGTTGTTCAATGCCGAGCCGCATGCCGTAGAGTTTCGGCTGCCCGATGGGCAATCCGGCCGGGCTTGGCGGGTGACCGTGAACACCGGTGAATCCGCGCCTCACGATGTGAGGAACCGCGATTGCCCATTGCTCGATGGACAGTCACGGCTTACATTGGCAGACCGCACCCTCGCGGTATTGATGTGTTGAGAGCCAACGTGCAGCGGAGGGATTAACAATGTCAAGGAACTGGGTATTGACGCCTGTTGTATTAATCGCTCTGGCGGGCCTGTCCTATGGCTTGTATATGATCCTGCAACCGCCGCCCTTGCCACAGGGACTGCTTTATGGCAACGGCCATATCGAGGGCACCGAAGTTGTCGTCAGTGCCGAACTTGCCGGCCGGGTCGTGGAGAACCGCTTGCAGGAGGGCGAGTTGGTGCAAGCGGGCGATTTGTTAGTACAACTCGATGATGTGCAGCCGCGACTCCAGCTGGAACAGGCAGAGGCGCAGACGACCGCCATCCAGCGCAGTGAGGCCGCGCTCAAGGAGCAGCTTGATCTCTGGCGTCATCATCTTTCCACGGCGCAGAGCGATCTCACGCGCTACCGGGAATTGCGTCGCAGCGGCACGGTCACCCCGCAACAGCTCAATCAGGCGGAAGACCGTTTCCGCGAGGCGCAGGGCCGGGTCGGTACGCTGCAGGCGCAGATTGCCGAGGCCCGCGCCAGGCTTAGCGCCGCCGGGCAACAGGTCGCGCTGTTGCAACAACAATTGGCCAGGACCGGCATTCACGCCCCCGTCACCGGTACCGTGCAGACCAAGGCCGTCGAGACGGGCGAGTTGGCCGCGCCGGGGCGGGCCGTGGCGGTGCTGGTCGATCTGTCGTACCTCGAACTCAAGGTCTACATACCGGAAGGCGACATCGGCAAGGTGAAGCTGGGTGATACGGCACGCGTTAAAGTGGATGCCTTCCCCGATCGTTATTTCGAAGCCGTCGTCAGTCAGGTGGATCAGCGCGCCCAGTTCACGCCGCGCGACGTGCACCTGCCGCAGGAGCGGGTGCGCATGGTATTCGGGGTCACGCTGACACTGGATAATCCCCAGGGCTGGCTCAAGCCCGGTATGCCCGCCGATGCCTGGATACGCTGGCAGGATGGTGCCGTCTGGCCGGAACGGTTGGTGGTGCCGGGCTAGCGACAGATGATTGATCCGAATCAGGCTGAGCGGATTATTGAGGCGCAGGGCCTGGGACGGCGTTACGGCGCTTATCCAGCGCTTGCCGCCATCGACCTGGGTGTCTATCGCGGTGAGATTTTCGGTATTGTCGGTCCCGACGGCTCAGGCAAGACCACGTTGATGCAGCTGCTCGCCGCGATCCTTGATCCCAGTGCGGGGAGTTGCCGGGTGCTTGGCTTCGACACTGTCAGGCAGGCGGTGCAGATCACGTCCCGCATCGGTTATATGTCCCAGGGCTTCACGCTCTATGACCGGCTCAGCGTGGACGAGAATATTGCCTTTGCCGCGCGGGTGCGCGGCATTAGCGGCGAGCTGCTCCGGCGGCGACGCGAGCGCCTGCTGGAGATGGCCGGGCTGGCACCGTTCCTGGAACGGTGGGCGGGACAGCTTTCCGGCGGCATGCGCAAGAAGTTGTCGCTGTGCACCAATCTCATCCACGAGCCGCCATTACTGTTGCTGGACGAACTCAGCCTGGGCGTTGACCCGCGTTCGCGCCGCGAGCTGTGGCGCATGCTGAGAGAGTTTCGCGATCAGGGCGCGACCATCGTTCTTACCACGCCCTACATGGACGAGGCCCTGCATTGTGACCGCCTGGCCTTTCTTCACCGCGGTGAACTGCTGGCCGTCGATACACCCGCCGCCCTGCGCGAGCGCGCCCGTGGCCGGGTGTACGAACTGCAAACGAGCCGCATCGACGAGGCGCGCCAGCGGCTCGCCGGTGTGCCGGAGATGGTTGGCGTGCAATGGTTGGCGGACAGGATGCGTTTTCAACTGGCCCCGGCAGCGACGCTGCCGGCGGAGTTACAGGATGGTCTCGGCCGCCTGGGAACATTGTCTGATGCGGAGCCCGACCTGGAGAACGCTTTTATCCAGCTGGCTTTCGTGCCGGAGGCGGCAACGGTGATGTCGCCACAGACAGCAGCAGCGGCGAAGCGGCCGGCGGAGGCGGTCGCGGTGGCAAACGTCACGGTACGCTTCGGCGCCTTCACGGCCGTCGATGATGTCTCGGTCACCATCGCGCCGGGTGAGGTCATCGGTTGGCTGGGCCCCAACGGTGCCGGCAAGACGACGTTGATCCGTGTCCTCTGTGGTCTGTTGCGGCCCACGGCCGGTAGCGTGCGGGTGGCGGATGTCGATGTCCGGCGCGAGGCGAGGCGCCTCAAAGGGCGCATCGGTTACATGTCGCAGCGCTTCTCGCTCTACCCCGATCTCACCGTGGCTGAGAACCTCGCCTTCTTTGCCGGGGCCTATGGGCTGGGCGGAAAGGAACGGCGGGCGGCCATGGCCTGGGCCGGCGATATGACGGGGCTTGGTGGCGTGGAGGGGCGTCGCGCCGGGGACATCTCCGGGGCGTTACGCCAGCGCCTGGCACTGGCCTGCGCCATCATGCATCGCCCGGCGGTGCTGTTCCTCGATGAGCCCACCTCGGGTGTTGATCCCGTCGCCCGGCAGCGCTTCTGGCAGTTGATTCAGCTGCTCGCCACGAGCGGCATGGCGGTGCTCGTTACGACTCATTATCTCGAGGAGGCGCGCTACTGCCACCGCCTCGGCCTGATGGCGCAGGGGCGCCTGATCGCCCTGGGCGGTATCGATGAACTGCGCGCCGGCCTGGGCAGTGCGGGTGACGGCGACATGGAGTCGCTGTTCATGGCCTATCTCGAGCGGGCGTCCGTCGAGGCGGGGGCATGAACCGGCACCGTATCGCCGCCGTGGTCGGCAAGGAGACACGCGAGATTCTGCGTGATCCTATTACTGTCGGGGTCTCGCTGCTGATGCCGCTGGTCATGTTGTTTTTGTTCGGCTATGCCATCTCGCTGGATCTGCGCCAGGCGGCTCTTGCTGTGCTGGACGAAGATAACAGTCCCGCCAGTCGGGCACTGGTCGAGCGCTTCGTGCAGAACGAGTATTTTCGTCGCGCGCGGCCGCTGCTCTCGACGCATGAGGTCGAAGCTGCACTGCAGCGCGGTGAGGCGGACGTGGCGCTGGTCATCGCGCCGCGTTTCGGGGCGCAGCTTGTCCGTGGCGAGCACCCCGCGGTGCAGGTGCTGGTGGACGGCACCTATTCGAGCACGGCCTTGCTCGCGGCGGGATACAGCGAGGCGATCATCGCCGGATTTCAGCAGCCTGCCGATGCTGCCGTGGTGCGCGTGGAGACGCGGGTCTGGTATAACCCGTCGCTGAAAAGCGCCAACTATATCGTGCCGGGCCTGTATGCCGTAATCCTGATGGCCTTCCCGCCGCTGCTGACAGCGCTGGGCATTGTCCGTGAGAAAGAGACCGGCACCATCCAGGGTATCTTCGCTTCGCCGCTGACCAGCGCCGAGTTCATTGTCGGCAAGCTGGTGCCCTACGGCTGCATTGCTTTCCTGCAGATGGTCATGGTTATCGGCGTCGGTTACCTGTGGTTCGGGGTGCCGTTCCAGGGCAGCCTGGCCTTTCTGCTCGCGGCCGGTCTGATCTACGTATTCTGTACCGTCGGCATCGGCCTGCTGGTATCCACTGTTACCCGCAGCCAGCTGACGGCCATGCTGCTGGCCCTGATCGTGACGCTGATGCCGTCATTTCTGTTCTCGGGTCTGTTGTTCCCGATCTTCACGATGCCCAGGCTGCTGCAGCTCTACACCGCGGTCTTCCCCGGCCGCTACTTCGTCGATATTTCGCGCGGTGTGGCGCTGAAGGGTGCCGGCCTGGAGGCGCTGTGGTTCGAAGTGGCGGTGCTCGCCGTTTACACGCTGGCGGTGTTCTTCCTTGCCGCCTGGCGGCTGAAGAAAAAGGTGGCGTGATGCGGCTGGCGAGCCTGCTGGTCAAGGAGTTCATCCAGTTCTTTCGCGACCGGGTGATTCTGCTGCTGATCCTCTGGCTCTATACCGTCGAGGTGATCATTTGCACTTACGCCCTGGGGCTCGACCTGCGCCACCTGCCGCTGGCGGTACTTGACCAGGACAATACGCCGGTCAGCCGCCGGCTCGTCTCCGCCCTGACCAGCGGTGAGTCCTTCGAGCTGGTGGGTCATCCCGCTGACATGCCGGCAGCCGAGCGCTGGTTGCAGGCCGGTCGCGCCCGGCTGGTGCTGGTCATCCCCGAACATTTCGGCCTCAAGCTGTTGCGTCAGGAGTCACCGCAGCTGCAAATCCTGCTGGACGGCGCCGATGGCAACACGGCAGCGACGGCCCGCAACTATGTCTTGCTGGCACTGCAATCCCTGCAAACCGAAGCCATGCCAGGCAGCGGTCCGCCGGTACGGGCAGAGATCCGCATCTGGTATAACCCGGATCTCACCTATACCAGTTTCATGGTGCTTTCGATGATCGCCCTCGCGGCCCTGATGGTGGGAGTGATCCACCCGGCGGCGACCATCGTGCGCGAGAAGGAGGTGGGCACCATCGAGCAGCTGCGGGTCACGCCGATACGCACCGGCGAATTGTTCCTCGCCAAGACCATTCCCACGCTGTTCATGGGCACCTTGTCGGTTTTTCCCAGTCTTCTTATCGTCTGGTGGTTCGGTGTGCCGTTGCATGGCAGTCTCGTTCTGTTTCTCTTGCTGACGGTACTGTTTCTGCTCAGCGCCATCGCCATCGGCGTGCTCATCGCCGCTGTATGCAAAACCCTGCAGCAAGCCTTGTTGCTCTCTTTCTTCGGCCTGTTTCCCATCATGTTTCTGTCGGGCACGCTGGCACCTGTCGCCAGCATGCCGGATTTCTTGCAGTGGCTGTCACTAGCCAGCCCGTTGCGCTATTACATGGACGTAATTCTGGGCGTCTTTTTGAAGGGTGTCGGTATCGCCGAGCTGTGGCCGCAGGCAATGGCCCTGCTGGTGATCGGCTCGGCCCTGTATGCGGCGGCGGCCCTGGTGTTTCGCCGGAACTCGGCATGAAAGCAGAGGTCCGGTTCCTGTAATTGTTGCGCCCTTGCCTATGAACCAGGTACTCTCCGGTTCGAATCCTACAAACTGTGATTCAATCCCTAATACAAGAAGTAATAGTCCCCCATTTACCCGGTTGAACATCGTGTGTTTACCATAACCCGTAAGTAGTAGTGGGAGTTGGAAGATGCAGACAATCAAAAGTAGTCGAGACAGCCTGGGAGCGAGCTATCGGGACGGCTCACGTGGGCGGAATAGCAGGCAGACCACCTGCTTCAGAGTAAAATTCCGAGTTAAGGATCTCATTGAGCGGTTAAAACGACCCGAGGTGGCGATATTTCCTGGCAGAATGGGCGGATGGTGTGCACAAGGAGGAAAAGCGCGTGAGCGAACCAAACATTATCTGCCCAAACCGCAAAACAGAAATCTGGCTCAGCGACTCACTCACAGCGCCGTCGAGTAACGTGGGAGAAACTGACTAGAACTGACGGATCCGCTTTCAGGTTTTGTTGTTGAGCATAAGCCAAGTTGACCGGTATGCCAGCCGTTAGTAGAAACAGCAGTATTCCAAGCGGCCCTGCCAGCCAGTCTGAATGAGTGGTGCATTAGATTTCGCCACCGCATTGTTGCGAATTCGCGTGATCATTTAGCATGTTTTTGCAGATACGCCACAATGACCTCAAGTGTCTCCTGGTCTGGTACGGCTTTTCCCATGGCGTCCATGTTCCGTGTCATACGCTCGACAATGGTGGGCCATTCAGCCGCCGTATGTTGCTTTGGGTCAGGCAGGGCATGGCATTGTGAACAGGTGGCCATAAATGTTTTACCGGCGGGTGAATTCAAGTCTGTGTATTGCGTCTTGTCGATTGCTTGCTGGGCATGTTTTTGCAGATAGGCCGCCAGTATTTGTAATTCATTATCGGAGGGCGCCTTGATGTCATGCATCATCCGCATCATGTTACGGCCACTCATCATCTGCATACGCTGATTCATGCGATCAACCACTCGCGGCCATTCTTCCGCCGTGTGCATGCCGGGGCCCGGCATCTCATGACACTGAGTGCAATATTGCCCAAGCAGTCGTGCGCCGTTTGATGTGGCTTCAGGAAGATCGCGAGGCTCTATGCCCGGGGGCAGTTGAGCACCCATCATTTCTTTCATCATTCCTTTCATGCCGTCTCGACCCATCATCATTCCACCGCCCATCATGCCCGCCATGGACATGGGCGGGCTATACAAGCTCATCAATCCCGTTGCTCCGGCCAGGAACAAGGCCACACCGATGATCAAAGTTCGATTCCTTCTCATGGGTTTCCTCCTTCGATATCTTTTTTCATACGCTCGAAGGTCTCCCTGTCGACCTCGCCACGGGCATAGCGTTTTTTCAGGATGTCCAAGGGTGATTCATTCGAAGATAATTCATCTTTATTCCTTTCCATCACCCATTTGACGATCAACACCGCCCCGGCAACAACCAGGACCCAAAATAATATTGAAAAAAACCACATGCTACCCGTCATGCCCCAACCGGCCCCGTCATTCATCATGTCCATCATGGTTGTCTCTTCTTCCATTTGATTAACGGTGGGGCCTGTTAAGGCCCCACCTTCAGTAGCATCAGCCCTGTTTCTCGATGTCGGTAATGACAAAGCGGCCGTCCTTCGTCTTGATAAATTCAAAGTCCACTTTGTCGCCGACCTTGATATCTTCCAGCAGGTCCATATCATCGACATCGAAGAACATTTTCATACCCATCCAGCCGAGGCTCTTGATGGGGCCGTGCTTGAATTCGATCCGTTTACCTGGCTTGTCGATGGCGGTGACCGTGCCTTCGCCGTGATGACTCTGAGTGGCGGCCAGCACCAGGGGTTGATACGAAACATTATTAACCGGCGCGGCTCTTACCGGAAGAACAATCGCCCCCAAGTTCAAGCCCATGACGATGATGGATGTTGTTATGATGAGTGTTTTTTTCATTGTATAAGTCCTCTTGTTAATGAATTGTGATTTGTGATTGGAAAATGTGAGTTGGGAGCAGGTCATGTCATGGTCTTTCCCTCCCTGGTTACATGTAGGTGGCGTCCTTTCCAGATGGCGAAGATGGCGGGAAAGAGCACCAGCACGGTGACCAGTGCGGTGGCGATCCCCCCGACCATGGGCGCGGCGATGCGCTTCATCACGTCCGCACCGGTGCCGTCGCTCCAGAGGATAGGGATCAGGCCCAGTAGCAGTGCCATACCGGTCATGAGCATGGGGCGGATGCGCCGCCCCGCTCCTTCGGTGATGACGGCCACCAGATCCTGATGTGTTTGCAGTCTTCCTTCCGATTGCCGCTGGCGGTAGGCCATGCCCAGATAGAGCATCATCAATACACCCATCTCGGCATCCAGCCCCGCCAGGGCGATCATGCCGACCCACACCGCAACGCTGAGGTTGTAGTCCAGCCAGGCGAGCAACCATACCGCGCCGATCAGCGAGAAAGGCACCGCCAACAAAATGATCAGCGACTCCACTACTGACTTGCGGTTGATAAATAGCATAAAGAAGACGATGAACAGAGTCAGCGGCACCACCACCTTGAGCTTGGCCTTGGCGCGTTCGAAGTATTTGAACTGCCCGGCCCAGTCGAGGCGGTATCCGGCGGGCACGTCGGCCTGTTCCGCCACCACCTGTTTGGCCGCCGCCACGTAGTCGGCGATGCCGATCTTGTCGTTGACATCGACGAAGACGTAACCCACCAACTGGCCGTTCTCGTTGCGCAGCATGGGTGGGCCGGTACGGAAGTTCAGCTCGGCCAGTTGCACCAGCGGGATTTGCGCGCCGGTGGACGTGGGTACCAACACCCGTTTCAGCGCCTGCGGATCGTCACGAAAGTCGCGGGCATAACGCAGGTTGATGGCGTAACGTTCCCGACCTTCGACGGTCTCGGACACGGTCATGCCACCCACCGCCGCCATGATCACGTCCTCCACATCGGCCACGGTCAAACCGTAGCGGGCGATCTTTTTGCGGTCGATGTCGAAGTCGAGGAAATAACCGCCGCTGATGCGCTCGGCAAAGGCACTACGCGTATAGGGTGCGGTGCGTTCGTCGTTTTGCAGCGCCTGTTCGATGCGGATGCCGCTGGCTTCCACACCCTCCAGATCGTCGCCGAACACCTTGATGCCCAGGGTGGAGCGTATCCCGGTGGCCAGCATCTCGGTGCGGGTCTGAATCGGCATCCACCAGACATTGGGCATGCCGGGATAACGCAACTGCGCATCCATCTCGGCCAGGAGACTCTCCCAGGTGACACCCTCGCGCCATTGATCCTTGGGCTTGAAGGTGACCACTATTTCAGCCATGGAGAGCGGCGCCGGATCGGTGGGGCTGGTGGAACGGCCCATCTTGCCGAACACCCGCACCACCTCCGGGAACGATTTCAGTTCCTTGTCCATGGCATGCAGTACCTGGCCCGCCTCGGTAATCGACATGCCCGGCGGCGCGGTGGGCATATAAAGAATCGTGCCCTCGTTGAGCGGCGGCATGAACTCGTTACCCAAATCCATAAACACCGGCGCGGTGGCCGCCAGGGCGGCGATAGCACCGCCCACCACCCACCAGCGCAGCTTCACCGCCAAGCGCACAATGGGCGTATAGACAGCCACCAATGCCCGGTTGAGCCAGCTCTTGTCACCCCGGATCTTGCCGCGAATCAACAACACCGCCAGGGCCGGGGTGAAGGTGATCGCCAGCAGTGCAGCGAAACCCATGGAGTAGGTCTTGGTGTAGGCCAGTGGTTTGAACATCCGTCCCTCGGTACCTTCTAGGGCAAACACCGGTAGGAAGGAGACGGTGATGATCAGCAGCGAGAAGAAGATGCTCGGCCCCACCTCCTGCATCGCCTGAATAATGACAGTGCTGCGGCTGCCTTGTTCATTGGTTTCATGCCACTCTTCCAGGCGTTTATGGATGTTCTCGATCATGACGATGGAGGCGTCCACCATTGCACCGATGGCCACCGCAATGCCGCCCAGGGACATGATGTTGGCGGTGAGGTTCTGTCCCGACATGGGGATAAACGACAACAGGATGGCCACCGGCAAGGTGAGGATCGCGATCAGCGCCGAACGGAAGTGCAGCAGAAACACCATGATGACCAGTGACACCACGATCATCTCCTCGGTGAGCGTATGTTTCAGCGTATCGATGGCGCGCTTGATCAGTTCGGAGCGGTCATAGACGGTGACGATCTCCACCCCGTCGGGCAGCGCCGCTTGCGCCTCGGCCAGCCGCTGCTTGACCCGTTCAATGACCCCCAGCGCATCTTCGCCGTAACGCATCACCACCGTACCGCCGACCGCTTCGCCTTCCCCGTCCAGTTCGGCCAGACCCCGGCGCATGGCCGGGCCCAGACTGACCACGGCCACATCGCGCAGCAGAACGGGAATCCCATTCTTACCCAAACCAATGGCAATCTTTTCCAGATCGCGCTTGTCCTGGATGTAACCCCGGCCACGAATAAACTGCTCATGCCCGGCGATCTCCAGCACCCGGCCACCGACGTCATCATTGGAACGGCGCACCGCCTCGGCCACCTTTTTCAAGGGAATGCCGTAAGCGGCCAGCTTGTTGGGATCGATGTGAATCTGATACTCCTTGACGAAACCGCCCACCGAGGCCACCTCGGCCACACCCTCGACCGACTCCAGCCAGTAACGCAGCTTGAAATCCTGCAGGCTGCGCAGTTCAGCCAGATCGTGGTTGCCGCTCTTGTCGGTCAGGGCGTATTGATAGACCCAACCCACCCCGGTGGCGTCCGGCCCCAGCGTCGGGCGCACACCGTTGGGCAGTTTGTCCAGCGCCGAGTTGAGGTACTCCAGCACCCGCGAGCGCGCCCAATAGATGTCGGTGCCATCCTCGAAGATGACATAGACGAAGGAGAGTCCCATGAAACTCTGGCCGCGCACCGACCGCACGCCGGGTGCCGCCAGCAGGGTGGTGGTGAGCGGGTAGGTGATCTGGTCTTCCACCAGGTCGGGGCTGCGCCCCGGCCAATCGGTGTAGATGATCACCTGCACGTCGGAGAGATCGGGAATGGCGTCCAGCGGTGTATCGAGCAGCGCTTTGTACCCCCAGAAGGTCGCTGCAATCACGACGAGCAGAGTCAATAACCGGTTCCGCGCACAGTAGCTGATAAGCCACTCGATGGGACCATGGGTTGAGCTATCGGATCGATTCACCATGACTCGACCCCCGCCTTCAGCTTGCTCTCGGCGGCGATGAGGAAGTTGCCGGAGGTGACTACCGTGTCGCCTTCTTCCAGCCCCTCCAGCACCTCGATCCACTGGCGACTGCGCTGGCCGGTTTTAATTTTACGGGGCGCGAGACGACCATCACCGAGGTCGAGAAACACCACCCGGCTTTGCCCGGCAAAGAGCACGGCCGATTCCGGCACCACCAGGCGTTTGCCCAGGTTGGCCTTGAGCTGGACCTGAACATACATGTCCGGGCGCAGAAACCCGTCCCGGTTGTCCAGCACCACGCGCAGGCGGGCGGTGCGGGTGTCGCCCTCCATGAAGGGATAGAGGTAATCCACCGCGCCCTCGAACTCGCGGCCCTGTAGTTCCGGCAGTGTCACCCTGGCCTTCATGCCGGTCTCGATCAGCGGCAGCTCGTAGTCGTAGACCTGGGCCTGCACCCAAACGCGGGAAACGTCGGCGATGCGCAGCAGGCGCTGGCCCGCCATGAAAGCCGAACCCGCGACCACCGCCTTGTCGATGACCACGCCATCGGCTTGGGCGAGGATGGGCACGTATTCCAGCGCCCGGCCGCGCCTCTCCAAGGCCGTGATTTGCGTGTCGGTGATATCCCACAGGCGCAAACGGCGGCGCGCGGCCTCAAGGCGCTGTTTGCCACTATCGCCTTCGGCGCCGAATCGGCGCCGGGTCTCCAGGTACTCTTCCTGGGCGGAGAGCAGGTCGGGGCTGTAAACGGTGAACAAAGGTTGGCCTTTGCTGACCGGTTTGCCGATGGAATCGGCATACAACTCGCCGATCCAGCCGCTGAATTTCAGCGCCACATCGTTCAGGCGCGTTTCGTCGTAGCTGACGCTACCGGCGGCGCGCACCGTCACGCGCAAGGTTTTGCGTTTGACCCGCCCGGTGGTGACGCCGATGAGCTGGCGGCGGGCCGGGTCCACCCGCACCGTGCCGGGGACATCAACACCTGCACCGCCGCAGGTGGCACAGCGCAGCCCCTTGCGGCCGGTGGCCAGGTCAAAGGTGACACTGCCCTTACCTGCACCCGTCTCGATGTCGATGGTCAGCGGCCACTCGCCGCCCATGGAGGGTTCGAATTCACCTTCGTATCGCCCGGGCTCTGCCTCGGTCATCTCCGCTGGTGCGTACATGGCGGGCATGCTGCCCATGGCCGGCATCACCGCCACTGCTTTCAGGTTTGCACCACCCACCGGGTTATCGGCGCTGTCTTGCACCCAGACCGTGACCCGGTTTCTGCCGACTTTCGGCGTTTCCGGATTGATCTCCGCCCGCACCTTGAACGGACCAGCATCGAAAAATTCAGTGTTTTCGGCTGCGCCATGCACATCAGCCGTAACAACCAAAAACATCACCAGAATCAGACTGTTCAGATTATTGCGTTTCATTGTTTGATACCCCAGGATTGAATGCCTTGCAGGGCCTGCGGCCCGCCCACGGTGCGTTCCAACGCCGCCAGCCGCCGGTGGTGATCCGTTCGTGCCTGCTCAAGTTGGAGTTGGGCCTGCATCAGGTTTTTTTCCGCGCCGATCATGTCGAGAAAATTACCGCGGCCGGCCTCGTAATCCGAGCGGGCGGCCGCCAGGTTCTCCTCGGCGAGGGGCAGCAGCCGGTTTTGGTACAGGGACAATACATGCTCGCTCTCGCGCACCCGGTCATAGGCTTGTTGCACCTCGCCCATGATCTCGGACATCCTGGCTTGCCGCGTGAGATCCAAACCCATGAGTATGGCCTGCGCCTCGTCCTTCGCCGCGCGGTGTTTACCCGGGAGGGGAATGTTGATACCGACACCGACGGTGAAACGCTGCTCATCGCGCATCCACAGGCTGTTATATTCGGCGGCCAGACGGAAATCGGGGTAGAACTCACGTTCGGCGAGCGCCACCTGTTGCCGGCTTGCCTGAAGGCGCGCAGCCAAGGCGCGAAGTTCGGGGTGAACCTCCAGCACCGCCGTGCGCAGCTCAGCCACCGCCGGCAGGACGCCGGTATCCGGCAGATTCGACGGGGGAGGTAGCGGCGCATCGGGCTGGCGCTGCAACAGGGTATTCAATACCGCCAGCACCTCACGGCGGCGGCGCTCCAGTACGATGTCACGGTGTTCCAGCAGCGCGACTTCCACCTCGGCACGCAGGGCATCCTGTTTCGAGGCCCGGCCCGCCGAATATTTGATCTCCGCGTTGTTGCGGAATTCTTGCAACAGCGACTTGTTGATCGCGTTAACACGGATGGCCGCGTGCACGAAATACCAGTCGGCAAAGGCCGATTTGGCCGCTTCAGTGAGTTTCAGCCGGGTCTGTTCGATCCCTTCATGTGCGGCTTCGGACTCAAAGCGGGCGGCATCGCCGCGCAGCTCGCGTTTACCAGGCCAGGGCAGGTGTTGCGAAATCGAGAGCTTTTGGCCGAAGTCCATGCCGCTCGCCCCCGCGGTTTGCGGGGCGAAGGCATAGGACATCATGGGGTCATTGAGCGCCCCGGCCTGTTCAATGCGAGCTTGGGCCGCCTCCCAAGCCGCCTGCATGGCGGGAATATCCGGGTTACGGTTTAGCACGGCGTCTACCAGCCGTGCCGATGTCAATTGCGGTTCACGGTTAAAACCATCGTCCACAGGCGCGGCCATGACGGTATGCCAGCCGAAGGCCAGGCACGCCATGACGATCCCGGGCCGGAGCCACCAGAGAAATATTTTGTTGTACATAAAACACCTTCGTTGTGAGTTGCTTACAAGTCCGGGCCACGAGACGCGCGCAGCACGGCAAGCGCCAGGGTGCGAACCCAAACGCGACAAAACGCCCTAAAGGGCGAACGAAGGTGTGATCAGATGCGGAAGCGGTTGGTCAGCAGGTACGTGTCTGTGCCTGCAACATGAGGAGCTAAGGCGTGGGTAAAACGAAGGGCGTGATTGGCCGGAGAAAACTCCGGAATATCGAACGAAACAGGTATGGGCGGTGGCTGGGGGGCGTCGAGCAACAATACCTGCAGTGAATGGGATTCTGGGGCGATCGCCGTAGCATTGGGCATCGGCTCGTATGAGACTGCACAGCAGTTCTGCGTCTGCGTATCCTGCGAATCATGACAACCACCGCCCATGGCACAACCCATGGATCCCGGCTCGTCGCAACAGCAGACATACTGCACCTTGCCATCCATCAACTCACAGGCGAACGCCATCTGGAACTGCGTAAACAGCCCCAGCACCATCACAGTTGCAGTGACGAATCGGCGGAATAACGGATTTCTAATCATAAGCTGATTCTATCTATCGTCCATGCGGCGGGCAAGTTAAATAAACAACCGCTAAATAAACAACAAACCCTGGCTAGTATATTGTGATTTGTTTTGGGGTAGCCGTCATAACCGGCGCTGGATTTTCACTGCAAGAAAACCTCCGTAAGGGAGACGGGTCGGCAAGCACCGTTCTATTGTGCGAGAGAACAGATTGCCGCCGGGCAGGAAAATGGCGCTGCGGATTTCAGTTTCCACGGTTGGGGCGAAAGGCTCAAGCCATTGTCGCACGTCTCTGGTGCCGTCCCAGCGCGCGCCCTTGTACCCACCCTGATCATGTTTGGCGTAATACAGCAGACTGTGACGATTGAGTAATCCCAGCACGACTGCGTGGCGGGAGACGCGCTGCATCTCCGCAATGGCCAGCGTCGGTGGTTCGATAAAACACAAACTGGTGATCGCACTTGCGTAATCGAAGGCATGATCCCTGAAAGGGAGGCGCAACGCTGATGCTTGCATATACTGAACGTTTGCACTGCGCGAGTTGGCGAATGCCAGCATGGCTGCGTCTGGATCGATGCCGGTGACATGCAGACCTGAGTCGGCGAATCGCCGCGAAAAATACCCCGTGCCACAACCCACATCCAGCAGCGTGTCGCCGGATGTCGGGCGCAGCAGTCTCATTAACAGCGTGAACTCGGCCCGGCCGATCCAGGCACCTCGCGGTGTACGATACCAGGCCTCGTAGGCTGCCGGGTCAATGAACCTCCTCATGAGTTGAGTCACCGGAGCTTCGCGCTATCCTGCCACACAGTGATTAGCGCCTTGGCGGCTTGGCCGATTTCTTCTTCAGTGGTTTGCATTCCCAGAGAGAGCCGCACGGCGCCGCGCGCTCGCTCGGGTGTTATCCCCATCGCCCCTAGTACGCCGCTTACTGCCTCGCCCTCCTCGTGACAGGCTGAGCCCACCGAGGCGGCCACGTCGTTCGCGGCATCGGCCAGCAGTTCCCGGCCGTCCACATTGGGAAAAGAGAGGTTGAGGGTGTTGGGTAGGCGCTGCTCAGGATGGCCGTTCAACAGGAGGTCGGGAACGGCCTCTGCAAGCTGTCTGTGTAGCGTATCGCGTATTTCACGCAGATGCAGCATCTCATTCGCTCCACGCTCGGTCGCCAGACGGGCCGCTTCACCCAGGCCGACAATGGCGGGTACGTTCTCGGTGCCCGGTCGCAGGCCATGTTCATGGCCCGCGCCAACCAGGACAGGCTGGATCGGCGTGCCCTTACGCACATAGAGGGTACCGACACCTTTGGTGGCATAGAATTTGTGTCCCGCGATAGTCAGTAGATCAACACCCAAATCATTAACGAAGACAGGGATCTTGCCCATGGACTGGGCGGCATCCGTATGCAGCACGATGCCACGCGGGCGGGTGATGGCGGCGATCTCCTCGATGGGTTGGATGGTGCCCACTTCGTTGTTGGCGTGCATGATGGAGACCAGTACCGTGTCATCCCGCAAGGCATTGGCCACGTCAGCGGGATTCACCCGGCCGTGACCGTCGACTGGAATTACGGTCACCTTCCAGCCCTCTTGTTGCAGGTAGCTGAAGGGCTGGGCCACCGAGGGATGCTCCACCGCACTGGTGATCAGGTGCCGACCCTTGTGACGCAAGGCGCGGGCCACCCCACGGATCGCCAGGTTGTTGGCCTCGGTGGCGCAGCCGGTGAAGACGATCTCGGTGGTTTGCGCGCCGATCAACTCCGCCACCCGTTGCCGGGCTTGCTCCACCGCCTCATGGGCTCGGCGGCCGTAGACATGGGTGGACGAAGGGTTACCGAAGTGCTGGTGCAGATAAGGTTCGATAGAATCCGCCACCTGGGGATCAACCGGGGTGGTGGCGTTGTAGTCGAGGTAGATGGGCAGTTTCATTTTTCCCCCTTTGTTGATCATAGATTGACTTCGGTCACGGGCAGGCGTTGCCTGAATACGTCATAGGCGATGGGCTCCTTGTTCTCATAGCCGATGCGTTGGCGGCGCTTCTCGTCCAACAGGTGATAGCGCACCACCGCCTCGACGGCGACGGCCTGTTGCTGGTCTGGAAACGCCAGGTGATAACTTCGTTGCTCGCCGTGAGGCAGGCGGGTGTCCCAAAGATCGATGATGAATGGCCGCCACATGACAGTGCGCTTGAGCAGGTGATCTTCCTCTTTCAGCACCTTGCCCTTTGCATCGAGCAGGCGTAACTGCACTGTCAAATGGCGGTCGGGCGTGCCGGTGGGCACATAATGCGCGGCGCCGCTGTTGGTGATGGCCAACTCAAAGCGGTGTTCGCCGGCGGCAACGCCGGCGGTTTCCTCAAAGGAGATGGTCAAGGCCTGTTTCACCATCGCCGGCTCATGGCCGCCGCGCCATAAATGCCGCCGTGTTGCGCGTACCTTGCCGCCGGTAACCAGCGGACGTTGCAGCAAAGGCATATGGCAGTCCACACAGCCCAATGCGGCAATGGTGTCCGTCGTCAGATTATCCACGTCTTTAACGCATTGCTTGCCCTGGTTTGTCTGGATTTCCGCCACCGTTCCACAGGGCGGGAACTTGAAGAAGGTGTCCCAGCGCTCGCCGGACACCACATGGCAGCGCACACATACCCGGTTGGGGTTGTCGATCCTTTCCACCGGATGCGGCGCGTTGCTATCACCATAGACGCCGAGAATCTTGCCGTCGCGCAGGTGGCACACATTGCATGTCACGCCCTCATGCTGAAGTTCGGCATCGAAATCCGGATTGGGCGCCAGTATCGGGTCCCATTTTTCGCTGTCACGAAAACCGAGCACCTGGTGTTCCTGCTGACGGTCCAGCGGGATATGGCAGTTCTTGCAGACCTGCGGTTTGTCCTCGAAACGCCAGTCGACCTGAAAGTAAGGGTCGGTCCAGGCCTGGCTGTGAATCGTGGTGGCCCATTCGTCATAGAATTCACGGTGACAGGCGGCGCATTCTTGCGCGCTCAGCGTTTGAAACATAGTTGGTGCGTTGCTGGTATCAATGGGCCGTTCAAATGAAGGTGATACTACGAAGATGTTCATGGGGCGCACGAAGCGCCAACCGAGAAATAGGATGAAGATCGTCAAGAGGAGAATAAGTATGACGGTCCGCTTCTTCATCCCCGCTCTTGGCCTAATCATGCCGAACCTGTAGTTCTATGACCGACTGTTTCAGCACATGGATGGCAGAGTGCAGAAACAGCAGCGCGATACCCAGACCGACAATCACATCCGGCCACATCGACCCTGACACCGCCACGCCGCCCGCCGCCGCCAATACTGAAACGTTAGCGATGATGTCATTGCGCGAGCATAACCAGGTTGAACGCATGTTGATGTCGTCATGACGGTGGCGCAGTAGCAGAACCAAACAGACGCTATTAGCGGCGAGCGCTATGAATCCCACTGTGCCGATGACCGGCGCTATTGGGAGCACCGGCTCGAACAGCTTATCAAGTACCTCCAGGAGTACTACGATTCCAAAGGCCGCCATAATCAAGCCTTTCAGCAAGGCGGCGATCGCTCGCCAGCGCTGGTCCCGAGTGATCACCCATAGGCTGAATCCATAGACCAGAGCATCGCCGAGCATATCCAGCGAATCGGCCAGCAGAGCAGTCGAACGGGCAATGAGACCGGCACCTGACTCAACAAAAAACATGAGCGCATTAATCACCAGCACAATCTGCAGCACATGCCGCTGGCGCTTGCCCAAGGCGTCGAGTTCGCAGGCTTTGTCTTCACAACAGTTTGCCATCACTCCTCCTGTCAGAAATCGAAGCGGACTGAGAGGTAGATATTGTCGTTCTTATCGAACTGACCGAGGAAAGTGGTCTTTTTGTTTCCGCCAAAGAAATTTGCTCCCAGTGTTGCAGACAACTCGTCAGAAAATTGATAGCTCATTTTCGGCTGAATCAGATAATCATCATCTGCCGGACTGTAGAAGGTGAACAGACTCAGCCGCAGGGTCTGATGCCGCAGCAGCTGTTCTAATCGCAGGGTGACAGTGTCGCGGGAACGGCGCTGCACGGCAAAGCCAGCTGGTAACGTTTGTTTGTATTGATCATAGTCCCGCATGATCTCCGTGTAGTACTGCAGGCCGAGAGTGAGGTCCTGTTTGAGCTGGCGCTGATAGCCGATCAGAAAACGCGATTGGGAGTTGGCGATAGTAGGATCGTTGCCGTCGCGGTCATCTCGTGAGTCGTAATAGCCCACCTCCAGGCTCAGCACCCCGCCGAAGGCGTTGCCCTGGGCGCTGGCGCCGTAGACGTACAGTTCCGGATAAAACAGCTCGATCTGTGTCGGTGCGGTGAAGTCATCAGGCCGCATGCCCGGCGAGCGCCAGAAACCTTTGTAGAGATAGGCTGCCACGTCGAAGTCACGGGCGCGGCGGTAGAGCCGCAGGGCCAACTCACTATTATCGTAGGTCGAGGCAGGCTTGGTTTCGCTGCGAGTGGTAACCGGGGCTAGTGGGTCGTAGAGAAAAAAGCGTGCCGGGGTGGGAAGGGTATCGGGAGTGAAGAACGGGATGAGTATAACATCCGCATTGATCATTTCACCGCTAAAACGGAGCCGCGCGCCATCCACCCCGATTTTCAGATATTCCAGTGGCCGGCCGGAGAAGAACGACACCCAGTTCTTGGGAAAGACATCGTTGATGAACAGCAGGTCGCCCACGCCCCAGGTGGCGATCTGCCTGCCCAGGCGCAGGTCGACTTTATCCGTTGCATAATCGACATAGGCCTCGCGCATATCCAGTTCAGTTTCATCGTCCACAGAATCGTGAAACAGGTCGCCCTTGAAGCGGGCGGATGCCTCTATCTCATCCGCCCAAACCGAGACATCCAGGCGTAAGCGCTCCTCGCCGAGCAAAAAATCGCTGTCGCTCTGTGCCGGTCGGTCATCCGTCATGCGGCCACTGTAATTGAGCAGCAGGAAGCCGTGGGTCTCTACATCGGCGGCCTGGCCTGGCGATGCTGTCAGCAGCAGAACCATGGCTAGAGCAAAAATTGAGTGGTCCCACACTGCCATCATGGTCCTACTCTATCCACGCCCGTGGCGGGCGGCGCATGCGTCGTTCACTGAAGTCCTTATCATCAAGCCCCAGATCGTAGGAGATCCTGTCGAACATCACCTCGGTGCGGTGGCCGGTCTTGAGGTTTTTCATGCTGCGTTGTGTCACTGTCGGCCAGCCGTTAATTGCTTCGATCTTGTCGGCGGTGAAGACCCGGTAGAGCTCATCCTGGGCATCGTAATAGCTCTCTTTCAGCGGCAGCAGGGTCTGCTTGTCGATCCATGAGATGCGCCTGGTGTATTCCACCACCTCGTTGGGAATGCTCTCGATAACATAGGCCTCCCTGTTGTCCAGGGTCTCTTCGCGCAACAGGGTGTGATTGTCGTCGGCCACATCGCGGCCCGAGACATCCTCGTAGGTGAAGTCCGAACCGACGAAACTGGAGCGCTTGTCATCGGCGGCGATGCGCCGCACCAGGTCGACGGCGGGGATGAAGATCCAGCGCTGGTCCTCCTTCACCGGGTCCTTCCACACCATGAAGGTCATGCGCCGCACGTCCCCCGGTTCGTGGAAATAGATGAAATACTTCTGCTCGCCGCCTTCTACGGTGTCGCGCCTGAGCATGGTCATCACCCGCTTGCGCGTGCCGCCGTCAGCGTCGATGAGTTGCATGGTGACTTTTGCCTGCATATCCCCGGCGGCGTAGTAGAAGGCGCGTTGTGACTGTTCGATGATCTGCTCAGCACTCATGGTTTGGGAAAAAGCGGAGCTGGAAAACAGCAGCAGGATGACGTTCAGGAACAAATGTTTCATTACTTACCTCCGGTGAGCAGACGTGGACCCAATAAGTGTAAAGCCGCCGGCAATAAAAACAGGGTGGCGAGGGTGCTGAACAGCATCAGCAGGGCGAAGAAGCTTCCCACGGTCACATAGGGCAACAGGGTGGAAGCCACCAACGGCAGGAAACCGAGGGAGATCACAATCGCATTGCGCAGAATAGCGCGCCCCGGTTCACCGCACATGTAACGGTGTGTCTCTTCCAGGTCGCCGCTTTGCCGATAGTGGGCGCGAAAGCGCATCAAGTAGTGGATGGCGAAGTCGATGCCCATCCCCAGGGCCAGCGATGAACAGACGGCGATGGGCATGTCGTAGTCCTTGCCCAACCAGCCGATCAGGCCATAAGAGAGCAGGATTGCCACCGTCAGCGGCGTCATGGCCAGCAATCCCAGACCCAGTGAGCGGAAGGCGATCACCATGACTACGAACACCACCACGAAGCTGCCGAGGATGGCTTTGAGCATGCCGCTTACCATCAGGTCCTGCCAGACCTTGTTGATATAGGTCAGCCCCGACCATTTGACGTTGATGCCTGTCGGAGGTGGGTCACTGGCTGTAAAGGTTTGCAGATGGTTCTCGATGACCTCCATCTGCTGGTTGTCGCCGCCCTTCATCTGCACCCAGACGGTGGCCTGGCGCGCCTCGCGGTCGACGAAGTTGTCCAGGTCGTTGGGGTCACCGGAGGACTGGAACAGAAACAGGAACTGGCCAACCGCATCGGCGGTGTCCGGGATGCGGTTCCACTCAGGTGCGTTATCGTGGAGAACGAAGTTGATGCGCTTGACGATGTCAGCCACCGAGGAGGTCTTACCCACCAGGGGATCGTCTTCGAGATGGGCCTGCAAACGGTCAATCCAGGCCACGGTCTGCGGCTGTTTGATGGCCTCGGGTTCATCACTTTCCACCACAACATAGGCCATGTAGGTACCGCCAAAGAGACGGTTCATCACCGTATCGGCCACCCGCATGGGATGGCCTTCCTTGAACCAGTTGACCGGGTTGTCATTGACCTGGATGCGCGTCACTCCAGCAATACCCACGGCGATCACCACTAGGCTAATGATGAGCACAGTGCGGTGATGGGAAAAGGCTATATGCCGAATCGGTGCCAGCAAGCGGTCGAGCCGGGAGTGCTCTTCCTGTTCACGCGGCAAGGCCTTCTTTAAACGTTCGTCACTCATCAGGCTGATGATGGCAGGCACCATGGTCATGGAAAACAGCCAGGCAGCCATGATGCCAAAAGCGACGAACAGGCCAAAGACCTGCACCGGGGGGATGGCAGCCAGGGCCAGGGAGGCGAAGCCCACCGCCGAGGTGAGCGAGGTCAGCAGCATGGGACGGTAGAGTGGTTCCATCGCCTCCAGCAGGGCGCGGCGTTTATCGCCCACTTGCCGATAGCGGTCGAAGAACTCGCTCAGCACATGCACATCGTCGAGGATGGCGATAGGCATGAGAAAGACCGGAATCATGGAGCTCATGATGTGTACTGTATAGCCGCTGCCGATCAACAAACCCATAGTCCAAATGACGGCGAACATGGCGTCGAGGCCGATGGGCAGCAGGAACGGCCCCTGACGGAATAGCAAGAACACCAGCAACAGGATCACCATGAAGGCCAGCGGTGCCACCACCGCCATTTGTACGAACATCTCATGGCCGAAGGTGTCCTCGGCCACCGGCAGTCCGGCCAGATGGTAGTGTTGCCCTGGCAGCAGCTCTTGTTGCAGCACCGCTTCGATTTCACCTGCAATCTGGAAGCTCAAGGCCTTTTCCCGGATCGGTACGTAGAGGGCCAGCGCGCTGCCGTCACCTGACGCAATCTTTTCGTGCAAGAAGGGGTTGTCGGCGATGTCGCGGCGCATTTGGGCAATGGCCTCTTCGGAGCGTGGTGATTCCCGCATTACCGGATGGATGTCCAGCAATCCGCCCGCCGATTTCACGTTGTCCGTAGTGGTAAGACTCACCACATCTTCGATGATCACGCCCTTGATCTTGACGATGGCATTGATGGTGCGCTTGACACTCTCCAGGGCCTCGGTGCGAAAAATACCCTGGTCGTCGACGATGCCCACCACGATCAGATCGTGGATGCCAAACTCCTTTTTGACACGGTCGTAAAGGACACGGTCGGGCTGGTTGGCTTCCAGCATGTTCTCCGGATCGGTGTCGATGGTGATCTTGGGAAACTGCAACAGGAACAAGACGGTGATCAGCAGGGTCAGGCCGATCACCGTCCTGGGGCGGTCGAGGGAGAATTCAGTCAGGCGGCGTAGGTTCATGATCATTTCCTTAAAACCATTCAAACAACCAGTACTTCTCGAAGGCCACCTTGCCCAGGTGCAGGGTGCGGCTGGGTTGACGCAGCTTCACTTGCGGGGCGGGCTCGGCGAAGAAATTACCACTGCCAAAACCGGCTTTACCATCGCCGCTCTCCAAAAAACACTCACCATGACCATTGAAGACTTTAGGGTTTCCTTTACCGGTGATTTCGTGGATCAGGTTATTGGCCACTACCTCGGCCTCACCATGGGCGAAGACGCCGGCCTTGGGCAGCGGTTTGCCCATCGACAGCATGATGCCGGTGACATCACCGATGGCGTAGATGCCGGGGAATTTCGTCGCCAAGGTCGAGCGATCAACCGGTACCCAGCCTGATTCGCCGGTCAATCCGGCGTCACGAACAACCTGCGATGCGCGATGGGGCGGCACGTAGGCTAATAGATCAAAATCCGCTATTGCGCCGTTGGTAAACTGAATCTGTTTTGCCTCTGGATTCACCTGAGTGACGGTATGCTCCGGGTGATAATCGATGCCCTTGGATTCGACCATTTGTCGTACCTGGGTAGAGACCTCCGGGCCGGCGACACCCATCGGCCCCGGCTCTGGTGTAAATAGATCGATCCGTAACTGCTCACGAACCTTGCGCTTGCGGCAATCGTACTCCAGTAGCATGGCGGCCTCGTAGGGTGCCGCCGGACACTTGAACGGCACGCCGCTCACCAGTACCACCAAGCGACCTTCACGCAATTGGAGACGTGCTTCACGCAGTGCTTCCGCACCCTTCAGTGAGTAGAGGTTGTGACCCGCCTCGGCCAGACCGGGAATGGTGTCCGGCGCCAGCTCGGCGCCCAGGGCAAGCACCAGGTAATCGCACTTGAACTCCTGCCCACCCACCGTCACCGTTTTTTTCGCAGGATCGATGTTTTCGATCTCGCCCTGAATGCGTTCTATGCCGAGCTTGTCCAATTTGGCCAGGGGACGGCTGATCTTCTCCGGCGTGCGCAGACCAGTCATGAGCCAGAGAAACGAAGGTGCGAACACATGGTTTGCCTCCCGCTCGATAAGCACCACGCGATGTTCGCGCGGCAGTTTTTTACGTAGCAGGCTAGCGGCGACTACACCGCCGATGCCGCCGCCGAGAATAAGGATGGTTTTACCTTGGGCGTTCATTTTTCTTCTCCTGAAAAAAATCTGCCGAATGTGTTTACATCATTTCAGTCATCACTGTTTTAGATCGTGTTTCTTTTGTTCATACTCTTCCCGGTTGATTTCGAGCAGGCAAATAGTGGAAGATCATAACCGTCTACTGAATCGGGGGAAGTCCACAGTGCCCAGAATAGAATCATAAAGATCCAGCCGAAGCCCATGCCCCAACCCCAGTCACCCATGTCGTGAAACATATCCGTGTCTCCTTTATCATCAGTCCGTTAAAACACCAGCACCTTGTCGGCGTCGCAGGTGGCGGTGGATAGCGCCTCCATGTCGCTGCGCTGCGCGCCATCGATGAGTTCCTCGTCCGTCAGGCCACGCGCGTCCATGCAGGTGCCGCACAGCAAGGCACGGCTGTTCTCGTGGCGGAGTACCGCCTTGAGCATCAGTTCGATGTTGTAATAACCGGAGGGTGGCTTTTGTCCTTGCCTGGCGCAGGTGACGGCATCGGCCATCAGGAACAGGGTCAGTTCGGCTGGATCGCGCTTGGTCAGGCTCTTGGCCAGGCGCAAGGCGTTGTAACTGCGCTCGCTGCCATACGGCGCGTCGTTGAGGATGATGAGTATCTTCATGGCTGGCCTCCTTTATCGTTCGATAGGAAAACCATTGCTGAGCCAAGTTGTCATGCCGCCCCTGGCGACATGCACATCGGCGAAACCCTGTCGTGCCAGCAGTTGCGCCGCCTGGCTGGAACGGCGGTCGGTGCGGCAGACGAGGACGATGGGCCGTTCTTCGTAATCACCCAGCTCAGCGAGTCGATCCGGCAACGCTTCCAGGGGGATGTTGGTGGCCCTGGCGATATGACCCTGTTCGCCTGCAAAGTCTTCCGCACTGCGCACATCGAGCACCAGGAGGTCCTCAGCCGCATCCAGACGTTGTTTGAGTTCCGGGATGCTCAACATCGGTTTTTGCCGCAGACGGCCGATGAGGCGCGGCAGAAAAGCAACCAGCGCAAGCAGGGCGAGGGCCAGCAGGCCCTTCTGGATCACGCCGCTGCCACCGGCCACGGCCTCGCGCCCGGCATAGCCCAGATACGTGTAGGCCATGGCGCCGGGCAACATGCACAGGTAGCTGGCAATGAGGTAGTGGGGCAGCTTGATGCGCGTCAGGCCCAGGGCGTAATTGAGCAGATTGAAGGGGAACAACGGCACCAGGCGCACGAAGGCCACAAAACGCCAACCTTCGCCCTCGACGCCTTCCTTGAGTTGTTTCAGCCTACCGCCGGCTTTGTGTTCCACCCAGTTCGATGCCAAGTAACGCGCCACCAGAAAGGCGAGCGTGGCGCCGATAGTGGCACCGGTGAGATTGTAGAAGGTGCCCAATACCGGCCCGAACAGCGCGCCACCAGCGAGGGTGAGCACCGAACCGGGCAGGAAGAACACCGTACCCAGGGCGTATATAAGCATGAACAGGATTGGGCCGGCGGCGCCGGCATCCTTCACCCAGGCTTCCAGTGCCATGGTGTCGAAGGACTCGCGGTAGATCACGGCAAGAGTGATCCCCGCGATGACGAGCGCAAGCAGGAGGATGCGCGCAATCTTATTGTTCATCGGGCTTGCTCCACTCGCGGCGATTGATGGCATAACCTGAGATCTTGCCGATGAAGGGCAGGGCCAGCATGCCTGGCAGCCAGCTCACCTGTTTAGCGGCGCGGTATTGATGGATACCGATGGTCATTCCTACATGGCCGTCGCGGGGCTGATCGATATAGGTCCCGAAGATTCGGTCCCAAATGGAAAGATTGAAACCGAAGTTGCTGTTGGCTTCGTTGTCTTCCACCGAGTGATGTACGCGGTGCATGTCCGGGGTGACGACGATGAGCCGCAATACCCGGTCCAGCGCCAGCGGCAGGCGCACGTTACCGTGATTGAACATGGCCATGGCGTTCAGCACCACCTCGAAGATCACCACTGCGGCTATCGGCGGGCCAAGCACCACGATGGTGGCGAATTTGATGAGCATGGATAGGATGATCTCGATGGGATGGAAGCGCGCCCCGGTGGTGACGTCGTAATCCAGGTCGGCATGGTGTACCCGGTGCAGCCGCCACAGGGTAGGTACAGCGTGCACCAGCACGTGTTGCAAATAGATGACGAAGTCCATGGCCACCACCGAGATCATCACGGCCAGCGGGAAGGAGATCTGGAAATGGTTGAGCAGGCCCCAGCCGTTTTCAGCGGTAAAGACGGCCATGCCCACCGCGGCGGCAGGGAAGATCAGGCGCAGGACGATGCTGTTGAAGAAGACCAGCCCCAGGTTGTTGATCCAACGCACCGCCTTGGAGACGGTCAACACCCGGCGTGGCGCAACGATCTCCCACAGCGCCATCAGGGCAAAGACGCCGAAAAAGAAGCTCAGGCGAATGGTCACCTCATGCTGGGTAATAAATTCCGGGAAAGTCATCTAATGCCGCTCCATACAATATTCAAATAATTACTTGAATAATACTGTAGCGTACCCTATCCTTGTATTCAAGCAATGGTTTGAATATTATTGATGTACGTTTAATGGACGGTAGAAGTATGAGTGCGTTCAAAAAAGCCCTGTTCGGGCAGTTCGCCCAGGTTGCCAAAGCGATGAGCAGTGGCAACCGGCTGGAGATGCTGGAGTTTCTGGCCCAGTGCGAATATTCGGTGGAGGATCTCGCCAAGGTGATGGGGCTGAGTGTGGCCAATACCTCCCATCACCTGCAGCAGTTGCGCCATGCCGGGATGGTGACGACGCGCAAAGAGGGTCAGCGTGTCTTCTACCGTCTAAATGGCGAGGATGTGAACGAACTGGTCGGCAGCTTGAGAAACGTGGCCGAACGGCATCTGGCCGAGGTGGATCAGTTGGTCGGCACCTATCTCACCAGCAAAGACAGCATGGAACCGATACCCCGTGATGAATTGATGCAACGGGCAAAAGAGGGTTCAGTCACCGTATTGGACGTTCGTCCTCCAGCCGAATACGCCGCCGGCCACTTGCCCGGTGCGGTCAATGTTCCCTTGAAAGAATTGAAAAAACATCTCAGCGAGTTCGATCCGCAGTGTGAGATTGTCGCTTACTGCCGTGGCCCCTACTGTGTACTCGCTTTCGAGGCCGTGAAATTGTTACGCGGGAAAGGCTTCCGGGTCAGGCGTTTGCAGGATGGCTATCCCGAGTGGAAACAGGCAGGCTTGCCGGTGGAGACCGCGAGATAAAGGTGTACAGGCTCATTCACTGTCTTCAATACCTTCAATAATCGGGCAGCCGTTGTCACTGGCGGCGCAGAGATTGACCAGCAGGGTAAGTTCATTGCGCAGGGTGGTGAGGTCTTGCAGGTGGTTTTCGATGTCTGCCAACTTGCGGTGGGTAAGCTCACGCACTTCGGTGCGCGCGTGTTGTGGATCTTCGCGCATCTGCAATAGGTCTTTGATCTCGGCCAGGGAGAAGTTCATCCTCTGCGCGCGCTGGATGAACTTGAGCCGGGAGATGTCCTTGTCGTTGTAGGCACGGATACCCGAGGCTGTGCGCTTGACCTTGGGCAATAGGCCGATTTTTTCGTAATAGCGCAGGGTGTCGGCGGAAAGGCCGAGCTGCCGGGTGATGTCGCTGATGCGTTGGGTCATGATTCACTCAAGTGTTGTTGCAATGTTAGATACAGTTTGTCGTGTGTAGGCCGCGCAGTAAACATCAGCTTGCCGTCAATGGCGATGGCGGGCGTGGCGCGCACGCCCATGGCCACGGCGTAATCCAGTTCGGCGACCACGTCCACCCGGCGCCACGCTATCCAGTCATTGCCGGGCTCTTGCGCCAGAGACTGCACCAGGCTCACGGCGCGGCCGCATCTATTGCAGTTGGGCGCGGTGAAGATTTCGATGTTAACGGTCTTGCTCATCCGGTCTCCACATCTGGACTTGATGGTTGGCGTAGTCGGCCACGAACACGTTGCCGTCGTCGGTAACCGCCACAGCAATGGCGGTATGCGTTGTCCCGTCGCCGGGGATGCCGAAGGTGTTGAGAAATTCCCCGTCCGGGATAAATTTTTGCACCCGGTCGTTATAGAAGTCGGCCACATATATATTGCCTTTTGGTCCCACGGCGATGCCGGTGACGGTGGCGAACCAGCCGTTCCACGGGCCGTGGATATTCATGGCAAAGGGCCCGCCCCATTTCGTCATCAAATCGCCATCAGGTCCGTAGGCCAGCACGCGGTCGTTGTAGCCGTCGGCGACATACAAGGTTCCATCCGCGGCCACGGCCACGTCAGTGGGATAGCCGAGCTTGCCGCCGAACACGCCGGTCTCGCGGGTCACGCCCCATTGGCGGATGAACCGGCCGTCGGCACGCAGTCGTTGCACACGCTGGTTGTAAAAGTCCGCCACGTATATATCGCCGTTGTCCGCAACAGCCACGCCCCCGGGGGCGTCGAATTCGCCCGGGCCGCTGCCCGCCTGGCCGATTTCGCGCAGGAAGCGGCCGTCCAACGAGTAGACCTGTATCCAGTCGTTGAAGTAATCCGCTACGTAAAGCTCGCCGCGGGCAACGCTCAAATTCATGGGGCGGCCCAGTTGCCCGGGTGCCTCGCCCGCCTCGCCGAAGGCGCGTTTGAAATTGCCGTCGAGATCGAACACCTGGATGCGGGCGTTGCGCGAGTCGCTGACGAAGACCTCGTTGCCAAATACGGCGATGCCGGTGGGTTCGTTGAACCGGCCGGGTTCGGTGCCTTTGCCACCCCAGGTCTTGATGAGCTCGTAGGGCGATTCTTGTGGCGAGGGCGACCAGATGGAGCAGCCAGTGCTGAGTGCAGTAAGGATGGTCACGGCCACACCCACTGACAACCATCGAATCTGGTTCATAAGGGTTTCTCTGTCATGCTCTTCATCGTGAAGCCGGCGTCGTTGATGATGGTCTTCAATTCATTCTCGGTAAAGGTCTTGCCTCCGGCGGTTTTCACGATCACCAGGCCGTTTTTGAGGTCGATGTCCACCGATTCGACGCCTTCGGTCTTGAGGAATTTCTTCTCGATGCCGTAGGCGCAGAAGGGGCAGGCGAGGCCGTCCACGCGCAAGTCGTATTGGGTGCCGGCGGCGAGTGCGAGGCCCGCCCAGAGCAGGGCGGTGGCGGCAATAAGTTGAACGAGATGCTTCATGGTGTGTGCTCCTAAAATAAAATCATAGGTTACAAGTGCCACTCGAAACTGGCGCTGGCGCGGTAATCAGATTCGTCCTGCGTACCGTTCAGGTCGCTGGCGATGGGAATCTGTACACCGGCCTTAATGGCGAAGTTGCGATAGGTCCAGAAAATGCCGGGGGAGAGGAACCACTCGCTGCCGCCGCTGTTGGCGAGGGTGTTGCCGTTCAACGTGGCTTTCTCCGCGAACTCGCCATTGAGTTCAAGCAGCCAGACGGTGTCGGGCCTGCGGTATTCAGGCGGCGTGGGGCGCCAGCCGCCCACAAAGTCCACCTGCCATTTGTCGCTCATCTGTAAACCAGCATCGTTCTCACCGGGGCGCAGGTAACGCGCACTGGCCCAACGGTACCATTCAAGTCCTTCATAGCCGTAAGTGAGTCCGGCCAGATAATCCGTGGCACCGTTACCCAGGGGTGGGCTTTGCGTTTCGTCGCCGTTGTCCATATTCACCGCCAGCAGCACCGCGGCCGATTCCTGCAGGCCCAGCGAGTCCTCGCGCCAGAAGCGGTATTTGGTGAACAGTTTGATATCCGCCGGACCGCTGGACGATTCCGGCCCTTCCTCCTTGCTGGCGTAGGGCAGCTCCACGCCCGCCGCCCAGTCGCCGGTAACCCCGTAGACCAATTCCAAAGCCAGTTCATTTTCCGTCTCTTCCCCGGCTTTTTCCCGGTGCTGATGGACAGCGGTCTCGACCCCGCCCTTGTACAGCACGTGGGGGCCGATGCCGAAGACGGGGTCGTGGGCCAGGGCGGCGTTGTTGCCGAGGGCTAGCAGCGCGGCCGCCGCCACCGCGCCGGGCAGGGTGTGCCACAGGTATGGTTTCATTTCGTGCTCCCATGCTTTCATTGCGGGAAAGTCTAAACCTTGGAGTCAACTCCAGGTCAAGCCCGTTTGCCCGGAATTTTGCGGAGGTGGCGGCGGGAAGGAAAAAACGAAATGCCGCTTGACTCCGTTGTAAGGTACGGAGTCTAGAATTCCCCCATCAACGGTTTTTCTAAGGAGTTTGCCATGACTCATTCTCAGACGGCCGCGCAGACGGATGCGGCCGAAGGGCGGGCCAAGCCGGTGAGCAGCGGGGCCGGCAAGGGCACCCTGGTCGGCGGCGTTATCGCCGCCATCGCCGCCTCCACCTGTTGTATCGGCCCCTTAGTATTGCTGATGCTGGGCATCAGCGGCTCGTGGATCGGTAATCTCAGCGCCCTGGAACCCTACCGGCCCATTTTCATCGGCCTGACTCTGATCTTTCTGGGGTTGGCCTTTCGCAAACTGTATCTCGTCCCCCAGGCCTGCGCCGTGGACGCACCCTGCGCCCGGCCCGCCAACCTGCGCAAGCAGCGCATCGCCTTCTGGGTCGTGAGCGTGTTCGTGCTGGTGGTGATCAGTTTCCCCTGGTATGGGCCTTATCTACTGGATTGATTTTTAGTGAATGTATTGAGGAGCAACATTATGCGTAAATTGCTTTTGATTTTGGGATTGTGCCTGCCTGTATTCGGAAGCGTCCTGGCGGGCGAACTGAAAACCATCACCCTGTCGGTGGACAAGATGACCTGCAACATGTGTCCCATCACCGTGAAAAAGGCCCTGCGGCAAGTGGATGGCGTGACCGAGGTGAGCGCAAAATACGAAGGTGACGGCATCGGCTGGGCCACGGTGACCTATGATCCGGCCAAGGCCGATGTGGAAGACCTGACCTTCGCCACCGAGCAAGCAGGTTATCCTTCGAGGCTCAAGCCATGAGCGCGAGCCACGCGAACCAGCCCTTGTGCATCGCCATCGTCGGCACCGGCTCGGGCGCCTTCGCAGCGGCCATTGCGGCCGTTGAACGCGGCGCGCAAGTCACCATGATCGAAGCCGCCGGTGTGATCGGTGGCACCTGCGTCAACGTCGGTTGCGTACCGTCGAAGCTATTGATTCGCGGTGCGCATATTGCCCATCAACAGAGCTATCATGGATTTGCCGGTATTCCATTTCATACACCGGTGATCCATCGTGCCAGCATGGTGACGCAACAACAGGATTTGGTGGAGAAACTGCGTCAGGAAAAATATGAAAATATTTTGGAAACCAACCCCGGCATCAGCCTGGTGCGTGGAGTGGCGCGTTTCAAAGATGCCTGCACCTTGACCGTAACCAAAACCGATGGCAGCGAAAAAGACATCGGCGCTGACCGCATCTTGTTGGCCGTGGGCGCCAGGCCTGCCGTACCACCCATCACCGGCCTGAACGGAACACCCTATTGGACTTCCACCGAGGCACTGGTCGCGGAAGAAATCCCGAAGCATTTGCTCATCATCGGCGCCTCCGTGGTGGCCGTGGAGCTGGCACAGGCCCTCCGCCATCTGGGCGCGGAAGTCACCGTGCTGGCGCGTTCGACCCTGCTGTCGAAAGAGGACACCGATATTGGCGAGGGTTTGGCGAAGGTCTTCACCGATGAAGGTATTAAGGTCATATCACATACCGCAGCGGAAGCCGTGAGCCATGATGGCCGGCAATTTACACTAAGCATGTCCACAGGCGAACAATTGCAAGGTGACCGCCTGCTGGTGGCCACCGGCCGTGAACCCAATACGGCAGCTTTAGATCTGGACAAGGCCGGTGTGGAAACCGATCGGCGCGGCGCCATCGTCATTGACGATCACATGCGTACCAACGTGGACAACATATACGCCGCCGGTGACTGCACCAGCCAACCGCAGTTCGTGTACGTGGCCGCCGCGGCGGGTACACGTGCCGCGCGCAACATGACCGGCGATGATGTGGCGCTCGACCTGTCGGCCATGCCCGCGGTGGTGTTCACCCACCCGCAGGTGGGTACGGTGGGATTAACGGAACGGCAGGCGAAAGAGCAGGGGGTGGACGTGCAGAGCCGCACCCTTAAGTTGGAAAACGTGCCGCGGGCCCTGGCCAATAGGGACACGCGGGGATTTATCAAACTGGTGGCGGAAAAGGCCAATGGCCGCATCGTCGGCTGCCAGGTCCTGGCCGACGAAGGTGGCGAAGTTATCCAAACCGCGGCACTGGCGATTCGCAGCCGCATGACCATTCCGCTACTGGCGGACCAGTTGTTCCCTTACCTGACCATGGTCGAGGGATTGAAACTCTGTGCCCAAACCTTCAGCAAGGATGTAAACCAACTGTCCTGTTGTGCGGGATAGTGTTTCCGATGCCAACGCCACAATTGCCACGGCACAGAGGAGTATCGACATGCGCCAGATACTAAGTTCACTGGGTTCCGTTATCGTCGGCGCGTGTTGTCTCGGTCTTGCGCCGGTCATCGCCGCGCTGACCGCGTTGGGCGCCGGTTTTCTGATTAACGATGCCATATTGATCCCGTTATTGGTGTTTTTGTTGGGATTCAGCATTTGGACCTTGAAATCTTCCAGGCAGAGACACGGGCGGAATGGTCCGTTTTATCTGGGTCTGGGCAGCAGTGTCGCAGCCTTTGTTGGGTTATGGGTATTCGCACCCATTTCCTATACCGGGTTTGCTGGACTGGTTGGTGCATCGGTATGGGATCTGGTACTGGTGCGTAAACAACCGTCGTCTTGTGCAACATAGGTGATGCACCCCGAGAGAACATGTAGTATTTGACAGCGTCCACAAAGAGTGAGTAGGTGCCGAATCGAATATGAATGCAACCAAAGAACTCACCATCGGCAAACTGGCCGACCGATCAGGCGTCAACGTTGAGACCATACGTTATTATCAACGCCTGGGTATAATCCGGGAGCCCCCGAAACCAGCACAAGGCTTTCGGCAATACCCCATTGCGGAAATCGCACGTGTGCGATTCATCCGGCGCGCGCAACAGCTTGGTTTCACACTCAAGGAAATACGCGAGTTGCTGGGTCTCGGCGATGGTCATTGCCTGGAGGTGCAGCAATTGGCGCGCTTGAAAATAGCAAAGATCGAAGAACGCCTGCGAGATCTTCAGTCCATGCGTGGCGCGTTGCTGGATCTGCTTTCCCAATGCGAGGCGGCGGATGCTAATGACATTCACTGCGCGCTTATCGAGGCCTTGGGCAAGGAATCGACGATAAGCCCGTCAGGAGAGAAAGAACAGTAAAGACCGGCCAATTTTAGCGGGCGAGTGGCTATCTATCCGGGCCTCCGGTCAAACCTGCTGGACATAGCCTATGACGTTATGTCAAATTGATCAATGCAGTTGGTGATACGGGCCATCGGATTAATGAGAGAGCAGGACATGCGCATATTCAGGGAAATTTGTGGTCTTTTATTGCTAGCAGGAATTGTCGTCGGGTTTGGCCAATTCCTGCCTGGATTGGCTGTGCTTTTCGAGGATTACCTGGTTGGGTTCGTTTTGGTCGCGATCGCTATTCCTGTGTTCCGCAGGATATACAAGTCCCACATGGCTAACGTTGCGAAATTGCCTCTGGACGAACGGAAGAAAAAGGAGAGGGAGAGTCAGAAATGGTGGAAGGAAACGAGCGAAGCAACATTTTCTCCATCACAGCCGCTCGATCTCCGAAACGTGACGAATGACGATTCGTTAATCAAATAAATCGGAGAATTTGTTAGTCAATTTCGTTTTTACCTTGTCCATGGTTTCGTGGATACTCGGAGCGGTACCCACAGAGTGGATCCGCTGTTTATCTTCTACCGTCTCTTCCAATTGCTGGCCGTCATCGGTTACTGAAGCACGCCCCATACCGATTCTCGTTGTGGCAGCATCTATACCAAGTCCGGATTCATCCATCAAGGTTGCTACCCCGTCACTGACATCACGTTCGCCTTGAATACCCGACGCTTGAGCCGCCTGCCGAACTACTGCCGAGTTTGAGAGCCCAGACTCAGCCACCTGAGATCGTCTACTGCCGATCGCTGCTGTGTGTGCTTCACCGGCGTCAGATACAGTATGCGTGTCAGGCGCCGCTTGTATTCCAGCGAGTTCCTTTCCATGTGCTTGTGCGAAATGGGAAACCGAATCGGACAGTGTTGCGGTGGCGCTGGTATCGCCCATGTTGTGGCGATGGATGATGCTGTCTACGTCGGCGGGGGAACGATTTTCTTCCTCGATCATGAATCGCCTGACGGCCATGCCGACGTCGCCCTGGAAGCTGAAACCCTGATCATCCACTCGGGATTTCGTGTGTTGCCACTGATCCACGTCTCTATAACTGGTCTGAGCGTCATCTCTGTACTGTGTCTGTTCTGTGAGTCCACCGGCGACTTCTCCAGCAAAGGAATCATTATGCTCGGAGCTGACCCTGGCGGCCTCCGCTTGAACGGCGCTGGAGACATTCTGATAACGTTCGGAGAAGTTAGTGCTTTGATTGAGCTGTTGTGCTTCAGACCAGGCATTTTGGAGTGCATCCTGATTTCTGAATTGTGCCTTTATGTCAGCCCCAATTTCTGTAAGAGGGATCTTTCCTCCGAATCCCGCGGCACCAATCATGGCTACCGCCTGGTCGTTGGACACGCCATACTTGCTGGCGAAGTTGTTGGCGACAGATGTCAGCTCGCCGAATTCTTGTTGCACGGATGTCCCATCCTGCATTTTGAATTCCTGACTGACCCCGGTACCGCTCGAGGTCTGGTCCACGAACCGTTTCATATCGCTGTAATTGGATGCGAGGGATTGACTGTAGGCTGCCGTGTTTTGCCACGCCGATTCCTGAGACTCTGAAAGCTGTGTCGCCACGCTGGAGCGCATCGCATTGGTTATCTGAGTTCCGAATCCAAGATTCGATTGCTGATAACTCAAGGTCTCGGCGCCGGTTGGCATCATCTTGTGAGTTGTGCCCTGGCCGTCGACCATGGTGCCCACACCGCCTGCGTAAGCTGGCGCAAAGTCGTTCTTGAATCCATGCTGACCATACAGCCCCATATTGCCCATGCTGACGTTGCCGTGGGAGATATCGGCCGCGGCACGTGAGCCCGCCTGCTGTGTGATGGCCCCCAGCCCAGATGCCAACATGGACATGGACATTCCGGCACCGGCGTTGACTACGCCCCAGGAGATCAGGGGAATCATCCAGGCCATGTAACTGGCGATGGCGGCGATGTCTGCATTGACGTTACCCAGGGCGGTGGCCGTCGCCAGTGTCAAGGCCTGGCCCCCTGAAGGTAAGGTCGCCACGGCCATGCCGGTATCCGCCGAGTAACTGGTCATGATCAGATTGATGAGCGCATAGAGTGGTGCCCAGAGCTGTAGCCAGAAGACAGACTTCAGATAAAACATCAGCGCCTTACCGGCCGCGGGGGTAAACATCAGGACCAGAAACAACGGAAACATGCCGTACACCAACACCTCGAAGATGTTGCGTAGCAAGGGCAGGGTCTTACCGGCCAGTTCCCCGAGTACGGAGTAAGACGCGCTACGTTGCGCCTCGGCCTGTGCCAGTGCCAGATCCTGAGCGGCAGCGCTGGCATCGGCCCGGGCGGCAAATCGTGTGAGCGAACGTTTCACTGCATTGGCCATCATGTTCTGGCGGATAGAATCCGCAGCGGTGGTCGTAATGTTGCTCATGTAGGCATAGGAAACCGGCAGTGCGGCCATGAATTTGGCCTCCGCCAGTGGATCGCCGGGAAAGAGGCGGTTGCCGTAGATCTGCCGGGCGCGGGTGATTTCGTTGGTCCAGTCGGTATTGAGCAGGGCGGCACCGGCGGGACAGGTAACGATGGATTTGCTTCCCGATGCGTCCAGATACTGAAACGATCGCGCCGGGTTCGCGGTAGACTGGAGCATGGTCCAAAGATCAGGTTCATCGACAATATCCCCCCAGGTGTAAAAGCCGGTGAGAATGTCGTAGAACACGCATTGCTGCATGAACTCGGAGATGTTGCCCGCCAACCGGCTGTCGGTGATCTCGAACTGTGTCGAGGCCCGGAGCAGGTTTGAACCGAACAGCAAGCCGTTACTGCTGTACTGGAGGTCATTGGGCAGGGACAGTACGCTCTCGAAGGTGCGCGCCATCCAATCCCCGACATTGCTCGCCATGGAGGCGGTGAACCCGACACCGATGGGCACGTTCGCCACCACACCGCTGTTGGCGGGATTGATGCGGTCGGTGATGATCACGTTGACCCGCGGAATGAATAGGACATAAAAGACCAGGATCACGACAACGAACGGTTGGATGCTGATCGGCCTGCGCATGAAGATCGCCTCGATGATCACCCAGATGACGGTGATCAAGCCGGTAATCTTGAGCAGCACCAAATAGTCGTTGTCGCCGAGGATGGCGACCAGGCCATTAAAGAGTTGCAGCAGTACCGCGCCGCCGCCGTAGGTGAAGATCTCCCAGCTAGGCACAGACTTACCTCAGTGAGCCAGCATAACGCATGCTTTCGGCCAGCGCCGGCGACATGCTGGCCACCAGCATCCGTTCATAGAGCTGGGTTTCGCGGATCATGTCCACATAGCGGGACAGTTCCTCGAAGTTATCCGATTTCATGCGATTGACTTGCCGTCGTGATTCGGTGATGCCCGCCATGTAGGCTTTGCCTTCCTCACCCTGCATGAATTCGCTCCCGGAAGTGGACGCCACCACCATATCCAGCAGGTCATTGACGTAGCTGTAGAGGATGTCCTTGGCGACGATATCGGCGTACTTATCGGCCTGCGTCGCCACAACGGCGCTGCTCATGGCGCTGGCGACATTGAGGATTTTGTAGATCGGGATTTTCGTTGCACCGAGCAGGCCGATTTCGCTACTGCTCAACGTTTGCCGGTTACGGATCTTGTCGGCGATGCCGTTCATGATGACGATTACGCGATTCTTGAGTCCATTGCCGGCACCGAGCTGAACGGTTTTGTTGGTGAGACTGGTGCACGCCATCTCGTCACTGCTGGAGGTGCAACCCTGGATGACGATGGATTGGGAACCATCCAGCAAGACATTGAGCAGTTCCGCCCTCTGGGTTTGTAAAACCGAAGGGATGGTGACGGTCGTGGTGGCCGAGTTCTCGTTGCCCAGATCCTTGCTCAGAATGACGGTGCCGGAGAGGTTCATCATCAGTTCCATCAGATTGGTGTCGCTTCTGAGAAAGAGGTTTTGCCACATCACCCGCCAGGCAATATTGCCACGGGTGAAGGCCATTTGATTGAGCGAGGAACCGGCCAGCGTCGAGTTGCGTTGGCCGCCGGCGCCACAGGCCTGCCGGGCATCCTCCATGGAGTCGCCATTGCCATAGCGGGTTAAAATGCATTGGGAGTTTTCCTTGGCATCGATGCCCATCATGCCGCCGACCAGATCGGCGGCGGCCTCGCAGGAATTGATGTTGAGCTGATTGATCATCTCCGCCTTGTCTTTGATCCACTCCATGACATTGGAAATTTGCGGCGAGATGACACGCAGCCCCAGCATGAAGGCATAGCTGGCCGCGTTCTGTCCCACGTTGCGCAAGGCGGCAATGAGTTGTGCCGAGTTGATGTAGGAGAATCCGCCACCGTAAAGATCCACGCCACTACAGCCGGCGCGATAATTGGGCATCTGTACCGAGGCGAGCTGATAATTGCGCGAGGGAGAGCGCAGGTAGAGTCCGCCACCGGTGAAGTAACCCGCCGCCTGACCCTCGTAAACGCCGGGCGGGGTGACATTAGAGTTGTATCCCATATCGTTGAAGAAATTATTCATGTCGCTGCCGACATCTGCCTGGGAAGTGTGAACAAGCAGGAGCGAACAGCAGGCCATGATTAATAATCGAGGCTTGTTCATGGCGTATCTCCAGGATTTTTATCGATCAAGGTAATGACCCGCTCTTCCAATTCGGAAGGACCGATCAGACCAAACGAGACGGGTTGTACCGACCGGCTTCGGGGTTCAATCAGATAGACGGCGGGTACCGTGTTGACACCCAAGCGCCGGGCGGTGCCGTTATCGAAACGCGGATTCGGGAAGCCGGGACTCGGCCCACCATCCAGCGAGATGGCAGTGACATGAAACCCGTGCCGCGCAGCAAAACTTTTAAGAACAGGAGAAAAGCGTTGGCAATAAGGGCAACTTTCCCGGAAAAAATAGAACAACCCATGAGTACGGGCGATGGTTTCCAGACGCACCTTTTGAAGCTCGTTGCGTGTGTCGTAATAGGTATTGACCGCTTTTGGACTGGTTGGGCGTACCAGGGTATGGTCCAGCTCAGGTGTTACCCACACCACCTGTTGCCACACTTCGGCAAAGCGTTGTGAATTTGCCATGGCCTGTTTCTGCAGCTGGAGATACGCCGCGACGTTCTCGTCGCTGGGTTGCATGATGGCCAGTGCCTGGGCGTTTTCCAGTTTTTCCTGAAACGCCTTGAGTTCCGCTTTTGAGTCCGCCTTGGGATCAGATAGGGCCGGGGCGAGTATCGCATTCGGTGGGGTGTCTTCTGTTTCATCGGTTTCTTCTTCAATCGGGGGCACCACATACCAGAACCAACCCTCGGCATGACGACCGAACCATTGCTCCGATGGGGCGGCACTGGTCCAGGCCGGGACCGTTGTTAGAAGGAAAAGAATCAATAGGGGAACGGATAGACGCTGCATCATGGCAAGGACTGTTGAATATAGTTTTCGATGAGCCCTTGCAGCTCGCCACTGCTGGGGCCGTTGGCTTTGTCGAATGCGTCCGCATAGAACTCGGAAAAATCGATCTGGGAAAAATCCAGGCTTTGCAGTTGTTCGATGGTCAGGCCATCGCACTGGGGGTTCTTTGCGCTACCCCAGCCCATGCCCAGTTGGGTACGGCCCTGTTCCTGAATGATGCGGGCCAGTTTCGACTTGAAACAGCAATGGGTTTCTTTGCGGCTGGTGCAGCCGAAGATGGTTTTGTTGGAGCAATAACTGCCGACGTAATGGCACAGGCTGGCTTGGCGAGCGAGCGCCAGACGTTGTTCGTTGGAGCTGCATTGATCCAGGCCGATATCCTGGCCCCAGCCGTCGAGCTTGCAGCAGTTCGAGAAACCCAGGATCGCTTTGCTGCAGCGCAGGTCGTCACCTCTGAAAATGATGTTGGCATCGACATCGAAATCCGCCGCCGCGTCGCTGATCGCGCCGAGGTTCGCGGCCGCTACACCAAAGTCTTGGCTGGGTTCGTATGAGGTATCGAAACAGCCGCCGTCCATGCACATCGTCTGGCCACTGCAATCCATGATCTCCTGGCTGGTGCCGGCGGAGGTCTCGCATTGATAGGTCTGCTCGTAGGACTCGCACAGGTTGTTAGCCAATGTGCCGGTGCAGCGCGAACCGATTTGGGTACAACCCCGGTTTCGCAGTTCCGCACAGTAATCCTCTTCAGTAGTCGATGGTGCGGCGCATTCATAGTTCTTTTCATAGCGCCAGCAATCACGATAGACTTCGATGCCGTCGATCAGACGTGTCTCCGCCGGTTCCAGGCAGGTCCGCGTCGGCTGCGCGCAGATGCCATTCGCCAACTGCGTCTCTAACGCGCCGCAATCATTGCTCCAGGTCTCCGACCACTCGCAATCGCAATATTGGGTGGCCCGAAATTTCATCCAGCCCTCACCGCCGCCCGCCACCACGACCCGCATGTCGATGGTGTTGATGCCGGTCTGCAGGAACGGCTTGATGTCGATGTCGAGCGCCTGGTTCCAGCTGGTGCTGAGTTCACAGCCACCGTAGTTGGAAGGGCCGTATTGCACCTGTTTGATGCTAAACCCTGAGAAGAGCACGGTATCGACCACCTCCAGCCGGTCCCCGCCATACGGGCCGATGTAGACCGGGTTGCCATTGACCTCGATCTTGATCCAGTCATCAAATCCGGCCTGGATCAGGGTGAATTCCTTGACCTTGTTAATATCTTCGATGGTGAAAGTGGTTTGCCGGTCGAAGACCGCACAATAACCGCTCCAGATATTGTCGGCGTTGGCGCCGAGCGTGAGCGTGGGGTAGGTGTAGTTCCACTGCATATCCGTGTTCAGCGATCCCATCAGTATGCCGCCGGCGTCGCATTCGATAGGACGGTTGCAGGACAACTGGAGGGTTTCCTGACACGTGTATTGCTGGCTTTCACGCCACTCGACACATGTCTCCTCGCTGTATTGCGGCGGTGTGGTGATGGTCGAACTCTGGCAGCCGGAGAATTCGCCGGTGATATTGCCCGCTACCGACTGCGGGTTTTCCTCGATCGCCGCGGAACGTGTAAAAAGGGGATCGTTTTCTTTGTCGAACTGAAATTGCGGGCGCGAGGTGGCCGATTCACTGATAAACGCACCGGTCTCGTTCTGATTGACCTGGCTACGCGCCGTATCCTCGATAGCCATGGGGTTGTCGGCGTACTGGGTTTCCGGCACGTCGGTGCCCTGGTAGCCGGGCACCGTGTCGGCGCTTTGGTTGACGGTCAGATCCTGGCTTTGTTGCCGCCCGTCGTTGCCGAACGCCTTTCCCGCTTCCAGGGCTTCGGGTACCGGCATGCTTTCCGCAAAGCCTGCACCCTGGAATGCCAATAGCAACAAGGGAAGAAGGAGTCTTCTCACGGGATTTCCCCCTTCATGTTTGCCAGTAGCCCCTGGGCATCGTCACGCATCGCCGGTACTTCCCTGGCGATAGACTCGAGGGCATACTCCAGCGTGACATCCCCGGCCAGACGCACGAAATCCGGAGTGGGGCACCCGTCTTGCCTGCAGGCTTGCACCGGAGCATCCGTGAGGACAAAAGCAGGGACGACCGAGACACCAAAGCGCTCATACAAGGTGGGATCGATGCTCAACCCGCCGTCGATGCTCGTATTCCCCTTTTTGTCCGCGTCTAGCAGTTTGCCGACCTTGATGCGGGTCTTGTTCATGTCGTTCTCGACCAGGCCGCGCAACACCAGGGGTGCGCCAATGTGCCGGGCCTGGTTCATCAGTCGCCGCAGTGTTATATCCGGCATGGAGAAGGAAACAAAGACATAGAACTGTGGACCGCTGTCGTTATTCGTGTCGATGGGTACATCGTGCTGTTCCGCCTGATCGAGCAGTTTGCCGATTTCCGCGCGCGCCCGTGATAGCTGCGCGGGATCGGGTTCCGGCAGAACGGGAAATGCGGTCTTTGGCAGGGCGTCGGATCGTTCGATGATCCTCGAAGATTCCTTCTCCAGCTCGTTAATAAACTCCGGTGAGGTGGATAAGGCGTCGGCTTGTTTTAGTACATCCGAGGTTCGGTTGTGCATCGTCTCGCGCATTCGATCCGCGTCGTTCATGGCGGCCGTACTGTCCGGCGCGGCATGGGCGAATTGAACAAACGCGAGCAGGGGTAGGGCTAATAAGCGCAACATGCGCGTCGCCTCCAGATCATGTAGGCGAAGTCCTCGCCCTGTATGGGAAATTCCTTACCCGCGCCCCACAAGGTAGTGCTGCGCCCGTAGGGATGCGCCATCAAGGGCGTGGGAATGGGGCGCAGCAGCTGGGTCTTGTACCAGGTCTTCTGCATGATGGGCGCCGGGAGGGGCAGGCACATGGCGGCGGGGGTGCTGACATCCATCGCGACCAGGGCACGATGTAGAGTGGCGTGCAGCCGTTCCACCGCCACGGTGGAAGAAGCCAGGCCACTTTCATGCGGTTTTACCGTGCCGGACAAGGGATGCAGCCCCACCTGACAACCGAGACACCAGAACAGCGGGTCCAGCGGAAAGCCAGCCGATGCAGCCAGACAATCGGCGGCGCAGGCCGCTTGCGCCACCGGATTGTTGAACAACACGGCTTCGGGATTGAGGATGAAGCTCATCTCGTCGTTGTTCCACAGCGGGTCCAGCTCGGTCATGAAGGCCACGTCGAATTGCTCCGGCGACACACAGGCCTGACTGGTCATCATGTTGAACCAGTACATCACCGGGTAGATGAACCAGTGGACGTGGTAAAACGACACCGATTCCGTATGCGCGTGGGTCGTCCGGTTACCACCCTGACCGGCGACGGATGATCCGGGTGGTGCCAGGGTGATCCCGCCCAGCGTGGGAGAACACCAGGGCGTGCGAACGGCTTCGGCGACCCGCGCCGGTTCCCAAAAAACCGTGCCGATACCGACGCGAAACCAGGGCGGGGCAGCCATCGGACAGATGCAAACCGCGGGGGGATAACCGTTGGTAGCGCCGGAGTCGGTCTGTCCCATGGTGGCGACGGGGACGGGGCCGATGAACAAGGGAAATATGCAACGCCAGCAGATATCGGTGATGGGATTGACGAAGGGCATGGCCCCGCAGGTGCCGGCGGCACTCGCGGATTGCACCATCACACCGGTGAGCAGGGACGCCGCTAACACTAAACCCAATTGCCATGATTTACGCTTAACCATGCGCATCCTCCGGCACGATTTCATCGATGCGCAGTCGCTTGCCGTCCTGGCTGATCACCGAAGGCAGGGTTTCGATGCCGAAGCGTTCCACCAGTCTGCCACCCTGATCGAAGTACAGACGCATGTCCCATGTTTCCATCAGCTTTAATACGGCTCCCTGCGTCAGAATGAGCCGGACCTGCTCGGGATAACGCTTCACGTAAGCCTGTGCCCAGGCCGCCTGATCCGGGTCATCGGCATTGAAAAAAATCCACTGCTGTGACAGGGAGATGTAATCCAGCGGATTGACTGTCGTGCCGGCTGGCCACAGCACCTTGCCTTCATGGTCTTTGATGCTCTGAGCAAAGCGCACCGTGGGGTCGAAATAGCGAACCTTGTGTGTCTTGGTGCGCGGCAGGGACACACCTGTGGGGCGGTTAGCGTAAGCGATGAACCGCGCCTTCATGTCCTCTTCGATCTTCGCCAGCTCGCCATTTTCGTCGGCTGTTTTGAGCTTGCCATAAATACTTTCCAGCATGCTCGGTTCGGCGATCTCGTAGGTCTGGCCGATGACGCCCAGGTCGGTGCCGGCACCTGCGATGGGAATCCGCATAAGTGACAAAACGGCAAACAGGAGCGTTACGCTTAACACGCTTCTCATCACGACACTCATTACAACAGCCTCACGGCACGACCCAGTATGCGGTCGGTAGTGATCCAGCCGATCTCACCATAGCGCGAGTCGTAGCTGTCGATGTGCGGGGTCCAGAAGAAGTAGTGGCCGGGTGGAAGCATGCCCGTTGGGCCAGGTGTCAGGGGCTGGTCACGGCGGGTCTGTTCCTTCGCCCATCCGATCGCTACGCCGTTGATGGAAAATTCCCGTCCGTTACGGGTCACGCTATCTCCCGGTACACCCAGCACCACCTTGATGAAAGGGGCGCCCTCCGGGTAGTACGGATTGGGTGGTGTCCGGAAGGCCGCGATATCGAGGCGTAATGGCAGTTCGTCTCTAATCACCAGATAGACATAGCCTGGCAGACTGTTGTCGATGTTGAGGCCGAACAGATACCAGGGCGAAAGGGCGGCCTGAACAATAATCACGCCGATCATCGTGGTCGCCAAGCCGATGACGGTCCGCTTGGCGAACTGTTTAGCGCGCCTGTTCATCGACTTGCCTGCGGACTTCGTCGGTGAGATCCGGCACGCCCGTGATCACGGAAGGTTTGACCAGCAGCACGACGTGGTATTTGTTGGCGACACGGGTAACCGCCGCATCGAGGCGTTTTGCATAGGCCTGACTGCGCGCCTTGATGGCGTCCTCATCCATCCCCGGATCGATGGTTTGCAGATGTTCGGCGACCAGGATGCCGGGATCGACGGTCGCCAGTTTCTGTGGCTGTCCCATCCAGCGCTCCGTCAACAGCGTCGCGGCACTGCCGACCAGTGCCGCGATGATCACCGTGACCAATCCAGTACTGTTAATCACGGCACCGTTCATCGTTCCACCCCCTTGGCGAGTTGTTCCACCGCCTGGGCCAGTGTCATGCCCTGACGCACCATTTTCTGAATGGCATCGAACTCGGTGCCTTTGGTGGAGTAGAGCTTTTCCGTGAAGGGATCGACGATCAGCCGCCCGATGGCCATGCCGTCGGGACTGTAGGTGGCCACTTCGGAATACTTGCCGTGGATGGTGTGCACCGAACGCAGCAATTTCATCTCGGACTCTTCCATGGCGAAGCGGCCTGATTTCTGTAGCTGTATCAGGCTCTCTTTTTTCTGCCGCAGCAGGAATACCCAGTCGGAGTTCTCGAAGGCGGCCTGGGCGGTACCTGATTTGTAGTAATCGTTGACGCCCTGAGTGACGGTGAGAAAAGCGCCTTCGTATTTACGCGCCGTGCGGTAGCCTTCCTCGATAAACGAGCCGGCGTTGCCGGAGCCCATCAGTTTCCAGGCCTCGTCGATGACACAGAGTTTGCGCTGGGTGCGCTCACCGAGATACATGTCCTCGGTAATGCGCATCATCAGCAGTAACAGCACCAGGGATTGCAGGTCGGGCATGGCGTCCAGGTCTTTCAGTTCCAGCGCCACGAAGGGTTTGTCGAGATCGAGGTTGTTCTCGCCCTCGAAGAAACGGGCGTAGACCCCGTGTTTCGTGTAGGGAAACAGGCAATCGGCCAGGTCCGCTTTGCGCTTGTCACTGTCCGATTTGAGCGCGTCGAATATATGGGTGACCGTGGTGTGCTGTTTGTGCGCCGTCCAGACTTCCTTGAGCGCCTGTTCGATCCAGGCCGACTCCATGGCGCCCAAGGCTGACGCAGGTGAAGCCATGTGCGCCACCAGCGCCTTCAACATGGGCAGGTCGTCAGTGAAACCCTCATCGGTGATGCGCGTGAAGGGATTGAGATTGATCCGGGTGTCATGATCGAAACGCAGATACCGGCCTTCCAACAATTGGCAGATGTTCTTGTAGGACTCGCCCCGATCGATGGTCCAGACCCGGCCACCGGTACCCAGGATGCTCATGATGATTTCCTGGGTAAGGAACGATTTTCCCGAGCCACTGGCCGCGGCCATGGCCATGTTGTAGTTACCCTGTTTGTTGTCCCAGGGATCAAGGTGCATGATCTGGCCGCGTCGTCCCTGCAGCATCAGCAATGGTGTGCCGGTTCCCCACCATTCCGCCGTCGCGGGCGCGAGGTTGGCGCAGGACCAGGTAAGAAAGGTGCGTAGCCTCGAAAAGCTTTCCAGTTCCTTGACGAAGCCCGGCCCGGCCGTCATGGGTAGAGCCGATAGAAACGCATGCACCGAAACGAAAGAGTCACGGCTCAACGTCCATCCGGCGCTTTTATACAGGGCCTTGAGCTGGTGTTCGGCGCGATTGCCGCTGCCGTGCGGCGCAAACAGCACCACCTGGAAGCCACCGCGCACCAGCGAGTGACCGGCCTGGATCTGGCTGGAAACGAAATCCCAATCCGCCTTGCGATCTTTCCAGACCGGTACGAATTTGCCGATTGGGGAATCCGCCATCTGGGTGGCGCGGGCCGATTTGTATTTGGCTTCGCCCGACGCCGCCACCTGATCGGGCACGTGCACGATGAAGGTCATCAGAAAAGGACAGGGAATGCGCAGGGTGTTGGACATCACGTCGCCGATGAGCTTGTCCATGCCCCAGCCCGCCCAGGTGTCCGGATACTCCCGCGCGGAATAGAGCCGCAGATCCAGCAGTGTCTCGCCGTGTTGCAGAGCCAGGCCTTCGCGGCCGGCCAGCATCACCGTATCGCTGTCCACCATCTGTTCACGTAGCAGTTTGTCTTCCTGGTAGCTGAGTGTGTCGCGGCGAACGGGACGGGGATTGAGCAAGGTATCCATGAAATTGATGAATGCCGCTGCCTCCATGGAACGTGAACCCAGGCCCGCCGAACGCAGCGTGCCGGTGACCGATTCGCGTAATTGCACCATCTGCTCGGCGATGCCGTTTTCATCCAATGGTCGGCTGAGACTCAACACGATACGAAAGTCGCGCACCAGCATGGCCTGATCCGAAAACAGACTGTCCCAGGTGCCACCGAGCAGATAGTCCACCCGCCGCCGCAAGGTGGCCCGATAGATGTTTTCGTTGCGGTGATGGGAACGGATATGAGCCTCGTCATCGCCGATCGCATCGTCTTTCTGACGCAGGTTCGCCCAACGCTTCATCAGCGGTAAAATATCCGGCGAGGCGTAGAGGGTGTATTGCACCGTGGTGTTGGAGGGCAGGCCGCTATAGATCCCGGACAGCACGCGCAGGGTCTCGTCGTCCATGCCGACCGAGGGTGTGACTTCCAGCAGACAGGAAACACTGTCTTCGTTGTAGTAGAGACCGGTTTCCTCATCCCACGATTCATAGGGCAGCAGTTGTGACAGTCCGTGACGTTGCAGTAATGCATTCCACTCCGCCTGGGTGGGCGGCAACGCTTTGCGTTGCAAACCTTCACCGGGTGGTGACTCGGCAAAGAAGGCGCGAAGGGGTTTGGTGAGTGCGGATAACATCAGGGCTTCTCCATGACCCAATGGCCGTTATCGAGCCGCAGATACAGATAAGTCTCGTCGTGCAAGGTGCCGTCCTCATCGGGCCAGGGAGCGACCCAGACCCGCATCGTCCGGGGTGGAATCAATAGGGGGGCGCCGGGCGACACCGTTGCCAGTCCCGCTGATCTGCGCGAGTGAGCCGAGGGCGGTTGCGGGGCATCAGCACCGTTAAAGTCATCCTCGTCTTGATCGTGCGCTACCGGATCACGGTTGTCGGGCACCGCCTGGCTTTTGAGTAAACCGTCCTGTGCCATTCGGTGTACCTCACTCAGTGGCTTGCAACCGATGCCCTCGGGTACGCCACAGGCGTATTTAGCGGTGGCACAGCCGCTGAGGACGATAGGTAATGTAAAGAACGTTAGCGCAATCAATTTAATCATGTGTTTATCCCGTTCCTTAACTTGACGCGTCGAGCCAGGCCTTGAGTGGCTTTGCCTGGAGAAACCCCGGGCGAACCCGGCCATCCGGAGCGATCAGGGTGGGTGTGCCGTGGATGTCATGGCTGCGCGCGAAGGCCTCGATGCGATCGATCGCGGCGTTGTTGCGCGCCAGACAGGTGGGGTCAGAGACGGCCGGAAGATCCTTGCCCGCCATCACCCTGTTCAGTGCCTGCAATGGATCGCTAGAGCAGAGAATGGCCGCGGCCTTGTTTTTGGCGCCAGCGTGAAGGGATTCCACTGGATACATGATGGCGTAGACCTCGACATCATCCAGCGCTGACAGCTGTTCGTGCAGTCGCTTGCACCAGGGGCAGTCAGGGTCGAAGAAGACAGCCAGTTTGGTTGGACCCTGGCCGCCGTATTTCACCGCCGTTTCCAGCGGTAGATCATCCCACTTGATCCTGGCTGTTTGCGCGACCTCGCGTTTACGTTGTGCAGTGAGGTCCGTCGCGGTTTGCATGTCGTAGATGCTGCCGACCACCAGATAGTGTCCTGTGGGGTCGGCGTACAGGACATTGGGGCCGGCTATAATTTCGACCAGTCCCGGTAGCACCGAAGGTTGGATTGAGGTGATATGCGTGCCCGGTAATGCCTTGTGGACGGTACGTTCCACATTGGCAAAATTCAGCGAGCTTGGCGTATCCTCAGCCGATGCGGATTGGGCCGAAAATAGCAAGATGAACGCTATGCCGTAGATTTGTTTCATGAATGGTTCTCCTCGATGTTGACGCCCAGTTCGATACCTTCAGTTAGTACGATTTCCACCACACGGCCGGCATCGATTTCGATAATGGGATAGGTCTCGTCGGCCCGTTTGAGGTACCAGTCAGAGATTTCCCCCAGTGCGGTGCCGAAGCCGGAGGCAACACCGAATTCCAGTGTCTTGCTCGGATCGATGGTGGAGACAGCGCCGGTTGGCGAGGTCAGGACTGAGCTGTAGGATTGTGAGATGGCGCTGCCGATACCACCGGCCGTCCCTGCCAGGAGGGCGCGGGCGATGAGCGCTCCCTGTTTGCTGATCAGGTGGCCACGCATGCCGACCTTGCCGTCCTCGCCGGAGACGTAACCCTTGAGCGGCACATCGAGTATCTCCCCGCCGCGTAGCACGCAGGACAGTCTTTCCAGGCGCAGATAAGCACGTTCATCGGAAATGCGTCCGAAACCGGCCGCCACGACGCGGCATTCTTTAACCCGCGAACGGTACCGGTTAGGCAACGATGCGGTATCGAGTAGTTCCAGCAATACCGGATGAGGGTTGGTGTCGGCCCTGCCGCCGGTGGGCGCATCCAGGCCCGAGAGCAACGCCGCTTTGGCAAATGCTCCGGGTGGGATGCAGTTGGTGACGTTGCACGGGGGTTTCTTTTTGGCCCCCTGTTTGTCTTTGTCATCGGGTACGGGAGTGTCCGCCAGACTGACGGATAGAATCGCGGAAGAAGATATTGTGCTGCCGTTGCGGTTGACGCCCAGGTTGTTGGCGGTTTGTCCCGCCGCATCCGAAAGCACCGTATCCACCATCGTGCCTGAAGCCGGTGACTGTTTGCGGGGCGGCGGTGGCGGCGGCAGCGTGGGAAAGGTCGCCACCCCGGTGTTCAGCGGCACCGAAGGGGTGGCTTGATTGGCGCGTGCCTGATTCGTTTGTAGTTGTGCTATCTCACCGCGTAGCTGTTCGATGGTGCGTGTGAACTCGGCGTTGGATTTCTTCAGAGTATTGATGTCGCTCTCGCCGCGGGAGATCCACACTTCACGTGGATCGACCTTCTTACCGGGCAGGTTGAAATGTTCGGTAATTTCTTCATCACTCGACACCTGGTCATTGTTCGTCGCGATTTGTTGTTGTGGGTCGGTCAAATAAAGTCCCAGTAGGATGCCGCCGAACAACAGGCCCGCAGCACCGAGCGTGATGATGGTTTGGCGCTTGCGTGCGGCCGTACTGGTTGTGGAAGTGGCCTCATGGGTGTCTGTCATGGTTGCACCCCTCGTATGATCCGCGCGACGAAGACGTCAGTCGATTCATGGGCGCGCAGCCGATGTGTGTCGATGGCAATCGCCGCAATGGGATGCCCCGGCAGAATCCGTAATTCACGCTCATCCAGCTGCATTTCTTCCTGGGTAAGATTGGTGAGGGTGTCGCCGGTGTAGATCGTTTTCCGCTCCAGTTGCACTTCCTCCCAAAGGGGAATGGTCTCGGGAGCGGCGCGGGGCGTGTAGTCTTCGGGCAATGCGTTGCGTCCCAGAGAAGACATCAGGCGCTGAATACGTTTGATGAAGGGCAATGCCCGGTCCGCCGAGTTGCCACTCTGGTTGCCGTGGTAGGGCGGTCGAAGAAACACGGTCTCGGCGGGGATGTCCGTGGGCGCGGCCAGTAAGGTATATGTCTCACCGTTGTCAGCGCGTACAAAAAGAGAGAACGGTTTCACGCCGATGACCCGCACGAAGAGCTGACCGGAGGTTTTGTCAGGCTCCACGCGCATCCGGTCTTCAGCACCCCAGATGTGATCGATGCGCGCCCCATCGGCCATGGATATGCGATTGAGTTCCTTCAGCGATACCTTGACCGGCACGGTTCGCCCATCCACGACATCCACGACCTGAAGTGCGAATGCACTAACGGGTAGTGTGAGTATCGTTATTAACAACAAACGGTTTATCACGATTGACCTCTTGGAATTCTGTGATGTGGATGAATCCACCTTGCAGTTGAAATTTCATGCGGTAGGCAATGCGGTTTTCACTGACGATTTCTTTGCCCACCCGCACAATTTGCTGGCCGATGATGGCCACGAAGTTGCCCCGCACCATGGCGTCTATTGGAAAGAACATGGCCGACATCTCATGCTGCTTGATGCGCTCGGCCTCTTCGGCTAGCTGTGTATGCAAGACAGCATAGGCATCGGGTGATGCGTAACGGAGAAAGGTCTGGATACGGTGGTCCAGATTCTTCGGTGTGTAGGACAGCATCAGGGAAGCGAACCACTCACCTACCTGGGTCAGATACTCTGGACTGGCTTCATTACCTTGTACCCAAAACGGTTGGCTGAACTCGGGCGGCACGAATACCGTTTTCTCGCGGACATCATTCATCATGGTGTGCCAGCTAAGGATCAGATTGGAAAGCGCCATGACCGCCGCCACTACGAACCACAACCTGCCACTCCATTGGGCGGCCGCGAGGCTGGAACGGAACCGTTGCAGTTTCATCCGGCGTACTCCCGCACGAAGCTGGGAGCGCGGCACTTGATCCAGAGATCGGAGCGCGTATACCAATAGAGAAAACGCAGGATCAATCCACGACCTCCTGCTTGTTTAATGCGCGCCAGAGCCCGTGCCGTGATAAATCCCAGCACGATTCCTGCGATAAACTGTTGAAACAGGGCGCCGAACAGCATCAGAAACATAAAGGTGCCCGCTTCATCCGCATCCCACATAAAAACCATCGGCGGGTCATCCAGGTGGCGGGGGATCATGTAGCGCGCCATCTCCATAATTCAGATCGTCGCGGAGCTGAACAGGGCGTTGATGATGGTGGGACCGAGCACGCCGAAGATGGCCAATATGATTCCGAGCACCGCGGGCAATGCTGAACCCCGTCCGATGCCATAGGCCAGGCCGAAGACACCGCCGGTGATGGCCAGTCCACGGCCGAGATAACCGGACGCGGCGCCATAGATGAAATCGTAGAAGGCCTGGAACTCACCGCCAGTGGTGGCGGCCAGCGCCAGCCCTGGAAGGAACAGCGCGGAAAAGGCGATGCTCAACTGAGCATAGCTTCTGGTATTGCATAACATCATGGATTGATTTCCTCTTTTTCGTGATGTGAAGTGGAAAGTGAAGTGACAATGATTTCCGCACGACGGTTTTTCGCACGGCCTGATTCGGTGGCGTTGGAAGCGACATAGCAACAAAGCGATGAGACCTTGAGCGTGATATCGTTTTTGTCTACACCCTTATCGTTTAAAAATTTCATTACTGATTGCGCACGTTTCTGAGCCAGAGTGTCATTGGTGATCGTGCCACCCGTAGCCGTGTTATCGGTGTAGCCGGTGATCGTGATCCGATAGGTTTCTGGTAATGTGTTAACCAACTGTGCAAGTGCAACCCGATCTGAATCTCTAAGGACAGAGGAAGCATGATCGAAATGGGTAGTGAGTTTGCGTGGCGCGTGCTGTGAATATTTACCCGATTGCGATTCGGCCCGATGAACAGATCTGCTAACTGTGGTCTTTTGTGTGGATGCCGGGCAATCCGCGCATATCAGAAAGTGATCGGGTGTTCCGCGTACTTGCGTGATGCCGAGTGTGAGCGATTGCTCGGTCTCATCATGAATCGCCTGTGTGTCCGGCACGGATGCGCAGCCCATCAGGAGGGTTGTTAATAGACAGATTGTGGAAAACACGTTTTGCATAAGTTATTCGTTTAAGTTCAGTCTCAGGTGACGAAGACGGTCCCGCGTTGTAAGCGCCGATAGCTCGCCAGTTGTAGCCGAAGTGACGGATATAGCCCGCCAGGACCCAGGCGCCGACGTGTACGTTGGTGCACCCGTCCCATAAATCCCCCGGCGCGATTCCCATCTCAGCCAAGCGGGGAAACCACCGAGAATTAATCTGCATCACACCCACATCCACCGATCCATTGGCGTTGCGGTTAACCGCACGCACATTCATCGCGCTCTCGGTCATGGCGATGGCGTGCAGGATGGTCGTATCTATACCGTAGCGTTCCGCGGCGTACTGCCAACAGCTTTCGGCGAAGGCACTGTTCATGACCGCAAAAGACAAAATTAAAAAAAGGTACAGCGCTTCGCATGTCGACCATCCCGCGCGACTGCGGTGTGTGGGTGTAGTGTCGGGAAGTAGGGGGGGTAGGAACAATGAAGAATTGGATACAGTGTTGCGAAAATTAACAGGGCGTGAGTGTTGTGAGTGAGAACTAAGGGAGTTCCAGTCGGGGGGAGAGATTCCCCGCGACTGGATGACACGTTACAACAAACCTCTTTCAGAAAAAGAGGTGGTTTCTATATCGCCGACCACGATGTGATCCAGCACCCGAACATCCACCAGTGCCAGCGCATCCTTCAACCGCTTGGTGAGTTGTTCATCCGATCGTGAAGGTTCCGCGACGCCGCTGGGATGATTGTGCGCGAAAATTACGGCCGCCGCGTTGATCTCCAGTGCCCGCTGCACCACCACCCTGGGATGGACGGAAGCACCGTCTATGGTGCCACGGAACATTTCCTCGAAGGTCAACACTCGATGCCGATTGTCGAGATAGATGGCACAGAACACTTCGTTCTTGTAGTCCGCTAATTTGAGACGCAAGTACGCCGTGGTATCCGCGGGGCTGGTCAGATTGCTGCCTCGAACATGTCGCGCAGCGAGGATATCGAGGGCCAAACGGATAATGGCTCTCTGTTCGTTGTCATCAAACTCGGCTGGCCGAGTAGCCGGTTGTCGCAGTTGTTGTTTCAACCGGGTTTCATCGTATTGAAGGGCGTTTTCCATGGTGATCTCCTGAAATAACGGCAGCAGAGATCACATCCCAGTGGGAGAGTAATCTCCCACGGCCTGGGTTGAAGAAAGTTGACGAAGAAGGATCGACGGCACTGGCTTGGAGGCCTGGGTCGTTGCACCTGTTTCACGATCCGGCGTAGGTGCGCGGGATGCCGGATAAAGCCGGCAAGGGTGCATGTTGAGTCCGCAACATGCCACGGTAGAAACTGCCTTTCCGAAATAACGCCTGTTGATATGGTGATCGATACTTTGGAAAGACGCCGCATGGAAGCGGCGACATTCCCACAGGAAGATCCTGCAGATTGATATTGAGAGCGTGTTGAGTGACGCTGGCGCCGGTGTTATTAACCGGAGAAAGCAAATTCATAGGCCGTTCATTGGCCTTGATCCCCACTGCATGATGGATCGGCACGGCGTGCCTTGTCACCTGTCGATCGTTCGTTAACCTGACCTGATAACGGGGAAAGAGGTCTACACAATCAGGGCGCGTTACTTCGCACAAAGGGACCCGTCACAATCCGACGACGGGCGGCCGGCGACGATCGAAACAAAGACCATGGCGGTCTTTCCCAAAGCCCTGCGATGCTATCCGGCAGACATCTGGCATGAGCCATGGGAAAGACCGCTACGGCACTGACGGTCGCCGGCGCTTTTGTCTGAACTCTGGTGTGAGTTAGCGTGAACTGTGGCGCTAACTGGCGCTACGCCGCAGAAGCGAGGTAGTGCCAGGGGCCACTATGTGCCACCGAAAAAGACGGCTACCAGCCGGTGTGATTCAGCATCAATTCCGTTAACACTTCGACCTGTTCCAGGTCGAGACGGTTGGCGATGTCACCCAGTGCGGTATAACCATGGCATTTGCCAAGGCTTAGTCCCCAGTCACCGTTATAGAAACTACAAACAGCGCCGATGAACACGCCTTCGCCAATACTGCACACGGACATGAAGCGTTCGATCGCTTCATGATCCGGGCGAATCTGATTGCGGTCAGTCGCATCCTGATAACTGTCGATGCCCCTGCAGTAAAAATATTGCGGACCGATCATTTTGATCTCCATTTTCCACGCCGCCAGAAATCGCGCCGGTGCATCGGCATAGTGATCACGGACTTTGGCCTGTTGCTGCTGAAACCTGCTCAACATGGTTTCATCGGCATCGTTGCCCATTGCTATTTGGTTCATGTGGTTGTCTCCTGCCATTGGTTTTGGGGAAAACCTTCCTGAAACAGAAAGCGCATTGCCCCATAGGTTGATGAATGGATCGTTGGCGTTAGCCATTGCACCTGTTTAACGATCCGGCGAAGGTGCCGTAGGCGCTGATGGATATCAGCAAGGATGCCGCGTCAAGCACACGGCGAGAGGTGCAACGTCTTTCCGCAACAGCCGGCGCGGCCGTTCTGGAAAAACGCCGCAGTGCAGCGTAGTTCCACAGGAAATGGTCCTGTAAGGGAGTGAAGGTCGATCAGACGGCTGTGCGCAGCTCGATGTCGAACGGCTTGCCGTTTACCTTGACCCAGTCGATGCGCAGCAAACGCGCTTTCAACGAGACACCGGTTTGGCCCGCTTTGTCACCGGACTTGTAGGTAAAGGTGTCCGCGTAGAGATCGCCCAGTTTGAAGCCGACAAGTACCTTGTTTTCATCGTCATTGATGACGGACATCAACTGTTCAATGATGGTCTTTGCGTCTGAACCGGATACACGACAGTCGAAGCGCGTGTACTGGATATCCTCACTGTCGCCATGGAGGGCGGAAATATCGACAGCAAGAAACGGTTGAGAGCGTTTGACCGGTACTTCCCGGACTCGGTTGAGATAGCCGATACCTGTCGCATGGAGATCGAAGTATTTAGTCTCCTGGTTATTGTGGTCTGAATTATCGAGACCTGGGTTATTGATGTCTATGTTATCTGACATGATGTTTCTCCTATGAGTTTATGAAAGGGAAACACCGAACCCCACAGGGGGAACAGATTTCCCCGATGGGTTGATGAAGATGGATCGACGGCGCTGGCGCGATGGCCTGACCGATGCACTTGTCACACGATCCGGAAAAGTGCTAAAGGCGCTGATATCAATCAGCAAAGGTGCTACTTAGCCCAAGTAGCGAGGGGTGAAAAAATAATTGACCGATAACAGTCGTCAGTGTCTTGGACTATCGGCCAATCATTGTCAGGTGACAACGATAAATAGATTATTCAATGAAAAAATTATCAGACCATGCTGCTGATAAATCGTTATACCGTGGATGGGATTGTGGGCTGGAAGGATTAGAGGTGTTTTACTGGATCCATGCTTTGATGAAGCACCCGCACAATCGTGATACCGTGGGGCTGTCTCATGTAGTACAGTATATGGCTTTCATAGGGAAAGCTGAGAAGCTCTTCAGATAGGTTTTCCCGTTTGGTTCCCAGGTCGGGATTGTCGGCAAGTAGTTGTCCACGCGCTTCCAGGCCATCGAGATAGGTATGGGTCTGCGTTGCTCCCCACTGTTGGAAGGTATAGTCGATGATGTCTTCAAGATCGCGTTCGGCTTTTTCTGTGAATTTATAGTCAGCCACTTATCCGTTTCCGCAATTTGTCCATGACAGCTTTGCCATCCGTGACCTTTCCGGCTTGCAGGTCGGCGATACCTTCCTGGATTGCCTCTCTCAGGTGTTCCTCTTTCAGCGCTTCGAGCTGAGCAAATTCCGCTGCCGAGATCACCACGGCAACGGGTTTGCCATTCCTGTTGATCCCGACGGGACCATGCTGTGCTTTAATGAGGACTTCACCGAATTCGCGTTTGGCATCACTGGCGTTGAGTATTTCCATAGCGCACCTCGTATTGATTAAATTGATTAATTTAATCAATATTAGACTTTTCGCGAGGCGATGTCCACCTGCTGTTTCACATGACCGGCCCTGTTGTGGTCAGAATAGTGTAACTTATTGATATTATTATTCATACGTCCGCGCAAAATAGTCGCACTTTGGGTAGGCAGTACAGCCAATAAAGGGTCTACCGGCATTCTTGCCGGTTTTTACGGAACGTTGCACCAGCTTGCCGGATCGGCATTGCGGGCAGGCGTCGCCGATCTTCGAGGGCGGACCACCGTGTGTTTCACGTGTTGCGGAGTGCTTGTTGGCTTGTCCTGGTTTTCCTCGATTGTCCGGCAACGTGCTCTTGCAATCCGGATAAGCTGTACAACCCCAAAACCAGCCGTTCTTGCCTTTGCGCCGCCGCAACGGTTTGGCGCATTGCGGACACGGATGTTGTGCTGGATCGTCGTCGCCGAACCCGGCTGAACGAGTGGCACCCGATGCGGACTGTTGTTTAACCTGGCGCAGGATCTCCTCGATCCACTTGGCCTGACCGGCGATAAACGCCGGGAGGTTGCCACGCCCTTGAGCGATATCATCCAGTCCTTGCTCCCACAGAGCCGTAGTGGCTGGGTCCTTGATCTGTGCCGGCATCATGGCGATCAAGGCACGGCCTGTTGGCGTGCTGATCAGGTCTTTCTTGGCCTTTGTTAAAAAGCACCTCTGCAGCAGTGTTTCGATAATGCCGGCACGTGTGGCTTCCGTCCCGATTCCGGAAGTATCGCGCAGCACCTTCTTGAGTTTAGGATCACTGATCTGCTTGCCGATGGATTTCATCGCGGCGATTAACGAGCCTTCGGTGTAGCGAGGAGGTGGTTTGGTCTGCCTGGTATCGAGACGGTCGCTAAGCACCTGTGTCACCTCACCCGTGGACACCGCCGGCAGGTCGGCATTGTCATCCGGGCTGTCAGTCCTTGCCTGGCCCAAAACGCTTCGCCAACCGTCGACTCGGGGCACGTTGCCGGAAACGCGAAAGGTGTTGTTGCAGGCGATGACCTCAATCACGGTCTTGTCGTACTCGTATGCCGGGTAGAACTGGGCGATATAGCGGCGGCTGACCAGATCGTAGAGCCGCCGTTCCCGCTGTGACATCTTGGTCACATCGGCGGAGGTCGTGGTCGGGATGATGGCGTGGTGGGCGGTGATCTTCTTGTCGTTCCATGCCCTGGAACACAGGCCGGCATCAGCGCCGTCAACCAAAGGCGCATAGACCGGATCGGATTGTTTCAACGTGGACAGCACCTGTGTTGCATCGGCCCGTTGCGAGTCCGGCAGGTAGGGACAGTCGGTGCGTGGATAGGTCAACGCCTTATGGGTTTCGTACAGGGCCTGGGCGGTATCCAGCACCTCCTGCGCACCCATACCCCAGCGTTTCGATGTTTCTTGCTGTAGCGTAGATAGATCGAAGGGTAAGGGCGCCGCTTCTTTCTCGCGGGTGGTTTCCGCCTTGGTAATCTTGCCCTGCTGACCCTCGATCTTTTGCGCCAGCGTGCGGGCCGCCGTAAGATTGGTGCAGCGGCCCTCGGAATCCGTCAGTTCCGCGGGTGGTAGCCACCTGGCCGTGAACTGGCCTGCCTGTGCCTGGAACGTTCCGTGGATCTCGTAATAGGGGCTCGGTGTGAAAGCCTCGATGGCCAGGTCCCGCTCGACCACCAGATTGAGTGCCGGGGTCTGTACCCGTCCTACGGAGAGCACGCCGTCATGACCACCCTGGCGGCCGATGAGGGTATAGGCGCGGGTGAGGTTCATGCCCACCAGCCAATCGGCTCGGGCACGGCCCAGTCCGGCATGATAGAGCGCTTCGGTCCTGGAACCGGGGAGTACATTGGCGAGCGCCTTACGGATACTGGCGTCATCCAGCGCCGAGAGCCATAGCCGGGTTACCGGGCCGCGCCATTGGCAAAGCTGCAACATTTCACGGGCGATGGTTTCACCCTCCCGGTCGGCGTCGGTGGCGATCACCACACTGGAGGCCTTCTTCAACAATTGCCGAATGATATTGTATTGCTTGCGCGCCTCCTTCCTGACCTCCAATTTCCACTGCCCAGGAATGATCGGCAAGGTCTCGAACTGCCAGCGTTTATAGGCGGGGTCGTAGCCATCGGGGGCAAGCATCTCCAACAGGTGACCGAAGCACCAGGTGACGGTGGTATCGCTGCCTTGCAGACAGCCGTCACCTTTCCTGCTCACACCTAACACACGAGCGATGTCGCGGGCCTGGGAAGGTTTTTCACAGAGATAGAGTTGCACGTCGAACTTACACTGTCTGCTTGAGTGTTTCTTTGAGTGTCTTGCCGGGGGAGAACGCGGGAACGTAACGAGCCGGTAATGCTATGGTTTCGCCGGTGTGCGGATTGCGCCCGATGCGTGCCCGGTGTTTTTTCCGATGAAAACGGCCGAAGCCGATCAAGGAGACCTCACCGCCTTCCGACAGGGTAGTGCGAATGATCTGTTCGAATGAATCGATGAATTTCAATGCCTCTGTCTCCGCAATGTCCAGATTGCTCGAGATTGCGCTGGCCAGATCGGTTCTATTCATGGGCTGTCCTCGGATACTTTTGTCGATCATTTCTGCCGCCTTTGCACGGACTCGACGCGGGCCAGGATGAGGGAGATATCATCCGCATACAACACGAATTTGGATTTCTCTTCACCGCTTTTTTCATCGGTCCAAACGTTGTGTTTCAATGAACCTTCCACCCTGACGCGTGCGCCTTTCTTCAATGTGCGCATGGCGTCATCCGCAAGCCGATCCCAGGCGGACACGTCCAACCAGAAGCCACCCTTGTCCTCGTATTCACCGGTCTCCGGGTTTTTAACGGGCTTGTCGAAATAGACGCGCAGGTCGGCGACTTGTCGCTGGTCTTCACCGACCGGTGATGTCAATACAGGATCGGCACCCAGATTGCCTGCGCCAATGAATGTGTTCGCCATAATATTGTCCTCGTCGTAGTGGGTTGATAATCTCGGGATTTCACATTACCCGGATGACCGCGCCTGGCCAACGAAAAATCGGTTTTGGCTCAATGATAAAATCAGGGCGATAAAGCTGGCGCGATAAAAACTCAGACTCCACGCTTCAGCTCATCCAGCTTATGCACGGTGTCCAGGTAGCGTTGCAGACTCCTGACTTCGTAATGTTGCATGCCATACAGCAGATTGAGTTTCAGCCGCTCCTGCTCGAATTCGAGATACACTTCGCGTGCCGGAGGCGACAGCGAGCTCAGGAGATTCATTCCCACCTCGTTAGCCGACAGCTCGAAATATTGTTGCTTGACCAAGCGGCTGCCTCGCAGACGCCAGCGGACATATTGGCTGCTGCCGGTTTTGTGCAGGGTCAAATGGGCAGGCCGGGGCGGGCGAAACGTTTGCTGGAATTGGTCGATCAAAGCGAGCATGCACTGTCCGATCTCGTCGCGCATGGCACGCGTATAATCCAACCGCTGTCGAAGTGATCGTAGCCGCCAATCCACCCGACCTCCCTTACCCTTAAAAGGTAAAGGAAAAGGCCCTTTAGCATCGAACTGCATTAGCTACTTTCCTGATCATCCGGATTATCTATTTCAGGGTCTTCGGCCACATCAGGCAATGGAGAATCGGCGCTGTTGATCTCCGGTGCGATCCGTGCCCGCTGGTTACCGTCCAGAACCTCCTGCGGCAGTTCACCCATGATGGCCATTGCCTCCCTGGCTTTCAGCGCGATGGGCGTTCTATTGCGCATATCGGCGCGGGTCACCAGCGTGAATTTCCACAGGCCAGACAGCGCAAAGGCGTGTCGTACCCGACGTGCGCAGTTGTGTAACGCCTTGTCGCTGTTGCCGCGTTGTATCAGTCCCACATGCCGGCCGGTAAGAATAGCGCAGACCAGTTGATCGAAATCCGCGATCAAGTAGGCGCCCATATAGCCGAAGGCGTTGGCGAACTGAAGGGGCACACGCACCGGTTGCAGCGAGTGCGCGATATTGATCTGTACACCGATGGCCGCCGTCTTCAACAGTGATTCCGTTTCCTGGCGCAGGGTGTTGATATAATCCCGCGTACTGTTCAACGATTCCTCGACCTGCAGCAGGGTCCAGTCCGCGTAGGGGTCATCACGGCCGGCGGATGACCAGATGCGTTTCATATTCATGCCAAATCGAACCAGCCCGATGATGTGCTCCTTGCTCTCTGTATGCCGCCGGCCGTAGACCAGGCGTTGCGCCTGGCGTGTCTGTATGTCAAGGCTGGCGCTGCCACGTAGTAAACCAGGGCGTGACGCAGCCGTGGTGTAGTCGACCACCGGATCGGCATTGTCCGGCAGTGCTCGCGGTTTGCTACGGGTATCAGCTAGTTCATCGTTCATGGTTATTCCTCCTGCTTGGTTTCATAGGTTGTTCAGTCCCGTCCGGGACCGACGTGGATATCGCCCGCCTTCTCGGTGTTGGCACTGCCAACAGTACGGGCCGGTTCCGGCGCCACCTTCAGGTGTTGGCACTGCCAACACCCGTGGGAAGTGTTATTCATGATTCCGATTCCTGTTTTTTTTGCCCGCTTCGGATTTCCTCGAGACGTTGTGACATTCGATTCGCGGCGCTTCCCGAGTGCTTTTGCAACAACGCGAGGGTCTTCTCGTCATTGCGTTTGTCCAACTCCTTCATCCGCCGTTTATGCTCCTGCTCCCGTTCTCTCGCTTCGCGTATCCGCAGACCAATGGTCAACTGAAACTCCCCGGTCTTCGCCCGTTGACACAGGACGGCCAGATAGCCGATGGGATTCTCGATGGGTGTTCCACGTTTGGTGCCCGTGCTCAGGCGGCCATGCCATTCGTCGAGCACGTCCTGCTGCAGCGAATCGTCGATGGCTGTGAGGTACATCATGGCCAGATTTCTCTCGTTGTCAGAAATCCGGGGCGGGAAGTGGAGGAACTCGGGCAGCCTCGCGCACGCGCGCGACAGATGTTTGTTTGTAGTAGTTGTATTTATATTATTACTACTACTACTACATACATCCGTGTGCGTATTTTGCCGGGGGGGTGAGGCAATATTTGCGTCCAGGTGCAGATTCTGCACACGGTTGTGTTCATCGTTTTCAACCATGTGCGTTTTTTGCACTTGGGTGTATTCGGTCTCGTCACCCATGCGTGCATCGGGTAAAGAGGTACCTGTATCCGGATTTTGTTCATTGAGAGCCGCGATATGCGGATCGGACAGGGCATAAAAGGGGTTGTGTTTGGCAAGCTGTAATACCGGTGTGTCTTTCCGCTCCCGGGCAAATAGTCCGATCCGCCGCTCATAAGTCCAGGTCTGGACACGTTCTCCGATGGCATCTTTACCCACGTCGATCATGTCCTGAATCGTGGCCAATACGCTGCGCGCGACACGGCCTACCCTGAGATGTTTGTGATTCTGGCTGTTACGCAAAAATTCGATATAGTCACTATCGAGATACATGGCATCGCCCAGCGTGACCGGCTCGTCATGCAGGGCGTAGATATTGCCGAGGAAACGCCCCTGTGTGTCCCTGACACGCTCGCAGAGTGACAGCCAACGCGTAGCCCGCAGGATGGTAATGGCACGCGACACGGTGTGGTTGGATTTGACATTGGCGCCGGCGCGGATCGCACCGTAATTCGGGAAGGCGGTGACGGCGCCGGGCGTCGTGATATGGGTGCGTATGATCTGCCAGACCACCTTGTCCACGGGTTCGAGTATTGGATCGGTTACCAAAAGACGCGGGTAGGGGTCCTGCCAGTTACCGAAGAAGATCAGGCTGCTTTGCTGGTCCTCGTCGCGCCGGTCTGTGGAGTGCGGCGCGCTATTGCGCAGTTGCTGAATGGCATTCTGAATATAGAGGGATAACGCCTGGGTTTGGGGAGAAACGGGCGCGACTGTTTCCTGTTCATCCGTCACGGGTTTCTCCGTCTACGGCTTTCCTTAAACGCGACTGCATCGTGGTCTGATACGATTATTGTCACGGGCGCTTTCCCAGGACTGGATCAAAGACCAGAGCGCACGCAGTGGTTGTCCTGTCTCCTGGCCCACATGCTGATAGCGTTCTGGCAGGGGCAAGCCCTCCGTTTTGACCCAGCTTTCCCATATGGCGACTTGCTCCTCGTCGGACGGGAGCGGTGGCCGGCCCGCACCGCAGCCGGGGATACCCAACAGTTTCTGCCGCTGGATGTATTCGGTGGTGGACATGCCGAAGAGGGTGTTCATCATGGTGATCGGTGCCTCCAGGCGCAGCAACTCGTCCTGCAGTGCGTCATTGGCCAACTCATGGCGCAGGTGGACCATGATTTTGCTGAAGCAGCTATGGTCGGTTTTGATCTCCAGAAAGTGGCTGCTCATACGCGCCAGGTGTTTGATGGCCTTGACCGGGAGCTGGGAGAGCTGGCGGATTTCATCAACGGTGAAATCAAGATCCTTGATCGCCTTGAGATCGCCTTCCGACAGCGCCTGGATGGCGTACAGCATGACGTGATAGGCGAGCAGAGAGTCATGAGGGGGCATGTTCACTCCTTTGCAGCCAGAGCGTATCTTCGTTTTCACAACCGATCTGTGATCGCAACTGCCGGCACTGGCGAATCAGCGCCATGAGTGAGTGGAAGTGCGCGTCAGGAAACAGTGGGTCAGCGAAGAGCTGGCAGGCAATCGACACCCAGGCGGGTTGGCCGAGCATGCGCATGAGTTCCTGCTGATCGCTCTTGAGACACAGATCCCGGATCGCCATTGACTCGGGAAGATTGGGGATTCGTTCGGCCTGCGCAGTCTCTTCCGAGCAGACATAGAGCATCCACCAGACCCACTGACGCAACATCATTTCCCACTGTTGTTTGGCATCGAGTGTACTTGCGTCATCGGGGATGAGTGGTTCATCGGGCAGGTCGACAAGAAAACCTAAACCCCAGTCAGGGGATTGCCGCACACACTGTTCCATCTGGTAGTGAGATGCCAGGTCATAGGCAACTTCATAAGTGTTACGGCGGGCCTGCTCGATGTCGAGCGGGGCGGTATCGGCAGGTTCCGCATTTTCGATGCTTGCGGCTTGTTGTCGATCCGGTACTTTTGTTTTCTCTGGGCTCGCTTGAACGGGGCCAGACGAATTCGCCACCTTGGTTGCTTCGTTTGTCGCCTCTGGTGTCGGTGGTGATTCTGCAGGTGCCGATGTATCGATCCGCTTAGCAGGCTGAATATCCGTAGGTACGTTGGTCTGCTCGTCGGTTTCGTTTGCGTTGACAGATTGTTGTGGCTGGATAGAGGGAGATGAATCCTCCATCTTCCTCCCATGCAGCAGTGCATCGATGTCCAGTCGCATGGACCTGACCGGGATATCCAACACATCGGCCAGCCGCTCTTCCAGTGAGATACGTAGGGCTTCGTTGTCCCATTCGGGGCGATTGTGCTCGGCAAGGCAGTCGTGAAACAGATCGCCGAAGGCGGCTTCGTCCTGGTTCGCGGTTTGGGTCCAATAAGACTGGAAGGCCTTTTCGATCTGCCGGATACGCGCGATCTGCGGTCTTCCCATGCCGGCGCGTAACGCCTCCGGGATGAGCGGCAGTAAAACATCCACCGCATAATCCATCCGTGACAGCAGGTTCAAATCGACGGCATAGCCGGTATCTCTAAGGCGTTGGGTCAGTTGACGGAAGGAATACTGCGTGCCGTCTTCCGACTCGAACATCGTCTTCAGATCCCGCACCGCCAGTGCCTTGTCGATGAAGAGCATGTCGCCGCGTTTCTCGTTCTCGATGAGATGGGCGGCCAGGACGTGGGTTTCCGATTGCCACGGCCGGAACAACACATGAATACGGAAAAACGTTTCGTCGCCGGTTTCCTTGTGCAGCTCGTTGAGGATGCCAAGGCGCGTATTACCGCCCGATTCCACCATGTAGTGTTCTGCACCGGGACGGCGAGTCACCGTCAGCGGATTGTTCAATCCGCCTTGGGCACGAATTGAATCCTTGATCTCGTCATAGCGCGGATTGCGTTCGCGGCGCGGGTTTCGGTCGTAGGGACGGATTTGCGCGAGTGTCAGCAACATAGGTGTGGGCGCGACGGGGTCGGCGCGAGGCAACTCGCCACCTTTGCCGAAGTGCGGCGCCTTCAATAGCTGTCCGAGTTTCTCATCTGAAGGACGGTGTTTCGAACTCATGGCAGATCCACATCACCTAGGTGGGGAAAGAGTTCCCGCACCAGATTCAGCATGGTTTCCCTGGCGCTGGGCGTAGGGCCGGTGCGTTTGGCCTCCCAGCGGTGAACCGGCGTCTGGGCAGTGGCCGACTCACGATAGGCCACGGTGGCCGGGATGACCGTCTCCAGAATCCGTATTTGCCCATGGCTGGGACCGGACTCTCGGCGCAGCTCCCGCACGATACGTTGTGCGTCGATGGTGCGGTCCATCCGGTATATCAAGCCATATAAAGGACCGACGGGTGCACCGAGGTAGGTCATGGGTTGCAGTCGATCCAACATACCCAGGGTGCCACGGGTGAATTCGCGCGCCGAGAGAATTTCCGGCGGGATAGGCGATAGCAACAGGTCGGCCGCCAGCACTGCGGCATCTTGTAACGGCCCAACCGCGCCCTGAGTATCGATCAGGATGATGTCATACGCCCCGTCGAACGATGTCAGGAGGTGCTTCAATCGCACCCGGCCGTCTGGCGTATGCAGTATCCAGTTCTGTAATGCCCCTTCCGGGTCGTCGGAGACAATCAGGTCGAGGTTGGAAATCGCCGAATGGCTGACGACATCAATCGCTGTAGCCTCGGTGATCAAGCCGGAGAGGCCCCTTGTCGCCAACGTATCCAGTGGGTAAAAGCTTGATAGTGTGGGTTGTACGTCGGCATCGACGAGCAAAACGCGTTGCCCCAGATCGGCGAGTATGCCGCCCAGATTGGCCGTCAATGTCGTCTTGCCGACACCTCCCTTGGTGCTGGTGATGGTGACTTTCAGGGTCATGGAGAACGCCACAGGACACTCATCGGCGTCCTCGTTTTGAACTGTTGGCGTTGGACACCTTGCTATCCATGCAGTGGCTGCACACCGTTCGCGGCCGACCCATGGCGTGTGCGTCGAATGCGTTACCGCAGCGATAACACCGGTAGCGGTGATAAAGTCTGCATCCCGGACAGGCGATATCGTGCTTTTCATCTGCAGGAGCCAGAAAGGCGTTGCCGCAATATTGGCAGTGCCGTTGTTGCCACAAGTCCATCGCCATCAGGCTCAGCACGAATACCGCCCGGGTCAGATCAAGCTGTGGTTTGTCAACGATACACTGGTACACCGCATATACATCCAGAACGATTCTGGCCTCGCTGCGATTCTTTCTTGCGATTCGGTTGTGCAACTGCCAGACAAGGGTTGCATGCAACATGCGTAAATCATTTTCGAGGTACCAGGCATCGGTAAAAGGCATCTGGCCCCGTGGCGACGGATGTCCCTGCAGCATGATGTATATGCGTTTAACCAGCTTCTTCGGCAGGTCCGTGAGCTGGCAGACCAGTGTTGCACGGGCGCCGGCCTGAATCAGGCGTACCGCGTCATGAATCCTGGTTGCATCGGCACAGGGTTTGATCTCGCAACGGGCGCAATCTTTATCGGAACCGCAAGGCGGTGTGCACAAAACAAAGGGGGTGACGTAATTCATGGATTTCATGACACGTCACCTCCAGGTTTTGATGATGTGATCAGAAAAACATGTTCAACGATGGCGTCAATCTCACCGGGTTGGCCGCTACGAATCGCATTCAGAATCCGCTCCCACCACCAGGCTTCCTGACGTGGCACAAGCAGCGGCGGCTTGATTCGAGTGATATGGGTCAGTTCTTCAGGTGTCGTTTGAGTCAGTATATGAGCCATTTCGACGGATATACCCTGTAACGTGGCGACGACCTCGGGATCTTGCCTGGCGAGGTCACGCGTACGTAACAGGTACTGCAGATTGATGTCAGAGAAGTCAAAATCGAGTTTCATAGTTTCATGCCCCCTAATGGTACGTTGATGGGAAAGTCCCATCTAAATGAGTCGCCCTTGTTGTCATGGGCTTCAGGGGTGGGAAGATTGCTGGGGGCACTACAATGTCCGCGTTCAGAAAATGTGATGCATTTCCTATAAAATACCCATCAAGTATTGAGAAGAAGGTTGGCAACATAAAGTGAAATAGACGCTCATCAGTGTTGTTATCGTGTCGTCTATGTTAGCTGCATGAAATCGGGAAAAAACGGTTAGTAACGCGCCCTGGAAGGGCACTTATCGGGCTACTATTCTTGATTTTGTGATGGGAAGGCTGCTGCCCAAGACAATCCATATCCTGATGGAAGGGGCACCTGAAAATATCTCCATTGAGGCAGTGATCAATGTCGTGAAGCATGTGAAAGGCGAATCAAATGTTAATCATGTTGATTAACGGCAGTGCCCCATTACAAATGTTCCACCAACCAATCAGGCGTGAACTGAATAAAGAACGTATTGAGCGAAGCAAGCTGACCGCTTACCAACAGCAGGCCAATCGCCACCAAAAAGCCACCGCTCACTTTTTGCACGATATGGGCGTGCCGATTGAGGCGGCGCAACTGCCCGGTGGCACGTGAAAATAGCAGCGCTGTTATCAGGAAGGGCAGTGCCAGGCCCGAGGCGTAGATCAGCGTATAGAGCACCCCTTGTGAGGGTTGACTAGCGGCCATGGTCATCACTGTGCCCAGCAGTGGCCCTATACAGGGTGTCCAGCCTGCACCGAAGGCCATACCGATCAATCCCGAGCGGGTGTAGCCTGGTGCCATGTTATGCCCGGCCTGTAGTTGTTTGGTCATATTTAAAAACGGGATGTTGATCCATCCCAGGGTATGAACACCGAAGATGATCACCAACACACCTCCAGCCTGGGCGATGAGATCGTTATAGTGGTACAGCGCGTTACCGAGCAGTGTCGCCGGCAGGCCGAACAGCAGTACGAATATCAAGGTGAATCCACCAACAAAAAACAGGGCATGGCTGAATACATGCCAGCGGCCAACGCGCTCCTCCTCATTCTGCTCTTCCAGTGAGCTGCCTGACAGGTAACTGAGGTAGACCGGTACTAAGGGTAGAACGCACGGTGAGAAAAACGATAATGCACCGGCGAAAAGGGCCAGGGGGATGGTGATATCGGCTGGACTCATCTGAATTCATTTCCTTTGGCTTATTGGTCTTTGGATAGCGATGTCTGTTGATATCGTAGGATGAATGATATAACATTTTCGAAAATATCGAAATGAATGGCGAATTTATGAAAAAAGTATCTCCTCTAGTCAGTCAGGACGAAGTCTGCAAAGTCCCGTGTTTTGACCAGGACAAAGTGGCTGCGGTTAAGGCTCGATTGGCCGAAGATGAGGAGCGTCTGCCGCAACTGGCGGAGTTCTACAAACTCCTGGGAAATCCTAGACGCTTGAAGATTCTGCTGGCCCTGGCGGAGGGAGAACTATGTGTTTGTGATATCGCCCATGTTTTGGGGCTGAGCGTCGCGGCTACTTCTCATCAATTGAAGTTGCTGCGCGATCAGGGTTGGCTGGGCAAACGGGATGACGGCAAGATGGTCTATTATCACCTCAAAGTGGATGACCTGTTGAAAGCACTGCAGGGTGACCTAGCGATGATGGAAAAGCGCCTCGGCTGATCTTTGTTTTGTCTAAACATTTCGATGTTTTCGATAATGACGATATGTAAGGAAAGTCCTTTTGAGAGGCGAATATGGATAGCACCGAATCAACATCTTCCACGGCTTGGCTGCTGTTGGGCTTGGCGGTCTGTCTCGAAATTGCCGGTGTATTGGGTCTGCGCTTCAGTGCGGGTTTCACCTTGTTGCTGCCCACCGTACTTGCACTGCTTGCTTTTACGCTGGCGCTCTACCTTGTCAGTCATGTGATGAAAACATTGCCAGTCAGCGTGGCTTATCCCGTATGGGCAGGCGGTGGAACGGCGGGGGTCGCTTTGTTAGGGGTTCTGGTGTTGGGCGAAGCAATCAGCGCAATAAAAATCGTGGGCGTTCTTTTGGTCATCGGTGGCGTCATTCTGGTGAATATGACCTCCGATAAGAAATCAGGGTGTTGATGTATGGGCGGCCTGATTGAAACTTCATACGCGTGGCTACTGGTTGGGTTGGCGGTCATCGCTGAAATCACCGCCGCACTCGCCTTGCGTTTCAGCAACGGCTTCACCAAGCCGTTGCCAGCGGTTTTGGCGCTCGCTGCGTTTGGATCGGCGTTTTATCTTGTCAGCCTAGCCCTAGTCAATTTACCGGTCAGCACCGTCTATCCGGTCTGGGCCGGTGGCGGCACGGCGGGTGTAGCACTGCTGGGCATACTCATGCTGAAGGAACGGGCGGGCCTTTGGAAAGGGATTGGCGTCATGTTGATCGTGCTGGGGATTGTTATGTTGAATCTCGCAGCGGGAGGGCATGGGGCATGACGGAATCACCCTCAACATTGAACCGGATCGAAGAGGAACTTCGTCAGGCCATGGCGGCAAAAAAGTGTTGGCGCTGTGGTTGCTTTCAGGACACCATCGATACGTTACAAGACTCAGCGGTTATCCAGGCCGATTTGGCTTCACTGCTGAAAGAGGCCCGCACGCTGTTCGAACCGAAGCGCTACGACTGCCTGGGCTGTGAGGTGTGTTGGCCTGCCGTGGCGCAGAATCTGGCGGCCGAACTCGATCCGGCCGTCGCCGAGGGTGGTCATTGCGCCACCGAAGCACCTGAACTGCGCGAAGGCTGGCCGCCGCTGCCTGGAGATTATCAGGTGGTGCGGATGCAGGCCCCTGTCGCTGTTTGCACCTTGAACTCCGACCATCTGGTTGCCGAGCTGGTGGCCAGCGGTGTCGAGGATCTATCGCTGGTCGGCACGCTGCACACGGAAAATCTCGGCATTGAACACCTCATCCGCAACACGCTTGCCAATCCACACATCCGTTTTCTTGTGCTTTGTGGTGAAGATACGCAAAAGGCCATCGGCCATCTGCCCGGCCAGTCACTAATCAGCCTGTTCCATCACGGTGTGAATGAGAAAATGCGTATCATCGGGGCCAACGGGAAGCGGCCACTGCTTAAAAATCTGGATGTCAAACATGTCGAGGCCTTTCGGCGGCAGGTACAGCTCGTGGAGTGTATCGGCAAAACCGACATTCCCACTGTATTGAAAAAAATCTCGGAAGCGGCGGCCAACAATCCCGGCCCCTTTGCCGGAGCGCCCGAGGATATCTTGCCCATTCCAATCGAGGCTGCAGCAGCGCCAACGAAGCTGACGCTCGATCCCGCGGGCTATTTTGTGGTTTACCCCGACCGGCGTGCCAATCAACTGATGCTGGAGCATTACACCAATCAGGGTGTGTTGGATCGGATGTTCGCCGCACAGTCCCCCGCAGCGCTTTATGTCACGGTGATCAACGAGGGGCTGATTAGCCGCCTGGATCACGCAGCCTATCTGGGCCGCGAACTGGCGCGGGCGGAACAGGCGCTGAAAAGCGGAGAAAAGTATGTGCAGGATCAAGCGCCCGGTGAGATTGAGCAGGCAAGCCTTCAAACCTGTTCATCGGGCTGCGGCTGTCGTTAAAAAGCAATAGGAAGCTGAGTTAATGAGAACAGCAGGCATAGTGGTCATCGCGGTGTTGCTCGGTGTGTTAGGCATCAAGCTATGGCCGACAGCGAGCGAAACCCAAATCGCACAGATCACGTCACCCGATGGTCCGGCCATTGTCCTGATTCGTGGTGACAATAGCCCCAGTTGCCAGGCAATTCATCGTTTGGTTGAGCAAGCCGAGCAGCGTTATCAGGGGCGCATCGAGGTGATTCAGACCGACTGGAGCCCGGATAACCCGCTGATCGAACGTTATCAGATACGCTTTCTGCCCGCTGTCGTATTCATCGACAGTCAAGGTAACGAACGGGGCAAAATTGTCGGTGAAAGCCAGGCAGTGCAGGAGCAGCTTGCACAGGCCCTGGCACAGGCCGAACAACTGTTGTTGAAGTAAGCATTGTGGATGCCTTTGCCGCCTGGTTGTCACCGTATCTGGCCAATGGCTCATTGCTGGCACTGCCGTTAGTGGTGGCCGGTGGATTGCTGACAGCTTTCAATCCTTGTTGCCTGCCCATGTACCCGGCGGTGTTCGGCTTCATGGGGTGCAGCTGCTGTCAAACAACGGCGGCTAAGGATAAAACCGGGCAAATACCGGCCGGTGTCATCCAGACGCGTATTGCGTTAGTGTTTGTCCTCGGCATGGCAGCAGCAACGGCCGTCATGGGTCTGCTCACTGCGGGCCTGGGCTGGGTGTTTGGTCGCTTTGATCCGCTATTTCAGATGCTGCTGGCGCTGGTGCCCATCTTTATGGGGCTCTCTATGCTCGGCCTGTTTCCATTGCGTCTACCCGTCTGGCATAGCCAAAGGCTACATGACATCGACGCCAATCAACTCCCGCATGCACTCACCGCCTTCGGTGCCGGTTTCCTCTTCTCGCTGGCCATTGCGCCCTGTGCCACCCCCATCTTGCTCGGCATCCTCACTCTGGTCGCCATGCAGGGTGATCTGGTTTGGGGCGGCCTGTTGATGTTCATTTACGGGCTGGGCACTGGACTGCCGCTGCTGTTAATCGGGCATGGTTACGAACGCCTACAACCGTGGCTAGCCACACCCCGCCGTCAGCGGGGCTTGCGAACGATCTCCGGGCTGTTGCTGCTGGGCGTGGGTGTGTATGTTTTATGGTCAGCCTAATGTTCAGATTTCGGTTTGGTGTCATGGCTTGTCTCCCCGGATGTCTTTTTTCATCTGTTCGAAGGTATCCCGGTCGATCTCGCCGCTGGTATAACGCTTTTTTAGAATATCCAGCGACGATTCCTGTTGTCCTTGACCGCGATCGCGCAACCAGCTGACGATGAAAACCACTCCGGCAATCACCAGAATCCAAAACAGAAGGGGAAAAAACCACATCCTGCCCATCCACCAACCGCCGTGGTCGTAATTCATCATGTCCATCATTAAGGTTCTCCTTCGACAAGGCTTGATAGAGATCAATAGTTGCATTATAGTGCAACTATGCATTCAATTACTATTCAACCCGAAAAGATTTTTCAGTCGCTGGCCGACGAGACCCGGCTGCGGATCATCCGTTTGATGGTGGCGACCGCTGAAGAGTCATGCCTGTGTGAGCTGGTGGATAGCCTGCTGGAGCCGTCATACAAACTTTCCCGTCACTTGAAGATTCTGCGTCAGGCGGGGCTGCTGTCATCTCAAAAAGAGGGGCGTTGGGTCTATCACCGGTTGGTGTTGGAACCGTCCTACCTGGAGACGCTATACGCCACTGTAAGGGCGTTGCCTGACCCGGAAGGCATCTACAACGCTGACTTAAAACGTTTCCGCGAACGCCTTTGCCTGCGCGAAGGCGGCCGTTGCCGGGTCGGTATCCAGTCTGACGAATTCAAGACAGAGGAAGCGCGCTGATGGCCTGCCCGAGTTGCACGGCAGTCGCCGAAGGCAAACCCATGCCACCACCCTGGCGCAATCCCCAGGTGGTGACTTCGGCGCTCTCCGGTCTGTTGTTGGTCATTGGTTTTTTCGGTGCCAAGCTGGGGTTGCCGCCGCTGCCCGAGACCGGCCTCTATATTTTGGCGGTAATCATCGGCGGCTGGTTTTTCGGTCGCGAGGCGATCGAGGAACTGGTTAAGGAACGGGCGATTGGCATCGAGCTGTTGATGAGCGTGGCGGCCGTGGTTGCCGGGCTCATGGGCCAGTGGGCGGAGGCCGCCATGCTAGTGTTCCTCTATTCCATCTCCGAGGCGGCCGAGGGTTACACGGAGGAGCGTACCCGTCACGCCATTCGCGCGCTGATGGATCTGGCCCCCAAAACCGCTTTGGTGGTGCGCGACGGCAAGGAGATGCGCATTCCAGTGGAAGCGCTCCGGGTCGGCGATGTGTTTATTGTCCATCCCGGTGAGGCGGTAGCAACCGACGGCGAGATCATCGACGGCCGCTCCAGTCTCAACCAGGCCCCGGTCACCGGCGAATCCGTACCGGTGGAAAAAGTGATGGGCGATACCGTGTTCGCCGCGACACTCAATGGCGAAGGCGCGCTCACCGTGCGGGTCACAAAGACCATAGCCGATAATACCCTGGCGCGCATCATCCAACTGGTGGAGGAGGCCCAGGCCAGCAAGGGTAAGAGCCAGCGCTTTATCGAGCGCTTCGGTAAACGCTACAGCCCGGCGGTGCTGGGGGTGGGCATCCTGCTCGCACTCGTTCCGGGATTGCTCGGCATGGGATGGGAAGAATGGCTCACCCGTGCCACCGTCTTCATCGTCGCCGCCGCGCCCTGCGCCCTGGTCATCTCCATTCCGATCACGCTGGTAGCGGCCATCGGCACCGCCGGGCGTAACGGCATCCTCATAAAAGGCGGAGTACACCTGGAGAATCTGGCCAAGGTCCGCGTCGTGGCTCTGGATAAGACCGGCACCCTGACTGTTGGCCGGCCCCAAGTCACAGACATTGTGCCTTTGACCGGACACAATGAAACCGGCGTGCTTTCAGTAGCGGCGGCACTGGAGCTGCGTTCCCAACACCCCCTCGCTCGTGCCATCCTCGACCGGGCCGAAAGCGAAGGACTCAGGCCACAAGCGGCGGAAGATTTTACTTCACTCACGGGTGCCGGGGCGAAGGGCAGGATCGACGATGAAACGGTCTATATTGGTAGTCCCAGGTTGTTCGCGGACTTTGATGCCGACCTCGATAGCGCTAAGGGACGGATAGAATCCTTGCAGTGTGAAGGCAAGACGGTGGTGCTGGTAGGTACGAAAACGGCCGTTCACGGCCTTGTCGCCATCGCCGACCCGTTACGGCCCGAGGCCCGCGAGGCCATCGCCGGACTCAAGCGTGCCGGTATCCACAAAGTCATCATGTTGACCGGTGACAATCCTCTGGCCGCCCAAGCCATCGCTCAACAGGCGGGTATCGACGAGGTGTTTGCCGAGCTCAAACCGGAAGACAAGACTCGTAAGGTAGAAGAACTAGACAAACAGTACGGCAGGGTGGTCATGGTTGGCGACGGTGTCAACGACGCCCCGGCGTTGGCGGCGGCCCATGTGGGTATCGCCATGGGTGCGGCCGGTACCGACGTGGCCCTGGAGACGGCAGATGTGGCGCTGATGGCCGACGATCTCTCAAGGTTGCCGTATCTCGTCCGCTTCAGCCACCGCAACTGGAGTGTGATCCGCCAGAACTTGGCACTGTCCGTGGTGGTCATCGGCACTCTGATTGTCGGCGCAGTGGCCGGGACGTTTTCGTTGCCGGTTGCAGTCATCGCCCACGAAGTGAGCGAATTCGTGGTCATCGCCAGTGGTTTGCGGATGCTGAAGGCCTAGCACGTGAATACAAGACCGACATCGGGATACTACCGCGAGGCGTGCAACCGGCTCGCGCTCTGCTACGATCCACTGATGCGCCTTCTGGGCCGGGCCGTCGGTGGAGAACATCAGGTGCGCCGAGACATGGTCGAGCAGGCGGGTCTGAGTCCGGGTGAGCGAGTGCTGGATGTGGGGTGCGGGACGGGGACGCTCGCCGTTCTGATGGCGCAAAAGGTCGGCACGTCGGGAGAGATTGTCGGGATCGATCTATCGCCCCGGATGATCGAACGAGCACGGCGCAAGGCGCTGTTGCCGCAACTGAAGTTTTATCAACAGAGCATCGAAGCCATTAACTTTCCCGATGGTTATTTCGATGCAGTGACGGCGACTTATGTGCTGCACGAGATGCCTCGCGCCGCCCGCTGCAATACCTTGCGCGAGATTCGCCGGGTGCTCAAGCCCGGCGGACGCCTGCTGGTGGTGGATATTTACCGGCCTGGTGGCAAGTTCCGCTATGCTGTGTTTCGACTGTTGATGTTGCTCGAGAATCCCACGGCCTGGGATTTTCTGGATCACGGTCTGTTAAACGAACTCGGGGAAGCCGGTTTCGAGAACTTTCGCCAGTCATTCATTGTCGATGATTTAGTCCCTGCGACGCTGGCAGTCAATCCTTTGCCGGTCCAGAAGGCTGGGGATGGCACTGACGTACAACAACATGATTAGGAGAAACACTATGGAAGAGATTAAATATGGCTTCGGCAAAACCGTCCCCATGGATTTTGAGCGCGCCATCGACGAGGTGACCGAAGCGCTCAAGGCGGAAGGCTTCGGCGTACTCACCGACATCGATGTGCAGGCGACCCTGAAGAAAAAGCTTGGTGAAGAGATGCCGCCGTATCGCATCCTCGGTGCCTGCAATCCGCCTCTGGCCCACCAGGCCATCACCAACGAACCTTCTATCGGTCTGCTACTGCCCTGTAACGTACTCGTTCGTCAGGAAGAGAACGGGACGGTGCATGTGGAGTTCATGGACCCTGCCGCGGTATTGAACCTGGTGGATAATCCAGCCGTCGCTGAATTGGCCGGTGAAGTAAAGTCCCGGCTTGAGCGGGTGATGGCGGCGCTGTAAGCCTGTTTTTTTGTGATGCGTCGAATCATTACCCACCTGCTGATTTTTTCCGTGCTTGTCACCAATGTGGCGTGGGCGATGGACGACTGTTTTTCGCCTTATGGCAGCGATGAGTCTGTGCTGGCCCAGTCGGGTGATCTGTCCGGCGATGGCCTGAACGATGGCGTTTGTGACGAGTTTTGTGCCGGTTGGCTTCATCTTGTCGCCATTGCCCCCGAAACCAAGTTAGATTATTTTCCATTCACCCGCCAGGACGTGGTGCGGACAAACCTTTCTTATCACTCCCTGGACCAAACTCCCCCCTTTCGACCTCCCCAAATCTGAATGTTTGCATGGGGGCTTTTAGGCTCCGCTTCGCTTGTTGTACTGATTTTACTAGCAAGGATTCACCGATGAGAACACGATTATTCACGCCAGCCGCGCTGCTCGGCTGTATTTTGATATTGCCTTTTGGGGCGGTAAACGCGGCCGATCAACCGACGTTGACAGCCTTGGTTCGCACTGTACTGGATGACAACCCGCGTGTTTTGGCTGCACGATCCGCACTGGACGCGGCAACGGCCCGCGAAACAGCGGCCGACCAGCCGCTCTACAACCCGGATCTTGACATTGATTATGAGGACACCGGCGATGTCACCAAGACCTTGGGGCTCAGCCAGACCATCGACTGGGCCGACAAGCGGGAAGCCCGCACTCGCGTGGCGGCGCTTGAGCGTGAGCGTGTTGTCGCCGAATTGGCGGGTGTGCGCCAGGCACTGGCAACAGAACTGCTAGATGCCCTGGCCGATTATCACACCGCGAGCGAATTGACGGCGCTGGCCGAGCAACGTCGTACCCTGATGCAGCGCTTTCTCGCCTTGAGCGAGCAGCGCCGCCAGGCAGGCGACTTGGGGCAGGTGGAGCTGGATCTGGCCAGGCTGGCCGCGACCGAGGCCAACCTGCAACGGGTTCGCTTGGTGGGACTGCAGGCGCAGGCGGAGCAGGCGCTGATGGCGGTTGCCGATGCAGGATCAGAGGGGTGGCCCGTGTTGCCTGAGATTCCATCTGCTTCGCGGCTTGATACGAAAAATATTGATGACTTGCTCGAACAGTTGCCCGCGCTGCGCGTCATCCGAACCCAATTTGCCACCGCCCGCGCGGATGTGGAGTTATCCCGCCGTGAGCGCCGGGCCGATCCCACCATTGGCGTTCGTGGCGGCCGCGATGCATCGGACAACCTGATCGGTCTGACCCTCTCTATCCCGCTGTTCGTGCGCAACAACTTCAGCGCCGAGGTGGAGGCGGCCAGTGCTGACGCCATTCAGATCGAGCAGAGCGCCCAGGACAGTTATCGCCACAGCCGCGCCCGCTTGGTCTCGGCCGCGCAACGTTTCGAACTAAGCCGTCAGGCCTGGGACGACTGGCTGCAAACCGGGCAGACCAGTCTGGAGAGCCAGACTCAACTTTTGGAGCGCCTGTGGCAAGCGGGTGAACTCAGCACCTCTGATTACCTGGTGCAACTCAAGCAGACGCTGGATACCCGCACCGCTGCCGCCGAATTGCGCGGCAGCCTGTGGCAGGCGTGGTTTGAATGGCTCGCGGCCAGTGGCAAAACAGAATCCTGGTTGGGACTGAACGACTGATTTCATTCCCCCATACATTTTTCGGAGAAACGCATTATGAACAAATTGATTAACCGGTTCCTTATTCTCTGCCTGCTGGGCAGTGCCCCGGCCTTTGCTGAAGAAGAGCATGAGGAAGAAGAGGGCGGCATCCCGCCCATGACGGTAGAGCAACGTCAATCCATGGGGATTCTCACTCAGATAGTTGGCACGCAGTTGATGGCCGACGAGGTGATCGCCCCCGCTGAGGTGACGGTCAACCGCTATCACACGGCTGAGGTAACGCCGCGCATCACCGCCCAGATCACCCAGCGCCACGCCCGCATGGGGCAGCAGGTGAAAAAGGGTCAGAAGTTGGTCACCCTCTCCAGTGTCGAGATGGCCGAAGCCCAGGGCCAATTGTTGATGGCCGACCGGGAGTGGAGCCGGGTTCAGGAACTGGGTCGCCAGGTGGTGGCGGAAAAGCGTTATGTAGAGGCCGAAGTGGCCCGCCAGCAGGCCTATGCCAAAGTACTGGCGTTTGGCATGACCGAAGCTCAGGTGGTGGCCTTGCTGGAAGAGGGCGACGTCTCCAAGGCGACAGGGTCTTTCGACCTGCTCAGCCCGCAGGAAGGCACGGTGCTCAGCGACGACTTTGTGATCGGCCGCGTGGTGGAGCCGGGCCGGGTGCTGATGGAGGTTAGCGACGAGTCTCGCCTCTGGGTGGAGGCGCAGCTGGCGGCGGAGATGGCCGCTGGCATTGAGGTGGGCAGTCCGGCCCGTGTGAGCAGTGATGAACGCCGCTGGTTGTCCGGCAAGGTCGTGCAGATCCATCGCCTCATGGACAAGACGACCCGCACGTTGGCGGTGCGTATCGAGTTGGACTCGCGTGACGGTCGTCTGCGCCCCGGCCAGTTCGTCAAGAGCGCCATTCAGATTGTCGCCGGTAAGCCGGTGCTCGCCGTACCCAAAGAGTCGGTATTGCTAGTCCAGGGAGATTATGTGGTCTTCAAAACGGAGGGTGATGAGATCCATCCCGCGCCGGTGGAGCGCGGTGCTACACGCGGTAACTGGACCGAGATCAAGGCAGGTCTGGCGGAGGGTGATGAGATCGTGACACAGGGTGCCTATGTGCTCAAGTCACTGCTACTGAAATCACAGATCGGCGACGCGGATTAAGGAGCAGAGACCATGTTAAATAACTTAGTTGAAGCGTCTTTACGCTATAAATTTCTGGTGATCGTCTGTTTTGCGGTAGTGGGCTTTCTCGGCTGGCGAGCGGTAACCACCGTGCCCATCGACGCCTTCCCCGACGTCACCCCGGTGCAGGTGAACATCTACACCGAGGCAGCTGGTCTGGCGGCCGAGGATGTCGAGGAACTGCTCACCTTCCCGGTGGAATCCGGCATGGCCGGTCTGCCCGGCGTGCAGGAGATCCGTTCGGTGAGTCTGTTCGGGCTCTCCTATGTCTCGGTCTATTTCGCCGATGATATGGATATCTACTTCGCCCGACGGCTGGTGATGGAGCGCCTGCAGGAGGTCGGCGACCGTTTGCCCGAGGGTTATGGTAAACCCGAAATGGGGCCCAACACTTCCGGACTGGGTCAGGTCTTCTGGTACACCGTGGAGCGGGCAGATAAAGCGTTAGAAGAAGATGTCAGCAAGATGGATCTGCGCAGCCTGCAGGATTGGCAGGTACGGCTGATGCTGCGCACCGCGCCGGGCGTGGACGATGTCATGTCCTGGGGTGGTGAGGAACGGCAGTTTCAGGTGGTGATCGATCCACTACGCCTGATCGAATACGACCTCAGCTTTCGTGAAGTGATGGAAGTGATCGAGCGCAATAACGGCCAGGTGGGCGGTCAGTACATCAACCAGGGGTCGGAGCAGTACCTGGTACGTGGACTGGGGTTGGTGGAGAACGAAACCGACATCGGCAACATTGTCGTCAAGGTGGAAGAGGGCACGCCGGTCTATCTGCGTGACGTGGCGGATATTGCCCAGCAACCGGCCTTGCGTTTTGGCGCGGTGACCCGCGATGGCGAGGAAGTTGTACTGGGCATGGCGCTGGCCCGTATCGGTGAGAACGCCAAGAACGTGGTAGCGGCGGTGAAAGAGAAATTCGGTGTGGTCGAGTCCGCCCTGCCTGAAGGCGTGGCGTTGCGCCCGGTCTACGAACGCACGGACCTGGTGGATAAGGCCGTGAATACGGCGGTAAAGGCCCTGGTAGAGGGCTCCATCCTGGTCGCCATTGTGCTATTTCTGTTCCTCGGTGAGATCCGTTCGGCCATTGTTGTTATTTCCGCGTTGCCATTGGCGATGCTGATCGCCTTTATCTTCATGGGTGAGATGGGCTTGTCGGCCAACCTCATGTCGCTGGCGGGTTTGGCCATCGGCATCGGCATGATGATCGACGGTGCTATCGTCATGACCGAAAACGCCTTTCGCATTATGGCCGAGTGGCGAGAAAAGGGTGAAAAGGTCAACCGTAGCGCGGCGGTGCTGGCGGCGGCCAAAGAGGTGGCCAATCCCATCGCCTTCGCCATTCTTATCATTATTGTGGTGTTTCTGCCATTGTTCAGCCTTGAGGGATTAGAGGGCAAGCTGTTCAAGCCCATGGCCTTTAACATCAGCTTCGCCATGGCCGGTTCACTGCTGCTGACACTAACCATCATCCCGGTGCTGGCGGTGCTGATTCTCAAACCGAAAGAGGAGCGCGATACCCTGCTGGTGCGCTGGCTGAAGCGGGCCTATCTGCCCACCCTGGCCTGGTCGCTGGCGCATAAGCGTACAGTAATAGGTGGCGCGGTGGTGTTGTTGATTGGGGCGCTGGCGCTGTTCCCGCTGCTGGGCAAGGAGTTCATGCCCCAGTTGCAGGAAGGCTCCATCATGTGGCGGGTGGTGTCGATTCCCTCCACGTCGCTGGAGCAATCCATCGACATCTCCAAGGATGTTTCTAAGGTGCTGACGGCTTTCCCCGAGGTGAAGACCACCATCGCCATGATCGGCCGGGCCGAAAAGGGTGAGACCGCCGACGTCAACTACATGGAAATCTACACCGAGCTGAATCCCCACGATGAATGGCCCAACGCGAAGCGGGAGATGCCCGATCTGGTGGATGAGATGCGCGAGGCGCTGGAAAAGGCAGTGCCGACAGCGGTGATCAGTTTCACCCAGCCGATCCAGATGCGTGTGGAGGAACTGATCTCCGGCGTTCGCGCCACCCTGGCGGCCAAGCTCTATGGGCAGGATCTGGACGAACTGGATCGCGTCAGCCAGCAGGTCAAGAACGCCATCAGCCAGGTACCCGGTGTGGCTGACCTGTCGCTGGAGGCTAACCTGGGTAAGCCGCAGATTCGCATCCAGGTCAATCGCGAGCAGTTGGCGCGCTACGGAATGAACGCCGATGAGGTGTTGACCGTGGTGCGTACCGGCATCGGCAACGAGCCGGTCTCCACTCTGATCGATGGCGTCAAGCGTTTCGATATCACGGTGCGTTTGAACGATGCGGCCAAGATGTCGGTGGATGCCATTCGCGACATTCCCCTGCGCAGTAGCGACGGCGCCATCGTGCCACTGCACAAGGTAGCCGATGTCTCGGTGACGGAGGGTTACTCCTTCATCCGCCGCGAGCAGTTGCAGCGTTACGCCGTGATTCAGATGGATGTGCGTGGCCGCGACGTGGACAGTTTTGTCCAGGATGCGGAAGCAGCCATCGAGACACAGGTCGAACTGCCACCAGGCTACTGGATCGAGTGGGGCGGTGCGTTTGAGAACCAGCAGCGGGCGTTGCAGCGGCTGGCGATCATTGTGCCGTTGACCATCTTCTTCATCTTCGTACTGCTCTACACAGCATTCAATTCGATCAAGTACGCCACCTTGATTATCGCCAATGTGCCCTTCGCCACCATCGGCGGCATCGTTTCGCTGTTCATCAGCGGCCAGTACCTGTCGGTGCCCTCGGCGATCGGTTTTATTGCCGTGTTCGGTGTAGCCATGCTCAACGGCATCGTGTTGGTGAGCTTTCTCAACGAGCTGCGGGAGAAGGGCCTGTCCGTCTACGACGCGGTACGTAAAGGTGCGGAGATGCGATTGCGGCCGGTGATGATGACCGCCAGCGTCGCCATTCTCGGTCTGGTGCCCATGCTGCTTTCCAGTGGTGTCGGTGCCGAAACCCAACGGCCCCTGGCGGCTGTGGTGGTCGGTGGCCTAATCACCTCCACGTTATTGACTCTGGTGCTGCTGCCGGTGATCTATGAGTGGATGGAGACACGCAAACAGAAGTGATTTCAGACGTCCCCTCTCACTGAGGGGGAGCGCTGTTTTCCACTATTTATATTTAGGAGAAAAGACCATGAAAGAGATCAAAGCCTTTATCCATCGCAACCGTATTACTGATGTCATCCACGCTCTCAAGGGGGCCGGTTTTGATAACCTGTCCATCGTCGATGTTAAGGGTACACTCAAGGCGCTGGATAGTAAGGAGCAGGACTACTCCGTTGAACTGGGAACCGCCGTCATTACCGAGATAAAACTGGAAGTGGTGTGCGAGGAAACACAGGTGGATGAAGCGATCCAATTAATTCGAGAGCATGCGCGAACCGGTCAGAATGATGCCGGATGGATTTATGTCATCGAAATCGGTCAAGCAATTCGGATTGAAACCAGAGCTGAGGGTTAATCGGATGACGGGCAAGAAAAACAACGAAACAAGGAGAGAATTTTTGTAATGGTGTCGAGAAGCAAAGTCTGGACCTGTGGCATGATTAGTATCTGCCTCGTCGCCGTCACCGTAGGCGGCGCATGGTGGTGGATAAACTCACAACCCTCCCCTATCCCCCAGCATCTCCAGGACATGGGCGGTGACTTTACCCTGCAGTCGGCGGATGGTCCGATGGCGTTGGAGGATTTTCGCGGCAAGGTGGTGCTGGTTTATTTCGGCTACACCAACTGCCCCGATGCCTGCCCCATGACAATGAGCAATTGGGCGCGAGCGTTTATACAATTGACAGAAGAGGAGCGCTCAAAAGTTCAGGGCATGTTGGTCAGTGTCGATCCCGCGAGGGATACCCCCGAAACACTCAAGGAGTACACCGCCTATTTTCATCCTAATATTATCGGTGTTACGGGTAGCGAAGAGGAGTTACGAAAAATCGTTTCACGCTATCGTTCGGATTTCGAGATCGAGCATGAAGGCAATAGCGAAAATTACACTGTGGCTCATATGTCGTTTGTTTACGTCATCGATCCTCAAGGTAAGCTGCGCGATCTTCTCGCTCACGAAAGTTTGCCGGAAGAGATTGTGAAGAGTCTTCGTAATGCGCTGAAGGTGAGGTTATGAAATATCTATTGATCATCTTGGGAATGTTGCTTGGTACACTGCCCATTACTTTCGTTCATGCCGATGATGTAGAGGCAATGGCCGTCCAGGTTACCCATGCTTACGTGAATAGCATGCCCCCGGTTGTGAAGGTGACAGCCGGGTTTTTTGAATTGAGAAATAGCGGTAGTGCAACGATTACGCTGACAGGTATTAGCAGTCCGCAAGCGGAAAAGGTCGAACTTCACCGGTCTGCCGGCGTGGATGGAAGAATGACCATGCGCCAGCTAATATCCCTGGATATTGCGCCCGGTGAAAAAATTAAACTCGAACCGGGTGGCATGCACTTGATGTTGTGGGGACTGGATCGATCGCTTCGCCCCGGTAACTTTGTACGGCTCACCCTGCATTTTTCCAATGGGCAGAGGAAGATTTTTCCGGCTGAGCTGCGGGACGTGCGTGATGAGAGTTCCCGCCACCATGGGCACTGAGAGCTACTTTGATGATGGATAAAAAAACCGCCAAACGTTTTATCGTTTGGCGGTATAGTCGAACACTCCTGTCTAGTTGAGTAATTGTTTAGCCAAGGCCACTTCGATCGAATCGCCATCCTGATTGAGGACGTCCAGCCCGGTGTCCGGCATATCACCTGACGTGGACTGGCTCACTGCGATCTTCTTGGCCATGAGCGACAGGCACGCCATTTGTGCCGAACCGCTGTAGCCGAGGAAGTAGACATCCACCGGTTCCTTTTGACCAATGCGCCACGAGCGTCGTGCAGCCTGTTGTAACGTATAGACGTTATAGCCACTTTGCATGAAGACGATGGTTGGAAAGTCCAGCAGATCCAGACCGGTTTTGACCAGTTCGGGGTTGGTGATAATCACATCCACACCACGCTCGACCTGATCGCTTATCCAGTCTTCCCGCCGGCTTGTCTCCACACTTGCACGCAACACGGCAGCCTTGAGCCCTTCCACCTCCAGCAGGCCTTTGAGCCTGGCGGCGGTGTCACGGGTGCCGGTGTAGGTCGTATAGACCAACACACGGCGGCCACGGTCCTTTTCTTTCTTGCATAGGCGCACCATCTCCGATTCCTTCGGCGCCGGTTCGCCCCCGATGATCGTGGGTACGAATGCCAGCAGTTGCCGCGTCCTCGGATGCTTCACCACTTCCTCACGGAAACAGGTGTCGGGCCAGGCCAGAAGGCAATTCAGCACGACACCTAGAAGACTATTGTCTCCTGAACGAAGCGCATCCTTCAGTGCGCTGGTGAGTTTGGTCTCCAGGTCCTGGTACCGTTCGGCCTGCACGTCCGTCATGGCCACTTCCGTGAAATGCTCGTGGTAGGGCGCCAGAATGTTGTCGCCGATCTCCTTGAGCTTCAGAAAAGCAGTGAATGGCAGTACATACCTCGCCACACCCAGCGGGCCGAATCCCGGCGCCTTTTGTGTGCGGACGCTGATACGCTTGCCGCGCGCGGTACGATGGTTTTTCTCTTCGGTTTCTTTATAGATATCCTTGAGAATGCCATGCTCACGCATAAACGCCATCGCGGCGGTGCCCAGGCTGCCACTCTTGAGGTTGTAGCGGTAGCCATCCTCGATCATCCGTTGTGGCATGATGCGCCATAACAGAAAAAAGAGATCGTCGGCATAACCACCCATCAACGTCCCGGTGAGTAACAACACCTTGCGTACCTTGTTGGCCAACACACCCATGGCCTGTCCTTGAGCTGAGCCGTCGTTTTTATACTCATGGCCTTCGTCCACGACCAGTAAATCAAAGTAGCCGTCCGGCAGATAGCGCTTGATGAACTCCGTTGGTTGAAATCCCCCTTGACCGAAGGATATCTCCAGCGATGCCATGGCGCGTTCCATGCGGGTGGCCTGCCGGTCACTGAACACCAGATCCCCGTTCTCATCCATCAGGTTGATGAACTCGTACAGGTTGTCTTCCAGCATGCCCGAGAGCAAATCCTCACCGAAGTTTTGGATCAGCCTCTGCGCCGTTTTTTTACCGATGGTCGGCAACTGACACATGGCCTCGACGACCAACTCATTGCGGCTTTTCTGCTTCTGGCCCGGACGAATGAGCGACCAGAGTCGTTCACCACACTGTCGGCAACTCTGTTGCCGATCACTCTTGAAACGCCCTGGTTCTACAGGCTCACTGTCACCGTCTTTCACCACGGTTCCACAGCTTGGGCAACTCGCGTATGCCAACGTTTTCACGAAAGTAGACGATGCATCGTTGCCTTCCTCCGTATGTTGGCGTATGTGTTGCTTGCGCACCGCAAAGGCTGGCTTCCAGTGTGATCCCATGCGCATCCGCACACGGCCCAGGATGAAAAACTCCGGCCCCTCGTGCTGAGTGGCGTGATCCAGCACCGCCCGAAGCTGTAATAACTTGCGGATGGTGTCGGGACCATTCAACACCCAGACACGGGCGTTCGGAATCGTCTCCAGGATCTCCCGCCGCCACTTGTAGACCAGGTGGGGAGGTGAGACGACCAGAGACCGCTGGAAACCCTCGGCATACATCACCGCAGCGGCGGCAATCGCCATCATGGTTTTGCCGGTCCCCATTTCCGCATTGATGATCGCGGCTTTTTCCGCCTCGTCCATCAACAAGCGGGTAACCGCCTGTACGACATCACGTTGAGCCGGAAAAGGTTTCCGTATCAATCCCTCCATCACCGCATCACGGTGGGGGTTGGACTCGCCTGTATAAACAGGAGGGTTCTGCCGCGATACCGCGTTCAACAGATCATCACCAAAGTCGGTGACAAACTGGGTCAGCGGTATGGCGTCTTGTGTTTCCTCCTCGATTGATAGTGCTTCTACTACTGCATTCATGTGCTTGCTCCTTTCATGGTTAAAAAGAAAGGGCAGCGTTATCCCCACAAGGGGAGTGACTGCCCTTGTGGGTTGTGAAAAATGAACCGGCGATCCTTCTATCCCACATATATAGGGATAAGAAATCGCTGCGCCTGTTGCACGGTTCGAAGAAGGCGCTGAGGTATCCGACGACTCGAGAGTGGTCAGACAAGGGTGCCGCTGAATACGCAGTGGCCACGGTTGAAACTGCCATTCCAAAGCACAGTTATTTCTGCACTTTGGAATGGCCCCGCACAAGGCGGGGCGTTTGGGTTGGTTACTCGGTTTCTTGAAAAACCTCGTTGAGGTCAATGGTTGCTTGTTCCACGCAATGCTCGACAACCAGCGCCTTGGCCTTGTTACCATCCGATTGCGTGATGTAACGCAGCTCGTCGGTCTCGAAACCCTCAGCGTCATAGTCAATCACGGCGACAGAGGGTGCAGCGTCAGGCCGGTCGGCCACAACTGCTTGCACGAGTCCGCCTTCGATAACAACGGCCAGTCGTTCACAAGTTTCGCGGGGCGTGGTGTAAGCACGGCCTGCAGACGGTCCCGCTGCAATCAAGGCAGCTTGATAGGCCTGATCCAGGTCGTCCCAGTCGACGCTGCCGCCGCGTTCTTCGCCGCGGCGGTAGGCATCAACTAACAAACATGCGGCCTGAAAAGCTGCATCCCGACGACGGATCTCTTTGACGCTGGTATCAGCTTCCGGCCAATCGCCGGATACTTCATCCTCGATGGTAAACTCGAGGGCAATACCGGCATCACCGGTCTCCTCGAAATCATCGTAGAGCAGCGGGACCTCTTGCGTGTCATCCCAGATATCGCCCTGGTCGAACAAATCATTGGCCCTGGCGATGGCGGCCTCGCGGCTTTCGGCCTCGATGCCGACCATGACCCGGTGTTCGTAGGGCAGTGTGTATTGAATAACGTATTTCATCGTTAAGTCTCCTTTGGTTGAATGCCAGGGAGACCACTCCCGTCAGGGCGATGATCGCCCTGACGGGGTTGATGTTTACGATAGATAACCGGCGAACTGCATACCGGGTTCGTCATAGAACCAGGTGGCCTGCACATCCAGTTGATGTTCATCGAACAGTTCCAGAAGGGCAGCATAGATACCCTCTGGCGGCGACCAGGCGGTATAAAACTCAAGGCTTAGATATTCAGGGCTATCATCGACTACCTGAATGTCATTGGCCCCCACATCCCATTTGGTACCCCAGTTTTCGATCCGCCATCCATACCAGTCACTGAAACCATACCGCTCCAGATTGGCCTTGTATTGCTCAGCCAATTTCAGATAATCCGGATGTTTATTTTCCAGATGCTGGATGAGTCCATCTCGGGTTGTGATACCAGCCGCAATGACCCACGGGTAGCCCAGCACCTTCTCGACATCGCCGTAAACCACTTCGTAGCCGAGAATTGAGGACCCAGATGCAAGATCAAGATCCAGCGGCATCGGCTTTATCTTTTGAAACGAGATCGGCTGTTCATCAGTACCGATCAGTTTCTTGAGTTTTTCAAGATCCTTGGCAGGACCGGAAAAACTGACTTTATTTTCACACCAGTTTGGCATTGTGTTTCTCCTTTGATTAAAAAAGGAGAGACCTCACCCCGCCGGGGAGAAGTCTCCCCAGGCGGGTTTGCTATGAACTCAATTCATAGAATTGATGAAGTGAAATGCCGGTATCGGATACCTTGGCGTATGGCTTCCAGTTGACCACCCAGATGGGCGACCGCCTCGGAGCCAAAGCCTTCTCGAATACCGAAGACTTTGTACTCCACCAGAGCGCCAATGGCTTCCGACTCGGTAAGGAGTCCGGCACTGCGCATGCAGCGAATCAGTCGAGGATACTGTCGCTGGATTTCGTTTCCCATGGTCACAGTCAATCCTCATGCGGCAGCATGATGGTGATCACCGGTTCCCCGTCATCACCCGGACCACAGACCAATTTCAGACTTGTCAGTCTTGCCTCGACGCTCTTGCCGTCGCGGGGAACACGATAGAGCTGATACTCCATCTGCGTGCCGCCGTTGGCGCTGCGGATTGCGATAAACGCCATCCACAACACATCCCACAAGCGACCGGACTCGTCCTGATAGACTTGTCGTTGATTGTCGTCATCCGACCAGGCAACGCAGTCCTGCCAGGCAGTCTGGGTGATAGCGACCGGCCACCGGAAACCAGACTCTCTGGCCATTTCCGATATGTCCACCAGCACTCCGTCCTCGATGGCCTGAGCGCGGGTGTAGATGTAGATGACATCACCGAACAGTTCAGTGGCAGTTTGATTTTCTTTCATGATGGTTCTCCTATTGGTTAATAAAGCGGAGAGACCACCATCCCCAGCGGGGAGTGAAGTCTCCCCAGGTGGGTTAAAAGCAAGTTGATAAACGGTTATCTGATTTCAATCACACGAGCATAGTCAGGCCCTGGTGTGAAATCGATCGCCCGGATTGTCGGCACAAATTTGTCGGTGAGAATGGTTATGGAGGTCACCGTATCGTCCGGCTGAATCTCCGTTCGCACTTCTCTCATCTTCTCTTTGTGCGTACCGCCTTTGATTAAAAACCGGCGGCCATCCTTTGACTGGACCACTCCGGACACCTGACCGGCAGCCAGAGAAAGCGCCAAATGCCAGTTCGACAATGGGCGCAAAGGTCTGCGACTACTCTCTAAAGCAAGACGCCGGAACTTGAGATTGAACTGATCCCATAGACAGGGATTGCGTCGTATCTCTTCGTTCAACTGACCAGCATCGATCTTTACGTAGTTGAATTTGACCTCACCACCCGGTGCCGCCGGTACCACATAGGGTTCCTGCGACCACGCCTCGGGCAGTACTCCCGGTTCCAGCTCGCCCGATACGATCGAGAGAAGCCGGTTCCGCATTTCAGGATCATCATTCCTCGCATCCCTGGTACGACGCCTGACACCGAACAACACGATCTGCTTGAACTGCTGTTCCGGCGCCTGGAACACCTGTACCCGATGGAAATGGGTGGTGATCCATACGGCCAGTTCTTTATCCAGCGTATAGCGGGGAATGATGAGCACCATGATTCCCCCGAACTGCAACGCCGGAACGGCGAAGTTATAAAACAACTTCTCCAGCCGTTTGCGACCCCCTTTATCCATTTGGCCACCGAGACGATCCCCGGTGCTGCCCTTGTCGGCAACCAGATCACCATAGGGCGGATTGAGCCACAACAAACCGAACTGGCGTTGTCCGAGATTGCAATCCTGGATATCGCCATGGATGCCATGATCCAGGAGTTGCTTGGCATGCCAGGCACGCTCCCGGTCATATTCCACAGCGAAGGCCTGTACACGATCGCTGCCCAGGTGGTGTTTGCATTCCGCCAGGGCGACGCCTTCGCCGGCACAGGGATCGAGAATCCGTAAGGTCCCCGACCTGGGTGCCGACAAAGCCGACAACACCCGTGCGATGGTATCGCCATCCGTTGGGTAGTAGCCGTTCTTTACAAAATTACGCGCCAGGCGCTGAAACATTAAAGCCATGATGTTTCTCCTATCATTGATTGAGATGAGCCGGAGAGACACCACCCCTGTTGGGGAAAGTATTTCCCCGGCAGGGTTTTAAGATGAATGGTCAGACAAGCACTTCACCGAGCATGCGGCGGGGAACGCGATAGCACATGCCATCATATGTTCCCAGCAGCGGCCGTTTTGAAGTGATGACCACCCACGGTATTGACGCATGAACAAGACCGATCTTCTGGCCGATTTCGACCTTCCGATTGCGTCGTTCGTGATACTTCTGGACCTCGGCGCGCCAATCGGCGTTAGCGACCGGGACCATCGCCAGATACTTCAACGGACAGGAGAAATAATTAGGAAACATGGATTCCTCCATGTCCTTGTATCCCCAGCCATAGCCTTTATCCGAGCGCAGCAGGTAGCAAGCAATAAAACGCTTGGTGGTCTGCTCCTGTTTGTGAGTGATTTCAACCACTGCCCAGAGCACATTGCCACGAACACTATGTGTTAGTGTCTCCCAGCGTCGTGTCTCGTTTTCTTCGGTAGCCGTTAAATCACGAATGATGTCGGACTTCGAAGAGCCCTGAGTAAAAAGCCAACCCATGGTATTCCTCCTTTGCGGAAAGCAAAAAGCGGGGCGCACCATGACCCGGCAGGGTATGAGGATACCCCGCGGGTTTATAGAAAATGAACCGACGGTCAAATGACCGTTGCGCCTGTTTCACGGTTCGACGTAGGCGTTTCAGGTGCCAACTATTGTTGGCAAAGGTACTGCTTTAACCAAGCAGCCAGGTTGAAAATCGTTATCCGGAATCTTCCCTGATCGCCCTAAAGCAGGAAGATCAGAGAAGCCCCCGGAGGGGGCTAATGGGTGGAGGTTACTAAGCGAGAGTCAGTGAGCCGTCCCGTACGAGACCGGTGATCACCGTTTCGACTTCCTCACCAAGGTTCAGATCGATCATGGCGGCATGAATGCCGATGCCATCGAAGTCCTTGATCCAATCCCGTGACCGGAATGCCTCGGTAACGGGTTCGATCCAGTGATCGAGCAGTGGCAGGTGACAGATGGCTTTCGTCAATTGCCAGATACGGCCATGAACCACTTCACGTCCTGCCCCCGTCGAAACCTCGTCCGGCTTGAACAGGACGATGGTGCGGCGGTTGGCCAGATCAGGCTCGGTCACCAATCGGTTGAACAACCACAAGTGGGCCATGTCGCCGAAGATATTGGTCGGCATGCGGCCCGAGTAGTGGTCGAGTCGATCGGTATCTCCGATCTGCACGAGCTTGCGCCTGGGCAGTCCGTTCTCCGTGTTTTCCGGACGTAGAAAAAAACTGTCCAGGCCGCCTTCGTGACTGGGAAGGGATAGCCGGGCCAGGAATTCCTGGAGTGCGGTATCGCGTCCCCAAAGGGACAGAAACAGTAGATTGTCGGCGGCGTCCACCAGAACGGCATCGGCAAACAACTCCGGCGCCTCGTCCACCTGCATCAGATGTGATTCAAACATTGCTTTCTCCTTTTATATATAAGAAAAACGTTTAGAAAAACGCCGGAGAAAGCACGCCCACCGGGGCATGTTTTCCCGGCTGGGTTTTAAGGTGAGAAGTGACTGGAACTAGCTATTGTTACCTGCGTTGCTCCAGATCTGCTCAATTGCGTCAAACGTATAACTCAACGCCTTGAGACGGTTGCGCTGTTCACGGAATCGCTTACGGTCTACCGTCGGATCCAGTCTGACCTGAGTCCCAAGGGGCCACAGCGTTCCAAACAGTGCCTCATCGCCTTCGGCGCTGGTTTCAACCTCAGACGGCTGTTCCAGCCGGTCGGTTGAAGAGGGTGCCACAGTAGATACAGCAGGCGACGGTTGATCGTCCATCGGGTCTGGTTCAGATGTAGCCGCCTTGTCCTCGGGTTTGAGTTCATCGACACCCTCGAGCGTCAGGTTCTTTAACGTGGCCCTGACCTCGACAACAAAACGGCCAGCAGCGAAGTAGGATGCCGGGAAAATCTGCGTAATGCTGAAATTCCCCTCATACCGGCCTTCATCATATTGATCGAGCAAGGTGTCTTTGACGGCAAACTCGCCCAAATCGGTGATCAGCCGGCCGACATTGAATGGCCCGTTACGGCCCTGGATAGTACGAATGGATAAAACGCCATTGATATTCATGGATTACCTCCTGTTAATTGAAAAATTATGCACAGAGAGGTATCCCGATTCGGGGAAACACTCCCCGGCAGGGTTAGAAAAGAAAGCCGTTAGGCTGAATGAAGAATGAACCGGCGACCAAGTGGTCGTTGCGCCCGTTTCACGGTTCGGCGAAGGCGCTAGGGTACTGGCTTGAGCCAGCATGGGTTGCTGAATACTCAGCGGGTAAAACAGGCTTCAGGCTAGCTCAGGGTAAATAGTGTAATCAATAGGATATTCTTCATTGCTGCCATAAATTTGTGAGAAATGATGCCTACACAGTCATTCATTTCAGGTAACTGCAGGCATGAATTACACAACCTATTGATCTATAGTGCCTTGTTCTGGCCAATCTGTGCGCCGAGAGGCAAAAAACCTAGCTTTTACCCACCTATTCTAATACTCTGTGACCAAATATTCCCGATTTTATTGGACAAAGTTCTGTGACAGTCTCAGCGTGGTTGATTTTCGGTGGTTTCCGAGCTTGCCTTCGGCGAGGCTGCATAGTGGAGTGCTAGGCGATGACTGATGATCGTTGGCTTTCGGTGGACGAAATCGCAACCCATCTCGGGGTCAAGCGTGACACCATTTATAAATGGATAGAACGTAAGAATATGCCTGCCCACAAGGTAGGTCGTCTCTGGAAATTCAGAAAGGACGAAGTCGACAATTGGGTACGAACTAATACTGACAATACCGACAGAAGCAAGGAAGGCTAGGAATGGACGTCTTCAAATACCGCGACAGAATCGTTGCCGATTACAGGTCTTTCACCACTAGCTTTACCAAGATAAAAGCTGACGATATCCGGGAGTTTGTTACCAATCGGTATGACTCAGGACATTACTGGCCAGCACCGTTGGTTCAACTAAATCCTGCATATGTGTCTGGCCAAAATATCGAGCAAATGGTAAATGCAGGAAAGCTGCATTCAACATGTCAGGACATATTCAGATTTGGGCGCGAGGGCAGTAATCCAGGGTTTTCTGCACAGCTCCACAGACACCAGCAAGATGCCATAGATATCGCGCAGCGGGACGAGAGTTATGTTCTCACTACCGGTACCGGTTCTGGTAAATCTCTAAGTTACATTCTTCCAATAGTCGATCATATCCTGAAGTCTAAAGGAACCCAATCTCCGGCAATAAAGGCCATCATCATCTATCCGATGAATGCGCTGGTTAACAGCCAGTTAGAAGAGCTGGATAAATTCCTCGGGCATTATGGCGAATCGAAACCGGTTACTTATGGCCGCTATACAGGTCAGGAATCCCAGGAAGAACGTCAGATGATGGCTGCGATACCTCCTGACATCATATTGACGAACTATATGATGTTGGAACTTCTAATGACGCGGCAGGATGATCTCGATCGCACAGTAATGCAAGCAGCCAAGGGGCTCAAGTACTTGGTGCTGGATGAGCTGCATACCTATCGAGGACGCCAGGGTGCCGATGTTGCAATGCTGGTGCGGCGCGTCCGGGAGAGACTGAATTCGAATGTTCTGTGCATTGGTACGTCTGCCACTATGGCCAGTGAAGGGACTCTGCAGGCGCGAAATGAGGCCGTATCCGAGGTTGCGAGCAAACTGTTCGGAACCCAGGTTAAAGCGGAAAACATCGTAACAGAGACTCTGCAACGGCAGACACCCCATTCGGGAAAACCAGTCGGAGCCGTTCTGGCCGATGCCATCAAATCAGGGTTTCCCTCAAATACAGATTTTAAGGCGTTAAGAGAGCATCCAGTATCAGGGTGGATAGAACTGTCCTTGGGACTGGCCAAGGAGGAAGGCCGATGGGTCAGAGCCCGGCCGCAGACAATTAAAGATGCGGCAAAGCGGCTTGCTAATGACTCTGGGCTTGATGAGCAACAGTGCGAAGAATATTTGAGGGAGTTCCTTTTAACCGCATATCAATGCCGGGACAGCAAAAACAAACCCCTGTTTGCATTCCGCCTCCACCAATTTATTTCTGGTGCAAATACACTCTACGCAACACTAGAACCGGAGAATAAGCGTCAGTTCGATTTGACTGGGCAACAATTCGCCCCAGGGGAAAATAGAGAAAAAAAATACTTCGGCGTACATTTTTGTCGTCAGTGCGGTCAGGAGTACTACCCTGTCTGGCACGTTAGTGAGCATGGCGAAACCGAAATCAGTCCTCGTGATATCGACGAGCGCAGCCATGATGATGAGGATACAAACTTTGGCTTTTTTATGTTCGATTCAGGCCAGCAGTGGGATGATGCTGATCCGGAAAAATATCCGGAAAACTGGCTGGAGGTTAAAAAAGGTGACTACAGGGTAAAAGGCAATTTCAAGAAATATTGCCCGCAGCGCACATACGCCGAGCCTAACGGGCATTGCTCTCATGATGGAGAGCATGGTTGGTTTATTCCTGGAAGTTTTCGCTTTTGTTTAAGCTGTGGTGTCTCCTATGCGGCCAGAGGTCGTGACGCAAACCGCGTCACCGGTCTGAGCGGGGAAGGGCGTTCTTCTGCCACAACAGTGCTTACGATATCAGCGCTGCGCTATATGCTCGAACGGGACACGGATCTGGAAGAGGATGCAAAAAAGTTACTCGGATTCTCCGATAACAGGCAGGATGCCTCGCTTCAAGCTGGCCATTTTAATGATTTTATACAGATTTTGCTGCTCCGAGGTGCGTTGCTGGCAGCAGTGCAAAATGCAAGGGAAGGGTATTTAACAGACAGCATCATTGCTCAGCGGGTATTCGAAAAGCTCGGGTTTGATAAATCAGGGGAGGACGGGTTTTACCCCGTTTCCACGGACGGTTGAGTTAAGCATAAATTGTCCTGTTTAGAAGTTTCAAGCCGTCGTCTACGTCTGGGATTATGAAACCGCTCGATATAGTCAAAAACATCCGCTCTGGCTTCGGCACGTGTCTGGTAGATGCGCCGATTCACCCGTTCGCGTTTGAGCATTCCGAAGAATCCTTCCATCGAGGCATTATCGGCACAAGTTCCCACGGCACTCATGCTACAGATGAGATTATGACCCTTCAGAAAGCGCTGATACTCCCCACTGGTGAATTGGCAGCCTCGATCCGAATGCAAGATCACCGGTGTTCGATCTTCCCGTTGCCACAGCGCCATCAGCACGGCCTGCAATACCAGTTCCCGGGTCTGACGATGACTCATTGACCAACCGACGATCATGTCCGAGTATAGATCCTTCACGGCACTCAGATAGAGCCAGCCTTCGGCTGTCTCAATAAATGTAATGTCAGTGACCCACTTGGTGTTCGGCTCGTTCGCATTAAAATCACGCTGCAGGTAATTCTGCACACCCATCGGTCGGTGAGTTGCGCCCTTTCTATGCCAGCGTTTCTTCTGTGGAATGCCCTGTATGCCATTGATCCGCATCAAGCGGGCAACACGGTTGATACTGCACAGGGCGCCTTCATAGCGCAGTTCTTCCCAGATCCGTGGTGACCCCATGACACCATCACTTTCCTCATGAATACGGTGTATCTTCTTCAGTAACCGCTCATTCGCCTGGCTGCGGGCGCTGGGGGCACGACCCTGCCAATCATAATACCCACTGGACGAGACTTTGAGACAACGGCACATCAGACGAATTGGAAAAGCATCGCGGCAGCGCTCGATCATTCGATATCTCATTTCGACGTTTTCGCGAAGAACGCCGCCGCTTCTTGCAAAAAATCCCGCTCCTTCTTCACCCTCGCCAGTTCGCGCTTCAGTGACGCCAGTTCTTCATCTCTGGGCTTGCCTTGGCCTTGAAAGGCCTTGGGGCCTGCATTCACCGACTCTCGGCACCAGCGACTTAGCATATTCGGCTCAATTCCCAGCTCTCGGGCCACCTGACTGATGGATACTTCACTGGTTCTCGCCATCTCAACGGCTTCGTGTTTAAACTCCGTAGAGTATTTCCTTCGTTTTGGCATGACACACCTCCTCGGCTATTATTAACCTTTTTAGATGTGTCCGTGAAATCGGGGTAAAACCCGTTTAGCGAAGCACAGAATTATGGCGATAAGTACTGGTTGTATGTTGTAGAGCACGCACTCGACGAAACCTGTGCCCGAATTCATGCCATTCAGAGTCCGGCGATGAAGGTTGACTCATATATGTTTGATGGCGAGTGGCGGAAGGTCGCTGTTGACGAAGCAGCGGATCCCACATTGCGTTACATAGTTGGAACAAGGATAAACTGTATGAATCTCGGTGAGGCTGTCATCGAGAAAGTGGAGAAAAGAGGTCAGACCATATCGCTGCTTGTCGATTTTGGGGGAACCAGGGGCAAAAAATACATGCCTCTTAACTTAAAAACGATGACGGTTATTGAGGAAGACAATGGGCCAGATGATCCCTAAGCTCAGCGAGCGGGAAATCGATCGACTGGAATCGGCAGCGGAGGCCAAACTCTATCGGGCTCTACGAGGTCTATTGCCTGAAGCATACCTCGTGCTGTTCCAGGTGAACTGGATCCTTCGCAGGGAAGATGATCAGGCTCGAGATGGTGAAGCGGATTTTCTGATTGCCCATCCTGAGCATGGCTACCTTTGCGTCGAGGTGAAGGGTGGGGGCGTGTGCTTTGAAGGTAACACAGGACACTGGTACTCCATTGATCGTCACAACGTTAAACATGAAATAAAAAACCCTGTTGAGCAGGCATTGCGTGCAAAGTATTCGATCCTGACAAAGCTAAGGGAGAACCCGCGATGGGGTCTACATGGCCCTGGCCGCATTGCTTGCGGGCATGCCGTATTTTTTCCGGATATTAACGAAGCTGCGCCGATTGTACGGGCAGATCTTCCAGGGTGCCTCATCGGTATCACAGATGATCTGAGGAATATTCGTGAATGGGTAGGGGCGGCATTGGAGTACTGGTCAAGTAACGATAACAGCGCAAACCCAATTGGCCCACGGGGTATGGAGATTATTAAGAATACCTTCGCGCATTCGTTTGAAGTATCTCCGCTTATCTCAGCGCGGATTAGGGATCAAGAAGAACAGCGCCTCAGGCTCACGCAAGATCAGATCCGCGTGCTGGATGTTCTCAGAACCCAGCGCCGGGTATCGATCAGTGGTGGTGCAGGAACAGGAAAAACGGTGTTGGCAGTCGAGAAGGCGAAAAGGCTTGCATCTGAGGGGTTTAACACACTTCTTACCTGCTATAACCGACAGTTGGCCGATCATCTTTCAGATGTCTGCGGGGCCGTCGAAAATCTGGACGTAATGAGTTTTCATCAACTTTGTTATTTGCGCGTCAAAATGGCGGGAGAGCAGAGTGGTCGTGAGATGCTTGATGAGGCGAAAAAAACATACCCTGGAATGGATTTGTTTGATGTTCAATACCCAGCTGCTCTCAGTTACTCACTGGATGTTGTGCCGAACCAGTATGATGCAATTGTTTGTGACGAAGGTCAGGATTTCAGGGAAGAATATTGGTTCCCGATTGAAATGTTGTTGGCAGATTATGAAACGAGTCCGCTCTATATATTCTTTGATGACAATCAGAATATCTATTCAAGAGCGCGCTCATTTCCAATCAAGAACGAATCCTATTTGTTGGTAACCAATTGTCGAAACACTGATCAGATTCATGATGCGGCATACCAATATTACAAGGGAGAACCAGTTGTGCCGTCTGGGATAGCTGGAGAAGAGATCCAGTTGATTGAAGCCCTGCGTCATGACGCTCAGGCAACTCGATTACATTCAAAGATAGTGGAATTGATAGCAAAAGAGAAAGTTGTCCCTGGCGATATAGTCGTGCTTGTGGCCGATGGGTTACGTAAACAGGAATACTATGACGAACTTCTTGGGCGGCCGCTTCCTCGACCTAGCCAATGGGCAGTTGAAGGCGTTACGCGAGAGGAAGCAGTACTGCTTGATACTGTGAAGCGGTTCAAGGGGCTGGAGTCGCCGATAGTATTTCTGTGGGGGCTGGATACTCTGGATTTAGACCGGGAACAAGAGTTGCTGTACGTGGGGCTATCCCGTGCGAAATCCGTAGTCTATGTGGTCTCGTCGTCAGATGTCAGTCGCAAAGTCTGCGATGCAACCAAGCATGATGCCTAGTATGCGACAGTTGAATGCATCGCTCACAAGGAGTACAGAAATGGAACCAGGAACAGGTCGGGTATCTGACACAACAGGAGGGTCTGTATGAGCCGGTACTGCGGAGAGAAAATAGTCGAGCCAATACTCCATGCGGCTCAACATTGGAAAGAAGTGGCATTGCGGTCGGATAGTTCAGTGTTCGAGCAGGGCGAAGTATGGACATTGCCTAACCTTGAGGCACTGGATCAGCACTTTGTAAACCAGCCGGATGAAGGTGAAGGAAATTTCTACGAAAAATTGGAAGCTCAGCTTGAACCGACTGAGTCCCGGGTGAAGCAACTCGCAGCAGAGATGCTGTGGTTAATGCTCCTGTGCCCGAGCAATATCGGCGAATCAAAAAAGCGTGAGGGTATTAAGAGTATCTGGGAATGGTCGGGTGAACCATTTCCTCAGGATTCAGCTTGGGTGGCTGACGATGTTCTTGGTGGGGTAGGCAGCGCCGGTACAAGTTATAATACCAACCGCTGGCGGGAGTTGGTGTTCTTCATCCGCACAGTAATTGCCTTCAAGCGTCTTATTGAATCGGAGCGAGACAAGCTCCTCTCTGATGGATGGGGGTTCGCTCAGTGGATTGAGCAGGTACCGGAATGCGACGCCAGGCAATTGCGCCATATGCTCCTGTTTTTACTTTTTCCTGATGACTTTGAACGGATATTCGGTGGGACAGACCGAAGGAGAATCGTCAGGACATTTTCCGGAAAGACTGCAGCGCAGATTAGAGGGCTATCGGCATTGGAGATCGATCGGAATCTTATCGAAATACGGAAGCAGAAAGAGGATGAGTATGGCACTAACGAGTTGGACTTTTATGTTACCCCGCTTCGGGATCTTTGGGGTGATTCGAAGATCAGGACTTGGTTGTTTAGCTGGAATCCCAAGAACTGGGTGTGGGATTCGCTGGCTGATGATAGAGCAGCGACGCATGAAGGGAAAACCGTGACACACCGGTGGGCATGTGCGAATCAGGACGTTAGCACGGGTGACAAGGCGTTTCTGGTGAGAGCAGGGGAGCCGCCCAAGGGTATCATAGCCATTGGTAATGTTGTGTCTGAACCCTACGAGGCGCCCCATTGGGATGAGGAGAAGGCAGAGAAAGGCGAGGTACGTCGCTACGTGGATGTGGCGTTCTCACGGATTCAGGATCCGCTACAGAATGATCCGTACATAACTGAATCTGATTTGGAGCGAATTAAGGTCGACAAGCAAGAATGGTCGCCGCAGTCCTCCGGTATTGAGATCAAACAGCGATCGGCCGGGATACTTGAGAAAGTATGGGAAAAAGTAGTAGAGGCGGCAATGACGCCTGAGAAAAAGAAGGTGAACGGCAAAATAGCAGATGCGATAAATCTAATCCTGTACGGTCCTCCTGGAACTGGAAAGACCTACCAGCTCAACAGGTTGGTTGAAAAATATTCGAGCAGGAAGCAGACCCTGGGCCGCGAAGCATGGTTGATTCAGGAACTGCTGGATGCGAGGTGGTTCGACGTCATCTTCGCGGCAGTATACGACCTTGGCGGGGAGGGCAAAGTCAACGCGATTTTGAATCATGAATATGTTCAGTTGAAGGCAAAGGCCATGGGGCGTGATCGGAACATCGCGCAAACAATATGGGCGAATCTTCAGGCGCATACGTGGGAGAACTCCAGCACCGTCCAGTACAAGAACCGTAGTGTGCCCCTTGTGTTCGATAAGAAACCAAATAGCGTGTGGTCTCTTGTAGATGATTGGGAAGAAGAATGTGCAGAACAGATAGAACTCGCAAAAAACTGGAAAACTGGCCCAAAACAAGAAGTATCCCATCAAAGATTCGAGTTTGTGACTTTTCATCAGGCCTACAGCTACGAAGATTTTGTTGAAGGCATAAGGCCCATCCAGGATGAAGAGACTGGAGATATTGGGTATCAGGTTGTACCTGGCGTGTTCAAGCGAATCTGCCAAAGGGCAAAAGCAGATCCCGGCCAACGATATGGGATTTTTATTGATGAGATTAATCGAGGAAATATTGCCAAGATATTTGGTGAGCTGATTACTCTGATCGAAACAGACAAAAGAGCGATATACAGTGACGGCGGATATCTAAAGGCAGGGATGGAATTGACTCTGCCTTATTCTGGGGTGAGATTTGGCGTACCGGGTAATCTGGACGTCTACGGGACAATGAATACGGCGGATCGCTCAATTGCTCTGCTGGATACCGCGTTACGCCGCCGTTTCCAATTCAAAGAGTTAATGCCGGATGCGGGCGTGATCAGCGGCTCACGTGGTGATGGTTATATCGAAGATGGCGAAGGCGGCGTAATCAATTTGCGCGCGTTGTTGGAGGCCATGAATCGTCGTATCCGTTTCTTGCTAAACAGAGATATGACGCTTGGGCACGCGTATTTCATCAATGTGCGTGATTTTATTGGGCTCAAGGAGGTGTTGTTTAACCAGGTGATCCCTCTACTTCAGGAATACTTTTATGAGGACTGGCACCGGGTCCAGTTAGTATTCCGTGATGTAGGGCCGGCAGGAGAAAAACTGGAGCCTCAAATTGTATGCCATGACACGCTAAACGAAGAAGAGGTGCTTGGTTTCGATCATGACGACTTCGATGACCTGACGGAATACCGGGTTGTAGATCCCGATGAGATCACGCCCGATGCAGTTAGAAAAGTGTACGAAGAGAGTGCCTGATAGTGGAGGTGTTGACGGTCATCGAGCATGAGTCGATCCCAATTCTGCGGTCTCGGGTGCGCGGCCAGAAGGCGCTCGAGTATGCGCATGCGGACGCACTCGCAAGACTCGAAAAAGAGCTGCCAGCAAAAGCATGGTCCTGGGGAAATCAGAAAATCAAATTCGGCCACTATTGTGGCGTCATTTCTTTGGGGAATTTGTCCATAGAAATTCTTCCCAAGATTTACGGTGTTGAGGTTGACGCCGGATCCAGTCGGTATGCGCTGGTACGCATGCTTTCCAAAGCTCGACGATTGAAACTCCGTCGTGCGGGTACAGCGGGGGTTGCGCTCCAGAAACACAGTCTTCTTGATGTGTTTATACTGCATTTTTGCGACCAACTACATGCCCAGTTGATGCAGGGGAAGATTCGAAAATATATAGAGCTCAAGGAGAATCTCAACGTATTGCGTGGCAGATTACGAATCGAGCAGCAATTCAAGCAGAACCTGGCGCATCGTGAGCGACTTTTTTGTCAATATGATGAGTTAAGCGAGGACAACCTTCACAACCAGGTATTGAAATATGTCCTGAAGATTCTGCTAAGAACAGCGATTGGAAATCGCGCCCGCATCCAAGTGGCCGAACTCCTTATGCGGTTTGATCCGATAAGCGACTCTTCTGCAGATGCCGCGTTATTGGACTCACTGAGTTTTGATCGCTCAACTGCTAGATATGAGGCGATATTTGACCAGTGCAGATGGTTTATAGGAGGGCTTCATCCGGATGTCCTGGCGGGAAAGGAAACCTGTGTATCGCTCTTGTTTGATATGAACCAGTTATTCGAAGCATATGTTGGCAGCGAATTGCGTAAGAAGGCGTGGGGTAGAGGACTTCGGGTTAGAGAACAAGGGCCTCAGAAATATTTCGCCAAGCGCCAAGATACTGATGAAAATGTCTTTATGATGAAGCCTGACATATCCTTTTTGAACGGGAATAATCAGGTGGTCGCAATCGCGGATGCAAAATGGAAAATACTGGATGAGGGAGAGAAAAAGGTAGGAATTTCACAAGCAGACCTGTATCAAATGGAAAGTTATGCGTCGAGATACCGGGTAAAGGACCTTTTTCTGGTCTATCCCATGCAGCAGAAAATGACGATGCCGATTCGGATGACACTGAAGGGATCTGGAGCTACGGTGAATATTTTACCTTTTGATGTTACCGCAAAGCATAGTGTCAACAACTTCCTCGGTATTTCGACACTATAAGACCCGTTGAACCAGTTCTACAATCAGACGTAATGCGGTCGGATGCTAGTCCCACGCCTTCCTATTTTCTTTTGCGTTTGGACGGCCATGGCAGGATTCCATCCAGTTCCTCAAGGAGAAGCTCGTTATCATCGGCATCCTGGACGCCGCCCAATCCTGCCGGACGCAGGTCGTCATCGATCCAAATGAGAGACAGGCACTGATCCCATTCACTGAGCAGCATTGCTTCCTCGGACAGCAGATTAAACCCCTTTATGCCATTGTTAAACCATGTGTCCGTGGCGATCTCATCATAGTCTTCAGTTTTCGACGAGGCATGTAGCAGCCGGTACGCCACGCTACCCTGCGGCACTGGAATTCCGACATTGATCCACCCCTTAAGCTCGCGAAGGAATTTCGAATTGGATACATACCGGGTTTTACCATGCTCGATCAGGACGAAGGCACAAGGCTCGTTGCAGTTTACTGCGAAGCGCGACCCTGTCGATGTCATGGACGCTTTGTATTTGGTTGCCAAGTTCTTTACCGCATCCAGAGACACGTCCACAGCTTCGACATCTTTTCTGAAGAGGTCGTATGGCAGAAGACATTCAGCCGCGAAAACATCACACAATATCTCTTCTCTGGGGCGCCCACGGTAGCTGATCAGATCGGACGTTGTCATGTTCGCGCCGTGGTGTTGTGAGGGGAGTTCGAGAACGATATGCGCTATCTCATGCAGCACGGTGAAGCGTCGGCGCTCTTCCCGGTGATTCCCGTTCACTGTGATGATGTTCTTGCCGCCAAGAGGGAATGTCTGTCCCGACTCGTCGTCATCCAGATCATTGCTGACCTTGATTGTGGCGTTCGCGGCAGCGGCCAGACGGGCGATATCGACAGGAGCTGCATCAATGCCCGCATCCCTTATGAACTTGCGTGCCTTCAGGGTGATGGTCAGTTCGTCCATTTCAGTCCTTTTCTTCCTCCAGGAACGCGTTGAGCCGGTCAGCCGTTTTTCGCCAGTCATCGTGGGTCTCAGGACGCTTGCCCCGGAAGCTCATCTGCGCCAGGGGGTCCAGCAGCTCCAAGGGTCGGTCCTCATCTTCGATAAATACATCAATAAGCTGTTCGTTCACTGCCTTACCGACAAGCTGACGCAATAGGCGCGCGCGGCGAGGGGTGAGTTTCAGTGTGCGCACAAAGGACTCGACGACTTCATCCGATGGCGCGGTCTTCTCATCCTTTTCCAGCCGGTGAATATAGGCGTGGTCTATCCCACACAGCTTGCCGAACTCACGAAGGCTCAAGCCTCGCGCCTCACGGAACTTGCTTAACGCGTAACCAAAAGACATTCACTCCCCCCCTTGACGGTACTATGAATCTGCATTAATATGTTGTCTATACAGACAACACAATATTATAAATATATGAAATAACACATATTACTAGTTTATGAATCACAAGTTGGTGTGTTAAATTCAGTCAACACTTTAGCGAATAGACCGGCTTTTGACAACCTCTTTATGGTATGGGAAGTAGAAATCATGAGCGATAAACCTTGGAAACCTGGAGAAAAGGCACCACGTTCTGGCCAGTACCAGACTGTCTGTCCGCAAGGCGGGAAGGGGCTGGAGCGCACCGTCGTAAAGGACGAACCGTTACCCCCGACCTTGGATCGGAATCAGCGGTACGTTCTCGCGAACTCGACCAGAACAAAGAGAAGGTAAGGGCATTGACCGAGACCGAATACGAATCTGAACAGCCGCCACGCCGCATTCTCTGTATCGACGGCGGCGGCATCCTCGGCACGTTCCCAGCGGCCTTTCTCGCAGAGCTGGAGCAGCATCTTGACCACCCTATCGGTTCGTATTTTGACCTGATTGCGGGCACATCGACGGGCGGCATTCTCGCCATTGGCCTCGCGATGGGTCTTTCCGCATCAGACCTGCTTGATCTCTACGAAAAGCGTGGCCCCGAAATCTTCGGCGAGAACCATGGGCCGCTTGTCAATTTTGCTAACAGGAAATTGCGTGGGCTTCGCCGGCTCTATCGGCGCAAACACGATTCCGATGCCCTGCGAGCTGTTCTTGAAGAAGTCCTTGGTGAACGGCGTATCGGCGAAGCGAGGACCCGGCTCATCGTACCGGCGTGGAACCCGGTCGCGCAGTGCGTTTATATCTACAAGACTGCGCACCACATCCGTCTGAAAACCGACTACCGATCTCTGGCCGTGGACGCCGCCCTCGCAACATCCGCTGCGCCGACCTACTTCCGGCACCATATCACCCAGCATGATGTCGGGCTTCTTGACGGCGGAATCTGGGCCAACAATCCGATTGCGATCGCGGCCGTTGAAGCCGTGACCGTGCTTGGATGGCCCCGTGAGTCACTTCACATCCTCAGCCTCGGTTGCCTGGAGGAAACCTACACTATCCCAAAATGGGCCGGGCTTGGCACGCTCGGTTCGAAGATCGTCAAGCTGTTCATGGACGGCCAGTCGCACGGGGCGATGGGCATCGCCAAGTTGATTACGGGCCATGAGCACGACCGCACTGCCATTTATCGGATCAATCATGCGGTCCCGTACAACGCGTACAAGATGGATGACACGCGGGTCATTCAGGATCTAAAAGGGCTTGGGCACACGAAGGCTCGCGATCGGCAACCTGTTCTCGAACCCGTATTCTTTCAGCAGTCGGCGGAAGGGTTCACGCCGGTCTATAAAATCAACGAGGCATCGTCATGACAGTAGACAGAAGCAAGTATTCCAGATTCCTGCAGAAGGTCGCGGAGGATATCGATATTTCGCCAGGCAAGTACCAGGACGCGGTGGAACGCTATCAGGCCGTTGGCCGCTGGCTAGAGGATGGTAATTATCCGGGGTGTTCCGGCGAGTTGAGTATCTACCCGCAAGGCTCATTTCGCCTGGGGACCGTCGTCAGACCGATCAGAGGCGGTGTCGAAGCCAGTTACGATATCGACCTTGTCAGCGAGTTTCCGATTGAGAAACATCGCACGGACCCTGGCACCATGAAGAAGATGGTCGGTGACCGCCTGTGTGAGCACGGTACCTACCGAAGGTTACTCGACGAGGAAGGCAAGCGGTGCTGGACGCTCGAATACGCAGAGCAGGATGATGTAGGCTTTCATCTGGATGTTCTGCCTTGCATTTCGAATCCGAGCGGACTCCTGGATACTTCAATCGCGATCACAAACAAGAAGAACGGCACATACGATTGGTCTGCGAGCAATCCGAAAGGCTATGGCCTCTGGTTCGACAGCCAGAATCAGGCTGCTTTCGAATTCTCTCTGAGCGAGCAGAAGCGGGCGTTACAGGTGCGGGCGCCTGATATCTATGCGCGTGTTGACGACGTGCCTGACCTACTCGTACGTACGCCACTTCAGAGGTCGATCCAACTTATGAAGCGTCACCGTGATATAAAGTTCAACAACGCACGCTATAACGGTTACGCGCCGATCTCGATCATTATCACGACACTCGCCGCACAATTTTACCAGGATGACTCGGACATCTATACTGCGCTCAGCGGCATCGTCAACAAGCTGCATGCGCACTCGGTTCTCGTTGAAAACGGGATCGTTGACAGAAGCAAAGTCCCCTACAGCCCAATCAAGCGTACACCGGACGGTGGATGGTATATCGGTAATCCGGTGAACCCGGAGGAGAATTTCGCTGACCGCTGGCACGAGGACAACCATGCGCGGGCGAGGGCCTTCTTCTCATGGGTGGCTGCACTCAAAGAGGATCTTCTTAACATTCTCGACGAGACGCGCCCGGATGTCTTGCGCAAACGCCTCACCGCAGTACTCGGCGCGGTGGCCACTGCCAGTCATCTCGATCTAATTGCACCCGTCGAGGCGGCCGTAGTCAGTACTCCCAAAATCCATATCTCAGGAGCTGCCAAACCCTGGAGGGCCTGAATGAGGAAAGAGCTTGTCACTGAGATTGCCGAACTACAGCAGGTTCACAACGAGCTGACGAAGGTCGCGGCGGCAGGAAATGAGACGGTCCTGTCGGGTCCATTATCTTTCGAGGCATCAGCTGATGGGTATAGCCCGATCACCGAATGCTTCGAGATCGAACTCAGCATCCCCGATATCTACCCCAAGCACCTACCGCGGGTACGTGAAACCGGTGGGAAAATAGATAGCGATTATGATCACGTCTATAAGGACGGAACTCTGTGTCTTGCTGTTCCGATCGAGGAACGCCGCGTATTCCTGGAACAGCCCTCGCTTTTGGGTTTCATAAACAAACTCGTCATACCGTATCTTTTCGGGTATTGTCATTGGAAGATATACGGTGCGCACCCATTCGAAGAGTCAGAGCACGGCACGGAAGGAATCGTGCGGCACTACCTAGACACGCTTGGATTGGCCGATGAAGTAGCCGCACTGACTGTCGTTTCCTTTCTTTATGAGCATGGCTATCGGGGTCATCACCCGTGTCCGTGCGGAAGTGGCGAGAAGCTCCGAAAGTGCCATGGCAATGCACTGCGCCATCTCCATGAGCAGCACACTGACATCACTCTGAAGAACGACTTTCTTTCTGTGCTCGACGTGTGTATGCCCAAGATCAAATCCGGAGAACTAGTAATTCCCAAACCTCTGTCAATGCAGGTACTTCGGCTTCTCCGCAGGATGGAACAGTAGTCACGGTCCTTTCTCTGGTTCACTTTTGCTTGGCAAGCTCTTCGCTGGCCTCGCTTCGGATTGTGAAGGTTGTGTCGGTTCCCGGATTCGATTCAGGGGAGTTGCGCGGAATCATTGAAAATTGGAGAATCGTGGTCATTCTTGAGGTTATTCACAGCCGGGGTATAAGGTCGAATCCCCTTAGGTAATTGAACCCGATAATGACTTGCGGTAAACACCAATGGACTTTCTACGCACGCTTTCGATCCGGTGCCTACAGCTAGAAGTAATCGAGACTGGCTTGCCAGCGCCTTCGCTAACCAACTATTGTCAATTTTTCCACGGTTACGCAAACACAGATTGCTTCGTGTCTAGCGGTTATTATTCAATACGCCATATCTAATATGTTCGGATAACGCTCGATAAAATACCCTGAATTTCTACTCTACCTGCGTCATAGATTTGCGCTTTCATGCGCTTGTTGTGGGGGATTAGCTTAATACGGCGACCATTATCGATCTTTTCAAATTCTTTTAAGGACGCATTTTCACTATCCACTAGAGCAACGACAATTTGTCCATTACTCGCCGTTTGAGCGGGTTTTATCACCACTAAATCACCATCAAGGATACCGCTATCAATCATTGAGTCGCCTTCAATTTTCAGCAAGAAACAGTCGGGTTGGACAAGTAACGCAGATAAATCAATGGACTCATTTTGTTCGACCGCCTCAATTGGTTTCCCAGCCGCAATTATGCCTTTGAAAGGCAATTCATTTGGTGCCAGAAGCGTACGCCAACCCGAGCGCGCTTTTTCGAGAAACCCTTTATCTTCGATTGATGCTATGTAACGGTGAATTGTACCAACTGATTTAACACCGCAGCCCTCACCGATTTCGGACAAAGTAGGGGAGCGCCCCCCGTTTTCCCGAAGGTACTCGCCGATAAAATTAAGAATTTTCCTTTCGAGCGCCGTGAGCACTTGACTTTCTCCAAAATTTCTCTTATTTTCGTACTATTCATTTTAGAGAATATTTGGAGAAAGTCAAATGCAGTCTCAAGATGCGCAAACAATCGTAAACGAAATCGCTGCTCACATCCAAAAACAAGGTGGTGCCCTTTCATCTTGGTATGTCGGAATAACAGAGAATATAGAACAACGCGTATTCGGAGACCATAGCGTACCAAAGGAAAATCATTGGCGGGCACACCGTAAGGCCCTATCTTCAGATGTCGCCAGAGCCGCAGAAAAATCGCTACTTGATTGGGGATGTGATGGTGGCGGGGGCGGTGGTGACTCTGATGCAGTGTTCGTATATGCGTACCTGAAAACCGCGATTACGAATCCGTAACATTAAACGACAGAGGATAAGGCTATGACCAAGATAATTGGTAATAATGACGGCCCCGGTGGACGAAATGAAACATATAAAATCGGGAGTAGACCAGCAGTAAAACGAACTGAGATCGTTAAAGAAATCAAACAAGGTAAACATCCAGGTGCGCATGTCGTTAAAATCAACGGTCGAGAGTATGCGCGAGATAATCCGGATCATTCCAAAAGTGATAATGTGAATCGAAATAAATAATTGATAAACCGGCCAGGTTATTGCTGTACGAAGTGATGCCGAATAGATGATCAATCTGAAATGTACAGCCGAACGCGGTACGATTGGTTCGCCGGGATCAAATGATGACCTAGATAGACGCTCCTGGCGTTACTAGGTGTAAATATGTCTGCTCCAGAATGGCTTGATGAAGCCCTCTCCAGTGAACTTCCCCTGTTACGCGACCGGGGCGAAGGGCAGCATCTGGAGTTTATGGTGCGCTATCCAGAAAACGGTCATGAGTTGAGCCGGGAGATCGCGGCCTTCGCATCTTCAAATGCCGGTACTATCCTTATTGGTGTCGGTGACGATGGTACGCTTGCCGGTCTTGAGGACGTAGGCAGCCCAGAGGGCCGCGACCGTCTTTGCAGGCGTATTGAAGGCGTTTGCTCCGGGAATGTCCGGCCCGCGATAACGCCTGTCGTGAAGTTTGCAATGGAAGCCGAATCTGTCGTGCTTGCAATAGAGGTTCCCCGTGGCAGTCAGCCAATTTATTACAGCAAAAACACACCGTATGTGCGTCATCTGTCCCAGTCACGGCCCGCCGAACCGCACGAAGTCATCGAGCGGGTCGGAGAATGGCTGAAATCGAATCCACTTGCTTCGGCAGAAGAGGACCCGAGCAGCCGCTTTTTGTCCTCTCTCGCAGCGACGCTTATTGATGTCCTTATTTATGGTAGTGAGTTTGAAAAAAGAAACGTCAATCCCTGGCTTGATCTTTCACGAACCCAGCTTGGTAGTGCAGGTGAGGAATTACGGCGTCTTGCAACCGATGACACCGCAATTGAAAAGAGGCTGGACGATCGGCTTCGCTCCATAGCTGATAAACTCGATGCCGCTGCGGCCCATCGCCTGACTTTGGGTAAGGAATCATGGAGTACGCTTTTGGGGTATGTTACAGATGCAGTGAGGGAGGCAGCTGAAATAAAGAAAGAGCACATTGATACCGTACCGCTTTCGGATGAGTCCAGGAGGGACATTGCAGATATGATAAGCCGATCTTCGCGCGAGCTTGCGGACCTCGATAACAGGGCGGAAGCAATGGCTGAAGATGGCCGTGTCGAAGATCTACAGGAGGCAGCAAGCAGTATCGGTCGATCCCTGCTCCTGGTAGGTCATTACCGGCTTGATGAGCCGGGCGGGCAATTTACGGGTGAGCTTCGCTCGGTTGGTCACGACCTCCATTTGCTGGAAACCGATCGTCTCTACAGTGATGGCGGCCAATCTATGAGACGCATTGTTGAACGTGTTCACGATCTAAACCGCCACCTACAAACCCTTCTGTCTGCAAGTCAACTTTAGAGTTCAGCTAAAAGGTTTAAGTGACACTGGTTTGGGCGCATCCGGCTGGCGCCACGCTCCACCGAGCCGATATATGTAGCGTCTCGGCCATCTGGTACAGGCAGCGGCATCATCAATGCGCAGTTGTTTTAGCATCAGAATCTTTAAAATCTTAAAAACTGTAACCTATAGTGTAGCTTTTAAATCTGTATTCCTATAAATGCTTAATAAACAATGCTGTAACACCTGTGCATCATGGGGGTGTGCGGGCTGATTTTTTTTTCGGAACTCATGGGGTTATATTTTTTAAATTATTGATATTTAAATATCTTCTTCTTTTATGGCGTCTCTCGAGGGGGCTGAAGGTATCAATAAATCTCATCCAATCTCGTCCATAAAGTGTCACGTGAGCGTGAGCTGTGGCGAGGTAAATTTAGGTCTAGGCGATACTTTGCCGGCGCTTGGTATGAATCGATACACATTCAAGAGGATGCCGGTGGCCGCAGCGCAGAGTAACAAACCTCTAACTTCCAGAACAGTAGCATCACTGAAGCCAGGCGAAGTGGATGAGGCCCGATTCACGGTCTCCCGAGCTGCGGCGCAGCGAGCGATGACGGGTGCGTTGAGGTAAGTATTAAGCGCGTGGTTCCACTGTTTGTCGTCTGGCCAACAAGTCGATGAAACTATTGCCGCCCAAGACCGAGGCGACGACACTCGCAGGCAGTTGCGCCGGGTAGATGGAAACGGTCTAAATTTTAAAATAATCCATGCGATATTGCCAATACGAATCGTTCGTATTAGTATTCGTATAAAATTCGATTTGCCAGCCATCTCGTTCGTTTTCGGGTTAGCCAGCCAAGCTTGTTGATTAGCTAGCAAGATGACGGGGAAAGGCTGCGCCTTCTGGGCGCATCGTGCTTTCCGCTTTCACTCTTAAACAGCTATCTTATTTAAATTGAGAGTTGCGAAATGAGAGATTTTAAAAATTCCCCGTCTCAGGCGACGCCGCTAGCGCAAGCCAAAGGACAAGCGGGCCTCGAGACGCTCAGAGTGACCAGTGACGAACTACTTGCGGGGCAGAAAGAGATCATTATCGAACATGGCGGAGAAGAGTATCGTTTGCGAAAAACGAAACAAGGCAAGCTCATTCTTACCAAATAAAAGCAGAGCGCATTGATCAGCCGTTATTGGGTTTGTAACCAACCCATCGAAATAGTAGCCAGGGCGCGCTTGTAAGCCGCGCGCCCCTGAATAGCTGTTGTTACATCTGTGATTGCAAGTAATTTTGCAGGCCGATCTTATCGATCAGGCCCAGTTGTTTTTCCAGCCAGTAGGCGTGATCCTCTTCGGTGTCGGCCAGCATGGTTTCGAGGATTTCGCGGGTCTGGTAGTCCTGCTCTTTTTCACACTGGGCGATGGCTTTTCGCAGTGCGTTGATCACCTGATTTTCCAGTGCCAGGTCGTTGGCCAGTATCTCCGGTACATCTTTGCCGATGTTGAGCGGCGCGCGGTTACCCACTTGCGGTGTGCCTTCTAAAAACAGAATGCGTTTGATGAGGGCGTCAGCGTGTTGCTTTTCATCGTCCATTTCATGGTCGATGCGTTCGTAGAGTTTGCTCAGCCCCCAGTCGTCAAACATACGTGAATGGGTGAAGTATTGATCCATGGCGGTGAGTTCACCGGCGAGGAGCGTATTGAGGGTGTCGATGATTTTTTGATTGCCTTTCATGGTGTGCTCCTTACATCATTTTTTGCAGATAGTTTTGAATGCCGATGTCGTCAATCAGCGAGAGTTGGGTCTCCAGCCAATCCAGATATTCTTCAGTGTGTTCCAGCATCTCTTCCAATAGCTCGCGGCTGACGTAATCGGGGGCGGATTCACATTGGGCGATACCTTCTACCAATTGGCTGCGGATCTCGGTGGTCAGGGCCAGGTCGGCTTCGATCATTTCTTTTGGGTCTTCGCCGATGCGGAGCTTGCCCAGGTCCTGCAGATTGGGCAGACCCTCCAGGAACAGTACCCGGTTGATGAGATCGTCGGCCTGTTTCATGGCCTTGATGGAGGCCTTGTAGGACGTTTCATTGAGTTCGTTAAAGCCCCAGTTCTTATATATGCGGGCATGGAGGAAAAACTGGCTCGTCGACGTCAGTTCGTTTTTCAAAACACGGTTGAGGAGTTTGATAATAGGCTTGTTACCTTTCATGGCAGATTCCTTTGCTTCCTCGGCAGATGATTAGTTATGGGGTGGGCTGGCTATCCGAACGGAATGGCTGGCGATGACCGGGGATAGGTCAATGGAGGGGGATGGTGGCCCGAAAGGGGGCGGGGTGTCAAGTATAAGTTATTGAATGGAAAATAAAAACAATTCTTATTACTATTTATGGCAGTGCTTTGTCACTCAATCAGGACATGGCCTCGGCTGCTTCTGGAAATGGCGATGTGGATGGAAATTAGTTGGACAGCGGCCTGGCTTTGCGTGTCGGTGGGTCTGCTCACCAACGCATATCTACGCTGCCGGATGAGCGTGCCGTTTGGGGGCGTGATTAAACCCTCGTTAATTACTTAACGAGGGTTCGCGGAGTGGCCGGAGCAGTGGGCCCTTATTGCAAGGCGCGCAGCATCCAGGCTGTTTTCTCATGGACACGCATGCGGTCGGAGACCAATGCCGCCGTCGATTCATCGCTCGCTTCCTGAGCCGGCACCAGCACTTCGCGGCAGGTTTTTACAACCTGCTCATGGCCGTGAGTCAGAATGTCGATCATCTCTTTCGCTGCCGGTACGCCTTCCACTTCTTTAATGGAACTCAGTTCCGCGAAAGATTTGTAGGTGCCGGGCGCGGCGACATCCAATGTGCGTATGCGTTCCGCGATTTCGTCCACCGCGGTTGCGAGTTCAGTGTAGTGCTCTTCGAACATCAGGTGCAGCTCGCGGAACTGAGGGCCGGTGACATTCCAGTGAAAGTTGTGCGTTTGCAGATAAAGCGTGTAGGAGTCCGCCAACAGCCGCTTTAGACCGGCGGCGATATTGAGACGGTCCTGTTCATTAATGCCGATGTCTATGTTCATGGGGTTTCTTCCTTGGTTTTTTGAATGGGTAAAAAACACGCTTCGCCACACGCTGTTAGACAATATAGACGGATGATGGCGACCGGTGTAGGGAGTAATTCTAACCCAAGCGGGAGGGTCTTTTCAGGGACTTTTTTGCCGCAAAGGCCGTTACTCCACCGGTGTGTCCAGATTGTTACCCCATTCGGCCCAGGAGCCTGGATAGGCCTTGAGCTTGTCGAAGCCGAGGCTTTTGAGGGCGATGTAGAGCAGGGCCGAGCGGCGGTGGGTGTGGCAATAGGTGATGATTTCCTGTTTAGGTTTTATCTTCAACTCTTTGATGATTTTATTTAACTCTTTCTCTGGCTTGAGGCGCATGCTGTGTTCCGGCGCGAGCAGGCGGCGGTGATCCAGATTGACGGCGCCGGGGATGTGGCCACCGCGTCGGGCACGTATTTCCCGCCCCGAAAATTCTTCTGGCGTGCGGGCGTCAAGCAGGGTGATCGAGCTGTCATTTAGGTGTTGCAGCAGATAGAGCAGATCGACGGCGCTTCCGTCAGGCTGGTAGTTGAATTTGCGCTCAACGGGTTCGGGCGGCGTGTCACCTTCTTCGACCGGGTGACGTTCATCGAGCCAGGCGGGCAGGCCGCCGTTGAGCAGGGAATAGTGAGGGTGGCCGACGAGGTCGAGGGTCCAGAGCAGGCGCGCGGCGCGGCCGTTGTCCTCGTTGTCGTAGGCGATGACATGCGCCCCGGGGCGCAGACCGATGCGGTTCAGGACCCGGGCCAGCGGTGCCTGGGGCGAGAGTTCACCGGCGCCGGGCGGCAGTTCGCAGGTCAGTTGTTGATAGGGTAAATGGACGGCGCCGGGGACATGGTAGGCGCGGTGGGTTTCCGGATCGGACACATCGATGATGAGCAGCTGTTCGTCACCCAGGCGCGGCAGCAACTGCTCCGCTTCCAGAATGAGCGGCAGTTCCGGTTCGGTCATGATCAACTCCCTTGGTGCTGGCGGGCCGGAATATAAGCTTGGCCCGGCTCGGCCCTTGGAATCAAATAGGCAAAAACTGTGGTTATGCGGATTTCAGCAGACGTTCTTTTTGTTGCTGATAGCAGATGACCTGCGCTGTGTGGGTGGGGCGCTCGTCGGCCTGGGATTTGACTACGACCTGTTCCTGAGTGGCGACGTTTTCTTCTTCCTCGGGAGAGTACACCGCGATAATCTCGAAGTCGCCGGGCCAGGGATCGTAACTCAACATGCTGGCGATTTCCTCCAGCCCCCCAAGTACGTCCTTCATGATGATTTCCTGTTGTTTATTGCCGGAAATGGCCCGTTTGCAAAGCTTATCTGACATTGCCCTACCTCACCTCACTGCTAACCAATATATCGGGCAAAGCAGGGACGAACTTGAAAAAATCACCCAGGAAAGTCGCTCCGGAAGGCGGGTTGCGTGGCTATCTGAAGTGGATTGTCACTGGCTTATCAGCGGCTTAAGAGATGTTTTTAAAGCGCGAAAATTAATCGATCTGGCTGGCGTAGGGATGCAACGCCTTGACCATCGCCTTGAACACTTTGGGATTGGCGGCGATGACGTGGCCGGTCTCGAAAATATGGTGGCCGCCCTTGATATCGGAGACCATGCCGCCGGCCTCCTGGATCAGCAATAGGCCGGCGGCCATATCCCAGGGATTCAGGTTCAGTTCCCAAAAGCCGTCCAGACGGCCGGCGGCCACATAGGCCAGATCCAGGGCGGCGGAGCCGGCGCGGCGAATGCCGGCGGTGGGGATGACCATGGCCTTGAACATCTGCAGATAGAGGTCCAGATAGCGCTGGTCCTTGAAGGGGAAACCGGTGCCGAGCAGGGCGCCGTCCAGCCCCTTGGCGGCGCTGACGCGCAGGCGACGGCCGTTCAGCTGGGCCCCGGCGCCGCGGCTGGCGCTGAAGATCTCGTCTTTGAGTGGATCATAGACCACGGCATGTTCCAGGCGGTCTTTTTGCCGTACCGCGATGGAGACTGAATATTGGGGAAACTGGTGCAGGTAATTGGTGGTGCCATCCAGCGGGTCGATGATCCATTCGAATTCGCTGTCGTTGCTGGCGGCGCTGCTGCCGCTTTCTTCCGCCAGGATGGCGTGATCGGGGTAGGCCCTGCGGATGGTGCGAATGATTTCCTGTTCGGCCATCTGATCCACTTCGCTGACATAGTCGTTTTCGGACTTGTGCTTGACGGTGAGCGAGTCCATGCGAGCGGTGGCGCGCATGATGATGTCGCCGGCGTTGCGGGCGGCACGGATAGCGATGTTGACGATGGGGTGCATGGCGGATTCCTGCTTCCTGCTGCGGCTGAACGGGGCGCAAAGGATACCAGAGAATGGCGATTTTTGTGAGGCTTCCGCGCGCTGTTCGTTTAGAATACGTCCCCATGAAATCGAACATACGCATCGTCCTGGTCAATACCACCCATCCGGGCAACATCGGCGCCGCCGCCCGTGCCATGAAGAACATGGGGCTGACACGGCTCTATCTGGTCCAGCCGCAGGGGTTTCCCTGCGCCGAGGCCACCGCCCGCGCTTCCGGCGCCGACGATCTGCTGGCCCATGCGGTCGTGTGTGACAGCCTGGAACAGGCCCTGGCGGGTTGTCGCTTCGTGGTCGGCACCAGTGCCCGCAGTCGGCGCATCAGCTGGCCGGTGGAAAACCCACGGCAATGCGCCGCGCGCATGCTGCAAGAGTGCGAGCAGGGGGAGGTGGCGCTGGTATTCGGGCGTGAACACTCCGGCTTGAGCAATGCGGAACTGGAAACCTGCCATTATTTGGTGCACATCCCCGGCAATCCCGATTTTTCTTCGTTAAATCTGGCAGCGGCGGTGCAGGTGCTCAGCTATGAGTTGATGATGGCGCACACGGAGCAGGACGCGGGGCCTGGGGAAGATCGGCGTGATTTGGCCCCGGCGGACGAGATGGAATCATTTTTCGGCCACCTGGAACAAACCCTGGTGGAGTTGGAATTCCTCGACGCCAATCAACCGCGCAAGCTGATGCGCCGTCTACGCCGCCTGTTCAACCGCGCCCGGCTGGACAAGACCGAGGTCAACATTCTGCGCGGTGTGTTCTCCGCCGCTCAGGGGCGCAAGCTGTCTAAGAAAACAGGGCGCTGATTGGCTTCGACTGGCGCGCTCAGGCTATAGTTGACTCAGGTATTAGTATAATAGGTATCAAGCAAAGGACGAGTGTTTGCGCATGTTTCGACGTATTCGCGAAGATATTCAATGTGTGTTCGAACGGGACCCGGCGGCGCGCAATGTGTTCGAGGTGCTGACCACCTATCCTGGGCTGCATGCGGTCCTGGCCCACCGCGTCAGCCATGGGCTGTGGAACAACGGTCTGAAATGGCTGGCCCGTTTCAACTCAACTCTGGCCCGCTGGCTGACCGGTATCGAGATTCATCCCGGCGCCAAAATCGGGCGCCGTTTTTTCATTGATCATGGGATGGGCGTGGTTATCGGGGAAACCGCGGAAATTGGCGATGACTGCACCCTCTACCACGGCGTGACCTTGGGGGGTACCAGTTGGGACAAGGGTAAGCGCCATCCCACCCTGGGTAACAACGTTGTGGTGGGCGCCGGCGCCAAGGTGCTGGGTCCGATCACCCTGGGGGCCGGCGTGCGCGTCGGCTCGAATGCGGTGGTGGTGAAAGATGTGGCTCCAAATCAAACGGTTATCGGTGTTCCAGGGCGCCTGATGGCGCGTCCGACGAGCGCAAAAGAAAAGACTCGGCAGGCCATGGCGAAAAAGATCGGCTTCGATGCCTACGGCATGTCCCAGGACATGACAGATCCCATGACCAACGCCATCAACCACATGCTTGACCACATTCACGCCATGGATACCCGAATGGAGGCGATGTGCCGTGAAATCGAGCAGTTGGGCGGAAATATCGAAAATGTCCCCATGCCAGAGCTGGATGTCGACGAGATCCAGGACGGGGGTGAAAAACCGGCGCAAAAGGTCCACAATACCTTAGTCAAGAATAAGGATTAATACTTGACCACTGTACTCAGGTATAGTATTATCCCCAGTATGGATGTGGCATTATGAATCATTTAAATATTGGTCGTTGAAGACAGCAAGAGGGATTGCCATGAGACTTACCACTAAAGGTCGTTACGCCGTAACCGCAATGTTGGATCTGGCTTTGCATGCAACCGAAGGCCCCGTGCCTTTGGCGGACATTTCACAGCGCCAGGGGATTTCACTCTCTTATTTGGAGCAGCTGTTCTCGCGCCTACGTCGTCAGGGACTGGTGGACAGCGCGCGCGGTCCGGGTGGCGGTTATCGCTTGTCCCGTTCGGCGGCAGATATCGCCGTGGTCGACGTCATCAACGCCATTGATGAAAACGTCAACGTCACCCGCTGCGGCGGTCAAGGCGACTGCCAGGATGGCGAGCCATGTTTGACTCATGAGCTGTGGTGCGATCTAAGCAAACAGATCCATGACTTCCTGGCCGGCATTGACCTGCAGCAGCTGGTTGAGCGGCGCTTCGTTAGGGAAGTGTCCAAGCGTCAGGACGGTCGTGAAGACAGTGCGGCCCTCGGCGCGACTATCGAAGAAGTGGCGGCGACTCCGGGGCACGCCTAACATCTTATATCTGGAGTAGGTCAGGGTATGCAGACATACCTGGATCACAATGCCACCACGCCGCTCGATGAACGTGTACTCGACGACATGCTGCCTTTTTTGCGGCTGCATTATGGCAATCCTTCCGCAGTTTATCGGCAGGGGCGTTTGGCGAGGCAGGCGATAGAGACAGCGCGTGAGCAGGTCGCCCAGCTGGTTAATGTTCATCCCTCGCAGGTGGTTTTCACAAGCGGCGGTACCGAGGCGAACAATCTCGCCATTAAGGGCGCGGTCGCAGGGCTTAACTGCCTGGCGGTCAGCGCCATTGAACATGCCTCGGTGATGGCGCCGGCGCGTCAGGTGACGCGTGGACGACAGCTGATAGAAATCGCGGTCGATCAGCACGGGCGGGTGAGCGAGGCCGCCATGCGGGAGGCCTTGGCGGCGGGCCCCGATATGGTCTCGGTGATGTTGGCGAACAATGAAACGGGTGTCGTACAAGACATCCCCCGCCTGGCCGGTCTGGCCGAGGAAGGCGGTGTGCTGTTCCATACCGATGCGGTTCAGGCCGCCGGTAAAATAGAGGTCGATTTTGCCGCTTTAGGCGTGCACCTGATGAGCTTGTCGGCACACAAGATCTACGGCCCAAAGGGCGCAGGTGCTCTGGTGTTTGACAAGCATCTTGATCTTCAGCCCCAGTTGGTTGGCGGCGGCCAGGAAGAGGGATATCGCAGCGGTACGGAGAATGTCGCTGCCATCGTCGGTTTTGGCAGGGCGGCCGAGCTGGCCCTGGCGGAACTCGCGCCGCGCCAAGCCAAGGTTGCGGCATTGCGCCACCAACTGTTGCAAGGGCTGGAGCGAATAGAAAGTGTAGTGGTATTCGCCCGACAGGCCGAGTGCCTGTCCAATACGGTCTATATGGCCCTGCCCGGCATCGAGGGTGAAACACTCTTGATGGAGATGGACCGCGTCGGCGTGGCTGTCGCCAGCGGCTCTGCATGTGACAGCCGCAAGCCCGGGTCCAGCCATGTGCTGCGCGCCATGGGGGTTGATGAAACTCTGGCCCGCGGCGCTGTCAGAGTCAGTATCGGCAAGGACAATAGCGAGCGCGACATAGAGAATTTTTTGCAGGTTATGAACCGGCAAGCGAAGGTTCTGCAGGACAATGCCATGTTGGCGTGGGCCTGAAGAGTCTTAACGAACACAACGCGATTTGGAGATTGTGAGTATGAAACTGCCTATTTATCTGGATTATTCGGCGACCACGCCAATCGATCCAAGAGTGGCTGAAAAAATGGCCGGTTGTTTGACCATGGACGGGGTGTTCGGTAATCCTGCGTCCCGCTCCCATTCATTCGGCTGGAAGGCCGACGAACTGGTGAATGAGGCGCGCGCCAACGTCGCGGCCTTGATCAATGCCGATCCAAAGGAGATCGTCTGGACGTCCGGTGCCACCGAGTCGGACAATCTCGCCATCAAGGGTGCCGCGCGCTTCTATCAGCGCAAAGGCAAGCATATTATTACCTGTAAGACCGAGCACAAGGCGGTGTTGGATACCTGTCGTCAGCTGGAACGTGAAGGTTTCGAAATCACCTATCTGGAGCCGGAAAAGAATGGTTTGATCGATCTGGCCAAGCTGGAAGCAGCGATGCGTGACGACACCATCCTGGTGTCTATCATGCACGTCAACAACGAGATCGGTGTTATTCAGGACATCGAGGCTATCGGCAAACTGACCCGTTCACGCGGTATCGTTTTTCATGTCGATGCTGCCCAGAGTGCCGGCAAGGTCGAGATCGATCTGCAGCAGCTGGACGTCGATCTGATGTCCTTTTCCGGGCACAAAATTTACGGGCCTAAGGGCATCGGTGTGCTATACGTGCGGCGTAAGCCCCGCATCCGTATCGAAGCGCAAATGCACGGCGGCGGTCATGAGCGTGGAATGCGCTCAGGTACCTTGCCTGTGCACCAGATTGTCGGCATGGGTGAGGCTTTCCGCATCGCCAAGGAAGATATGGCAGAGGAGAATGAACGTATTTTGAAGTTGCGTAACCGGCTTTGGAACGGCCTGCGGGATATCGACGAGGTGTACCTTAACGGCGATGCCGAGCAGCGCGTTCCCGGTAATCTGAATGTCAGTTTCAACTTCGTCGAGGGCGAGTCGCTGATCATGGCGCTCAAGGACATTGCCGTGTCCTCGGGTTCCGCGTGTACCTCGGCGAGCCTCGAACCGTCTTATGTGCTGCGCGCCATCGGCCGCAGCGATGAATTGGCGCATAGCTCTATCCGTTTCAGTATCGGACGTTTCACCAGGGAGGAGGAGATCGATTACACCGTGGAGCTGGTCAAAGGGAAAGTGGCTAAACTGCGCGAACTCTCTCCCCTGTGGGAGATGTATCAAGAAGGTGTTGATCTGGATAGCGTCCAATGGGCGGCACACTAATCGGCAGGGAGCAGGATTGAGAGGATACAAGCATGGCATACAGTGAAAAGGTATTGGACCATTATGAAAACCCGCGCAACGTCGGTTCCTTGGATAAAAAGGAGGCCAGTGTCGGTACGGGTATGGTTGGCGCGCCGGCCTGCGGCGATGTGATGAAGTTGCAGATAAAGGTCAACGAACAGGGCGTGATCGAGGATGCGCGTTTCAAGACCTATGGTTGTGGTTCGGCGATCGCTTCCAGCTCACTGCTTACCGAATGGGTCAAAGGCAAGACCTTGGATGAAGCATCCCAGATCAAGAACTCCGATATCGCCGAAGAGCTGGCCCTGCCACCGGTCAAGATTCACTGTTCGGTATTGGCGGAAGACGCCATTAAGGCGGCCATTGAAGATTTTAGAGCCAAGCAACAAACAGGTGCCGCGGACGCAGAGTGATATTCCGAAGTCGGTAGCCAGTAGAGGATAGTTAGCAATGAGTATTACATTGACAGAAAAGGCAGCCAACCACGTCAAGAAATTTCTTGCCAGCCGCGGCAAGGGCGCAGGCCTGCGCCTGGGTGTAAAAACCAGCGGCTGTTCCGGTATGGCTTATGTGCTGGAGTTCGCCGACAAGATCGACGCGGAAGACCAGGTCTTCGAAGATCACGGCGTGAAGGTGGTGATCGACTCAAAGAGCCTGCTTTATCTGGACGGTACCGAGCTGGATTTCGTCAAGGAAGGCCTTAATGAAGGTTTTCAGTTCAACAACCCCAATGTCAAAGACGCCTGCGGTTGTGGTGAAAGCTTTAACGTCTGATTTGAAAACCTTGTTGTGGATTTCAAGCAAAACTATTTTGAATTGTTCGGTTTGCCCGAGGCCTTCGAGTTAGACTTGAAGCTCCTGTCGGCGCGCTATCAAGAGCTCCAGAAAACTTTCCATCCCGATCGTTTTGCCAGCGCTTCCGAGCGCGAGCGCCGTATCAGTTTGCAGCAGGCGGCGCAGGTCAATGCGGCCTTCCAAACCTTGAAGGATCCCTTGGCCCGGGCCCGCTATTTGCTCGAGCTGCGCGGTGCGGTGACGAATGACGAGGCGACGACCATTCGCGATCCCGAATTTCTGGAGCAACAAATGGGGTTGCGCGAGGAATTGGCGGAAATCAAACTCGGCGACGATCCGATGGCGGCGTTAATGCGTTTCATGAAGCAATTGGATCAGCGCGTGAAAGATTGTGTCGAACAGTTGAAACAGGATTTCGCCCGCGGTGATGAGGCCGCGTTGCTTCGGGCTCAGACGGCGGTTCATCAGCTGCAGTTTCTGTATCGTCTTAGACAAGAGGCGGAGGCCCTTGAAGAAGCGCTGATTTGACGCCACATAAAGCACGTTAAAATTTTTTTCGCCTGTATCAACTAAAGGCAATTAAGCACATGGCATTGCTACAGATTAACGAACCGGGACAATCCACCGCGCCGCACCAACATCGCTTGGCGGTGGGCATTGATCTCGGCACCACCAATTCGCTGGTGGCTTCGGTGCGCAGCGGCGTGGCGGAGACGTTTCCCGACCACGAGGGCCGCCACCTGCTGCCCTCGGTGGTACGCTATCTGGCCGACGGCACGCTCGAGGTGGGACAGGCTGCCCGTGCGGCGGCGCCCAAGGATCCGCGCAACAGTATTTCCTCAGTCAAGCGCCTGATGGGCCGCGGGCCGGAAGAGGTGCGGCGCATGCATCTGCCCTATGAATTCGTCGAGACTGAATCCGCTGTGCCGCGCATCCACACCGTCGCCGGCGATGTGAGTCCGGTGGAGGTGTCGGCCGAGATCCTGAAGGCGCTCAAACAGCGCGCCGAAGAGACGCTCGGCGGCGAGCTGAGCGGTGCGGTGATCACCGTGCCGGCCTATTTCGACGATGCCCAGCGCCAGGCCACCAAGGACGCTGCACGCTTTGCCGGTTTGAACGTGTTGCGCCTGTTGAATGAACCGACAGCGGCGGCGGTGGCCTACGGCCTTGATCGCGGTTCGGAGGGCGTGCACGTGGTGTATGATCTGGGCGGCGGTACCTTCGACGTGTCCATCCTGCGCTTCAGTCGCGGTGTCTTCGAGGTGCTGGCCACAGCCGGTGATTCAGCCTTGGGTGGTGACGACTTCGATCATCTGATCGTCGAGTGGCTGTTGCAGCAGGCTGATATGGGCGACGATCCCGCCCAGCGTCATTCCCGCGCCCTGATGCATCAGGCGCGCAGTATCAAGGAGCAACTCACCGAGGCGGAACAGGTAGAGGTCAGTCTGGAGCGGCCGACCGGCACCCCCTGGCAGGGCGTGCTGACACGAAAGGGTTTCAATGAACTGATCGAGCCGCTGGTGCGCAAGACCTTATTGCCCTGTCGCCGCACCCTGCGTGATGCCGGCGTGGAGTTGGAGGATATCGAAGACGTGGTCATGGTGGGCGGTTCCACCCGCGTGCCGCTGGTGCGTGAAATGGTCGGCGAGTTTTTTCAGACCGAGCCCCTGGTGGATATCGACCCCGACCGGGTGGTGGCCGTCGGCGCCGCCCTGCAGGCCGATGCGCTGGCCGGCAACAGGCCCGACGACGAGATGCTGTTGCTGGATGTGATTCCCTTGTCCCTGGGGCTGGAGACCATGGGTGGTTTGGTGGAAAAACTGATTCCGCGCAATACTACCATCCCGGTGGCGCGGGCGCAGGAATTCACCACCTTCAAGGACGGCCAGACCGCCATGGGCATTCACGTGCTGCAGGGCGAGCGCGAACTGGTGAGCGACTGCCGTTCCCTGGCCCGTTTCGAGTTGCACGGCATTCCGCCCATGGTGGCGGGGGCAGCGCGCATTCGTGTCACCTTTCAAGTGGATGCCGATGGTCTGCTCAGCGTCATGGCCGAAGAGCTGAGCACCGGCGTCAAGAGTGCCATCGAGGTTAAACCCGCCTACGGTCTGAGCGAGGGCGAGATTGAGCAGATGCTGCGCGACTCCTTCGACTACGCCGAAAAGGACATGCAGGCGCGCAGTCTGCGCGAGCAGCAGGTGGAGGCCGACCGCGTGCTCGAGGCCATCGACGCCGCCCTCGCCGCCGACGGCGAGGCCTTACTGTCGGCGGAGGAGCGGCGCAACATCGATCGGGCCATCGCGGCGCTACAACAGGCGCGCGCTGGTGAAGATGTGCAGGCCATCAAACAGGCCGTGGAGGCGCTGGATCAAGCGGCAGGGGAATTCGCCGCGCGGCGTATGGACGCCAGTGTCAGGAAGGTCCTCAAGGGCCATACACTAGACGAATTTTCAGAGTAAAGAATGACTAAGATTATATTTCTACCCCACGCAGAATTATGTCCGGAAGGCCAGGTGGTCGAGGCCGAACGCGGTACCACCATCCTGGATGCCGCCCTCGCCAACGGCATCGAGCTGGAGCATGCCTGCGAAAAATCTTGTGCCTGCACCACCTGTCACGTCATCGTGCGTGAGGGCTTTGACTCCCTCAACGAGGCCAGTGACGCCGAGGAGGACATGCTCGATAAGGCCTGGGGCCTGGAGCCTGATTCGCGTCTGGGCTGCCAGGCGGCGGTGTCCGAGGAGGAACTGGTGGTCGAGATTCCTAAATACACGATTAACATGGTTTCCGAAAACAATTGATTTTAAAGGGAGGATAGGCAAATGAGCCTGAAATGGACTGATTCGCTGGAGATCGCCATCGCCCTGGATGAGGCCCATCCCGAGGTCGATCCCAAGACCATCCGTTTTACCGATTTAATGGATTGGGTCATGGCCCTGGAGGAATTCGACGACGATCCGGACCACTGCGGCGAAAAAATCCTTGAGGGTATCCAAATGGCCTGGATCGAGGAGCGTGAGTAATGCCGGCCCGATGCCTGTGGACGTTGTTTGTTAGTCGGTAACCAGCTAAAATGCAACAGTTTTTGAACCCGCGTTGACCGCGGGTTTGTCCTATATATAGATCTGAAAATTTGGAGAGATATTGACCATGGCCGTTGAACGTACCCTTTCTATCATCAAGCCCGATGCCGTCGCCAAGAATGTTATCGGTGAAATCTACAGCCGTTTCGAAAAGGCGGGCCTGCAGATCATCGCCGCCAAGATGACCCGCCTTAGCCGTGAGCAGGCCGAAGGTTTCTATGCTGTGCACAAAGAGCGTCCCTTCTTCGGCGACCTGGTAAAGTTTATGACCTCCGGTCCGGTCATGATCCAGGTGCTGGAAGGTGAAAACGCCATCGCCTTGAATCGCGAACTGATGGGTGCCACCAATCCCAAGGAAGCCGAGGCCGGCACCATCCGCGCCGACTTTGCCGACTCGATCGACGCCAACGCCGTGCACGGTTCCGATGCACCTGAAACCGCCGCCACCGAAATCGCGTATTTCTTCGGCGACGAGTTGTATTCACGGAGCTGATCTCATTTGAATACCGACAAGGTCAATCTGCTCGGTCTCGACCGGCAAGGACTGGAGGCCTTCTTCACCGCCATGGGGGAGAAGGCCTTTCGTGCTTCTCAGGTGATGAAGTGGATCCATCAATTCGGCGTGGAAGACTTCGAGCAGATGACCAATATGAGCAAGGCTCTGCGCCAGCGTCTCGGCGAGAGCGCCGAGATCCGCGCGCCCGAGGTGGTGTTGGACCGAGGCTCCAGCGACGGTACCCACAAGTGGGTATTGCGGCTGGATGGCGGCAATCATATTGAAACCGTATTTATTCCCGATGGCGAGCGTGGCACCCTGTGTGTCTCGTCACAAGTGGGGTGTGCGCTGGAGTGTTCTTTCTGTTCCACTGGCCAGCAGGGCTTTAACCGCAATCTGAGCAGTGCCGAGATCGTCGGCCAGTTGCGCGCCGCGTACCAGTATTTCGGCGCCAGGCATCGCGATGAACGCATTGTCACCAACGTGGTCTTGATGGGCATGGGGGAACCTTTGCTCAATTTCGACAACGTAGTCGCGGCTATGAATATCATGACCGATGATGACGCCTACGGCCTGTCCAAGCGCCGCGTGACCTTGAGCACCTCGGGCGTGGTGCCGGCCATGGATCGTCTCATCGAGGCGAGCGATGTCAGTCTGGCAGTGTCGCTGCATGCCCCCAATGATGAGTTGCGCAACGAGTTGGTGCCGTTGAACAATAAGTACCCCATCGACGAATTGATGGCGGCCTGTAAACGTTACGCCTTTGCCGGTAGCGGCAAGCGCAAGATCACCTTCGAATACGTCATGCTCGACGGCGTTAATGATACGCCCGGACATGCGCGCCAGTTGGTGAAGATCCTCGAAGGTGTGCCCGCCAAAGTGAATCTCATCCCCTTCAATCCCTTCCCGCAGACCGATTACACCCGCTCCAGCCAGGAGGCCATTACCCGTTTCTGGGAGATTCTTATGGCCGCCGGTATTACCACCGTCACCCGCCGTACCCGCGGCGACGATATCGACGCCGCCTGCGGCCAACTGGTGGGTAAGGTGATGGACAAGACCAAGCGCCAGGCGCGTCGGATCGAAATGCAGGAGGGGCGGGCATGAAGCCTGGCAAGTTGTTCATCGGTGTCTTCGCGGCCCTATTTTTGACGGCAGGATGCGTTTCTATGGACAAACGCGAAGCCGACCCGGAAAAGGCGGCTCAGATCTATGCCGATCTGGGACTACAGTATCTGCGCCAAGGCAACCTAGAATTGGCGCGGGTCAAGTTGGAACGCAGTTTGGAACTGGAAGGCAAAAACGCCGATGCTCATCATTACATCGCCGAGGTCTACAAGCAGTTGGGTAACCGTGAACTGGCCCTTCAGCATTACAGCAAGGCCGTGCGTTATGACGCTGACAATCCCATGTTGCTGAACAACTACGGCGCCTTCCTGTGCGAGCAGGGGCGCCTCAAGGAAGCGGAAGAATATTTTCTCCAGGCCGCCCATTTGCCCACTTACCGCACCCCGGAGTTGGCCTATGAAAACCTGGCCTTGTGCGCCCTGCAGACGGAACACCCGGAGACCGCGGAAGCCTATTTCCGCAAGGCCTTGCAGATTCGCCCGTCCCTGCCGAAATCGCTTTACCAGATGGCATTGATCAGCTATCAGCAGGGTGAGTATCTGTCGGCGCGCGCCTTCATCGAGCGTTTTCATGCCATCGGCCGCACGGCGCAGAGTCTCAAACTCGGCATTCGAATCGAAGAGGCCTTGGGCGCCGAGGCCGCCGCCGACAAGTATCGGAAATTATTGTCAACCCGGTTTCCAGATGCCGCGCAGGAATAACACCACAGAGGCGTTGCCGAATCATGTCTAAACATCAGCAGATAGAGATCGATGCGCAACAGTCGGATGCCTCGCAGAGCGAGGCGCGGCCGCCCTGGGGTGAGCAGCTGCGCGAGACGCGTGTCCGCCGCGGTATGAGTATCGAGGAAGTCTCCAGCGTCCTGCATCTGGAATTATCGCTCCTCGAAGCCATCGAAACGGAGAACTGCGACCGCCTGCCCGGGTCGTCCTATGTCAAGGGGTATCTGCGTAACTATGCCAAGTTGTTGGAAGTGGACTCCGAGCCGCTAATTGAGGCGTATCGCAAGGTCTGCGGCAACCAGGAGCCTCCGCTGACTCAGGTCACCAAGATCAAGGATGTGTCTTCCGGCGACGCCGCGCCGCGCTACGCCGCTTGGATTGTGGTGATCGTGCTGGTAGTGTCCTTCGGCGTCTGGTGGTGGTCTGAGGTGTCGGCGCCGATGGAAGTGGAAAGCACCGCCAGCGACACGCCATCCTTCGGACCGCAAATCGATGCGTCGCCGCAACCTGAGACCGCCTTCACACCGCCACCGCCGGGCGCCGCCGTGCCAGAATCCGAGCCAGCGCCGAGCGCTGAGGGGCCCATTGAAAGTGAGCCGCAGGGCGTTGCGCCGGCGGCTGTTCCCCCGGCCCCATCCGAGCCGCCGGCCGCTGCGCCGGTGCTGGATAGCGTGCAGCTCAGCTTTACGGAAGATTCCTGGGTGGAGATCGAAGACGCCCGCGGTGAGCGACTGTTCGTGGATCTGGCCCGCGCGGGTCAGACCACGCGTGTGCAAGGTGAGGCGCCTTTTGAGATTTTGCTGGGCAATGCCCCGGCGGTCACGATTGAATACAACGGTGAGGTCTACCCACACGCCGCGCACAATCGCCAGGGCGTGGCGCGCTTCACCCTCGGTGAATAAAGGGCCTGTTAACAGCCCCTAGAGAATTGACTATGGAACATCAAAGCCCAATCAAACGTCGCAAATCACGCCAGATCATGGTCGGCAAGGTGCCGGTCGGTGGTGACGCGCCCATCTCGGTGCAGAGCATGACCAACACCGAAACCTGCGATGTGGCCGCCACCGTCGCCCAGATCCGCGCCCTGGAACAGGTGGGCGCCGACATCGTGCGGGTCTCGGTACCGAGCATGGAAGCAGCCGAGGCCTTCGGTGAAATCAAAAAACAGGTCGACGTGCCGCTGGTGGCCGACATCCACTTCGATTACAAGATCGCCCTGCGCGTGGCCGAGCTGGGGGTGGACTGCCTGCGCATCAATCCGGGTAACATCGGCAAGGACGAGCGCGTGCGTGCGGTGGTGGAGACCGCCCGGGACAAAAACATTCCCATACGCATCGGCGTCAACGCCGGTTCGCTGGAGAAGGAGTTGCAGAAGAAATACGGCGAGCCCACGCCGCAAGCCTTGGTCGAATCGGCGCTGCGCCACATCGACATCCTCGACAAGCTCGACTTCCAGGAATTCAAGGTCAGCCTCAAGGCCTCGGATGTATTCATGACCGTGGCCGCCTACCGGCTGCTGGCGAACCAGATCGAACAACCCCTGCATCTGGGGATTACCGAAGCGGGCGGTCTGCGTTCCGGTACGGTCAAGTCTTCGGTGGGGCTGGGGATGTTGCTGGCCGAGGGCATCGGCGATACCCTGCGCATCTCCCTGGCCGCCGATCCGGTGGAAGAGATCAAGGTCGGTTTCGATATACTCAAGAGTCTGCACCTGCGCAGCAAGGGCATTAACCTGATCGCCTGTCCGTCCTGTTCGCGCCAGCGTTTCAATGTCATCGCCGCGGTCAACGAATTGGAACAACGTCTGGAAGACATCACTGAGCCCATGGACGTGGCCGTCATAGGCTGTGTGGTCAACGGCCCGGGTGAGGCGCGCGAGGCCGAGATCGGTCTCACCGGCGGCGAGCCCAATCTGCTCTATGTGGGCGGCAAGCCCGATCACAAGGTGAGCAACGAGACCATGGTGGATGAATTGGAGCGGGCCATCCGTCACCGCATCAAGATCAAACAAGAAGAACAGCAAGCCGCCGGTTGTGAGAGCTGTCCCGCGGCATCGCCCGCGGCGATATCAGAAAAATAAGAGCGCGAGTTTACGATGTCCAAGCAACTTCAGGCCGTGCGTGGCATGAACGATATCCTGCCGCAGGAGACGCCCTATTGGCGCCTGCTGGAGGACACCGCGCGGCGTATCTTTGCGGCCTACGGCTTTGACGAGATTCGCCTGCCCATCGTGGAAAAGACCGAGCTGTTCAAACGCACCATCGGCGAGGTCACCGATATTGTCGAAAAAGAGATGTATACCTTCGCGGACCGCAATGGTGACAGCCTCACCTTGCGCCCCGAAGGCACCGCCGGCTGCGTGCGCGGCTGCATCGAAAACGGCCTGACCCACAATCAGATTCAACGGCTCTGGTATCAGGGACCCATGTTCCGCCATGAGCGGCCGCAGAAGGGGCGCTATCGCCAGTTCCACCAGCTCGGCGTGGAATGCTTCGGTCTGGCCGGTCCGGATATCGACGCCGAGCTGATCATGATGACGGCGCGGTTGTGGCGCGACTTGGGGCTGCACGGGTTGACGCTGCAACTCAACACCCTCGGCTCGGCCGCGGCGCGCGTCGCCTATCGCGACAAACTGGTGGCCTACCTGCAGGCGCATCATGAGCAGCTCGACGAGGACAGTCAGCGCCGTCTGCATAGCAATCCGCTGCGCATCCTGGACAGCAAGAATCCCGCCATGCAGACGCTGCTCGCCGCGGCGCCCAGCCTGGTGGATCACCTGGATGAAGCGTCGCAACACGATTTCGGCGAACTTTGTCGCCTGTTGCGCGCGGCGGGCATCGACTACGAGGTGAACCCGCGTCTGGTGCGCGGCCTGGACTATTACAACAAGACCGTATTCGAGTGGGTCACCGACCGACTCGGCGCCCAGGGCACGGTCTGCGCCGGCGGCCGTTTCGATGGCCTGGTGGAGCAGCTCGGCGGCCGCGATACGCCGGCGCTGGGTTTTGCCATGGGCTTGGAACGGCTGGTGGCCTTGCTGATGGATCAGGGTGAGCGCGAGCCGGACAGCGCGCCCCATGTCTACCTGGTTATGGCCGGCGCGGGCACCCTCGAAGCGGGGCTGCTGTTGGCCGAGCAGCTGCGCGACGCCGATGCGCGCCTGCGCATCCGCAGCAACTGCGGTGGCGGCAGTTTCAAGGCCCAGTTCAAGCGCGCCGACAAAAGCGGCGCCCGCTTTGCGCTGATCCTGGGTGAAGCAGAGGTCGGCCAGCGCAGCGTCTCGATCAAACACCTGCGCGATCCGGATTTCGAACAGCAGACCGTTGCCTGGGATGAACTCGGCCACTTCCTGCTGCAGCATTTGAATTTACACTGACAACCGAAGAAGGAGTTGCCCCGTGGAAGTATACGAATCCGAACGGGATCAGATAGACGCCCTTAAAAAGTGGTGGAAGGAAAACGGCAAGGCGGTGATCATCGGTGCCATTTTGGGCTTCGGTTCCCTGATCGGCTGGCAGCAGTGGCAGGCCAATCAAAAGGCAGCGCGGGAATCGGCCTCGCTGGAATACGACGTCATGCTGGCCGAGTTGCAGAACGGCAATCTGCAGGCGGTCAAGGATCGCGGCAGCCGCATTTTGGCCCAGTATCCGGACACGCCCTACGCCGCTCTGAGCGCCATGGGACTGGCCAAGGCCTATCTTGCTGAAGGCGATCGCGCCTCCGCCAGAAGTTATCTGCAACAAGTGATCGATCGAAATGAGCAGCCGCAGCTGCAGACCGTGGCGCGCCTGCGCCTGGCACGCCTGTTACTGGCCGAGGGTGAGGCCAGCCAGGCCTTGACGCTGGTGAACGGCATCGAGGCCGGCGGCTTCGACCTAGTGCTGAATGAACTCAAGGGCGACATCCATGTCGCCTTGGGTAATCGCGAGCAGGCACGCGAAGCCTATCAGCGAGCGCTCGATGCCATGGAGGCCGGCCTGGACCCCTCGATCCTGCAAATGAAGCTGGATGAAGTCGGCGGGCCGGAGGCGGAATCTTAATGCGATTGCTGTGGCCGGCACTGATGGTGAGCCTGCTGGCTGGATGTAGCAGCTCGGGGCCGATCCATGAACCGACGCCGCTGGAACCGCTGGAGAGCGGCGCCGGTGTCAGGTCTTTGTGGTCGGTGAGCACGCCCGCCGGCGCCGAGGACACGATCTACGATACCTTGCGGCCGGTGTTGAGCGGCGAGGTGCTGTATAGCGTGGGCGCCGCAGGCATCGTGCAGGCGCACAGCGTGAGCAACGGCAAACGCCTATGGAAAGTCGAGTTGGAGACGGTCATCTCCGCCGGTCTCGGGGCGAGCCCCGAGCTGCTGTTGCTCGGCACCGCGGCGGGCGAGGTGTTGGCCCTGTCGCGCAGCGACGGCGCGCTGCGCTGGCGCAGCCGCGTCTCCAGTGAAGTGCTGGCGCCGCCGGTGGCCGCCAAGGACAATCTGGTCATCGTGCGCTGCGGCGACGGCGTCACCGAGGCCTTGAGCCTGGACAGCGGCGAGCAGCTGTGGCGTTTCGCCAGTCAGGTGCCGTCGCTGAGCCTGCGCGGCGTCGCCATGCCCGTGGTCAGCGACGATCTGGTGCTGCTGGGCCTGGCCAACGGCCATTTGGCGGCCCTGTCGGTATTCGACGGTGTGTTGCAGTGGGAGGCCACCGTGGTTGTGCCCCAGGGTCGCACTGATCTGGAGCGCATGGTCGACGTGGATGCGGCGCCGCTGGTGGTCGGCGATGTGGTCTACGTCACCGCCCATCAGGGCCGGGTGTTGGCGCTTTCTAAACTGACCGGCACCACGCTCTGGAGTCGCGACCTGGGCGGCTCGGTGGGCCTGGCGCTGGACCAGCAAACTCTCTATCTGGTGGATGACGCGGGTCAGATCTGGGCCTTGGATCGCCGCAACGGCGCTACCCTATGGAAAAGCGAAAAACTGAAATATCGCGAAGTCGGCGCGCCGCTGGCGTATGATGGCGCCGTCGTGGTAGGCGATTTCGAAGGCTACCTGCATTGGCTGGCGCAAAGCGACGGTCGCATCTTCGCCCGTTACCAGGTCGACGAGGCGGGCATCCGCGTGGCGCCCTTGGAGCGCCAGGGCATCCTCTACAGCCGTAGTCGCAGCGGCAAGGTCGAGGCCCTGAGGCTGAGAACACAACAACCGTAGTCGCCTATGAAACCCGTTATCGCCCTGGTCGGCCGTCCCAATGTGGGCAAGTCGACCCTGTTCAACCAACTGACCAAGAGTCGTGACGCCCTGGTGGCCGATTATCCGGGCTTGACGCGTGACCGCCAGTACGGCACAGGCCGGGTCGGCGATCGGCCCTACATCGCAGTGGATACCGGGGGACTCAGCGACGACAAGGCGGGCGTCGAGGAACACATGGTGGGCCAGGTCTACCAGGCCATCGGCGAGGCCGATGTGGTGTTGTTTATGGTAGATGGTCGCGCCGGGCTGAATGCCGCCGACGAGCAGATCGCGCAGCAGCTGCGCCGGCTTAACAAGACCATCTACCTGGTGGTCAACAAGATCGACGGCGCCGACGCCGACCTGGCGGTAAGCGAGTTTCTGTCCTTGGGCATGGGCGCGCCGCTGGCCATCGCCGCCGCCCACGGCCGCGGTATCGCGGCCATGATGCAGCGCGTGCTGGCCGCTCTGCCTCCGGCCGCCGAAGCGCCGGACGCGGACGAGGAGGGCGGCACCAAGGTCGCCATCATCGGGCGTCCCAATGTGGGCAAGTCGACGCTCATCAATCGCATTATGGGCCAGGAGCGGGTAGTGGCCTTCGACCTGCCCGGCACCACCCGCGACAGTATCTTCATTCCCTTCGAAAGCGACGGCCAGCGCTATACCCTCATCGATACCGCCGGGGTGAGGCGCCGCGGCAAGGTCAAGGAGGTGATCGAGAAGTTCAGCGTCATCAAGGCGCTGCAGGCCATCGAGGCGGCCCACGTGGTGATCCTGGTGCTGGATGCCCACGCGGGCGTCTCGGATCAAGACGCCACCCTGGCCGGATTCGCCCTGGACGCCGGCCGCGCCATGGTAATCGCCGTCAACAAATGGGACGGCCTTGAAAAGAGCGCCCGCGAGCGCATCAAGACCGAACTCGACCGGCGCCTGCTGTTTCTGGATTTCGCCGAGATGCACTTTATCTCCGCCCTGCACGGAACCGGTGTCGGGCATTTGTTCGAGGCGGTGGATGCGGCCTACGCCGCGGCGGTGCAGAAGCTTTCCACCCCCGAGTTGACGCGGGTGCTGGAGCAGGCGGTGATTCAGCATCAGCCACCGCTGGTGCGCGGCCGGCGCATCAAACTGCGTTATGCCCATCAAGGGGGGCGTAATCCGCCTTTGATTATCATTCACGGCAATCAGACCGAGGCGGTGCCCGCCGCCTACAAGCGTTATTTGATGAACAGCTTTCGCAAGGCCTTTAAACTGCACGGCACGCCGGTGCGATTGGAATTCAAGTCGGGCGACAATCCCTACGCCGGGCGGCGCAACGTGCTGACCCAGCGCCAGATCCAGAAGAAGAAGCGGCTCAAGAAGTTTGTCAAACAGTCGCGGCGCTGAGCGCTCTGTCGGCCCTAGGCGACTTTATCGTTTTCTTTCAGCAGTAGATTGAATTGCGCCTCAGGCAGGGGATGGCTGTAGTAATACCCCTGATAGGCCTGACAGCCGATCTGCTTGAGGAATTCGAGTTGTTCCCGGGTCTCCACCCCTTCGGCGATAATGCCCAGCTCCAGGCTGTTGGCCATGCTGGCGATGGCGCGCACAATGGCCTTGTCGTTGGCATCGGTGAGGCAATCCTGAATAAAGCTGCGGTCGATCTTCAGGGTATCGATAGGCAGTTGTTTTATGTAGGCCAGGGACGAATAGCCGGTGCCGAAGTCGTCGATAGAGAAGCGTACGCCGTATTCGCGCAGCCGTTTCATCTTGCGGATAGTCTCGTCCACATCCTTGATCACGGCGCGTTCGGTGATTTCCAACTCCAGGCGTTCGCCTTCAATGCCGAATTCATCCAGCTGGGCGATCACGTAGTCGACGAAGTCGCGCTCCAAAAACTGGCGCGGACTGATGTTGACCGCCATCACCGGCTGATTGACATGGTTGGCCAGCAGGCTGTTTTCGGCCAGGGTGGCGCAGGCCTCGCGTAACACCCATTGACCGACAGGCTGAATCAGCCCGCTTTCTTCCAAAATGGCAATAAAGGCGCCGGGCACGGTCAGGCCGTTAACGGGGTGCTGCCAGCGCAGCAACACTTCGCTGCCGATGATGGCGTTGGTGTCGAGTTTGACCTGGGGCTGATGGTAGAGCACGAACTGGTTCTTCTCATAGGCCTTGCGCAGCTCGTCTTCGATCTTGAGACGTTCGATGAGGCGCGCCTGCATCTCCGGTTCGAATATGCGTACCGAGCTGCGGCCGGCGCCCTTGGCACTGTACATGGCCATGTCGGCATGGCGCAGGATGTCGTCGGCGTCGAGGTCGCGTTCGGGAAACAGGACGATGCCGATGCTGACGCTGGTCTTGATGGTGTGGCCGGCAACGTTGTATTCATCGGAGAGGATGTCCAGCAGTTTGCCGGCCAGGCTGTGCGCCTCGTGTAAACTGAGATCCTTGTTATCGTTGAGTTCCGGCAGCAGCACGACAAACTCGTCGCCACCAAGGCGGGCGACGGTGTCTTCCTGGCGCAGGTGTTGGCGCAGACGTTCCGAGATTTGGATCAGCAGACCGTCGCCGACGGGGTGGCCCAGGGAGTCGTTGATGTTTTTGAAATGATCCAGGTCGATGAACATTAGGGCGCCGAAGGTGCCGTGGCGCCTGAGCCGAGCCATGGCCTTTTCCAACCGGTCTAGCAGCAGCGTGCGGTTGGGTAGTTCGGTCAGGTCATCATGATAGGCAAGGTGCTGGATGCGCGCCTCGGCCAGCTTGCGTTCGGTAACATCCTGGAAATGGGCCACGAAGTGGCTGATGCGTTCGTCGCTGGCGGGGATCACGGCACTGACGGTTAGATTGGCGGTGAAGGTCTTGCCGTTTCTGCACTTGAATTCGACCTCGCCGGACCACTTAGTGTGCTTGATAGTTTCGTTCCACATCCGCTCGCAGAACTCTTCATCGACATCGTCGACCAACAACGTTTTGGGTCGTTTGCCCAAAATAAACGCCTCGTCGTAACCGGTGATTTCGATAAAGGCCCGGTTGACGCGGAGAATGCGGTGCTGCGCATCGGTGATAAACATGGCCTCGTGGCTTTCAAAAGCGGTGGCGGCCAGGCGCGCCTCGTCGAGCAGTTGCAGACGTTGGCGTTCCATGTCCTCGCGTTCCAGTTCGGCCGTTACCCGTGCCGCGAATATTTGCAGCAGGGAGTGAAACATCTCATCGCTGCGGATGGGTTGATCGTTCATCACCACCAACAGGCCGCGCACCTTTTGGTCGAAGTCCGTCAGGGTGATACCGGCATAGCTGTCCACCTCTAGCTCGTTGAGCAGCGGGCTGTCGGGAAACAGCCGGCGCACACCGTTACGATAGATGCGAAAGCGTTCGCGTTCGATCAGTTCTTCATGAGGGCTGTTCTCAAGGGCGATGGAGATGTTATCGAGTTGGCTGCCGTTGGCCCATAAGACGCGGGTCTTGAGCTGCTCGGGATGGGCGGGGTCCAGCAGCGCGATCAGGCAGTATTTTGAGTCCAGTGAATCGGCCAGGATCGAGGTTAGAGAGACCAGGAATTCCGTCGGTGTGGCATTGCGATGCTGCTGTATCAGTTGGCTCAAGGCATGCTCGATACGTTCCTGGTCATCGGCGCGACGCTGCAGGGCCTCGGTCATTTGATTGAATGCCGTGCCGAGCTGCAGCAGTTCCGCCGGCCCGCCGTCGCCCGCCACGTTGATGTTGAGCTTGCCGTGGCGCACCTGGGTGGCGGCCTCGGCCAGCCGGCGCATGGGATTAACGAAGAAGCGATGACTCCAGCTGAAGGCGATCAGGATGGCGATTACGGTGACGATGGTTAACATCAACAGATTATGGCGCAGATCCTCATTCGCGCCGGCCAGCACCACGTCGGCGGGAATGGACACGGCGACGAAGGCGTTGATATCGTGGCCGCCCAGCGGGGCATAGGCATGGATATATTCCACCCCGGCGGCGTCGCTGCGCTCCAATACGCCCAGGTGACGCAGTTTGACAGCGGTGGTGACCACTTCGGTTTCCGCGAAACGGTCGCCCACGTGCACGTCGTCCTGACTCGGATACTGCATCAGCACGGTGCCCTGGGCGTCGAAGATGGTCAATATGGAAAAGTCATACAGCGGCAATTGCTGGATCTGAGTATTTAACCAGCTTAGATCGATCGCGGCGTCTACCAGGACCAACGGCTCGCCCGTACTGTCCAGTATGGGCTTGATGACAAACAGCGCCGGCTTTTCCAAAAGGTTGCTGATGATGTAATTGCTGGTCGTCAGCTGCCTACTCTCCAGCGCTTGTTGATAGTGGGGTTGACCCGCGATGCTGATCTGCTGTTCATACCGAGGAGCACTGCAAAACAGTTCGCCATCGGGCTTGAAGGCGCTGAGGGAGGAAAACTGTCGATATCGTCCCAGCAGGGAATTCAGCAGCGAGGTACATGCGGCGCGATCGTGTTCTTGGATGGCGGGCAGTTGCCCCAGTGCGGTGAGCACCTGGTCGGTGCTTTCGATAATGTTTTCCTGCTTCAGGTGGATGGCACGCAGAATGCCCATGGCCTGGTTGCGGCCCTGTTTGCGGGCCTCGTGGCGATCCTCCAGATCATTGTAAAAAATCAGCGCGATTACCGGCAACACGGTAATCAAGATCAGCGCCAACACGTAATAACGTGTGCCCGGCCGCAATCGTTGCGTTTGAATCCCTGACGTTGACATCCGAATTAGTCTTGGCTTGCAGACCCTGGCAATAATTTAAGGAGTATTAGTATTTACGGATGCTAAGCGCGCCAACTTGATGAGGAATTGCCGCGCAGGCGAGTGTGCCGAAGGCCGCAACAGAGGGTAGAAAATGTTTATAACTCGCTGATTATTATTCATATTTTTATATTATTGCCATGCCTGCCTGAGACCGGTTCGACAGGGCGGTCGGGACCGGGCTAGAATCTGTTTCTAAGTTGTTCACTTGAAAGGGAAATTAATGCATTTTCTCACTCGTTTGGTGGTTTTGTTGCCAATCACGGTGGTTTGTCCTTGCGTGAGTTTTGCAGATAGTGAGGCCTCAATGCAACAGCAACTTGAGGCCCTCAGCGCGCGTGTGACCGAGCTGGAGCGGCGTCTGGAGGTACTGGAATCGCCCGAGATCAAGCAAATGGCACGGCAGCTGAGTGCGCCGCAAAACCCGGGCGACAGCGGCGATCGTTCCAACTGGGCGCGTCTCAAGGTGGGATACGACTACGAAGAGGTGCGCGAACTATTGGGCGACCCGGTAGAGGTCAAAAAAGGCGGGATGGAATTTTGGTATTACAGCCAGCAAGGCTTGAAAGGGCCGTATGTGAAGTTTCTGTTCAGAAAGCTTAACGATTGGCACGGCCCGAACGCTGAGGGCGCCGCGCACAATTAGTCCCGGCACGGCCCGACACGAGCGCACGTCGGCGGCTGTAATGAGTACAACAATAAACAATTGTTACATCATCCCGGCGATATATTCATTTATACGAACATTCTGTCGATACCTCATCTAGGCAATGTCTAGAGCGGGTAAGAATGCATGTACCAATCGACTAAAACACGTGTGCTGGTCGTAGATGACGATCCGGCGTTGCTGGCAGCGCACTCGCTGCATCTGGTATCGCTGGATTGTGATGTGCTTACCGCTGAAGACGGCCGACGCGCCCTGGAGCAGGTGCGCCAATTTCCCGCTGACATCGACATTATCCTATCCGATATTGTCATGCCCGAGATGGACGGTTATGCCTTGTGCAGGGCGGTCAAAAGCGATGTCGCCACGTGTGAAATACCGCTCATCTTTGTATCGCAACTCAGCAGCCTGGCTGAAAAAATGAAGGGCTTCGAGGCCGGCGCCGACGATTACATCACCAAGCCGATCAGCCCCGAGGAACTGGGCTTTAAGATCTCCAACCTGCTCAAGTTCAGAGTCAAAAACCGGGAGCTCAGCGAGCAGTTGAGCGAATCCAACAACGTTGCCTTGCAGGCAATGAGCTATTCCAGCGACCTGGGGCAGATTCTGGAATTTTACAAATCCGCCTTGAATGCCGCCGGTTTCGATGAAGTGGCGCGGCTGTTGTTCGATGTCACCCGGGGCTACGGACTCAAGTGTTCGCTGCAAATCGTCACCCCTGAGCACATCGTGAATTTTGGCAGTCAGGGTGCCGTGTCGCCGCTGGAGGCGAATGTGATTGAGTTGTCGCGCGGCAAAGGCAGGGTTTTTGATTTCGGCAGTCGTACCCTGATCAACTACCAAGACTTCTCCCTGTTGGTGAAAAACATGCCGCTTGACGATCCGGAACGTTACGGCACACTCAAGGACGCGCTGGGTGCCTTGTGTAACGCCGTCGAGGCGCGCATCAAATTCCTGTTGCATGAAAACGCCGCGCAGCGGAAAAGGCGCATCGTCAACGCGGTGATCAGTATGATGGAGGAGGTGGACGCCATGTTCACCCAGATCCAGCAGCAGAATGCCGAGGTGATCACCGATATGATCGACGAGCTTGACGAGGCCATGCTCGACCTGGGGCTCACCGCTAATCAGGAAGATCTGGTGCGCGAGATCATTATCCAGGGGCGCGAACGCTCAACCGAAACCTTCAAATCGGGCGCGAAACTCTACGATAAATTTTCTCAAGTGCGTGCTGAATTGGATAACGCCCTGGGGGTTAACTAGCCCGCGCCTTACTCACCGGGCGGCCAGATGCTTCATGCCTGTCCCTATTCGCCGGGGGCGGGCTGGTCCGCAGCGAGACTCGGTTGTAAGGCCGGTACGATCAAGCCCGGATCGATGCGCGCATCATTCAGACTCACGCTCCAGTGCAGATGGGGACCCGTGACACGGCCGGTCATGCCGATCGTGCCGATCCGCTGGCCGCGTTCGACCATCTCCCCCTCCCTGACCTCGATTGTGTCCATATGACAGTACATGGTGATCAGGCCCTGGCCGTGATCGAGAAACACCGAATTGCCATTGAAGAAAAAGTTGCCGGTGAGGATGACTTTGGCGCCAGCGGGTGCGGTGATCGGCGCCCCTTTGGACGCGGCGATGTCGATGCCGCTATGGGGTTTGCGCGGCAGCTCGTTGAAAAAGCGCCGCAGACCGAAGGGGCTGCTGAGTGGTCCCTCGGCGGGCAGTTCAAGTAGGGGCGAGTCGGTATAAGCCCTGTCGTCCCAATGGCTCAGGGCGGCGCTGATTTGCTTGGACTCGGCGCGAATACGCTTGAGATCGTCTGCATTCGGTGTCACCTTGCGCTTGTCTTTGATGGTGATGTGTTGGGTCTCGTAGGCCTTGTCCTTGACTTGAAAGCGGTAAGTCTTGTCCCGCCCGGCGCTGCTGGTCTTGAGCAGGTGTTTGCCGGTCTTGGCGCTCAGGGGAATGCCGATTACCGCATACCAGCCGTCTTGATGGCGGAGCACCATCACCGGTTTGCCCTTGTAGCTTGCCTTGGGAGGGTGTTCAGCGGACGTATCCAGCTTGATGACGGCGATGCCGCCGGGCACGCTCTCCTGCCTGGGCAATTCAGCTGCCTGAGCCCAGGTCGCCAAGGAAATCAGCAGGCCGCATACGACGGCAACGGGCGATCGAAGTCTAAATATCATGACGTCTCTTTATGGATTTCATCCACGGTACAGATCAGGCTACCCTTGGCCAGCCGGGCCGAGATCCTGTCTCCTTGGCTCAACTCAGCGGCATCCCGGTAGATATGCTTAGCGGGCATATCCTGCACAATGGCATAGCCCCGTTGCAGGGTGGCCAGCGGGCTGACGCTGTCCAGGGTGCGACTGCATATGGCCAGACGCTGACGTTTTTGAGTCATGCTGCGCTCCCAGGCGTGCTGTAGACGCTGCTGCAGATGTTGCCGCCGAGCGTCCAGCTGGCTGAGTAGTTGCAGCGGTGCATGGCGTTGCAATTGGCTCTGGAGCCGGCCGAGCCGATGACCGTTCTGCTTCAGATTATGTTTGATCTGCCGTTTCAGGCGGAGTTCCAGCTCATCCAGGCGCTGTGCCTTGAGCTGCAGTTCCCGGGCCGGATGCTGACGTTGCAGGCGTTTGTTCAGCCAGTCCAGGGATTGGGTCGATTGACGCAGCACGTGGGCGATCTGCTGCTGCAAACGGCCGGACTGTCTGCTCAGCCGCTGTTGCAACTCATACTGATCGGGGCTGACCAACTCCGCCGCCGCCGACGGGGTAGGGGCGCGCTGGTCGGCGACGAAGTCGGCGATGGTGAAATCCACCTCGTGGCCCACGGCTGCGATCAGCGGCGTGTTGCAGGCATAGATGGCACGCGCCACCCCCTCTTCGTTGAAGGCCCACAGGTCCTCCAGCGAGCCGCCGCCGCGGGCCAGGATGAGGACATCGCAGTCCCGGCGGCTGTCGGCGGTCTGAATCATGCGGGCGATTTCGCCGGCGGCCTGCGCGCCCTGTACCGGCACCGGATAGATCAATATGGGAATGGCGGGAAAGCGCCGTTTCAAGACACTGAGAATATCGCGGATGGCGGCGCCGGTGGGCGAGGTGATGACGCCGATACGTTTCGGCAACACCGGTAGAGCTTGCTTGTGCTGCATCTCGAACAGGCCTTCCCGGCCGAGACGCGCCTTCAGTTCTTCAAAGGCGCGCTGCAAGGCGCCCAGGCCGGCCTCTTCCATGTGCTCGACGACGATCTGAAAATCGCCGCGCGCCTCGTAGACCGTGACACGGGCGCGCACCAGCACACGCATGCCGTTTTCCGGTTTGAAACGCAGTTGCAGATTGCGATTGCGGAACATGGCGCAGCGCACCTGGGCCGCCTCGTCCTTGAGGGAAAAATACATGTGACCGGAGGCGGGGCGCGAAAGGTTGGAGATTTCGCCCTCGATCCAGAGCAGGGGAAAACTGCCCTCCAAGACCGCCCGTGTCTCGCGAATCAAGCGAGAGACGCTGTAGATATCACGGCCGGGTATGTTCAACGCGTCTTGCATGAAGGCATCTTAACCTGGCGCCGTGTTATTCTTCCAGTCTTGTTACCAGGGATCATTTGCCGGTGGATTTGGACAGTCCGATTTACAATGTATGGTGCCAAGGCCAATAACCACAAATCATGGTAAAGCAGCGTAGCAAGGATACGTCGCGGAGACAGGATAGTGCCGCGCTAACGCGGAGACGACCGGTTTTTTATCTGGTCCTGGTGTTGCTGCCCGTGCTTCTGCTGCTGCTGCTGGAGGCCGGCTTGCGCCTGTTCGACTACGGCCAATCCTATCCGCTGTTTATCGCCGCCGGTGATAAATACCCCGCCTATCTGACCGTCAATCCCGATGTCGGCCTACGCTACTTTCGCAGGGAGGATGCGCCGCCCTATCCGCGCAATGATCTGTTTCTGAAGCACAAGCCCGACAACGGTTTTCGTATTTTCATGCTTGGCGGTTCCACCGCTGCCGGCTGGCCCTATCGCGACAATATGATGCCGTCCAGGATCATAGCCACCCGCCTGGGCGAGGCCTTTCCGGATCGGCACATCGAAGTGGTCAACGTGGCCTTTTCCGCCATCAATACCTACACGCTGTTGGATTTTGTCGACGAGATACTGGCGCAGGCACCGGATGCGGTGTTGATCTACAGCGGTCATAACGAATTCTACGGTGTCTTGGGCGTTGGGTCGTCCAAGTCCGTCGGCGATCAGCGTTGGCTGGTCAGGGCCTATCTCGAATTTCAGCACTATAAGGTATTTCGGCTGTTGCAGGATCTAATCCATTGGCTGACGCCGCAGGCGTCGCTGCAATTGCGCCTCGCCCAAGGCACCTTGATGGAGCGCATGGTGGCCGAGAAAACCATTCCGCTCGAGGGTGCGGTCTATCAAAGGGGCGTGGAGCAGTTTCAAGCAAATCTCGATGAAATACTGCGCCGTTTCCGCCAGGCGGATGTGGATGTGATCATCAGCGAACTGGTTAGCAATGTACAGGATCAAGCTCCATTTGTATCTGTTGCCACCCAAGCGTACGAGCCGGCACGCGAAGTGTATCAAGCTGCGCGTCAGTTGGAGCAGCAGGGCGAGTATCCGGCGGCGCGGGAGATGTATTACCGGGCCAAGGACTTGGATGCCTTGCGCTTCCGCGCGCCGGAACAGTTCAACCGGATTATTCATCGCCTGGCGGCTGATTATGAGGTGCCGGTGGTGCCCATGCAGACCTATTTTGAAGGCGACTCCAGCCATGGTCTGATCGGCGCTAACTTGATGCTGGAGCACCTGCATCCCAACATCGACGGCTATTTTCTTATGAGCGAGGCGTTCTTGGACGCCATGCGGCGGGCCGGCTGGATCCGCCGTGACTGGCCCGAGACGCTTGCCGGTCGAAGTTACCGGGCGCAGTGGGGGGTGACCGCGCTGGATCGGGCCTTGGCCCGGATTTCCGTGATGAAGCTGACGGATCACTGGCCGTTTACCAGCGTTGCGGCGGCGGGGGAAAATCTTGAACGATACCGGCCTGAGTCCAGAATTGAAACCCTGGCGCTGGAGGTCTACAACGGCGAGCGGGATTTAATCCAGGCCCATCTGGCGTTGGCGCGGGAGTATCAAGAGCAGGGCGACATCGATGCCGCTGCGGCGGAATATCAGGCGATCATCGAACTGTTCCCCTTTGACCAAAGTGTTTATCGCGCCGCGGCATGGGCGCTGTTGAAGGCCGATCGCATCGATGCGGCGCGGCCGATTATTCTGAGATCTTTGCGCGTCGAGCCGACCGCCGAATCTTACAAGTGGCTGGGTCAGATCGCGTTTCGCCATGCGGAGTATCCCCAGGCCGTCGCGTACTTCGAGCAGGCCCTTGAGCTTTACACCACCGACAATCCCCAGGTTATCGATCTGTTGGCGCAAGCCTATGAGCACACCGGTCAAACCGATAAAGCGCGCCGCATGCGTGCGCGGCTCGGACACCCCTAATCTATTTCACCCGGACTCTATATTTGAGCGTGAAGCTGGCCGACGGGCTGCCGCCATAGGCGAAGGTGCCGCTGGTGGTGACCTCGAAGCTGGTGATGTTGGGGTCATAGCCATCACCGTCCGGTGACGGGGTGTAGTCATACACGTAAGGCCCCGGTGCGGCGGTCTGGGAATAGCTGACCGTATCGATGGCCAGGTCCGAACTGGTGGCGCCGTCGGTGAAGCTGACGCCGCCGTCGTAGTAAAACTCGATCTTATTGCTGTCGATGCTGTTGCTGACGATGGTGGTATCGGCATCGGGCGAGGCATTGCCGGAATTGGACACTGTGATCATATATTCGATCACCGCCCCGGGGATGCGTTTCGGATTGCTGGCACTGATGGGGTCTGAAATAACGCTGCTGAGCTTGGTGACGCCGATGTTGGGCACGGCGATCGTCAAGGCGCCGTCGGCGACCGCGTCTGTACTCGCGGTGTTGCCGACGGCGTCTTTGATGAAACCGACGCTCACATCCAGGGTATCGGCGCCGCCGGCGCTGCCATAGCCGCTGGTGCCCTCGATGGCCGTCCCCTTGGCGCCGGTAAACACCAGTGTCAGGGTGGTGGCATCGGTGACGGTCAGGCTGGTGACATCACCTTCGACAAAGCTGATGTTGGCTGTGGTTGCATCATCACCGTTGATGTCCCAAACAAACTTGGTCCAGTCGACATAGGATTTAATGTCGGTACTGGCGGCGGCAATGGTGGTGAAGTCGGTGCCGGTAATGGTCAGGGTATCACTGGCGGGCGAGTAGGAAGCGCCGGTGATGGTTGCAGTGGGTGCGACATTGTCCACCTGGACGCTTTCCGAGGTGACCGGTGAATTGCTGTCCATGCTGCCGTCGTTCAAGGTAAACCGGATCTGCACATCCGACTGGTCGACACCGTCCAGGCCGCTGACGTCGGCATGCTGGGTATCGAAGCTGAAGTTATGCGCGGGGGCACTGGCGAAGGTCGTGGCTGTGCTCCAGTCACTGCCGCCGTTGTCGTCCCAATCGCTGGACAAGGCCGCTGAGGCGTCGCCATTGGTGGGGGCGTTCCAGGTGGAACCGCCGTCGACGGAATACTCAAAGCTATTCAGGGTGACATTGTCGGATTGATTGTCACGTCCCTTCCAATTGATGGTGATGACGCCGTCGCCGCTGCTCGATTGACTCACCTGGGCCGCGGGGATGAGGTTGTCGGCCGTGTAGCCGCCCACCGGGGGATCATAAGTCGTGACGTTGACCACATTGGACAACGCGGCGATATTTGGGATTTCGTCCCGGGTCTTGACGGCAAAATAATAGCTCGTGCCCGGACTCAAACCCGTCACCGTGAAGGATTCGCTGCTGCCCGCCACGGCGGGCGCGGGTTCGCCGGTGGCCTGGGCGGCGAAGTCCCAATTGGCATCGTTGATGGGGCTGGTGGAATAGCGAATGTCATATAAGGTGGCGGTGCCCGTGGCGCCATCATCGCCCGGCGCGGTCCAGGAGAGTTGTACCGATGTATCCGTCAGCGTGCCGCTGGCCAGGTCGCTGACCGCATCGGGGGCGGTGCTGTCGCCCGGCGTGTAGTTGATTTCGACATACATCTCGGTGACGCGCAGGCCATCGCCCGCGGTATGGTCCACGATCCCTACCAGGGCGTCGATTTCGCTCCAGGTCCAGGCCGAACCGGTGTCGGGATTGGTGGCGTAGGTGGCACCGTTGTGCAGGCTGTAGGTCTGGTCGCTTTCGGTGTTACCGCCATCAAAATAGTCCGCCCCGTTGGTCTTTACGCCGATCTTGAACTGCGACGAAGTGCCGCCCCAGCCGCCGCAATCCGGGTCGCAGCGCGCCACCACACTGACGCGCACGTCATCGATGCTACCGCCCTGGGATGAATCGTCTATATCCAGATAGAAATCATTGCCGGTGCCGGAGGAGAGGCCGTAGGAGGTATTGCCGTCATTGCTGTCCAGGTCCGAGGCGGCGGAACCGCTGTAACTGGCATTATCGCTGGCATTGGCCCCGGAGGGGTGTAAGGTCACCACGCCGCCGGTGGAGACGCTGGTGGTGGCGCTATGCACATTCGAGAGGGCGCTGGTATTCGGCACCTCGTCCGAGGTCTTGATGGCGAAATAATAGGTGGTGCTGGAATTCAAACCGGTCACGGTGAAATACTCACTGCTGCCCGCTATCTGGGGCGCCGGCTCGCCGGTGGCCTGGGTGGCACTGGCCCAGTTGCCGTCGTTGATGGCCGAGGTCGAATAACGTACATCGTAACTGGCGGCCGTGCCGGTATTGTCATCATCCCCGGGCGCGGTCCAACTCAACAGCACCGAGGCCTCGCCGGGAGAACCCGCCACCAGGCCGCTGATGGCCGCGGGGGCGGTCGGGTCGGCGGCGCTGGTGGCCTGTGAGGGCGAGTTGGACAGCGCACTCGTGTTACTGGCGTTGTCCGAGGTCTTGATGGCGAAATAATAGGTCGTGCCCGGGCTCAAGCCTGTTACGGTAAAGGATTGATTACTGCCCGCCGCGCTCGGCGTCGGTTCCCCGCTTGCTTGCGTCGCACTGGCCCAATTGCCGTCGTTGATGGCTGAGGTGGAATAGCGGATATCGTAACTGCTGGCCGTGCCCATCAGGCCGTCGTCTCCCGGCGCGGTCCAGGTGAGGGCGACACTGGTGGAGGTGGGGTTGGTGGTGGCGAGGTCGGAGACCGCCGCGGGGGCGATGCTGTCCGGCGTGTAGTTGACCACCGCGTACAGCTCGGTGACACGCATGGCGGTGGAGTTGGTGTGGTCGACGATGCCCACCAGGTTGTCGATCTCAGTCCAGCTCCAGGCGGACCCGCTTTGGGGGTTGGTGCTGTAGGTCGACCCGTTATATAGCGAGTAGCTGGTGGAGCTGTGGCTGTCACTGCCGGCGAAGTAGCTTGAACCGTTGGTCTTTACCCCGATTCTGAATGTGGCCGGATCATCGCCGTCCCAGCCGCCGTTGCAGCTATTGACGCAGCGCAGCCGGGCGCTGACTCTGACATCATCAATCGCGCCGCCGACGGCCGAATCATCCAGGTCGAGATAAAAATCGTTACTGCTGCCGCTGGAGGTGCCGTAATAAGTCGAGTCATTGGTATCCAAGTCGGTGGCGGCGGAGCTTTGATAGCTGGCATTGTCGCTGGCGTTGGCGCCGGAGGGGTGCAGGGTGACCGAGGTGCCCGAGGGGGTAATGGCATTTGGCGAATTGGACGTGCCCGACCAATTAGAGGCTTCGTCGACGGTCTTAATGGCGAAATAATAGGTCGTGCCGTTTGACAGTCCGGTGACGGTATACGACTGCAGGGTGCCTGCGCTCAAGGGCGAGGGCTCGCCGCTGACCTGGGTCGCGCTGCCCCAATTGCCGTCGTTAATGGCCGCGGTGGAATAGCGGATGTCGTAACTCGTGGCAGTGCCGCTGCTGGCGTCATCGCCGGGCGCGTGCCAGGTCAGGCCCACCGAGGAGGTGGTGACGGTGCCGATGGCGAGATCGCTGATCGTCGCTGGCGCGGTAACATCCGGGGCGGCCGTGGTCGCCGAGGCGATGTTGGAAATGGAACTGGTGTTCGGTATGGCATCCGCGGTCTTGATGGCGAAGTAATAGGTCGTGCTGCTGCTCAGTCCCGTCACGGTCATCGATTCGCTGCTGCCGGCTATGCTGGGCGAGGGCTCGCCCGTCACCTGGGTGGCACTGGACCAGTTGCCCGCGGTAATGGTCGAGGTGGAATAGCGGATGTCATAGCTGTCCGCCGTCCCGCTGCTGCCGTCGTTGCCCGGTGCCGTCCAATCGAGATCGATAGTCGTGGATTGGGGATTACCGGCGGCCAGATCCGCGACCGCCGCGGGCGCGGTGTTGTCGGTCCAGTTGATGGTGACATAGAGCTCAGTGACGCGGATGGCGGTGGAGTTGGTGTGGTCGACGATGGCCACCAGATTGTCAATCTCGCTCCAGGTCCAGGCCGAGCCGCTTTGCGGATTGGTGCTGTAGCTCGACCCGTTATATAGCGAGTAGCCGGTGGAGCTGTGGCTGTCACTGCTGGCGAAATAGCTCGAACCGTTGGTCTTTACCCCGATTCTGAAGGTGGCTGGATTGTCCGCGCTCCAGCCACCGTCGCAGGTATTGACGCAGCGCAGCCGGGCGCTGACCCGCACCGAGTCGATGCTGCCGCCGCTGCTGGAATCATCCATATCCAGATAGAAGTCATTGCTGCTGCCGGACGAGGTGCCGTAGTTGGTGCTGTCATTGTCATCCAGGTCGGTGCTGGCGGAGTTCTGATAAGCGGCATTGTCACCGGCATTGGCCCCGGACGGGTACAAGGTCGTGGTGCCGGCCTCGACCGTTGCGCTTGATAACAGGCACAGCAGCACGCCGATCCATACGTAGATCGAGGCAGGCTTGATGAATGTATCCATTCCTTTATGCATCATGTCTTCATCGTCCTATTGCCCGGCCCACTTGACGGCCTCGCGTACTGAAACCTGATCAAATTTCATCCTGAAGCGCAGGAACACGCCCTGGCTGGTGTAATTGGCGCCGGAGAAGTCCTCGTCGCGGAAGCCGAAAAAGTTATATCCAATACTGATCCAGATGTTTTTCGCCACCGAGTGACCGATGGAGAGGCCACCGCTGTAGTCGTAATGGTCCAGCTCGGCGGCGCGCAGCACGTTGCCGTGCAGGCCGATATCCCAGCTGCGGCTCAGGTCGTAGCGCGTCTCGACGCCCAGCATGTCGGTAAAGCTGGTATAAGTTTGCAGGTTAATGACTTCAGTGACGCGCTTGGCGCCGTACTGCAGCGACAGTTGCCAGCGCTTGTGTTTGTAGTTGGCATGGAACATGTTGATGACACGCTGTGCCTCACTGTTAGACGCAGCGCCTCTGCTTTCGTCCGAAATAAGGTTTAGTTTATCCAGTAGAATCCAGCGCGAGGCATTGGGGCGATAGGCGAAGCTCAGGCCCACATTACTGCGCTCCTGTTGTTCGCCGGTGCTGCGCTCGGTTTGATTCAGCGTCAGACTGGCCAGCATGGAAAGCGAGTTGTGGGGCGTGGTCTGCATCGAGGTGGCCAGTGAGTGACTGTTTTGACTGTCACCGTTGCGGTTTTCGATACGGCCGGTCCACATCCAGTCGCCGGCCATATAGGTCAGCCCCAGCGAGGCGGCGACAAACTCTTCTACAGCAGGGCCATTGACAAAGGGCACATTGTTGTCCAGAGGCATGCCCAACTTTTCACTGAATAGCTTGGATTGTTCGGCGCCGATATCCATTGACCAGGCCTGGCTGAGTTGCCAAGTCTGGGTGCCGGCGACATTCGCGGCGGTGCTTTCGCCTGCGGCCGATTGTGAGGCGCTGACGCCGGTATAGAGTGTGCCGCCCGACCACGGCGTGGATTTCACTCCGATCAGGGTGTGGCGGGTATCACGAATTTGACCGTCGCTGATTTCCTGTTCGGCGAACAGGCTGATCTTGTCGTTGAGACGCAGGTCTGCACCCAGGCGCGTGCGATCGGGAAAGTCGATGCTATTGCCGTCACTGACATTATTTTCGTGATCGGCGCGGGCGATCAGACGGTTGTCGAAAAAGCCCTGAGTGATACCGCTGGTGACTTGTTCCGATTTCTGCTCGCTGCCATCGCCGCGGCTGTCGACCGCGCCACGCAGCCCCAGGCGCAAGCGGGTACTGTCTAGATTCATCTCCGCCTGCACCTCGGCCAGATCGCGGCTGGCCTCGGTGGCGGTGTGTTCCTGACGATAGGCTTGGCCGCTGAGGTTGATGGATGCGCTGGCCTGGATACGGGTCTCGGCGCCGATCTTGCGCGTACTGTCTTCCGAGCCGTTGGTCTGACCCAGACCGAAGCCGGTGTCGGTCTCGCGCACATAGGCCTTGCTGCTGTTGGTGGGTGTCTCGTGTTTGAGCTCGGCAATATAGGCATCGCCTTGGCCTTCGGCACCGACGATGTTCCGATCGACGCTGCGGGCCGCTTCCACATGCAACTCGGTGTTGTCGCTGATCTGGTAGTCCGCATCCACACCGCTCAGTTTGGCCTCGCCGCCGGTGCGGCCCTCGTTGACGTGGGTCACGCCGACACTGAGCTTGTCGCTGAGCCGGGTCTGGGCGCGTAACCCATAGGTGACTCGTTCGTCGGCGGCGTCATAGGCTTCGTACTTGACCACGATGAAGACATGATTAAAATTCTGATTGACGCTGAATATCGGCTCGCGGAAAGTGATGGTTCCTTCGCGATAGTCGATGTTGTAGTCGGTGTGGCGCTGCATTTCGACACGCTCCAGGATTTCTTCGCTGCGCAAGCGGTCGCGGGTTTCGATGACGACCTTTTCACTGTTCATGGCGATGTTGCTGCGCGACAAGCGGTAGGGGCCGCTGCGCCCTTCGCCTCTGAATTCGTCCTTGACGAAGGACTGGTTGGTCTGGCTGGTGAAGACGGTAATATCGTATTTCTCGTCTTCATATTGCGATTTCACCCCGGTCAGGGTGCGACTGTAGAGCGCCAACTCGGTTTCGTTGAAGTCGGTTTCGTAGTCACCGAACAGCAGGTAGAAGGCCTCCCGCTCCAGTTTCAGATAGAGCTTTTCGCTGCTGGCTGCGTCATTACCGTCGTTGGCGTTGTCGCCGTAGACCGTATAGTAGCTGTCCGGGTCGACAATCTGGAACAGGTTGGGGTCTTCGCCGGGTACGCGTTCCTTGTCGCTGTCATAGGCTAACGTCAACAACCATTTGCCCAGCACCTGTCCCTTGGCGAAGAAGGCAAGCCGGCCGTCCTGGTAAATATCTTGTTGCGCCGAGTCGCCTTGCAGCGGCGCGCTGTTGCCCTTGATAAGGTTGTGACCCGCCGTCCCTTCGGCCAGGCCCACCAAGATCCAGTCGCGTTGTTCCGCCTGCAACCTGGCCTTGATCACTTGCGCGTCCTGATTGGGGCGTGGCAATTCGATTTCCACCTCACCGGAACGGCTGGTGGGCGCCAACTTGATGCGGGCGATGCCGTCGGCACCGACGTTGAAGCTGCGCAGATCCTGGGGTGCGGCACCGGGCATGACGTCCAGGTCGAACTCGGTATTGTCAGCCGCGTGATAGGGCGGCTTGACGCGGAACTGGCCGCCCATGCCCGGGCGCAGCGGGTAGCCGTCCTTGTCGGTCATGCGCAGGGCGATGACGGGGTGGCTGCGGCCGTCGGCAACCAAGCTGGATGCGTCACTTACCAATTCGGCCTTGGCGAAGCCGCCGGACACATGCACGCTGCGTTTCAGATGTGCGACTACCGTGCCGCCGGAGTCTTTGACGACGGCTTCGAGCATATTGTCGCCGATCTGCAGGTCGACCCCTTTCCAGAGACTGAGTACGGCACCCCGCTGGTTTTTGACTGAGCCTTCATAGTTGACGCGTGGCACGGTTTGGCCGTTGAGCTTGAGTTCGATGAACTGGCCTTTGCCATGTTTGAGCGTGATCGCGGTACTGGTCTGGTCCGGCAGTCCATCGGCCGCCGGCTGCAACCATTCCAGGTCGGAATCCTTGCCTTGCAGCCAGGCAGCGTCATAGACAATCTTGGGCGTTTCCGGTTCTTTAACACTGGAGGTGGCGTCTGTCGCGCTCGCGGCCGGGTCCTTGCCCTGGGTGGCAACGGTCTGTTGCTGCCCCGCGGTGGCCTCGAGGCGCGGATCTGTTTCAGCGATTTTAACTGCCTTTCCGGTGACGTGATCCATTCTATATATACGTATCTCCACGCGCCGATTCATCTGGCGGCCCTGTTCGTCGTCCTCGATGCCGAAGGGTTGGCTCGTGCCCTTGCCCTCGGCGCTGACGGATCCAGGGCTGAGCTGGAGTAACTGCTGCAGCTCATTGGCCACGGCCAGGGCACGGCGTTGCGAAAGCCGTGTTTTATCGCCCGGGTCGCCGCCGTCGGCATGGCCGATGGTATGGATGCGGATGTCGTCGACGCCCGCCAGTTTCTCCGCCAGCTTGGCCAGGGCGAATTTGTCATCTGCGTTCAGGGTCGCGGTTCCCGTCTCGAAGCGCGGTGTGAAGATAAAGTCTTTCCCGACTAAGGCGTTGTCACTAAGTTTCGGAACCAGCATGAGTAGGTGATCCGCCACCGGCGTGCGCTGGTTGCGCTTGGCCGGGGTGTCAAACAACAGAAAGCCCTTGGTGATCATTTCACCGGCCGTATCGACCTGCGGCGGCAAGATGGCGTAGCGCAAGGTTTGATGCCCTTGCGCGGCGTCGGCGTCGCCGAGGCGATAGCTGAGCATGTTGTCATTAATCGTCGGATCCTCGATGGCGCGCTCGCCCATGCGACTGCTGCCGGAGAGGTACACCGCCCCCTCGGGGATCAAGACATTGAAGCGCATGTTCTCGATCGCCACCGTTTCACTGCGGATGTCGACCCGATAGGGGACGGTGTGGTTATCCCGCTGCATTTCATTGCTGAGCTGCAGGGAGACATTGCCCACGGGGATGGGTTTGTTGGCGACATGGAAGTCGGTGCGCCACAGGGTGCCGCCGCGCACATCGACAAACTGCGACCAGGCGCGGCCGGCGAAGCGGGTGTTGTCCTCGCTCAAGATCACTTCGTATTGATCGGGAATGGTATCCAGGTCGAGTTGCACCACGTGGCTGCCCGGCTTGATGTCTTCGAAGTGATACATGCCGCGTTCATCGGTCACGGCGTAACGGCCATCCTCCAGGTAGATGCGCGCACCTTCCAATCCGCGGCGGGTGACGTCGGCGTCGCCTTCGCGCGGCTCGATCAGGACCTGTCCCATGAGCAGGGCGCGGTCGCGCATCATTGCGTTAATCACTTGGGCATAATGTTCGGCCGTATTGGAGCCGGCGGCGCCGCCGGTCAATTCCGCGCCGTTGTCTGAGGTCTGGGGCGCACCGGCGGGCAGGCCGTTGACCAACAAGGATTGTTCCTGGAAGCGGAAACCGTGGGGCAGGGTGTCCGTCAGCACTACATCGTTGAGTGTGACGGCGGCGACGTTTTCCACTGAGACCTGATAATGGATGAAGTCACCCGGGGCGACCTTGTTCTTGTCGGCGCTGCGCTGGACATACATTTGCGTGCTCAGGGGGTCGACCGGGATGTCGATGTGCAGGGGTGGACCGGGGTTGAGCGGGAATACCTCGCCGCGCGAGCCCAGGGTGATGGCGTAGGGCGCCGCGGGCAGTTGGTTGATCAGCGCCGCGGACTGGCTCGACGGCCAGCGGTATGGGACATCGGCGGGCGGCGTCACCACCAGCTTGTAATTGCCCGCCGGGGCGAAGGGGAAGCGGTAGGCGCCGTCGGCGAAATGATACACCGTGCCGCCGCTGTCGGTGACGCTGCCGCCGGTGACCACCGTGGCGGGATAGCTGCTCACTCCGTCGTCGCCGTAAACGCTGGCGGGCAGGCCGGTATCGGCATTCACCATGCTGACCGTATAGCCGTTGAGCAGTGCGCCAGTGGTGCTGTTAAAGATGATGCCGTAGGGATCTATCAGCACCTCTTGCAGATTAGTATCGTTCTGATCGACGCCGTCGACATATTTGAAGCTAACCGTGGTATCGGTGTTGACATCAAGAACGCCGTCATTGCTGACGGCAGGCTTTGCCGTGAGTGTGATATAGCCGGTGAAGACGCCGCTGTCGGCGCCGTTTTCCTGTAGTTTGATGGTTTCGGTTTCTTCCCCTGCTGGGATACTGAGGGTGATCTCGACGGTTTCCGCATTGGCCCCGCTGATATTTTGATCGGGATCATCCAGCACAATGAAGATCACCTGGTCGTGGCTGAAGGTGGCGTTCTCTTTCAGCGGTACGGGACTGGCCGTGACGTCCAGCCCAGGTGCCTGAATCAGTTGCGGCGCCGGTATCGGTTGATAGGTATTGTTGCTGTCGAGGTATGCGCTCGGCATGACCGCGGTGGCGTCGGCATCGCTCGCAGTGGAGTACTGCATCAGTTTCAGCGTACCGGAACTGCGGGCGCTGATATTCAGCGTAATGTCTTCGCTGTAGATCTGTTTGTCATTCGCCTCGTAAGTGACTTTCATCGACGCGCTTCGCGCTGCTGCGGTCAGAGGCAGATCCACTTGCGCTTGATAGGTTACGCTGCTCGCCTGGGCAAGATCGCTGACGCTGTATTTTTTGCGTTTGCCGCTCTCCGAGGTGCTCTCTGTGACCAGGCTGACATTGGCACCGTTTAACTCCACGTTGATGTCGGGATCGGTGTCAATGGTAATAAATCCGTTATCCAGGCTGTTTCCGCCTGTATTGTCGATGCTGATATCCAGGCTTGCACTGCTGCCGGGATAGTAGTGATTGCTGTTCTGTCCCGCAACCGCCATGTTGCCCAAATCAGGCGACAGGGTAGAGTCAACGGTAAACTGTTCTGTGTTGGATGTCAGATTGTAATGCGCGGTGTTGATGTCGTAACTCACCTGCGCGGTATTGTTGATAACCGTACCGGCAGGCACGGCAAAAGTAAGGCCTGGCCACCACAGCGTGGCCAGGCAAATCAAAAGAAACGTCGTGCGCAGACGCAACACGGCCTTTTGAGCGGCGCGGACGCCGCTCATGAAGGCCTGTCTACGAACTGCGAAACGACCCGGCACGCTTAGTCGATGGTCACTCTGAAGGCGACGCGCGTGGTGGTGCCGGCGGCGACCGACAGTCCCGTGATGGTGACGGTATCCGCCGTGGTGACATTGTAATCACCGGTGTCGCCGTCACTCTCCTGGGTGTAGGTGGTGACGCTCGGCGTACCCGACAGGTCGGAGGTGACCTCGATCTCATCCGTGCTGCCGTTGTACTGGTCAGCCGCGAAGGTGATGTTGGCCAGTTCACCGCTCAGGTCATCGGCGACTGTGACATTGGTGGCCGCCGTGCCGCCGCTGTTGGCGATATCGATGCGATATTCCACCACCGCGCCCGGGATGCGTTTCGGGTTGCTGGCGCTGAATCCGTCACTGATCACCGTCGAGGACTTGGTCACCGTCAACGTGGCGCCGGCGACCTTCCACTCACCCTGAAGGGTGTGCTTGCCGTCGCGGGCGGCATCGCTGTTGTCACCGGTGCTGTCGGCAAAGACGATATCGACGCTGCCTTCAGTATCGGCGCTGCCGTCACCGGTTTCGCTCTCGGCCGCGCCCTTGGACGCGGCACCCCCACCGACGGCGACCTGGGCTTCCAGGTAGTACGAGGCGATGGAGGCGTCGGCCTGACCGCTGGGAATATCACCGACCAGGTAAACCACCTGCTGGCCGCTGCTGGCCAGTTCGTCGATGTAGGCGTTGGCGGTAACGTCGGTCTCCGTTCCGGTGCCGTCCCAGCTGGCGTTGCCGTCGTCCAGATAGATTTTGAAGTTGGAGGCATCAAAATTATCCGTCCCGCCGTACTTACCCGCACCGCCGGCGAGGGCGGTGGCGGTCAGCAGCATGTCCTGCACATCGTTACCTTCGTTGGTAACGCGGAACTTGAGCACGACGGTGGTCTGACCGGGGGCGACCGAGACGGCGGCGCCGTCCAGATTTTCCACCAGTGCGTCGACCTTTTTGTCGACCACGAAGTTGACGCTGTCGCTTGCTTGGGGTTGGGCCACGCCGCTGACCTCGTAGTCCACGGTCGCGGTGTTGTCGACCGAGGTGCCTGAGGCTACGGCGAAGACCGCCTGCGGGCTGGCCGCGAGTAACAAGGCCGCAGCACCGCCGCCGAGGAACCTTGTTATGGATTTATACGTTTTCATTGTGTATCTCCTGTTTCGTTTGCCGGTTCCTTGGCGGGAGATGATGTCCGTATCGCGGGTTGATTGAATTTCTGTGTTGCTATTTCCTATCCGCTATCCGGGTTCATGGCGGCGATCCTCGTATCAATGTCAGGGTCTTGATATGCAAAAATGCCCAGTGGGCATTCCAAGTCAGGTCGTTGTTGGGGGAGCACATGGTTTATTCCTCGTTGACTTTGGTTTTGAAGCTGACGCTGCCGGTTTGGCCGCTCTCGACGCGCGGCAGCAGCCAGCGAATATGGGTGTAATCCTCGGGCGTGGCGGGGCGGGTCTCGCCCGAGCCATCGGTGATGGTGAGATTGCCCGCTGCATCAAAGCTGTTGCCGCCATCTACCGAGAAGCTGACGCTGTCGCTGCCCATGGCGCTGCCGGGCAGGTAGGTCACTTCGGCCGGGATAAAGTTGCGGATGGCGACGTTGTCCGCCGCTTGCTTGCCGGTGTATTGGTAGCGCGTGGTGTAGACCACGGTGTCGCCCGGGATGACGTTCTCGGCATTGGTGCGTTTGAGGCTGGTATTGCCTTGCGCGTCGATGACTTCAACTTCCTCTTCCACCGTCATCTTCAGTTCCATGGGGGTGTCTGCGGCCAGGGCATTGCCCCAGCCCAGGCAGAAGATGAGGGCGCTGATGAGGGCGGTAATGATTGACTTGTGCATGGTGGTTTCCTTGTCGTGCTGAGGTTGAATGTTGAATGCTTGCTTCACGTGTTTATCTCCGTTGCGGTATTTGCATACACTTGACTGTTTAAATTGCAGGAACCGTGCCGTCTAAAAAAAACCTAAAAAAATATATTTAATTCAATAAGTTGAAACGTATTTGTGATGCCGGCGATAAGCGCGGATCGTCTTTGTCCGGCGGGCCTATTAGGTTATCGGCCTAAGTGATTGTTTATTAACGATTCATGAATTAACCGTGTTCTATTGCTCAAAACGGCTTGACAAAAATGGTCACTTTGTGCCGCTTGGCGTCACTCTCGGGCGCATATATCCGCTGAAAAATGTTATAAAACAACTGATAGGGGATTTTTGTTAATCATTATTCGAGGTGATGGAAAGGGGCACCTAAGGCGCAAAAAGCGGAATCAGTTGGCAATATGGGGAGGGCGCGCGTCTTCAAGCCATGGCGCTCAGGGAAAAGGGGATGTCTGACTTTGCTTTACCGGCTATGGGCGACAAAGTATAATCCAGCCGTTTTAACTGACGGGATTTGGTCATGCGCATCATAGAAGAAGCTTTAACGTTTGATGATGTTTTGCTGGTGCCGGCGCACTCCACCGTGTTGCCCAAGCAGGTGGACCTGTCCACCCGCTTGACGCGCGAGATTACCCTGAATATCCCGTTGGTCTCGGCCGCCATGGATACGGTGACCGAATCCCGTCTGGCGATCGCCCTGGCGCAAGAGGGGGGCATCGGCATTGTCCACAAGAACCTCTCCATCGAGACCCAGGCGGCCGAGGTTTACAAGGTCAAAAAATACGAAAGCGGAGTCATCAAAGATCCGATTTCCGTCTCGCCCAAGACCACCATCCAGGAAGTGCTGCAGCTCACCCGGCAACACAATATCTCCGGCGTGCCGGTGGTGGACGGGGCTGAGCTGGTGGGTATCGTCACCAACCGCGATCTGCGTTTTGAGACACGTTACGACGAGCCGGTCTCCAAGGTGATGACGCCGAAGCAGCGTCTGGTGACGGTGAAGGAAGGCGCCTCGCGCGAAGAGGTGATGGCGCTGCTGCATCAGCATCGCATTGAAAAACTGTTAGTGGTGAACGAGGCATTCCACCTGCGCGGTCTGATCACGGTCAAGGACATTCAGAAGGCCCAGGACAAACCCAATGCCTGCAAGGACGAATTCGAGCGCTTGCGGGTGGGTGCCGCCGTGGGCACCGGCGGCGACACCGAGGCGCGTGTCAGCGCCCTCGTCGATGCTGGTGTCGACGTGCTGGTGGTGGATACCGCCCATGGCCATTCCCAGGGTGTCATCGATCGTGTCGCCTGGGTAAAAAAGAATTATCCCGACGTGCAGGTGATCGGCGGCAACATCGCCACCGCCGCGGCGGCCAAGGCCCTGGTGGAGGCCGGCGCCGACGGCGTCAAGGTCGGCATCGGGCCGGGCTCGATCTGCACCACGCGCATCATCTCCGGGGTCGGCGTGCCGCAGATCAGCGCAGTGGCCAATGTGGCCAAAGCCCTGGAGGGCAGCGGTGTGCCCTTCATCGCCGACGGCGGGGTGCGCTTCTCCGGCGACCTGGCCAAGGCCATCGTGGCCGGCGCCTATTGCGTCATGGTTGGCGGCATGTTCGCCGGCACCGAAGAGTCGCCCGGCGAGGTGGAGCTGTTCCAGGGTCGCACCTATAAGGCCTATCGCGGCATGGGCTCATTGGGTGCCATGCAGCAGGGCTCCAGCGACCGCTATTTCCAGGATTCGTCTGAAGGCGTCGAGAAGCTGGTGCCGGAAGGTATCGAAGGGCGGGTGCCCTACAAAGGCAGCATGCTCGCCATCGTGCATCAGTTGATGGGCGGCCTGCGCGCCAGTATGGGCTATACCGGTTGTCACAATTTGGAAGAGATGCGCACCAAACCGCAATTCGTGCGCGTGACCAATGCCGGTATGACCGAGAGCCACGTCCACGATGTGACGATCACCCGCGAATCGCCCAACTACCGCATCGACTAAATAAGCCAGCAGCCGGTGTTCTGTCGGCCTGTTTGTTTTAACCCTTAAGCCAGAGACGCCGATGAGCAAAGACATCCATCACGACCGTATCCTTATTCTCGATTTCGGTTCCCAGTACACCCAGCTGATCGCCCGTCGCGTGCGCGAGGCCGGCGTCTATTCCGAGCTGCATGCCTGGGACATGGATGAAACCGCCATTCGCGAATTCGCGCCCAAGGGCATTATCCTCTCGGGCGGGCCGGAGAGCACCGTGGCGGCCAATGCGCCGCTGGCGCCGCAAGTCGTGTTCGAACTGGACGTGCCGGTGCTGGGCATCTGTTACGGCATGCAGACCATGACCCAGCAATTGGGCGGCAAGGTGGAAAACGCCGATCATCACGAATACGGCTATGCCCAGGTGCGCGCCCGCGGCCACACCCAATTGCTTAAAGATATTGAAGACCACACCACCGAGGAAGGCTACGGCATCCTCGACGTGTGGATGAGCCACGGCGACCGGGTGATCGACCTGCCGCCGGGCTTCAAGCTCATGGCCTCTACCGGCTCGGCCCCCGTCGCCGGTATCGCCAATGAAGAGAAGCATTTCTACGGCCTGCAGTTCCACCCCGAGGTGACCCATACCAACCAGGGCCAGCGCATCATCGAACGCTTCGTGCACGAGATCTGCGACTGCGCCGCCGCCTGGACGCCGGGCAATATCGTCGAGGAGGCCATCGCTCAGGTGCGTGAGATGGTGGGCGACGACGAGGTGGTGCTGGGTCTGTCCGGCGGCGTCGATTCGTCGGTGGTCGCCGCCCTGTTGCACAAGGCCATCGGTGATCAGCTCATCTGTGTGTTTGTCGATAATGGTCTGTTGCGCCACAAGGAGGGCGACCAGGTCATGGCCACCTTCGCCGAACACATGGGCGTGAAGGTGATCCGCATCGACGCCGAACAGCGTTTTCTCGATGCCCTGAAGGGTGAAAGCGATCCGGAGAAGAAGCGCAAAATCATCGGCAACATGTTCATCGATATCTTCGACGAAGAGGCCGGTAAGCTGACCGCGGCCACGTGGCTGGCCCAGGGCACCATCTATCCCGATGTCATCGAATCGGCCGGCTCCAAGACCGGCAAGGCCCATGTCATCAAATCGCACCACAACGTCGGCGGCCTGCCGGAGACCATGAAACTGAAATTATTAGAGCCGCTGCGCGAGCTGTTCAAGGACGAGGTGCGCAAGCTCGGCCTGGAACTGGGCCTGCCCTATGACATGGTCTATCGCCACCCCTTTCCCGGCCCCGGTCTGGGTGTGCGTATTTTGGGTGAGGTGAAAAAGGAATACGCCGACGTGCTGCGTTTGGCCGATCATATCTTCATCGAAGAACTGCGCAAGCACGATCTCTATGACAAGACCTCGCAGGCCTTCGCCGTCTTCCTGCCGGTCAAATCCGTCGGCGTCACCGGCGACGGGCGTCGTTACGAATGGGTGGTAGCCCTGCGCGCAGTGGAGACCATCGACTTCATGACCGCGCGCTGGGCCCATCTGCCCTATGAATTCCTCGACCACGTCTCGCGCCGTATCGTCAACGAGGTGAAGGGCATCTCGCGCGTGGTCTATGACATCACCGGCAAACCGCCGGGGACCATCGAGTGGGAGTAGCCGGCACTGCCAGGCAATGACTGGCACTGACTGGCATTTCGGCTGAGGCTTCAAGCTCTCGCAGCCAGATGCTAGCGCAGTCGATATTATCCGAAAATAATATTTCTCATTGAAAGAGACCCTAAATCGAATCCCTCGGTTGGAAAACTTACACGATCATTTGCATTTACCACACCTGCTGCATAAATCAACGGTAACCAGTGATCCGGAGTGGGATGTGCAAGTTTTCCATCGGCTGAATCTGGGTACAGCGACAAAAGAGCTTCAGTGTCATGTGCGAGTAATGCTTGCTTGACGGCCTCGTCAAAACGACTGGCCCATTCAGGAGTGGTAGTTGTACCAAATCGCATATGTTTGAAAGCATCGGGAAGATTGTGCACAATATTCCCGCTGGCCATTATGAGAATGTTTTGATCACGCAATCCGGCAAGTGATCTGCCAATCGCATAGTGCTGCCGCACATCAAGCATTCGATCTATACTAAGCTGCACGACAGGGATATCTGCTTCTGGATACATCCAGTGCAGCACTGACCAGATTCCATGATCCAGTCCCCAATCCTCGGTAAGCTGCACTTGCCACTCCCCAAGGAGATCGTGCACTTGCTCAGCAAGTAGCGGGTCTCCAGGAGCAGGGTACTGTATGTTATAGAGCGTATCTGGAAAACCACCAAAATCATGAATGGTTGGTTGCTGCTGATTAGATGTCAGATAGCTGCCGCTCTCATACCAGTGTGCCGAGATTGCCAAAATGGCCGCTGGCTTTGGTACGTGGTGGCGTAACTGTGCAAAGCCACGGTTCCACTGATTGACTTGAGCTAAATTCATGGGTGAGCCGTGACCAACAAAAACCACCGGCATTCGGTCATGGGATTGGTCGCGTTTTTCTTCGATCATTTTTAGTTCCTGTCAGGTTAGCCCGTTCTTCATGTGAATGTTTTTCCCCCAAGGGCGGCCAGTATTAGCATAATTCCGTGGGGCCGATCGGGACGATACCCGAAGGATTCAGGGCGCGGATGGAGTAGTATCCAATTTTAATATGCTCTGGCGATACCGTTTCTGCGATGCCCGGCAGCTCGTAGATACGTTTCATATAGGCAGTGATATTCCGATAGTCGCGCAGCTGGCGGAGATTGGTCTTGAAGAGCCCGTGATAGGCGAGGTCGAAGCGGATCAGGGTGACGAATGCTCGCACATCAGACTCGGTGAGACGGTCGCCAACCAGATAGTCTTGATTGTCGAGTCGCCGATCAATCCAGTCCAGACTATCAAATACTGTCCTGGACAGCTCGTTCATAGGCTATCTGGGTTGTCGCAAAACCGGCGCGGTACACGCCGTTGTTGAAATTGTCGTAGAGACGATCGTTGACGTCGTCGATTTCAGTGCGTAGATCAATTGGGTAGAGATCGATGCATTCCCTGGCCAGGTTGCCAAACCCGTCATTTAACATGCGAATAATGTCGGAAGATTCGTTGTTGATGATGGTCTCTTTATGCTTGTCCCAAAGCACGGGAACAGTGACCTGACCAGTATAATCAGACTTTGCACGCAGGTAGATCTGGTAAAGGTATTCAGCGCCGTACAGTGAGTCAGATTGAGTTCCTGGAATTGCCCTCTTGTCGTCACCAAAACGCCAGACCTTTTCAGTCAGGCGGGGATCGAGCACGGTAACCGAAATGACATCTTCCAGGCCCTTGAGTTTACGAGCCATCAATGTGCGCGAGGCCCAGGGACAAATCAGTGCAACATACAGATGATAGCGGTCAGGTTCCGCGACAAAACCTCCTTCACCGGTTGGTCCCGGGCTACCATCAGTTGTGATCCAGTTGCGAAATTGGGATTGCTCTCGAACAAATCCGCCTTCGTCGTCGGTACCCTGTACGGGATGAAAATCTCTCGCCCACTGCCCATTGATTAACATTTCAAACCTCCTATAAACGCTTCTGCTCAATTTAAGCCGGGACGCTTCGTCCCGGCTATGTCGAGCCTGTACACATGACCTTGATCAGTTCCTGGACAACAAGGCATCGAGAGAACCCCGGCCTGCACCACTGATGGCAAGGGCAACCGATGCAGCCAGTAATGCCAGACCAAATTCGTAGCCGTCATTGCTCATGAACAGGCCGTTACCGATATGAACAGCAAAAATTGCGGTGATCATCGTAAAGGCGAGTACCGCCGCTGCCGGCCGCACCAGCAGGCCTAGGATCAGGGCAAGGCCACCAAAAAATTCGGCACTGCCGGCCAGTAATGCCATCAGGTAGCCGGGGTTCAGGCCGATCGAGGCCATCCATTGACCGGTTCCTTCCAGGCCATACCCACCGAACCAGCCGAACAGTTTTTGCGCGCCGTGGGCGACAAAGATGATGCCGATCGGGATGCGAAGGGCCAATTGGCCAAAACTGGTGTCGGTTGCCATAACTTTTTTCACTAAGGTTTTCATGATGTTTTCCTCAGTAAATTTACATAGGTTGATAGATATGCCTATCGATCTGATTAGGCGTCCTGCATCCAGGTTGGCGCGATGTGTGTGCCTAGGCCTGCGCCATATCCGAGATAGATATTCAGGCCAGCCAGCGGTTCCAGGTAACGCGCATTCTTCAGTCCACCGGCGTCGATCGTTACAAACCCCATGCTTTCGGCGACTGCACGAGCCTTGTCCTTGCCCTGTTTGCTGTCTCCGGCAATGAATACGGTCACCTTGCGACCGTTGCCGAAATCTCCGCCTTCGGCCAGGACCTGGGCAAACACGGTATTGAAGGCTTTTACGACATCTACGCCAGGTACAGCCTTGGCTATCTCCTCGGCGGCAGAGGTCTCATGGCCAACGGTCAGGCCCATATAGTCGGGAGTCAGAGGATTTGTGATGTCGATGACGACCTTGCCCTGAAGATCGCCCACAGAACGCAACGCGTTCACCGCATCGTCATAGGCCGTAGCGATGATCACGACTTCAGCTTGGTCAGCAGCCAGCTCCGGGCTGACCGCTTTTGCCCCCGGATGGGCTGCCGCGACAGTGTCGGCTTTGGCGACATTGCGGGCGGTGACAGTGACCTGGTGTCCAGCATGGGCCAATTGCTTGACGAAGGCCGAGCCCATGTTGCCGGCTCCGATAACAGTAATATTCATTGTCTATCTCCTGGTTTGAACAGTGTTTTAAAAGCCGCCTCACGGCGGATTCGGGTGTATCCCGAGTACGAATAAAACTTTACTTGTTCTGTAAATTGAGATAAACACGTAAATATGAAATGAACTATACCGATATTAGGAACAATGGATCGATTTCAGGAAATGCAGACTTTTTGCGCGGTGGTGGATGCGGGTAGCTTTGTCAAGGCCGCTGAGGTGCTGCACATGTCAAAGCCGGCGGTGTCTCGCTATGTGGCCGACCTTGAGGCGCGACTCGGCGTGCGGTTGCTGCATCGAACCACGCGGCGGCTTTCACTCACGGAAGAGGGTGCCGTGTTCAATACCCGTTGCCGTGAATTGTTGTCCGGTCTTGAAGAGGCCGAAGCCGAGGTTAGCTCGCGCAGTGGTGCGGCACGCGGACTCCTGCGAATGAATGTACCGGTGTCCTTTGGCGTTCAAACTCTTGCACCCCTCTGGGATGCATTCCACGAAATGCACCCTCAGGTACGGCTCGATATAGAACTCTCTGATCGTGTCGTGGATGTGGTTGAGGAGGGATATGATCTGGCGATCCGCATTGCCACCTTGTCCAGCTCATCACTAATCAGCAAGCGTCTTGCCAGTACTCGAATTGTTCTTTGTGCCTCACCAGGGTACCTGAATAAATATGGTGAGCCCTCAAATCCAGCCGATCTGGCCGAGCACAAAGTCATCGGATATAGCTACTGGATGGGTGGGGATGCCTGGGAATTCGATGGTCCTGAGGGTCCGATCAACGTGAAGATTCACCCATGGATGTCCACAAACAACGGGGATACATGCCGGGCCGTTGCACTTGCGCATCAGGGTATCATTCTACAGCCGACTTTCCTCGTCGGGGACGATCTAGCGACTGGCAGACTCGTTGAAATACTTCCAGAATACCGTTCGATTGAGTTGGGCATTTATGCCGTCTACCCGACACGCAAACACGTCGCTCCCAAGGTACGTGCACTCGTCAACTTTCTTGAAGAGAAGTTATCATAACTTGATTGATGCTGAACGTGGATAGTCTGGAATCAGTTTCGATAACAACTGGACACTCGATTACCTAGCACCAGGCTTAACTGGTTCTGGATTCTGCACCTCTGGTTGGATCCCGGAGATCTGCGAGCATTAATGCTTGCTGAGATAAGCATGAATTCGGTGAAATTTTGAAGTACCAGGATGAGGATAAGGTGGTTTAGGGCGCTGTGCGGCAGCGTTTTTTCGGCAATTTTCTCTGGCCCTGAGCAGCAATTTCTGAACATGGTATTTTTCATGGTATCACCGTTTAGCATGAAAAAAAGCTATTGAGTATAAAAGATAAAAATGGCTTATCTACAATCGAGTGGGAGTAGGCCAGATCTGGCACTGGCTGGCACTGACAGGCATCAATACGCAGTCAGCCCGCAAAACCAATGACTTACCCACATTGTTGTCTGGCAACATCTGGCACTGACAGGCATCGGCAAGCAGTTAGTACCGTTTTCCAATGGTATAGATCATGGTATCGCCATACTCACAATCAGCGTGACGCACCTATACCATGCCATGCATGTCGAGCCCGTCATGGTATTGGTTACCAAGTACGAGTCACACTGGATCAGGCGCCTGTAGGACCATGAACTCATTCACATCACTTCCCTCCCTCTCTGGGCGGCAAAGTTGTTTGTTCTCAGATTTCTAGCTTTCATGATCAAAGGCTTGTAAATTGTACCAAATATGGTACACTTTTTCACATGGATGCCGATATGCCTCTTGAAGTGGTTTTTTACCGAACGGAGTCGGGAAATGAACCGGTTCGCGTGTGGTTACAGGGCCTGAGCAAACAAGACAAGAGGACGATCGGTGGCGACATTAAGACCGTTCAATATGGCTGGCCTATCGGAATGCCAGTGGTTCGAAAAATGGAGCCCGGACTATGGGAAGTCAGGTGTCGGCTTGATCAACGTATTGCTCGAATTCTGTTTACAGTAAAGGGTGAAAAGATGATTTTGCTGCATGGCTTCATCAAGAAATCCCAGAAGACACCTCAAGCTGATTTGCAATTGGCTAAAGATCGCAAAGCCAACCTGGAGAAGTAACATGAGCAAACACATTGGCAGTAACTTCGATGATTTTCTGGAAGAGGAAGGTGTGCTTGCGGAAGCGGAAGCTATCGCAGTTAAACGTGTGCTTGCCTTTCAACTCGAGGAATTGATGAAGGCGCAGAAACTCAACAAGACCCAACTGGCCAAGCGGATGAAAACCAGCCGCTCCGCATTGGAACGGTTGCTTGATCCCGATAATCCTTCAGTGACGCTGCTGACCCTGGAGCGTGCAGCCAGAGCGTTGGGTAAGAATATCAAGATTGAAATTGCTGCTTAGAACAAGTGGTTTGGTCATCTGGGAAGTGGCTCATAGCTAACGAATGACGTACGAGAGGCGGCGATGTATATTTCGGAGCTCAAAGTCGAGAACTTCCGCCTGTTTGGTGAGGGCGAGAATGCCGCCCTGCTCAGATTGCGGCCGGGACTAACCGCAATCGTTGGCGAAAACGACTCCGGGAAGACCGTAATTGTTGACGCGCTGCGGCTTGCGCTCGGTACCCGTGATCAGGAATATTTTCGCATCGATGATGATGACTTTCACTGCCCCGCTGAAGGCACGCAGAGTAAAGAGATTCGCATACGCTGCCAGCTTCGCTGGGCTTACACGTTCTGACACCGGTGCATTTGCCGAATATCTGACATATGAAGAGCACGAAGGCAGTCGCGTACCTGTCATCTACCTGAACTGGAAAGCGCTCGCCACCGAAAGGCGCGCAAGACACCGCCGTTATGTGTCAGTTGAAGTCCGCTCCGGCGTCGACGCGGATGGCCCGGTTTTCGACCCGGAGAGTCGAAACCTGCTTTGCGCAACCTATCTTCGTCCCCTGCGAGACGCAGAGCGTGCGCTGTCTGCTGGACGTGGATCACGTCTTTCGCATATTCTCCAGTACACGGACGACATCGCTACAGCCGGTGTGCCATACGACCATGCCGCTGGTCCGCCGGCTGACCCGGCAACGCTCAGCATTCTTGGAATTGGGGACTTCGCCAACGCGCTCCTCAAAGGTCACGTCGGCCTCACGGGTGCACGCGACCGACTGAACGAAGACTATCTAAAGAATCTGTCCTTTGCAGGCTCCGATCTTAGCGGTGATATCGGTGTAGCGACCGGTGATGAAGCGGCGAGATTGCGGCAACTCCTGGAAAAGCTTGAGCTTCAGCTTCAAGAGGCCGGAGCCGATCATTTGCCACGCAACAGAGGACTCGGCTCGAACAATATCCTGTTCATGGCTTGTGAACTGCTTCTGCTCGGTTCCGAAGAGGATGGTTTCCCGTTCCTGATGATTGAGGAACCCGAAGCACATCTTCATCCGCAGCGGCAGCTTCGACTTATGCGTTTTCTGCAAGACAGAGCGCAGCCAGTCGGTGGCGGCCACGACATTCAGATACTTGTCACAACACACAGCCCCAATCTTGCATCCGCAATCGACCTTGACAATCTTCTCCTGCTTCAGGGAGGAAAAGCGTTTTCCCTCGCGTCAGGAGAGACGAACCTCAGTCCTTCCGACTACCGGTTCCTGCAGCGTTTCCTCGACGTAACGAAGGCCAATCTATTCTTCGCGCGCGGTGTCATCATTGTTGAAGGCGATGCCGAAAATATTCTTGTGCCTACAATTGCTGGGTTGATTGACCACGGTCTGACCGAGAGCGGGGTTTCCATTGTCAATGTCGGGGGTACCGGGTTCCGGCGATATGCACGGATTTTCCAGAGAATGAATCCCGCGGAGGGCGGCGAGATCGGCATTCCGGTTGCGTGTATCGCCGATACGGATGTGATGCCCGACTGTGCTCCCAAGATCATCGGTAAGGTGAATGCCGGGGAGGCGTGGCCCCAGCCCCAGAATCGCCGTTGGAAGGCCGAATTAGATTTCGGGGAAGGGGAGCTGGACCAGCACAAACAGGCGATCCGTGCGCGGGCAAGCGGCCAGAGCGTTGAGACCTTTGTTTCGGACTACTGGACGCTTGAGTACGATCTTGCCCGTGCCGGACTGGGGCGCGAACTGTTTCTGGCCATTGCCTTGGCGAAGAAGGACGACGACATCGCATCGGAGACGGTAAAGGCCATTGGTGTTACGCGGCAGGCACTAAAGGACTGGAAGACATTCGCCGAGGAGGCCATGTCAGAAGACGAGCGTGCGGCCCGGATCTATGCGCCCCTCGCGAAGGGCACAGTCTCGAAGTCTGTCACGGCCCAGTATCTCGCACGAATCCTCGCGCGTACTGGTCAAAGTCACGTGCGCATACCGGCGGAATGGAAGGCTGTTCTTCCGAATTACATCGTCGATGCTATCCAGCATGTGACCTCCGACTCGCCAGCGCCAGAAGCCGAACCCGCTGCAAAAGATCAGATGCAGGATTAGGCCAATGTTCAGAGTGCCGCCTGTCGATGATCGTGATATCCGGTGGGCCTGTGAAGTGCTTGGGTTACCGCCTACGGCATTTCACGGAGATGATGGCAATGATCCGCGCGCGGCCGTGCTGCTCAGCGATGAAACGCTTGATGTCGAAGCCTGTCCCGGTAGCGGCAAAACGACCTTGCTTATCGCCAAACTCGCGATTCTCGCGCGGAAGTGGAAGTCGAGGCGCTCAGGCATCTGCGTGTTATCGCACACAAACGCGGCGCGCCGTGAAATCGAGCGCAGTCTCGGTCGTACGGCCACCGGAGCAACGCTGCTTTCCTATCCCCACTATGTCGGGACGATTCACGGTTTCGTGAACGAATTTCTCGCCATCCCGTGGCTGCGTTCACTGGGTTATCCCATTGCAGTTATAGACGATGCTCTTTGTGAACAGCATCGGCGCCGTCTACTGTCATTCAATCAATACACGGCGCTTAGAACCACTGTCGCTAACAAGGAGAAGCATCCCAACGTAAACTTTGTCGGTAGCTGGCATGTTGCGTCGCCTGATTTCCTGATTCTCAAGGAAAACGGCAATCAGGTATTCGTGGATCCAAATAAGCCAGCAGCACAACAACTTTGTCGGCTTGCTCGTCAGTGTACAGAAGACGGGTACTATCGGTACGAAGAGCTGTTTATGTGGGCGGAAGACTTGCTTAACAAGCATCCGGAAGCTGTCGCAATCATTCGGCAGAGATTTCCGCTGCTCTTCATTGATGAAGTGCAGGACAATAGTGAGTCACAATCACGATTGCTTCAACGTATTTTTATCGCTGGCGATGATCCTGTCATTCGACAGCGCTATGGAGACTCTAATCAAGCGATCTATGCGCACACCGGGGCGACCGGCGCGCAGAGTGACCTGTTTCCCGTGGATGCCATCAGGCGCGATATTCCCAATAGCCACCGCTTCGGTCAGCAAATTGCTGATCTTGCCAATCCGCTTGGTCTGAATCCACAGGGTCTGATTGGGCTGGGACCGCCCGTGCATAAGGTGCAAGCCGAAACGCACGGCAGGCATGCCGTCATTCTATTTCGAGACGACACGATCACCAGCGTGCTCGAATGTTACGCGAGATACCTGCGCGCGCTGTTTTCCGACGAAGACCTGGCGGAGGGTACATTTACGGCTGTTGGTGGTGTTCACCGTCCCGGTGAAAATACTAACGCACCACGTTTTGTCGCGCATTATTGGCCTGAGTATGACCATGAGATGAGCTATGCCGAGCCCAGGCCCAAGACGTTTCATCAATATATTGCAGCTGGCTGGAATGCAGCTGGTGCGGATGGTGATATTCATTTCGTCGTCGATCGCATAGCTGACGGTATTTATCGCGCTGTACAGATTGCTGATCCTGCTGTGAAGCGTACGCAGCATAAGAGACGGCATCGCTCGATCCTGGAATTGCTGGAAGGGCAGGCCGACTTGAAAGAGCGTTATCTGGCTCTCGTTGTGCGCATCATTGATGATGAAACAGACATTGGGCCAGAAGAGTGGCAAGGGACCTGGGTGCCTGTGATTCTTCAGCTTGCCGAGCTATTGACAGGGGGCGACATCAACCCTGTCCATCTGGATGAATTCCTGGTCTGGCCTGATGAGGAACCGGATGAGGAAGTAGTACGAAAAGCGAGGCGCAAAGACAATGTTTACCGCTTTCCTTCGGATGCCCCTACCGTTGAGGTCCGTGTTGGCTCAATCCATTCGGTTAAAGGCGAAACTCACACGGCAACGCTCGTGCTCGATACTTACTTTTACGACCACCATTTAAATGCGCTCCGTCCCTGGCTTTTAGGCGAGAAGACCGGCCAAGGCACCGAAGGTGCTCGCATGCAATCTCGTCTCAAGCAGCACTATGTTGCTTTTACGAGGCCAACCCACTTGCTGGCAATTGCAATGCGGGACAATCTTGACGCCCAAGAGATTGAGGTTCTTAAGGGTAGAAACTGGCGTGTAGGGCGTGTACAGCAGGATGGTGGTATCGCATGGCTGTAGATTCGCCGGAAACCTTGCCTGTTGCTTTTTTGTTCGTTGTACCGCATGAGCCTGTGAAGAAAGGCGAGTGGTTGGACGAAGCTTTCTTGCGCGCACTGAAAGTTGCTGATCCAGACGGCACGGTGGAGACGCGCGTTTATCGCGGTGGTGTCCTGCTTGCGCGGCTTTCCTATAAGACGGCAGTAGTCAAAGGCGAACCGGCAAGGCGCCGCAAACCTGACGGTCCAGTGACTTCGAAGACGAGTCATACTGAGCGTTCTGATCGGGGTCTCTATGCCACTCTCGTCAGAGACTTCGTGGAGTCATGCCTTGAAAGATGGCATACGGTAGATCGAGAGACCTTTTGGGAAAATGTCGGCCACCACTCACTCGATGCCACATTCGTGCCGGCGGTCGCGCCGGATATTGCAGAGCGGATGGACAAGGAGTTGCGTTCCCATCCGCTTTATATAGGAGCCGTTTCGCCCGATCTGGGCAATCCGCTTCACCGCTACCTGTTTATTGAGGTGATGTTCAAGGACGCATTCCTGCGTGGAGGCCGTGTGTATATTCGCGGCGGTATACCAGGGACGGGCAATCTTTCTTTCATCGGGGCCGATACGTTTTCTTCTGGCGGACTAGGGGTCGTACCCTACGATCAGTTTGATGCTGTCGCTCCGCCGCTAGTTCTCCCCACGACGCTTAGTGCCCGTGGCCTCGTCAGCGAAATGCGCATGGAGCGGCGTATGGCGCTCGATGTTCATCAGCAGGTCATGCGTGATTTGAGTTACAGCCCGTCACTAAGCAATCTGGAGCGTGACTTTGAGTGGGATCTTGCCCAGCTTCCGGATGCGCCGGATGAGGTCAATGTACAGGCTACCAAAATCACAGACTATTTGCTCAACCCTGACCACAAGGACAACAATGGTAAGGCAAAATTCTTTGCGGAGCATCTTGGTATTACAAAATCAGACTCGACCTATCTTCACGGACAGCTTGTAGATGCCCTTGGTCATGTTACCTATGAAAATGTGCGCATTGATGACTATGGCGTCCGCTTCACTGCCAATCTGCCTGTCACCGGGAAGAACGGGGAGACCGCGACAATCGAGACCGGCTGGATTGTGCGACCTGGCGAGCGCGCCTCATTTGTTACCGCCTATCCGGGCGAGAAGGATGCTGCGCTTGAAGAGCAGGCCAGACCGCCGCCTCTCGTCTCTGACAGCCTGAAAGGTGACGAGCGCTGGCAGGCGCTATACGACCTCGCACATGCGGCGGGTCTGGAGGCCATGAGCGCCTTTGTGCCCAAGCCACTCGTGGTCGAAAACCAGGTCTATATGGAGGGCGATCGCGGAGGTGCTATCGTCGTTATCGAAGACGGGCGCACATCGCTTGCGCGTTGGTTGCGCAAGAACGGGCGGGGCCACCGTCACTACAAATCCGGCTACGCGATTTCTGCTGAACGCATCGGCCAGTCCGCCGAAACCGCCAAGACATATGCCGATGCATTCGCGCGCGTCCTGCGTCGCAACGGCATCGGCTGCCGGCCCGAGATTTATTACACCTGACTCATAATCCGGGCGCTTAGTCGGTAATATTTTTCGAGCATTTTTAAGGATTTTCTGAGCATGGTATTTTTCATGGTATTACGATTTAGCAGGAGAATAAGCCATTGAATATAAAAGATAATAATGGCTCGTTTACAATAGAGGGGGGTAGGCCTTGTCATGGTTTATTGGGTATTAGAATACAATGGGCTGATCGAGAATTTGAAGCATGTCATCACCGTGGAGCAGGAGATAGAAATCAATCGGGTCTGGAGCGAATGGCGCTAAGTTAAGCCTCGTTGGCGCGAGAATATAGGGATAAATATAGCGCTATGGGGTAGGAGAGTATATCGACTCTATCGGGGGTTTTTCTCAGCCACTTCAGGCTAACGCCCCACACCAAAGAGATCCAGCAACAGAAAAGCAGCAAGGATGGCTGAAATCCAGAAGATCATGCTCCCGGTAGGCCAACTCTCCGAGAGATGATATTTGGCCATCGGAGATTTTCCGAATTCGTTTTGCATACCCTGCATGTATGCCCTTACTGTTGCCAGCGTAGTTTCTTTTGCACTGTGCAGAAGGTTCAGGGTTCGTTGCGCGCCAGCAGGCACCAACCTGCGATAGAACCACTCCATATCCAGATTGACCGAGCGCAGCTCCGGTGGATACAACCCTCGTTTATTCAACCAGACAAAGGCCAGAGCGGAGAAGAAGAGTAACTGCAATTGGGCCAGGACATGAGTCGTATCATAGGGCCAGTAGTCCATCTCCCAGGGCAGCAGCGCATAGAGATACTGGGGCTGGGTACCAATAAAGATACAGAGCAGTGCAGCCACACTCATGGCAACCAGCATATTCCGGGGCGCTTCTTGAGTACGAATGCCGGAGTCATGGGCAAAAAACGCGAAGTACGGGATCTTGATGCCTGCATGGTGGAATACACCGGCGGAGGCAAACAGCATCAGCAGCCAGATATAAGCATAGTCCTCCTTCATCAGTGCGGTCATCACCATCGACTTGCTGACAAAGCCACTGAATAACGGAAACGCCGAGATGGACAGTGCACCGATAATGCAGAGCACGGTTGTTTTGGGCATGGACTTATAGAGCCCACCCAGATCCGAGCCATTGATGTTGCCGACCCGATAGAGCACTGCACCCATGCTCATAAACAGCAATCCTTTAAAGATCACGTCGCTAAACGCATGGGCAACGGCACCGTTCAGTGCCAGGGCGGTGCCGATACCAATACCCGTCACCATGAAGCCGATCTGGTTGATCAAGCTATAGGCCAGCACTTTACGCAGGTCATTCTCGATAACAGCGTAGAAAATCGGGAAGCAAGCCATCGTGACACCGATATAGATCAGGATTTCCTCACCCGCAAAGCCACGCGCAAGGGCGTAGACGGCAACCTTGGTGGTAAAGGCGGAGAGTAAGACCGTGCCGGTCACTGTCGCTTCAGGATAGCCATCGGTAAGCCAGCTGTGCAGAAACGGAAAGGCACTTTTGATCCCGAAGGCGATAAAGATCAACCAGCCTGCAATACCCGCATCCAGACCGATGTGGTCAAATTCGAGCGAGCCTGTGTTGCGATAGTAGACCAGTGCGCCGGCCAGCAGCAGTACCCCCGACAGGACCTGAAAGACCAGATAGCGCATGCCGGCCCGCAATGCCCGCTCTGTGCCGCGTGCCCAGATGAGAAACACGGAACTTATCGCCAACAGCTCCCAAAAGATGAACAGGGTGATCAGATCACCGGAAAATACCGCACCCAATGCGCTGCCCGCGTACATCACCCCGGCAATATGCTGTTTTGTATCCTCTACATGGAGGGAGAAGATGCCTGCAAAAAAGCTGGCGATACAGAACAGATAGCCGAACAGCAAGCTGAGTTTATCCGCCCGTACGAGCGTGAGCTCATAGCTCATGAGGGTATAAGCGACATCGGCTTCGGGATTGATGCCCAGCCAGAGATAGAGTCCCGTAATTACGGGGGTTGCCAGCAGTATCAGTTGTCGTGGCAAGCCGCGGGTAATGGCAACTAATACCGCCGCTCCAAAAAAGAGCAGAAACGGGGGGAACTCACTCATCGTAATAGTCTTCCTTGCGCATCACGACATTGCGTAGTTTCTTCGCAATGAGAACCAGCAGGACGCAGGCGATAAAGCCGTACAAGGCGTAAAACGCCGGTATCTTCTCCCAGTCAAAGCCGACGTGGCGGTGCAGCACAAAGTCGGCCAGCAGCAGCAGAATGCAGATGGCATAGAAGCCCGTGAGCAAGCGTTTAACATTCTCCGGCCGGTCAAATAAATGGATTTTCTCTTTTTTATCTGACATGTCAGTAGCCTCCGGCAGCTAAACCCGCCAGTCGATAGAAAGGGTCGGGATAGAAGAAGAGGATGACGCAGGCGGTCGAGGTAATCACCATTGCCAGCAGCATCGGCGTCGGCGCTTCCGCGATGTTGCTATAGTGTTCACCACTCTCCGGTTTGCTGAAAAAGGCGCGGATAGGGATGGGCAGCAGATACATGATGTTGAGTAGTGAGCTGATCATCAATACGGCAAGCAGCAACAGCTGTGCCGTCTCTACCGCACCCAGGCCAAGGTACCACTTGCTCCACATGCCGCCGAAAGGTGGCATACCGATGATGCTCAAGGTGCCGATAAAGAAGGCCGCAAAGGTGACGGGCATGGCGCGACCCAGCCCATCCAGCTCGCTGACCCGTTTTTTATGGCTGGCGACGAAAATGGCGCCTGCGGCAAAAAACAGGGTGATCTTGGCAAAGGCATGCATCGCGATATGCATGGAGGCGCCTATCAACCCCGCTTTGCTGGCCAACATGGCCCCCAGTACAATGTAACTCAGTTGGCTGACGGTGGAGTAGGCCAGCCGTGCCTTGAGATTGTCCTGGGTCATCGCAACCATGGAGGCGATCAATATGGTGGCGGCGGCTACCCAGATCAGGCCGCCGGTCACATCATTGGAAAGGATGAATTCGCCACCAAAGATGTAGATCGTCACCTTAAGCAGGGTGAAGACACCGGCCTTGACCACGGCTACCGCGTGCAGCAGGGCGCTGACCGGCGTGGGCGCCACCATCGCCGCGGGTAGCCAGCGGTGGAAGGGCATCACGGCGGCCTTGCCGATACCGAACAGGAACAGAGCATAGAGCAAACCGGCCCAGGCAGGATCGATATGGCCGGACAGTATACCGCCGTGCTGGAAGTCGACACGGCCGGTAAGCGACCATGTGACCAGGATGGCCAGCAGGAACAGGCCGATGGATGTGCCGAGTAAGATGCCGAGATAAGTACGTCCGCCGCGCTTCGCTTCAGCTGTGCCGGCATGGGTGACCAGCGGCCAGGTGGCCAGAGTCAACATCTCATAGAACAGGAACAGCGTGAACAGGTTGGCCGAGAAGGCGATGCCCATCGTCGCGGCGATAGACACGGCAAATGCGGCGAAGAATCGTGTCTGATTCTGCTCGTTATGGCTGCGCATATAACCGATGGCGTAGATCGAGGTCACCACCCACAACAGTCCGGCAACCAGGGCAAATAGCATCCCCAATGCCTCGATCTCGAAGGCGATGGCGATGCCCGGCAGTGGCTCCATCACGGTGAGGGTAAACTGCTCGCCATCCATGAAGCGCGCTGCGATCATCAGCACCAGGATGGCGATCAGCGTCGATGTCAGCAGCGTGATCCCCTCTCTAATATCAGGGGTGTGGCGGGCAATAATAATGCCGGCCGCGCCCACCAGCGGTAGCAGGAGGGTTGTCAGCAGCAGAATCTCGGCACTCATGGGGCCATGCCTCCAAGAACGGCCGCCGCTTTCTCAGCCACGCCTACAGTCAGGTCGGTATCCAGACCGAAGTAGAGATTGGCAAGCACCAGGAGCCAGGTCGGTACCAGCAGCAACATGGGCGCCTCGCTGACTGTTTTTCCGGCGTCCGTGACCGGCTTGAAGTAGAGAGCCTCTATGATCTTGCCGATGTAGACCACAGCCAGCAGAGAACCGAGCAGGATAACGGCGACAGAGATCCACGCCTGTTGCTCAAGCGCTGCGATTACCAGATACCATTTGCTGACGAAACCGGCGGTACCCGGTACGCCGATGAGGCTAAGACCAGCGATGACGATGGCGCCGAAGGTCCAGGGCATCGTCCTGCCGAGGCCCTGTATCTCTTCCATACGGCATGCGCCGATACGGTAGATGATCGCGCCGACCGCCATGAATAGTGCACCCTTCATCAAGGCATGGTTGAACAGGTGGATCAGTGCGGCGGCGATGCCTGCCGTCGATGCAAGCCCGATCCCCAGCGCCATATAACCGATTTGCGCCACGCTGGAGTAGGCCAGCAATCGTTTGACATCCGCCTGGTAGATGGCATAGATCGAGGCACTGATAATGCCGGTGATACCTGCAACGATGAACAGTTCGTTGGCGGGCGTGGCCAGCGCAAAGCCCTCCGGAAAAACCGTAAACAGTATGCGCAGCAGCACATAGACCGCTACTTTTGTAGCCGTCGCTGCCAGAAAAACAGTGACCACTGAAGGTGCGTAGGTGTAGGCATTGGGCAGCCAGAGATGCAGAGGAAACAGTGCCAGCTTGAGTGCGATGCCGATCATGATGAAGGCGAAGCCGGTTTCCACCGTTTTCAGATGCTGCACGCCGGGTAGAATGCTTGCGACATCCAGCATATTCAGGCTGCCGGTTTGGGAATAGATCAGGCCGACGCCAATCAAATAGAAGGTGGCACCGATGGTGCCCATGATCAGATATTGATAGGCGGCAGTGAGCGCTTGCCGCTTTTTACCAAGGCTGATCAATGCGTAGGAGGAAAGTGATGATATCTCCAGAAAGACAAACACGTTAAAGATATCACCGGTCTGAGTGATCCCCAGAAGACCGGCCAAACAGAGCAGCATGGCGCTATAGAAAAGCGGGATCTTTTCATCAGGGATCTCCCGCTCTGCGCTGAGTAAAGCATAGGGTAGTGTGATCGCAGCAATAGCGGCTACGATCAAGGCCATGAAGGCATTGACGGCATCGATACGGTACTCAATCCCCCAGGGCGGCGCCCAGCCACCCAGTGCGTAACTGATGGTCCCCTCATGAACCACCGTCCACAGCTGCATCCCGGCAAGTACGGCACACGAGGCCGCAACAATAAACGCAACCGCCCAGGGCCATCGGCCACGGGGCAATACGGCGACCACAGGCGCTGCGATCAGCGGTACCACCACCAACAACAGGCTAAAATGATTCTCCATTACAGCGAATGATCCTGATTATGAATTTCATTCTCTTCAATGGTGCCGTAGGACTCTTTGATGCGTACCACCAAAGCCAGCGCCAGCGCCGTCGTTGCCACGCCCACCACGATGGCAGTTAGGATCAACACATGGGGTAGGGGGTTGGAATAGACCTCGACGCCCTCAGTGATAATAGGCGCCGCCCCGCCCTCCACGGTGCCGAGGCTGATATAGAGAATAAAGACCGAGACCTGGAAGATATTCAGGCCGATAATCTTTTTTATCAGGTTGCCGCGGCTTATTACCGTATAGAGCCCGACCATCATTAAAAAAATCACGATCCAGTAGTTGTAGTGGCCAATAAAGAAATCCATCATTCTCTAGCCCTGCCTGCGAAGGCAAAAAAAAGAATCAACATAACCGATGTCACCGTAATCCCCACGCCCAGCTCCACCAGCAGAATTCCCAGATGTTGCCCGGCAATCTGAGTGCTGCCCATCACTGTGTAATCGAGATAATTGCCACCTAACAGCAAGGACACCACTCCAACCCCGGCATAGATCACCACGCCCAGCGCAGCCAGTCTGTGTAACCAATGTGAGGGGATGATCTTTTCTGCGGCGTCAAGCCCGAACACCAAGGCGTAAAGAATGAGCGCGGCGCTGAAAATGACCCCGGCCTGAAAACCGCCACCCGGCCCGAAATCGCCATGAAACTGAACATAGAGTGCAAACAGAATAATCAGTGGAATAACGAATTTGGCAATAACATGCAGGATAAGGTTAGGACTCATCTGGTCTCTCCTCGTGCTTGGGTTTGGCCGCCATTTTGGCGCGCCTCCCACCGATCAGCAGCAGCACAGCCACGCCAGCGGTATAAACCACCACGACCTCGCCCAGGGTGTCAAACCCGCGATAACTCGCCAGTACCGCGGTAACAACATTCGGCACACCCGTTTCCTGCAATGCATTGTCGATGTAGTAGCGCGCAACATGACTTTGTGCCGGCGCCTCGGCCGCACCAAACCCCGGGATATCCCAGGTGCCGTAAACCAGTGCTGAACCTGTTATGACCGCGACGATTAGCGGCAACCATGGACGGTGGGTCCGCGGCGCCTCTACGTAGTAGGGCTTTTGTGATCTTTTGACCAAGGCCAGGGTGGCCAATAGCAATACCGTGGAGATTCCCGCCCCCACTGCCGCCTCGGTGAAAGCGACGTCGGGGGCATCCATAACCACAAACAGACCGGCTGACAGCAGACTGAAAATCCCGTACAGCATGACGATGGCAAACAGGTTTGTCAGGCGCAAGATAGCTACTGCGGTGATCGCCAAAAAGGCCAGCAAAGTGACATCGATAACAGTATCGATCATGATCCGGCTCCAGGTTCATTGTTATCCAGCCTGGGTCGCAGGCCACTGTGCAGCGCCGCGTTTGCCAGCGCGTGGGACGCGGTCGGGCTGGTAAAAAAGAGGAACACAAAAATCAAGGTCAATTTAAAGGCGGTGAGACTCCAGCCGGCCTGTAGTCCAAGGCCCAACAGGATCAACATGGCGCAAAGAGTATCGGTTATTCCGGCAGCGTGCAGGCGACTGTAAAAGTCGGGGAAACGGTGGATGCCGATGCCGCCAACGATACCCAGCGCCCCGCCGGCCAACAGACAGATCCAACTGAGGATGTCGATAATAATTCCGGCGCTCCCTTACTTAGCTTCGCTTTCATCACTGTCGGAGGAGTGAAAATCGCCTCGAGTGACCAGCCTCAGCGCTGCGACGACACCTATGAAATTGATCAAGGCATAGACCAGCGCAATATCCAGCAGATCACCTCTGCCGGAGATAAACGCCAAGACAGCGATCAGCAGCACAGTCTTGGTGCCAAACATGTTGACCGCCGCAATACGATCATAGGTCGTGGGCCCGGCAAGCGCGCGCGCGAGGGCCAATCCCATCGTCACAAGGATCGCCAGTGCAGCTGCGATAAACACTATTGTTTGAAAACCCGGTTAGATATCTCGTCTGACATGGCGCCCGTGGCAAGCTCGTTGGCCGCCTCCTTGCTGAGCGCATGAACGGTGAGACTGTTCTTCGATAAGCTGATCGTGACCGTGCCGGGGGTCAAGGTGATGGAATTGGCGTAAATCACCGCCCCCAGATCGGATTCCTGCGGCTGTGGGATTTCGATCATCTGCGGACTTATCGGCGTCGCCCTCCAGCTCAGGATCCGTCTAACAACATCGATATTTGCCTTGACGATCTCTCGGAGTATATAGACAAAAAAGCCGGGGAACTTCGCCGAGAGATGCAGCGGATAGCTTTCATGATCGATGACATTCATCCGCCGTGACAGGAAAACCGTGAGCGCGACAGATGCCATCCCCAGCCCCAGCAGTAGGGGTTCCAGATGTCCCGACAAAAAGATCCAGAAAAGAAACAGTAATACGGTAAAACTGAAAGATTTCATTTCGATGACCTGGTGTGTCTAATGTTGATGTGCATTTAAAATTGACCCAGGGGTGTCGCATCTGAAAAATGACACGCCTGTCTGGTCAGATTATGGCCTGATTTTATTGTTTTTTTCTAGTTTTTTGTGCTGCTGTTGTTGACAAGTAGGGCGCCTGAAGGGGTAACCCTCTTTTCCGGTATTGATGACACGTCCGTCATGGGTTAACCGATCCGGCAAGGCAGTAGTGGACCCCCTGTATCCACACCTTCGTGAGTGAGAGGGAAGTCAAAAACGTGTTAACCCATACTCAATGATTTGCCGCCGGGGTGCAATGGAAAAACGCTGGAATCCGTTTCTAGGCGGATAGGATAACCTGTACAGGTATTGCCTGTCAGGTGGTGTGGACTTCCCCGAGTATTGTGGACATCTCCGGCCTCGTAGCCTGGGTGACGGATATCACTTACCTCAGGACCTGGCAGGGTTGGCTGTATCTGGCTGTCGTGGTCGATCTGTATTCGCGCAAGGTGGTGGGCTGGTCGGTAAAGCCGATGCTAGCCCGTGAGCTGGTGCTGGATGCATTGATCATGGCAGTGTGGCGTCGTCGCCCCCAAAGTCGAGTGATGATACACTCCGACCAGGGCTCACAGTATGGCAGTGATGACTGGTTGCGCTTTCTGAAAGCCAATAACCTGGAACCCAGCATGAGGCGACGCGGCAACTGCTGGGACAATGCCGTGGCAGAATCTTTCTTCAGCAGCCTAAAGAAGGAACATGAAAAGAAACGGATCTATAAAACCCGTGATCTTGCCAGGGCCGACGTCTTCGATTACATCGAGATGTTCTACAACCGTATACGACGTCATAGTCATCTTGGTGGGTTCAGTCCCGAGGCATTCGAACATGCCTCAAAATGAGGTTGCGAGGTGTCTATGGTACCGGGGGTAGTCCACAAGACGGCGCATACGGGAGCAGTCACCTTGACCTATTGGTTTGGCTCGGCGCTGAATCTAAATATTCACTTCCACATACGTACATTGACCGCCCCGATGGGATGGCACGGCCCGGTACCGTTGGGTCAAAGCGCCGAGTTATCAGTAAATCACACAATTGGCGCACAGCATCGTCCACCGTGCCGGCCGTTTTTCTCGAACGGCAAGGGTTACGAGCGGGACGCCGAGAATGCTTACTTATCTGGCTGAGAATGCGGTAAATGAAGACCCGATGACTCAACTGCTCGGGCATTACATCACCTACCGCAGCGCCGTCGGCTGCAGACAACGCGAACGTGCCGACATTCAGAAGTTAAAACCTATGCCTACCGTGTTTTGCCAGGCGCCGTCGTCAAAGGTG